>Ga0116142_10000004_pt1 | contig 427322 bp, 351 predicted proteins | sample AD_UKC033_MetaG_FD_89785 | JGI IMG/M metagenome (GOLD analysis project Ga0116142, IMG submission 89785) | Active sludge microbial communities of municipal wastewater-treating anaerobic digesters from USA - AD_UKC033_MetaG | ecosystem: Engineered > Bioreactor > Anaerobic > Digestate | place... | reverse complement strand
GGCTTCCAGATCCGCGAGGCGCTGTTCGAGGGTCGGGTCCGGCAGCGTATCCGCCCGGGCCGTGGCCATTAGGCCAAACCCCACTGTGACCAGGCACAGACCGGCGGCCAGGAGAATCCAGGGGCAAAGTTTCAGCATATCCTTTTTCCTTTCAGAAGGTGACCACGACGCCAAAATTTCCGATGACTTCGTTGCCTTGGTTGATTTCGTGAAGCGAATCGAGGGCAAAGGACGCCAGCACCCCGGTATGGAGGGAGATGTTCCGGGTTACGGCCAGATTGACAGTGAGACCCAGCAAGACATCGTTCCAGTTGAGGTTGGCCTGTGTTTTCCTGGAATTGTAACCAAGGTCAATTCCCAGCGCGGCGGAAGGGGTCAGGGTCAGCATGCCTGGTTCTGGCAAACAGGCCGGCTTGCTGAGATCGAACTCATGGCTGAGGCCCACAGTCGCGTACCCGGTGTGGAATTCGTCCACGTCCCAGTTCAGCGTGGCTCTGGGGTTTAAGAGCGGAAAATCGTAGGCGAGAACGCCGTAGAGGTCCCAAGTATCCACTCCGGAACGGCCATTGGGGTACTGATAATATTGCGCCCCGGCGGTAAGGGAGAATTGCTCCCAGGTCGCCGTATAATCGAGCGTGTAATTATGTTCTGTGTACCACTTCAAACCGGGCTGATCCACCGGGCTGTAGTAACCGGTGTAGGCGGCGGTGAAACGCTTGTATTCAAGCAGGAGACGGGTTTGGGCCAGCGGGTGGTGTTTGGAAATGTCCACCCCGCGAAAGAGGTAGGTGCTGTAGTAATCGGCTCCGGCTTCCGCCTTCCAGTTACGTTCTGTCGTGGCCTCCGGTTCGCGAAGCTCTCCTGAACACGCGACCGGCGTAACGATCGCCAGCGTGGCCAGCCATTCCCAAAGATAAACGCGTTTCATGGAGCTGTCGGTGGTTTGCACGGGTTAAATGAGTTGCATCGCCAACTCGCCGGTCTTTGTGCAGGGGTCATGCCATCCGCCCGGAACAAATGCGGCCCGCGTAAAAACACGCCGGAATCCTCAGGAAAACTGCAGAAAATTTTGCGCGCAGATTCCTTGCGCGCCGAACTCTTCGCCGTAGCAAAGCGACATTCAGGTGGGAACGCGGCAGGAAAGCTACGGAAACGTAGCTTGTGCAGACCGCATTAACTGCCGCGTCGAAAACGCTTGAAGTCAATGCCGAATCGTTTCACGCGCAGGCCGATCTGACGTTCAGTCAGACCCAGACTCCGCGCGGCGGCCGCCATGTTGCCGTCGCTGGCTTTGAGTTCGGCAACAATCATTTCATATTCCAACGCCGCCACGGCCGCCTGCAGTGTTCCTCCCGCACCCGGCTCGGTCGCCTCCCGCTTCTGCAACGTGGGCGGCAGGTGGTGCGCCTCGATGGCATTGCCCTGGCAGAGCAGCACGGCCCGTTCAAGGCAATTTTCAAGTTCACGGACGTTCCCGGGCCAATGATAGCTCATGAGCAAATCAATGGCCGCGGTGGAAATCCGGCGCACCGGCTTGCGGCTGTTGCGACTGAACTTTTCGACGAAATGATCGGCGAGCAGGAGAACATCCGATTTCCGCTCACGCAACGGCGGTACATAGATTGGGAAAATATTGAGCCGATAGTAGAGATCCGCGCGAAACTTGCCCTGTTCGATCATCTCTTCGAGATTCCGGCTGGTCGCGGCGATGATCCGCACGTCAGTGCGGATCGGGGTGTGACTGCCCACCCGCTCAAATTCCTTTTCCTGCAACACGCGCAACAGTTTGACCTGTGTGACGGGCGACACGTCGCCGATTTCATCCAGGAACAGCGTGCCGCCATTGGCGATTTCAAACCGCCCCTGGCGCATGGCGATGGCCCCGGTAAAGGCGCCCCGTTCGTGACCGAACAGTTCGCTCTCGATGATGGATTCCGGCAGGGCGGCGCAGTTGAACTTGACGAAGGCGCGCCCCTGACGCGGACTCTGCTCATGCAGCGCGCGCGCCACCAGTTCCTTGCCGACGCCGGATTCCCCGCGAACCAACACGGTGGTGCTGCTGCCCGCCACCTGCTCGATGTGCAGATAGACAGAGCGCATCCCGGTGGAGTTGCCGATCAGGTTCGGCGGCCGCAGGCTCGATTCCAGCTGCTCCTGCAGGCGTTCGTTCTCGCGGCGCAACGTCTCCAGGTGGTCGGCCGTCTGGCGGTGGGATTGGACACTTTGAGCCATGACGTTGGCCACCAGCGACAGCAGCCGCTGATCGGCCGCCAGGCTGGCTTCCGCATGCCGCCGCCGTTCCACGCTCAGGCAACCCACCACCTCCCCGCCGCATTTCACCGGCACACAAAGCAGCGCCATTGTTTCAGGCGCCACCTCCGGGACTCCGGCTGGAGCGGGGGCGGCGGGGGCGAATTCCGGCAACACCAGCGGGGCGCCGGTGCGAATCACCTGGTCCACCACCGGACGGCACCGCTTGAGATACTCCGTTGGGGCGACACTGCGGGGCAGGCCGATCGTCTCAGTGATCGAAATGGCGTCGTGCTTGGAATCCAGAATGAGAATGAGGCCGCGCTGAAAGGCCATCACCTGTTCCATTTGCGCCAGAATCGGCGCGAGAACCGCGCGCAAGTTCGGGCGGCTTTCCAGCATGTAGGCAATGTTCAGCAGCAGACCCAGCCCATCCGCCACCCGGCCGCCCTTTTCCGCCGCCCAGGCACAGACCTCCTCGGTAAACCGCACCCATTCCGGCTTGGTTTCACTCGCGAAGGGTTTCACGCATCACCTCCATCAGGTTCGCGGGATCCCGGGAGGCGGGCGCCTCACCGCAACGCCTCCGAAACCTCGCCCATCAGATACCGGTCACATTCCCGCGCGGCCCCCCGGCCTTCGTTGATGGCCCAAACCACCAGACTTTGTCCGCGGCGCATGTCTCCCGCAGCGAAGATTCCCGGGATGTTGGTCGTAAACTTCCCGTGTTCGGCCTTGACGTTGCTGCGCGCATCCTGTTCGACCTGTAGCGCCTTCAAGAGTCCATCCTCCGGCCCCAAAAAGCCCATTGCCAGCAGGACCAGCTGCGCCGGCAGCCGCTGCTCACTGCCGGCCACCACTGCCGGAGTCAACCGTCCCTGAGCGTCCTTCTTCCACTCGACGCGGACGATCTCAAGGGCCTGCACGTCCCCGGCACCAAGACACTGCTTCACGGTCACCAAATACTGCCGCGGATCCGCCCCAAACACCGCCGCCGCCTCCGCCTGGCCATAATCCAGCTTATGCACCTTCGGCCACTGCGGCCACGGATTATCCGCCGCCCGCTCCGGCGGCAGTTGCGGCATGATTTCGAGCTGGATCAGACTCCGGCAGCCGTGTCGCAGGGCCGTGCCACAACAATCCGTGCCGGTGTCCCCGCCACCGATGACGATCACGTCCTTGCCGGCAGCGTTGATGTACGGCACCTGCGGGTCCAACAAATGCCGGGTGTTGGCCGTGAGAAATTCCATCGCAAAGTGGACTCCGGACAGTTCGCGCCCCGGCACCGCCAAATCGCGGGGGCGGGTTGCCCCGCCACAAAGCACCACCGCGTCAAAATCCTGTAAGAGCTTTCCGGCCGGCAAGTCCCGGCCGACTTCACAGCGCGTCACGAACCGGATGCCCTCCTGCGCCAGCAAATCCACCCGCCGTTGCACCACGGCCTTATCGAGTTTCATGTTCGGGATGCCGTACATCAGCAAACCGCCGATCCGGTCCGCCCGCTCGTACACCGTGACCAGGTGTCCGGCCCGGTTCAACTGCGCCGCGCACGACAATCCCGCCGGGCCGCTGCCCACAATGGCCACCGACTTGCCGGTGCGTTGGGCGGGCGGCTGAGCCGTGACCCACCCTTCCGCAAACCCCTTCTCGATGATGGCGTATTCGAGGTTCTTGATCGTGACGGGCGGCTGGTGCATGCCCAGCACACATGAGCCCTCGCAGGGGGCCGGACACACCCGGCCGGTGAAATCGGGAAAGTTGTTCGTCTTGTGCAACCGCTCCAGCGCCTCGCGCCACAGCCCGCGGTACACCAGATCGTTCCATTCCGGAATCAGGTTGTGAATGGGACAACCGCTGGCCATGCCGGCCAGCAGATTGCCCGTATGACAAAACGGGATGCCGCAATCCATGCAACGCGCGCCCTGTTGCCGGAGCTTGTCTTCCGACATCGGCTGGTGAAATTCCTGCCAGTCCCGGAGCCGTTCCTCCGGCTTGCGGTCCTCGGGCAGCTCCCGTGAAAACTCCAAAAATCCGGTGATCTTGCCCATGTCAATGTCCTCCTGCGAGCGCGAGTTCCCGCGCATTGTTCTCGAACGCTGCCAGCACCGCCGCCTCGCCCTCCAGCCCCTCCGCCCGGGCGCGCTGCAATGCAGCCAGCGCGCGGCGATAGTCCTTCGGCATCACTTTTACAAACCGGTCCGGCGCCCATTGGGCGAGAATATCCCGGGCGCGCACACTGCCGGTGTACTCGTGGTGCCGGGCGATCAGCCGGCGCACCGTTTCCACCTCGTCCGGATCGGTCAGGCTTTCCAGGTCCACCATGGCCCGGTTGCACCGTGGCGCAAACTCGCCGGCGGGATCGAACACGTACGCCACGCCGCCCGACATGCCGGCGGCAAAATTGCGTCCGGTGCCCCCCAAGACCACCACCTGTCCGCCGGTCATGTACTCGCACCCGTGATCACCCACGCCTTCCACCACCGCCTGGGCGCCGGAATTGCGCACCGCGAATCGTTCGCCCGCCACGCCGCGGATGTAGGCCTCGCCGCTCGTGGCGCCGTAGAGCGCAACGTTGCCGATGATTACATTCTCTTCGGCCGCGAAGGTGGCCGCGTCCGGCGGCCGGACGATGATTTTTCCGCCACTCAACCCTTTGCCGAGATAATCATTGGCATCACCCACCAGGGTGAGCGTCAGCCCGCGCGGCACGAACGCACCGAAACTCTGGCCGGCGCTCCCGTGCAGATTCAGCTGCACCGTGTCTGCCGGCAACCCCTCCGCCCCGTGCCGCCGGGTAATCTCGCTGCCGATCAGCGTGCCGATGACCCGATCAATGTTGCGCACCGGCAGGGTCACCTGCACCGGTCGGCCGTGTTCCCAGGCCGGCCGGCACACCTCCCACAACTCACGCCGGTCAAAAGTCCTGGCCAGCCCGTGATCCTGCGCCATCTGGCAATGCCGGCCAACGTCAGGCGGCAGTGCGGGTTGATGAAAGATTCTCCCGTAGTCCAGCCCCTGCGCCTTCCAATGTTCCACGGCCGGCCGCATTTCCAGTTTGTCGGTTCGCCCCACCATTTCCATGAGGGTGCGAAATCCGAGCTGCGCCATCAGTTCGCGAACTTCCTGGGCAATAAACCGCATGAAGTTGACCACGTGTTCCGGGGCCCCGGCAAACCGGGCCCGCAGGCGCGGGTCCTGGGTCGCGATTCCCACCGGGCAGGTGTTGAGGTGGCAAACCCGCATCAGGATGCAGCCCAAGGCCGCCAGCGGCGCCGTCGCGAATCCGAACTCTTCCGCACCCAACAAGGCGGCAATCACCACGTCCCGGCCCGTTTTCAACTGGCCGTCCGCTTCGACCACAATGCGGCTGCGGAGATTGTTGAGCAGCAGGGTTTGTTGCGTTTCCGCCAGCCCCAGTTCCCACGGGGCGCCGGCATGTTTGATGGAGGAGAGCGGCGAGGCGCCGGTCCCGCCGTCATGTCCGGAAATCAACACCACATCCGCATGCGCCTTGGCCACCCCGGCGGCAATGGTGCCGACGCCGATTTCGGCCACGAGCTTCACGCTGATCCGCGCTTCCGAGTTCGCACACTTCAGATCATGGATGAGCTCCGCCAGGTCTTCGATGGAGTAAATGTCGTGGTGCGGCGGCGGCGAAATCAGCCCCACCCCGGGCGTGGTGCCGCGCGTCTTGGCAATCCACGGATACACCTTCGTGCCCGGCAATTCGCCGCCCTCGCCCGGCTTGGCGCCCTGCGCCATCTTGATCTGCAATTCCCGGGCCTGCGTGAGGTACAGACTGGTCACGCCAAACCGGCCGCTGGCCACCTGCTTGATGGCGGAATTCTTCGAATCCCCGTTGGGTTCGCGGACGTACCGGGCCGGGTCCTCGCCGCCTTCGCCGGTGTTGCTCCTGCCGCCGAGCCGGTTCATGGCGATGGCCAGCGCTTCATGAGCTTCCTGACTGATCGAGCCGTAGCTCATGGCCCCGGTCTTGAACCGCCGCACGAGGCTCTCAACCGATTCCACCTCGTCAAGCGGCAGGGGTGTCGGCGCATACTTGAACTGGAACAACCCGCGCAGGGTGCACAGGCGCCGCGATTGATCGTTGACGGCCGTGGAATACTCCTTGAACACCCGGTAATTGTCGGTGCGCACGGCCAGTTGCAGCTTCTGGACGGTTTCCGGATTGAACAGGTGATGTTCACCGTCGTGCCGCCACTGGTATTGGCCGCCGGTGTCCAGCGTGGGGTCCGGCCCGGGGCGTCCGGGGAACGCGTGCCGATGCCGGCGCAAGACTTCCTCCGCCAGTTCCTCGATGCCGATGCCCTCGATGCGCGAAGCGGTCCAGGTGAAATACTTGTCAATGACCCACGAATTGAGCCCGATCGCCTCAAAAATCTGCGCGCCCCGGTACGATTGGATCGTCGAGATGCCCATCTTGGCCATCGTTTTCACCACGCCTTTCGTGGCCGCCTTCAGGTAGTTCCGGACCGCTTGCGGATGCTGAATGTCGGTCAACATTCCCTGCCGGATCAGATCATCGAGTGATTCAAACGCCAGATAGGGGTTGATGGCACTGGCACCGTAACCGAGCAGCAAGGCGAAGTGATGCACCTCGCGCGGCTCGCCGGATTCCAGCAGCAGGCTGGCGCGCGTGCGCGTGCCGGTCCGGATCAGATGATGATTGACCGCTGACACCGCCAGCAGCGCCGGAATCGCCGCCTGCTCCGCATTGACGCCGCGATCCGACAAAATGATGAACGTCCGCCCCGCGCGAATCGCCTGGGTGACTTGCTGGCAGAGCTGGTCCACGGCGCGCTCCAACCCCCGCGCGCCAGCCGCCGCCGGAAACAATATCGGCAGCGTGACCGGCTTGAAGTTCGGCAACGCACAGTGCTGCAGCCTGGCAAAATCCTCGTTCGACAAAATCGGGCCCGGGATCTTGATGTTGGCGCAATTTTCCGGCACGCACTGGAGCAGGTTGCCGCTGGCCCCAAGCACGGTCTCGGTGCTGGTGACAATCTCCTCCCGAATGGCATCAATCGGCGGATTGGTGACCTGGGCGAACAGTTGCTTGAAGTAGTTGTAAAGCAACTGGGGCTGGTTGGAGAGCACTGCCAGGGGCGTGTCGGTGCCCATGGAACCGATGGGTTGCGCGCCGTCCCGCGCCATGGGTGCCAGAATCAGCCGCAAGTCCTCGAATGTATAACCAAATGCCCGCTGCCGCGGCAACAGGGTTGCGGGGTCGGAGGGCGGCACCGCCCGCTCCGGCAGGGCTGCGAGCGTGATCTGGTGCGTGTTCAGCCACAGCCGGTAGGGCTGTTCCGCGGCGATCGTCGCCTTGATCTCCGCATCGGCAATCACCCGGCCCTGGGCGGTGTCCAGCAGAAACATGTGACCGGGCTGCAGCCGGCCCTTGTGCAGCACCCGCTCCGCCGGCACATCCAGCACACCCACTTCGCTGGCCAGCACCACCAGATGATCCTTGGTGATGTAGTACCGCGACGGACGCAGGCCATTCCGATCAAGCGTGGCGCCGATCTGGATGCCGTCGGTGAACACCATGCTGGCCGGCCCATCCCAGGGTTCCATCAAACAGGCGTGATACGCATAAAATGCCTTCTTTGCATCACTCATGCCTTCGTGGCCGGACCAGGGCTCCGGAACCATCATCATCATCGCCTGCGGCAGCGACCGGCCCGCCAGCACCAGAAACTCCAGCACGTTGTCAAACATGGCGGAGTCGGAGCCATCCTCGTTGATGATCGGAAACAGTTTTTTCAGGTCCGCACCAAAGACCTCGGATACCAGTGTTGCCTGACGCGCCAGCATCCAGTTGACATTGCCGCGCAAAGTATTGATCTCGCCGTTGTGCGCCACATACCGGTACGGGTGCGCGCGCTCCCAGCTGGGGAAGGTGTTGGTCGAAAAGCGTGAATGCACCAGGGCCAGCGCGGTTTCCAGCGCCGGATCGCTGAGATCGGGAAAATACGCCTCGAGTTGACTGGGCAACAGCATGCCCTTGTAGATGAGGGTTTTGTACGACAGGCTGGGAATATAGAACTGTTCGCATCCTTTGATGCCGGAGTATCGAATGCCCTTTTCTGCGAGTTTGCGGATGATATAGAGCTTGCGCTCAAACGCCAGATCGTCGGCCAGGCCCGGGGCGCGGCCAATAAAAACCTGCCGGATGATCGGCTCGTTCTGCCGCGCCCAATCCCCCAATCCCGTGTTGCAGGTCGGCACGGGCCGCCACCCCAGCACGGTCTGCCCTTCGGCATCCACGATTTCCTCAAACAGCTTCTCACACTTGTAACGATCCGCCCGATTCCGCGGCAAGAAAACCATGCCGACGCCGTATTCCCGCGGGCCGGGCAGGGAGATCTGTTCCCGCCGACAGGCGGCCACCAAAAACTCGTGCGGCGTTTGCAGCAGAATCCCGGCGCCATCGCCGGTGTTGATTTCGCTGCCACTGGCGCCCCGATGCTGCAAATTATTCAAGACCTGCAGGGCCTGCCGCAGGATCGTGTGCGACTTGCGACCCCGAATGTCCGCCACAAACCCCACCCCGCAGGCGTCATGTTCGTGGGCGGGATCGTACAAGCCTTGCCGGGAGGGAAAACCAGGAGGTGTCATAACATTTAACCTACGAAAACCGCGTCTTTTGGCCAGTCGGCCCGCAGCACCCCGCCGTGCATGTTCACCAGCGGCACGTAGTTGTGGAAGATGCGGATGGGCGCGAGCAGGCGGATGGAGGAAACTTCTTCGATGGAATCCGGGCCGTGATTCTTGCGCAACGACGGGATGATGGTCGCGTGCATGTTCTCGACAATGTCCGTCGCATGCTTGCCCTCGACGATCATGATCAAGGCCACACGACCTTCCGTTTCCGCAATGTGCGACTCATAGATCAAGTCGGTAAAAATCGTGCGGATGTTTGGCTCGTGTTTGATCTCCTCCACGATCTGCGTGACCGTGATGCCGATCCGGAACTTGATCACGTAGAGATGCCGCGCGCTAAAATGGCCGGTGCCGCGCTCCTGCATGTCCAGCGCACAGTAGTAACTGAGCAAACCCTCGTCCTCGAGCTTCTTGCGCTTGCGCCGCACGGTCGGTGTCGGCACCCCTGTTAACTTCCCAATCTGATTGTCACTGAGTCGCGGATCGCGAATCAGGGCGCGCACGATCAGCCGCTCTTGCTCATCAAGCAACCGTTTTTCACGTTCACCTATTTCGATATTGTTCATTTATCTATAACTTACGAACTAACCGTCCACATAATTACTGGCGCATTGTTCAAAACGCAACAAAAAAGTTTAAAATAATAACAATTTAGTTCATTGAGCCGGAATTCACGCCATGAATGAACCTTCCTTTACAGGGATGTCGGTGTGTCGGGTGCGCGGGACAGATCCGGCCCCGTTTGGGGCAGCACTTCGCGTGGCCTTCGCTGGAGGTGGCTCAATCAGGAGCTTATCCCGATGGCCAGTGAGGGTGGAGTTTGAAGGTGAAGTGATGTGCCGGACTGGACGTGGGCCGGCGGTTTCCTTACAGCTGATACTGCGGGATCCGCAGCAACTCCCCGTCCTTCAAGGCGGATTGATGCGCCACAATGCCGGAGACCGTCATGTTCAACGCCATCGCGACGTGAACCAGCGGCTGCCGATCTTGCAGGATGGCGGTGACGAACTCGTTCATTAAATATCCGTGCGACCCTCCGTGTCCGCCCGCGGCCACGCCCGGGGGCAGGGGCGGACGTTTCAAGTTGGTCTTCAAGGTTTCGAGACCGCGATAAGTATTGAAATAGACCGAGCCCTTGTCGCCGCGGATGCGCCCCATCTCACCTTCGTTGGTGGGTGTATCCCAGCTGACCCCCATGCGCGCCATGCCCCCTTCATTGGTGCGAAACAGGGCGATCTCGGTGCCGAAGGGGTTGTGGTACGTATTGTTCATCGGTTGCAAGTGCGGGAGGTGGCTTGGAATGCCCATGCAAGACACTTCCGTAAAGCTGCCCGCCGTGACTCCCACGTAATACGCATTGGAGTGGGTGGGATACCATTGTGGCGGCAGACCGATGCGCCAGCCTTTGTAGGAATCAATGGGCTGCTCCATGTAATGAAAATACTCGCCCTCGGCATAAACGATCCGTCCGAGCTGGCCGGCCTGGTACAGCTGCCGCATCGCATACAGATCGTCGTGAAAACAGGAAGTCTCGAACATCATGTACTTCAACCCGCTCTGCTTGACGGTGTGGAACAAGCGATCGGCATCTTCCAGCGAGCCGAACACCGCCGGCACCGCCGTGCCCACGTGCTTGCCATGCTTGAGCACTTCGATGCAATGCCTGGCATGGCTCGGGGCGTCGGTCGCCACAAACACCGCCTCGATCCGATCATCCCGCACCAGTTCCTCCAACGAGGGATAGGTGGTGCTGCACTTCACCACGGACGCCAGTTCCGCACAACGCGCGGGGACCAGGTCGCTCACCGCGACAATCTCGACGTTGGGATGATTTTGAAACCCGAACGCCGCGGCGAATTTGCAGACGCCATACCCCACCAGCCCGACCCGCAGTTTCCGCTCGGAGATCGGCTGCCAGCCGGCATGTGTTTCCGCGGTGGCCGGGGCCGCTTCAAATCCAGCGATGGGCGGATTCGTGGTTTGCGCGCCGGCGATGACGGCGGGAGACAGTCCGAGCGCGGCCGCGCCCCAGCTCACCGTGTGCAGGAAGGAACGTCGGTTCAGCGGCGGAAATCCCGGGGAGACATTCCCGGGACCGCCCGCAGCAGTGCAGGGGGATGGCGCTTGTTTCATGCCCCCGAGTGTAAACGTCTCCTCCACTGCGTAAAGCCCGGACCAACGCGGCGATCCGGGCGCCCCGGCACCGGGCCTGCGCGGGTTCGGACGCGGCCCGGCCCGGCTCAGCCGCGGGCGGCCCGGTCCCGCTTTTTGCGCAGCGCCTGACGTAATTTAGCCAGCGGCAGCGTATTGATCACCTCCGCCCGGGTGAGCCAGCCCTTGCGGGCCACGCCGGCGCCGAGCCGCAAATAACCGGCATCCCCATTCCGGTGCGCGTCAGGATTGATGACGCACTTCACCCCTTTGCTCCGGGCATAAAACCATTTGCGCCAATCCAGATCCAGCCGCCAGGGATTGCAGTTGAGTTCGATCCAGGTGCCGGTTTCGGCGCAGGCGTCAATCACCGCTTCCTGATTGACGGGGTAAGGCTCGCGTTCGAGCAGCAGGCGGCCGGTCAGGTGGCCGAGGATGTGCACGTATTGATTTTCCGCGGCGCGAATGAGCCGTTTGGTGTTTTCAGCCTCCTCCCGGGCGGGCACGTGCAGGCTGGCGACCACGACGTCCAGCTCGGCGAGCAACCGATCATCAAAATCCAATTTGTCTTTCAGCACGTCCACCTCGCTGCCGGTGAGCAGGCGGAATTCCCGGCCCGCATCGGCCAGACGTTGATTCAATGCTGCAATGGCCTTGATTTGTTTCCGCAGGCGTTGGGGCTCGAGGCCGTTGGCTTGAAAGGCGGCGCGCGAATGGTCGGTGACCGCCCAGTACTGCAGGCCCAGTTCCTCCATGTGCGCAGCCGTTTCCTCCAGCGTATGGTGGCCGTCGCTCCAAGTGGTGTGATTGTGCAGGGCGCCCTTGAGATCGGTCCACTCGAGCAGCCGGGGCAACGCACCCCGCTCGGCGGCCTCGAATTCCCCGTGGTCTTCGCGCAGTTCGGGCGGCACGTAGGCGAGATCCAGCGCGGCAAAAATCTCCGCCTCGGTTTGGCAGGCCAGGCGAAGCTTGGGATCGCGCGTTTCCTCCTTGGACCGGAACAATCCGTATTCATTGAGGCGCAGGCCCCGGGCGATGGCCCGCTGCCGCATGACAATGTTGTGTTCCTTGTTGCCGGTGAAGTAGGCCAGCGCAAAAGGATATTCCGCATCCGATACCACCCGCAAATCCGCCTGGATTCCGGTCGCCAGAATGACGCTGGCTTTGGTGTCACCCCGGGCAACGACGTTACGGTGTCCCGGCAACGCGACAAAATGTTCAATGACCCGGACCGGCTGGCGCGAGGAAGCCAGAAAGTCCACGTCGCCGATGGTTTCGCGCCAGCGGCGCAGGCTGCCGGCGATGCTGCAGCGCAACACGTCCGGATGTTGTCGCAGGCTTTCGAGGATCGGTTCGGCGGCTTGCAACGCCTCGTCCAGGCGGGTGCGCTGCGCGTAGAGCCGGCGATACGCAATGCCCTGGAGCAAATTCTCCTGGGTCTTGGCGCCGAAGCCGGGCAGTTGAGCCACCCGTCCCGTCTGGCAGGCGGCCTCGAGTTTTTCCAGCGAGTCCACCCCGAGTTTTTGGTTGAGCACGATGATTTTTTTGGGGCCCAGCCCTGGAATGTCCAGCAGCGCCACCAGCCCCGACGGCACGGAGGCTTTCAGTTCCTCGTAATACTTCAGGCGGCCGGTTGTGACGAGTTCGGTGATCTTTTGTTGCAACGCCGCCCCAATGCCTTTGAGTTCCCCGAGGCGACCCTCGGCGATCAGCCGGGGCAGCGGCTCGTTCAGGCTTCCGATGATGCGCGCGCCATTCTGGTAGGCGCGGGTCTTGAACGGGTTCTCACCCTTGAGTTCCAGCAAGGTGCCGATTTCCAGAAGGATCTCCGCCACGCGCTCTTTGTCCATGCGCTGGTTGTAACGCAAACCCGCCTGCGGGCCAAGTGACAAAGGGACGGCCTCGAGGCGCGCGCGGCAGCTGTGCCGCTGGCCAATGCGCGGGGCAGGGCCGCGGACCGGCGGGTGGGCGGGCCCGGCTGCCCGTGCTTTGAGATTGAAGCCGGTGGCGGAACCGCCATCATGGTTTTTTATGGCTGATTCGATTCTGTTGAACCTCGATCTTCCCGGCATTCAGAAGATCCGGAGCGGCAAGGTGCGGGAAATTTTCGATCTGGGCGACGCCTTGCTCTTTGTGGCCAGCGACCGCATCTCGGCGTTTGATTGCGTGATGCCCAACGGCATTCCGCAGAAGGGCGAGGTGCTCACCCAGCTGTCGCATTTCTGGTTCGATCAAACGGAGTCGCTGGTGCCGAATCACCGCATGGTGAAAGCGGATGCCGTCTGCGATTTTCCGGCGCTGGCGGCGCTGCCCGCCACCACCAGGACAGCGCTGGCCAAGCGGGCGATGGTCGTCAAGAAGGCCCGCCCCCTGGCGGTCGAGTGCATCGTCCGCGGCTATCTGGCCGGCTCCGGCTGGAAAGAATATCAAAAATCTCAAACCGTTTGCGGACTGGCGCTGCCCGCGGGTTTGGCGGAATCCGCCGCGTTGCCGGAACCGATTTTTACGCCTTCCACCAAGGCCGCCACGGGCCACGACGAGAACATTTCATTCGCCGCCGCCGCCGCGATCCTGGGCGCGGACCACGCGCGCCAGGTGCGGGACCTGAGCTTGAAAATTTATGCGTTCGCCCGCGATTTCGCGCGCCAGCGGGGCATCATCATTGCCGACACGAAATTCGAATTCGGGCTGTTTGACGGGCAACTGCTGCTGATTGATGAAGTGTTGACGCCGGATTCTTCGCGGTTTTGGCCGGCGAGCGAATACGCGCCCGGCAAAAGCCAGCCCAGCTTCGACAAGCAATTCGTGCGCGATTACCTGGAAACGCTGGCGTGGAACAAAACGCCACCCGCTCCCGCGTTGCCGGACGAGGTGGTGGCCCGGACGCGTGCCAAGTACCTGGAAGCCTACGAACGCCTGACCGGCAAAAAATTGTGAACCACGCGCCCGCCGCCACCGGGGCGCGGAACACGCTCACGGAGGACGCAGACGTGATTGTTGCGCCAGCGGTGTGACCGGGTCCATGGCCAGCCAGCAGGCCAAGCCGCCGCCGTACATGACGGCGGCCGCGTAAAACACCAGATTCCAGCTCCCCGTCCATTGCACCAGGTAACCGCACGCAATGGAGGAGAGAAAACCACCCAGGTTGCCCATCATGTTCATCGTGCCCGACAGCGTGGCGACCGCCGGCCCCCCCACATCCATGCATGCCGTCCATGCCCCGGGCATCTGGGCGTCGTTGCAAAAGGCCACCAGGGCGATCGCGGTCACGGCAAGATACGGCGGCGTGAGTTGCGCGGCGGTCACCAGCAACAGCGCCGCGCCGCCCGCCGCCGCCGCGCCAAACCAGCGCCGCGCCCGGCCGGCCCCCCCGAGCCGGGACTCCAGCGCCGGCAGCAACCAGCCTGCGAATAACGAACCAAACGCCCCCACGAGCAGCGGCGTGCCCGCCAGCAACGCGCCTTGCTTCATGTCAAAGCCCTGTTGCTCCAGCAGGTAAGTGGGAAACCATGTGATGAAAAAATAGAAACAGTAGCTGCAGGCAAAATACTGCCCGCACAAACACCAGACTGTGCGCGATGAAAACAGGGTGCGCCAGGGCATTTTGAAGCGCGCCCCGGCGGTCTCCTCCCGGGGCAACAGGGCTGCTTCCGCAGCGTTCACTGCGGGATGCGTCCGCGGTTCATCCCGATACCACCACGCGAAAACGACGGCCCAGAGGACCCCGAGCAAACCAAAGAGCACAAACGCGGTGCGCCAGGAAACAAAGGCCAGACTCGCCGCCACCAGCAAGGGGGTGAAGGCCCCGCCAAGGCGCGCGCTCATCCACATGATGCCCTGCGCCCGCGGACGTTCCGCAACCGGCAGCCACCGGTTGAACGCCTTGGTCAAATTGGGAAAACAGCCGGCCTCGCCCGCCCCAAAAAGAAACCGCACCACCACCAGCGACCAAAGCTGACGCATCCAGCCGGTGGCCGCCGTGAAGAACGACCACCACAACACGATGCGCAATAAAATGCGCCGCGGGCCAAGCCGGTCCCCGAGGTAGCCGGTGGGGATCTCGAACAGCGCATACGCCAGGGTAAAGGCGCCAAACACCCATCCCATCTGGCGCGGGTCCAGATGCAAATCCCGCGCGATCAGCGGCGCCGCTTGCGCAATACAGATCCGGTCAATGTATTGAATGACGGCCAATGACACGGCGAACGCCACCACCCAATATCGCGCCCGGGTGGGGGCGCCGCCTGGCGGGGCAGCGGGACCGGTCATGCATGCTTGAAGTAACCAAGGCCGGCACCCGGGGCGAGTACAAATTTCAATTCCCCGCGATCCGGCGCCGCCGGGGCCTGCAGGCGCGTCCGGCACACCCGCAATACCGCGGCTCCCGCGTCAAGACAGAAAACTGGGGCCGCGGAAATTTTACCTCTCGCCATTCCGCGTTGGACAGAGCAACAATTTTGTTCAAGGCCAGCCTGCAGGCATGTAACTGGCTAAGGTGATGAGCGTGGACCCGCAACCACAACTGGCGTACGATCCAGCCGAATGGCTGGGGGACGCGCATCCGCTGGTCGCCCAACTTGGCTCGGCGGATGGTTTGGTGGCGTTGCACTGCCTGGCCCAGGCACTGGTGGCGCAACCGGTGACCAGCCTTGGTGCATTGCAAAAATTTCTGCGGGTCTATCTGGAGGATATTTTGTTCCCCCACGAACTGCCGGCCATTCGCCGGGCCTACCAGCACATCTGCAGGAACGAGTTGCGAGAACTGATCGCCTACGATCAGACGCTGGCGGGCCGGCCGGTCTGGCGGAATTTTGCCGCAGCGAGCCGGCGGGTGGGCCGGGCGCAGCTGGAAAAACTCCGGCCCCTGCGCGACGAACGCGTGGTGCAACGGTATCTGGCCGCGGTGGAGAACCGGCAGGCGCACGGCTGGCACACGCTGGTGTATGGCATGACGCTGGTGCTTTATTCGCTGCCCTTGCGCCAGGGGCTGCTCGGTTACGCGCACCAAACCACCCGCGGCTTCATTCATGCAGCAGCGCGGGATCTGCAATTGCGGGAGGCCGACTGCCGCGAGGTCTTCCAGCGCTGCTGCGCAAAACTGGTCGGCACCGCCGGGGCGATTTGCACGTAAGGGGGCTTCCGCATCGCTTCCCCACCCGCCCCGATCCGGGCGGCAGCGCCGTTGACGCAGCGCAGGACGGCGACAAAAATTCCACCCGGTTCAGACTGGAAATCCGGCTCCGGCTGACTCAACCTTGGGCTGTTGATGCAAGCGCGCTTACTGCTCTTACTGCTCTTGGTGGAATGGATGCTGGGCGGCTCAACGCTGCGGGCGACGGAAGATGCGCGTCTCGAAACTTTTTTTCGGGAATATCTCGAGCAGGTTTTCCAACAACAACCCACCACCGCCTCGGCGCTGGGCGATCACCGCTTCGATGCGCAACTGGAGGACATCACCCCCGCCGCCCGGGCCCGCTGGCAAAAATTGACCCGGCAAACGCTGCGGGAACTGCCGCGGCGCATCGCCTACCGAAAGTTGTCCCGCCCGGCCCAGATGGATTTTGAAATCCTGCAGCAGGAACTGCGACGCCAGCTCTGGCTGGACGCCAGCTTCCGCCCGTTTGAAACCGACCCACGCACGTACGGCGCTACATCAGCGACAGTGTTTACCGCCTGCTGACCCAGTCTACACTGCCGGCGGAGACCAACCTCGCCAACTGCATCGCACGGATGCGCGCCATCCCCCGGGTCATTGCCATCGCCCGACAAACCCTGACGCATCCGCCGGAAGCCGTGCTGGAAACCGCCATCCGCCAGAATCGCGGGGCGCTGACGTTCTATGAGACCGGCCTCTTCCAGCTCGCCGGGCCGACGTCACAGCGGGCGTCACTCGAAGCCGCCGCCGCTCCCATTGTCACGGCGTTGCAGGATTACCAGCACTTTCTGGAAACTGAACTGCGCCGGCGCGCGACCGGGAACTGGCGCATTGGAAAACGCAAATTCGCCCGGAAACTGGAGCTGGTGCTGGATGCGGGCTGGAGCGCCGAGCAGGTGGTGGCCGCGGCCGAAGCTGAATTGGTGCAGGTGCAACGCGACTTGTACGTCATCGCGCGCCAGTTGTGGAGCCGCTATTTCCCGCCGCAACCGCTGCCGCCCGGGAATGCCGCCGGCCGCCGCGAAACCATCGCCCGCGTGATTGCCGCCGCCAGCGCCGAACACGGTCCACCGGACCGGCTGCTGGCAGACACGCAAGCCACGGTGAGCCGCATTCAGACGTTCATTCGCGAGCGGAAGATTTTGCGCCTGCCCGAGCCGGATGCCTGCCGGGTGATTGAAATGCCCGAGTTCAACCGCGGCAACTCCGTGGCGTACCTCGAGAGTGCGCCGCCCTTGGATCCGCGCGCCGCAAGTTATTATGCGGTGAGCCCGCCGCCCGCGGATTGGGACGCGCGCCGCGTGCAAACCTATCTGGAGGAATACAACACCCACCTGCTGCAAATCCTGACCATTCACGAGGCGTATCCCGGGCACTATGTGCAACTGGCATACGCCAACCGGAACCCCTCGTTGATCCGGAAAATCCTGGCCTCGGGCGTGTACATCGAGGGCTGGGCGGTTTACACCGAGTCCATGATGCTGGACCAGGGCTACGGCGGGGGCGACCTCCGCCTCCGCCTGATGCAACTCAAGTTCTACCTGCGCACCGTCGTCAATGCGCTCCTCGATTACCGGATGCACTGCACCACGATGACCGACGACGAAGCGATGCGGCTGATGGTGGAAGAGGCCTTCCAATCGGAGGGCGAGGCGCGGCTCAAGATCATTCGCGCCAAACAAAGCTCCACGCAATTGAGCACGTATTTCGTCGGATATCTGGCCCATCAACGCCTGCGCCAGGCCCTGCAGCGGGAGCTGGGCGACAAGTTCAACCTGGCCCGGTACCACGAGGCCGTATTGCAAGCGGGCTCCGTGCCGGTGAAATATCTGCCGGAACTGGTCCGCGCACACCTGGCGAATTAACCGCCACCGGCGGAGTGCCCGCGGGCCGGCCGGCCGCCGCGGCGGAGCGTTATTGACCCACGGGCGCGGCGGATCGTGTGGTTGCCGGGTTCCGGAACGGAGCGGCTTCGGCGCGAATTGTTTCCAGCGTTTCGGGCATGGCGGGCGCGGCAAGCATGGCGTGGGCAATGGCGGTGCCGAGTCTCGCTCCCGCGGCGGTGTCGCTGGGATAATGCACGCCGCCAATCACCCGGCACCACATCACCTCCCGAATCTGCGCCTGGAACGCCGCCGCCTGGTCTGGAAACGCGGCGGACAAAATGGTGCCCCACAAGGCGGCGACCGCAGCATGTCCGCTGGGATACGAAGTATTGCCGGGCCGGCCCACAATCGGCCGGACGTCCGGCGAAGCCTGATAGGGACGAAGGCGTTGCCAGTGCGGTTTGACCTGGTCGTCCACGATGGTCTGACTTTCGCGTGTGATTTCCGCCAACAAGCGCTGCGTGGCCGGGCAGTTGGTCGGGTTGAACCATCCACCCAAAACGGGTTGCGCGAAGGTAAACACCGATTGACTGGCCACCCGCCGCGCGCGCTGGACCTGACCGGGCGTGCGGTCCGCCTGCACCTGCAGCACAGTTTCCAAATCGGCAATGCCTGCCGGAGAGTTGGTGGCGGGCGGCGGCGGCAGCAGGCCGACCAGGGCGGAACAATCCGCAGGAAGATATTTGTATTGATGCGGCGCCGCCGGCGCCATCACCGCGCTGCCGAAAATGGCCAGAACTAAAATGGTCTTCCGCATTCCGCGGCCATACTGGAAACCAAACGGGAGGGAGTCAATCGAAACACCCGCCGCCTCCGGGCCGGCGCCGCGCGACCGGATGTGAGTCCAGCGCCGGCGGCCGTTCAGGGGTGACAGGGCAGTGCTTCCTGTGGTCTGGCAGAGTGGCCGCCCCACTCATTCAGGGCGTATTCGGCCGCCACGCTTTGAAACTCGGGTGACAACCAGGCCAGAGCTTCACCAATCAGATACAACGAGCCGGTGATGACCACCTCCGCTCCGGCGGGAGCCTGGCGCAACGCCGCCGGCAGCGAGGCGGCGGCGGCGCAGGCCACCTGCGGATGCTGGGCACGACACCACGCCACGGCGATTTCCGGAGATAACGTGCGGTCACTGCCCACGGGAATGAACAGGATCAGGCGCGCCAGCGGCAGCAGTTGGCGGCACATCGCCGGCCAATCTTTGTCGCGCATGATGCCCACAATAAACACGCGGCCGCGCGGGGGCGGCGCGCGGCGAAGAACTTGCGTCAGTGCCGCCACTCCCGCCGGGTTGTGCGCCCCGTCCAGCAAAACCGACTGCCCGCCCGGCAGGGTGAGCGCTTGCAGGCGTCCGGCCCACTGCACGGTGGCCAGCCCCCGGGCCGAGGCCCCAGGAGGCACCGGCAGGATGGGCTGCAGGGTCTCCACCACGCGCAAAGCGAGCGCCGCGTTTTGTTGTTGATGCGGCCCCGACAACGCGAGCGCGCCGGGCGGGGGCGCCGGAGCCCCGGGCGGCAACGCCCGAAAAGGCGCGCCCTGGCGGGCGGCTGCCGCCTGCAACACGAGCAACGCCCCGGCCGGTTGGGCGGCGGATTCCACGGGTACGCCGGGCTTGATAATGCCGGCCTTTTCCGCCGCGATTTCCGGCAGGGTTTCACCGAGCCAGAGTTGATGATCCAGACTGATGGGCGTGATGACACTGGCCAGCGGGGTCACAATGTTGGTGGCATCCATGCGCCCGCCCAGCCCCGTTTCCCAGATCACCAGTTCGCACTGTTGCCGGACGAAGTGCAGCAGCGCCATCACCGTGACGACTTCAAAAAACGTGGGATGATGCGCGGCGGGAAACGTGGCCAGCCACGGCCGGATTTGGGCCAGCAAGGCCACGACCTCGGCTTCACTGATCCACTGCCGGTTCACCTGCATCCGCTCGCGAAACGAAACCAGATGCGGGGAAGTGAACAAGCCCACCCGCAACCCGGCCGCACGGTAAATGCCTTCCAACATCGCGCAGGTGGACCCCTTGCCGTTCGTGCCGGCGACGTGAATGAAGCGCAGGCGCTGCTGGGGTTGTCCGGCCCGGGCGGCCAGGGCGAACGTATTTTCCAGGCCCAGTTTGGCCCCAAACAGCCGCAGTTCGTACAGAAATTTGATGGCCTCGGCGTAGGTCATAAACGACCGCTTCGGATCAGGCCGGGCCCACGCGGCTTTGCTGCAGCGCCGCGGCAATGAACCCCTTGAAGAGCGGATGGGGCTGGTGCGGTTTGCTGAGGAATTCGGGGTGGAATTGACTGGCCAGATAGAAGGGGTGCCCGGGCAATTCAATCACCTCCACCAGCTTGCCGTCAGGTGACAGGCCGCTGAACACCAGGCCGCCCTTCTCAAATTTTTCGCGGAACGCGTTGTTGAATTCAAAGCGGTGGCGATGCCGTTCATTGGCCATGAACGCGCCATAAAGCTTGGCGGCCAGTGAACCCACCTGCAGTTGACACGGCTGCGCGCCCAGGCGCATTGTGCCCCCTTTCTTGGTGACTTTGCGTTGCGCGTCGAGCAGGGCAATCACCGCCTGGGTGGTCTCGGGATGGAATTCCGTGGAGTGCGCCTTCTCCATTTTGAGCACGTGCCGGGCGAATTCAATGGTGGCGATCTGCATGCCCAGGCACAGGCCGAAATACGGCACCTTGTTTTCGCGCGCAAACTGGGCCGTCTTGATCAACCCCTCGATGCCGCGTTCGCCGAAGCCGCCCGGAATACAAATGCCGTGCAGCCCGCCCAGCTTCTTTTCCGGGCCCTCCTTCTCAATCTCCTCGGCGTCAATCCGCACAATTTCCACGCCGCAATCGTTGCCAATGCCGCCATGAATCAACGCTTCATAAACGGATTTGTAGGCGTCCTGCAGCCCGATATACTTGCCGACCACCCCGATGCGCACGCGGAATTGGGGCGCGATCAGTTTGCGGATGATTTCCTGCCAGTGCCCCATCTTGGCGGGCGGACCGTCCAGGTGCAGGACGCGGCAAACCAGTTCGTCCGCCTGCTCGCGCTGGAGCACCAGCGGCAGTTCATAAATGGAATGATCCACATCCTTCACCTCGATCACCGCCTCAACCGGCACACTGCAAAACAGGGAGATTTTCTGACGCAACTCCTTGTCGAGCGGTTTTTCGCAACGACAAACCATCAACTGCGGCGAGAGGCCGATCTCGCGCAGCTTGGCGACGGATTGTTGGGTGGGCTTGGTCTTCAGCTCCCCGGCGGCCTTGATGTAGGGCACGTAGGTGACGTGAATGAAGCAGGTGTTGCCGACGCCGGCTTCGAGGGCGAATTCGCGGATCGCCTCCAGAAAGGGCAGGCCCTCGATGTCGCCCGTGGTGCCGCCCACTTCGGTGATGACGATGTCCGCCCGGCTTTCCGCGGCGAGCACGTGGATGCGGCGCTTGATTTCGTCCGTGACGTGCGGAATCACCTGCACGGTTTTGCCGAGATAAACGCCCTCGCGCTCGTTGTTGAGCACCGTCTGGTAAACCTGGCCGCTGGTCAGGCTGTTGAGCCGGGACAGCTTGGTGTTGGTGAAGCGTTCGTAGTGGCCGAGGTCGAGATCCGTCTCCGCCCCGTCGTCCAGCACGTACACCTCGCCGTGTTGATACGGGGACATCGTGCCGGGGTCCACATTCAGATAAGGATCAAACTTTTGAATGGCGACCTTGTGGCCGCGATTTTCCAGCAACGTGCCGAGGGCGGCGGCGGTCAATCCCTTGCCCAGGGAGCTGATGACGCCCCCCGTGATGAAAATAAATTTCATAATGCAAATCTCAGTCGTCCCGCAGCAGGCGTTCCACGCGCGCCACGTCGGCCGGCACATCCACGCCCACGCTGTCATAATCCACCGTCACCACCGCGATGCGGAAGCCGTGATCCAATGCCCGCAACTGCTCCAGTTTCTCCGCCTGTTCCAGCGGGGAAACCGGCAGCTGGACCAGGCGCAACAGCGCGTCGCGTTGAAAACCGTAAATGCCGAGGTGTTTCAGAAAAGGAAACGCCGCCAACTGTTCAGGAAGGGAACGACTGGCGGCCTCGCGCAGATACGGAATCGTACGCCGGGAAAAATATAAGGCGTGACCGCGGGCATTGACAACGACTTTCACCGCGTTGGGGTTGTCGTATTCGGCCGGGTCTTGAATCCGCGTGGCCGCCGTGGCCATTTCACACCCGCGCGCCGCCGCTGCCACCGCATCCACCACCGCCGGATCCAGCAACGGTTCGTCGCCCTGGATGTTCACCACGATGTCGCAGGGATGACGCGCCGCCACTTCGGCGATGCGGTCCGAGCCGCTCGGATGATCGGCGCGGGTCATTTCCACCCGGCAAAATTTCTCCGCCACGGCCGCAATGCGGACGTCGTCGGTGGCCACGATCACCTCGTCCAACGCCCGGGATTTTTGGCATTGCTGCACGACCCGCTGAATGAGCGGCCGGCCCGCGATGGGGTGCAGCGCCTTGCCCGGAAACCGGGTGGAACCGTACCGCGCCGGGATGATCCCGAAGATTTTCATGTTAATGCAAAGCCGGCCCGGACGACACCCCGCACGGCGCCCGCCCCCGAACCGTGCGCCAAAGCTATCCGGCCGCAACGACACAAGCGAGCCTGGAATGCAGCCGCGCGCGCGGGGGGCACCGCACATTTGCTTGTCCGGCCGGCGGCGGTTTGCAACGCTGCCGGTGATGAAGTGGTTGTCATGGCTGCTGCTCGCCGCCCGGCTGACGGCGCCGGGGGAAGCTGCGGAGCTGATCCTGGATTTTGGTCCGCCCGATACCGACGCCCCTCCACCCGGTTTCACCAGCGTGCTGGTGGGCGAAGGCGCGCCCGGGCGGTGGCGCGCCGTTCGCGAGGCGACGCCCGATGCCACCAACCAGGTGGTGCTGGCCCAGCTCAGCGCCGATGTCAAAGATGAACACTTCCCGGTCCTGGTCTATGCCGGCGCGGTCTTTGACGATTTCACGCTGACGACCCGCTTCAAAATCGTGGATGGCGTGGCGGAACAAATGGCGGGCGTGGTGTTCCGCTACCAGGACGAAAAGAGTTTTTACGTGGTGCGCGCGAGCGTTTTGGGACAGAACCTGCGCTTTTACAAGGTGGTGGGCGGACTCCGCAGTCCGCCCATCGGACCGAACCTGCCGCTTGCGAAGGAAGTCTGGTACACGCTCCGGGTGCAATGCCAAAAAAACAAAATCCGCATCTGGCTCAACGACCAACCGGTGATCCCGGAATTAACGGACACCAGTTTCGCCAGCGGAAAGATCGGTTTCTGGACCAAGTCCGACTCCCTGAGCCGGTTTGCGGAGACGCGGATCGAGTACACACCCAGGGCGTCCCGGGTCCAGGCCATCCTGGGCAACACGCTCGACAAATACCCCCGATTGGTCGGGTTAAAAATCTACGCGCCCGACGCCGTCGGCATCCCGCGCATTGTGGCCAGCAAGGCAGCCGGGGAAGTGGGCCAGGCGGGCGGCGACTCGGAAACCGGTGCGATCCGCGACGGCGCGGTTTTCTACGGCAAGGACAAGCGGACGGTGGCGGTGATTCAGCCATTACGCGATCGCAATGGCGAACCAATCGCCGCCATTCGAGTCATCATGAAGTCGTTTCCCGGGCAGACCGAACAGGCCATCCTGCAACGCGCGTTGCCCATCGTGCGCCACGTGCAAAAACAGGTGCTGTCCCCCGACGATTTGCAATAACCCTTAGGACCAGATGGCGCAGCGAAATGGAGCACGTTCCCGCCGGGAGCAGGTGGACTCCACCGGTTACGGAACGACAGCCGCCGGCGGCGTTGGAATGTCCGCATCCGTAAGCCGGCGCTGACCGCCCGCCACAAAAAACCCGCCCTGCTCATCCGGCGCGAGGCGCGGGCGGTTTTGGGTGATCTCGTAGGTCTGCTGCGTGGTGATCTCCCCCTCGGGCGTCACGACGGTATAAAGATAGGAGTGGGCGCCGAACTGGTACAGCACGTGCAGGCAATTCCTCCGGTCAATGCGCGCTTCCGGGCTGCTGAAGGATACCATGCCGCCGATGGGGATCACCTTGAAAACGTGGTCGCTTTCCGCATCCATCAGACGCAAATAAAGGCGCAATTTGCCGCGCAAATAATTGGCCTGCTCCAGGGAATAACGGCGCACCTCCGGAGCGACGTTGGTGGTCCCCGGCGCCAGCGGCATGCCGAAATTCTGCGCCCAAATCCGGGCGGCGTTGACGATCTCGAAGGTTTTGGGCGGGGAAACAACCGTGGTCTCCCATTGCGGAATCCGCACGCTGGCGGTCACTTCATAACGTCCGGCGTGCGTCAGAACAAAATAGGGGGTCAAGGTCACCCGCCGCAGCGCGGTTTTTCCGGACTCGAGCTCAAACGGACCCAGCACCGGCACGTCGCCACTCTTTTCGGCGATGTAAGTGGCCCGCGACGCCACGGCAAACGTCAGCCAGTCCGGCGTCTCGCCCAGGCGCAATGTTTGCCCGGAGCGGTTGATCACGCGCACGGTCAGCGGAATTGTCTCTCCCGCGAGAAAATTCTCCTGGTCCATCGCGATCTCGACCGACACCTGGGCGCGCAAGGCAACGGTCACTCCGAGCCCCAACACGCCGGCCAGAAAAATTTGTCGCACCCGCACCCGCACAGTGGGCCACCATCGGCGGGAATGTGCAAGCGCAGAATGGCGGACGCGCCCGGGACGGCTCACGCGGCGGGTTGCGGAACAGGGGAAAAACGGAAAAAGATTCTTCCCGGTCGCGGGACGCTGCTTTACCGTCTGCACCGCACAACGGTTGCCCGCTGCACCGATGACGCCAAAGCACGCACAATCCAGCACTCCATCGGCCGCACGGCGCGTCCGGCGTCTGTTGACCTACCTGCGGCCGGCGCGCTGGCATTTTGCCGGCGGCGTGCTGGCCGGACTGGCCTTTGCGGCCATCAGCGGCTTTGGTCTGCCGATGATGCTCTACACGGTGGCCCCGGTGATCTTTGCTGATCCCGGCGCGCAAAATGCCAAAACCGAGGTCGTCGCCGAATGGGCCCGGCGGCTGTTTGGCGCGGCGTACCAGGAGCAATTGCTGCTGGTCGCCTGCCTGGGATTGCCCGTGGTTTTTTTCTGCCGCGGCCTGACGGCGTTTTTGAACCGTTACTGGCTGAACTACGCGGGCTTTCAATTGCTGGAGACCCTGCGCACCGAGGTCTTCCGACGGCTGCAGGAACTCCCGCTCGCCTTTTATCTCCGGCACAAATCCGGCGACCTGACGGCGCGTCTGATGACCGACACCGAACAGTTGAAGAACGTGGTGGTGATGATGAGTACGGACGCGTTGAAACAGCCGTTCACCCTGGTGGGCGCGTTCAGTTTCCTGCTCTACCTCGCCATCACCAATCGGAGCGCCCTGTTCGTGCTGGTGACCCTGACGAGCATTCCGCTGTGCATCGTGCCCATTCGCATCCTCGCGCGACGGCTGATCAAGAAATCACGCCAGCTGACCGCCGAAACCGGCGAGCTCAATGCAATCGTCGTGGAAGGGCTGCAGTCCCCGATGGAAATTCAGGCCTACAACCTGCAACCGCAGTTGAGCGCCCGCTTTGCCGCCAGCGTCCGGAAAATCTTCCGCCTCGCCATGAAGACGGTGAAATATCAGGCGTTCGTCAATCCGGTGATCGAATTCCTCTCGGCGTGCGGGTTTGCGGCCGCGCTGTATTTCGGTTTCAAAAACGGCATGAAATTCGAGGTGTTTCTGACCATGGGCGTCGCGTTGTACATGGCGTACGAACCGGTCAAGAAACTCAGCATCCTGAATGCCGTTTGGAAGATGGGCGCCGCCTCGCTGGAACGATTGGAGCAGGTGTTGGACGCGGAAGACACCGTCCCGCAACCGGCCCGGCCGGTGCCGCTGCCCGCCGCCCACCGGGAAATCGCCTTCGAAGCAGTGAGCTTCACCTATCCGCTGCGACCCGCGGACCGCGCCCCGGTGGCGGCGTTGAGCCAAATCCATGCGCGCTTCCAGGCGGGTGAAGTGGTGGCGCTCGTGGGGCCCAGCGGCGCGGGGAAATCCACCTTCATCTCCCTCATCCCCCGGTTTTACGATCCCACCCTGGGGCGGATCACCCTGGCGGGAGTGGACCTGCGGCAGTTGGACAAGCAGGTCCTGCGGGCGCAGATGGCGCTGGTGCCGCAAATGCCCGTGCTGTTCAATGCCAGCATTGCGGACAACATTCGCGCTGGCCGGCCCACTGCCACCGATGCGGAAGTGCGGGAAGCCGCCCGCAAAGCCTTCGCCGCCGATTTCATCACCACGCTGCCGCAGGCATACAACACGCTGGTGGGCGAGCGCGGCACGACCCTGTCCGGCGGCCAGCGCCAGCGCATTGCCATCGCCCGGGCCTTTTTGAAAAACGCCCCGATCCTGCTTCTGGATGAAGCCACCAGCGCCCTGGATGCCGAGAGCGAGCAAAAAGTCCAGCAAGCCTTGCAGGAACTGGTGCTGGGGCGCACCACCTTCCTGATTGCGCACCGGTTCAGCTCCCTGAATCTGGCCACGCGAATCCTGGTCTTTGAAGCGGGCCGGATCACGGGAGATGGCCCGCCGGCGGAACTCGGACGCACTCACGCGGCATTCCAGCACATGCTGGAATTGCAACAGCTCAAGTGAGCCGGCACCAACGCCGCAACCGTTTCCGCGCCCGATCCGCAAGCCGGGCCAGCCAGCCGGGATGCGGCAGCGGCGGTCGCGGATAGCCCGCTTCCGGATATAACTCCGCCAGCGCGCGCAGTGTCATTGGCATGGCGCGTTGTGAAAGGTGGATGGCGTCGAAATAAAACCAGGGAATGGTTTTGTCGCGGCTCGTGACCAGGCCCGGATAATTTTCCAGAAATTTGGCCCCGCACGCCTGGCAACGCTGGCGGGCGCCCTGATTGAACAGGCGGGTGGCGGCGTTGCGCTGCGACCACGAGCCCACGGCCACGTAATCGTCCTCCCGCCGGGGACGCCGGGGGGTGCGCAGTCGCGTCGCGATGGCGTTGTACACAATGACTTCAAAACCACGCTGCTGCACGTCTTGCACCACGTGAAAATAGGCGGCCAGGCAATCCGTCACGATGGCCTCCACCGGACGGCCCTGCCGGGCGGCTTGTTTCAGGAAATGCGCCCGACAGTCGATCTCCCCAAAGCAAAGCAGGACGCGCGCCCGCGGCGGCACCGTCCGTTCCAAGGCGGCAAACAGGCGCTCGCGTCCGCGCTCGCGGGTGTTCGGTCGGGCAAGGCTGAAGGCCAGAATCGGCCCGAGGTGCAGCACGCGAAACCAGGGCAGCCGCGTCGCCGCGGGCGCCGGCCAGGCCGGCTGAATCACGTCTGCCCCGGCAAAGAAGCTGACGTGACTGTCGCCCAGACAATAAATCGGCGCCGCGGCGGCCGGGACGGTGGGAGTTGCCAGCGCAGTCTTCATGCAAAAACCGGCAACAATTTACAATGGCCCCTGCCGGAACCACGACGGGAAACTGCTGCCGCCCGCCAAAAAGGCTTTGACGTGGTTTGACGTGGCGGCCCACCTTGGCGGGGCATGAACATTCGCAAATTGTTGCTGCGCCTGATTCTGCCGCCGCCGGTGCCGACCCGACACCGTCTCTATTCCATGACCCTGCCGCCGGATGTCTGGAAGAGCCGGCCCAATGCGCGCTTGATCAGCCTGGCGTTGCGCACGGTGGCGCGGGCTCAACAACTGGAGTTGCGCGACCTGGCGCAACGGGCGGGAGACGCCGTGAATGCCTGGCCGGGTGAGCATTACCGTCTGGTGGCCGCCTTGGTGGCGGAATTGGGGGCCAAGCGGATTGTCGAGATCGGGACCTACCAGGGCACCGCCGCACTGGCCATGCTGTCACAACTGCCGTCCGACGGACGGATCACCACGTTTGATGTGATCCCCTGGCGGCAAATCCAACCCAATGTCCTGCGGGACACGGATTTCGCCGATGGCCGGTTGCGCCAGGAAATTGCCGATCTGCAAGACTTTCAGACCCTGGCGCAATACCGTGAAGTGTTTCAAGGGGCCGATTTTATTTTTGTGGATGCTGCGAAGGACGGCATCATGGAGCAGCGGTTCATTGAAAATTTCCGGCGCTTGACGCTGCCCCGCAGGCCGTTGGTGATGTTCGACGATGTCCGGGAATGGAAGATGTTGCGCATCTGGAATGAGATCACCGAACCCAAACTGGACCTGACCTCCTTCGGCCACTGGACCGGTACGGGCTGGGTGGACTGGGCCCCGACATCACAGTGATCTGCCGGGCCACCGGGGCGGCGGCCAGGATTTTGGAATCGTCGGCCCGCCCCGTCCCCCGGTGGCTCGCGGGACCGGCGGCACACGGATATTATGAGCAAAAAAACATTGAGGGAACGGGTCGGGCGGTGGCTCAACCCCGGTCCCAAACTGCCGACCCACGCGCAAAAACAGGCCGTGGTGCGCGAGTTTGCGCGCCGCTATGATTTGAAATACCTGGTGGAAACCGGCACCTGCCATGGCGACATGGTGGCGGCGATGCAGGGAGAGTTCAAAAAAATCATCTCCATCGAACTGGCCGACCAGTTTTACCAGGAAGTCTGTGAACGATTCAAAGACGCACCTCACATCGAATTGATTCACGGCGACAGCGCCATCAAACTGGCGGAGGTGGTCGCCCGGCTGCCCGACCGCGCCCTGTTCTGGCTGGATGGTCATTACTCGGGAGGCGACACGGCGCGCGGGCTGCAGGACACCCCCATCAATGAGGAGCTGCGCGCGATTTTCCAGCCGGGCCAGCCGGACCACGTGGTGCTCGTTGACGACGCCCGTTGCTTCGGAACCAGTCCGGGATACCCCACGCTGCCCCGACTCCGGGAATTGATCACCACTCTGCGCCCCGGCTGGCGTGTGGAGGTGGCTGACGATTGCATCCGGATTTTTCCGGGCTGATCCCTTCCCGCATGGAGGCGCTCCCCGCAGTCCCGCCCGGGCGGTTGCAACAGATTCGCGAGCTGCAAACGACCTTGCTGCAGCGCCTGGGCCCGCCGACGGCGCATCCGGTCCAGTGCCCGCCCGATCTGGAACAGCGGCGCGTGGAACTCCTGACGCACCATCTGGGCTTCACGCCGCAACCCCCCTGCCCCCGGCTGCACGTCATTGGCGACAGCCACGCCGCGTTTTTTTCCGGCACCGAAAGCCTTGACTTTTTTCCAGGCAGAAAGGTGTTCACCGGATTTTTGCGCCGCCGCTCCATCAGTGTGTTTGTCGAGCTGCTGCCGGTCTTTCGCGTGTTTCACACGGGGGCATCCACCGCCTGGAGCGCGGATGCCCCCCGATCCGCGAGCTATACCCGCCGAAAAATTGCGGCTTTGTTGCGCCACGACATTCCGGCCGGTGGGGCGATTTTGCTGGTGTTTGGCGAGATTGATTGCCGCTGGCATCTGCCCCGGGCGGTGCTGGCGGGCCAGACGATCCCGGCGGCGACCCAGGCAACCATCCGCCGCTTCCTGCCGCTGCCCCGCCGGCTCGCGCAGGCCGGTTACGACGTGACGGTATGGCAGCCTTCCGGCGTCACGCTTGGCGCACCCACTCCGGCCGGCACCAACCATCCGCTGCCGATCGTGGGACCGCAGTCTCTGCGCCTGGAAATCACCCGGATTTATTGTGAGCAACTCCAGCGCGCCTGCGACCGCGAAAACCTGCGCTGTGCCGGCATCGCCGGAAAATATCACGCGTGGACCGCGCCCGCGGCGGCGGACTGCTTCCTGGACGGCTGTCATCTCTCCCAGCGAATGATGCCCCTGGCGCTGCGGGCACTGATGGCTTCCGGAGCCTTGCCGTTGCGGCCCCGGGACGCGGCCGGAACTCCCCTTGCCCGTTGAGCGGCCGCTTGCCAGACTGCTGGCATGCCCGGACGGGTGAACATCTTGTGCATTAAATGGGGGACGCGCTACCCGGCGAACTACGTCAATTTCTTGCATGCGGGAGTCCAGCGGCATTTGCATCAACCGTTTCGTTTCGTTTGCTGCACGGAGGATCCGACCGGCCTGGCGGCGGGCGTGGAAACCGTTCCCTTCCCGGCCAATCCCGGTTTGCGCCGCGGCTGGCCGGATGTGTTGGTCAAACTGCTGGTCACCCGGGATGGGTTTGGCGGACTCGTCGGCCCGACGTTGTTTCTCGATCTGGACGTGGTGATCCTGGGCGGCTTGGATGACTTTTTCACGTATGAACCCGGAAAGAACTGCATCATCCATAACTGGGTGAACCCGCGCAAAGAACTCATCGGCCGCCGGCCGGCGGTGGGGAACTCGTCCGTGTTTCGTTTTGAGGCGGGCAAATCGAATTACATCTACGACACCTTCAGGCGCGAAATGGCACAGGCGGAGGACTTGAGTGTGTGGAACACCGAGCAGGCCTTCCTCACTCACGCCATGGGCGAAGTGCGCTGGTGGCCGGAGGGTTGGACGCGCAGCTACAAACGGCATTGCCGCCCGACGTTTCCGCTAAACCTCCTCTGTGCCCCGAAGCCGCCGACCAATTGTCGGATCCTGGTCTTTCACGGCCGCCCCGATCCGGATGAGGCCATTCGTGGTTATCGCGGCAAGCGCCTCCATCATCATCTCCGACCCGCACCCTGGATTGCCCGGCATTGGCACGCATGATCGCGCCCGCTCACCACTCCGCCCCCCGTGCCTTCTGGTCCTCCGTGGACGGCGCACTGGTGCTCAATCTGGATTCCCGTCCGGACCGATGGGCCACGTTCCAGGCCGCCGCACAGCACATCGTGCCGGCCGAAAAATTGCAGCGGCTTCCGGCCATCCAGGGCACGGACGTCCCGGGTTTTGGGCGGCGGCCCTGGTTTCGAGGTCGCCCCCGCGACCGCCGCTGGGCGGGGCGCGCAGGTTGTTTGTTGTCCCACCGGCAAGCCTTGCTGCGGGCCCGGGCCGCCAACTGGAAAACCGTGTTGATTCTTGAGGATGACGTGGCCTTCGCGCCGGATTTCGCCCGGCTGGCAGATGCCCTGATGGCGGTGTCTCAGGAGTACGATTGGGAGGTGTGCTACCTGGGCTTCACCGATCCCTGGTGGCCGCGCCGCAAGGAAACTGAATTGGACGCGGAACACGGGCTTTACCGGGTGCAGGGTTGCAACACCGCCCACGCGTATCTCGTCCGGGAACCGGCGCGGGAGTGGATTCTCGCCCGCCTGCCGGATGCGGCCCAGGTCTGGCCCTGGCTCGCCCGACATCGCGCGATTGATCGTTGGTACCAACGTCAACTCGGCCTCGTGTTTCCCGTCACCTGCGTGTCACCCGGCATTGTCAATCAAACCGATGATTTCTCGGACATTGTCGGACGGACAACGGACTACCACGCGCAGCCCCAACTGCGGCGCGCGGTGACCTCCACTTCGGGCATGTGGGGTTACTACGCCGGTCACGCCCTCCGTCGCCTCACCATCCGGCTTGGGCTGGTCGCCGATGGCTTCCGGGGTCTGGGCAAACGCCTTGCCGGTTTTTGAACATGATGCACCCCGCGGCCCCACTCCTCCGGGTCAAATTCCTGACCAAACATCCGGAACGCGATGTCACCGGAATCTGGCGGCAGTTCCTGCCCGGCGGCAACCCGGTGGTGGGACGTTGCCGGTTCCTCTTCGATCGCGACGCGCGCGACTACGACTGGCTCGTGGTTTATGACGATCTGCCATCCAGCCGCGGCGAACGTCACTCGCTCTGGGAAGAGGTGCTCGCCTGCCCGCGGGAGCGGACCTTGTTGCTGACCAGCGAACCGGCCACTGTGAAGGTCTATGGGCACGGCTTTCTGAAACAGTTCGGCTGGGTGCTAACCAGCCAGGAACCGTGGGTGATCCGGCATCCGGGCGCGATCTATTGCCAGACCGGTCTGATCCGTTTCTACGTCGGGGATCACGACCATGTCGCGCAACATCCGCCAGCCAACAAGACCGCATTGATTTCGACGGTTTGTTCCAGCAAGCGACAGACTCACACGCTGCACCAGTATCGCTATCGCTTCACGCAGCGGTTGAAACAGGCGCTGCCGGAACTGGAGGTTTTCGGCCATGGCGTGCGCTACATCGAACACAAGAACGAGGCGCTCGACACTTTCCAGTACCATGTGGCCATTGAAAACCACGTGTGTGCGCATCATTGGACGGAGAAACTGGCCGATGCGTTCCTCGGCCTGTGCCTGCCGTTCTATCACGGGGCGCCCAACGCGGCGGATTATTTCCCGGAAGAAAGTTTCATCCCCATCAACATCCACAATTTCGAGGAAAGTTTTGCCCGCATCCAGCAGGCTATTCGCGACAATGCATACGAACGCCGGCTGCCGGCCATCCGCGAGGCGCGCCGCCTCGTGCTGGAGCGTTATTCCACCTTCCCGCAACTCGCGCGCCTGATTGCCGAACGACACGAACAGCGCGCCCCCACGCCGCCGGTGCGTCCCGCCGTGATTCAGAGCCGCCACCGGTGGCGGCGGAGGCATCCGCTCGGAAGCCTCGGCCTGGCCCTCGAACGCGCGCGGGTTGCTTTGCGGTTTGCGTTCCGGCAGCATGCTTGATCAAGACGCATGGCAATCTTCCGGCATCTATTGAAATATCCGCTGGCAAACCGGCCCGGCCAGTACCTGCTGCGCAAGCAGGTGAAGTTGTGTCATTGGCTGATGGGCATCGGAGCCGGGGGCGACGTGGATGACAGCGGTGAAGTGGCCGTGATGCGGCATTTGGCGCGGAACCGAAAATCCAACCTCGTGGTGTTTGATGTCGGCGCCAATTGCGGTCAATTTCTGAATCTCGCCGTCAGCCAGCTGGGGGGCCGGTTGGGGGCCATCCACTCCTTCGAGCCGGCGGCGGCAACATTTGCCGCGTTGCAACAGGCGCGGCCCGCGCATCCCGGGGTGGTCTTGAATCATTGCGGCCTCGGGGCGGCGGCGGGAACGGCCGAGTTGTATTACGACGAGGAAAAATCGGGGCTCGCCTCGCTGACGCGGCGGGACCTCGGGTTTCGGGACATTCAATTTGCGCGGCACGAAACCATCACGCTCTCCACGCTGGACGCCTACTGCACGGAGAAGCGGGTGCCGCACATTGACTGGCTCAAACTGGATGTGGAGGGGCACGAACTGGACGTTCTCCGGGGCGGGATCGATCTATTTGCGCGTCGGGCGGTGGATTTGGTCACCTTTGAATTTGGCGGTTGCAACATTGACACGCGGATATTTTTGCGCGATTTCCACCAGTTCTTCAGCGCCCGGGGGATGCAGCTGTACCGTCTGACCCCCGGGCGTTACTTCAGCCGCATCCGGCGCTATCGCGAAACGGAGGAACAGTTTGCCACCACCAACTTTGTGGCGCGACGCGCGCCCGCCCGCGCATGACTCCGCCCCTGTATCCTCGTCTTGAGCGGGCGTTCAAACAGGCCTATTTGCTGCCGCTCACCTTCCTGCGTTACGGCACCACGCGGCCGCACCGCGCGCGACTGCATCAGAGTGACAACTGGATTTACATTGATCCCGATGACCCCTGCGCCATCAAGAAGGTGGTGCAGGAGCCCCTGCGCGGCAAAGTTTCCAGCAACCTGATCTTCTGGCGTGAGTTTAATGCGCATCTCCAGCCCGATCTCGTCGTGGATGTGGGGTTGAATTATGGCGAATGCCTGTTCGGCACCCAGTATGCCGCCAATGCAACCCTGTATGGTTTTGAAGCCAATCCCCGCCTGATTCCTTATCTGGAACGCAGCCGGCAGCAGCACCCCGCCGGCGCGCGCATCACTCTCACCCATTGTCTTGTCGCCGACGCGCCGGCCGAGGACGTCCCTTTTCTGGTCAACCCGGAATGGAGCGGGAGTTCTTCCGCCGTACGGCAAATGAATGCAACGCACCGGCACATCGAGTTCAAATTGCCCGCGCGAACCCTGGATGCGCTGATTCCCGCGCCGGTCGCCACCGGCAAGACATTGTTGTTCAAAATGGACATTGAAGGCTACGAAAGCCGCGCACTCGCGGGTTTTACCGCCACGCTGGCCCGCGTCCAACACGCGTTCGGCTTCATCGAATTCACGCCGCAGTTCATGCAATGGGCGGGAGTGGTCCCGGAGGCTTTCTTCGCCCGGCTGCGCGCACAATTCGAGGTGTATTGCTACGCCAGCGTGAAGCGCCGGGAACTGTGGCGGCTCAGGGAATATGGCGATTTGCTGGTTCGACACGGGGCCGCCTTCACGGGGACCGACCTCCTGCTGATGCCGCAACGGCCGTCCGAGCAATGGCTTCCGCCCGGCTGGCGCGTCGTGTCCTGATCATGCGGCCGGCGACCGGTGCTGCCACCGGTAGAACCAGCCGCGCAGGAAACGAAACGCCTTGGCCGATTGAATCGTCACCCGTTCCCGCCGCCCCGGAGCATAAAATTTATTTGCCCAGGCGGCAAATCGCGCGAAGGGGTTGTAAACCTCCAGCACCCGGGTGCGGGCCAGTTGCAGCGCCTGCTGCTCGCGCGGGGAAAGCGGAGTGGCCAGCCGTTGGCGCAACCGCCGCACCGCCCCCTCCACGTCGCTCATGTCCAATGCCAGAAAACATTCCCGCGCAAAATAATCGCCTAGATTGGGACAGCCCACGTAAAGCGGGAAAGCCCAGCCCAGAAAGGCGTCGGCCAGTTTTTCCGTCCAATAGTGCGGACTTTGACTGTTTTCAAGCACCAGATGATAGCGATACGGCAGAATGGCTTCGAGCTTGTCATCCACCGGACGAAACCCTTTCCCAAAAATCAACAGGTCCCCGCCCAGCCGTTGGCGGAGCGCGGCCAGAAATTGCAGGCGGCGACGTTGCCCGGCGGTCTGGGCGGTGGTCGAACACACGACCGAAATCAAGTTTTGCTTCGCGGGCGGCGCCAGCCCCCGCAGCACGTCGTATCCCAGTGTGTAGCGCTGTTGCCGCCAGCTCAACCCTGCCAGCCAGGGCAGACCCGGCGCATCCAGATGTACTCGGGGATGTCGCGAGCCATCGTGCGTGTCCACGATGCGCGCGAACTGCCGGTAGAACCCGCGGGGGTACACCTTTTTGGCCGGGGGTTCGCCGGCAATAAACAGGGTGTTCTCCGGTGCGACCCAACCCGTTTCCCGCGGAAACGCATTCGCCAGAACAATCCAATAGTCGCATTCGGCGTCATCGGCTGCCGACAGTGAAAACTGGCAGTTGCCCCATGACAAGCCTGCTCCGGGAGTGAACAGTTCCAATCCGCCCGGCAATCCCGCGGAAGACACGCGCACCCGCAACCGGGGCGACCAGGGGGAGGCGGCTGGATTCATTGGCTGGACTCAACCGGGACGCGCCCAGACAAACAGCCCGCATCCATAGTCCAGATCGCGCGCGGCGGTGAGCGGCACGCGTTCCTGCCAGGCAGTGGCGGCCCCATCCCGGATCAGGGAAAATTCCTGGAGCTGCAGTTCGGGCAGGGCGGCAGCGATCTGCGCCGGATCAAACACCCGATGTGCATGAAACACCACCCGGGACCGGCCGCACGGTGTGCCCAACAACAATTGGCCGCCCGGCGCGAGCACCCGTTGTAATTCCGCCAGACCCCGCAACCAGCCTTGGGGTTCAAGGGGATCGCCATAACGCCCCAGACCGATGTGCTCGATCACATGCAGACAACTCAAACTCCGCACCGACTGATCGGCAAACGGCAGCTCGCAGACGGAACCTTGCACCCCGGTCAACCCCGGCACTCCGGTCCGGAGCGGGCGGATGTCCACGTACTTCACCGGACAAAAACTGGCCACGTGCGCAACGAATCCGTCCACCCGGCTCCCCACATCCACGTGCTCCTCCGGGCGCAATCGCCAGACTCGTTGTGCCGCCCACAAGTCCTGCAAAAAATAATGCCCCTGCGCGCTGCCCGCCGGGGCATGCCGGTCCTGAAGCATGGGCTTGAGTTCCGCCAGGCGCGCCCGCCACTCCGGCGGCGCGGCCCGCTGCCATTGTCCATAGGTTTTCCAAAACCAAAACACGTCGGTTGGGCGCGCCGGGAACTGGACGGCCAATTTGAACACGTTGCGCAGCGCTTTCATTGTGGACGCCCAGTTTCGCTGGAATCCAGGACGTTGGCAATCCGTTGCCAGCGGGGCGGCATGACGAGGGGCCAGCCGGTTTGTTGCGGCGCAAAGACCAACCGCGGCAGCGCGGCCTCCCCCAGCCACGCGCCCCACCAACTGAAGGAGCTGTTCGCCACGATCGCGTGCCGGCAGCGGCTCATCAACCAGAGGTCGGCGAGTTCATCCCCGGAGTTGTGGTTGACGCATTCCTGGCTCGCGCCGCGAAAATCCAAGTGTTGCCGGGGCCAGTTCAAGTCGTCGCCGAACAGGACAAAATGCGGCCGGGGAAGCTTGGCGAGCGCGGCATCTATGGCCGTCTGATAATAATCACTGCCCAACAGATTCCAGTATCGGACGCGGCGGAAGTGCAGAAAGATGGATTCGCATGTGGCGAATTTTTCGCCGAGCGCCTGGTCCTGGGTGTCGGTTGGCGGGGGTGGCGTGAGTTCGGCACGGATGGTGGCAGCATGATCGGCAAAATAGGCTTCATTCTGCCAGTAGCCCAGCAGCGTGAGGCGTTTCCGGCGCGGCCGCAGCGCGGTGAGCTGCGTGGGGGGCCGGTGCCAGTGCTCGGCCAGATAAGTCCGTTGATTGCGCGGGAGCAGCTTGCTGCCGGCCCGGATGAGCTTGTGCCGGAAATGTTTCAGCGTTGGCGCAATCCGCCAGGCCTCCGGCATCACTTCCGCCTCGATCGGAAACCGGTCCAGCCGGTAATTGCGGCCATAATCGTCCCGGGTATAGCCGCGAGTGGCATCCAGATATAACGTCCGTCCCGTCCGCAACGCGAGCGCCCGCGCTGCCGCATAAATGAACAATTGATTGCCCAACCCTCCCTTGACGATGGCGATGACGGCGCGGTGCATGGTTCAAGCGCGGGCGGCGGCGAGCAACTCGTGGTAAACGTCGAGCGTATGCCGCAGCATGACGGCCAGGGTGAGGGAAGCAGGGACGGGCGCCGGCCAGACCGGATCGGCCAGCAACTTGCGCGAAACCGTCGCGAGCGCTGCTTCATTGCCCAACGGAACGCGCCCGGCGGGAAATAACTGACCCAATAACTCGCCGACGCCGCCATGATCGTAACCCACCACCGGACGCCCCAGGGCGAGCGCTTCCAGGGTGGTGCGCCCGAATGATTCCGGCTGTGTGGACAGGGAATACACCAGTGCGGACACGGCCATGATTTCCCGCAGGTCGGCGCGGTGCTTGAGGAAGGTGAGATGCGGCGCCAGCCCGAGCCGGGTCGTCAGCCGCTCCAGTTCCTTCCGGTAGGCGCGCTTGCGGGGGTGGAGGTCGCCCACAATCAGTCCATGAACTTGCGGGTCGGTTGCGGCCAACGCGGCGATCAATCGCAAAAAATCCGGGTGCCCCTTCAAGCGTGTGATGCGCCCCGGCAACAGCAGCAGGCGTTTGCCGACGCACTGCGGATAGTCGCGTTGCCACCCCGCAATCCAATCCGCGCCGGGTTGATAGCCGCGCGGATAATCGGCCGGGTTAACGCCATTGCGCACCACCCGGATCGCCGCGACGGGCGTCCGCGGAAAATTTTGCTCGATATAATTCCGAATACATTCGGATACGGCGATCACCCGTTCGCCGCGCATCATGACGGCGGAGTAGGCGTTCACCGAGTAGAATCCATGCACGGTGCTGACCAGTCGCGGCCGCGTGGCCGGCGGCAATTTCCGCCAGGCCAGCCAGCCGATCCATCCCGGCACGCGGGAATGCAGATGCAACAGGTCCGGACGTTCGAGCGCCAGCAGCCGGCGCAGCCGGGCCACTTGAAATACCGAGCTCAGCCGCTTGCGGTGAACTGGCATGGCAATATGCCGCGCTCCGAAAGCTTCCAGCCCGGCCACCAGACGGCCGCCATGGGAAACCACCAGCGCCTCGTGACCCTGTTGCACGAGGTGGCGGGCAATTTCCAAGACGCTGCATTCCACACCACCGGCATGCAATTCCGGAAGAATTTGCAGAACTTTCATGCGGCCGCGTGGAAAGATAACCGTTCGAGCACCAGCTCCGCACACCGTCCAGTCTCCTGCAGCGGCTTGGCGGAAACCAGCTGCCGCCCGTTGCGCTGCCAATGGTCAAACGTGGTGGCGTAACCCTCGCGAATCAGCGTTTGGATGGCGCGAACCGGCGATGCGCCGGGTCGGATGGCCGGCACCGGAATCACGCCCGTCCGCGCCCGGGCCGTCACCGCCTCAAAAATCATGGAAACGCTGTCAGCAGTCACCCACGCTTCGGCGGCCGTGAGCAGGTGCGCCGGCACCCAGCCGGCGGGTGTTTGCTGGTGCGGAACCACGGTGGCGGACAGTCCGACCGCCCCCAGTTGTTCGAGAAAACCGGCGGGCGTGCGGCGCGAGTCGGTGATGGTCCAGGCCAGTTCGGACCGGGTGCGAATCACCGTGGTGATCGCGGCAATCAGCCCGGGCGCATCCCACCCGCAGGCCCGCGACGGACCACCGATCAACATGAGGCCCTGCGGTTGTTTGGCGGGAATGTCTTCGGGAATGCGATTCAACGCGCCCAGGGTGACGATGATGCGGGCGGATGATTGGCCGGGGGCGGTGTCGTGCCGGGGCAGGATGCACAGGTCAAACCAGCGCTTCGGCCAGGTGGGCTCCATGATGACCACCGAGCGCGCGTGGAACTTCCGGGCGGCAAACCAGAGCGGTAAATGCACCTTGTGCCCGGCGCCGATCACCAGTTGCGGACGGGTGGGGCCGGATGACAACGCCGCGCGGCAACGGGTGAGGAGGTTCCAAGTCGGAGGAATTCGCACCACTTCCACCCAGGCGCCCGTGCGCCGCGCCAGGGCAAACGCCAGACCCGCGCTTTGATTCTCGTGGCCGGGCCGTCCTTCCGAAATGACGCGAATCAGTTGCAGTGGGTGGCTCATGCTTGCTGGCGCGTTGCTGCTCAGGCGGGCCGCCCGTTTCGCCCGGGCGGAATCGGCGCCGCCGCTCCGCCGCGGCGCTTCATGGCATTAGCGACCGTAAGCCAGGCGTTCGGCCAGGCGCTCCGGCAGCCCGGCGGCACGAATCTTCTTTTGCGCGGCGGGAATGTCGTACTCCAGCCGGCGCAGTTCAATGGTGCCTTCCGTGCTGTCAAAAACCACATAGGCGGCCTTGGGATTGTTGTCCCGCGGCTGGCCCACGGCACCGACATTGATGAAATACTTCTTGCCCGGCTCGATTTTGAACTTCGAGTAAGTGCCGCCCCGCACGACGCTGTCCTTCACAAAGGCAACCGGCACATGGGTGTGGCCAAAGAAACACAACGCGGTGTTTTGGTAGGTGAAGCTGGCGGCGGCCGCCAGCTTGTCGAAGACATAACCCCACCGCTGCGGTCCGTCCAGGGTGGCATGAACGATCGTGAAGTGGGTGACCATCCGGGAGTATTTCAAGTCACGCAGCCACTGGCGGTCGTCCGCGGTCAGTTGTTTGCGCGTCCAGTTGACGGCCTCGGCGGCGGCGGGATTGAATCCCTCCAACTGGTCCTCGCTCGAGCAATACTCGTCGTGATTCCCTTTGACGCAGGGAATGTTCATTTCCCGCACCAGATCCAGGCATTCCTTGGGGTTGGCATTGTAACCCACCACATCGCCCAGACAGGCGTAATGGGTCACCCGCTGTTCCTTCGCATCCGCCAGTACGACTTGAAAGGCCTCCCAATTTCCGTGGATGTCGGCTATGATCGCAAACTTCATTGAATAAATTATCGCTCGATGGCAAATCCGGCGAGGCCGCCCCGGGCGGGTGTCCACTGCGCTTCTTCCTGCCGGATGTTGGCGCCCAGGCCGCCCGTGCGAACAGCCGCGCGAAATGCTTCCAGTTCTTCGGGAGTTCCTTCCGCAGTCAATTCCACCCGGCCATCGGGCAGATTCCGCACCGACCCCGTGACCGCATAACCTGCCGCCAGGGTTTGGACCGTGTAACGAAATCCGACTCCTTGAACGTGCCCGGAATACAGAATCTGCATCCGGCGACGTTCGCTCGGAGCAGAGCCCGCAGTTCCGGCCGTTTGTGCCATCCCAACATGAAGCCAAACGGCGGTGCGCGTGGCAATAATTTTGTTCGCCGGGCGCTCTCCAATCCCGCCGGCGGCGGGGCGCAACTTCAGAGCCGGACGGGAATCTGCCGGGCCGCCAGATACCGCTTGACGTCGCCCACAGTATAGGTGCCGAAATGAAAAATACTTGCCGCAAGCACCGCATCGGCCTTGCCGGCCAGCAACACCTCCGCCAGGTGCTCCAGCTTGCCCGCCCCGCCGCTGGCCACCACCGGTACCCCGACGGATTCACTGATCCGCCGGGTGATTTCCAGGTCAAATCCGGCCTTCGTGCCATCCGCATCAATGGAATTCAGAACGATTTCTCCCGCGCCGAGTTTTACCGCCTGTTCCGCCCACGCCACCGCCTCCCGCCCCGTGTCCCGGCGCCCACCGTGCGAAAATACCCGCCATTGATCCACGCGCGGGGCGGCGCGTTTGGCGTCAATGGAAACCACGATGCACTGGCTGCCAAACTTTTCCGCGCCTTCACGGATCAGCTCCGGCCGGGCCAGCGCGCTGGAATTGATGCTGATCTTGTCGGCGCCCGCGCGCAGCATCGTGTGCATGTCGGCCACGGATTTGATGCCGCCACCAACCGTCAACGGCATGAAACACTGGTCGGCCACCCGTTCCATCACTTCCACCATCGTGCCGCGACCGTGCGCAGTGGCCGTGATGTCAAAGAACACCATCTCGTCCGCTCCCTGTTCGTTATAACGCACGGCGAGTTCAACCGGGTCGCCCACGCTGCGCAAACCACCTTGTTCCGCCAGACCAAATTGTACCCCGCGAGTGACTTGGCCGTCGTGGACGTCCAAGCACGGAATGACACGTTTTGCGATCATGTGCTGGTATTGAATAATCTCCCGTCCGGCGAAGCAAACCAATTGCCGGGAGCCGACGCCGGTGACAGTCACCTGTTGAAGCCGGCCCCGGGTTCAATTTACGCTGGAGCGCATGTTGACCGCCCTGGCCTCCGGGCTCCTGCTGGGACTCTCCGCAGGAATTGCCCCCGGCCCCATGCTGACGCTGGTGATCGCCCAAACCTTGCGGCACGGTTGGCGCGAGGGGGCCAAAATCGCCCTCGCGCCGCTGATCACGGATCCGCCCATCATTTTGGTCGCCTGGCTGCTGGCGTCCCGGTTCGCGCAGTGGCAAACCCTGCTCGGCATCATCGGCATTGCCGGTGGCCTGTTCGTGCTCTACCTCGCGTGGGAAACCCTGCGCCCGGCGTCGCGTCATCCCGCGACCTCAGCCACCTCCCCGCGGTCCTGGCTGAAGGGCATCGCCACCAATCTGCTCAATCCGCATCCCTGGTTGTTTTGGCTCACCGTCGGGACCGCCCTGCTGGCCAACGCCCTGCAGCAGGATGGTTCTGCCGCCGCCACTTTCCTTGCCGGATTCTACGCGTTCCTGGTCGGCTCGAAGGTGGGGCTGGCCCTGTTGGTCAGCCGGTCGCGGCACTTTTTGTCGGGGCGATATTATCGCGGTGTAATGCGGGTACTCGCCGGATTGCTGGTGCTCTTCGCCGTCTTCCTCATTCGCGGAGGTCTGAAACATTTGTCGCTGATTTAGCCCGGCCCGGCGCGCCGGATTTCGCGGCGTGGCAATCGAGACCTGCCGTGGTCCGGACAAGAGGAGGGTGGATTCGCGCCCGGGCCGGTCATGCGGCGGCGCCCATGGGCCGGATGGTCTGAATGTACGCCGGCGGAGTGGTTGGCAATTGTTCCGGCGATAATCACAAGGGCAACCACCGAAGTATTTCAGGACCCGGCTTGGGCACCGCTGCCGGCATCCGGAGGGTCATTCGTGCGGTTGCGACATGCGTTGCGCAACGACGACCACACGCCATCGCAGGTTCCCAGAAGAATTCCGCAGGCTGCCGGTCAGGCCGGCACGGCGCATTGAATGCCGAGGATGTACTTCGAGCAGCGCGTCACGCGGAAGGGAAGGGCGTTGGTCACCGCGTCGGCGAGTCCGGCGTTTTCCGCGGAATACTTCAACTCGATGATGACAAAGCCGGAGGGATGAAGCGCCGTGGAAGCGGACGCGCCGGTGACATTTGTGTTTCCGTCAATGCCTTCGAATCTCAGGTCCGAGTCCACAGTCAGCCGGAACCGCCGGTCCTGGCTCAGGAAGTAATGCCGCCGGTAACAGTTAAAGAGCGAGGGTTGCAGGTGTTGCAACCTGGACCGTAACAGTTCCGGAAGTGAAGCGATCCGGAATGTTTCGTCGAGGCGGGAACGGGCGGTCTCACCTTCCAGGCGGAGGGACGGCAGCGGGTGGGTTTCCTTCCGGCTGACCGTGCCGCGTTTTATTTTTTGTTCGAGCGCCGGGTTTTCGATGAGGCTGCGCGGGTGGCCATACCAACGCACCCTGGTTTTGCTCCGGTTTGCGGTGCCATTGACGTGATCGTGATAGTTGTCCAGCCGGGGGGAATCCAGATAGATGTTGTTCACCAGCCGTGGGGGATAAACCTCCCGAAAGAGACTGGGATGGCGATGCACGACCGCCAGCGCCCTGGCGAGATCGAGGTCTGACGGCAGAAACTTGCGCTCGTAGCGGAAACCGGCAGTCATCGGCGGCTTGAAAAGTTGATGGGGATTTCTAGGAATGGAGACCGCGGTCTTCGAGACAGCTCACCCGGACGTTGGGGCTCAACTCGCGAAGCCGCTGGGAAAACCGTTCGAGGTGGGCGACTTGTTTGAAGTCCACGTGGAAAGCCGCTTCGAGTTGATCGGCCGATTGATCAAAGCGTTTCAAGCTGGCCGTCGCGCCAACTTCCGCCAGGGTCTTGAGCATCTGGTCGGCACCCAACTGCGCCTGGGCCGGCGTGGTGACGGTCAGGTAGAGATTGGGATTTCCCGGCGTGGACCGGGTCAGGCCGCGAAGGATGATGAGACCGAGGATGATGGCCAGGGCGACGATGGTGACCAAAGCCTGGCCTGCGCCCAATCCCAGCCCGATGCTGATGGCGAGGAACAAAAAGGCCAGTTCCTCAGGCTCCTTGATGGCGGCGCGAAATCGCACGATGGACAACGCGCCCACGAGGCCCAGCGAAAGCGCCAGGGAGGAACGGACGATGCTGATGATCAGCGTCGTGGTTACCACCAGCACGAGGAAGTTCCGGGCAAAGAGCCGGCGGTTGGAGAGGGACTGCCCGAAGCGGATATAAACCTGTCCCAGAATGACGCCGAGCAAGGCGGCGATGCCGAGGCTCAGGACGAGCTTGGGCAAGGAAGCGACCATTTCAGGATTCCACAATAGTTCACGGAGGGATTGTTCGATTTGCATGGTTGTTGGCTTGATTGGAGTTGTGCTTGGAAAATGTTGCGCGATCAGGGTGGCGACGGTTGATCCGGTCCTGGGGGTGCGGAACCCTGGCCCGGAGGCCGGCCAAAGGGCGGGAATTCACCCCGAGGTGGGGACAAATCCTTTTCGATTCCGGAGCGAAGTTGTTGCTCCGTCAGCGAACCGCCCTTGTCCGTGTTCCACGCCTCGAAGAGCCGTGCAAATCCCTGGACGAACTCGTCGCGCGTTACGGCGGAGTCCTTGTTTTCATCCAAGGCCTTGAGCAAAGGTTCGGCGAAGATCATGCCCGGGCCAAAACCACCCCGCCCGCCGGGTCCGCCGGGACCGCCTCCACGCGGCGGACCGCCGCCCGAACCCCCGCCGCCGCCTCCCGGAAACCCGAAGCCGCCCGCCACCAGACCTTCCGACCGACCGGCCACTTGATCGCGCACCGACTCGGTTCGCACCACGGTGAAGGGTTTGATCGGTTTGATCCCGGAACCGCCAAACGGACCGAATCCGCCACCGGTGAGGATTTCGCCCGCGACCGCCTTGTCGAACCGCTCAAGTTTGGCTTCGGACTCCTCCTGGACGGCCGGGCGGATGACGGCGGCGATTTCGTCCACCTGACGGGCGAAGCGTTCGGGTGCGAAGATTGTTTTGCTGAACTCGTCCAGCCGGGCCAGATACAGATTTTTGAACGCTTCCACCTTGAACATGCGTTCGAGGAAAAAATTCTCGCCCTGCCACGGGTGAAGAACGCTCAACTGATCGCGTTGCTCCTGGCTGGCGCGATTGAACTGCCCCCACGAATGATCTTGGTCCCACGGGATGAACTGGAACAGTTGGGTCTTCGGGTGCAGATGCAGATAAAAGTTCTGTCCCGGGCCGAGAATCCCGTCCAGGTCCGAGAGGTAAACCGTCACCGCCAGGTAACGCGCGAACTCGGGCAGATCAATGTGATGCCCGATCCGCGCGGCGAACTCGGCGTCGCTCGCATCGGTGACGAGGCGGCACAAATCCATCACCGCCTGCTTCTGCTCGTCGAAAAGCTGGGTCTTGGGATCGTACGTCTGGTTGTACCGCGCCCAGTTATCGCCCAGGTAATTGAACAGCGCGGGCGTGACGGGCTTGAAGATCGCGCCCTTCTTGGTGCCAAAATGCCGGGCGGCAAATTGTTTGCTCACGTTTTCGCTGATCGAGTAGAGGCCAAAGTATTGTCGCTCGAATTTTCCCGGCACGGTGATGAACACCTTCGCATAACTGGTGCGGGGTGCGGGAACGCCGGCATCCCGATAGAGCCGGTACGCCAGCACCTCGTTCATCAGGCTCGCGTCCGTGACGTTGTTCTGCAGCGTCAAGGTCGTCACCTCACCCAGCCCCTGGCCTTTCACGTACTGATTGAGATCCACCTTGAGCGAGCGTTTGAGTGAACCCCGCGACTCGAGGAAGGTGCCGTTGCCCTTGTAGCGCACGCCTACGTCTCGCAACAGCCGCCCTGCAAATTCCAGGTCGGCGTGCACGTAAACGAACTCGATTCCCATGGCGGAAGCCAGGCCGTTGCGCTTGCCCTCCGGCCCCTGGAGCATGAGTCCCCGACCCGGCCCGCCACGGCCGCGAGCTCCGGGCGGATTGCCGGTGGCATTGAGGCCCGTCCGAATCTGGTCCGCGTCGAGCTTTCCGGTCTGATTGGTATCCCAGGCCCGAAACCACTTTTGTGCCAGTGTCGTGAACTCCTCCTGGGACAACCGATCATCACGGTTGGCGTCGCCCTGCGTCATGAAGACGGGCGACAGCAGCATCGCCACGCTGAACCCACCCCGCCCACCAGGTCCACCGGGGCGATCTCCACGTGGCGGACCGCCGCCAAAACCTCCGAACGGATTGGCCCCGCCTTTTGGCTCCATCGCCTCCCATTGATCGGGCGCGAACTTCAGATGCACCGTCCACACGTTGGTGAGGTCATACAACCGATCCCCGTTCAGTTCGTGTGTTGCGCTGGCGGGCACGGACTTTTGCAAAGCCAGCACACTCCCCAAGGCGAGCAGAATCAAACCCGCTCCCGCCACCACGCCGAGGGCCCACCGCCAGCGGGGGCCGCCTCCGGAGTGCGAGGGGCGGAATCCCATTTCTGGTGCTGGTTTCTGTTGCTTCATTGCTGTCATTGCCTGCGACGTCGGCCAGGCATCGAATCCGGATTCACGCGCGCTTGCAATCTCATTTCCGGCCACTCCTACCCCGCGAGGCAATGCGTTGCCAAGCTCCGGTAACTGATACGATGCGCATGCTCATGTGGCTTGGGCCGGGAGAATCCCGATCACGCTGCCGGGTTGAACTTTGCGGTCCACCAATCCGGCCACAGGCGCAGCGACTGCACCACCTTCCCCACGATTTGCTCCTTCGCCACGACCGCATGAACGACCGTGGAACTGGAGACGGCACGGTTGTCGCCAAGTAGTGCATACCGGTCTTCCCACAACCTGCCTCTTTGCAGGCTCAACATACCCGGCTCGACGGCATAGGCTTCGGGGAACGGCTGCCGGTTGACCCGGAGTTTTCCCTGCACCAATTCGATTTCCTCACCCGGCAGTCCCACGACGCGCTTGACGATCAGGTCATCGTGATCGCGCGCCACCACAATGTCACCCCGTTCGGGCTCCGTTGTCCGGTAGGCCAGCTTGTCCACCAGGACCAAATCACCGGATTGCAGGCCCGGGAGCATGCTTTCACCCTTGGTCAGATACAGGGAGTAATGCGTCCGGAATACCAGCAGCAGTCCCATCAGGGCGCTGGCGAAAATCCAGAGTGTGTTGCGGGCGGCGGGCAGCCGCTGCCGGGTTTGGTCACAATGGACATTCATGGTCGTGGCCGGCGAATCGGGTTCTGGCGAGGGCGCTCATCAACGTATGTTCGATCTTTGATTTGGCCGGAAAATGGAACGGAAAATCACTGACGTAACGAAGGCCGGCGGTCAGTTCCTGCTCCCGCCCCACGGTCTGACCGATCCCGAGCGCCTCGGCCGCCAGCGTGCTCATCATTTCGTGGGTCGGATGCCGGTACAAGGCATCCAGATAGGCATCCAACCAGCGGTCGTAAAGTTTCTCCCGCTTGAGCGCGATGAGCAGTGGTTGCAGCAATCGTAATTCCGCTTCGGTGCCCCGGAATTCGGGCAGAGCTTCATCGAGCAAATGGATGGCGGCGACCGTGGGGCGTTCTGGGTTGGACATCCGAACCCGGTAGTCGAACTGCTGGCTCAGGTGCTCCTGGACAATCAAGCGTTCGGCGCTTTGAGCGTATTGCCCAGCCAGAGCATCCAAAACGGCCCGGGCCTGCTCGACCTCCGAAAAGGATTTCGTTGAAACCAGATAATCCAGGGCCACCCCGGAATCTCCGGCGAGCCGCATGGCACCCGGGTTGCGCATGGCGCCCAGGTAGTATCCCACCCACCCGGATACGGCTGAGACCAGGCACAGAAGTAAAACGCTTTTCCATTTCATCGGTTCCGACCTCCGTTGACCCAAATCTGTAGTGAGCTGGCAACCATAATCATCCCGCCCATTGTCGCAGAATGAACATGAAAGGAACGTGAAACGACCATGCGGGGGGAAATTTTTTCGGTCTAATTCCCCGGAGCGAACCGGACGGTGAAGATTGAACCTTTTCCGGGCTGGCTGGAGACGGAGATGTTGCCCTGGTGCGCCTCGATGATGGCCTTCGCGATGGCCAGCCCCAACCCGACGCCGCCGTGGGTTTGGGAGCGTGATTTGTCCGCCCGGTAAAAGCGCTCAAAAATATGCGGCAAATCCGTTGCAGCAATGCCGGGGCCGTCATCGCTCACCGTAATGGTGGGCGATCCATTGTCCAGCGTCACCTTGATCCGGCAAGTCCCACCCGGCCGGCTATGGTGAATGGCGTTGCTCAGCAGGTTTTCGATCACCTGCCCGATCTGCGCCGGATTTGCAGTCATGGCCACAGGTGACAAATCCTCGCTCAGACTCACCTGATGCTGCGCCGCCAGCGGCCGCAACCCCTCCAGGATTTCCCGGGTGAGGATTTGCACGTCGCACCGGACGCGTTCGGAATTGTGGTTCGAGTCCAGTCGCGCCAGCGTCAGCAGCGATTCGGTGAGTTGGCGCATGCGGCGGGCCGACCGCTGGATGGATTCCAGGGATTCCTGGTATTCCTCCGTCGTTCGGTCCCGCGCCAGCGTGGACGAGGTCTCGGCGAGAATCACGGAGACGGGCGTTCTCAACTCATGCGACGCATCCGCCGTAAAGTCGGTTTGTCGTTGCAGCGCCGCGCGGAGCTGTTCGTAGGCGACGTGCAGCCGGTCAAAGGTGGAATTGAGGGTGTGCGCGAGGGGCCCGAGCTCGTTGCCGGCATGGGGAACTTTGATGCGTTCGGCGAGATTGCCTCCGGCGATTTTTGAGGCCGTTTCGCTGATGTCGTGGACCGGCCGGATGGCGCCGTTGGCAATCCACCATCCCCCGATCAGTCCGAACGCCGCCACCGCGGCGCCGACCAGTCCCATGATCCAGGCCAGCCGGTGCAAATCGGCGAGGTCCGTGGCCACGGACCGCCCAATCACCAGGCTCGCGTTGGGGTTTTTGCACATGACCTGCTCGCGCCACTCTCCGCGCATGCGAATCGCCGCGCCTTCGAAGAACGCTTGCGGTGGGGGAATGTCCGCCGGCGCGTTTTTTGACGCGCGCTTGATGGTCCCATTTTCCAGGAAGGCATAATAGGTGTCCTCCGGTTCGGGAATGTCCACCCGCGCCAGCATGTCCACCGGGCCCTTGGAAAAGTCCGGTGGCGGCGGCTTCCCTTTGGCGTCATGGTCTTTCGGCGCGAAGGACTTGAACAGCCGCTCCGTGGCCTTTTGCAGCTCGCGGTCAATCATCCGAAAACGGTTTTCATAGGCGAGCCGATACGCCGTGAAGCCAAAGGCGGTCAGCACCATGAGCAGGACGGCACCGTGCCAGAGTTGCAACCGCCAGCGAATGGAGTGGAACAGGTTCATTCGATCAAATAGCCGAGCCCGCGCCGCGTGACAATGAGTTCGGCACCCAGCTTGCGCCGGATCGAGGCGACATAAACGTCCATGAGGTTGGAAAGCGAGTCATCCTCCTCGTCGAGCAAATGATCGTAAAGCATGGTGCGCGTGACCACCTGCCCGCGCCGCAACGCCAGAAACTCCAGCAGCGAATATTCGCGGGCCGTCAACGTCACTTCCGCTCCATTTTTGAAGACACGCTTTCCCGCCGTATCAATCTCCAGATCTTGAATCCTCAGATTGGGTTCGGCCTGGCCCGCGGCGCGTCGAATCAGGGCATTGATCCGCGCCAGCAGTTCATCAAACTCGAACGGTTTGGTTTGGTAGTCATCCGCGCCACTGTTCAAGCCCTTGACGCGGTCGGGCACGGCATCCCGCGCGGTGAGCATCAACACGGGCGTCTTCTTTTCCTTGCGAAGCTGGCGCAGGACCTCCCAGCCATCCAGTTCGGGAAGCATGACATCCAGGAGGACCAGGTCATAATCCACACTCCGCGCCTTCTCCAGTCCGTCCCGCCCATCCCGCGCCGTATCCACGGCATAGCCATTCTCGCGCAGCGTCTTGGCAATCGTCCGCAGCAGGTCAGGCTGATCTTCAACGGCTAGAATTCTCATCGGCTTCCGCGCCTGGCGACAGGCTCTCGTCTGCCCATCCATAGCAGGCCAAACATGAAGAGAAAGTGAAATTCGTGATTTTGCCGGTCCGGCTGGGCGCTTGCGCGCCGGTTTGGTCCGGCAACCTCGTGAAGCGCGTCGCCCGCGGTTGTGGTTTTGCCGGGCATCGTCGGGAAGACGGCGAAAGCAATGGAACACGCGAACCAACAAAACCCCGCGTCCTGCCCCCCGGCTTCTGCTGCTCGATTGGGCGCGGTTCAGTCCGGCTGCGGTTTTGAGGCCGGCCCGCGCGGCGCACTTATTTTTCGGCCAGGCGCGGATTTTCTTCCAGGCGGTCCCAGACGATTTTATCCAGCTCTTCGCGGGCGGTTTCGTGCTTGATGCGCTCGATGATTTCGCCGGCAAAGGCGTGGATCAACATGCGCCTGGCGGTTTCCAGGCCAATGCCACGTGTGCGGAGGTAAAAGATGCTCTTCTCACTCAGCTGGCCGACCGTGGCGCCGTGGGTGCATTTCACATCGTCCGCGTAAATTTCCAACTGCGGTTTGGTGTTGGCACTCGCGTCATCGGAGAGCAGGAGGTTCTTGTTGGTCTGCTTGGCGTCAGTTTTTTGAGCCGGAGGCTGCACCAGGATGCGCCCGTGAAACACGCCGCGCGAACGATCGTCCAGAATGCCGTTGAAGTACTCATGACTGGCGCAATTGGGCTGGGCGTGTTCCACCACCATGTGGTGGTCGGCCAGTTGTTCGTGACGCGTGAGGTACAGGCCGTTCAAGACACACTCCAGTCCCGGGCCGGCCAGCTTGGTGCGGATGTCGTTCCGGGAAAGCTGTCCGCCCAGAGCAAAGGAGTGCAGATTCACCTGGCTGGCACGTCCAAATTCCCCGTGGAACGCCGCAATGTGATAGGCATCGGTTGCTTCATCCTGAAACTTGACGAATTCCACCTGGGCCTTTTCGGCGGCGAACAGCTCCGTGACCGCATTGGTAAAATAACCGGTGCCGCCCAGGGCAACGTAGCTTTCGAGGATGGTCACCCGGCTGTTGGCCCCGGCAATGATCAGATTGCGTGGATGAATGGTCGCCCCGCTTTCCCGGGTCGTGCAGAGGTACAGCAACTGTATGGGCTCCGGAACAACCGTATCCGCCGGCACATGAATGAAACCGCCATCCAGAAAAAAAGCCTGATTCAGCGCGGCAAAGCCGTTGTCAGCGTCAGCGACATATTTGCCCAGATGCGTCTCCAGACTGGCGGAGTGGTTCGCGATGGCGGCCGCCAAACTGCCCGCCTCCACCCCGGCAGGCAGCCGACCGGGCGAGGACAGCTCCGCATGATAATGACCGTTGACAAATACCAGCCGGGTCCCCGGCTGGCGTGCAAAAGCCAGCTGTTGCAAGTCGGCCGGGGTGACGCCATGGCGGGACTCAAACACCGGTTGAAACGGCAGCCGGGTGATGGGGGCGACGTTGGTGAAGCGCCAATCCTCATGCTTCAACGTGGGCCAACCGATCTCGCCGAAACGCGAGAGACCCGCCTGACGCAGGGGCAGCAACCATTCGGGTTGCCGGGTGGTTCGTTCCAAATGACTGAATCTTTCCAGGTAAACGCCGGAATCCAGTGCGGCCGTCGGGGTGTTCTTGCTGTGCACCATGAATTTTCCTAACCGTTGCAGCGGCTGCCGCCACAACGAACCGGAATCTTGCCAGAAAAGCAGCGGAACGCAAGCGCGCCCTGGCGACCGGGCCGACCGGGCCAACCGAGGCGCCGCTTGACTTGACCGGCGGATTCGGAAAATCTGGATGCGTCGTATGCCGGGCAAGAGTAGAAAAAGCCGTAATACTCGCGAACAGGCGCGAGTGCTGGACATCCAAATCCAATTCATGGAAGGCCTCGTCCGCCGCGATCCGCGCTACGTGGAAGCGCTCGCGTTGCTGGGCGACAACTACACCAAACGCGGCCGGTTCGCCGAAGGGCTGGGCGTGGATCAACGCCTCGCCGAGCTGGAGCCGGACAACCCGCTGGTCTTCTACAATCTCTCGTGCAGTTACGCCCTGTTGGAGCAATGCGACGCAGCCGCCGATGCGCTGGAAAACGCCCTGCGCCTCGGTTATCGGGATTTCAAGTGGCTGGCCAAGGATCCGGATCTGGAGAAGTTGCGCGCCCACTCCCGTTACAAGCAAATCCAGGCGGAGATCCAGCGCCTCAAGGTCGTGGAAAAATGACCGGGAGGCTGGCGTTCCCCGGCGCTTCGCCGTAGGCTGACCCCATGCAGGCAACCGTTCACGGCAAAACACGCCGCTTCCGTACCGTCACCTTTGGCGCGCCGGCGTATCAGCTCCACCGCATTGATCAGCAGCGTCTGCTGTCTGAGTTCAAAAACGTCGCCATACAGAATTTTTTTGCACCGGCAGCCACCATTCGCGACAGGGCGGGGCGCGGCGCCGGCGCCCTCGCCGCCACGACGGCGGCCGGGCCGGTCAGGCCGGTCACCACGATAAAAGCCGCGACGGTAATGCTGCGTCCAGGTGGCCAACCCCACCAACGCTGCGTGCCAGCCTGCATTCGGCGGGCCTCCGGCGGCATGGATCACCGGCATCATCACCCCGGCCGGAATCTGCGAACCCGCTGAGTTATGGAAGCCTCGCTTCCAGCCGGGTTATACGGGCGGTGGCGTCAACTGCTGCTGCTGCTCGGTTTGGGGTGGATGGGCGTGGCAACGGCCGCACCACCACCGGTGTTGCTCGAAGCCACGACGAATTCCGTGGGCCTGGTCACGAATGGTGCCGGGGTTTGGGAATCCTGGGCGATCACGCGAATATATTCGAATGCCATTCCCACCAACCTGCCGGCGCGGCTGGCGACCAATGCCGTCTTCCAACGCCGCTACCGTCGGGAGTACACCTATACCAATCGCGTTTTCCATGGGTATCAGGAGGGCACCCTGGCACATTTGATCTGGACGAATTTCCTCGCGCACACCAACGGACGCACCTTGCGCATCTGGTCGCAGCGCCGGCACCCGCCGGGCTGGCCCCAGACGCCGCCGGTGGTCGAGTGGAACACCAACAGCGTCATCTGGGGGATGCGGGGAGTTACGGCTTTGAGTCCGTGTTGGGAAGGCGAAGGGAATCCGGGGCAGATCCCGTTGACGGCCTTGACGCGACGCCATCTCTACACGCGCGGGCACAGTTTTGGCATGGATGGATTCAACCCCGCGCACAACGGCAAGCGCGTGTGGTTCGTTACCCGGGACAATCGCCGGATTGAGGCGGTCATTCAAATGGCCGTCGTGCGCACGCCCGTGCCGTCGCGCCGGGATTATTCCATTCTGCTGTTGGACCGCGACCTGCCGGACGACATCGAAACCCTGCCGGTGGTGTCACCGGAAAACCGGAAGCAGTATTATTTTCCGCCCAGTTTTGGTCCGGCGCCTTATCCCCTGTTCCAGACGGAGCAGGGTGGAAACGTGAGCACCGGCGTACCGCCCCTGACCGTGAACACCTGGAAAGGCGGAGACCCCGGATCGCCCGACCTGATCCCCCTGCCGGGGCAATTGGTGTTCAGTGGCGGGCGCTCCACCTCCGGCCCCAGCCACGAAATGCAGGAGGACATGGACGAACTTTGCCGCCGCGCCGGGCTGGCCCCGGCCAAATACCAGTTGCACTGGGTGGATTTGGGGCAGGCGTTGCAAAAGTGAAGATGGTGCGCGCTGTAGGTTTCGAACCTACGACCCCTACCGTGTGAAGGTAATGCTCTACCACTGAGCTAAGCGCGCTCCAACCGCCGCCCGTTCCCTTTCCAAGTCGGGCGTCAGGACTGCATCATCGGAAAAAGCATGGGGCGATGCAATCCGATTTTGGCCCCGGATGGCCGCGCCGGCTTCAACCCCGGAAATGGAACCTCGGATCCCAAGGTCGGCTTTTTCAAAGGATGGCTGGAACATCAAACTTCCGCCGGCCGTATTGTGAGCGCGGAAGACCGGCGCAGAAACTGCCGCGCCTCCCGGGTCGCTCGGCTGCCGGAAGCAACGGGGTTGCGCGCTCCGGAGTCAGCCGGCCGGGCGACCGCTTCATCGCGCTTGCACGTCAGACAATGCTGGAAGCGCGGCGCGTGGCTGGCGCACACCGCACAACCCGTTTCAGTTTTGCAGCCACTGAAACAGGATGACGGCCACCACCGGAGGCAGGATGCCGGCGGCGATGAACCATTTGCCACGCCCCAGGACACCGTTGCGACCTTTGAGAATGAACCAGCCCGAGATGACCAGAAGGATCAGCAGCGCTCCAAAAATATCGGACACCCATTTCCATCCTTTGAGACTGTTCCGATGCAGCACGTTGGTTTGATAGAACAGCGGCCGGCGGCGCACACTTTCATACGTTCCGGTCCGTGTGCTGAGGTCCACCAGCAACGAGGCGTTGTCGTAGTAAAGCTTCACCCGCTCCGGGGTGGGAAAGTCGTGCAGGTTGGGCTGGTCCTCGCCGACCAGGGCGGAGAACCGCTTGAGGCGGTCGGCATTGATCTCGTCCGCGGTATAAACGCGATCCAGCGTGATGGTGCGCTTTTGAATCACGAAGTCCGGATTCCAGTCGTTGACGTGATTCAACGCGATACCGGACAGGCAATACACGAAAATGAGGCCGGACAGGAAATAACCCAGGTCCCGATGCAGGGTTGTATTGAGGCGGCGCAGACGCACGACGCTGGTTCTAGTGATTACCCGCCAGTTGAGGCTGTGGCTGCAGCTTGCGCACCAACTCCTGGCTGATCGAAATGATCCAGCGCTCGACCCCGGCATCGGGCAGGATGGCGTCCGGCCGATACACCACGCGCTTCTGAAAGTCCGGCACTTTGGCAATTCCGCCGCCGATGATGCGGACCTGGAAATTTTCGTCATGCGCCACCAGCACTGGAATCACGATGGCCCGGGCCTTGGTCTGCAACACCTGCCCGACCGCCGCCGTGGTTTTCGCGGGATCATAATGCGCAATGTGTCCGCACCAGCCATGGGTGTGCGTGGTGATGCCAGTGTGCGCTTTCACGTGTGCGCCCACGGCGTCAAACAGGGCAACCCACTCACGCTCGTAGGTGGTGTCGCCATAGGCGATCAACACCAGCCCCTCCTCCGCGGGATTCGTGGAGAGGGCGCGCACGCGGCGCAGCACGTTGGCCTTGAGCACATCGGTGAAATCGAGATTGGGCGCAATGACCGTGTTGGCCCGGGGCTGGTAACGCTCAATCTTCTCCAGCTTCATGGTCTCCAGGGACTGGGGATCGGTCTTCTTGCCGATGATGGTGGGGATGTCATCGAACGTGTGCGAACTGACGGTCAGGAACACGGGCACAATGACGATGTCCGTGAACCCTTCCGCGTCGAATTCCTTCAAGCGGGTGGCAATGGACGGCTCGGTGTATTCCATGAAGGCGGTCTTCAATCCTTGGACTGCCTGGTTCGTCAAGATGGCCGGCCGCACCGTGGTTTCCAGGTCCAGCAACGCCTGACGCCACGTCGCGGAACGCGAACCGTGGTTGACGAGCAGCACGCCGATTTTGTGATTCGAACCGGGAGCGGTGGTGGGTGAATTTCCCGCCATCAGCGGGTTGAAAAGACCGATGAGTACAAGGCTCAGCAGAAACGACGGCAGTCGCAATTTGATGGACACCACTTTGGACAGTGAGGCGCCGGCCGGCGTTCCCCGGCTTGCACCGGGTTGGTGGCGGCGGCCGTCCCCGAGCACGGCGGCGCAGGCGGTGAGGGAGTGATGGTTCATGTTCATAGTTGGGGACGGATCGGATCAGGGGGTGGTTTGCAGGGTGAAATCGGCCCGGTCAGCAGTGTTGCACCAATGGCGCATGTCTTGTTGCTCGCGCAGGTTGAACGCCTCCACGTGACCATCCAGTTGCGCCGCGACGGCGCGCTGATTGTAACGTGGCGCGACGAATCCCCATTGTTTGGGTGTCAGGGAGGCGGACCAGTCCGTCGCCCACTGCCGGGTGGTCAGGAAAGGCGGCGTGACCTGGTAATAACCATTGGCGTGCTCACCATCAACGGCGGAACGCGCCGAGAGGAACGCCATCAACACGGAAGGCTTGCGCACTTCATTCAATTTCAGCACCACCGTGCCGCCGCCAAATTTCTGGTTGGCCTTGCCGGCGGAGAACTCGGATTCGTTGCCACCGATGAAGTACGCATTGATGCCGAGGGACGGGTACACACTGACGGCGTAGGTATAGCCGGCGCGATCCAACGCGCGCAGCTCGCTCAACTTGGCGCGATTGTCCGCGCAATAGATGGTCTCGAACGAGTTGGCGAGGTAGGGGGCGAGCCGCCAAGGGTAGCGCGCATTTTCGGGAAAACTCAGCGGCTGATTCAACTCGTCCACTGCGTTCGTGTCGGCGGCATAGCCCGGCAGCAGGCGGTCTTGGTTGTCGTCAGTGTAAAGCTGCATGGCCAGCATGACCTGGCGCGCCGATGAAACCTCCTCGATGCAGCGCGCCTTGCGTTTGACCTTGGCGAGCGCGGGCAGCAGCATGGCCGCCAGAATGGCGATGATCGCAATCACGACCAGCAATTCGATGAGGGTGAACGCGCTCCGTTTCATCTCGCTTGAATTCGATAGAACCGGATGGGGCCAAGGCCGCCGGTTTGGGCGCCGTCGTCCTTCCATTCCGCCACGCCCGGCGTGGCATAATACGTGAGCACGGGGTCCGTCACCGCCGACCAGCGTTGTAGATCGCCGGAGGATTCGATGGTGTAGCGGCGGCTGGCGGCGAATTGAAAACGCAGGCTCGTGCCGCCGGGGGCGCTCTCAATCGAAACGATTTGCAGCACGCTCGCGGCCTCGTTGGGATTCGTGCCCGCGAGATATTCCGCGAGATTGGACGCGCCATCGCCGTCGGGATCGTCGTTCGCTCCCTGCGAAAGATTGCCGAAATAAAAATTCTCCCAATCATCAGGTAAACCGTCCGGTTCCGTATCGGTGGCGGTAACCACTGTGCCTTCGATTTCGAGTGCCGGCGGGTCCCCCAAGACGCTTTCCTTGTTGTAGAAATCCGGGTAGCTCGGCTGTCCGCCAAGCGTGCCGCCGCCCAGCCACGTGACCATCAGGCGCAGCCGGCCGGTGTCGAGTGCCTCCTGCACATACTGCCGCACCAAGGGGTCCGCCAGATTGAGGTCGAACGTGAAGGCGGTGTCACTCGGGACAAGGTCGCCGGGTGTCAGACTGGTGTTCAGGCCAAGGGCGAACGGGTACACTTCAAAATGCGGATACAGCGCGTTGGTTTTCCCAACATTGTTGCTCACATCCACCAGCGCGCCGTTGGTTTGATAGCCGACGGCGTAGGCGTTGCGCGTGGCAATGCCATTGGTGCCGAAAGGGGAGCCTTCGAGAAAACTTTCGGCGGTGAAACCGTTGCGGAATCCGGCGCCAAACAATTCGATGGGCCGGCCGGGGTCGCTGTCCGCCTGATACGCCGGATGATTGGTTTCGTAGTAGGTCGTGACGGCGTCCGAGGTGGGGTCGTAAGTAAACACCTGGTCCCGGCTGACCGTGGCGGTGAAGCGCGCGCGGCGGACCAGGTAGTTCCTGGGGCCTTGGTTGGTGGCAATCGGCGAATAGGTGTCGAAGCCGACCAGGAATTGCGCATGCCGCGTGTCCACACCTGCGTCATCGCCAAGCGTGCCGAAGACCGGTGCCGTGGGGCGTCCGGCCGGATCGGAGTTGTAGGGATACATCCAGCGATCCAGGGCCGGCTGGCTGTAGTTCACCAGGAAAGGTTGCGCCGAGGCGACCGAGGTCGCCACCATCAGCACCATTCCGAGTTGACGCGCGGGTATCATGGGAGGAAACCGCGCCCGCAACGGTTGACCCGCGGGCACGCCGGTGCGGTTATCAGTGCTTTCCTAACCTCCTTAAAGCTGGTTTGAAATTTCGCGCGCGGGTCAGGAGCAATAAGCCCGCAATGCCTCCTAATGCCGCGACCGACGGTTCCGGCACCACCGAAAATTGATTCCAGGTGTCGAGGGTCAGGGCATCGAAGCTCATGCTCGATTCGGCGGCGGCGAAGGCGATGCTGTAACTGCTCACGCCCAGGCCGCTCAAATCCCATTGCCACAACGAGGAGACGTTGTCCCCGTTGCCGACACTGCGGTCCAATTCCAGTCGGAAGAGCGGCGCCACCGAGTGCACACCGCCGCCGTCGGTGTACGTGAGTTGAACCGAACTGTAGTCCAGTTCGCTCCCGACGGTGCGCGTCTGCAAAACCACCGTGCCCAGGGCGAAGGGCGTGACGTCGGCCAGCGTGAAGGTGCTGGCATCGGTGAAGTTGTAGATGTTGCCCGAACCGGTGAGGAAAGCATTCGGGCTGTGCTGGGTGAGCACGGCGCCCGAAGTCGAGCCGGCCCCGTCCGCGAGATTTCCCGGCGCACCCGCCGCCATGGTGAACACCTCCCAGTAACCCGCCTCGCTGTTGGCGGACCCGCGGAAGGCCGGCACCACCAAGCCATTGGTGGCGGCGTTCGTCGCGCTTCCCGCGAGGAGGAGGGAAAGGATCAAAAGAAACTGGCGGTTACGAAGGACAAAGTTCATGTGTTACGAAACGGTTGTGTTGTTGGTTGCACTGGATGCGACTGGCGCGCAGGCGCACCGGAGGAGTAAACGGGATTTCGCCGGCGACCGCCGCCGGTTGCTTGCAAAATGTGGTCGGCGGGTTGCGCCGTGAACTAGGGCTGGACCGCCGCGGTCGGTGGCAATTCCGGCGGGCGCATTCGCAGCCGGGTTTCGGTCAGCGCTTCCAGAAAGGCCTTCAAGTCAGCGAGGTCGTGTTTGTTCAAACCGAGCGATTGCAGATGCGGTGATTTCACCGGGAACAACGGATCGTCCTTTTGCTCCGGCTTGCGTCGCACCGTGGCCATGCCGGCGTTGTACATGTTCAACACGCCGTCGAGGTCGAACAATCCGTTGTGCATGTAGGGCGCGGTGCGGGCGATGTTGCGCAAGGTGGGCGTCTTGAACCGGCCCACGTCCTCGGGCTGCTTCGTGACTTCGTAGCGCCCCAGGTCCTGCAACTTCCGGCCGTAGTAGGTCAGCCCTTCGTTGTGGAATTTCCCGTCGGTGAAATTCGGACCGTTGTGGCAATTGATGCAGCGCGCCTCGGTGCGGAAGAGGTGCAGCCCGCGGACCGCCTCGTCGCTGAGGGCATTGGTGTCGCCGCGCAGGAAGGAATCAAACGCGTTGCCGCGACTCGTGATGGTGCGCTCGAAGGTGGCGATGGCCTGGACGGCGCGTTCCAGCGAGGCTTCCGGCGAACCAAACGCGGCGGCGAATTCGTCACGGTAGCCGGGAATCTTGTTGAGGTTCGCGTAAACAAAATGTTCGCTGGAGTGCATCTCGTCGGCGTTATTCACCACATCGGCCGCCTGCTTTTCGAGCGAGGTGGCGCGCCCATCCCAGAACAACGTCGTGTTGAACGCCGAATTCAGGATCGTTGGTGCGTTGCGCTTGAGTTCGCGTCGTTCGTGCCCGAAGGCAACGGTGCGCCCGTCGGCGAACCCGAGATCCGGATCGTGACAACTCGCGCAACTGATCTGGCCCGATCCGCTCAGGCGCGGATCAAAAAACAATTTCTTCCCCAGCTCGGCTTTGGCGCTGGTGTAGGGATTGTTTGTTGGAAAGACAACCGGAGGCAGCAACCCCAGCTCCTGAAAGTGCGGTTTGATGTCGTCGTCCAGGTGCGGCGCGGGCCAGTTCGTCGCGGGTTGCGCATACATCGCGCGCAGCTCGGCCGCCAGTTTGCGATACGCCTCCTCGGACAACTGCTTGCGCGGCGGCTTGCGTGTGGTGGTCAACGCGGGCGCACCGTCGCCATCGTCGGTGGCAGTGGCCGGGCGGCGGGCCGATGTCCGGCGCTCAGTGCCGGCCTCGCGCAATTCCGTCAGCTTTTCCTTCTGGGCGTCCGTGAGCAGTTCGCCGAGCTGGCGGTTGGCCAGCCGGAGCTGGTCGTTGAGATTCAACTGGGCGGCGCGCAACATGTCGGGCGGCAAGTTGGTGCCGGAAGCGGCGCGCACCGCCGCGCGGGCTGCCTCATAGCGGTCGCGAATCGCAAACAAGGCCGTCCGTTGTTGGGGGCTCAAATCGAGCTCGTCCGCATAATCCCAGACCTGCCGGACCGGCGCGGGCTGCGGCTTCGGAGTCTCCTGGCTGGAGGCGGCGCAGACCAGGCACAGCGGGATGATCATGACGAGACGGTGAATCATATTCCGGGTGTGGGAGATGGCGGGGCGTCAGAGTTCGCGATTTTCGGTGTGCCCGTCAAGGTAAAGCCAGTTGATACGCTTTTTGTTGTTATGGGGATAATACCAGTTGACCCGGTTTGCCACGGGCGGACCGCTGCGAATTTCAGGAATGTTATAAACCGAAGGCTGCGTGTAACAGTAATTGTCCCAAACGACAAACGTCTGGGACATTTTCAAAAAGGCCGCCTGGCTGCCGCTTTCGCGCACGACGTTTTGCGCGCGCGACCAGGCGTAGTTCACACCGTTGGTGAGGATCCTGCGGCCGGCCGGACACATCCAGACTCGATTCGTCGGGCAGTAGGGCCGGAAGAAATATGGCAGACTGTTGGTGTCTGTGCTGTAGCGGTAGTTCGAATTCCCCAGCATGGCGCTCGTCGGCAGCTTGCCGTTATAATCCTCATTGTAAAGGTGATACACGAATCCCAATTGGCGCAGATTGGACTGGCAATTGACCCGGTACGCCGCGTCCTTCGCTCGGGCCAAAGCCGGCAGCAACAGGGCGGCCAAAATGGCGATAATGGCAATCACCACCAGCAGCTCGATCAATGTAAAACCCGACCACACCGAAGTCCGGCCGGGTTGAGCTGCTTTGGGAGGCGCCTGCCTCATGGTTGACCAATCACCTGATAATAGGCCGCGGCGTTTGTTGCCGGTAACACCAGGAACCGGTCCATCAGCCCTTGCGCCACGTTCTCCCAGTCACCCTCCACCGGATGGGTCCGCTGCTGCACGGTGAAGGGCGGATACCCCCCGTCCCAAGATAGGCGAATCTGCTGGCCCGGCTCCGGCGTGATCTTGACGCGGAACGCCGCCAGGTCAATGCGGATGATCGTGCCGTTATTGTAGGCCCCGCCAGCCGTCAACGGGTAATAAATGTAGTGCCGCCCGTTTTCCTCGACGAGTGTGCCGCTGCCAAAGAAGCCGGACGCGCTGCCGAGCGATTGCGGCCCTACCGGACCGCCCAAATCCGCCAGCTTGGTCACGGTGTTGGAGGCGATATTATACTTCATCACCGTCCCGGCAGTGGCGGTGGGACTGCTGGCGTTAGTGCCGCCCTGGCGATTGATGAAATACAGGTCGCCGCGAAACTCGGTCAAACCGCTGTAACCGGGCCGGGAACCGATCTCAAGCGCGGTTGCCTGGGGAAAGCTGAAAAGATTCGTCCAGGTGCCGGTGTCCAGGTCATAGCGGATGATGGCCCCGGGCGCATCATTAGGTCCGGTGGTGGCGAAATAAAGTGAGTTGTCGCCGACCCATGTGGGGGACAGCCCGGGAAATTGCGTGTAACCGTCCGGGAGATCAACCAGCCGCGAAATCACCGCATGACCCGCTTCATCGAAAGTCAGACGCCCCAATGTTCCCGCCCCCAGCGGCAACCCTGGCGTGGCAAAGGTGCTACCACCCGAGAACGTGGTAAAATACCAGCCATTCGTACCCGCCGCCGTGAAACCGTCGAACGCCTGCCCGCCCAACATCGGCCCGTCCAGGTTGGTGACCAGGGTGGTGACGCCACTGGTCAGATCGTATTTGACGATGGTGCCGCGGTTGGAGGTTCCTCCCAGCGAGGTCGTCGCCCACAGTTCATCCCCGATCCGCGTCAGGCCGCTGCGGGAGGTCGAGCCGGTTTGCATCCCGTTGGCCCGGTTCTCCGGACTGTTTTCCGGAAAATTATAGAGCACGGTGACGACGCCGTTGATGAGATTGATTTTGGCGATCGTGCCGGCATTCCCCGTCCCGCCACTCTTGGTGGTAAAATAGCCCTCATTCTCAATCACCAGCAACGAACTTTCCGGCGAGGACCCCTGCTCGTTGCCCAAACTGGCCACCACCGTCACTTCGTGGGTCACCAAATCATAACGGGAGACGGTGCCGCGCGGATCAAAAATGCCGCCCTTCGCGGTGGTGAACCACAGATTGGTCCCAACTTGCGTGAACCGATCCAGCGGCCCGCCGGGGCCGCCGCCGGCAATGTTCAAATCCGCCACCTTTTCCACGATCTGGGCGCTGGCTGCAGGCGGACAGAGGAGACACCCCGGTCCAGCCAAAATTGCCGTGAGGACTAATCGATGAACTTTTCCCATAAGACGTCCAGCATAACGGACGCCCCGATCTTCGGGCTGTCGGTCGCTTGCGGAAAATTGTCGGGCGGTTGCGAAACCGCGCACCTCTAATGATCGCGGGATTTCAACGCGGCGGATTTTTGCGTGGCGGTTGCGACGGGATACAACCCCGGACAGCAGCCAAATGTCTCCTGAAACGTGGTGCTGAAGTGGCTTAAACTGTTGTAGCCCACCTCATGAGCGGCTTCCGTCACATTGTATTCACGGGATTTCAACAGCTCGGCGGCGCGTTCCATGCGCAGTTGCCGCAAAAACTGGGTGATCGTTTGTCCGGTTTGCGCGGAAAAAATCCGGCTCAGATAAAAATGGCTGCACCCGATTTTCCTTCCCAGCTCTTCCAGGGACGGCGGCGCCGCGAGATTTTGTTTCAACAGGAAAATGACCTGTTCCACCCGCTCCTGCGCGAGGCGCTGCTGGCGCGTGCAAAACAACTCCTCCCCGGCCGGCGGTTGCACAAAAAAGATGACCGCCAGTTCCAGTGCCTTGCATTGATACCAAATCGGCTGCGCCGCGGCATAAACGGGCGGTTGTCGCAGGGAGGTGATCAACTGCAATTGTGGTGCGGTCAACCGCTGGGGCACGCCGACCGTGGTTTGATTCGAACGCGCCTCGACCGCCGCGCGCACCAGGGGGTGCAGCATGGTTTTGGCGGCGACCAGGTGTTGCGCAAGGAACGGGCAGGAAAATTCCACCGTCAAAAAAGTGTGCTGTTCACCGGCGGTCCGGCGCGCCTCCAAGGCGTTCTGCTGTCGAAAATAGAACCCGGCGGTGTTCGGGGAGAAATCAGCGCGGTGCGCGCCGGCAGTCACATACCCGTGCCCGTTAAGATTCAGGCAGAGCTCAACACAGTTTGGATGAAAGGTGGCGCCCCAATCAAACTCACGCCGCGCCTTAAAATCATGCCACTCAAAACTGTACCCCACACCATGGAAACTGCCGAACAACGGCTGCCAACCGCTGCCCACATCCCGCCAGGCGCCGGATTCGGAAAAATCCGGCGGCGTCGGGCGGGGCGGATTCGAAGGCTGATTCTGGTTTGCACCCATGATGCCAAGGTAACGCATTTTCCGTGAAGAATCGGTCGCTGGCAAGCAACCAAAGCCCGGACAGCTTCGGCCCGCTACGGATGACGGCACAAATCCGGACGCACGGTCGCTGCGGCCCGGGCGCAATCAAAGGGCGGCCCGAGGAATTCTGACAACGCGGCCACCACGGACGCGGCATCCTGCAACAGGGCTTCATAGCTCACCGCCCACCAGCGGATCTCCGCCCGCCGATTGATTTGCTGCCGCAACAGGGTGAGCTGCTGCTGATAAGTCTCGACGAGCCGCTCCGTCTCCAGGTCCGCGCCCGAACGCCCCTGGCGTTGCAACAGGATGCGTTGCGAGGCGGTGACCGCGTCCAGATTCCGCTCCATGAAAATGATTTCGTAATATTCGCTGCGCGGCAGCGACGGCAGCAACTGCGCGACGACCTTGACGACCTTGCCGCGGGCCTGCGGCAGCCAGGAGGCGTCTCTGGCCAGGGAAAGCACCGGGGTGAACTCGTAATACCCGAGTGGATTATCCACGTCGGCACCACGTTGCCCGTCGGTCAAGATCACGCGGCCGGCGGCGGCCAGCAGCTGCATCATCAACGACGTGCCGCTGCGGGGCAGGCCGGACACCACGGTCACGATCCGATCGCGCGACAGGGTGTGCGGAAAAGGGGGCGGCATCTCTCCCTGCGCCGCGTCCCGCCAGGTCACGTAGGCAGGGGCGGGGCCCGCCCGGAGCGGCCCGAGGGGGCGCGGAGACGCCCCGTTGCGTTGCCGCTCCGTCAGTTCATGGCGCAGTGAACGCGCGCGACCTTCGTGGGCAAAAGCCGCGTCGGGTCGATGCAGATGGTCGCGATACAGGACGGCCAGCGCCTCATGCGCCACCAGATGACGCGGGCTTTGCGCCACGGCGACCAGCAGCGCCTGTTCCGCTTCGGCAAAACGCCGTTGCATCAACAGCGCGCGGCCGAGCAGTGCCTGCAGGGCGGGTTGGAAGTAAAGCAAACTCAGGGATTCGCTGGCCGCAGCGATGGCACAATCGAATCTTCCGGCGCGGAAATGCAGGTCCGCCAGTTGCGCGTGAGCGGCTGGATCTTCGGCGTCCTCATCCAACATTCTGGTGAGCAGGGTCTGTGCGTTTTCGGTTTCCCCCAGCTCAATCAAGGCGCTGATGACTCGTGGTGTCCAGCTTCGGTGGGGTGTCACCAGGGGCAGAAGCCGGGTCAGACGCTCCCGCGCCTCGGCCCGATGCCCTTCCATCAGCGCCTGCGACATCCACAGCCATTCCAGCAGCAAGTCGGCGCCCTGCGCCAGCTCCCAGCGCCGCCGCTCCAGGAGGCGCGCCCGGCGATCTGCAATCGGTTCGACGGCCGAAGGCGTTGAGGGCGAAGGGAGGGGGACGGTTTCGGTTTGAGCCTGGCGTTGAAACGCCTCCACGCGCTGCGCCAACGTGGTGATGGCGCTCCGGCGCCGTTCCGTTTGCTGCAAGGCTGTGAGACAGTCAATCAACAAGACGCCGAAGCGGTGTTCCGCCGGCCAGCGTGTCCAAAGTCGCTCGGCCAAGTCCGCCGCGGGCGCACAATGATTCCCGTCCCGATAGGCGCGCGCCAGGTTGTATTCCAGCTCCCGCACTCCTTCGGCCAGGATTTCCTGCGTTTTGGCAGCCGGCGGTGCGATGTAGCCCAGCTCCACCAATTGCTGGAAGGCCGCCGCGGAGGCGGAGGCATCCAGTCGGGTCTCCGGCGGGTGAAGGCCCGCATCGCCCGGAACGGCATCCCAACTCTCAATGGGATGAAGTTCGGGCGGGCATTGGAAAATCGAATGTAACACCTTGCCCTCCATGTCGCGTCCGGGCGGCAGTCCAAAGAACGACAGCACGGTTGGACAAATATCGAGCAGGCTCGCGCCATAAACCGGTTCATTGCGGCGCAGCCCCGGCCCTTTCAGACAGAGAACACCAAAGTGCCGATGCTCCAGCGCCGGCCCGGCGGGTTCGGCGGGAATATAATCCGGACGTTGGGCATCGGGATGGAAGCCGTGATCACTCAACACCATCACGGTGGTGTGTTCGTCCACCAATCCCAGCAACGTCCCCAACATGGCATCGTGATAGCGATAGGCGTTGTTGATAACGTGTTGATAAATGGCGAAGTCCGCCTCCGGGACGCCGGGCAAACGTGGCGGATGGTAGCGCATGAATCCGTGCCCGAAGTGGTCCAAGGCACTGTAATACAGCGCGGCGAAATCCCAGGTTTGCGTCGCCAACAACTCGGTGGCCACGGCGTGGATGGACATGGTTTCGGCGAGGATTTTTCCCAGCATGTGCAGGCGCTTGTCTTCGGTTTGGTTTACGCGGTCATAATCCGGTACAAACGCCCGCACAAATTCCCCGGTCAATTCCATCGGATGAACCCGCAAATCCCCAAGGGAGGCGGCCAATGGCGGTGGATGCACTGTGCCGGCGGGCAGCGGCAACGGGTGGCCCGGCGTGCCCGAAGGGAGGGAAAAGTGGTTGGAAACCATCACCCCGTTGATGGGTTCCGCCGGATGCGAAGGCCACCAACCCACAACCAGGGAGCGGCAACCATTTTGATTGAGGATATTCCAGAGCGCCTTGGTGCGCCGGGACAGCACCGAAATGGGCCGCACCCCTGAGCCATCCGGCAGCGGCTCAATGAACCCGTGAATGCCGTGCTGGTAAGCGCGTTTGCCCGTCGCGATGGAAGTCCACAGCATCGGACTGAGCACTGGATACAGCGTAGCGATATTCCCACTCACGCCCTCCTGCATCAGCCGGGCAAGGTGCGGCATTTGACCGGCTTGCAACAGCGGCCGGATGATTTTCCAATCCGCCGCGTCCCAGCCGATGAGTAAGACGCGTGGTTTGGGCATGCGCTGCAAAACGAAACGGATTGGCCTCTAATTCGGCCAATCCGCCAGAAAATTCATCACTGGATGATCCGCTTCAAACTGACCGGAGGGGCTTCCGGTCTTGGCGCCACTTGCGCACGCCGCGCGCGCCCAGCGCCATGGCCCCCAGCGCCAGCAGGGCGGTTGAAGTCGGTTCGGGAATTGCCCCCATCGTCGGCTTGAGCCCGGTGTTGTCGTAGGCGTAAGCCCAAACCGTCAGGGTCGGTCCACCAGCGTTGTAACCCGCCATGGCCAGACTGACCTCGGCCCAGCCGTACCGCGCCGCCCCGCCCTGGGTGCTGTCATTGAACATCCAGGCGTAATATTGATGATCGAAATCACTCGTGCCACTGCTCCCGTTGACATCATTCACCCACGCCACCGGCACATTGTAGAGCAGGGCTGGATTATCCCAGGCAGCTCCGAATGGTTTGGGCGCGGCAACGCTCGTGCCATTGAAGCCGCCTCCTGCTCCACCACCCAAATCACCGGCCAGCACCAGCCGAATATTGATGGTGAGGGAACCCGGGGACGTGTAGCTGACGCTGGAAACCCGTTTGAATCCGACGTTCGCATCACCGGGAACCACAAATTGCAGACTTTCGTTGGCCGTGAATCCGACGGCATACCCACTTGGTCCGAGGCTGGTATAGATGATGTCGGCATGCCCGGGTTGCGGGCAGGCAACCGCACCGGCGGCCAGGGCCAACAAGGAAGTAAGTTTCGCCGTCTCCCGGGAGTTCGGCCCGTTGAATTTTTCCACTTTGAAGTCTTGCATATTGGACTTGAATCTACGGCTTCGTTTGCGTGAAGAGTCTCCGCCGGACGCCCGCTTTGTCAAGAGTCTAATTTGGGGCGCGGACATTGGGTTTGCCGCCGCCGGCAACCGGTTTGCCCGTCGCGGGCCACTCCATCATCGTGCGCCGCGAGCCGCCGCAGTGTCACCCCCCGCTGCCACTGCTGCCAACTGCCCCGTGAACCGCCGGACTCAGTTCTTCTTTTCCTTTTCCTTTTGCAGCTTTTCCACGTCCTCGGGCTTGATGGTTTCGATCTTGGCGCCCTTCTTCATGTCTTCCAAGGACGGCACCTTGATAATATCGCTGGTCAGAGGCGCAGCGGGCTTGGCCGGGGGCGGAGGAGGACTGAAGGAAACCAGCTCGACGTCGAACAACAACACACTGTTCGGACCGATGTTGCGGTTGCCATGCTCGCCGTAAGCCAGGTCCGGCGGGATGAAAAGCTGCCATTTCGCTCCTGGTTTCATGTGGGTCAAGGCCTCGGTCCAGCCTTTGATCACCCGGTTGGCGGGAAAGGTGGCCGTGCCATTGTGCTGACGTTCCGAGCTGTCAAACTCCGTGCCATTGATCAGCGTGCCCCGATACTTGACCACGCAGGAATCCTCCGGCTTGGGTGAATCGCCGCTGCCTTCGGCCAGCACCTTGTATTGCAGTCCGCTCGCGAAGGTTTTCACTCCCGGTTTGGTCTTGTTTTCCGCCAGGAAGGCCTCGCCCTCCGCTTTGTTCTTTTCACCCAGGACAGCACGTCGTTCACTTTGATATTTGCGAATCACCTCGGAGATTTCCTGCGGGCTCAGCCCCGGCTTGTCGCCCAGGGCGTCTTTCATGCCCTGCTCGAACGCAGCCGCGTCGTACTCCAGATTGCCCTGTTTGAAATTGCCACCCACGCTCAAACCGATGGCGTAATTGGCCTTCTCCTTCTCGTCTTTGAAGGTTTTGCCGGTTTCAGCCCGGGCAAAACTCAGGCTGACTGTCGCAGTCAGGAACAGCGCAAGTAGTCGAGTATTCATCTGGAGGAAATAATGAAAATTTGATGAGATAAATTCAATACGAATTTGTCCGTCGTGCAGTTCGACCGGGTGAAACGGATTTTGTTCAAATCCGGCCGGATTTTCCCTCGGCAGGACTGCGCGTCCGGAGCCGGTCCGGGTCACGCACGGGCGGCACACGACCGGGGCTGCAGTGACAAGAGGTTTGAAAATCTCCAGCCAGCCATCTAGGTTGGCGGCACATGCTGGGTGATCGAGATTACATGCGCTCCGAAAGGGTTTATGGCCGCGCCAGTCGCTGGAAAACGGCAACGGCCGCCATTCTGATTTTCAATGCCGCCGTTTTCCTGATCGAAGCGCTCGCCCCGCGCCTGTTTCCGACTGATTACCTCAGCCTCAGCTGGCTCGGGCTGCGGCACGGTTACCTCTGGCAATTGTTCACCTTCCAGTTTTTACACGCTGGTTTGCTGCACCTGGTGCTGAACTCCATCGGGATCTATTTCTTCGGATTCGCGGTTGAAGAGGCGTTGGGCACAAAGCGGTTTGTCTGGCTCTACCTGGCGAGCGGCGTCATTGGCGGCCTGGTGCATGTGGCCGGAAGTCTTGTGTTGCCGAGCCGCTTTGGCGTCATGGTGCATGAAGGGTTGCACCTCTACACGCCGGTGGTCGGGGCATCAGCCGGAGTCTTTGGCTTGATTACCGCGTATGCCCTGATGTTTCCCCACCGGGAGCTGACGGTGCTGCTGTTCTTTGTGATTCCGGTCACCGTCAGCGCCCGGGTTTTGCTGGGCGTGAGTTTGGGCATCAGCTTGCTGGGGATACTGATTGATAACGGCCGTGTGGCGCACGGCGCGCATGCTGGGGGCATCCTGGGCGGGTGGTTGATGCTGCGCTGGCTTACGCGGCCGAAACCCGTTCCGACCCGGGCGGCCGGCCGCACGGCACCGGAACCGGAGGTGGAGTCAGAAACGGAATTTTTCAGCGAAGCCGTGGATCCCATCCTGGAAAAAATCTCCCGGCATGGCATTCAGAGTTTAACGGCGCACGAACGGAAAGTGCTCGACACAGCCCGGAAGCGAATGGAGCGGCGCTGAGACTACCACTCAATCACCACCGCCCCCCACGTCAGACCGGCCCCAAACACCACCAACAACACCAGGTCGCCGCGCTGCATCCGGCCGGCCCGGGCGGCTTCATCCAGCGCAATCGCCACCGAGGCGGCGGACGTATTGCCATAACGGTCCAGATTGCAAAACAACTGTTCCGGCTTGGCGCCCAGCCGTTCGCCGACCGCGTCCAAAATACGGCGATTCGCTTGATGCGGGATGATGCACTTGATCTGGGAGATCTCGAGCTGACAACGACGCAGCGCTTCCGTGGCCGCGCTGATCATGGCTTGCACGGCGTGTTTGAAGGTCTCCCGGCCTTCCATGCGCAGGAAATGCAAACGGGACATGACGGACTGGGTCGTGGCCGGACAGCGACTGCCTCCCCCCGGCATGTACAGCAGCTTGGATTTGTCGCCGTCGGCGCCCATGACGGTGGTCAACAACCCGCGCGAACCCGGCCGGTGCTGTAAAATCACCGCGCCCGCCCCGTCGCCGAACAACACGCACGTATTGCGATCCTGCCAGTCCACCACGGAAGACAATTTTTCAGCGCCGATGACCAGGACGGTGTGGTACGTGCCGGAGCGCACAAATTGTTGTCCGATTTCCATGCCGTAAATGAAACCGGAGCAGGCCGCCTCCAAATCGAAGGCGGCGGCGCGCGAAGCCCCCAGTTTTTGCTGAACCAGGCAGGCCGTGGACGGGAACACCATGTCGGGTGTAATCGTGGCGACGATGATCAGGTCGATTTGGTCGGCGGCCACTCCCGCCGCGGCCATGGCGCGCCGCGCCGCCTGTGTGGCCAGGTCTGAAGTAAATTCGTCCTGGGCGGCAATCCGGCGCTCCTTGATGCCAGTGCGGGTGGTGATCCACTCATCCGAAGTTTCGACGATTTTTTCCAGGTCGGAATTGGTGAGGACCCTGGCCGGCACACAAGCTCCGGAGCCCACGATGGAAACGCTTCGCCCCGACAAGGCGTGGCCCGGCACGGATGCGGTGGAGGAGGAAGGAGCGGAGGAGATCATGTCCCTGTGGCGCCGGCGGTAAGCGCGGCGATCTGTTGATTGGCCTGCTGAATGTCCGCGGCGATCATTTGCTTCAGACCCCGCCCGAATTCATCCGTCGCCACGCGAACCGCGCTGGCAAAGGCGCGTTCACGGGAGGACCCATGGGCCTTGATGACGATGCCGTTGACGCCGAGGACGGCGGCGCCCCCGTACACCTCCGGGTCCAAACGCCGCTTCAGGGCGCTGAACGCCCCGCGGGCCAACGCCCCGCCCACCACCCGCACCGGGTTGGCCTTCACCTCGTTTTTCAGCAGGCGACTGAAAGTCTTGCTGAGGCTCTCACAGGTTTTCAGCACGATATTGCCGGTGAACCCATCACACACGACCACATCCACCCCATCGTTGAACAGGTCAAATCCTTCGCAATAGCCGATGAAATCCAGATTGAGTCGGGCGCAAAAGCGCGCGGCCGCCTGCGTCAGCTCCGTACCCTTGCCTTCTTCCGTGCCGTTGCTCAACACGCCCACCCGCGGTTTCTCGACGCCCAAAATTTCCCGGGCGTAAATGCGGCCCATCACGGCGAACTGGGCCAAATGCGAGGGTTCCGCCACGGTATTCGCCCCGCAATCGAGCATGATGAAATCCTGCGAAAACGAGGGAAACCGGCAGGCGATGGCCGGCCGCTCGACCCCCTCCACCCGGCCCAGTTTCATCGAACCGGCCACCAACGCGCCGGTGTTGCCCGCGGAAATGACCGCGTCCGCCTTTTTGCTGCGGACCAGCTCAATGGCGCGGACGAGCGAGGAGTCCTTTTTCTTGCGGATGCCTTCGAGCGGCTTGTCCTTCATCGTCAGCACCTCGGAGGCGTGGACGATCTGCACGCGGGGGTCAACCAGGCCCGCTTCCCGCAAGGCTGCGCGGATTTTTTCCTCCTGCCCGACCAGCATCAACGCGGTGATGCGGTTGTCCGTGTCGAGTGCGCGTTTGGCGCCCCTGATGGCGACCACGCACCCGTGATCACCACCCATGACATCCAGCGCGATTCGCATAGTGAACGGGCGGGCTCGCGACGCTGCACGCGGAGCGGCCGCGCGCCCGGATCATGCCCCGGTTTTCACCGTGACCACCTGGCGGCCCTTGTAGAATCCACACGCTGGACAGACGCGATGCGGCACATAAGGCGCCGCGCATTGAGGGCAGGTGCTCAACTGCGGCAGCTTTAACACACTGTTGTAGGCCCGCCGCATCCGTATACGACTGGTTGATGGTTTACGCTTGGGAACACCCATAATTACTCTTTCCTAAATTTAACTTTGTCCAACATCACCCAAGCCGACGGCGTTTTCGCATCGTCCGGGGACTTCACTTTCGGTTTGCTGTGAAGCGGTGGTTTGAAACCGCAACAATCCGGGTTGCACAACGGATGTTGCGGCAACTCCAGCAGAATATCTTCCCGTAAAAAAGGCGTCAAGTCCACGGTGTCTCCGTCCCGCGCCACCGCCTCTTCTCCAGCAAGGGGGATCAAACAGGACCAATCCGGCCAGTCCAGTTTCTGAACAAAGGGCCGCAAGCATCGCACGCACCGGCAATCCAGCGGCAGGGACAGGCGCCCGCGAATGAGCAAACCGTCTGTCAGGCCTTGCACGACCAGTTGGAACTTCAGGGGATGCCGCACCTCAATCATCTCGTCGCGAAGGTCCAGGTCCAGGTCCGCCACCGGCAGCTCGCCGGCAAGTTCCACGTCGTGCCGCTCCAGATGGCGAAGATTGACCAGTAGCGGCATGGGTTAGCGGGTTGCGGCTTTGCCAAACTTAGCCAGCAATGCGGCCTGAATGTGCTCGGGCACAAACGCGCTCACGTCGCCGCCCAGGCGGGCAATTTCCTTCACCAGCCGGGAGCTGAGGAAGGTGTACGCCCCCTTGGGCATCATGAAGATGGTCTCGAAATGATCGTTCAACTTGCGATTCATGAGGGCCATTTGGAATTCGAACTCGAAGTCGGACACGGCCCGTAATCCGCGCACCACAGCTTGAGCCGCCTGCTTTTGCACGTAATTGACCAACAATCCGTCCAACACATCGGTGGTGACATGCGCGAGGTCCGCCACCGATTGTTTGATGAAGGCCTGCCGCTCCTCCAGGGTGAACAGCGGCGCTTTGTCCTCATTCTGGGCCACGGCGACGATGACACGATCGAACAACCGGGCCGCCCGTTGGACCACATCCAGGTGCCCGTTGGTAAAAGGATCAAAACTGCCGGGATAAATCGCGGTCCGCATGTGGGCAGGTTGAAGCAGGAATCAGGGTTTGACGAGGAAGAAAACGGCACCAACGGGATGGTTACCACCGCACCTCGAAATTCCTCACGGGCTTTTGGAAGCCCTTCAAGCGCGCGGGTTCCAATTCGATACAGGCAGCGGCCAGCTCCGGCTCTTTCTGGAGCAGTGCCTGGTACGTGCCCTCGCCAATCACAATCCGGCCATGGCCGGAGACGCTTTCCAGCCGGCTGGCCAGATTAACTTCCCGGCCGAAAATCGTGTAGTTTAGAATATGCGCGTTCGAGCCCATCAACCCGACGGTGACCATTCCGGTGTTGATTCCCGTGCCCAAGGTCAAAACCGGCAGGAAAGGCCGGGGCGGCAGTCCGTCCGCCACCCGCGCAGCATTGGCCGTTTCAATCTGGCGGTTTTCCTCCTGACGGCTGGCGTTAAATGTTTGGATGGCGCGTTGCGCCTCAATCGCCGCCCGGACACAGATCGTCGCATGATCCGGCTGTGCTGTCGGCGCACCCCAGAACGCCATGACACAATCGCCGATGTATTTATCCAGTGTCCCGTCGTGCTTTTTCACGATGTCCGCCACAATCGCCAGATAAGAATTGACCGTGTGCAAAATTTCCCGGGCCGATTCGTTGTGCAGGGAATCTGCCTGCTCGTCCTCGAGGTGATGGCGCTGGATATAATCCGCGGCCGCCGCCTCACGCGTGTCGGTGAGCTCGGTAAAACCGCGGACATCTGCGAACAACACGGTCACCGCCACCCGTTCTCCGCTCAAGGACAAGCTTTTCCGGCCCAACAGCTCCTTGGTGACATTGGGTGAAACCACCTTGGAAAAAATCCCCTTCACACGGCGTTGCTCGCGCTGCTCAAACAAGGCCCGGTAGGCAATTTGCAGGCCGTAATTGACCGCCACCGCTCCAACCAGGGGCAGAAAAAGCGGCAACCAGATCCGTGCCTGGACAAACAGCGCCAGCGAAACAAGCACATAAGTCACGGCCAGGGCCAGTACAGCGATCAATCCCCGGCCAATGCGAAATTTGGTGGTAACAAAGGTTGTCAAGCCGCCCAACAAAATAATCAGCCCCACCTTTTGTGGGGCGGATGCGGTTCGAATGAAACGTCCGGTGATGACGGAGTTGGCGACATTCCAATGCTTGCTGACCAGCAAGGTGCTTTTGTCCAGCGGCGTGGCTCCCAAGTCGGTCAAGTCATTGCCCAAGGCACTGGAGCCGACCACCACCAACTTGTCCCGCCAACGCACGGGAGGATCCACGGGTGCACCCAGGGCCCGCGCCCGTTGTTCCCGCAGCAATTTGTGAACGGGTTCCGAGGTGAGCCGGGGATCGTCCGGACGCAGGACCCAATCCACGTAAAAATATCCTTCCCGGTCCACGGGAATTGTGCGTTGCATCCGGTCGGGACCGTTCAGGGTGATGCGTCCGTGTTCCAAATCCACCACGGCGTTGGTCAGGTCGAGTTTGAGGTGCCACGCCGCCAGGCAAATTCCCATGTGCCAGATACGTTCCATTGTAAACGCGGGGGCTTGTTGGCGGCCCTGGTCAGGTGCATCCGCAGACGGGGTGATGGTAAAATTATTCTGATCGTCGAGCGGGATTTCCACCACCTCCCCGCTCGCATTTTCCAAGGGGACAAGGAGTTTTCGCTGTCCGGCCAGTGACTCAATGCGGGCGTGGCGCAGATTGGCGTGAGCTCCGGGTTTGGTTTCCAGCGCCCGCAGCAGGGGGTGCCAGACCCGATGCCAGGTAAAAGCCCGCGCCCGCCGGAGGATCCCGTCCGAATCCCGGTCGGTCGAGATGTCCCCCAGCCCGGCGGCGGCGCTGGTAAACAACTCGGGCGGGGTCAGGTTCGTGGTCACCGCCAGCAACACGTTGCCCGCGCGGCGCATTTCCGCGGCAAAGTAGGCGTCGGAATCCATATAACTGCCATCCACCAGGCGCACGCCCTTGTGGTCCTCGCGCAGTTCGCCGAACAACACGTCCAGAGCGACAACTTCCGCACCTTGCTGCTGCAGTTCGTTGATGAGCCGGCCGTAAACCTGCCGCGGCCAATAGAGTCCAAACCCATACCCGAGCGATCCATTTTTTACCGTGGCGATGGTTTCATCATCAATTTGGGCGAAGCCCAGGCCGGGATACACCGGCGCGGAAAAATGCAGAGCCAGCCGGACGCGCCAATCGTATGTCATGCGCTCCTGCCGCTCAAAAAAATCCACGGAAATGCACGCCAGCAGGCTGGTCAGGAGAAGGAGGACTCCCGCAATGACCAGGGGGATTGATTTGGACCAGGAGGATTTCACTCAGCGGGTAAAAAGAAAAAACCAGAGCAACCTCACGCTGCTCTGGTTTGTAAAGCCTTCCAATCGTGACGAGATTGGATGATTCGACTCAGGGTCGGGTCGGAGAAACCAAGTCCGGACCGTGATCATGGTGGCCGTGCCCGCCCCAGCCGCCGGGCAGGCCGCCGCCTCCACCCGAGGTGTAATTACATTGCTGCGCGATGACCAGCAGCGTGTTGTTCAGAGCCGTCGAGATGAAGCTCAACACGCCCGAGGCAATGTTGTACTGCTGGCCCGCCCCGACGGGTTTGGTGACCACATTGCCATTGGCGTCAGCGTGTGCCGCCACGACGGTGCCCTGCAGGCAGGCGATGTTGCCATTGGCACTGATCATGTAGATGGTGCCGCGAATGCCTGCCACCCCGTTCGGGATTTTGACTTCGTACCGCGAGGCCGCCGCCTGCTTCTTTACGGTGCCAAAAATGGAGCCGCGCTTCAGATCCAACAAGGTTTCCGTGACGGTGTCGGCGCCGGTGTCCGTGGCGGAGAGTGAATCAAATACCAGATAGCTGTCATCCAACACCCGAACGACATCCTGATCCGGGGCCGGCAACAGTCCGCCGCCGCCACTGGAAGATGAGCTCGTGCTGGAAACTGCCATGGGTTGTACCACGACCGCCGAAGCGGTTTCTTCCTGGCTTAACACGATGTCCACATATGAATCAGTGCTGGTTTGCACCACTGTTCCCGAGCGCAAAATCGCCCCGACTTTCAATGGCTGCCAAACTTTGTTGCCGGTGGAGTAGCGCGCTAATCCTTTGATGCGAACCACCTTGCCGGTACGTTGTTTGACGGAGTCTGCTTGACTGCCGGAAATCAACGTCAGTGATAATACGGTTGCGGCCAGCCAAACGAGAGATTTGTTGATCGTTTTCATATAATGATTTTCTGGTTACCAGACGGCCATTTCGTTCAAAGTCTAAAAGTAAGTACCTGTCTGTCAACTGAATTTATAAATAAATTTTCCGCAAATTTAGGGCCAGGTTACCGGGTGATCACGCCCCAGCCCCGGATTTTTTACCTGAGCATCCGCCGTACTGACGCGGAAAAATGCAGCCGGCTCGATCCGCCCGCCTCCGTATTGAATCGGACTCGCCGGCCATCCGAAGTCCAGCCTGCCGGTTGTGCCGGTTTCGCAGGTCGAGGTTTGCAGGCTGCGTTGGGCGGTTCGGCCAGGAGCTTCGCCCACCGGATGGAGGCGGCCAATCCGCGCAGCCGGTCGGGATGCGGCGGCTCCACATCCAGACCCCCGGAAAGAATTTCAGGGCGAAAGCCGGATTAGTGCGGCGACACCAGCCACAGCTTTAATTGCCCGCAGTCCAACCATGCCCGGGTGGTCAATAATTCGGCTCCGCCCAAGATGCCCTCGACCCGCGGAAAGAGGGTGGCCCGGGGGCCAAGCCCCCAGTCTGCCAAGTCCAGCACGGCCACGGATCGTCCCGCGAGCGGTATGCTTCCCAAGGACCAGGCGGCCAGATCTGCAACGGCAAAATTCCGCTGTCCGTTCGCGCCCGGCCCGGAAAGCCGCTGCACGGAGGCGGCGGTGGACAACGTTGCCCGCCGGGCAAATTCAGCATCCAGACAACTCCACATGGCGCCGGAATCAACGAGAAGCTGCGTACCGACTCCATGCACGGTCGCCGGCACGGCCAACACGGGCGGATTTAGCAATTGCAGCGAAACGGCTTTCCGTCCCGTGGCCGCCAACCCAGCCGCCAAGGCATCGCGCGAAATTCCAGTCGCAGGGTTGGGACGCAGGTAGAGCCGGGCCCTGCCGAAGTCGATCAGCGCCTGATGGGCCAGCAACAGGTCGCAACCGAGAACAACGTCGTATCCGGTGGGCTGGCCGTTTACTTGGAGTTCCACGACACGAATCGGAATGTTGTCCAGCTGCAATTTGCCAAGCTTGAGCCGCTCGATGCGGTTGGTGGAAGACAAGTGTTGGGCAACGACGGGAGAGACCGAGGTATAGGTCCATCCAGTATCAATCAGGCAACTGCGCCGCCGCCCCGCCACTTGTCCGAAGAGAAACCAGTGATGCTGCCCGGTTCGGCGCAAGGCGATGGACACGTACCCTTGCGCCTCCAGAGTCGCCCGTAATTTGGCCTCAGGCGCTCGGGCGAGACCTGCCATTGCCGGGGCCAACCCACAAAGCAGCAGCCAGCCTACAATGATTGAACGACCCGGTTGCACGCTGGATATGGCGATATAGATATTTCAGTGTTTGTCGAGTTTCTTCTCCGGGCTTGCGGAACAGAAAGGCGGGCGGATTGTGCTGGAATTTGGCACCACGTCACGGAACTGGCGCGCGCGACCGGTCCGGAGCGGTGCGGTGCCGAACCAGGCTCCTCCGGTGATCCGAAGGGGGAACTGGATCAACTCGCCCAGGTCTTGGCAGCACCCTTGCTACGAATCGGGCGGATGGACGGAAAGTTTAGCGAAAAATCGCGTGATTTTGCTTGCACGGCCAAATGGAATTGCTTAACTGGCCCCCATTCGTGGCCGGGAGTGTCCGGCATGGTTTGATGTTGAACGATACAATGATCTCTCAACCGACGAGGGTGTTTTGAGCCACCCTTATCACTCACGTCATCATTCCCCCGGCTCGTTCATTAGGATCAACGGAAAAATCCGTGCGCGTGAAGTCCGGGTCATTGGCTCCGAGGGCAAACAACTCGGGGTGATGTCTTTGAATGACGCCCTGAGCCTCGCCCGCCAGGCAGGCTTGGATCTGGTGGAAATTGCCGCCACGGCGACCCCGCCAGTTTGTCGGATCGTGGACTTTGGAAAGTTCCGTTACGAACAGGCAAAAAAGGACAAGGAGTCCAAGAAAAATCAAAACGCCTCGGTCGTTAAGGAAATTCAACTCAGCCCGCGGATTGACGCTCACGATTTCTCGGTGAAAGCCGGACATGCAACGGATTTCCTATGCGAGGAAATGAAGGTCAAGGTGACCCTGCGTTTTCGGGGCCGCGAAATGCAGCACACGGAATTTGGGTTCGAGGTGGTGACCAAATTCATCGAAAAACTGGCCCCGTACGGGCATCCCGATTTTCCCCCAAAACTGGTCGGGCGCGGCATCAACGTCATGATGAGTCCGCTGCCCCGGAGCAAACGGGCCAAAAACCCGCGCCTCGCTGCGTCGGGCCCCGCCGCCCCCGCTCCTGTTCAACCCACCACCCCCACACCGGCGAACCCGAATCCGGTTCAAGTCAAACGCGGCGAAAACCCTGCGGCGGAGAAGCGGGACTCCTTCATCAACAACCCGTTCTCCGAATTGAAGGCATGACCGGCCGGCAGGGCGGCCGGCTAACACTCCGACTCCGGACGCCGCCGCCAGCCCGCCGCCAGCTCGGGAAAACGGCACGCTTCACACAGCGCGTTGCTGTGATCGCAAAAATCCCGGACGATCTGCAATAAGCCCTGTTGCGCGCTGGCGGATTTCAGCTCCGCCCCGCCGCGCAGCGAACCTCCCAGCAATCTCTGTCGTGCCAGGCGCAAAACGGCGTTGTCTTCAGCAGCCGGTCATGCCTGATAGCGCCGCACAATCTCTTCGGCCAACGCGTTGTTCCCGCCGGCCCGGGCGCGCGCGAGGAGCCAGGGCAACACCGTATTGATGGCCAGATCCGTGACGCGCTGCTCCCCAATCAAAGGTTGCGGCCGCTGCAAACGTGCGCCGTGAAGCGTCCAATGCCACGACCAAAAGGGATCGGTGGGCACCCGGAAAATTTTCGTCAGCGTGGCGGCCAGGCGTGCCGCCGTGCCGGAGCTCAGACTCCAAGCCTCCACTTGTGCGATCAAATCGCGTTGCTGGCTCCAATGCGCGGCCAGCGCCAGCCGCCGCAATGGTTGATTGGCCGGGCGGATGCCGTGCAACCGCCAGGCGGCGCGTGGCAGAACATGCGCAGCAAAGATCTCCCGCTCACGCCACCAGACATCCCAAATCCGCCGCAGATACGCATCCGTCGCCGGGCGGTTGCGTCGCAGTTCGACCGGCAATAATCCGCTGAGACCGAACAGCCTGATTTGCGCGGCAAAAGGCGCGGTGACGCCGGGACGCCAAATGTGGCGAACCTCCGCGAGGTGCTGCATCGGCCAACGATTATGCTTGTAACCAAGCGCGCGAAAGAGCCCCTCCCACCAGGTCTGCTCCCAGCCGACCCGGCGGGCGCGGGCTTCCAGGAGCGCCGCCTTGTTGTGCAACCGCACCTGGGCCGCCGTTCGGAGCAGATCGGCCAGCGCATCCGGCGCCAGATGCCGCAACGGTGCGCGACAGCGCCCGACCCAATCCTTCGGCAGGGTGCGCAGCGACTCCAATTCCAACTGTGAGACAAGTTCCGTCAACGGGGCATCCAGCACATTGCACAACGCCAGCGTGGGCAGGGCGGTGGAATTGGCGCGCCCCTCCCAAACCACGTGCAAGATGACGTTCTTGAAGGCCGGATTGCGCGCGTGACCGTGACCACGCCAGCCGGCATCGGCAACGTCGATTTCCACGTCTCCCGACACCGGTGGAGCTGCGGCGAACTGGAGCACGGCGCCGCGAAAATCCGGACCGCCTTCCACGCTGATAAAACCCGGATGAAGCACGCGCACGGGTCGATCGTCCAACGTGCGGAGGTTGTCTCGTTGCAAACGCTGATGCAGCCAGATCGCTTGGAGCAGTTTTTCCGACGGACCGGATGCCGCTTCGCAGAGCATGGCGGGCAACCCGTGTTGGGTGCGCCAGCGCGTGTAATCGTTGACGGGAATGGGGTGCACTTGGAATTGCTTTTGCGTCGAGCCTCCCGCAAAGTCAAGCGCTGGCTTCATTCCAGACGCAGCGCGATGAACGGATCAACATTGCAACTGTCTCGTTAAGATGAAGATGCGACTACAAAAAACCGCCGATTTTCGCCGGGCCGGAACCGGGGCACTGATCCTCGCCTGCCTTGCCAGTTTCAGCGGGGCGCAGGCGCCGCTCCGCGACACGGACATTCGCCGAAACGCCACGGTGGCGGCGATTGAGCGCGTGACCCCCAGCGTGGTGAACATTCGCACCTCCAAACTGGTCCGGCGCAACACGCCCGAGGAGGAATTTTACCGGCGCTTTTTCGGCTGGAATCTGGCCGGCAGCGGTCCGGCCGAGGAACAGGTCAACATCGGTTCGGGCGTGATTGTGGAGGCGACCGATGAGGAAGGTTACATTTTGACGAACTTTCATGTCCTGCAACAAGCCGAGCGGGTGCAGGTGCAGCTGTGGGATGGTCGCGAGTATGAAGCGGAGAAGCTGCTCTACCAAACCCAGAAGGATCTGGCCCTGTTGAAAATTGTCCGCCGGGCGGGTGAACCGCCGTTTCATCCCATCACCCTGGCGGCGGATGATGATCTGCTGTTGGGGGAGACCGTCATCGCGATCGGCAATCCGTTTGGGCTGGGCGGTTCGGTCTCCCGGGGCATCTTAAGCTCCAAGAACCGACGTCTGGATGCCGGAGGCAAACGCCTGGATTACCCGGACTGGTTGCAAACTGACGCCGACATCAACCCGGGCAACAGCGGCGGTCCCCTGGTCAACATCCGCGGCGAGCTTATCGGGATCAACGTGGCGGTTTACAACCAGGAGGAGGGCAAAGGCACCGGGTTCGCCATTCCGGTCAAGCAGATTTCCAGCGCGCTGTCGGATTTTTTCAGTTTGGAGTACTCCGCCAAACTGTGGCTGGGCGCGCGCTTCCGCGGCTCGCCCCAGCCGCTGGAAATCCGCTACGTTCAATCCCACAGCCCGGCGCACGATGCCGGCTTGCGCGAGGGGCAGCAGGTGATTGAAGTCAACGGCCAGGCGGTCAGCAGCCTCGCCCGGTTTTGCCAGCTCATGGCCGCCAGTCCCAATCACAAGGCACGGTTGGTGGTCCTGGATAACGGCCGCCAGCGCCAGGAGGTCGTGCAAATGGTGCCGCTGGAGGAAGTGAACCGGGCCTTGTTCAACAAGCGCCTCGGGTTGACGGTTGACTCCTTGTCGCGGGTTGCCGGCCAGAATCCGTCATCCACCCCGACGGGATTGCCCGTAACCAGCGTGGAGAAGGACGGCCCCGCGGCCCGGGCGCAATTGGAGGCGGGCATGATTGTCAGCGCGGTGGATAACGTTCCGGTCACCGATGTGGTCAATCTCAGCAATGTCTTGGGCAACAAGACCAGCGGGGATCCGTTCCGCCTGCTCGTCAACGTCGCGACGCGTTATGCCAATGGTCAGGTGCGGTGGCTGACCGGATCCGTGGACATCCCGGCGCGATAAGGAATTTTCATCGCGGTACCGGCAACGCCTGAATAGACTGTTTCACGCGCAATGGATGTCACTCCCATGATCGAAGTTCATCGGCTCACCAAGCGTTACGCCGGTCGCACCGCTTTGGCGGACATTTCGTTTTCCGTGGCGCGTGGCGAGATTGTGGGCCTGCTGGGGGACAACGGCGCGGGCAAGAGCACCACGATGCGGATTCTGGCGGGCTTCATGCCGGCCACCTCCGGTACCGCCCGGGTGGCGGGTTACGACGTCTTTCACCACTCCAAGGAGGTGCGCCGGCGCATCGGCTACATGCCGGAGAACAATCCGCTGCACAACGAAATGCGCGTGCGCGAATACCTCAAATTTCGCGCGCGCCTGAAAGGCCTGAACCGCACTGCAACCCGCGAGCGTCTTGATGTGGTGCTGGAACAGTGCAGCCTGACGGACGTGCGCAAACGGATCATCGGTCAGCTTTCCAAGGGTTACCGGCAACGGGTCGGGCTGGCGGATGCCCTGATTCATGAACCGGACTTGATCATCCTCGACGAACCCACCATTGGCCTGGATCCGCACCAAATTCGCCTGGTGCGGCAGCTCATCAAAAATCTGGCCGGCAGCCACACGGTGTTGATCTCCTCGCACATTCTGCACGAGGTCGAAATGACCTGCAGCCGGGTCATGATCATGCTGCGCGGGCGGATTCTGGCCTCCGACACACCAGAGAATCTGCAGCGGCTCGTCGCCGGCCGGGGACAAATCGTCGCGGAAATTGCCGCACCGCCCGAGGAATTGAAGCTGGAATGGGCGCGCATGGGGGAGGTGGAACACTACGAAGTGGCGCCGGCAGAGGGGGTGTTTCAACGTTGCGCGCTGACCGCGCGGGCCGGGTTCGATCTGCGCCCGCAGATTTTCGCGCTGGTCCAGGCGCGCGGCTGGCAATTGCGCGAGCTGACGCGCAGCCGCCATTCCCTGGAAGACATTTACATGCAGGTCACCAAGCCCAACGAGGAGGAGGAATTCTGATGCGTGTCTATCTCACCCTGACCCGTCGTGAACTGGCGACGTATTTCGTCTCGCTCACCGGCTATGTCACGATTGCGGCGGTGGCGCTGCTCTGCGGCCTGAGCTTCTGGGTGATGCTGCGCACGATGGGCACAATGCCCTTTCAGGTGCCGGTCACGGAGCTGTTTTTTCAGAACCCGATGTTCTGGTTCATCCTGTTGATTGCCAACGCCGTCATCACGATGCGGCTGTTTGCCCAGGAGAAATACTCCGGAACATACGAGACGCTCATGACCACCCCGGTGGGAGACCTGCAGGTCGTGGCGGCCAAATTCACCGCGGCCTGGCTCTTTTACATGATCATGTGGCTGCCCTTTCTGGGCTGTTGCTATCTGATTCAACATTACGCCCAACAGGCGGGCGCGCTGGATCCGGGGGTGTTGCTGGGCACGTACCTGGGCATCGGCCTCTTCGGCGCCTTCTTCATTTCATTCGGCGCCTGCGCCTCGGCACTGACGGTAAACCAGATGGTGGCGGCCATGCTCAGCATGTTGCTGGGCATGGCGGTGTTTGCGCTGGGCTACGTGGCCGGCCCGGGTTTTGTGAGCGGCCCGTGGCGGAACCAGGTGTTGAGCCGTTTCTGCTTCTTTGAACAAATGCGGGAATTCGCGCACGGCGTGATTGACACACGCACGGTCGTCGTGCTGTTGAGCCTGGCGTTCCTCTTCCTGTTCCTCACGTTGCGTGTGGTGGAAAGTCGCCGCTGGAAATAACATGGCCGCCGCCCCGCATCCCCAACCCAGCTTCACGCCGCGCCGCCGCTGGTCGGTGGGCCTCAACCTCGCTTTGCGCACGCTGTTCGTGGTGATGGTATTGACGTTGCTCAACCAGTTGGCGGGTGTGTTTTTCCACCGCCAGTACCTGAGCCGCGCCACCCGGGTGGAGCTGTCCGAACGCACGCGCCACGTCATCGCCTCCGTCACCAACGACGTTCACATCACCATTTACTACGACCGGGAGGACGAGTTCTACCCCACCGTGGCCGCCTTGTTGCGGGAATACCAGGCGTTGAATCCCCGGTTGCACGTGGAGACCGTGGATTACGTGCGGGACGCCGGCCGCGCGCTGGAGATCAAACGGGAATTCGATCTGCCCGAGTCCAGCAAGGACGACGAGAAAAATTTTGTCATCTTCAAGTCCGGCCCGGAATCCCGCTTTGTGCCCGGCAGCTTCCTGACCGATACCACCATCGGCCGCGACCGCGAAACCGGCGAGCTGGTGCGGCGCGCCACGGCATTCAAGGGCGAAACGGCGTTCACCGCCATGTTGCTGTGGGTTTCCCATCCCAAACCACTGAAAGCCTACGTCTTGCAGGGGCACGGCGAACACAACATTGACGGCAGCGACGAAATCACCGGCTACCTCGGCTTCAAATCGCTGCTGCAGCAGAATGCGATCAGGGTCGAGCCGCTCTCCCTGACGGGCACCAACGCGATCCCCGCCGATTGCGCGCTGCTGGTCATCCCCGGGCCGCGCAGCCCCATTCCCGATCTCGAGCTGAAAAAAATCGGGCAATACCTGGATGACGGCGGTCGCCTGTTTGCCTTGTTCAATTCCTTCACCACCGAAGCGGACAGCGGCCTCGAAGCCTTGCTGGCGAAACAGTGGCACGTCGTGGTGACGGACAGCGTGGTGATCGACCCGGCGCACGCGATAAATTCACTGAAAATGGCACCGGGGCGCGATGTGACCATTGCCGCCTTTTCCGAACATCCCGTGGTCAGGGGTTTGTTGAATTACCAGCTCAATCTGCTGGCGCCACGCGCGCTGGGCGAGAAACGTGAACCGCGGCGTGCCGCGCCCGACCCGGTCAGCGTGCAAACGTTGTTTGCCACGGAACCGACCGCGCGGCTCGTGAACAATCCGCGCATCCCTCCCCAGTCCTTTGTCCTGGCCGTGGCGGTGGAACAGCAGCTCGCACCGGGCATCATCGCACCCCGCGGCCGCACCCGCATGGTCATCGTGGGCGATTCCTTCTTTCTGGCGAATGAACATCTGAACAAATTCCCGGCCAATCGCGATTTCGCGTACTATGCGGTGAACTGGCTGCTGGACCGGCCGCAATTTACCGAGGGCATCGGGCCGAAACCTTTCACTGAATTCCGCGTGGTGCTGACCGAACAGCAAATGGTCAAACTGCGTTGGCTGTTGCTGGGCGCCCTGCCGGGGGGCATCCTGCTGTTTGGCGCCCTGGTCTGGTGGCGCCGGCGCAAATGAGCATCGCATGACATGAACACCAAAAGCACCTGGGTCTGGTTCACGCTGGCGGCGATCCTGTTCGCCGCGGTGCTGGGCGTGGAAAAATACTGGCGCCAACCGCCGCCCGCAGTTGTGCCGGTGTTGCCCAACTTCCACGCCGCCGCCGTCAACAGTGTGCAATACACGCCGCCCGGGCAGCTGGAGATTCGCGCCGATCGCACCAATGGCGTCTGGCAGCTGGTCAAACCCATCGTCTACCCGGCCCAGAAGGCGGGCCTCGAAGCTTTGCTGGCCACCTTGGAGCGCCTGGCGCCGTTGCAGACCATTTCCAGCGCCGAACTCCGCAGCCACACCAACGTCGACGAGGAATTTGGTTTTCAAAACCGCCGCATGCTCACCCTGCAATCAGATCGCGACACGCGCCCGCTGCAGTTTGGCAACCGGACCGCGCCGGGGGACGGCGTCTACGTGCGGGTGGTGGGTGGCGAGAGCGTCTTTGTGGTGGACGCCGGCTTGCTCGATTTACTGCCCGGCAAACCGGATGACTGGCGCGACACCGCCTTGCTGGATCTGCCGCCGGCGGCGTTTGACCGGCTGACGGTCTCCAACGCCGCCGCCGTGGTGGCGCTGGCGCAAGGGGGCACCAACCAGCCCTGGCGGCTGACCTTCCCCATTCCGGCGCGCGCGGACAACGAACGATTACTGGCGGCCTTGCAGCAATTGAACGCCACCCGCGTGCGGCAGTTTGTCACGGATCAACCCTCCGCCGATCCCGAAAGCTTCGGTTTTCTGACGCCGGAACTGACCCTGACGTTCGCGCGCGACACCAACGTCTTGACGACCCTGCAGTTTGGCAAAAGCCCCACAAACGATTCCACGCTGATTTATGTCCGCCGCGCCGGTCAACCCACGATCTGCACCGTCGAGCGCCAGGCCTTGCAGCCGTGGCTGATTTCACTGAACGAATTTCGCGATCCGCACCTGCTCAGCACGCTGCCGGCGGTGACCGAAGTGGAGTTCAGCGGGCCCGACCCGTTCACCCTGCAAGTCTCGCCCACCAACACCTGGCAGTTGAAAGGCAGCCCGCTCCCGGTGGATCAGGAGCTGGTGACAAACCTGTTGCTGACCCTGCTGGCGGCCCCCATTCAACAATACAAGGATTCCATCACCGCCGAGGATCTGTCGCGCTACGGGCTGGCCACGCCGCAACGCGTGCTGCGGTTGTTTGTGGCCTCCGCGGGCACCAATGCGCTTGCGGCGGAACTGGCCTTCGGCGCCCCGACCACCAACGGACTGGTTTATGTCCGGCGCGCGGATGAAAATCCGGTTTACGCCCTCCGCAACACCGATTACGGCAAACTGGCCGTGGCCGATTGGCAATTGCGTGAGCGCCGCCTCTGGCGCTTTGCCGAAACCAATGCGGTGCGCATGCTCCTGCGGCGGGGCGGACACCAGCTGGACCTGCGGCGGGCGGGGGCCAACGCCTGGGCAAGTGTGCCACCGTCGGGGAACATCAACGGTTCGGAGGTGGAGAATATCATCAAGCAATTTGCCGCGCTGAACGCCGTGACGTGGCTGGGGCATGGCGATGCCAGCCGCGCGACCTTCGGCATCACCACCAACAGTCTGCAAGTGGACATCGAGCTCAAAAACGGAACGCGCTACCAGGTGGAATTTGGCCGCCCCACACCGGATGGCTATCCCGTGGCCGCCCTCAAACTGGAGGGGGAGTCCTGGTGTTTCGAATTTCCGCTGATGCTTTACAAATACATGGAGTTTGCGTTGCTCAACGCCGGCGCCTTCCCCCCGTGATATGCCCGCGCCGTCCAAGGCCAAAGCCCGCGGTTTCTGGCGCCGGCTGCGGATTTATTTTCGCGGCTTCCGCATCGTCGTCTGGTTGTTGATCTTCGTCATTCTGGCGGCGCTGATCTATCTCAACCAGGCCGGGTTGCCGGACTTTGTAAAGCGCCCCCTGCTCGCACAGCTCCAAAAAACCGGTTTGGACGTGGAGTTTCGCACCCTGCGCCTGCACTGGTCGCGCGGATTCATCGCCGAGCAGGTTCGTTTCGGCGCCAGTACCGCCATCCATAATCCCGCGCTGCCACACTTCACCGCCCAGGAACTGGAATTCAACTTTCAGCTTCGCGCCCTGCTCGAAGGCCAGCTGCAGCTGGATTCGCTCATCCTGCGCCGGGGCCGGCTGGAATGGACGCTGCCCGCCACCAACGGAGCGCCGCGAACCCTGACCATCAGCAACATCGAATCCAATCTCCGGTTGCAGGCGCACGAACGCTGGGCGCTGGACGATTTCCGCGCCCAATTTGGCGGCGTCAACTTTTATGCTCATGGCGTGGTGACCAACGTGCCGGCCCTGTTCAAACATCGCCGCCAGACCCCGACCCCCGGCGGTCTGCCGCCGGACGCAAAACGGCGCGCCCGGTTCGATCTGGCCCGTCTGGAACAACTCGCCAACCTCCTCGGGCAGATCCAGTTTGCCGCGCCGCCCGAATTCCGTCTGGATGTTGCCGGCGATGCGGCCCGGTGGCGGTCGTTCGACGCGCGGCTGAGCGTCAAAGCGTCCGCCGCCGCAACGCCATGGGGTACCGGCGAAAATTTGCTGCTGCTGACACGATTATCCCCCCCGGGCAGCAATGAGCAATCGCGCCTCGAGGTCCACTTGCGCGCGGATCAGGCCGAAACGAAATGGGCGCGCGCCACGAATCTGGAACTGGCGTTGCGCCTCGAAACCACGCTTGAGCAGCCGGATCAAATCCACAGTCACCTGACCTTGCGCGCCGGGGCGGCGGAAACCCGCTGGGCCGGGGTGCGCGACTGGCAACTGAAAGCCGGCTGGGTGCAGGACCGCACGAACCTTTTCCCGCGACAGTTGGAAATGGAATCACATGCCGGCCGGGTGAGTTCGTGGCTGACGCACGCGCTGGATGTCCACGTTGCCGTGGGCTTGGAGCCGCGGGCCGGACCGGTCGAAACGGAAGCGGGGCTCAGCTATTGGAACCGGCTCCTGCCTTATGCCATTCAATGGAACGGGCGCATCGGCCGCTTGCGATCCGTGCTGCTCCAGGCCGACCAGCTTGAGGTGGCCGGTGCCTGGCGCGCACCGACCCTTTCCATCGCCCAGCTGCAGGCGCAGCTCTACGAAGGCAGCCTGACCAGCACGGCGCAATTGAATGTCCTGACACGGGAGGTGACCGCCCAAGCGGCCTCGGATTTCGATCCGTTCGCCATCCTGCCGCTGCTGCCCGCGGCGGCGCAACAGTGGCTGGGAAAATTCACCTGGGCACAGGCCCCCCGATTACAGGGCGAACTGACCGTGACGTTGCCCGCCTGGACCAACGCCAGTCCCGACTGGCGGCACGAAATGGCCACTTCGCTGCGACTGACCGGCCGGACCACGGTGACGAACGGCACCTACCGTGGAATTCATGCCGATTGGGCCAGCACGCATTTTTCGTTCTCGAATCGCGTCTGGCGTCTGCCCGATCTCGTCATCGGCCGGCCCGAAGGCGGATTGCAGCTGGCACTGGAAGCCGACAACGCCACCCGCGACTATTATTGCCGCCTGCGCAGCACTCTGGACCCCATGGCCCTGCTTCCCGCGCTGGAGCCCGAAATCCAGCGCGGTCTGGGCTTCTGTGAATTTGGGCAGCCCCCCACCGTGGAAGGCGAGCTGTGGGGACGCTGGTATGATTACAGCCGTTCCGGGTTTCGGGGCCGGATTGCCTTGACCAATGTCGCGTTTCGGGGCCGGATTGCCGACGCTGCCGTCACCGGGCTGGAATACACCAATCTGGTGGTAACCTGCGTGGAGCCGCGTCTCTGGAGCGGTGCGCAATACGCCACTGCCGAAGCCGTGGTGGCTGATTTCCACGCAGCGCGGGTTTATTTCACCAACGCGTTCAGCACCTTCGCACCGAGCAACATCGTCCATGTAATCGGGCCCGTCGTCGAACATGCGTTGTCGCCCTATCATTTCGGTGAGCCGCCGGTGGCGCATGTTTCCGGCCATGCGCCCATGCACGATCCTGACGATGCGTATCTGGTGTTTGAGGGGACCGGGAAGCATTTTTCCGCCCTGAATCTCCAAACGTCCAATTACCAGGCCCGGGTGATCTGGGCAGGAGATACGTTGATCGTCACCAATGTGGCCGGAGAATTCTATGGGGGCGCCGCCGAGGGCTGGGCGCGTTTTGTCTTTGACGAGCCAGGCGCAGCCAGTTACGCCTTCGCCCTCCACACCACCAACACGCATCTGCCCGCCCTGGTCACCGCATTGACCGGGCAACCCAATCACCTGGAAGGCCGGCTGGCGGGCGGATTGACGATCACCAACGCAAACACCAAAAGCGTCAATACCTGGGCCGGATCTGGGGACGCGGTTTTGCGCGACGGATTGCTTTGGGAACTGCCCATTTTCGGAATCCTCTCCGAGCCGCTGGATGCGTTGATCCCCGGGGTCGGGAACAGCCAATTCACCGAGGCAAAGGGCAGTTTCAGCTTCAGCAACGGATTGATTGCCTCCTCCGATCTGCAAATGCGTTCCAGCATGATGCGGTTGAAATACCGGGGCGTCGTGGATTTCGACGGCAACCTGGATGCGCGCGTGATTGCCGAGCCGTTGCGCGACACGCCGGTGGTCGGCTCCCTGGTCAGCACCATCCTGTCGCCGGTCGCCCATTTGTTCGCATATCAGCTCACCGGCACGATGCAACATCCCCGCTCGGAACCGGTCTATATCCCACGGCTCCTGCTGGTGCCCTTCAGTCCGTTTCAAACCCTGGGCAACCTTTTCTCCAGCGGCAACCCCAAGTCCGAACCGGAGAAATTCTCCCCCGAACCGGAAGCGCAACAAGCGCATTGAGGGAAGCCCGTGGCGCGACGGCGAGCCGGGGCGCCGCCACCGGAGGCCGCCGCTCCGGCCGGGCTTCAGCCTTCCTACCGCGCCCGGTTAACCGCGGCCATACAGGCCGGCGTTGCACCGGCCGAAAGCCTTGACGCAGGAATTATTTCTCGGCTTTCTCCGCCTTGTCGCCCTTCTCCGGCTTGGCCGGGACCGGCTCGGGATTCTTTTTGGCAAGGATGGCGGCCACGATTTTTTGCGCGAGTTCTGGTTTCTCGATCAGGGCCTTTTTGGCGGCGTCACGGCCCTGCCCCACGAGTTCGCCTTCGAATTGAATCCACGCACCGCGCTTGTCCAAGGCGCCGGTGTCAATGCCCATGTCGAGAATGCTGCCCTCCTTGTCAATGCCGTGATTGTAAATGATGTCGAACTCGGCCTCGGCAAACGGCGGCGCCACCTTGTTCTTCACAATCTTCACCTTCACGTGGTTGCCGATCGCGGCGCCCGTCGCATCTTTGAGGGTGTCTTTGCGCCGGATGTCCATGCGCACGCTGGCATAAAATTTCAAGGCCTTGCCGCCCGGGGTGGTTTCGGGATTGCCAAACATCACGCCGACCTTTTCACGCAGTTGATTGGTGAACACGCAGGTGGTCCGGGATTTGTTCAGAATCGCCGTGAGCTTGCGCAGCGCCTGCGACATCAGCCGCGCCTGCATGCCCATCGTGGCCATCCCCATGTCCCCCTCCAATTCCGCCTTGGGCACCAACGCCGCCACGGAGTCCACCACGATGACGTCCAGCGCATTGGAGCGGGCCAGCGTTTCGCAAATAGTCAGAGCCTCCTCGCCAGAGTCCGGTTGCGAAACCAGCAAATCGTCAAGGTTTACTCCCAGCTTCTTGGCGTAGGCGGGGTCCAGCGCGTGCTCCGCATCAATAAAGGCGGCCAGACCGCCGGCCTGTTGCGCATTGGCGATGACGTGCAGCATCAGGGTGGTTTTGCCGGAGGATTCCGGACCGAAAATTTCCACGACCCGGCCGCGCGGCACACCGCCCACCCCCAGCGCCAGATCCACGGCGAGCGCACCGGTGGGAATGACCTCGATTTTTTTCAGTGCCTGCGCCGAACCCAGGCGCATGATGGCGCCTTCCCCGTAACTTTTGGTGATGGTGGAAATCGCGGCATCCAGTTCCCGCGAGCGCGTGGCCGCCTGTCTGGCCGCATCGGATGCTCTGGCTTCTGCGACCGATTTATCAGTGGTTTTGGGTGGCATAAATGAGGGTAAAACCGTGGTTGATGACTCGTTTCTTACCGGTGGCGACCTTAGCCAAGCGCGGGAAGCGAGTCAATGTCGTGAACGCAAAATGTGGGGGCGGCGGCCGCACGCGGCCGGCGCAGTTCATCGCCGCTGAATCCAGAGCGCCTCCTGCCCGCCCGAGGCGACAAACTGCGCGACCCAGACCACGCCGGATCAGCGACCGACGTCCCGCCCCGGCTCGTGCCGCTGTGCGCGGTGTCCAATGACGCAGCGCGCGGGAAGAACTCGACAAAACCAACAGAGCGGGAGCAGAGTTGGGGGCATGATTGGAAGGCGATCCGCCGGCTCCAAGGGAAGTTGCCGGCGAAGTAACAACGTGGATGTGCCTCGAGGCATCCTGAGTGAAGAAGCAACAAAGAAACTTCCCCGGGTAATCTTCGCGCAAAAACGGCAGGTGTGGGAAATACATGAGCCGGCGCCTTGCCATTCCTGCCCGCCCCGCGGCGTTCGACAAGCCAGCAAAACATGAAACGACCCACCACCAAAGTGGTCCTGGCAGGGAGTGCCTTGGCGTTCTGGGTGACCGCCGCGGCCCAGTCGCTCCCGCAGACGGTTTATGTCTGGACGATGGGTAACCCATCGCAAAACGTGATGATGGCCGGCCTGGCCGGAATCGTGAACCGCCATACCGACGGTGAACTCCTGCTCTCCCCCAACAATGGTTCGCTGCCCAACCCGAGGTTCTGGCTCGATCAGCTCCAATTGGCGTATCCGCAGGTGCAGTCGCAGTTCCAAAGCAGCCCCACCTTTTTTATCAACCGATACCGGAATCTGCTGAGCGGTTATGTGCTGTACGATCGCGCGGTCAACCCCGATTCCATCAATGTCGCCACCAGTATTGCCGGGGTCACGAACGCATTGATGGTGGATCCAACCACTCTGACCTATGCCACGGCCGCCGGGCTGCCGTTGATTGCCGACGCGCGCAACCTGACCTACGCCCAGGTTTTCAGCCAGTACGGCTCCCAGTTCAACCCGGACCTGTTGTTTCATCAGGACACGACCAAGAATGACTCGCTGCGTGACTTCGCGGTCCTGAACCACGGTTTCATGTTCTACACGGACCCGACCGCCCTGGCGCCTTACGCCGCCAGCCAGAATCATCAGGGCAGGATTTTCGGGTGGGGCCCCAGCGAGTTCGATCTGTTTGCGCAAGCCTCGCAGCACAACCAGCAGGTTGTCGCGAGTGACTGGTGCTGGAGCAGTTCGACCACCGCACGGTGGGAGGTGCCGTTGCGGAAACAGTCGTGGCACGCGCCCGCCGACACCGCAACCCAGTCGGGCAAACATTATGTCGCCTTCGTGATGAGCGACGGAGACAACGTCCAGGTACTCACCGGCGGGTGGGCCACGGACCCCAGGTGGTTTGGCTCACCGTATCGCGGCAACTTCAACATGACCTGGGATCTGACCTCCACACTGGCGGAAATGAATCCGGTGGCGTTCAATTATTACTACCAGCACGCGGCCAACGGCGCGCATCAGGACTCGTTTGTTTCCTCCGGCGGTGCGGGCCTCACTTTTCCCAGCCTCTACCCGGACAACGCCGGGCTGGTCGCCTCGATTTCCCAATCCCTGAAGACGGCGGATCAGCGGGTGATTTCCATCCTCGACCCGACCTACGATCCCAGTGCCCTTTACCCCATCCTTGACGCTCCGGAGGTCATGGGAATGATGTTCAAGACGTATTGTTGCTATTACAAAGGTCGCGCCGGAGCGCTGGAATTTCACAACGGCAAACCCATCCTTTCAGTAAAGTACTCCTTGTGGGACGGGGCGGATACTGCGCTCTCCATCGCCCAGGCACTGAATGCCGACCCACACCGCGACGCCCCCAATGACCCGGCCTCCTACAGCATCGTGAACGTGCATCCCTGGTCCACTTTGGGACCGACCGGCAGCGGCAGCGGTAATCCGATGAGCAACTTGAACCAGCTCGTCCAGTGGCTCGACCCGGCGAAAGTTGTCGTGGTCACCTTGGAAGAATTGATGGTCCACCTGCGCAACAATTTCGGCGCGCCACTTTATTTCGGCTTCGACACCAGCCCGGGCAGCCTGACGGTTTCCAATGATGTGTTCCGGCTGCGGCTGATGGGGCCTCCGGGAAGAAATGTGGTGGTGGAGGCCTCAACCGATTTCCAGCTGTGGTTGCCGTTTGAAACCAACGCATTGCCCGCTGGCGGTCTGCTCCTGTCCGTGCCAGCGAGCGGGGCTCCGAAACAATTCATTCGCGCGCGGCTGGCGCCCTGATCCGGCACAAGTAACCTTCAGCCGGAACCGCTCATTCCCACCGGCGTTTGACGTGGACACGCTTCCGCACCCCGCGTCAAGCCATGGAATCGGTGACCCATCCGGTTGTCGTGAGGGAATGTCCGGGTTTCTCGGCAACCGCCCGAATTACATTTACGAGCCGCCGCCGCCTGAACGGCTCAAGTTCGCAACCGCGCCCCGCCAGGTGACCCGGATCGCTTCGGCGGATCGTCGCAAACACGGGTTAAAAAGCGGCAAACCTTTTGCAAAAACCGCATAGCTCCGATTTTGCGGACGGTTAAGGTCCTCTGGAGTGAATTTGCGTGTGGTCATGGCGATGGCGATGTGCGGTCTGTCGGGTTGGCTCTGGCTGGCCGGCCAGTCCGACCATGCGCCGGGCCATGTCACCGACAATGCATCCGTGCCGGTGAAATTACCTGTCGTCGCCCGGCCACCAGCCCAACAGCCGACGGTTGGACTGCCGGCCGACGCCCATCTCGACAAGACGCCGCCGCGCGCGACCCGGGGACTGGATCTGGTGAAGGCCGGTTGGACGTACAACTGCATGGAGTGCCACCAATTGTTTCCGGCGCGATGGCATTACGGCGGCACGAACCGCCCACTCAACGAGCACAAGGACATCGTCCTCGATCACGGCAACAACCGGTTCTGCCTGAATTGCCACCATCCGACGAACCGCAACGTGTTCGTGGATTATGACGGAGCGGAAATAGCGCAGGCGGACGTGGTGAAGCTCTGCGCCAAATGTCACGGCACGATTTACCGGGATTGGCAGGCGGGTGTGCATGGCCGGCAGAACGGCTATTGGCAGACGGAGCTTGGTCCCAAAACGAAGCTGCGCTGCATTCAATGTCACGATCCGCACAGCCCGAAATTCAAGGAGATGAAACCCCTGCCGCCGTTGCGGTATCCGGCGCGCGCGGCCAATCCGCCTCCGGCCGGTCAGGTCGAACCGCCCGCGCATCCATGAACCCATGAACAACGACCCACAAAACGTCGCCAGTCCAAAAACCATCGAACAGGTTTACCGGCCGATCACGCGCCGCACGTTCCTGAAGGGCGCAGCAGCCTCGATGGTGGGTGTGGCGGGGCTCATGGCGGCGCTCAAGCCGCTGCTCGAACTGGAGAGCGGTTCGGTCACGTTGGACGAATTGCTGCAACGACATTATCGCGAGCTCAAACCCGAGGATTTGCAGCGGATCCTGGCGTCACTCGCGGCACGGGCGGAGCAGGAATACGGCGTGCGCCCCAATCTGCGCGACGTGAAACCGATGGCCGGCGTGGAGTTTGGTTACGCGCTGAACCTTTCCCGCTGCATCGGTTGCCGCAAATGCGCCCACGCCTGTCTGGCGGAGAACAATCAGTCGCGCGATGACGAGGACGACATCGAGATGTCCTACATCCGTGTGCTGGAATTGAACCAGGGCGCGATCAATCTGGAAACGTCCACGGCTTATTTCGATCCGGAGACGGTGCCGCAACCGGACAAGTATTACATGCCGGTGCAATGCCAGCAGTGCCGCGAATCCCCCTGCACCAAGGTCTGTCCCGTGCAGGCGACGTGGCAGGAAGCGGACGGCATCGTGGTGGTGGATTACAACTGGTGCATCGGCTGCCGTTATTGCATGGCGGCCTGTCCTTACGACGCGCGGCGGTTCAATTACAAGAAACCCACACTGAAGCCGGAGCAGATCAATCCGAATCAAAGTTACCTGAGCAACCGCATCCGCCCGAAGGGCGTGGTGGAAAAATGCACGTTCTGTCTGCACCGCACCCGGGAGGGCAAATATCCGGCGTGTCTGGAGGTTTGTCCGACCGGCGCGCGCGTGTTCGGCAATCTGCTCGATCCGAATAGTGAGATAAATTACATCCTGAACCACAAACGCGTTTACATCCTCAAGGAGGACGTTGGCACGCAACCGCGGTTCTACTACTTCTTCGATAAATGAGGGATTACCTCACATTTCTGTTCCGCGTCTGGAGGCTCTCCTGGCAGGGCAGCGTGAAGTATTACGCGTGGATGACGGCGCTGACGGTGCTGGTGCTTGTGGGGCTGCACGCCTGGGCGCGACAATTCGTGGACGGCCTGGAAGTCACCGGTATGACCAACCAGGTGAGCTGGGGCGCGTACATCGCCAATTTCACCTTCCTGGTGGGCGTGGCGGCGGCGGCGGTGATGCTGGTCATTCCGGCCTATGTCTATCGGAAGGAACACATGCACGCGGTGGTGATCTTCGGGGAGCTGCTCGCGATTGCGGTCATTGTGATGTGCCTGTTGTTCGTGATGGTGGATCTCGGCCGGCCGGACCGCTTTCATCACATGATCCCGCCGTTTGGCGTCTTTAATTTTCCCAGCTCGATCCTGTCGTGGGACGTGATTGTGCTGAACGGCTATTTGCTGCTGAACCTGCACATTGCCGGTTACTTGCTGTACTGCCGGTATCGCGGGCGCCAGCCGACGCGCCGGTTCTACATCCCGTTTGTGTTCCTTTCCATCGCGTGGGCCGTCAGCATTCACACCGTCACTGCGTTTCTGTACGTCGGCCTGGCGGGCCGCAGCTACTGGCATCATCCGCTCGTGCCGGCGCGCTTCCTGGCGTCGGCTTTTGTGGCCGGCCCGGCGCTGATGATTCTCGCGTTTCAAATCATTCACCGCACGACCAAGTATTTCATCGGCGCCCAGCCCATCACCACATTGCGCATGATCATGACGGTGGCGATGATCATCAACATGTTCCTCCTGTTCAGCGAGCTGTTCACCGAATTTTACTCGCCGACGCAACACGCGGCGGCGGCGCACTATCTGTATTTTGGATTGCACGGGCACCAGGGGCTCGTGCCGTGGATTTGGACGGCCATGGGGCTTGACGCCATCGGCCTCGTGCTGCTGATCACCCCGGCCGGCCGGCGCATGCTCTGGCTCAACGTGGCCTGCGTCACGTGTTTTGTGGGCATCTGGATCGAAAAAGGCATGGGACTCATCATTCCCGGATTTGTGCCGTCGCCGCTGGGCCAGATTGTCGAATACCTGCCCACTCGAAATGAAACCCTCGTCTGCCTCGGCATCTGGGCGTTGGGCGCATTGATGTTCACCTGGATGTTGCGCGTCGCCATCCCGATCATGAACGGCTCCCTCCGGGCCAATCCGGAACTCGTCACCATCACCAAATCAACCTGAAACACCTATGAAAATCCGCATTCTCCCCCTCGCGCTGTGCGCCGCCGCGCTGCTGACTCCGCTGCTGGCGCGCGCTGGTTTCACCCTTCCGGAGCTTTCCGCGCCGAGCCGCGCCTGCGTGGAATGTCATAAAAAGGAAAGCCAGGCGATCTACCAGCAATGGGGATCAAGTAAACATTATCGCGGCAACGTCGGTTGCTTTGAATGTCACATGGCCCTGCCCGAAGACGTGGACGCCTTTGAGCACCACGGGCAAACGATCTCCACGATCGTCACGCCCCGCGATTGTGGACGCTGCCACGAAAGCGAAGTCCGGGAGTTCAACTCCTCGCACCACGCCAAGGCCGGGCGCATTCTCGGGTCCCTCGACAATGTGCTGGCCGAAATCGTCGAAGGCAACAAGGGGTTCCGGACGCCCATGTTCCCCGGAGGGGTTTCCGCTGCGGCGGTGAATGGCTGCTGGCAGTGCCACGGGGCCGAGGTGAAGATCGGCCCGGACCGCAAGCCGGATCCCGCCACCTGGCCCAATACGGGCATTGGCCGCATCAACCCGGACGGCAGCGAGGGCTCCTGCGCCGCCTGTCACACGCGCCACGATTTCTCGGTCGCGCAGGCGCGGACCCCGGACACCTGCGGCAAGTGCCACATGGGGCCGGACCATCCGCAGATTGAAATCTACAATGAATCCAAGCACGGCATCGCCTACCGCGCCAACGTGGACAAAATGAACCTGCACAGTTCCAAGTGGATCGTGGGTGAGGATTATTCCGCCGCGCCGACCTGCGCCACCTGCCACATGAGCGCGACCAAAAATCAACGCGTCACCCACGACGTCGGGCTGCGCATCTCCTGGAACAACCGGCCGGAGATTTCCATCCGGCCGGAAATCGCCGACGCCAAACTGGGGCTGCCCACCAAGGATGTCCCCTGGCAAACCCGGCGCGCGAACATGGTTGATGTGTGTTTGAACTGCCATAACCAGAACTTCACCGACGCGTTCTACAAGCAATACGACGGGTTGATTGACCTCTACCACGAGAAATTTGCCAAACCGGGGCTGGCCCTCTACCAGGCCGCCCAACCGCTGCTCCGCCCGGCGCAGTTCAGCAATCCCATTGACTTCACCTGGTATGAAATCTGGCATCACGAGGGCCGGCGCGCGCGCCACGGCGCCTCGATGATGGGCCCGGATTACACCCACTGGCACGGCACCTATGAGGTCGCCAAACACTTCTACTCGAAATACGTGCCCGAGCTGCAGGAGTTGATCGAGAAACATCAAAACTCCCATGACGCGAAGAAGAAGGAGGCAGCCGAGAAACTCGCCCAGCTCCTGGACGCCACCCTCAACGCCCCCAATCACCAGTGGTATCTCAACAAGATGAGTCCGGAAGAAAAGGCGCAACGCGACCGGGAGCGCAAGGAATTCCAGGAACGCTACGCCAAGTGACGCCCCCGACAACGCGCCGTTTGCAGCCGCCATGAACGCAACCACAACCGCCGATTTGCGCCGGCTCAGCCCCGTCGAGCTGGAACAGCTCGGCCAGCAAAGCCTGCGTGAACACCTGGCCGCCCAGGCCGTCATCGCCCACCAAAAATACAGCCCCCTGACGCCGGACAAGCTCGACGCGCTGTTGCACGATCCGGACTGCGTGCGTCATCCCGTGCGGCTGGTGTTCGAGTTTGGCGAAATGGCCATGCACCAGTTCGCGCAGCCCGATGTTGATTGGCGCAATCGCGAGCAGGATGGCCGCGTGCTGTACCTGCGCCCGTTGCTGAAGCACCACTCCGACCTGTGGCCCCTCGCCGTCGCTTACATGATTCCGCTCATCAATTACGGGCACATCATCACGGATGACCATTGCCTCCGTTACGGCGCCACCCTCTTGGGGCTGATGGAAGAGGAATATTACCAGCGCCTCTGCCAGCTCGGCGATTTCCTGGGCGTCGCAAGCCGGATGATCCCACTGGAAGAACCCATGCCCGCCGGATGCAGTCGCCGGGCGCACGCCTCCACTCCCGCATGAACCGTGAAACCCTCCTGCGCCGCCGGATCAAGCTGCTGACCTGGTGCTTCATCGCCGGCCTGGTGTTCAGCGGCACGACCGCGCTTCCGCTTGTCACGGAACTCGACTGGATGGTTCAGGTCAGCGGTGCACGGCAACTGGTGGAATCTGCGGGAACAACCAACGCCCCGGCTTGGGCGCAGAATGCAGCCGCGTCGCCCGCCCCGGCAGGATAGCCTCAATTCATTGCACGGTGACGCTCTTGGCCAGGTTGCGCGGCTTGTCCACGTCGCAACCGCGCGCCACGGCGATGTGATAGGCGAAGAGTTGCAACGGCACGCTGGTCAGGATTGGATAGAGCGGCTCCAGCGTTCGCGGGACCTGGATGACGTCGTCGGCAACTTTGGCGATCTCCAGGTCGCCTTCCGTGGCGACGGCGATGACCGGTCCTTTCCGTGCGCGGATCATCGCCAGGTTCGCCATCGTCTTGTCATACATGGAATCCTGAGGCACAACGAAGACCGTGGGCGTTTTCTCGTCAATCAGCGCAATCGGGCCGTGCTTCATTTCGGCGGCGGAATAGCCCTCGGCGTGGATGTAGGAAATTTCCTTGAGCTTGAGCGCGCCTTCGAGCGCCGCCGGAAAGGTGTAGCCGCGGGCGAGAAAAAAGAAATCCTCGGCCGGCGCATATTTGAGCGCGAGGTTCTTGATGCTTTCATCCTGCTGAAGCAGCGATTCAATCTGCTTCGGCACGGCCTCGAGGGCCTTGAGCATTTCCGTCGCCCGGCCAGCGGACAACATTCGCATCCGGCCCAGATGAACGCCCAGCAACGTCAGGATCGTGAGCGTGGAGATGAAGGCCTTGGTGGAGGCCACGCCGATCTCCGGTCCGGCGTGCATGTAGATGCCGCCGTCCGCTTCGCGCGCAATCGTGCTGCCGACGACATTGATGATGGCCAGCGCCTTGTGCCCGCGGCGTTTGGCCTCGCGCAACGCCATCAGGGTATCCGCCGTCTCGCCGGATTGGGAAATGACAAGCAGCACGGTGTTTTTCTCCAGCGGACAGTTGCGGTAACAAAATTCATGGGCGAACTCCACCTCGACCGGCAGGTGGGCCAGTTCTTCGATGAGATACTCGCCAATCAACGCCGCGTGCCAGCTTGTGCCGCTGGCAGCGATGACAATGCGGTCAATCGCGCGCAGTTCCGCCGGGGACAGGTTCAACCCGCCAAAACGAGCGGTGGCGCCCTCGTGATCAATCCGCCCGCGCAAAGCGTTCTCCACCGTGCGCGGCTGCTCGAAGATTTCCTTGAGCATGAAGTGCGGGAATTCGCCGCGTTGCGAATCCTCGGCCTGGAACTCCAGCTTGCTGATCTGCACGGGGGCCGTCTGCGTACCGAGATTGACCACGGCGAATCGCTCGCGGGTGAGCGTGGCCACGTCGTAGTCATTCAGAAACACCACCTCGCGTGTGTGCGCCACGATGGCGTTGGCGTCGCTGGTCAGAAAATGTTCTCCGTCGCCAATGCCGATGATGAGCGGCGAGCCCCGGCGCGAGCCAACGATCACCTCGGGTTGTTCGGTGCAAATCACCGCGATGCCGTAGGTGCCGATGACGTCGCGCAGCGCGTCGCACACGGCGAGAGTCAGTGGATTGGGCTCGGACCTCTCCACACGGCGTTTGTCAAAATACTCGCCGATCAGGTGCGCGAGAACTTCCGTATCCGTGGCGGAACGGAATTGATGACCAGCCTTGACCAGGCGTTGCTTGAGTTGATCGTAGTTCTCGATGACACCGTTGTGGACCACGGCGATCTTGCCGGATTGATCGAGGTGCGGATGGGAGTTTTCATCTGAAGGCGGACCGTGCGTGGCCCAACGGGTGTGCGCGATGCCGGTTGCGCCGGCCGCCGGGTTGCTCTGAAGTTCGCGCGCGATGCCCTCGTCAATCCTGCCTTTTTTCTTCCGGACGTGCAGGTCCGCCTCATGCAGGAGCGCCACGCCCGCGCTGTCGTAACCGCGGTATTCAAGACGGCGCAAGCCTTCGAGCAGCACAGGTGAGGCTGCTTTCTTGCCGACGTATCCAATGATTCCGCACATGGTTCTGAATCGCCAGACGAGTGAATCGTTAAGTCGTTAGATCAGTTACATCAGTTAAATCGTTGAACCGGTACATGCCGCTGCGTCGGCTTGAACGATTCAACGATTCAACGGCTGAATGTCCAAGGAACGCAAAATCCAATCCGCCGCCGCGGTCAAATCGTCCACGACCACGGCCCGCGTGATTGGCCCGGCCTGTTTCCGTTCGGTCTCCGCGCCATAGCCGGTGCGGACGAGAATGCTCGCGCGCACCCCGGCATTCCAACCGCATTCGAGGTCAATCAATTTGTCCCCGATCAGGTAACTGCGGGCAAGGTCTATGCCGAATTCATCGCGGGCATCGAACAAAAACTGCGGGGAAGGCTTGCCTCCGCGGCCGGCCTGTCCTGGATGCGCTGTACATCTTTTGGGAGGCACCGTCCGATCCAGGCAGATTCCGCCAGTCCGTACAAGCCCCGTGCGGTGGCTGGGCACTTCTGCTCGAAATACGTGCCGAAGCGGGAGAAGTTGATTGCGCAACACAAAAACTCCCCCGACGGGAGGAAATGAGGCGGCATGGGGCCGAGTTGGTTCCTCTCGGGGCGCGCCGGCAAACGCATCGCGCGGGTTATTCCGCACGTGACCCCCGAACCGGGAACAGGCGATCACGCCCTCGTTTGAGTACGCTGACGAAAATCTGATCGGCGCGCGGACTGACCACCTCCACAAAGGAGTGGCCGCGCTTTAAGGTCAGCCAGATGGCCACGAAGAATACCGTCAGAAAAATGAATTGATTCTGCCAGCCGTCCAGCCGCCACTGGCCTTTCCAAAACCAGATGGGATGACGAAACAACGGCTCGGAGTAGCATATGGGCCACAAGTCCCCAATGGTGGGCCCGCGGGCGCCGATCAAATCCCCAGCAGGTGCAGGTGGAAGGTCACCAGCCCCAACAGCAACACGCGCCGGCGCTGTCGGGCAAACAGCGCGAGCCCGACCGAAACCGCAATCGCGGCCGGCCAGCCATGCAGCAACAGGTGATGATACTGCTGGTAGTAATGAAAGGTGCATTCCTTCCCGGAAACCAGAGCGGCGAGCACATCAACCACCGCGCCCAGCCCGTCGGCATCCGGCAAAACTCGGCCCACGTTACCAACTTGCGATTTCTCGGATTATTTGTCATTGCCACCGCAACTACCCAGCTTCCGACGAGATGGGTGACGGGTGACATTGTTAGCTCATCGCGCGGGCGATGCTGTTCCACCACGCGTCGTGCAGTTCGGCAAGCGGGGTGGAGAATTCACCGCTGGCGGTTTTCACCGTCAGCTTGTCGCCGCCAACTTTGCCGATCTGCACGGCGGGCACGCCCATGAGCTTGGCGCGTTCGACGACCTTCACGGCATCGAGCGCCTTGCAACTGATGACAACGCGCGATTGCGTTTCGCCGAAGAGCAGGGCATCCAAACGAACATTCCCCTCACCCGGCCTGTCGGCCACCCTCTCCCCTTCGGAAGGGGAGGGGGACGGGGTGGGGGGGTTGCTCAAATCCACCGTCGCGCCAATCAATCGCGGTGTATTGCGAGCGGTGAGTTCGCTGATGCAGCTTTCCGCGAGCGCGACGGCCAGGCCGCCTTCGCTGCAATCGTGCGCACTCTTCACCAGGCCGGACTGAATCAGGCCAAGCAGTGTGGTGTGCAGCGTCTTTGCGACTTCGAGATCGCAACGCGGCGGCGAACCGGCCTTCTTGCCGTGGACGACTTGCAGATACGCGCTCCCGCCGAGGCCCTGCATGGGCGTGGCTTCCACCGCGTCGCCAAGCAGGATGATGGCGTCGCCTTCGTCCTTGAACCATTGCGTGGTGACGTGCTCGGCCTTCTCGATGAGGCCCACGACGGAAATTGTGGGTGTTGGGTCAATCGGCCCGGCGGGGTTTTGGTTGTACAGCGAGCAATTGCCGCCGGTGACGGGCGCGTTGAATGCTCTGCAACCGTCGGCCAGGCCGCGCACGGATTCCTTGATCTGCCAGAACAGTTCCGGCTTCAGCGGACTCGGCATGTTGAGATTGTCGGTCGCACCGAGCGGCGCTGCGCCGGAACAGGCGAGGTTGCGACAGGCCTCGGCCACGGCGGTTTTTGCGCCTTCATACGGATCGAGAAAAACATAACCGCCGTTGCCATCCACGGTCAGAGCAATGAGTTTCTCGGCAACCTTTGCGGTGCCGACTTTGGCCGCGAGTTCCGGGCTCATTACCGGCAAGGAATCGGACTTGATGCGGAGGACTGCGGCATCGCTGCCGGGCAGGACGACCGAGCCGGCGCGCACTTGATGATCGTACTGGCGGTACACCCAGTTCTTGGAAGCGATGTTCGGCCAGGCCAGCAGCTTTTTCAAAACATCGGCGGGCACGGTCGTGTCGGCGATGCCGTCAAGTCGAAACGCCCGCACTTCCTTGATGTAAGCCGGTTCAATGGCTTCGCGATGATAAACCGGCGATTCGTCCGCAATTTTTTTGGCCGGAATATCCGCCACCACCCGGCCACCGTGTTTGACCACCATGCGACCGGTGTCCGTAACCACGCCGATCTCCGCCCAAGGCAGGTCCCATTTGTCAAAAATCTGCTTCACCTCCGCTTCGCGGCCTTTATGAATCACAATGAGCATGCGCTCTTGTGATTCCGAGAGCATCATTTCGTAACTGGTCATGTTCGGCGCGCGTTGCGGCACCCGGTCCAGTTCGATTTCGATGCCCGTGCCGGCGCGGGCCGCGGTTTCACACGTGGAACAAGTGAGGCCGGCAGCGCCCATGTCCTGCATCCCGGCAACCGCGCCGGTGGCGAGCAGTTCGAGGCACGCTTCGCACACCAGTTTTTCCATGAACGGATCGCCCACCTGCACCGCGCCGCGCTGTTGTTCGGCGGATGCCTCGGTCAAATCCTGCGAGGCAAACGCCGCACCCGCGAGACCGTCGCGCCCCGTGGCCGGGCCGACGTAAAACACGGGATTGCCCACGCCCCTGGCCGCGCCGCGCGTGATCTGTTCATGCCGCAGCACGCCGAGACAAAACGCGTTCACGAGCGGATTGCCCGCGTAGGTTTTGTCGAAATAAACCTCGCCGGCGAGGGTCGGAATGCCGAAGCAATTCCCGTAATGCGCGATGCCGCTCACCACGCCGGCGAAGAGGCGGCGGTTGGTGGCGATGCTTGCGGCTTCGGCGGCGGAGGGCTGGCCCTCCTCACCCGGATTTGTGTCTGCGGAGGGAAACCCGGAACGGGGTGGCAGATCGTTGGTGATCGGGCCGAAGCGCAGCGAGTTCGCCGCACAGACCGGTCGGGCGCCCATCGTGAAGATGTCGCGGATGATGCCGCCGACGCCGGTGGCCGCGCCCTGAAACGGCTCGACGGCGCTCGGATGGTTGTGCGACTCAATCTTGAACGCGATGGCGAGGCCGTCACCGATATCAATGATGCCCGCGTTCTCCTCACCCGCACCGACAAGAATCCGGGGCGATTTGGTGGGGAAGGTTTTGAGCAGCGGCCGGGTGTTTTTGTAGCTGCAATGCTCGCTCCACATCACGGAAAAGATGCCGAGCTCGGTGTAGGTCGGTACGCGGCCCAAGATTTCCCGGGCATGGGCGTATTCTTCCGGGGTAAGGTTGTGCTGGGCAACCAACTCGGGGGTGATGGCGGGTTCAGTCATCTCAGAGCTCAAATCGAACAAACGGCCTGCTATTATCCTTTGCCACTTCCGAGCAGCGCTGTCTCGGAACGGTGAAAATAAAGTGTTGTGGCACGATTGAAAATCAAAAAGCCGTTGGCGGATCCTGGCGCACAATATAGGAACGTCTGCAAGGTAACCCATGCTCCTTTGCCGCCGGCCACCGGTCTTCCGGCAGACGGATGCTCGGAGATGACCAAAAGGACTCGCAAGCCCGTCGTCAACAAGGAGCGACACCCTTGCGGATTATCAAAATAGCCACTGAACTCGTTCAGAGACAGGATGTTGTGTTGTTCCTGTCAAAAATATGGGCGGGAGTGTAAAAATTCTTGACTTCACACTTATCTCTGGTTAAATCAACGCACAACCAAGAGAGAAGTTGTTGGTGGTGTACTGCCAAACTAGGAATAATCCAGAACGCGGACTCAGAAGAAACAAGAAATAACCTAAGAATTATGCGCTGCGCCCATTTTTTTGCAGGTGCGTTGATGGTCGGATTCACATGCTCGCAACTCAACGCAAGCGATTACACGTTAAATCACCGGAATTCCTCCTTGGACATTAATGTTACCAGTGCGGATGTCGGGCTGGTCAACTGGACTGTTGATGGGGTTAACTCATTGAATTATCAGGGTTTATTCTATCGAATCGGTTCCGGGGCGGAATCTTCATTATTGGGTATTTCCGGCACTCCGGTGGCGTCGATCACACAGATTCCCAATGCGTTGAGTCTCTTGGATGTCACCTACGGCAACGCGTTGTTCAGCGTGCGCACGGTGTACCAGCTCACCGGAAGTTCTGCGGGTTCAGGCAAATCCGGATTGAGCCAGAGCATTACCGTAAAGAACCTTTCCGACTCGCCGCTGGATTTCCATCTTTTCCAGTATTCGGACTTCGATCTTCTGGGTGCGCCGGGAGGACAAACGGCGCAGTTCAGTTTCGATAATCTGGGTCAGCCATACAAAGTGTCCCAGACTGATGGGGCGAGCACGGTGATCGCGACGGTCAACGCCAGCACGGCGCCGGTGAGCCATTTCGACGCCACTCTGTTTAATTCAACTCTGAGCAGCCTCCAGGATGGCAGCCCGACGATTCTTGGCGACAGCGCCACGGCGTCGGGGAATGCCACCTTCAGTTTTCAATGGGACGTGACCCTGGCCGCGGCCGGCGAGAACGGTGACAGCTTGGTTATCAGCCAGCTGTTCAGCATCGTTCCAGAGCCTGCCTCAGGTTCACTGATTCTCCTGGGAATGGCGGTATTGCTGGGGCGCCGCTGGAGAGGCAACGCAATTTAAGAACCGGACTCAGAACGGATTAACGGAAACCAGAAGACAAAGACCATCAACCTGTTTCAACGAAATTATATGCAACTTAAACTCTCCACTTCATTAACCGGGGCGCGTCTGCTGCCAGCGATCTTGGTGGCGACATCCTTGGTTTTGACTGCTGAAACGCACGCCACGTCCAACTATACTCTCACGGATGGGGCCTCCACAGCTCTGATTGACGCCGACTCCGGTGCCGGCATGTATTCGTGGGTTGTCGGCGGGCAGGAGCACTTGAAGAAGCAATGGTTCTATTATCGAATCGGTGATACCGACTACGCTGCGCCCATCAATGCCATTAGCACTTCAACCTTGTTGGGCAGTGCGGCCAACATCCTGGCGTTGAACTACGCAAACGCGCAGGTCTCCCTCACCGTCACCTACGTGTTGACCAGTTCCGGGCAGGACAGTGCCGACATTCAAGAAACGATTTCCGTGCAAAATGTCAGTGACAGCCCCCTGAATTTTCACTTCTTCCAGTATTCGGACTTTAATTTGTCCGGCACTTCGGGCGATGACACCGTGGTATTCTTGGGAAGTGACAGCGTCAAACAAACCGAACTTTCGTTTGGGATTCAGGAAGGCATCATCTCCCCTTCATCCTCGCATTTGGAAGCTGGTTTCGCCGGGACGGGAGGCACCTTGGACAAGCTTTTAAGCATCCCGGGTTACAACCTGAATGACAATGGGGGGCCGCTCACGGGAGACGTCACCTGGTCGTTCCAATGGGATCACGTGCTGCAAGCGGGTGAAAGTTTGGAAATCCTGAAGGACAAGACGTTGATTTCACCGGTGATCCCCGAGCCCACTACGGCGGCGCTGATCCTGCTCGGAGTGGCGGCCTTGGCGGTTTCGCAGCGGCGACAATCCGACTGATTAGCCAGTTCGGCAGCCTTTCAAAGCCGGCCCTCACGGGTCGGCTTTTTTTGCTATTAACATAATCGCGACAGGACCAACGCCATATCCCACCTGCCGTTTGTTGTGAAGCCCGTGCCATCAGCATCACGAAAAGCAGCGATGTTTGCCTGTTGGTTTTTGTGGGGATTGAGCTGCCCTATCAGCGTACAGGCGGGAGGCTCCGGATTGAACGTGTTGGTGGTGGCCAACCAGGCGAGTTCCAATTCTTGTCTCCTGGCCAATTACTTCTGCGAACAGCGCGGGCTGCCCGCAGAGCATCTGGTGCGAATAACCTGGCCCAACGGTAATACTGCCTGGACGGCCACGGACTTCACCAACCACCTGCTCGTCCCGCTCCTTGATGCCCTGGTCACCCGAGGTTTGACCAATCAAATTGATTACGTCGTTTTATCCATGGACATCCCGTTTCGGACCACCACCATCGGCGGAACTGAAAATTCCACCACCGCGGCGCTGTTTTATGGATTGCGTGAAGCAGCGCTCGCGGGAGAAGGCGGCGTCACGAATAGTTACGCCGGCAGCGAAGCTGAATTCCGGCCCGCCCAACCCCGCCACGACACCCAGCCGGCATTCTTGACCACGATGTTGACGGCGCACACGCTGGAGGAGGCCAAGACGTTGGTGGATCAAGGCGTGGCCTCGGATGGCACCCAGCCCGCCGCGCCGGTGCTGCTGGTCAAAAGCAGCGATCCGGTCCGGAACATCCGGTATTCACGATTTGACGATGTCATCTTGAATGCCCGCCTGGCGGGCAGCGCGGAATTTTCCCGGATTAATTCCGACTCCACGGCCGGGCTGAGCGGGTTGCTGGGCTACGCCACGGGTCTCGCCAATTTCACGCTGCCGCCTGGCATGTTCAATCCAGGCGCCATTGGTGACAGCCTGACTTCATTCGGTGGAATTATCTTCGGTCCAAACAGCCAAACCAGTTTGCTGGCGTTTGTCGCCGCCGGAGCAACCGGAAGCTATGGCACGGTCGCGGAACCATCCGCCGACATACGAAAATTTCCGGACCCGATGGTTTATTTCTATCAGCGCCGCGGTTTCAGTCTGGCCGAATGTTATTACCAAAGCTTGCGCGCCCCCTACCTGGGATTGATCGTGGCCGAACCCTTGGCCGCCCCATTTGCGTTGCCCGGTTCCGGTTCATGGTCTTTCCCCCCCGCCAACGCAGAACTAAGCGGCACCATCGAACTCGCGTTGAATTTTGTTTCCCACGATTCCCAGCGCCCCCTGCAACAGATTGATCTGTTCGTTGACGGCAAGTATTTCCGCACCCTGACCCATGCCGTTCCGCGCGCCAACGACCAGCTTTACCTGGGCCTGAACGGGTATTCCCTGAACTACGCCGTGCCCACAAATGCCACCCTGACTTCGATCGCCTCAAACTTGGCGGCACTGATTAATTCCGGGGAGGTCACCGGCGCCACCCACGTGCAGGCCGGCGCGCACGGCGACCGCATTGAGCTGCAATCAACGGCCACAAATCATCAATCGTTTCCCTTTTACGTGACGAGTCCGTTTGGCCTCAGCACCACTCAAATGTTCTTTCGCGTTGCGTATCTGTCAGAATCCCATCCGCCGACACTCAAATTGGAGCCGGGTGGCTCCGGTGGCGCGCTCCAGTTGCGAATTGCCGCGCCGACGGCCCTTCACTACGTGGTGCAGGCATCCACCAATTTACGGCACTGGGTGCCGGTTTTCACGAACGCGACCAGCGGTTCAGTTGTGTTCCAGGACCCGGACCATACCAATTTCCCCCACCGTTTCTATCGTGTCCGCGGCCCGGTGCCGAACCAGCCGCCAGCCCTCTGGATTGCTGATCCCCTCGCCGGCGCGGGGCTGCCCCTGCGGCTGGAAAGCCAGCCTGGCCAGCCCAGTGCCCTCTTCGCCTCGACCAATGGGATTGATTGGACCGCGCTGGCCACCAACCCGTCCGGAGGGACTCTTGATTTCCTGGATGCCGCCTACCGGAATTACGCGCATCGGTTCTACCGCGGGCAGCTGGTGAATCCACCACTTCCGGACCTGTCCGTCGTCCCGGTGGGCGTAACGACACTGGCCCGAATTGATCACGCGCGGCAGCCCTACCGGGTCGAATTCAGCACCAACGGCACGATTTGGAACGCGATCGTTACCAACTTCCATTATCAGGAGATGCAAACGACCGCCGGAAGCGTCGCGCTGGCAGGTCAGACCCCGACCACGTTTCTGCGGGCCAGCCGCGCGACCTTTCTGACTGGTAATGCCTTTGGCGTCCTGCCCTGCACATTCCTGGCCGGGACACTCACTCCGGGTGCCTGGGTTCAATTTACCTTCACGAAAACAAATGGAGCAATGGTCGGCGTGTCAGTCACCAACCACACTGGCACTCCCGGTGCCACCAACCTTGCTTACAAGCTTTATTCCGCAATCAATGCTCACGAGGCCCTGCAGGGCGGGGACGGGGTGGTGGCGGAAGATTTCCACGTAAACGCCGGCAACCAAAGCCTGTTCAATCTGCGCGCGCGCCGCCCAGGCTATGAAGCGGCGCGGATCACGGTCGCCTCCAAAGGTTCCGGTTACGCCACCGGCGTAGCTGTTTCTCCCGCGGTCTCCTGCCCCTTGCTGGCCAATGCCGCCGACCTGCAACCGCGCAATCACCTCTACGTCAGCACGGGCGCACTGCAACTTGGCGGCGTTTTTCCGTTGGACACCACCGATTTGAGCGACGGGTATCATGAGTTGACCGCAGTTGCCTACGAGGGGACGAGCGTGCGCACACAAACCCGGGCAACCGTCCCGGTGCGGATTCGCAACACCGCCCTGTCCGCCACCCTCACCCTGCTTGACCTGACGAATCAGGCCCCGGCCAGCGCCTGCTACCACATCCAAGTCACCGCAAACGACCCGTCCGTGCGCCGCACCACGCTTTACTCAACTGGCGGGGTGATTGGCATGGCGAGCAATAATGCTGCGCCAGTCTTCGAAGTGGCCGGCACCAATCTTTGGGCGGGACGTCATCCATTTTATGCGGTGGTCGAGACCGCAACAGGCCGCACGTTTCGCACCAGGACCGAGTGGATCCGGCTGAAGTAAATCCGACCGCAGCGGGCCACCTGCCTGGACGGGGGCAGCACCGGAATCAATCGTCACGCATCCTCACCCACCGGGCCTGAGGCCGGGCTTGCATGCCTGATTTGCTTTTGCCAGCCGGTGCGAAGCATGCTATCTGAAACCCGGAGTGATGTTGGTTGCAATCGAAGTGACTTGTTGCGGCCGGCGGCGTCCACCACTGGCGGCGCGGGGGGCATTTACACTCATCGAACTGTTGGTGGTGATTGCGATCATCGCCGTTCTCGCCGCCCTGCTGCTGCCCGCCCTGCAACGCGCCAAATTCGCAGGCAAAAATACCGTGTGCAAAAACAATTTGCGCCAGTTGGGATTCGCCCTGCAAATGTACCTCGCGGACGGGGAGCTCTATCCCTACACGGTGGATGCGAATGTGGCCAAAACTTGGTTTCACTTCATCGCCCCTTATTACAACAACAATCTCAAGGTGATGACCTGCCCCACCTTCACGGGGGAGTGGCCGATCGAACAGGCGCTCGTGTGGGTTTCCGGCAATGCCTATCATCGCAGCCCCTCCACCCCCGATCGGAAAGCGGGAGTCAGTTATGGTTACAACGGCTTCGGCATCGGTTCCGCCGACGCCGTCAGTTGGACGGTGTACCTGGGTCTGGGCGTACAGGTCAATCCGGGCCAGACCCGACCGGCGGTGCGGACGACTGATGTCGTGGCGCCGGCCGACATGATTGCGATGTCCGATTCCTTTCCCCAGCCCGGTTTCACCAATATTTTTGCGTTTCTGCTGTCCATCAGCAGCACCCCCTCGCCGGAACGGCACAACGGCGGCTCGAACATCGCCTTTGCCGATGGGCATGTGCTGACGGTGAAAAATTCCGATCTGGTGGCCAAAACCGAGGCCAACCGGCGGCGCTGGAACCTGGATCACGAACCGCACTGGGAAGTGCCCTTCTGAAATCACCCGGAATGTTCGGGCCTTGCGGCCAGGTGGCAACTGCCCGTTGTCCCCCCGGCCGAAAGTCAGCGGGCGGCCACAAACCGCGCCGGCCCATCAGTAACAAAAAATGGTCAGTTTTTTGGGCCCATGCGCGCCGAGGACCAGGATGCGCTCAATGTCACCGGTCCGGCTTGCGCCGGTGATGAAGGAAATCATGCTGGGATAATCATCCCCAAATTTTTGCTGCACCAGTTGCATCGCGGCCGGCAAGTCCGGGACCAGCTGATCCCGCCGCGCCAGCACCACATGGTGCGGGGGCAGACAGGTCAACGCCCGGCCGCCAGTCGTGCGGCTGGTCACCAGAACCGTGCCGGTCTGCGCCACCAAGGCGTCACATTCCGTGATCCCGACGTCACATTGCTCCAGGGCGTGCTTCTCACTGTTGTCCTCGACCACCATGAGCGGCAGCGCCAAGGCTCGTGCCTGCGCTGCCGCCACCGGACCGCGATGCGTCGCCGCCCGCCGCCAGCCTTCCGCATCCCGCAACGCGCACAGTGCCGCTGTCACTTCCCCCAGGTCCTGTACGCGTTTGCAGGTGGCGCGCAGCTCGGTCGCGTTTTTCGCGAACAGAGCAAACCAGTCCGCCTCGGATTTCCCGACCGGCGGCAGAACGCGCCGTTGTTCCACCAGCGTGGGCAGTCCACGCCCGTGCCGCGCGGGCGCCTGCAGCCTTAACGCCTCCCGGATGCGGGTGAGAATCGAGTCGCGCTCACTCATGTGTACCGTGTTCCTTCCACCATTCGCGGAAACTTTGACGGGCGATCGGCGGCAATTCGCGGGTCCCGGTCCAGGCCCGGACCGGATCAAGCGCGCCGCCCTTCACCAGGCCATGAAAGCGTTGCACAAACCGGCCGAATCTGGTCGCCAGCCGCCAGAACGCCGGACGCGCGGCGGTGGCGGCGTAAAGTTTAAAAAGCAGACGCTGCCACGCATCCGGCTTGCCGGTTTTCGGCGCGGAGGCGTTGCGGCGGTTGCGCAGCAGATGATGATGGATATCAATCCCCACCGGGCAGGTTTCGGTGCAGGCGCCGCACAGTGAGGAAGCGTAACTGAGGTGCTTCCATTCCTGCAATCCGCGCAGGTGCGGGGTAAGGACCGAACCAATCGGCCCGCCATAAACCGTGCCGTAGGTGTGCCCGCCGACGTTGCGGTACACCGGACAGACGTTCAGGCAGGCGCCGCACCGGATGCAGCCCAGCGCGTCGCGCTGCTCAACATCCGCGAGCACCAGCGTCCGGCGATTATCCAGCAGCACCACGTGAAATTCCTCCGGACCGTCCGCTTCGCCCGGCTGGCGCGGTCCACCGTACATGGTGTTGTAGCACGTCAACGCCTGGCCCGTGCCCATCACCGCCAGCATCGGCAGAAACAAGGCGAGATCCGCGTAGCGCGGGAGAATTTTTTCGATGCCCATCAGGGTGATCATCGTCCTGGGCAAGGCGGCGGTGAGCCGCGCATTGCCCTCATTCTCGGTAATGGAGATCATCCCGGTTTCGGCGATGGCAAAATTGGCGCCGGTGATCCCGACGTCGGCCTGGAGGTATTTCTGACGCAATTGCCGGCGCGCCACCATTGTCAATTCTTCCGGATCGTTGGAAGGCGCGTCGTGCAGTCGCTTCGCGAACACCTCCTTGATCTCGTCGCGCGTCAGGTGCATGGCCGGAAAGACCAGGTGATAGGGCGGTTCGCCGCGCAGCTGCACAATGAACTCGCCCAGATCCGATTCCACCACCTCCACGCCCGCCCGGGCCAGGGCGTCGTTGAGATGAATTTCCTCGGAGGTCATTGTCTTGGATTTCACGACCACCCGGGCGCGGCGCGCCTGTAACAGGTCGAGGATGATCGCGCAGGCCTGCGCGCCGGTGCCGGCCCAATGCACTTTGGTGCCGCGCGCTTCCAGTTTGCGGGTGAACTGGAGGAGGTGCGCGTCCAGACCGTTCACCGCCTCGTACTTGGTCCGGGCGGCGAGGGTTCGCGCCCCCTCCCAATCCTGGAACCAGTGCTTCCGCTGGTCGCGCACCAGCTCGTACTTGCCCATGGCGGTCTGGATGGTGGCGCGATGCCGCAAATCGGCCGTGATGCGCTTCGCGTCAGTCTTGAATTGGGCCGCGGGCGAGCTCATGTTTGCGCCAGCACCTCCGCCAGATGCAGCGTCTTGACCGGCTGACGTTGTCGATCTGCCAGACCTTGAATCTGCATCAAGCAGCTGGAATCACACGAAACCACGTACTCGGCCTGCGTCTCCAGCGCGCTTGCACATTTCACCTCCGCCATGGCGGTGGAGATGGCCGGAAACTTCACCGCAAACGTTCCGCCAAAGCCGCAGCACGTTTCGGCCGCCCCCATTTCAATCAACTCCAGACCCTGCACCCGGGCGAGCAGCTGGCGCGGTGGCTGTTTGTTACGCAACTCACGCAGCCCGTGGCACCCATCGTGAAACGTCACCTTGTGCGGGAACCGCGCGCCCACATCCGTCACGCCCAGCTTGTGGACCAGAAAACTGGAGAACTCCCACACCTTGGGCGCGAATTCCCTGGCCAAAGCCTCGTGTTTCGTCCGGGCGAACAACTCCGGATAGAACACCTTCATCATCGCGCCGCATGAACCGCTCAGGATGACAATCGCCTCCGCGGCGCGCAATGTGCGCATGGCCTGCAATGCCAGGTCGCGGCACTCGCCGCCCCAGTCACCGGTGTTAAACGCCGGCTGTCCACAGCAGGCCGGGCTTTGCGGCACGACCACCTGGTGACCCAGCCGCTCGAAGAGCCGCACCGCGCTGATCGCCACCTGGGGATACAGCAGATCCACAAAGCACGGCACAAACAAGGTAACGGTCATGACCACCACATCATGCGCCTCTGCACGGGGAATTCGAGGAATTTTTCGCGGCATTGACCGAACCGGTCGCATCCCGGATATCGCTTCACGGCCCGGAAGGGATGCGGCAGGCGCCGCGGGGAATCCAGGCCGCAGCCGGCGTGCGGAGTTTGTGACCTGGCCAGCACCGGATGCCCGAACCTCACGCACGAGAACCCGGCACGCGCCCGTCCGCCGGTTGCCGGTGCTACCTTGCCCGATTCGGGTAGGCAGGCTTCTTGATACGCGGTGGTGGATTCTGGCGGATCGCCTTTTGTACTTCAAAAATGGCCCGCTCCAACTGGGGATCACCGCCCCGCGCCATTTCACCCGGATCATCCACCACCTCGATATCCGGGTCCACCCCGTAGCTTTCGATGATCCAGCCAGAGGCATCGTAAATGCCAAACGTCGGTACGGTCACACTGCCGCCATCAATCAAACCGGGTGCGCCCGTCATGCCGATCAACCCGCCCCAGGTGCGTTGTCCAATCAGGGGGCCGAGCTTGGATTGTTTGAAGTAGAACGGAAAACAATCGCCGCCCGAACCACTCCAACCGTTGATCAGCATGGCTTGCGGACCAAAATGTCCGATGGGCGGCCAGGCCCAATCGGTGCCGTCGCGCACGCCCCACAGATTTCGCAACGGCCGATTCAGCAGCTCCACGAAGCGATCGGGAATCTGCCCGCCACTGTTGAAGCGTTCATCGATAATCAGGCCGGACTTGTCGAACTGGGCACGGAACTGACGGACGAGCTCGTTTTGCCCGTTCTGCCCCGTGTCGGGAACATAGACGTAACCGATCTGGCCGTGACTGGCCTGCTCCACCCGCACCCGGTTTTCGTTGATCCACGCGAGATTCCGCAATCGCGCCTCGCTGCCAATGGTTTGCACCAATACCTCCCACGCGCCCTGCAAGTGCGGCTCGTGATTCAGGGTGAGAAACACGGGTTTATCGGCCAGGCCCTGCAATGCCGCCCAGGGGTCTGCCTGCGGGTCCAACGGCTCGCCATTGATCGCGAGGAGATAATCGCCGACGTGAACATTGGTGAGTCCGGGTTAAGCGAGCGGCGCACGCACTTCCGTGTCCCATGGCGCTCCGGCAATGATTTTCGCAATGCGATAGGCGCCATTGGTGAGGATAAAATCACAACCGAGATAACCGACGTTGCGTTGCAGGCCGCCCTCCACATCGCCGCCGCTGCGGTAGGTGTGGGAGGAGTTCAATTCCCCGATCAATTCGCCAATCACGAAATTCACGTCCCACCGCGTCACCGCCGCGTCGAGCAACTGGCCGTAGCGCTCCCGCATCAGCGCCCAATCCACACCGTGCATTTTCGGGTCATAGAAAAAGTCGCGCTCCAGACGCCAGGCGTCGGTGAAGAGCTGCTTCCACTCGGCCACCGGATCCACCGTGGCTTCCAGTCCACCCGTTGCCAGCCCTTTGCCGAGTTTCTGCCCCTCCTTCGGTTCGATGATGCTGTAGGTCTGGTTCAATCGGACCAGCAATTTTTTGCGATCCGCAGATAGCTCCATGTCGCTGGCGTCATCCACCACGCGCTTGGTTTCGCGTTTTTCAAAATCGTACAGCTCAATCGGGCTGCCCCCGCCATCGGCCCCGGTGCGCGGCAACCAGCGATACAGTAGCTTTCCCGATACGGCGACGAGGTTCGCGTAACGCCCGGCCTTCGTGGGCAGCAAAACGACGCGCGATTCCATGTCGTCCAAATCAATCTCGACACCCTTGGTTTTCTTGTCCGCCGTTTTCTTTTCGTCCTTGGTGGTCTGCTTTTCCTGGGCGTCGGCCTTTGCAGCATCGGGTTGCGTCTCCTCGGATTTTTCCGCTGGCGTCGCTTTCTTCGCGTCGGATTGCTCTGCCTCCGCCGGCTTGGTTTCGTCCGGCTTGGCCATCTCCTTCTTCTCGGAATCCTTTTTCTTTGCGGGCGGCTCATCATCGTTGCGCGGCGCCAGCGGCGAGACCACGTCCTTGCGCAACGGCAGCACCGCCAGCCGGGCGGAGTTGGCGTAAATCCAGGTATTGTCCAGATCGCTGTAGATCGGACTGAAGCTGCGGCCCGTGCGGAAGTAGAGGTATTTGCCGTCCGGATCGAACACCGGTTGCGCATCATGGTAAAACCCGCTGGTCACCTGATGCCGCGTGTGCTGCTGGAAATCATACAACACAATGGCCGTGTTGCGGTTGTCCAGATCGCCCGCGTAGGCGATCCAGCGGCTGTCCGCGGACCAGCTGACCGTGAAATTTTGCAACTCGCCGTGATACAACCATTGTTGCTGATCCAAAACGCGATTGGTCCGGGTGTCGAAGTCGTAACTCCACAGCTTCATCGTCTGATCAATCCAGACGATCTTTCTGGAATCCGGCGACCATTGCGGCGCGTAGCGGTAGCCGGGGCCGAGCTGCGTCAGGGTTTGTTCCTCGGCGTCACCTTCGAGATGGCGTCCCGCGGCACGCAACGTCAGCTCGTACTCTCCGGTGCGATCACTCCAATAAGCCAGCCATTTCCCGTCCGACGACCATGCGGGATAGCGCTCAGCCACGCCGGAACTGCGGGTTTCATTCCGCACCACGCCGTGTTCGGCGGGAACGGAAAAGACATCGCCGCGCGCCTCCAGCAACACGCGTTTGCCCGTGGGTGAAATGGAGGCCCACTGGATCAAGCCGGAAACATTCTGCAGACGCGGCTTCAAGGTGGAACGATCCGTGGTCACGGTGATTTCCACTTCGCGCAACTGCTCGGTCTGCAAGTCCAGCAGGTAGAGCCGGCCCGCGTTCGCGAGCACAATGTCGCCCGGGCCGAGACCGGGAAATTCCACGTCAAAATCCTTGAAGAAAGTCAGTTGTTTGAAGCGGTTGTTGCTCAAGTCCAACGACCATAGATTAAACCGCTTGTTTTCATCCCGATCGGAAACGAAGTAGATTTTGTTGCCGGCCCACATCGGGATGGATTCCGCAGCTGCCGATTGCGTGAGGTTGCGCGTTTTCAGTGTCGTTAAATCCATCCACCACAGGTCCGGATTCATGCCCCCGCGGTAACGTTTCCAGGTCCGGAAATCCACGCTGATGGTGGTGAAGACGATGGACTTTCCGTCGGGGGAGATGGCGCCGAACTCGCCATAGGGCATGGGCAACTTTTCCGGCAGACCGCCCGTGGCCGCAACCTTGTAGAGCTGGTTGAACCGGTCCTTGAAACTCGTCATGGTGGTGGCGAACAACAGGCTCCGGCCGTCCGGATACCAATCAATCACCCGATCCGGCGCACCGTGATGCGTGATGCGCCGGGGCACCCCGCCCGCAACCGGCACGATGTAAATATCCACGTTGCCGTCGTAATTGCCGCTGAAGGCAATGGTGCGGCCGTCCGGCGAAAATTTGGGGAATGATTCCTCGCCGCGCGGCGAACTGAGCCGGACCGCTTCGCCTCCGGTCTTGGGCGCGACCCAAATATCGCCCGCATAAACAAACGCGATGTGCGTGGCGGACACGTCCGGCTGCCGCATCATGCGCGCATCAATCCGGGCGGACAGTGCGGTGGCCAGCGAAACACTCGTCAACAGAACGAACCCGGCCCGGGTGAGCCATCCTCCCGCCGGCGGGAGGGTCGGTGCGGAATTAGTCTTTGTCATGTCGCGAAGATCCACAAATTGCCGCAGCCACACCCGCAACGCCAGCGCGGAATTTGCCAGCATACCAGACGACCTGTACGAGCGGATCAATTCTCTCCAAATTCGGCCGGAAGTTGCCATTGGCAGCGAACCACCACCCGTTAAACTGCGGGCATGTCCAAGCGACGACTCAAACTTTGCGCCACGGCGCTGCTCGCGCTCGCGTTGCTATGGGTGGCGTTCCTGTTGTTCGAACGGTTTCGCGGCCAAATCGCGCTGACGCACTACAAGCAGGAACTCACCGCCAAAGGCGAAAAATTATCACCGCAGGATTTCGTGGCGAACTTTGCGGAGGCCGACAACGGCGCGCCCACCATCTTTGCAACCATCAAAAGCCTGACCAAGGGAGTCGTCCTGCCAGACAGCCACCCGCCTCGCATGAGGGTGCTTGAGTCTGGCCGGGCCATCGTCGGATTCCGTGAACCGGATTGGGTGGAAAAGAATCCTTATCGCAACGGCGAACCCCTTGAAGGAATCTTCACCAACCACTGGAGTGATCTTGCCGCCGATTTGCAGACCAATACTCCCGCCTTGAACGAAATCCAGGCCGCGCTGATGAAGCCGGTGTTGCACAACCGATTGAACCTCGCGGAAGGGCACAACTTGCAATTCCCGCATCTCGTGTCCGTCAAATCCCTGACCCATTGGTTTGGCGGTGCAAGCCAGCTGGCTTTGCACAAAGGCCGCACTGCGGAGGCGGCGAAGCATCTCAGTTCCGAAATCAATGCACTCCGTCTGTTGGCGGAGGATGGCGTTGTCATCAGCGAACTGGTGCGCATGGCCGTTGGTGCGATTGCCAAAACCGACACCTGGGAGGCGTTGCAGACGGACGGTTGGGCGGATGCGGATTTGGCCGCCATTCAGAGCGCCTGGGAAACGCAACATTTTGCGGCTTCAATGGCATACAATCTTGCAGGGGAACGGGTTTACATGGAGCAAACCGCGCAACAATTGCGTGATTCCAACGACGAGACGTATAAATGGATGTTTGGCGAGTATGCCGCTTTTTTTAGCGATGAAGATGAGCCTAAGTGGGTGACATGGTTCAAACAAATGCCCTATGGCGAAGAGTTGTTAGAAGGCTTGCGGAAGCAAATCTATTGCCGGGTCTGGCGTTTCGCGTGGGCGCATCAAGCAGAACTGAGACTCCTGAAGGACATGCAAACGCTCATCGAACTAACTCGGGCTCTCACGAACAACACCTCGTTCCCGGCGGTCGAAGAGGATTTGAACGCGCTGATGCTCAAATCAAGGAACAAGAATTTTTACGACCGGCTGCGATTTCCTCCGCCCGACAGCATCGCAACCCTGGCTTTTGCTGTTAAAAGATCTTTGCGCGTCGAGGCCGACCGCGCCCTTTGCATCACCGCCATCGCGTTGAAACGCTACTCACTCCGCCACGGCAATTACCCCGCCAAACTGGATGCGCTCGTGCCGGAATTTCTTCCTGCCGTGCCGGTGGATTACATGGACGGCAACCCCATCAAGTATCGGCTCAACGGCGATGGCAGTTTCACGCTCTATTCGGTGGGTGAAGACGGAAGGATGACGGTGGCGACCTGACGTTGTCCGAAGGCGTCGAAAGCCGGGACTTGTGGCGGCGGAAGGATTACGTCTGGCCCGCGCCCGCGCTGCCAGAAGAAGTGGACGAATACCGTCGGAAAGCCCGGCAAAATTAACGGAAAACATCGGCATTGGCGATTCCGGTATCCTATTGTAAAGTCCAGACATGGCTGCAACCGCCGAAACCTGTCGTTACATCGTCAAGGCGGCCGACGTCTGTGGCGGCAAAGCGTGTATTCAAAATACGCGCATCGGCGTTCATGAGGTAATCGGGCTTTTGCAAACTGGGAAAACGGGCGAGTCCGCCACACGTCAATTTCCCGGAGTTACCCGAGCGCAGGCGTATGCATGTCTGGCCTGTTATGAGCATCATCTGGCGGAGATCGATTATTTGGTTGCCCACCACATGGCGGATGCCAGCAAATGACCTTTCTTTTGGAGCAGAATGTCCCTGGTCCGATCGCGCGGGTCATTCAACCGACAGGACACGAAGTGTTGCGCCTTCGCGACCATCTGCCCATCGAGTCTTCGGATCGCGCAGTGCTTGCGGCGGCAGCTGCCCGCAAGAGCGGTTTGCGACGAAAAATCAACTTTACCTAGATCCGCTTGAAAGCCCTAATTGAAACCCGCACCACCCGGACTGAACGGGTCTTCCTGGTCGGAGTCGAATTAAAATCCAACGTCGCCCAGGCCTTGCGCGAGTCCCTGGATGAATTGGCGGAACTCGCGCAAACCGCTGGCGGCACTGTGGTTGGCGAAGGCACCCAGAAAGTGATGGGCACGCATCCGGCCACCTACATCGGCAGGGGCAAGGCGGAGGCGCTCGCCGCCCAATGCAAGGCGCTCCATGTGGACACGGTCATTTTCGACGATGAACTCTCCCCGGCGCAGACGCGCAATTTGGAAAAGATCTTCAATGCCAAGATTCTCGATCGCACCGCGCTGATTCTGGACATTTTCTCGCAACGGGCGCGAACGCGCGAGGGCAAGCTGCAGATCGAGCTGGCCCAGCTGCAACATTTGCGCCCGCGCCTGACCCGCTACTGGGGACACTTGTCCCGGCAAAAAGGCGGCATCGGGATGCGCGGCGGCGAGGGCGAATCGCAACTGGAGGCGGACCGCCGGAAGGTCAGCGAGCGGATTGACCGCATCACCCGGGATCTGGCCGCAGTGCGCCAGCAACGCGAAACGCAACGGACCGGACGGCGGCGCAACCAGTGGCCACTGGCTTCCATCGTGGGTTACACCAACGCCGGCAAATCCACCCTGCTCAACCGGCTCACCGGGGCGGAGGTGATGGTGAAAGACATCCTGTTCGCCACGCTGGATCCGACCACGCGGCGGCTGCGCCTGCCGACCAATCAAAACATTCTGCTCACGGACACGGTGGGGTTCATCCGCAAGCTGCCGCATGGCCTGGTGGAATCGTTCAAGGCCACGCTCGAAGAGGTGGTGCAGGCGGACCTGCTGGTGCATGTGGTGGACATCAGCCATCCGCTGGCCGAGGAGCACGTGGCGGCGGTGAACCAGGTGCTGGCCGAACTGGGTGCGGGGGACAAACCCACCTTGATGGTTTTCAACAAGATTGACCGCGCCCACGCAGGGGCGACGTTGTCGCGGTTGCGCGAACGGCATCCCAACTCGGTGGCGGTGTCCGCGCACACCGGCGCGGGCGTGCGGGAATTGCTCGATGCCATTGGCAGCCAGATCCGGCCCGAGCGCGAATGGGTGGAGCTGAAGATTCCGCACGACAAGGCGGACCGCATTGCGCGGCTGCACCAGGTCGGCCAGGTGCTGGAGCGGAAGTACCTGTCCAGGGTGACCCGGTTCAAGGCGCGCATTCCGCCGCATTACCACGCCGAGTTTGCCGCCTTCATGGTATCCCCTTGACGACCCGGCGCCTCGCGGCAACGCCGGTTTACCGCGCGAGTTTCAGATGCTGGATGCGGAAGCACGCGCCGCGGGGTTCATTCGCGCCACACTCAATTTCCCAGCCGTGGGCCAGGACGATTTGCTGCGCCACGGCCAGTCCCAGACCCGTGCCTTGTTGTGTAGTCGTGAAGTAGGGTTTGAAAATTTCCACGCGCTCCCCGGCGGGAACGCCGGGACCATCATCACGCACCTCCAACGTGGCTTCCGTGGCGGAATCCTTCCGCATCCGGATTTCAATCTGGCCGCCGGGGGCCACCGCCTGCACCGCGTTGATGACCAGATTGAACAACGCCTGCCGCAACAATGGTTCGTCCGCCTCCACCGTTACAACGTCCCCGGTGGTGCGGAGCTGGATTTGCTTTTCCGCAATGTCGAAGGAAAGGGCACGGCCGACCTCTTCCGCCACGCGATTCAAGCCGACCGGCGTGCGGCGCACTTCGCGTGGCCGCGAGTAATTGATGAATTCGTTCAACTGTCCCGCGACCCGGTCCGCCTCGTTCACAATCTCCAACGCGCGCGTTTTGACCTCGTCCGGTGTGTCGGTGCGCTTGGAGACCATCTGGGCCAGCCCCCGAATGATGTTGAGCGGATTGCGGGTTTCGTGCGCCAGCCCGGCGGCGGCCAGATTCATTTCCTTGAGGTGCGAATTCATTTCGCTCGCGCGCACCAGGCGGATTTGCAGGTCGGCGGTCTTGACGGTTTTGCGCCAGGCAAAGGCAATGGCCCCCACGGACAACGTCGCCAGGCCGACGATGACGCAGCGCAGCCACAGGTCGCGTTGCAGCGCCTCCTGAACCGTCCGCGTGGATAGAATCAGCAGAAAACTATGCACTCCCTGCTTGGCACTGATGGCCCGGAACTCGGGTTCACTCATCCAGGGCGGACGACCAAAACGGAAGCGGCCACCCTCGCGGCCGCGCAGGTGCGGGTCGGGTTCGGTCGGGGCGCGTCCGCCGGGAGGGTGTTCAGGCGGGCCGGCGTGAAAGCGGGCTTCGGGGGGCGGTCGATTCGTTTCGCCCGGGCGATTGAAATTTTCCCGGGACAGCACAATGGTGGGATTTGGACTTTCCAGTTCCGGCGCCACATTGCTGCCCAAATCCACCAGGTTGATGATCGTGACGGCATCCCGCCCCCACTGTTCGGGCTGATGCAAATCAATCCGGATGTGGAAACCGCTATTGGTCGGCGCGGCGGCCACAATTTCCCCGGCGGCATTCAACAGGGCGACCGTGCTCAATTCCTGGGGCCGGATGAGCCCGGACAAGGCGGATTCGATGCGCTCCTTGGAAATCACACCGAAACGCCGTTGCGAGCGCAGCACAATGCCGACGGTGGTGGAGATGTCCTTGGCGCGATTGCGCAACTCCACGCGCGCCTGCGCCTTGACCCGGGAATGTTCGAGCACCTGCCAGCCGAGGATCAACATCCACGCCACCAATAACAACCCCATCCCCCAGTAGGTATTGCGGCGGGCTTCCATGCGCGACTCGTCAAGGCGTTGATTTCATGGGCGCCGCCCACGACCCGGTTATTGCTTGGTGGCGGCGGGGTCGCCCTTCTTGGGCAACTCATTCAGGAATTGATCAAGCTCCTGTTCCGAGAAGGCTTTGGCGGGCAGCACCGAGGCTGCGCGCTCCCGTTCAGACAGGGCCGCCAACTGGGCGGGGGACTGCACGATGTGCGGCGTCAGGAAAATCAGCAGCTCGGTCTTGCTGTTGCTCTTGGTCCGCCGCTTGAACAGGTTGCCCAACAGGGGAATGTCCCCCAGCAGCGGAATCTTGTAATCCGTGCCGGTCTTGTTGTTCTGCATCAAGCCACCGATGATGACCGGCTGGCCGTCGGGCGTGACCACCACCGTGTCCGCGGAACGCTTGGCGATGACCGGCACGCTGACCCCGTTGGCAATCGTCACGGTCTGATCCGTCAGCGAGGAGATTTCCGGTGAGACAATCATTTCCACCTGTCCGTCATTGGCGATGAACGGCGTAACCCGCAAAATGATGCCCACGTCCTCGTAGCTGACCGAGTTAATGGCGTTGCCAAAATTGTCGTAACGCACGTTGGTGATGAGCGGCACGGATTGTCCGACGGTGATGACGGCCGGCTGATTGTTGCGGGCGAGGATGGAGGGGCGTGACAACACCTCGGTTTTTCCCGCCGTGGCAATGGCGCGCAGCGTGGCTTGATAATCATTTCCGATCACCTGGTAAAAGCCGGCGCCGGGCGGGGTGTTGCCGAACGCGGAGATCGGCAGCCCCAGGGCGTTGAGGTTCGTCGTCAGGCTGGTCAGTGCCGACGCGCCAAAGGCGTTCGCACCGGAAACCGAGCCCTGGCTGGAACCACCGCCGACGGTCTGGTTCTTGAAGCCCCCTTCGATCCCGATATCGAGACCGTTGTTGTAGGTGACTTCCAGAAACACCACCTTGATGAGCACTTGCGGCTTGGGAATGTCCAGGTTGGTAATGACCTGTGCGATGTGCTCGCTGGTTTCCTCGTCGGTGATGACGATGATCCGGCCCGTTTCCGGATCGCTGGAGATGGTCGCGCTGCCGACCTGGGTGCTGCTGTTGTATTGGCGGGTGTTGCTGGTGCCGGGATTTTGGCGGTTGAAATTGCCGAACGGTCCCGGAAACTGCGCGAGCCCGGTGCTGGTCAGTCCCAAACTCAAACCGAACGCGGCGAACAGAAGGGAATGTTTCATAAATGGTGTTTGTGGATGTGCCCTGGTCAGAAGCCACCGCCACCGGTGCCGCGGTTGCTCGTGCGCGAGCTTGAGCGGGTGGTGTTGACCGTTGAATTCTGGGTGGCCCGGTTTTGCAGGGTGGTATTTTGCAGGGCCTGGTTGTTGCGCCGATTGCGATTGACGGTGGTGTTGTCCTGGAACATGTCCTCGAGAATTTGCTGCACCTGCGACACGTCGCCCGGATTGACCTGGTACACGTACACCTTTTGCTTCTTGGCCGGGTTGGCGTCCAGTTGTCGGATCATCTCTTCGACCTGGGCCATCAAACCGCTGGCGGCGCTGACAATAATGGAGGAGGTGCGTTGATCCGCCACGGCGATGACGCGGGCGCGTTTCTTGACCCGCTGGGCCTGGGCATCGCCACCGGCATTGGCATTGTTCCCCCCACCCCCACCGAAGAACCGGCCGAAGCCACCCCGACCGAACTGGAATTGATTCTGGCTGTTGCCCCCCGAGCGCGTGTCATCGGGAAACAGATTGCTGAGCAGGGTCGCCATCTCCGTTGGATCGGCGTATTCGAGATGGAAGACGCGCACTTCGGTGACATCCTCCGCGCTGGTGTCCACCGCCTTGATGATCTGCGCCACACGATTGATGTTGGCACGGGTGTCGGTCATGATGATGGCGTTGCCCGCCTCGTTGGCGGACATGGTCGTACTGGTGCTGACGAGCGGCTGGAGATCTTTCAACAACTGCGTGGCCTCAATGTAACGCACCGGCAAAATCTGCGTGACCATCTCGTCCGTTTTTGGAATGCGATCGGGATCGTTGCCCAGAACCACGGGGATATCCCGCGTCTTGGCGTCCTCCTTGTTGACGATGGTCAGGATCCGGTCGTTGCGGATGGCGGCGTAGCCGTTCCGGTTCAAGACGGAGTTCAACAGCTCCACCGCCTCATCCCGGCTCACGGGTTGGTTGCTCCAAACATCCACCTTGCCGGTGATTTTGGTGTCCAACACAATGACGAATCCCGCTGCTTCACTGAGATAATTCAGCACCTGATCCAGCGAGGCGTTCCGGAAGTTGAGGCGCAATCCCGGTTCGCCATTGGGCAGCAGGATCGGCCCGTTCGTATCGGCCAGCGCCGCGACAGCCGGAGTTTCCGGCGGGATTGGTGCCGCCAACGGCGCGGGAGTTTCGCCTGCCGCCGGTGACGGGGCGGGCGGGTCTTCGGCCAGGCATGGACTCGTGACGGTTGCCAGCGCCAGCAAGGTCATGGATAATTTCGTCTTCATCGGCTCATTTCCTGTCGTCGTTGCAATAATCGTAACAGCACCGGATCGGTTGGCGGCGCGTCGGCTTCCACTTGCGGCTCGCCCTCCGGTGCCCCTTCTCCGTTGAATCCATTCTCGTTTCCAGTCACCACAATCACTTCCGGACCGCCTTCTCCCTCGGGGTTCTCCTCGCCGGTTTTTCCCGCCCCGGTCGCGCCGCCGCGATTCCACACGCGCCCGCCGGCCACGCGCCGTTTCGGCGGCTCGCTGCTGTCGGTAAGAAACCAACTTCCCTCATCCTCCCGACGCATTTCCATGCCCACTTTCAAATCGTAGACATTCGTGCCCTGCGTCAGCCGGACCCGGTCCGGCGTGATTTGGGCGATGTGATATTCACCGATGTTGGTGCCGGACGGCAGGACCTGCTGATAATCGGGTTGTGTGCCGTCGAAGAAGGCGAACGTGCCTTTTTCGTAGGCCATGATGCCGACCAGCGAAATCGCTTCCACCTGGGCGGCCGCCGCGGGCCGGGTGACGGCGCGGGCCGCCGTGCCCGGGCGCCGGTTCGGATTAAAGATGTTCCGGTCGCTGATCATCCGAAACGCCGCGTAGTCCAGTTGCGCCGGCGCGTTGGTTGTCTCCGCCCGGCTGGAAAATTTTGCGGTGCCGCTCATCAACAGCAACATAAGCGTTAGTCGCGGAAAAACCACCCGCAAACCGGGACCGGACAGCTTTGGGCACGGTGGTTTCATTGCTTCGCCTCCAGATTGTCCAGGACCAGGCCGTTGACTTGCAGGCCGAGCGACAAATTCTGGCCGTCTTTGTCGCGCGCGGCGATTTCCACCGAATCAATTTTCAGGGCCATGGGATCGCGCTCCACGTTGTAGAGGAATCTGGCCAGCGTGCCGAGGCTGCCAGCGGCATCCATCCGGCACTGCAACGTCAGCCGCTCGTCCCGGTCGCGCCGCCACTGGGGCGTGATCGAATTCACGCTGATCTGGGCGTCTCGCGCCCATTGGTCGAACGCATTCAGGACCTGCTGTTCAGCGGTGGAATTATTGCTGGGCAGCGCCTGTTGCTGCATCTGCGCCCACCGGGCATTTAGCACCTCCGCGCGTTCGAGCAGTTTCCCGCCGGCCTCCAGCCTGGACCGCAACGCCGTAATGCGCGCCGCCCGGTCACGCCATGCCTTGGTCAGCGGGGTGAAGATGAACGCATCCGCGACCAGCAGCCCGACCGCAAGGCCGGCCAGCACCAGCAGCAGTTGTTGGCGGTTCTTAATGGGCATCGACGCCTCCTTCCACCCAGCGAAAATCAAAAGTAAATTGCAACGGCGTTTTCCCTTGAATGCGATTCACCTTCAGATCGGCAATGGAACGCACCTGACGCAACCGGTCCAACGTGTGCAGCAGGGCCGCATTGTCCTTCGCCGTTCCGGTGCAGGTGACCTGATTGGCTTCGCGAATTTCCACCGTCTTGGCCGTCACGTCGCCGTCTTCGGGAAACGCCTGGGTCAACTGCTTCAAAATATTGAGGCTGCGCACCGACTTGTCGAACCAGGGACGGAACTGTTTGATTTTATTCTGGATCGTTTCCAGGTCCACAACCCGGGTTTTGACGGCATCCCAGCGCGATTGATAGTGCCACAACAGCGCTTGCTGGCCGAGGAAGGCCAGCCCGACCGCCACCATTGCTCCGGCCGCGGCCAGCCCCGCCTTGCGCCATTTGCCGGAGCCATACCGCGAGAACATCTGCTGCGCGGCAGAAACTTGCGGCGGTAAGAACTCCCAATGCGACGGCGTTCCCGCCAGACATCCGGCCGCCAGGCTGAGCGCGGGGGACACGGGTGTGTCCGCCTCCAGGCCACCCGGAACGGCGGCGGCGTCATCGCGCGCAACCCACATCACCTGCAACCCGAATTCAGCGAGCCGCGCCTGCAATTCGGCACTCAAGGTTTCGCCCAGGTCTGCCGGTCCAAAAACGCGCAGACGGCGCAGGCCGGTGCGGATGGTCTCGGGCAATTGTCCCAGCGTAATCCGCACCTCCCGCGCCATGACGTCCGGCTGCAGCCGGGCGCGCCCTCCCGAGCCATCCATCGCGCCCTCAAGACTGCGCAGCTTCAACACCCCGCCCCCGCAGGTGATTTGCAGGTCCGCCTGATGGACGCCGAGCAGAATGGCCAGGACCGGCTCGGGAGTGGGAGGTTGCAACGCGGTAATGCCGAGGGCAAAACTCAGCGGCTTCAATCCCGCGGCCCGCAAGGCGGCGGTCAGCGCACCAACATGATCGCGCGGCATGCCGGCAAACGTGACCGTTTCGACGGAACCCGCCATCTGGCAGCGCGACCACGCGGTGACCAGGGTGGCCACGTCGCAGGGAAAATTTCGTTCCGCTTCAGTTTGCAAAAAGCTGGTTTGATCCGGTTCGGACAACGCCGGCATTTGCGTTTGCGTCAACAAGGCCCATTTGAGCGGCAGCCCCACCACGCACCGGCGTTCGCGAATCCCGGCGGCATCGAGGTGGTTGCGGATTTCGCGCCCCACCAGTTCCGCGGCGGCGGTGAGCGGATCCAGCGTGAGGGTCACCGTGAAGGAACCGGCGACGCGCGCCGCGCCGTTCGTGCGTTTCAACCAGACACCTTCCAGCCGGCCGCCGTCCAGCGTCAGTCCCAAAACGGAAGTGACCGGCTTGTGTCGCTTGGATTGTGTTGTGTTCAAATCAATCATGGCAGTGCCTTGGCCAACCAATAATCCCGCACCTCCCGCCCCAACGCCCAACCCAGGTGACTCAGGTTTTGGCGGTAAACCACTTTGGGCGCGCCCTCCGTGACATCCAAAACAAACTTGGTGCGACGGTAGCCGCGCCCGAATTTTCCGAGCGCTGCGATATCGGCGGAAAACTGATAACTCTGACCAGTGAGGTACGGCCCGGCATCCAGGACCTGATCACGCGTCAACACCTTGGTCACCCACGCCACGGAATTGATTCCAGCGATATTGGATTGGCGGTAACTGACCAGTGCCGCCGCCTGATCGTCACCCACGCCGGGAACGCAGGCCAAAACTGCCGCGCTGGCGGTGTTCACGTTCACCTTGCCCGGCAGCATCGTGCCGTCCTCGGTGGTGATCTCCGTTTCGATCTGCATGAACTCTTCCTCGGTCAGGGTGGAATCCAGGTAAAATTCCAGGATGCTGCTGAATTGCCGGTTCGGATTGCTCAACGCCGCTTGTTGGACACGATCCGCCACGCCGCTGCCCAGAAGGTCCGTGAGCAAACTGGCAAGGTCATCGCGACTGGAATTGATGTTCACGCGATTGGTCCCCGCGCTGTCGAGATTGGATTCCCGGCTCCAAACGGTGAGGTATTCCAACACGCCGGGATCCGCGAGGCCATTGCGATTATTGTCCGTTTCGTTCGGGTCCAAGATGCCGTTGCGATTCAAATCCTCCCCGAGCAGAACGTCCAGCGTCGCGCCGTTCAGCAGCCGCAGTTCATCCACGGAATCAAACGGGGCGCCTTTTGCGTAATAGGGCGGTTGATAACGCGCATAAATTTGCTCCTCGCCGCTGTCCGCACTGTCCCCGGAAGTGGGGCTGCGCCAATGCACAATCGCCGCCGCGAGATCGGAAGTCATGCCGGGCAGCAATTCCAACATATCCTGAGTGACATTGGTGTTGTTGACGTTGAGTTTGGCCCCCTCGTCCACCAATCCAAACACGACTTCGTTCGGGGCGGATTGGCCATCGTTGCGTCCAATCAACCAGAACTGCGCGTCACCCAGCGGCACGGCTTCACTGGCGTAATCTTCGGGAAAGGGCACGAGGCCATTGGTGGCTTGTTCGGTGAGAATTTGCGCGACGTACCGGGCGGCCCCTTCAATGGCCTGATCGGCGGTGAGCATGGCGACGCGATTTTCCGAGGCGCGCAATTCCAGGCGCATCGAGTTGCCGAAATACAGCGCCAAGGCCACCAGACCGAGTGCGACCCACAACACAATGATCAGCACCGAGGCGGCCATCCGCTTTCGTGATGACGCTGGTTGGAGCGGTCTCATTCCGCGCCCTCCGTGATTGGGTATTCCAACAGTTGCGTGGTGATTGGGACCAATAATTCAATCGGCTCCTGGAACGTCGGCTGCGTTTGGTTGGGGGAACTGCCGGCCAATTGCAGTTGCACCTGCACCGCCTGCGGCAAGCCTTCATCGCCGCCCGACTCCGTATCCCAACCGTTGCGCCAGGTGCTGCCGTCGTAACAGAGAAAATCCAGACTTGCGATATTCTCGGCCAGCAACTGTTCGTCCTCATCCTCGGCATTGATCGCCAGGATGTTGCGCCAAACGGAACGCACCAGTTCCAGTCCGTGGGAATTGTTCGGATCCGTCGAGGGCAACAGTTCGTAGCGCACGCGTTGGATGTCACCCCACGGTTCATCATCGGAGATCACGCCGGTGGTGGTGTAGAATTCCAAACTGCTGGCGGCCCGGTTATCGAAGCGACCGCCGCTGCCGGTGACGATGAAATGTCGCGGCAACAGAGTGGAATTGGTCAGTGGTGGCACCGCCCCTTGCAGGTCGCGCCGCAGAATGTCGAGCGCCTGATTCAAAGGCAGCCGTTCATCCAGATTCCGACTCGTGGCGCGTTCCAAGCGCAGGGCACTGAAGAACACCGTATTGATGGCGAACAGCACAATTGCAAAAATGCCGACCGCCAGCAGCACTTCAAGCAGCGTGAAGGCGCGGTTCTGCGTTCGGATGGTGGCGTTGACTTGCATCAATTGGGCGCGGCTAAAGTGCTTAATTCCACGGTGTATTTATCGCCTTGAACCGGGTACTCGACTGACACCGTCAGCAATTGCATGGCGGACCGGGTCGTAGTTTCGGTCCACGTTTCAGTTCGCAGTGTCCAGTTATAGTTCCGATCCGCCTCCTGCACCGTGCCGTTCAGGGCGGTGCGATTCCAATTCGTCAAAATAATGTTCTCATTCAAAATGCGTTCCGCCACCCGCGCGGCTTCCCGCTTGCGCCCGGCGACTTCGCCGGCCCGACCGGCAATGCGCAGCCCCTGCAACGCGACCGGAATGACGATCGCCATAAACACGAGCGCCGCCAACACCTCGGCGAGCGTAAAGGCATTAACGCCGCCGGATCGTTGTGCGGGACGCTGCTTGGTTGCGAATTTCATAATTCAAACGATTGGCGGCCAGTCCCACCCAGAGCGAGTTGCCGTCGCGATCGGTGAGCCGCAGGTTCTCCCGGCTGCCGCCGCCAAGGCTGCCGTCCGCCTCGAAACGGATGTTCGGCAGCGAGGCATGCCGGCTGTTTCCGGCGGCGGCGTCATTGTCGAACAACGTGTTGCCGGTAATGAAGGTCTGGAGCGCAGTGTCGGTCACGCCCAGGTCCAGTGTCAGGCTGTCATCCAGCGTGTATTCCACCGCTTGCGGATCATTATCCACAAAACTGGAATCCGTTTCCAAACCGTAGGTGCGTTGATTCAGGTCCAGCCATAAAATCGTGGGCAGCCCTTCGGCAATCGCCCGACTCTGGCCCTGACGGGTCAAAGCCAGTAACCGTCGTGCTTCCGCATCCAGGGCGCGCCCGCGGAAAAATCCCGCCAACGAGGGCGAGGCAATCGCGATCACCGTCACCAGCAGCGCCATCACGGCAATCAACTCCACCAGCGTAAAGGCCCGCCGGCTGGATGGTGATGCTGATGGTGACTGACTGCCGGGACGCATGGTGGAGGCTCCGCTATTTCTTGCCGCCGGTGTTGGAAATGTCGTCTTCGCTGCCAGCCTTGCCATCCGGTCCGGCGGAAGTCAGGTCGTAGGATGTGCCGTTGACGCGGCCGGGACATTCATAAATGTATTCATTGCCCCACGGGTCCTTCGGTATTTCCTTCAGATAGGGACCGCGCCAGTTTTGCGCGTCGCGCGGTTGTTGCACCAGCTCCTGCAATCCGCTCTTTCCGCGCGGATAATAGCCGTTGTCCACCTCGAAGGCGTCCAGTGCCGTCGAGAACGAAGAGATCTGGGTCTGGGCGGCCGTCACGCGGGCCTGCTCACTGCGTCCGGCCAGTTTCGGATAAACGATGGCGGCCAGCGTGGCCAGAATGACCAGCACGAGCAGCATTTCCACCAAAGTAAAACCACCAGCCGCAGAGCGGCGGGGGGATCGGATTATGTTCAGTTTCATAAGGGCCAGAGGTTGACGTTTATTTGATGTTTTGTTGCATGGTGAAAATGGGCAGGACCATGCCGATGAAAATGGTCCCGATGAACCCGGCGATCAAAAACAACATCAACGGCTCCAACAAGGCCACGCCGGTTTTCAAATTTCGATCCAGGTCACCCTCCGTGACGGTGGCGATGCGCACCAGTTCGGTGTCAAGCCGCCCGCTTTCTTCCGCCACGGAAATCATTTCCAACGTGGACCCGGAAAACAACGCGCGGCAGTTAGCCAGACTTTGACCCAACTGACCACCTTCCGAAACGCGCGTGATCGAGTCGGCCACCGCATCCACGAGAATCTGGTTGCCGATGGATTTGCGGGCGACGTTCAACGCCTGCACCAGGTTCACCCCCGCGCCGAGCAACGTGCCCAACATCCGGCAAAAGCGCGCCATGGCAAACTGCGCCACCAGTGGCCCCACGACGGGCGCCCGCAGAATGAACCCCTCCCAGGTCCGTCTTCCACCTTCCGAAGTCGCCCAGGTGCGCAGCGAATAGCCCAATCCCGCCAGGCCAATCAACAGAATCAGCCCGTACGCGCGCAAACCATGACTCAAGGCGATGATCATTTCGGTCAATGCCGGCAGGGTGTTGCCCGAGGAGGAAAACATGGCCTGAAACTTGGGAATGAAAAACACCAGCAGGAAAATCACGACGGCGATGGCCAGCACGAACAGCACCGCCGGATACAGCATGGCGGTCAGCACCTTGCCGCGCAGCTCCTTTTCACGCGCCTGAAAATCGGCAATCTGCGCCAGCACCAGGTCCAGGAAACCACCCGTCTCACCCGCCTGCACCATGGCGATATACACGCGCGGAAAGGTTTCCGGCGCCCGCGCCATGGCTTCCGCCAGCGACAGGCCGTCCACCACCAGATCGTGGATCTCCTTCCACTGGGCGGCGGCAGCCGGCGAGGAGGCCTCCTTGTATAAAATCACCAGAGCCCGGCTCAGCGGCACGCCGGCGGCCAGCAGACTCGAGAGCAGACGCGTAAAATTCTCCAGATCCCGTGCCGCAACCTTGTCGCGGCCCAGCCGCATCAGGAAACGCCGCCAGGTGCGCCCCCCTTCGGGCGCGGGGCGCTTGCGGGCGACGGCACCGGGGCTCAGTTCCGCGAGGGATATGGGGCGCAGACCCAATCCCTCCATTTGGCGAAACGCCTCGGCCCGACCGGCGGCTTCAAGCTGGCCCTGCGCCACCGCGCCGTTTCCCTGAATCGCCTTGTAATTAAACAACGGCATGATTTCTTCGCGGCGCCTGCACTGCGATGGCCGGTTTTGGCGCGGCTTCGGGCCCCAGGTGATTGACGGTCTGATCCTTGGCCACGCGCAACACTTCCTCGGGCGTGGTGACCCCCTGGCGGACCAGCCGCCAGCCGTCCTCGTTCAACGTGCGCAAGCCCGCGCGCCGCGCCTGTGTGGCGATTTCTCCGGAGGAGGCATTTTTCAGCACCACTTCGCGCAGGTCATTGTCCACATCCATCCATTCAAAAATGGCGTGCCGCCCGTGGTATCCAGTCTGCCGGCACTCGCGACAGCCAACCGCACGATAGAGGGTTTCCCCTGCGGGGATCCCGACTTGCGCCTTGAGCGCCGCGGTGGTGGGCGAAGCATCGGGTTGCTTGCAATGGCGGCACAGCACCCGCACGAGGCGCTGCGCCAGCACCGCTTCGAGCGAAGACGCCACGAGATACGGCTCGACGCCCATGTCAATCAAGCGCGTCACCGCACCGGGCGCGTCGTTGGTGTGCAACGTGGAAAAAACCAGATGGCCGGTCAGTGACGCCTGCACGGCAATCTGCGCCGTCTCGCGATCACGAATTTCCCCCACCAGAATCACATCGGGATCGTGCCGCAAGATCGAGCGCAGCCCACGGGCGAAGGTCAGCCCGGCCTTCTCCGAGACCTGGATTTGATTGATGCCGTTGAGCTGATATTCAATCGGGTCCTCAATGGTGATGATCTTGCGGACCTGATCGTTGATCTCATTCAACGCGGTATACAGCGTCGTGGTTTTGCCGCTTCCCGTGGGGCCGGTCACCAGAATGATCCCGTGGGGCAGGGCCAGCACCCGCTTGAACGCGCCCAGCTCGCGCGCATCCATCCCCAGTTCGGCCATCCCCAACAACGTCGCGTTCTGCCGCAACAACCGCAGCACCACGGCTTCCCCGTGCAACATCGGAATCACCGACACGCGGATGTCCACCTCGTGCTCATCCAATCGAATTTTGATGCGGCCATCCTGGGGCAACCGCTTTTCGGCAATGTTCAAATGGCTCAGAATTTTCAGACGCGAAACGATGGCCGGCTGAAAACGCTTGATCTGTGCCGGCACCGGAATGCTCTGCAACACCCCGTCCACACGGTAGCGAATGTGGAATTCATGCTCGAAGGGCTCAAGGTGGATGTCCGACGCGCGCAGTTCGATCGCATCCCGGAGGACTTGATTGACAAAGCGGATGATCGAGGCGTCCTCGGCATCCACGTCGAGGTCGTTGTCCTCCTGATTTTCATCCACCACCTGCAACGCGGCATCCTCGGCCAGTTCGCCCATGGTGTCCGCGCCCACACCCAACCGCTTCTTCAATTCGCGCCGCAACGCTTCCGTCGGAGTCAACACCGGCCGCAGGTTCAGGCCGGTCAATGTTTTCAGCGTGTCCAATCCCTGTGTGGCAAACAGGCGGCTGGTGGCGATTTCCACCGTTCCGTTCACACGGCGGAGCGGCAGCAGTTCCTCCTTGAGCAGAATTCGCGCGGGAAACAGGGAAAGCAGCTGGCGATCGGGCTCCACGTCATCCAACGCGGTGTAGGCCAGATCGTACTCGCCCGCCAGCCAGCGCAGGACGTCCTCCTCGCGCTGCAGCGGGATTTCCCTCTGTCGCGTCAGTCCCGCCGCATCCACGGCGGAAAGCTGCCGGGCCGCCATCATGCGGTCCAGCAGCTCGGATGAAGGTTGCGTGGTTTCCATGGAGTCGATGCCAGCAGCTTGGGTGCGCGCGCGCGGAATTAGAGCAATCCGCGCAACGTGGCGATGGCTTCCTGGCGCGGGGTCAGCACCTTGCGCAAATCCTCCTGCGCCTGTTCCAACCTGGCCTGCCTGGCTTTGCGATCCGCCACATATTTCGCCAGCGCCGCTTTAGTCTCCTTGTTGGACGCCTTGGCATCAATCACTTTCTGCAATGTTTCGGCCGCAGGATTGTTCGCCCCAAACCCGCCGGGCCCCCCGGGCCCGCCGCGGCCGCCGAACCGGCCGAAGCCAATGGCCATCCGGGCTTCGCCAACCTTGGTGATCAAGGGCTCGATCGCTTTCCATTCCGTATCATCGGTGATTTCCAGTTCCTCGCGCGTCCGCTCCAACATGCGCTGGCGCATTTCCGCCGGATCGAAGTTGCCGCGGCGTCCCTGCCATTCGCCCCGTTGATTATTATCCTGTCCGTCACGGTTGCGGCGGGGGCGATTGCCGCCGTCCTGCGCCATGACGGTTTGCGCGCCCAACGCCAGAATGGCGGTGAGGCTGAGTACCTTCAGTGCTTGATTTAATTTCATATCTACTCTCCTGCAGTGATTTGTTTAATCCGAACATTCGCAAAGTCACACCCATGACTTCGCCCTGAATCGCGCCATTGCAAAGTTCGTGCCACGGCAAAAATCTCAATGAATTCAAAGGAAACGGGCACTGGATCGCGCATGCGTTGCGCAGCCGCCCATTCCGCCGTGCAAATTATGCGCAGGCGATGCGAGACTCAGTCGCGTTCCAGTTTCACGCCGGCACGACGCAACCGACGCACCAGTTTCCGATTCACCGGGTCATCGGCCCAGCGCACCACACAGCGCGCCATCGCTTCCGAGACTCCGGTCAGTCGCGATAACTGTTGAAAGTCCGCAGCGAACAACGCTTCCAGCGAAGCGAAATGACCGGCGAGAATTTCCGCTTCTCCAGAACCGATTTGTGGGATGCCCAAACCAAACAACACACAAAACAATCCTCGCGACTTGCTGGCATGAATCGCATCCCAAAACACTTTGGCACGGTCCGGGTCCATTCCGTCAAGAGCCGCGAGTTCTTTCACTTTGAGCCGGTAAAATTCGGCCACGTCCAATACCAGACCACGCCGGACGAGCTGTTCCAGCAACGCCGTGTCGTTGGAAATATCCATCGCGTCCTTGGACGCCCAGAGGATCACCCGCTGCCGCACCCGCGGCGGACAATCCGGATTCGGACAGCTCCCGCCCGCCGCTGCATCGGGGGCGGCGGGTTCACCGATCAGTCGCGAACCGCACTCGGGGCAAACCCGGGTCGCAGAAATCTCCGTGGTCGCCCCGGCGCTCCTCGCGAAAAGTTTGTCGAGCCATTTGAGCATGGCCCCAGCATCTGCGGGAATGGCGTCACGGCAAGAACAGAATGACGCGGCCCGGGTCGCATTGTTGGTGCCCGGGTTGGGTGCCGGCCCGGGTTCCACCCGGCCTGTCGGCCCGGGACGCCGGCAGCGAAAAATCTTCGTGTGTTTCTGCCGGCGGCGGCGTAGAAATTTCCCATGTCCACCTCGCTCAAAATCAAAGATCAGCCGGCCGGCGAGCGGCCGCGCGAACGGCTGCTGGCGCACGGCGCCGCGGCCCTGAGCCATGCCGAGCTGGTGGCGATTCTGTTGCGCACGGGTTGCAAGGGCCACAACGCGGTCGCGATCGGCCAGCAGTTGCTGGCACGTTTCAGCTCCCTCCAGGCGCTGGCCGCCGCCTCCGTGGATCAGTTGCGCCAGACGAAAGGCGTCGGCCGGGACAAGGCCGTGACCCTGGTCGCCGCGTTCGCGCTGGCGCACAAAATGGCGCAGGAACTCCAAATGGAATCTCCGGTGCTGGACAATCCCGAAAGCATCGTGCAGCTGCTCCGCGCCCAAAATCTCGGCAAGGAGGTGGAAACATTGCAGGTGCTGCTGTTGAACACGCGGCGCCGGCTGATCCGGCTTGAAGAAGTTTCCGAGGGCACGCTGGATACGCTGCTGGTGCATGCGCGCGAGGTGTTTCGTGCCGCCATCTCGGCCAATGCGGCCGCGATTGTTCTCGTACACAATCATCCGAGCGGCGACCCCTCGCCCAGCGAGGCCGATCTCAAGGTGACCCGCGACCTGATCCGGGCCGGACAATTACTGAAGATTGAAGTACTGGATCACATCATTCTTGGCCGGGCCACTGCCGGCCGGGCCAGGGATTATGCCTCGCTGCGGGAGCTGGGCTATTTCCATCCCTGAACCAGGGCCGCCGCCGCCCCCGGACCTCAATCATTGTGCATCCAGCCCTTGCCCGGAATGTATTCGCGACTGCCGGAATGCTGTGACTGGCAACCGGTCAGGGCGAGCCCCAAGATGACCAGCGTCAACCAGAAGCCGAATTTTTTCATGGCTTCACTGTATTCGAGTTTGTCAGGACGGCAAGCTTGAGGCATGCTGCACTCACGGCACATGGCAGCACCCTCCCAGTACCTTAAAGGCCAGCTGTTGCTGGACCGCGGCGAACTGCGCGGCTCGTTTTTTCAACGCACTGTCCTGCTGATCTGCCAGCACGATGCCGAAGGCGCGTTCGGTCTCGTGCTGAACCGGAGCAGCGGCAGCCGGGCGGACGATTTGATTTTGGTGGACCTCCCTGAAGTGTTTCGCGAACAACAACTTTTCATTGGGGGCCCCGTGCAACCGAGCGCCCTCAGCTTTTTGCACACGGACAAGCTGCTGCCGGACGCCACCATCCTGCCCAACCTGGGGCTCGGTCATTCGGCGGACGATTTGCGGGCGCTGGGAGAATCCTTTTCGCCATCGAAAAAAGTCAAAATCTTTGCCGGCTACGCCGGCTGGAGTCCCGGCCAGCTCGAAAGCGAAATGCAGCGCAAGGTCTGGCTGACGCATCCGGCATCCCTGGAACTGATTTTTGATGTGGCTCCCGAAAACCTGTGGCCAACCGTCCTGCGCCACAAAGGCGGTTGGCGCAATCAAATCCTCGCGCAATCGCCCGAGGATTTGTCGTGGAATTAACGCCCGGAGGTTGAACCAATCATCATGTTCGCTCCATCATTGACCCGCGGCGCGGAGGCGGTTGCCGCGCTCTTGACCGGTGGTTACTTTGTTCTCCTGTGGCGGTGAATTCCACGCGGCGAAAGTTCTTGAAAGTAAGTGGCGCGGCGGCCGGCGTGTTCGCCGCCGCCGGGGCCGCCTGGATGGGATTGTCGCAATCCCGGCTGGCGCGACTGGCGCGGCAGCTGGCCGGGGACACCCTGCGCGCGCCGGCGCCGCCGCCCGTGGTGCCGACGCCTGAACGTTGGGATGACCAGCGCATCACCTTTGCCTGGCTCGGACACGCCACCCTCCTGATCAATTTCTACGGCGTACACATCCTTACCGATCCGGTGTTCAGCCCCCGGGTCGGCTTCAACCTGGGCCTCGGCACGCTCGGCCCCAAGCGTTATTATGCGCCGGCGCTCCAGTTGACCCGGTTGCCGCCGATTGATTTGCTGTTGCTCTCGCACGCGCACATGGACCACCTGGACCTGCCCTCGCTGGCCAAATTCAAACGCACGCATCCCATCGTCACTGCCCGGGAAACAGCAGACCTTGTGCGCCCCCTGGGTTTTGCCCGGGTGACTGAGCTGGGTTGGGGGGACGCCTCCACCCTGCAAACCCCGCGCGGCGAATTACGCATTGAAGCCTTCGAAGTCAAACACTGGGGGGAACGCTGGCCCGGCGACAAGCCGCGCGGTTACAACGGATACGTGCTGCGCCGCGAAGGGCGCGCCATGATTTTCGGCGGGGATACCGCGCTGACGCCGCTCTTTCGCAACCTGCGTTCGCCCCATGCAACTTATGCCGCCGCGCTGATGCCGATCGGCGCCTATGATCCCTGGATCCGCAATCACTGCACCCCCGAGGAGGCCCTGCAGATGGCCGACATGGCGGGCGCAGAACTCGTCGCACCCATGCACCACTCCACGTTCAAACTCAGCGACGAACCGATGAACGAACCGCTGGAACGCTTTCAGAAGGCCATCGCACAGGAACGCGATCGGCTGGCCCTAACGCAGATTGGCGAAACGGCCACCATCATCTAAACGCGGGCAGCAGCAGGGTGCCGGTGCAGACCTGCGGACGCCTGCACCGGCACTGTGCTTCACCGGCGCGCGGCGCCGCGGTCCGGCCGGCGGCGGGGCGGTCCGGCGTGCAGCACACGCAATGAAAAGCCGCGTCCGTTTTCGAATGGCTCAACGGCGGCCGTGACTTCGAGAACCGGATAACGAACCGTGGCCAGACCATGGCGGCGATAGGCGGGCGCGAACAGCTCGGTCTCAACCATGCCCGTCCAGTCGGCAAGGGTAAGAAATTTCATGGGCTCACCAGTGACCTGATGGTAGGTGCGCTGCTCGATCACCAATCCGCAAGCGACGACTGTTGCGCCGGGGTGTTGCCGTAATTGCGCCACCGGACAATAGGTTTCCCACGCAATGTCCGCGAAGCGTTCCAGCGGATGGCCGCTGACCGGATAGCCGAACAATTCATTTTCACTTTCAAGCCGTTCCCGGCGGGTCGGTTCACGCAAAGGCATTGCCGGAAATGGTGCCAGGCCCGGGGGCGGCAACAGCCATTCCTGGTCCGACACATCCGAACGGCTGCAGATCCGGCGCCAATGTTGTGCCTCCCAAAATTGCCGGGTGCGGGGCTGGCCAAATTCATCGAACCCGCCCGCGCGGATCATGGTTTCCAATTCTTCCGGCAACGGTTGCACACGATGACAAAAGTCCGCCAAAGAGGCGAAGGCGCGGCGCGCGCGCTCGGCCAGCAGGCGCTGGCGGGTGCGATCGGTCAGCCCTTTCGCGCGAACCAGCGGCACACGAATGGCGCGGCCATGCACCGCAAACATCGGACCGGGTTCATTGATGGAAGGCGGCAAAAATTTCAATCCCAGCCGGTGGCATTCGAGAACGTAAACCAATGGATCATAGAAACCCTTGCCGTTGGTCAGCACCGCGGCCATGAATTCCGCCGGGAAATAATGCTTCAACCAGGCGGACTGGTAGGCTTCCACGCCGTAAGCGGCCGAGTGCGCCTTGCAGAAGGCGTAACCGGCAAACCCGGTGATCAGACGCCAGACTTCCGCGATCGTTTCCGGGGTGTGCCCACGCTGCCTTGCGGCGGCGGTGAATTCGGTTTGGAATCCGGCAATGACGGCAGGGTCCTGTTTGTTCAAGGCGCGCCGCAAAACGTCGCCCCGACCCGGCGGCAGTCCGGCAAAGATTTCGCAGATTTGCAGAATGTGCTCCTCATACACGACCAGGCCGAAGGTGCTGCGCAGACAGGATGCCAGATCCGGATGCGGGCAGGTGATCGGTTCCAATCCCTGATAACGCCGGGCGAACGATTGCTTTTTGCCTTCATTGGCCGCGCCGGGGCGGATCACACTGACGATGGCCACCAGCCCGTCAATGTCGCGCACGTTGCACCTGCGGCACAACCCGATCATGGCGGGCGATTCGATATGATGCACGGCGCGGGCGTCGCCGGCGGCGATCATTGCCCACACGCGCGGATCCTGCCACGGCTCGGCGGCCCGGGGGTCGCCCCACCGCACACAACCATCGGATTGCCGCCGTGCGACGCACGCTTCCAGATCCACGACCAGGCCGCGCGGTGCCAGCAGCGTCTGAACATCACGCATCACCGCCAGCCCGCCTTGCGCGAGAATGTCCATTTTTACCAGGCCGACCGCCTCCACGGCATCCATGTCGAAGTGTGTGGTGGCGTAACCTTTCTGGGCCATGAACGTGGGCATCAGTTCGTGCAGTGGCTGCCGCGAGAGAACGAGGCCGCAGGGATGCATTTTGGGATGGCGCGGCACGCCATCGAGCCCCCCGGCCATGAGCAGCGCGGTGCGGTACGGTTCATCGCGCAACGGCAGGAAGCGGTTCACCGGGCTGGCTTCGAGTTTGTCAATCAACCGCATCCCGCCACCAGGCGTTTCCACGTCCGATTTCCAACAGCCACGGAAACTCCACGGGAAATGCTCCGTGAACCGCCGCACCATGTGCTCCGCCACCCCCAGCACCTTGGCCACCTCGGCAAAGGCGCTGCGGGCTTGAAACGTCGCAAAGCCGCCCACCACCGCACAGTGCGCCGGACCGTATTTGGCGAAGATGAGATTGATGACGGCGTCCTTCTGGTCGTGTGGAAAATCAATGTCAATGTCCGGCAGCTTGTGCCGCGCCATGCGCTCACGATTGAGAAAACGGCGGAAGTAGAGGTTGAAACGAACCGGACAAACGCCGCTGATGCCCAGGCCGTAGCAAACCAGGCTGTCCGCCGCGCTGCCCCGCGTGATCCAGGAGATGCCGCGTTGGCGGCAGGCCTGCAACAAATCCCAGGTAACCAGGAAATATTCCGCGTACCCTATGGCGTTGATGATGTCGAGTTCCTCCCGCGCCTGGGAACGGTGGCGAGCGGCGCGCGCGCCGTAACGTTCGCGCAACCCCCGCCATACCAGTTGTCGCAGAAATTCACCCGGGGAGGTCCCGTCCGGAGGAACGTAGGCGGGGAACTGCGGCTGGCCGAAAGGCAGCTCAAACTGGCAACGCGCGGCAATTTCATGCGTATGCTGCAACCAATCCGGATGCTCGTAAGCGGCGCGGGCCATTTCCTCCGGAGTGCGAAAATGAAACTGTCCGGCCAGATCTTTTTCAGGGTGCGGCTGGCGCAAAAGCGTCCGCGTGCGAATGCTTTGCACGATGTCGTATCGCTGCCGGTCGCCGGGCATGGCGTACCGGATGGCGGGCCCGACAACGCCGGGAAATTTGCCGGCGCGCTGTCCCCCGGTGGCGAGCTGATAAAAACGCTGCGGGAACAACTCAGCCAGGGCCGGATCGCTGCCGACGGCGATCAACCCCTCCGTCCGCCCGGCCAGTTCCTCGCAACGCAACGCCCGGCGCGGCTGGCTGACCACGGACGCCTCTCCATGGCCGGGAGGCGCCGCCGCCGGGTGCGAGAGCAGTTGGCAAAGCTGATGATATCCGCGCGCCGATGCAACGTAGAGCAGCAGCGGTTGGCCGCGCACGTTCAACTCGACACCAAGAACCGGTTTCACCCCCTGTTGTTTGGCGGCCTGCACAAATTCCACCGCACCGTGCAGATTGCCGGAATCCGTCAGCGCCACGGCCGGCAAACCGTGCTGCCGGGCCAGTTGCACAATGGCCGCAGGCGACAACACCGAGTCCAGGAACGAGTAGTGGCTGTGCGTTCGCAGCGGAACATAGCCGGCAACCGGACGCGGGCGGGACAGGATTTGAATCCCCCGCGAGCCTTCGCCCGGCACCGCCGGATGCGCCGTCGGAGCCCGCGGCGGCAGGCGCAGACGCAGATCGTGTCCGCGTAAAATGGTTGCGTATCCGCGCGCGCGCCGGAGCGCATCAATCGCCCCGGCCAGCCGGCCTGCTGCTTCGCGTCGCTGAACGGAAACCTCCAGAGGCAGCTCGGCACGAAACCGACCGTCATAAACATTGCCCAGTTTGAGCGCCACCAACCGCAGACTGACCCGCCGCCGCCAGGCTGCCCGCAGCATGATGCGCAGGCGTCCGTAGATGTCTGTTTCAAGATCCGTCGGTTCACGCAGGCTCTCACTCACCTGATCTTCGTCCCGGTCGTTGTAACGCACCCTGACCGTGAGGGTGCGGATGCTGCGGCCTTCCTCCCGCACCCGGGCAAACAACCGGTCGGCCATGTGGCGCAGCGTCGCCTCGACGTATTCCTCGTCCGTGATGTCGGCGGCAAACGTCTCCTGCCGGCTGAACGTCTTTTGCGGATCACGCTTCGGCACAAGCGGACGTTCATCAATGCCGTGCGCAAACTGGCGGATGCACCGCGCGGACGCGCCCAGCAACAACTCCAACATTTCCAAAGGCGTGCCCGCAACCTGGCCAATCGTTGCCAGCCCGGCGGCACACAGACGCGCCCCGGTTTGGGGACCGATGCCCGGCAACCATTGACTGGACAGTGGTTGCAAAAACACCGCCTCCTCGCCCGGGGGGACGACTTGAAACGCGCCGGGTTTATGGAGTTTGGAAGCGATGGCGCTGACCAGTTTGTTCGTGGCAATACCCTCGCTGACGGTGATTTTGAGGCGTTGGCCAATGGCCTTGCGGATGGTCCGGGCAATTTCCACCGGCGCCTGGCGGCGATGCCCCGTCAGGTCGAAGTAACCCTCGTCAATCGAAGTCTGTTCCACGTCCGGCGTGAAGTCATAACAGTAACCGAACATCCAGTGCGAAAATTGTTCGTAGCGCTCGAAGTCACCCGGCAGCACAATAAGTTTCGGGCAAAGCTTGCGCGCGCGCGCGGCGGGCATGGGCGTGTAAACCCCCCACCGGCGGGCTTCATAGGAGGCTGAAGCGATGATGCCGCGCGCGCCGCCACCCACCGCCACGGGCTTGCCGCGCAGTTTGACGTCCGCCGCCTGCTCCACGGCGGCGAAAAAAGCGTCGGCATCCAGATGCACAATGGTGCGGGGAAACGACATGCGGCAACGTGCTCCAGCCGGCCGGTGCGTCCGGGGGCAAAACCGGCCTCTCCTTCATTCGTTTGTCTGCCGGATCAACGCGCGAAACACGCCTTGAATCACCAGTTCCTCCGAGGGAATCAGATCGGGATATTTCGGGTTTTCAGCCTTCAGAAACGGTCGGCCATTTTTAACGACAAAAGTTTTGAGGGTGCTCTGGCGATCAATCAGCGCCGCCACAATCTGCCCCGGGCGCGGCTCCGCACCGTGTTCAAATACGGCAATGTCACCGTCGCAAATATGTCTGCCGATCATGGAATCACCCGCAACGCGAAGCGCAAATGTGTTGCGCGTCGGTTTGAAGCCGATGCTGGCCACGTCCACGGTGACGCAACCATCCGGTTGCTGCTCGCGATCGGCCGAAAAGCCGGCGGGAATCGTTCCGTAAAGTGGAATGTCCGCAAGCCGGCCCCGCAGTTTCAGCAGCGCCGACGTGACGCGCAGAGCGCGCGCCTTGCGGGGAACGGATTCCAGGAAGCCTTTGCGCCGGATCAAACGCAAGTGTTCCGTCGCCGCGTTTGGACTGCGAAAGCCGAAATGCGCGGCGATTTCCTGGTGCGTCGGCGTCACGCCCTGCGTTTGCTGGCATTTATGGATGAAATCCAGAACGCGCTGTTGTTTCACGGTCAACTTCATCATACTGTTCGTCTAAACAGTATCAGCTCCTGGCAGCCTGTCAACCACACTGTGCAGACGCAAATCCCGGCCCGGCCGGCATGGCGGCGGAGTGATTATTTGCCTGCGGCGGCCCGGCGGGGGGGCGTGGAAGCCGGCGCCTCCCGGAAACGGAATCATCCGGGACACGGGGACGCACATCCGCACCGCCCGGTCCGGGCGGAGCCTTCCGGCGCGCGGAACCGCCCTACTTTGCCGGACGCGGATCGTACTGTCTTACGGAACTGGAAGCGCGCACGACGGCGCGCATTTCGGCCAGCGATCTGAGTTCGCCATCGGCACGGACTTGCGTAAGCAGGTTGCCGAGCGCCGTCGCCTCCACTGGTCCGGCCACGACCGGTCGCTGGCACGCGTCAGCGGTAAGTTGGTTCAACAATTCACTCTGCGAACCGCCGCCAACAATGTGAATGACTTCACAGGGCGTGGCGGTGAGCTCCTCGAGCGCGGCCAGGGTTTCGCGATATTTCAACGCCAGGCTGTCATAACAGCAGCGCACCAGTTCCCCGGCGCTCCGTGGCAGGGGCTGCCGTGTTTCCCGGCAGAAATCCTGAATGGCGCGCGGCATGTGCGGCGGATTCAGAAAGCGCGGGTCATTCGCATCAACAAGCGAGCGCCCGGGGCGCGCTTGGGCGGCCAGTGCCGCGAGTTGATCGTAGTTGTAATTTTTTCCACCGGCGGCAAGGGCGCGCCGGCATTGCTGAACGAGCCACAAACCCATGATGTTTTTCAGCAGCCGGTATGTGCCGTCAATGCCGCCTTCATTGGTCAGGTTCAATTCCAGCGCCCGCCGGGACAGCACCGGCGCGGACACTTCCACGCCCAGCAGCGACCACGTGCCGGAACTCAGGTAGGCCCAGTTGGCCTTTCCCGTGTGGGCCGTGGGAACGCCGGCCACGGCCGAAGCGGTATCGTGCGAAGGTGGCGCCACAACTTTCACGCCCACCAGGCCGGTTGGCGCGGCCAGGGATTTTCGCAACGGTCCCAGCGTCGTGCCCGGCGGAACGATTTTTGGCAGAAAATGCGCGGGCAGCCCGAACTGCTTGAGCAAGGCCAGCGACCAACTGCGATGGCGCGGATGCACAAATTGCGAGGTCGAAGCGATGGTGAATTCCGCGCGTTTCACGCCGCACAGCGCCCAATGCAGAAAGTCCGGGATGAAGAGCAGGGTCTGGGCAGCGGCCAGCAGTTCGGGCGCGTGCCGTTGCCAAGCCAGCAGCTGGTAGAGCGAATTGAACTCCAGAAATTGCAGGCCGGATTGCGCGAAAATCGCCGCGCGGGGCACCTGTTTGAACGCCCGCGCCAACGCCCCGCGCGTGCGGGCGTCGCGGTAGTGATAGGGTTGGCCCAAAATTTCGTTCTGCCGGTTGAGCAGAACAAAATCCACCCCCCAGGTGTCCGCCCCCACCGAGACGATCCGCCGCCCATGCTTCTGCTGCGCCAGCGCGAGGCCGGTCTGAATTTCCGCCCAGAGCCGCAGCAGATCCCAGCGCAACGAATCTCCCAGCACCACCCCGCCGTTCGGGAAGCGATGCACTTCCTCCAGCCGCAACCGCCGGCCGTTCCAAATCCCGGCGATGACCCGGCCGCTTTCGGCGCCCAAATCCACCGCCAAATAAACCTTCCCGGTCATGAGCTTAAAGGCGCCGGCTCAACACGTCCCGCTCGTAATTTTTCACTTCGACCAGCCACGCTTCGCCCACGGGCACACCCTGTTGCCAGCAATAATAATCCCAGACCGCGCCAAAGGGCAGGGTCTTGGCCTCCTCCATCAATGCCAGGCGCGCCGTGTAATCGCCGGCGCGCTCCAGTTGCTGGTAACGCGCATGGGGTTCAAGCATGGCCAGGCACAGCGCGCGCAGCATGTTGCGCGTCCCGATGACCCAGGCGGCGAGCCGGTTGATGCTGGCATCGAAGAAATCGAGGCCGATGTGCGTGCGGTGCAGGTAATGGCCGCGCACCAGTTCCTGCGCGATGGCCTGCAAGTCGTCCGTCAGTGTGACCACGTGATCACTGTCCCACCGCACCCCGCGGCTGACGTGCAACAAAATCTCCGGCACAAAACACAGCACCGAGGAAATTTTATCCGCCATGTTTTCGGTGGGGTGGTAGTGCCCGGCATCCAGGCAGACCAGTGTCTGATGTTGCACCGCGTAGCCGAGGTAAAACTCGTGCATGCCCACGGTGTAACTCTCCGCGCCGATGCCGAACAATTTGCCCTCGACCGCATCCAGGTGGTGTTTGGGATTCAGCTGCTTTTTGAACACGGCATCCAGTGATTCCTGTAACCGCTCGCGCGGACCGCGGCGGTCCGCCGGCGTGTCCTTCATGCCGTCGGGGATCCAGACATTGGTCACGGTCGGCGTGCCCAGCGCGCGGCCCATGGCGGCCCCGATTTCGCGACTGCGCTGGCAATGCTCGATCCAGAACTGGCGAATGCCTTTGTCACGATGCGAGAGCGTGAAACCGCTGGCGGATTTGGGATGCGAGAAACAGGTGGGATTGAAGTCCAGCCCGATGCCCAGGGACCTGGCCCACGCGATCCAGTTGCGGAAATGACGGGGTTCAATGGCGTTGCGCTCCACCTTCCGGCCGCCGAATTCACCGTAGCTGGCGTGCAAATTGAACCGATGCCGGCCCGGAATCAGCGCGAGTGCCTTGGTGGCATCCGCCCGCAACTCCTCCGGCGTGCGCGCCTTGCCCGGATAATTGCCCGTGGCCAGGATGCCGCCGGTCAACGCCCCGCCGAAATTCTCAAATCCGCCCACGTCGTCACCCTGCCAGCAGTGCAGCGACACCGGCACTTTGACGAGTTGTCGCAGCACCTGGTCGGTGTTCACACCCAGCCCGGCATAACGTTCGCGGGCGAGCCGGTAGGCGCTGTCGAGGCGACGATCGGAAAACCTGGCTTTGCTCATAGTAACGCCATATCACCAGCTAAAGGGTTTCCAGGGCAAGCGGAAAACCGGCCGGGCCCGGGGCGGGCGGCCGCGGCCACATCCGGTTGCCGCGAAGAATTCTTGCTTGAGCGCCGCCTGAACCTTTACCACCTTCCAACGCCTATGCAAATCACGACCGGATTCCGCCCGTTCTCCAGCGCGCGCCCTTCCCGCGGCTGGCGTTGCTTGGCCGCCTTGCTGCTCATGGGATGCGCCGCCACCGCCCGCGCCGACATCCCGGCCGGCACCAATCGCTGTGTCGTTCCCGTGCCGCGCACGGACGAACGCGCCACCAACCGCCTGGCGGAATTGAACCGACGGGTCCGGGAAAACGCCGGCCAGGCACAATTGATCTTCGTGGGCGATTCCATCACGCAGGGCTGGGAGGGCAGTGGCAGCGAAGTTTGGACCAAATACTACGCGCACCGCCACGCACTGAATCTCGGCATTGGCAGCGATCACACGCAACACGTGCTCTGGCGGCTGGATCACGGCAACCTCGAAGGCCTGCATCCCCGCGTCGCCGTGGTGTTGATCGGCGTCAACAACGCGCCCGATGAAAGCAACACCCCGCGAATGATCCTGGAGGGCGTCACCGCGGTGGTTTCCCGGCTGCGCGAAAAACTGCCGCAAACCAAGATCCTGCTGCTGGGCATCTTCCCCTTCCGCGAGGATTTCCACCCGCAACGCGCCAAGGTGCTGGAGGTCAATCAGGCGCTGCACCAACTGGATGACGGGGAGTGGATTCATTTCCTCGACTTCGGTTACATCTTCCTGGACCGTCAGGGCCGGATCCCCAAGACCCTGATGGGGGACGCCGTACATCCCACGCCATACGGTTACCGGCTCTGGGCGGAGATCATGGAACCGAAACTGGCGGAATTAATGGGGGATGCACCGGTCCCGCCGTGAGGTCCGCGGCCCCCGCGGGCGGTTGCGGAGAACGCCGCCCACGCCCGGGTGACGGCAACTGCCGCCGGAAAGCGGTTGCTTTATTTTTTGCAATTTCATTAGGATTTCCGGCAAGAGATTGTTTTGTGGCAAAAGAAGAAGCAATTGAATTGACGGGCACGGTCAGCCAGGTCCTGCCGGGAACCATGTTCCGTGTCTCCCTCGCCAACGGGCACGAAGTCCTCGCGCACATCTCCGGCAAAATGCGCAAGAATTGGATCCGCATCAATGTCGGCGACAAGGTCAAAGTCGAAATGTCGCCGTACGATCTCGGCAAGGCGCGCATCACGTTCCGCGAATTCTGACGGCGCGGCACCGGGGTTCCCGGGCTTGCATTCCCGCCGCAAATCTGCCACGACCGGCGCATGCCGTCCGTCGTAAACGTCGCCATCCATTCGAGCCAGACGCCGGAAAACGTCCGGCGCGCGCTGCTGCAATCGTTGCGCACCCGCCGCATCAATCACAAGTTTCACTACGATTCCGTCCAGCAGACGCACCAGTGGCTCGCGTTGCACCAGGCCTGGTCGCCATCCCGCAACGACGCCGACTGCAGAGCCACCTACCAGCGCGCCTTCGCGGCCGTCACAGGGCAAATCGCGGCCCGCGCAGTTCATCTCATCGGGCTGGGGTGTGGCGGCGGCCAAAAAGACACGCGCCTGCTGCGCCGGCTGCGCACCCGTGGCAAACAACTGACCTACGCCCCGGTGGACGTCAGCACCGCCATGGTGCTGGTGGCCCAGCGGACCGCGCGCCGCATCCTGCCGTCCGCGCGCCAGTTCCCGTTGGTCTGTGATCTGGCCGTGGCGCGCGATCTCCCGACAGTGCTGAACGCGACCGCGCCCCCGCGGGCGGCGCGCTTGATCACGTTCTTCGGCATGATTCCAAATTTCGAACCGCAGCAGGTGCTGCCGGTTTTGCGTCAACTGTTGCGCCGGCGGGAGGATCGGTTGCTGTTCAGCGCCAATCTGGCGCCCGGCAGCGATTACGCACAGGGCCTGCAACGCGTCCTGCCACAATACAACAACGCGCTCACCCGTGAATGGCTGCTGACCTTTTTGTTGCGACTCGGCATCGCGCGTGCGGATGGCGCCGTCACCTTCGGAATCGAGCGCACCGCCTCCGGCTTGCAACGGGTGGTCGCGCACTTCCGTTTTCGCCGCGCCCGCCGTCTCACGGTGGATGCGGCGAATATGCGGTTCGAACGCGGTTCCGCACTGCGGCTGTTCTTCTCCTACCGCTACACGCCGGATTTGGCGGGCGAGCATCTGGCCCGCGCCGGTCTGCAGGTCAAGGCCCGCTGGCTGACCCGCTCGGGCGAGGAAGGCATTTTTCTGTGCGCGCGTCAGTAAGTTCGCAGAGTGTCGAGCACGGCCTTGATGCGCGGGACTTCGTGGGTGCGGAACAGATCGGTCTTTCCAAGGGACGCCAGCACCGCGAAGAACGGCTCGGCGCAGCGGACTTCCTCGCCAAAATTCTCGAAGGCATGGGGCAGGGCATGGCAGAGGGGAAAACCCAGTGTGCGCAGGCGAAACGTGTTCAGGAAAACCTTCATCTGATGCCGCACACGGACGGCGCTGTCCTGCAAGTTGCGGTAGTAAAAGCCCAGGCCCGGATCAATGAAGATGCGTTCGACGCCGTGGCGTTGCGCGGTCTCAATCTGGCGCGCGAAGTAATCGTGCATCATCGGGATTGGGTCGGCGTTGAGATCGAAGTCGCCGACCTCGCGGACGTTCCGGCCCTGGACGTAACAGATGATCACGGCGGCGGCGTGGGCGGCAACCATGCGGAACAGTTCGTCGTTGCGATGCGTACCCGTGAGGTTGAGGACGTTCGCGCCGGCTTCGAGGCAGGCGCGAGTGACGGCAGGTTGATAAGTCTCGACGGACACGAGAATGTTCGCCTCGCGCAAGGCTTTGATGACGGGCAGCAACTTGGAATTTTGTCCGGCCGCCTCCACGCGCGCCGCCTGAGCCAGCGTGGATTCCGCGCCGAGGTCCACGATGTCCGCGCCCTGTGCCGCCAGCGTTCGGCTCCGTTGAATCGCGCTTTCGGCTGTGAGACAAACGCTCTCGCGATACCAGGAATCGGGGGAGAGATTCACCACGCCCATGATCGCGGGCCGCTGATTGAAGGTGAAAGTTTTTCCGCCCAGCGAGAATTCCTTTACCTTGGCAGCAAGCGCCGCCCGGTTTTGCGCGGCCAATTCGGCGAGTTGTTCAAGTTGCAGCACTTCGGGAAATCGTAAATCGTAAATCTGAAATCGTAAACGGGAATGGCGCGCCCGGCGTGAGTCGAACACGCGACCCTCTGCTTAGAAGGCAGATGCTCTATCCAACTGAGCTACGGGCGCACGCAATTTCAGTTAAGCGACTGGCGGATTCACGGACGTCCTGCGAAACCTCTGCCGTTGTATCCCGTGATGCTTTCCCGCGGCGCAACCGCACCGCAAGACCTCCCCAGCGGCGCGGGAGCGCAAACAGGCCAGCCATTGCGCGTGCCGGCCTTGCCCCGGCGGAAACGGAGGGCGTTTCGGAAAGCGCCGCGCTGGCTGCCAATCAAGCCCACAACCCTGTATTATGCTCGCGTCAAGATTCGCGGCAAGCTTGTTCGCCGGGAGCAGCACGAACATTCATCGGTGGCGGCGCGGGCAGCCTTGTTGTTCATGCAGAGCGGGTTTGTCTTCAGGGTTCCAATGCGATCCAGTTGATGTCGAAGGTGAGTTGCGGTTCACGGACCAACCTCAGTGTGCCCGACGGTTCGGCGAAACTGAATTGGCCGTAGTAGCTGATGGCCGGAACGCCCGTCGGCAGCACGATCAAGGATGTGCCGGCGGCCGCGCTCGCCTCCGGGTCCAACAGGGCCGGCGAGTTCCACACCGTCCCGTCGGCGTCCGCGGCCCGCACGTATTGCAACCGTCCGCTGATGAAACTCATGGCGGGTCGGCCGTTCACCACTTGCAGGGAAATGTCCGCGCCGTAATCGCCCACCTGCACGGGCGTTCCCCAAGCCGCGCCGTTGGCGTCGGCGGCGCGCACGAACCGCGTGCCGCCGGCGGGCCGGGCGTAACCGATGGCGGGCCGGCCGTTCACCACGGCCAGCGAGGTTTGCCAGCTTTGCGTCGCGTCCACCGTCACGGGCGCGCCCCACGCCGTCCCGTCGGCGTCGGTCGCGCGGATATATTTCAGCGCGCCGGCGGAGAAATCTTCATAGCTGATGGCGGGGGCGCCGTTGACGACGGCCAGCGAAAGCGTGCGTCCGACCTGGCCCGCCGTTTGCACCGCCACGGGTGCGCCCCAAGCGGTGCCGTTGGCGTCGGTGGCGCGGGCATACTTCACATCCCAGTTGGGAGACTCAAACCAGGCGATGGCGGGATGGCCATTCACGATCGCGAGTGAAACATACGAGAAACTCGTGCTGGTGGAGGCAACCACGTCGGTGGGGGATCCCCACGCCGTGCCGTCCACGTCGGTCGCGCGGATGAATTGCACCGCACCGGTGACTGAATGATACGCGATGGCGGGATGGCCGTTGACCACGGCCAGCCGGATGTAATCCTGCCCGCCGCGGCCCAGCAAAAGTTTGAGCGGCGCGCTCCAACCGGTCCCTGTGGAGTATCCCCGCAGGTATTGGATGCAGGCGGGCGTGCCTTGGGCAGCGAGGGCCACCGCACCGTTGGTCAGCAGCGCCAGGGATGAATGAACCCCGTATTCGGACAGCTTTTGCACCGCCGCCGGCGAACTGAACCGGCCGGTGAACCCAGAGGCCGACCGGGACTTCACGTAAAGCGCGGCCTGTTCCCCCAGAGTGGGAGGGTATCCCGGTTGCAGTCCCAAAGTGACGACGGGCGTGTTGCTGAACGCGGGATTGAACGCCACCACGAAATCCCCCTGGCCGAAGTCCACGGCGAATGCTCCGGATGACACCGTGCCCGAACGCGGCGGTTTGGCCAGTTGCGCGGCGGTGATGGCGCCGGGGGCGATGTTTGCGGCCTGGACCGCACCCGCAGCCAGTTGCGCACCGGCAATCGTGCCGGCAAGAATCTGCCCGCCGTTGATTTCACCCGTGATGCCGCCGGCGGTGATTGCGTAAGGCGTGGCCGTCAATGCCTGGCGCGGCGTCAGCGGCGTGAATGCGCCGCCGCCACTGGCGCGCACGGCAATCTCCAGCCAGCGCGGGTCGCCCGTGAACACGCCCGCGCCCGGATCGAGCGTGACCGTGAACAGTCCGTTGCTCACGGCAACCGGCGAATTCGTCAACGGCCCCGCGACGATGCCCGGCCCGCCCGCCGAGTCGTAAATCGTAAATCGCAAATCGTAAATGCCGTTGGCGGGAGTTGAGCCATCATTGAGGCGGCCTTGATAAGTGAAGGCCGTGCCCTGGGCGAGGCAGGTTGAGAGTTGAGGGATGAGGGTTGAGAGCAGAACCAAGGCTGCTGCGATTCTGGATTTGGATCGGGTGTTCATAATGTTTTGTTGGGATTAAGTCTGAGGAGCGAGATCAAGGCTTGAACAGCCGGTAGAACCGATTCCCGGTGGGCGGATTGACGATGAGGGTTTTCGTCGTGCCGTCGTCCTGGAGGGTGTCGGTGACGTTGCTCCAGTTCACGCTGGCGACGCTGTTGGTGTTTTGCTGCAACACCCAGCCCGTAGAAGGTGACGGCCACCACACGGCCACGGTGTTGGTGGTGGTGCGCGCGATCGTGAGTGTTGGTGCGCCGGGAGTCTGCACGGCTTGGATGGCCCAGAAACCGCCTTGCAGGGTGTAGTTGCCACCGACCATCAGTGCGCCGGCATCCGGCTGGCCGATGGTGCCGGTGACGGAATAAACGCCACCCGTGCTCGTCCCGCCGCCGCCGTCAATCGTGTACCAGTTGATTGAGAATTGAGCGAGGCAGGTTGAAGGTTGAAAGATGACGGTGGAGAGCCAGAGGAGAAGGCCGAAACGAAGAAACGGAGAGACAGAGAAACGGCGCGCGGGCCATCTGATCGGGCCGCCGTTTCGCCGGTTTGCCAAGTCGCCGTTTCCTGTTGGGTTCTTTGGATTTCGCGGTTCGGAATTCGGAGGTTTCATAGTGGTTGTTGGGTTCAAGGTTTGCCGATGGTGACCCATCCGGAGCGGGTGGCACGCAGCGTTACGGGTTTGGAGATTGTGAATTGTTCGTCGTAATTTCCGGGGCGGATCATGACTATGTTGCCGCTCGTTGCCGTCGCAGCGGTGACGCCCGTCTGCACCAGACGATAGGGATTGGTACTATATCCATCGTTGCCGCCTTGAGCGTTGTTCCGGTCCACAAAGTACGTCACTCCGGTCATTTCCGAGGCCAGGTAACGACGCGCGATGTCGGCCCAACGATCGAGTTGCCCCTCGGTCAAGTCGAAGTCGAGATCATTGTCGCAGTGATAACTCATGATGTTATTGGTGGCGACCCGCAAGACGGCGGCGGACCACCCCAACTGAGCAGCCCGGGCCAAAGTGTTGTTGAACTTGCAACTGCACCAATCCGGGACTCCAGGTTGTTCACAAACTGTCGGATCAGCGTCAACCACTGTGTCAGCGACGCGGTCATCGGCCCAGGTGTGGATCAGCCCCATGTGGTGTCCAAACTCATGCGCGACGATGCTCAGTTCACTTCCGGGCGCACCTTGGACTCCTGCGCAAAAGACAGCGATGCGACCGTTCATCGTATTGTAGGGCGCATAGTTGGCTAGCGCGTCCTCGGGGTTGGAAGCCCAGCCGGCACACCACTCATTGCCCGCAGGGCCCAGGTTGCGGTTGACGATATAGACATTCAGGGCGTCAGCTCGCCATCCGGTTTGAGCGGCGTTGGTGCGGATGGAGTACTCAAACGGAACCGCCTCGCTTTGATCGAGGTTGTAGTACTGGGAGTAACCGTTCACCGAGCCGTCGAAACTGGGATATTGGTAACGGAAACCGCGCCCGAAACGCGCATTGCCTGCATTGGCGGTGTCAATGGCCTGACGCCACTGGTTGGAGGTGGTATAGCCACCGGTGGGAGGCTGGCTTGAGCCATTGAGGATGAACTTGGTCGAGACACGTATTTCAATGTATTGGGCCTGGCTGCTCAGGGTAGCCGCAAGCAGCAACAAGACCAGAACCGGGAGATAAACTCCGTTCACTGCTCGACTGGTTGGCGATTTCATAAGGAAGGTGCGATTGCAGAATCATTGAAGGGTGACCAGCACGAGCACCAAGCCCGTGCCCTCTTTCAAACTCGTCATGGCTTTGCCGAGGATGGCGCCCTGGGCGCGGGCGTGGTCGGTGACTTTCATCGCATGGCCGGGCTGGGCGGAAGTCGTCAGCAAATCGCCGGGTTTGATCGGGCCATTGCTCGTGTCGGCCTGAACATACACCCGACCGGTCAGAGCCACCTGTTGATCGCCCTCGACGCGCCCCTTCTGCTGGAGACTCAAGCCCGGACTGACGCCACCCGCGCCGCTGATGACGCCCGCCACGCGCCGGTCATAGGGTTCGGTACTGAGTTTCAATTGACCGGGGTGGGCTTCGTCAATCACCACCACGGACCCTTCTGCGAGATTCGCCTCCGACATTCTGAACGGCTCGGCAATGTCCGCGCCGCCGGTGATGGTGAGTACTTTCACAAACAACGTGCCGTTGGTGTTCAGCGACATCACATCGCCGTTGCCGTCGGCATAAAAGCGCAATGAGTTCTCCCCACCCAAGGCAAAATCCCAAAAAGGTTTCGTGCCGGTCTGCAACCGCAACCGCACCCAGCCCGTGTCTGACGGGTCCCTTAACCTCAATTGTGCCTTGTTGAAGGGGGAAGCGTAGTTGATGTTTACGGCGCCGGAGAAACTGCCGGCAAGGCCGTTGGCGCTGGTTCCGTAGATGGCGGTGCCGTTGGCGCTCGATCCAAAAACCGCCGTACCAAACGACGAATCGCACGTACCCCGGATCGCTGTGGGCAGAGGAATACCGAGGTAGTGTGTGAGCACATTCAAACCGACCTCAGAATCGGCCGAGGTGACGTCCAATTGCCCCCGGTTGTCCAGGTGCATGCGCTCGGCGCCCGCGGTACGAAAGCTGAAGGCGTCCGTACCCAAATAGCCAATCTGGCCGGGATACGTGCTGGCCGCGTTGTTGAAGTTGATCGCACCCAGATAAATGGGTGAGGCGGTGTTGTTCCGCAACTCGAGCACCGAGCCGAAGACGTTGGCCGTAGAATCGAGCCGCGCCACACTCTGTCCGGCGGAAAGATGCAGAGGCCAGGTCGGGCTGGCGGTCCCGATGCCCACGCGGTTGTTGATAGGGTCAATGGCGAGCGTGCTCGTGTCCAGCGTGAGGGTGGAGCTCAACGCCCAGTTGCCACCGGAAGGCAGCGACGCAGTGGCCAGCGCACCGGAAAGATTGCCGGAGAGAATCGCATACGGAGCAGCCGTTAATGCCTGTCGTGGCGTTAGCGTGGTGTACGCCCCGCCGCCGTTCGTGCGCACGACGAGTTGCAACCAGCGGGCTTCGCCATTGAACGGACCAGCGCCGAAATCCAGCGACAGAGTCAGCAGGCCATTGGTCACGGCCACATTGCTGAACTCCAGCGTCCCGCCAATCTGGGCATCACCGGGCTGCCCGGCGATGGCGCGGTTGTAAAGCTGGGCACGGATGTCGTAGGAGCCGCTGGCAGGGTTGGTACCATCGGTGAGGCGGCCCTGGTAGGTGAACACGGATCCTTGAGCGAGCAAGCCGGAAGCGGAAAGGCTCAAGGCTAAACCCAGCGCGAGGCTGGCGTAGTGGAGGCAGTATTTGATTTTCATGATTTTCACGGATTACGTGATTTTGGGTGGGTTGAAATCGCGGATCGCAATTTGCAGGTGGAACTGGAGGAGTTATAGCAACAATCGTGAAGATGTTCAATCAAAAATTGAGAAAATGCGGGGTCATTCACGGTGTCCGACTCCCGGGCTATGGAGCAATTCGACCCCGGAATTCGGGCGCGGAGCGAGACTCGGCACCGCAGCGAAGACGTGGGGAAATGATCGCCAGGCACACATTACAGTCTCCTGTCAGTCATCCCCCCGGCCGTCTTGGTTTTGAACACGAGCCGTCCTGACGAAAGTGGCGATTCCAAATTATCCGCCGGGGTTTTGGAGCGCGCCGGCACAACGCACCGGCAGCGGCACATTCAAGGGTGGACGGCGCTGGTAATGGAACTCGAAACTGATCCCAGTGGCGGGCGGATAAAAATTCCTGCCGGACCGTTGATCCGGGACACCAACGACAGCAGTCTGGGCTCTTTCGCTCCCGTTTCGGTTCCGGGCCGGCGATCAATCGCCGATGGAGCGATTATCCTCAGGAGCGCCCACACTGGCTGCAGGCGCCCGCAATGGCCGGCCGCCACGATCCCGATGTTTCACTGGTGCAGCGGCTCGAGCGTCAAGGGATCGCGGAGCGGGCGGTCATGAATTGTCCCCAAGGACTCCAGTTTCACGGCGTGGTTGGGATGGCCTTTGAGGATCTCCGCCTTGTCGCCGACAATGAGAATGACGAGGCGATCCGGAGTGAGATACTGTTGCGCCACCCGCTGCACGTCGGCCTTGGTCACCGCGCGAACTTTCGCGGCGACGTGTTGCCAGAAATCCGGATCGGTTTGATAGCGACCCGTAAATTCCTCGCCGGCCAACATGCCTACGATCTGACTTTTGGAGGCAAAACTGCGCGGTAGCCGGTCAATGAAGCCACTCTTGGCGTTCTCCAGTTCTTCCGTGCTCACCGGTTCAGCCGCCATGCGTTTCATTTCCTCGATGATGAGAGAGAGCGCATACGCCACGGTGCGGGATTTGGACTGGAAACTCGCGCGAAAGCAGGATGGAAAATACACGCCGCCGGGAAACGAGGAGCCCACGGCGTAGGCCAGGCCTTCATCGGAACGCACACGGTTCACAATACGCGCCGTGAACCCGCCACCGCCAAAAATCTCGTTCATGATGAGAATCGGGAAATAATCCGGGTTGTCCCGCATGATGCCCGGCAACAACAGGGTGACCCGGCCCTGGTTCACGTCCTTGTCCATCAGATAAATGCCCGCCGGGGCCATGGTGACTGCCTGCGGAATGGGCGGTGGCGGAGCATCCGTCCAGGGCCAGTGGGCAAAGAGCTGTTCGAGTTTGGTCACCAGGGTGGCCCGATCGAAGTCGCCACTGGCGGCCACCACAAAATTGGAGGGAAAAAACCAGCGCCGGTGGAAGGCGAGCAAGTCCTCGCGGGTGACGGAGGCCAGGGAGGCGGCGGTGGCGTTGCGATTGTCCCAGAATTGCTCACCGTAGGCGAGATAGCCGGTCTCCAGGCGTTCGATGTTCGCGGATTCGTCGTTGCGCTGTTTCATCGTCTGCAACGATTGTTGTTTGTAAAGCGCCAGCCGATCTTCCTGAAACCGTGGCTGCGTCAGCACTTCCCGCAAAATTGCCAGTCCCTCGTCCAGGTCTTTGGACAGCAGGTTCAAGGTGACGCTGCCTTGCGCCCCGCCCATGCTGGAGGAGAGGTTTGCCGCCAAAAAGGCCAGCCGCTCGTCCAGCTCCTGGGCGGTGCGGTGGGCGGTGCCGGCGCGCGTCAGCAGCTGGCCGCACAGATCGGTCAAACCCTCCTTGCCCGGCGGTTCAACCCAGTCCCCGGTGTGGACTGACAAGGTAATGGTAACCAGCGGCAGCTCGCGGTCTTCCGCCACGTAAGCCACAGGGCCGCTCGTCAGCGGGACGCGATAGGTCGCCGCGTGCGGCGGTTGAAAATGAAAGGGCGGAAACTGCAACGCTTCCGGCCGGGCCGGAATCGCCGGATAGGACTTGATGTAATTGACTTCCGGGCCGGTGGCGATGGCGCGAGGGCCCGAGTGCGGAGGCTGGGTGCGGCATCCTGCCAGCAACACCACCGCCAGGGCGACGGGCGCCAAATCAAACGCGGTTTTCATGACTTCGATTTCCTGCGAGCTTCCGGCTTGCGCACGTAAGTGGCCACGGCGCGATTTTCCGGCGTGAAATAAGTTTGGACGACCCGTTGCACATCCGCCGCCGTCACGGCCTGATACTTGGCGGCGGCGTCATTGATCTCATGCCAGTTGCCCAGCCCGTCGTATTGTAACAACTGCATCAAGATGGCGAGGTTGGAGGACAGCTTGCGATATTCGGCGGCGGCAAAGTTGTTTTTCACTTTTTGCAGCTCCTCGGCGGACACCTCCTCCCGGGCGAGCCGATCCAGTTCCGCGTAGATGGCCGCCTCGACTTCCGCCGGGGTACGCCCGTCCTTGGCTTCGCCGCCAATGTTGAACAGTCCCGCCCATTTCTGCGCGCCCTGCCAGGCCCAGGTTTCGGTGGCAATGTCATTGGTCAACACCAACCCCTTGTACAAACGTCCGGTGCGGGTGGAAAGAATTTGGGCAAGGATGGCGAGCGGATAGGAATCCTTGTGTCCGAACGGCACGGTGTGCCAGAGGATGTCCACCTGGGGATTGGCCTCGGCCTCCGCGTCCATGCGTTTTTCGGCGGGTTGTTTGACTTCCAAGGTCACCACATCCGGCGCGTCCTGCGCCCCGCGTGGAATCCGGGAGAAATACTTTTCCGCCAGCGCCGCCGCGGGTCCGGCCTGGAAATCCCCCACCAACACCAGGGTGATGTTTTGCGGGGCGTAATAGGTGGCGTAAAAGTCGTCCGCCTGGGCTTTGGAAATGGCCGGAATGTCCGAAGGCCAGCCGACCGTCGGCCAGCCGTAGGGGTGCGACTCCCAAAACATCGAGTTGAAAGTTTCCGCAAATTTACCCAGCGGCGTGGCTTCCGTGCGCATCCGCCGCTCCTCAAACACCACGTCGCGTTCAGCATAAAACTCCCGGAACACCGGCCGCAGGATGCGCTCGGATTCCATCCACATCCAGAGTTCCAATTTGTTCGCCGGCACGCTGATGAAGTAGGCGGTCATGTCGTCCGAGGTGAACGCATTCATGCCGGCACCGCCCGCGCGATTGTAAATGCGATCAAATTCATTCTTCACCAGGATTTTGCGCTGTTCCGCGATCAATTCATTAAACTGCTGTTCCAATTCCCGGTACCGCGCGGTCCGGTTCTCCGGTTTGAACACGTCATCAATCGTCCCCGCCCGATACGCAGCGCGCATCCTGGCTTCCTCGATCCGCATCTGGTCGCGCAGCGCTTCCTGCGCGGCGATGATTTCCACGTCCCGGGCAAAGTCCAGCGTGCCGATGGTCGGTGTGCCCTTGAACATCATGTGTTCGAACAGGTGCGCGATGCCGGTGATGCCCGGGCGCTCGTTGGCACTGCCGACGTGCGCCACCCATCCTCCGGCGATGGAAGGATCGTCGTGCCGCTCGACCAACAGCAGACGCATGCCGTTGGGGAGGGTTTTCTCAATGACCGGAACACGCTGGGCGGGGAGCGAAACGCAACCCACCCCCAGCACCAGTCCCGCCATCCTTAGGATAAATTTCAGGCGCATGGCTCACTTTCGTTACGCCAACCCTCGCGGGTTGAATTGTCGCAACGACGAATATTCCGGCGCCGCCGGCAAAAAGCCAATGCCAGAATGCGCAGCCCCGCGCGGTGATTCAACCTACCGGCGCCACCGCCGCAACAGCAGGTGCAGGACATCATGGGCGGCGGGGACCTTCGCGGACAACGCCAGCAACCAATAAGCCGCGCCAGCGGCGGCAATCGGCAACAGCACCCCCCCCAGCCGCGCGGTCAACACCTGATGCCCGTGCGCGTCATCCCACCAGCGAAACACACCGTGGGCCAGCAGGCCGGAGAGCACGGCGGCGGCAAGCAGCAGGCTCACATGGCGATTAAGCCCCACCAGGTCCAGCCGCGCCAGTCTGCGGCGCAGCGCATACAGGAGCAGTCCGGCATTGAGGATCGCACTGCCCGTGTTGGCGACGGCCAGTCCGGCTTCCCGAAACGGATGCACCAGCACCACCGCCAGCCCAAGATTCAGCACCAGGCAAAACACACTGACCTGCATCGGTGTCTTGATGTCGTTGAGCGCAAAAAACGCGCGGGCCAGAATGTTGTTCATCGAGAACAACACCAATCCGGGCGCAAAACATTGCAGCGTCAACGCCACCCGCCGGGTGGCGTCCGGCCCGAATTTGCCGTGTTCAAACAACAGCCGCACGATGGGCTCGGCCAGCGCGAACGCCACGGCGGCTGCGATCAGGTTGCTGAACGAAAGGTAATTCAGGCCCTGGTTGAGCGTGGCCCGGAACTCCGGATATTTCCTGGCGGCCGCCAATCCCGACAAGGTGGGCAACAGGAAGGTGGCGAGGGAAATGCCGAAGACCCCCTGCGGAAATTCCATCAGACGCACGGCCACATCAAACGTGGCGTTGATGGTTTTGGTGGGGTCCACAAAAAACACATAGGTCTGCGTCACCAGCACATTGATTTGAAAGGCCGCGACGCCGATCGAACCCGGGATCATTTTTTTTACGACCGCGCGCACCGTGGAATCCTGCCAGGGCGGCACCCAGCGCAGCCGATAGCCTTCGTGATGCAGGCTCGGAAGTTGAAAAACCATTTGCACCAACCCGGCAATCAACACCCCCACGGCGAGGCCGAAAATACGTTGCTCCAGTGGCCAGTTCTTGAACGGCTGGAGGTAGGTGGCCAGCACGCTGGAAATCATGACCGCATTCAACATGACCGAGCCGAGGGCCGGCACAAAAAAATGACCGCGGGCGTTGGCCATGCCGATGAACACGGCCGCCAGACAAACCAGCAGCATGTAAGGAAACATCAAGCGCAACAACTGCAACATGAGCGTGGTCTCCGCGCTGAATCGGCCAAGCCACAAGGCGCCCGAAAGCCCCAGGACCACCAGCACGCAAACGCCGCCGGCGGCCGCGCACAACGCGGAGATCACGGCATTGGCGGCCCGCCACATTTCCGCATCGCCCTCCTGCACCTCCTTGTGCTTGAAGATGGGAATAAAGGCCGCAGTCAACGCCCCTTCACCCAGCAAACGGCGGAAAAGATTCGGAATCATGAACGCCAGCTTGAAGGCGCTGGCCACCGGACCCGTGCCCATGAACGACGCGTAAACCACCTCCCGGACCAGGCCCAGGACGCGACTGGTCATGGTCGCGGCGGCCATGGCGCCGGAGGATTTCAACATCTGCGACATCGGCGGCGAGTCTAAGGAGCGGCATTCCCCTGCCAAAGCGGAAAGTGGCGCACGGGGAAATTGATGAGAGAAAATCCCCCTCCACCCGGTTGGCGAAACGCGGCGCCGTCAGCCCAGCCGCCTCCGGAATTCCGCGCAGGCGCGCGTGACATCGGGTGCATTGAGAATCGCGGAAACCACGCAGATGCGCGTCGCCCCCGCGGCGAGCACGGCGTCGAGCGTCGTCCCATTCACGCCTCCGATGGCGAACCATGGCCCTTTCAAGTTTGCTTTGGCCCAGCGGACATATTCCAGCGTGACCGGTTTGGCCGTGGGCTTGGTGTTCGTCGCGAAGACGGGACCGATGGCCAGGTAATCGGCTCCGGCGGCCAGCGCGCGTTCGGCTTGCGCGGGGGCGTGCGAACTCAGGCCGAGTGGAATCCGCTCCCTTCCTTTGGCCAGTTGCGTCACATGCGTATAACCTGCCCCGAAAAAATCCTCCTGTCCCAAGTGACAAAACTCCGCGCCAACCTCCTGCGCAATATCCAGATGATCATTGATCACCAGGCCAACGTTGGCGCGGCGGGTCACGGGCAGGATTGCCTCGGCCATGCGCCGGATCTCGTCGGGGCGGGAGGTTTTGGCCCGCAGTTGAATCAGGTCTGCCCCCCCGTCACAAAGGTGTTGCGCCACCCGTTCGGGAGCGCGCCCGCGCAGGTAGGCGGTATCCACAAAAGTGTAGAGTTTACAATCCGCAAGCGGTTTCATCATTCACCCACATTGGCGGCCGCACGAGCGGCGCGGAGGAACGCTGGTCCCGGAGCGCCCGGCGGCAACCGCGGCCAACATTATGTGGCGCTGGTTTCAGGGACGGCCGGGGTTGCCGGGGAGGGAGCTCCTTGCAATTCTCCGGGGGCCACCGTGGCCAGCCCGGCTTCCGCAGTCACCGGCGCCTCGGGTTTCTCGATGGGAATCCGCCGCAGCTCGTCCGCCGCCGGCAGCCCTTCGAGACTGGCCAGTCCCAGATATTCGAGGAAGGCCGGGGTGGTGCGATACAACGCGGGGCGGCCAATGACTTCCGCCCGGCCGCTCTGCTCCACCAGGCCGCGCTCCAGGAGCGTTTGCATGGTGCCGTCCACGCTGACGCCGCGAATCTGCTCGATGTCGGCGCGCGTCATCGGTTGGCGGTAGGCCACAATCGCCAACGTCTCCAAAGCGGCTGCGGACAGACGCGGCGGGCGCACCCGGACGCCCAGCAATATTTTCAGCCACGGCGCAAAGGCCGGCTGGACGACAAATTGCCATGCCCCCGCCACACAGCGCAGCTGATAACTGCGCGCGGCGGTTTCATGTTCCAGCTGCAGGCTTTCCAGCGCCGCAACCACTTCGGGTTCCCTGACCTTGCGCAAGCTTTTGGCGCAGGCGTCTGCGTTCTCCTCGCCGGCGGTTTTGACCAGCACCTCGCGCAGTTCCGCCGGCGTCAACGGCTTTTGGGCCGTGAAGAGAAGGGCTTCGAGAATAAATTTCAACTCCATGCGATTGGCTTCCGATTGCGGTTGAACCGTCATGACCCGGCAGGCTCCGGAGCGGCGACGGGTGCCGGGACCCCGCTGTCGCTCCCGGTCGGGGTTTCCATTTCCACCGGCGCGGCGGTGGCGGCCGGCGGTTGATTGGTCACCCGGCGGCAAATGGTGATTTCCCCGAAGTCCTCAGCCTGTTGACAAACCAGCTGTTTGAGCCGGATCAATTCCAGCAGGGCCAGAAAGGTGCAGACCACTTCACCTCGGCTGCCGGCGGCCGCAAACAATTCGGAAAAGCGCACCTGCGGTTGTGTGCCCATCAGATTCACGATCTGTTCGATCTTCTCGCTGACCGACCATTTGTCCTCGTAAATTTCGCGCGGATTATCCCGTTGCTCGAACCGCTTGAGCACCGCATTGACCGCATTTAACAGATCAAAGACGCTTACCTCGGTTCTGGCCGGTGCGGATTCCGCGGTCCACAAGGAGGCAAGCGGCTCACGTGGATAAATTTCAGCCTGGCAGGCTTCCAATTGCTGCAGTCCGGCCGCGGCATCCTTGAATTTTTTATATTCCACCAACTGCCGGATCAGTTCCCAACGCGGATCGTCGCCTTCGTCTTCCTCCTCCATCTGCGTCTGCTGATCCACCGGCAGCAATTCCCGGCTTTTGATGTACATCAGCGTCGCCGCCATGACGAGGAACTCCCCGGCAATCTCCAGATCGAACTCCCGCATCATTTCGATGTATTCAATGAACTGCCCCGCAAGCCTGGTCAGATTGACAGCGTAGATGTCCACCTCCTCCTTCTTGATCAGATACAGAAGCAGATCCAAAGGACCTTCAAAGACCTCAAATTTTACTGTATATTCGGCCATGCTCGCGGCGGACGACTTCGCGCCGGCAATTGAATTGTAAATTCTGCAGCCGGCTTGGCAATGATTGAACGAGGCCCGCAGAGAAACCGCAGCGGCCAGCTCGCCTGGGGTCTGGAAATTTTGAAAGCCTGAGGTTGCGCTCCGCCGGGAAACCACTGGAAACCGTGTTGCCCGAAGGCGGAGTAAAACGGTTGGGGAAAGGTATAAAAAAACCGGGCCAAACGATCAGGGGGTGACCGAGAGGCCCGGGGAATTTTCGAATGGTGCTTCAGTAGGTATCCGGAGACATCCGAAATCCGCCTGCACCGAGCGAATTACGGAAATTCTAAATTTTCTTCAAAGAGCGATGCAGGCCGCGTTCGCGCTGCTCTGCTTAGTGCCCTAAGTAAAACACAACCCGTACTGCTTGTCAAACATTCCGCAAAAAATGAGTTGGCCTTTGAGATGCTAGAAGTTCTACTTCTAGCAAGCCCACCAATTTCCCAATTCTCCTGCTTCCGTAGCGGGAGTGCAACCGTGGTTGTAAAATACTATCTACAAATTACTTACAAACGAAATTCCCAAAAAAGATCAGTGCGCTTGCTGAACCTCCCGCAATTTTGTCCTGACAGATCTCCGCCAAGACGTCGCGACAGCTCTGACTCGCTTATCAAAAAATTTTTCTCAACTATTTCCACATGGAACTCCGAGAATTTGCTGAACGTGTTCTGTTTTCCCGCTCGTTGGAAGAAAAGCTCCAGCCACCGGTGGACATCACCGATGAACACCCCGGCAAGGCCATGTCGGCCCCGGCCGCTCCCGGACGCCCTCGCGAGCTGATCTTCAAACCCACCGGAGCCGCACGCGGCGCGTTCCCGGGTACCCGACACCTGGAAGCCCCGGCGGAACGGGGCCGGCTGCTGCATTTTTTTGGGAATCACGAATTACTCGCCACCGAATTGATGGCGCTCGTGCTGTTGAAATTTCCTGCCGCTCCCGCCGCTTTTCGCCGCGGGGTGCTGAAGACCTTGCAAGACGAACAGGACCACACGCGACTTTACGTGGCACGCATGCGCGCCAACGGCGTCGAATTTGGTTCGCTGCCGGTAAGTGGTTATTTCTGGCGGGCGATCGCAGCCATGGAAAGCCCCATGGACTACGTTGCTGGATTGAGTCTCACGTTTGAACAGGCCAATCTGGATTTTGCCCGGCACTTTTCCGCATGTTTCGCTCAAATCGGGGATGCTGATTCGGCGGGATTGCTGCAAAAAATTTATCACGATGAAATTGGGCACGTGGCCTACGGACTGAAATGGTTTCGTCGCTGGAAAAATCCAAACGAGAGTGATTGGGACGCCTTTTGCCGGCAATTGAAGTTCCCGCTCTCCCCCGCCCGCGCCAAAGGATTTTCAGTCAATATTCCGGGCCGCAAAGCCGCGGGTTTCACGCCGGATTTCATCGCAAATCTCGACATTTACACACAATCCAAGGGACGTACGCCAACCGTTTTCCTTTTCAATCCGTTGGTGGAAGCCCGCCTGGCCGCCGGGAAATCTTTTTCCCCCAACCAGCATCAGGTCCGCCTGCAACGCGATCTCACCACCCTGCCAATGTTTTTATGCCGGCAGGACGACATTGTCTTGGTGGAACGCACCCCTTCGAGGTCATTCCTTAACCGGCTAAAGACGGCCAAGTTCATTCTGCCGGAGCTGGTCGAATCCCCTGCGTGCTTGACCCGGCGCAAGCTGGGAGGATTGCGGCCCTGGGGTTGGGGTCCGGACAGCTGGCAATTGTTGCATCCGTTATGTTCCAATCTCACCGGCCCCGTGAAATCGCCGCGGCCAGGAATCCACTCCACACCAGTCGAGTTGTTCAGCAAGGCTTGGAGCGCTGATTTTCTGCGGCGTTTTTTGCGCGTTCTGCCTTCAGCGGCGGCCGGTCGCCATCAGCGCTTTGCCGCAGCCAATGACGTGTTTTGTCCCGAAGCCGTGGTTGGCGTCCCGGCTGATTCCCTGCAGGCGGCGCTGGCAGCCATCGCCGCGTTTCGGCGCAAGGGGTTTGCCTCCCTGGTCATAAAGGAAACCCTTGGGGCCGCCGGCGGTCAGGCCGTGCGATTATTTGAACCCGGGTTGCCCGACCGCCCCAGGCGCTGGTTGGAAGGGCTTTTCGCCAGCCACCGTCGGGTGGTAATTGAACCGTGGCTGCAGCGGATCGTGGATTTTTCCATCCAACTGGAGATGACCGCGACCGGGCTCAAACTATGCGGCTATACGGGTTTAGTGAATGATGTGCGCGGCCAATACCGGGCCAATTGGGCGGAACCCAATTATCGAAGGTCCTTTCCGGTACGGGTCTTAAGCGCACTCGGGCTGACTCCCCAAGTGGGCGACGCACTCCGGCAACTTTATGATGAACTTTTTGTCAAACTCGGCAGGGCCCTTGACGGGTTTGCCTATCGGGGACCGATCGGCATTGACGCCCTGGTGTACGCCGGCGCGTCTGGCGCCCCAAGGCTCAAGCCGGTGGTGGAAATCAATCCACGTTACACGATGGGTCGGGTGTTGGTGGAACTGATGCATCGGGTCCATCCGGGCAGCTGCGGCCGGCTCGAGTTGCTGAATTGTCGTTCTGTTCGCCGTCAGGGCTTCCCCGGCTTCGGCCATTACGTCAACCAGCAACAACAGAGGTTTCCGTTGCTCTGCGAGGGCAACCCGGAACCACGCTTGCGCAGCGGGTTCATTCCTTTGAACGATCCGGAGCAGGCCCAGGAATTCCTCGCGGTGTTTCATGTTTTCCGCGATCGGACGGCCTTCTTTGCAACACCGGCAGGCCCTCCTTGAAATACACCGCGCGCCGCACCCGCCGCTTTCGTCCGCCCACCGGACCCAAAATCAACCCAGCCGCATGGGCATCACCACATACAAAAACGGACCGTTGATCTTGATCACGCCCGGACTCAGCTCGTCCACCAGTTCGATGAACACCTCCTCGTTGGGCAGGGCGTTCAGCGCCTCAATCATGTACTTTGGATTGAACGCAATGGCGAGGTCCCGACCTTTGTAGTTGATTGCCAGACTTTCGCGGGCTTCCCCGATTTCCGGACTGTTTGCAGTGATGGCGAGGTTGTTTTTGCCGAACGTCAACTTGACCGAGTTTGTCTTGTCGCTGGTCATGATTTCCGCCCGCTTCAGCGCGTGCAGAAACTCCTCCCGCGGCAGGCTGATGCGTTCCTTCGCCTCGGAGGGAATCACCTGCCGGTAATTGGGGTAGTTTCCCTCGATTAATTTCGTAACGATCACCACGGACGACGCATTTTCATCCGCCAGACTGAATTCCGCCTGGTTCTCCGTGTATTTGATGGTGACTTCGCCCTTGTCCTGGAGCAGGCGATTCAGTTCATTCACGGCCTTGGCGGGAATGATAAATTCCCCCTGGCTTTTTTCCGAAAAATCCACTTCCTCATCCGTCAGGGCCAGGCGACGGCCATCCGTCGCGACGACCGTCATTTTGTGCTCTTTACAACTGATGAAAATTCCATTCAAAACGTAGCGCGCCTCGTCCACGGACATGGCAAAGGAGGTCTTTTTCAGCATTCCTTTCAACGCCTTCTGTTCCACCTGCACACTCTTGTCATCGGTGAAATTCCGCAGCGGGGGAAACTCCTCGGGTGGCAGCCCGTGAATGCGATAAAAGGAGGAGCCGCAGCTGATGCTGCTAACATTTTTGTCGTCCACCGTGAGCTCGATTTCTGCGCCGTTGAGTTCGCGGGCAATGCTGAACAGTTTTTTGACGGGCAGCGTGGTGCTGCCGGCCTTGGTCACATTCGCCTCGACGCAGCAGGAGACCGTGACATCCAGATCCGTGGCGATGAATTTCACCCCTTTGCCTTCGGCTTGCATCAACACGTTGGAGAGCACCGGCAGGGTTGTACGTGCACTCACCACGTTTTGTACCGCCTGCAATCCGTTGAGGAGTTGCTCCTTGCTGATGGTCAGATTCATGCGCTCTATAAATAAATTATTTTCTGCAAAAACGTATTATTATTAAAGCCGGTGAACAACTCTAATAAGCCGCAAACCGCGCGTGACGAAGCGGTCCTTTCGAGAAATGAAATCGTAAATAAAATCCTGACGCCAGACTAAAAAGAACAAGTTATTCAGGTTGTTCACCGGGCCGGCCGGTCCGGTCCGGGTTGTTCAGAAACTATTGGCCGGTTGTTGCCCGCTGCAAAATTGCCGGCAACCTGGCAATGACCGTTTCCACCTCCGCGGCGGTGGAGTCGCGCCCGAGTGAAAAGCGGATCAACGAATTGGCCAGTGTTTGGTCCAGGCCCAGCGCGGCGACCACGTGGGAAGGAGTCAACGAGCCGGCGGAACAGGCTGATCCGCTGCTGGCGCAAATACCTTCCAAATCCAGGCAGGCCATCAGTGCGATGTTGTCAGTTCCCGACATCACAAAAGCGGCCGTATTCGCCAGGCGTTCCTGGCGTGACCCGACAAATTGCAGGCCCGCGATGGTGCTGCCGGCTGTGATGAGTCGTTCGGTCAGGGGCGCCAGCCGGGTGCGGTCAAAAACCGGCCGGACCACAAAATTTTCCATGGCGGTCACCAGACCGGCGATGGCGGGAAGATTTTCAGTTCCGGCACGTCGTTCATGCTCCTGACCACCGCCAAAAAGGATGGGTTCCGGATGGAGCGGCGAGCGGATGAAAAGCAGGCCCGCGCCTTTGGGACCGTGGAACTTATGGGCGCAGACCGAAACCAAATCGGCGTTGAACTGGGCCACGTTTTCCACCGGTTCCTTGCCAAACCATTGCGCCGCATCGGTATGAAACAGCACGCCGTGCTGCCGACAAATCTCCCCCAGCGCGGCGACGGGCTGGATTGTGCCAATTTCATTGTTTGCGGCCATGATCGAAACCAGGGTGGTGTCCGGTCGCAGCGCTGCGGCGAGTGATTCCGGGGCGACCCGGCCGGTGCGATCCACGGGCAGGCGGGTGACGACAAAATTTTCGCGCCGTTCCAAATAATCGAAACAACGAAGCACCGCGTGATGTTCGATGGTCGAAGTAATCAGGTGTTTGCCTTGGCCGGCCCGACACCGGGCCGTGCCGAGGATCGCGAGGTTGTTCGATTCCGTGCCGCCACTGGTAAAGATGATTTCGCTCGGTTTGGCGCGCAGCAGGTTCGCCGCGCGATCACGCCAGTCATCCAGGGCGGCCCGGGCGTTCTGTCCAATCCGATGCACGCTCGAGGGATTGCCCCAAATTTCATCGAAGCAAGGCATCATGGCCGCACGGACCACCGGATCCAGCGGCGTCGTGGCATTGTAATCGAAATAAATCGTGGCTGGCATGGGGCAAACACAAGCGGGAATCCGCTTTCCATCGGCAGCACCATAGACGAAAGCCGTGTCGGCACAAGGTCCGAAGAAATCAGCTTCGCTTGTGGCTTGGAATTTGACGCCAGTCCCCATAGCCTGCTGCCATGTTCGCGGCGGCAGATCTTTTCGACCTCACCCAGACCCGGCACGGGGCGCTCTTTGCGGACTGTACTTACGCTTGGGAAGCGCTCCGCAACATCGGCGCCTATCTCGAAGCCAGGCTGCAAACCCTGGCCCGCGAACCGGCCGGAGGCGGCCGCTGGCTGGGGGAGAACATCTTCATCGGGGCCGGAACAGTGGTGGAAGCCGGCGCGGTCATCAAGGGGCCGGCCCTGATTGGGAGTCATTGTCAAATCCGCCACAACGCTTATGTGCGCGAAAATGTTCTGGTGGGTGACGATTGTGTGGTGGGAAATGCTTGTGAATTGAAAAACGTCTTGTTGTTCAATGGCTGTCAGGTGCCGCACTTCAACTACGTGGGCGATTCCATCCTGGGGGCCCGGGCGCATTTGGGGGCGGGGGTCATTGCTTCCAACCTGCGCACTTTTCCCGGGAATGTCACCGTGGAGTTGAACGGCGTGCCGTTCGATACGGGGCTGCGCAAATTTGGCGCGCTGATCGGCGATCGGGCGGAGATCGGTTGCAACAGCGTCTTGAATCCCGGCAGCATCGTTGGCCGCGGGGCCACCATCTATCCCGGGGTCAACTGGCGCGGATTTCTGCCCGCCAACAATATCGCCAAAAATAAAGCCGCGATTGAAGTGGTGGTGCGGCGGCCGCGCGCGACGTAACCCTCTGCCCGCCCGCAAGCCAAGTTTAGCGTAGCCGGAACCCTCCGTTGAAGGCAACTTCGGCGGCGACCACGATAAAAAACACCGCACTGATCACGGCATTCAAGCGAAAGAACGCCACGTTGATCCAATGCATACTGCGCCGTCGCGCAATCCAGTGTTCCAGCACCAGGCAGCCCGCAATGATCATCCAGCCGATGAGATAGGCGACGCGGAAGCGACACAACAGGCCGAACGCAAACAACAGGCCGCACATGACCATGTGGGCGAGGAACGCGCCGGCGAGCGCGTTCTGCGGCCCCCACGCCACCACCAGCGAATGCAGTCCGGCAGCCTTGTCGAACTCGTAATCCTGCAGGGCATAAATGATGTCAAAACCAAAGAGCCAGAGCACCACCGCGCTGGACAAAACCAGCAACTGGATGATTTCCAGCGGCCGCATCTCCATGCCGCGCACGGCCAGCCAGGCGCCCACCGGCGCCAGCGCCAGTGCGAGACCGAGAAAAACATGCGTGTAATCCGTAAAGCGCTTGGTCAGCGAGTAAAAGCAGATCACCAGCAGGGCCACCGGCGAGAGCCAGAAACATAACGGGTTCAGCAGGTAACTGGCGGCCACCAGCCCCAGCGCGGCGCCGGCACACAACATTCCCGCCGCCGGCAGGGAAATTTTTCCCGTCGGAAGATGGCGATCCGCCGTGCGCGGATTTTTGGCGTCAAATTTCCGATCCACGATCCGGTTGAAGGCCATGGCACACGTCCGGGCACACACCATCGCGGCCAGAATCAATCCAAACACCCGCCAGCCGGGCCAGCCGCGCTGGTCTCGTGCCGCGACACACATGGCGGCCAGCGCAAACGGCAGCGCAAACAGGGTGTGCGAGATGCGCACAAACCCGCCCCAGTTCGAGAGGGTGGCAAAAAACGGACGGAGAAGATTCGGCATGAAAAGCGTCCGGGGTGGCAGGTAATCTGGTTATTCCTCACCTTCCGTCCAGCGCGGCGTGAGGTGGTTGGGGATGCCGAGATGGTCCAGCACGCGGCCGACCACGGTGTCCACCAGTTCCGTGACCGTGGCGGCTCCGGCATAAAAACTGGGATTGGCCGGAATCAACGTCGCGCCCGCCAGCAACAGCAGCTCGTAATTTTTGACATGCACCAGGCTGAGGGGTGTTTCGCGCGGCACGAGAATCAGTTTTTTTCTCTCCTTCAAGGCCACGTCCGCGGCGCGCAACAGGGCGTCACTGCTGTGGCCGTGGGCAATCCGCCCCAGCGTGCCCATCGTGCAGGGAATCACCACCATGGCGTCAGCGGGATTGGAGCCGCTGACGAAGGGCACGTTCATGCTCTTGACGCCGTGGGTCTGCACGCCGGCCGGCAGGCGCAAACCGCCCGGCAACTCCACCCCGATGACCTGTTTTGCGTAACTGCTCAGGACCACGCGGATGTCGTGTTGCGCGGGATCGAGATGTTCGAGCAATCGTTGCGCGTAAAGGGTGCCGCTGGCTCCGGTGATGGCGACGAGAATTTTCAAGTTTCGAATCGTTGCGCCGAGTATGCCCCATCGGCTGGACGCGAACAAGTTTGCGTCCATGGCGAAACGCCTTGAGTTGCTTCCGCGCCTGCGCAAAATGGCGGCGTGGCGAAAACCCGGTTCATCCTGGCGGTCCCCCTCGTTTTGTTGGTGGGCTGCGCCGCGCCTACCAGGCGGTCCTGGAAGAAAGCGCCGCTCCCGCCCGACTGGGACGCGGAACCGGGCGCATTCGCGGAGGCGGCTGCCGCGCCGGCGCCCGCAGTCACCGTGCCGGATCACCCGGCGGGCCCGGGGAACGGCCCTTCGTTTTCCGAACCACCTCCGCCACCCGCTACGGGACAGATCCCGGGTCTTTCGCTCCCGGCAACGGGGATGATCTCCCTCAACCAATGGGCCGCGCAAAAACAGCTGGGAGCGGTGCGGTTGCGGCCGCTCCACCCCCCGGCGTATTCGGTGCCAACGCGGTTTGGCGTGTTCACCGTGCGCCCGAACAGTTTAAGCGCGTTCTGGGGACAGGTGGAAGTGCGGCTGGGGTTTCCCCCCGAATTGGCCGGCGATCAAATTTATTTGCACACGTTGGATGTGCAGAAGATTTTGGAACCGTTGGCGAACGGGGAATCCGTCGCTTTACCCGCCACGCGACTGGTGGTGGTGGACCCCGGCCATGGCGGGACCCACACCGGCACCCGCAACATCGTCACCGGCCGGTACGAAAAGGATTATACCCTGGACTGGGCGCTGCGGCTGGCGCCGCTGCTGCGGCAGACGGGCTGGCGGGTGCTCTTGACGCGGACGAACGATGTCACCCTGTCCCTGGCGGATCGCGTCGCATTTGCCGAGGCGCATCACGCGGACCTGTTTCTCAGCCTGCACTTCAACTCGACGGGCAGCGGCAACGGTCTTCCCGCGGGGCTGGAAACTTACTATCTGCCGCCCGTCGGCATGCCTTCCTCCATTACACGCGGCTATGCGGACGACCTGCATGCCAGTTTTCCGAACAACGCCTACGACACGCAAAATTTCTACTATGCCTTGCGCCTGCATACCGCGTTATTGACGGTCAACGGGGGGAAGGACCGCGGGGTGCGCCGCGCGCGTTTTCTCAATGTGCTCTCCGGCCAGCAACGTCCGGCCGTCTTGATCGAAGGAGGCTACCTGTCCAATCCGACCGAAGCCCGTCAGATTGCCGATCCCGCCTATCGGCAGAAACTCGCGCTGGCCGTGGCGCAGGCGCTCGAATGAGTCCGCGCCGGCACATTCTGGTCACCGGCGGCGCCGGCTTCATCGGGTCGCATCTCGTCGAACGCCTGCTGCGCGAAGGGCAGCGGGTGGTGGTCATTGACGATCTTTCCACCGGCAGCCGGACCAATCTGGCGCCGGTGCTCGCGCACCCGGAGCTGCGGTTGATCGTTGGAAAAATTTCCGCCTGTGTGGAACTGCCGGAGCTGGTGGCCGAGGCCGCCGCCATTTATCATCTGGCCGCCGCGGTGGGCGTGGATCTGGTGATTCAAGCCCCCATTCACGTGCTGGCCACCAATCAACATGAGACTGAAGTCCTGCTCGCGCAGGCGGCCAAGCAGCCGTGCCCCACGCTCGTGGCCTCCACCTCCGAAGTGTATGGCAAGAGCGAGAAGGACGTATTTTGCGAAGATGACGATTTGCTGATTGGTCCGCCGCACCATTCCCGTTGGGGGTACGCCTGTTCCAAGTTGATGGATGAATTTCTCGCGCTGGCCTACGCCTGCGAATGTCACCTGCCGGTGGTCATTGCGCGGATGTTCAACACCGTCGGCCCGCGCCAGACCGGGCGGTTCGGCATGGTGCTGCCGCGCTTCATCGCTGCGGCCCGGCAAAACGCGCCGCTGCGGGTGTTTGGGGATGGCCGGCAGACCCGCTGTTTCTGTTACGTGCAGGACACCGTCGAAGCCCTGATCCGCCTGCTCAATACCCCCGCGGCTTACGGCGAAATTTTCAACGTTGGCGGCACGGAGGAGGTGACCATTTGCGAGCTGGCGCAACTGGTCATCCGCACCTTGCATTCCCGATCCGGCATTGAGCTGGTATCGTATGAACAAGCCTACGCTCCAGGTTTTGAAGACATGCGCCGCCGCAAACCGTCCATCGAAAAACTGGCGCGGACCATTGGGTTTTATCCACAGACCTCACTGCAGGAAATCATCCGCCGCACTGCCGCCCAATAGGAAATCCGCACTTGGCCGATGCCGTCGGAGAGCGATTCCTGGCGTGAGTTCATCTCCACGCTCAACACCTTGGACGCCGGCATCCCGAAGTCTTCTGGTGGTGGCGTTCCACGTCCCGCAACCCGGGCGGGTGGGCAGGGCGGGAATCCTCCCGGCGCGCTCCGTGTCGCTGAAATTTTCTTGCAAAACAACTTGGGGTTGGCTTTAATCGGAGCAATGCCTGACCCGACCGATGCGTGTGTCGCGCGCTGGAAGGTACATCCAGTCGGACTCGCCGGGGTGTTGGGTTGGGAGAGGCGTGGCGGGCGGCTCGTCAGAGCGAAGTCCTGACCATTCAGAAACCAAAACAAGGCAAAAACCAACCAGAAATGAAAACAAAGATATGCGCAAGTATCGTGGCCGGCCTGCTGTGTGCTGGTTCGACATGGGCGGGAACGTATGCGTTTGATTTCAATACGGATCCTTCGGGCGAGGGTTTGATGACGATTACCGGCAGCGGCTACTGGAATCCCTCCGGTGGTGTTGGGGCGGCCACCAACAGCGCGGACGGGTTTTTGAAGATCACCGATGGTCTTAGTCAACAAACCCGGGTTATTTTCTCGGATTTTGACGCCGGCGCCGTTGTCCAGGCTTTCACGTTTGAGTGCGATTTGCGCATCGGTAACGGCACGGAAAGTCCGGCGGACGGCTTCAGCGTAAATTATTGTCGGGCCAACGATCCGGTGCTTACTGGTGGCGATTTTGCGACCGGACAAAACTGTGAAGCCAACCTTCCCGAGGAAGGAACACAGACCGGAATCAGCATCGGGTTTGATGCCTGGGACAGTGGGGGAACGCCAGGCTCATTGTGCGGGGTTGTGGACCAGAACATTGGTCCGGATGTGGCGGCGGTGACCGTCCGGGTGGATGGACTCCTGGTGCGACAGTACGCGTGTCCCACCCGCAATCCCAGCACTTGGACGGATCCCACGTCCATTCAAACCGGCCCCTACGACGGCAGCGGGAGCACCGATAATTTGCACTGGGCGCACCTGAAGGTGCAGCTCGGGGCGGATGGCAAGCTCAATGTTTGGTGGAAGGGCACACAAATCCTGACCGATTACCAGACGACCTACTATCCGAGTCCCGGCCGCTTGGTGTTCGCAGGGCGCACGGGCGGATCGTGGCAAAATCAGGATGTGGACAATATTGCCATCACGACGGTGGCCGCAACCCTGGCGCAAGCGGGTTTCGCAGTGGGCAAGCACGATGGCTTTACCCTGGATGTCGCCGATTCCGGGGCGAGCGTGGTTGACCCGTCCACGGCCGACGCCACAGCCCTACTGAACGGGGTGCCCGTCACGCCGATCACCGCCACGAAGACGGGGGCCACCACCACCTTTGCGTATCACGGGTTCCCCGCCTTGCTCACTTCGGGTGGCGCCTACACACTGGAATTCACCTGCAAAGATGGCAACGGCAATTTGATCACTGCCGAGCGTCCTTTCACCGCCCCGACGTTCGCTGTCATTCCGGCCGCAGACGCCGTCACCGGGGTGGACACCGGCAAGCCCGGCTACCGCATCCGTCCCTGGCAGTCGCCGGGCCAGCCGAACCAGCTCTATTGGTTGGAGGAACAGTTGCTGGGCTTGCACGGCAATAACGAGGCCGATTTAACCAGCGCAACCAACAACGGCTACATCAACTACGAGGGCGTGATCAACTTCAACGTCTTCCCGGCCAGTGACGGCTATGGGGACGCGGGTAGTTTCAACACCGGCAACGGCTATCCGGATGCGCACTTCCCGGGGCTTCCTGGCCCCAACGGCATGACAGGCAGCACCGCGATTGAACTGCTGACGTTCCTCAAGTTCGACGCCGCCGGTTATTACACCATGGTGGTCAACAGCGATGACGGCTTCCTGGTGAGTGAAGGCAGAAATCCGATAGATCGCTTTGCCAACTGGCTCGGATTTTACAACGGGGGCAAAGGCGCGAGTGACGTCGCCTTCAACATTGCGGTCACCAACGCCGGCATCTATCCCGTGCGCCTGGTCTGGGAAAACGGCGCCGGTGAGGGAACGGGCAATGGCGCGAACCTGGAATGGTTCACCATCAAGGATGGCGTGAAATATCTCATCAATGATCCGGATGCAACGAACACCACCGGCGTCGCCGCCTATTATCTGGGCCCCACGCTTCCGGCCTACGTTTCCCATCTCTATCCGCATACGCAAGCGACGGGCTGCCGCGCCGACAAGCTTGCAGCGCAGATCACGGATGGTGCGAGTGCGGTGAACCAGGGGAGCATTCAACTGTTGCTGGATGGTGTTTCGGTGAATCCGGTCATCAGCAAAGCGGGCGCGGTCACCACGGTGGCCGCAGGTTTTTCCGCCGCGAATTTGATGTCCGCCGGCGGGCATACAGCCACGCTGATCTGGAGTGATATGGGCGGCACTTCGCGGTCCAACAACTGGAGCTTCACCGTGGCGCCGTACACAACTTTGAACCCCGGGTTGAGTGTGCCACTCGCGGCGGCCGACACCGAAAAACCCGGGTTCACCATCACGGTCGCGCAGATGGACCCGGACATTGCGCGTCCGGGCCAGAATGACGGACTTCCCAACCAGATGGATGCCATGGATGCGTTGATTGGCGGCCTTTACTTCCCGTACTACGGCACCAATACCGCCGATGTCGCGGGATGGTATTCCGGTGTGCCGGCGGATGAGGACAACAAGTGGTTCTACAACGACGTGATGGACTTTAACGCCACGGGCTCGGCCGGTGATTTCATGTATGACCGGCTCAACCCCGGCATACCCGGCGCAACCGCCCGAAATGACAATTTCGCGGCCTGGATCGAGGGCTGGCTGCCCTTGACCGCCGGTTACTACCGCATGAGCATCAACAGTGATGACGGTTTTCGCGTCACTCAAGGCATTGGAATCACGCGGCAGGTGCTCCATGTCACCGGCCCGGGGATTGATCGCGACGTGGCCGCCGTGGTGACCTCGACCAACAACAGCAGTTTCGGGGCTTCCTTGCCCGTGGTGCCGATCTCCGCGCCGGTCGTGTATTTCAGTGCCGCGGCGGGCTGTCCGCTTCCGGCCACGGATCTCACCGGGAAAATCGCGGCGATCAACAACAACAATTGCCTTGACCGGGAATATGCGGCCCAGGCCCAGGCCATGGGGGCGATTGCGTGTGTGGTGATCAATGATGCCCAATACGGCCTGCCCTACGTCTTGGGCGGCAACACCCCTGACACTCCGGTCACCATTCCCGTCCTTTGTGTGAATGGGTTTGGCGGCGAGGAACAGGATGTCTGGGCCCAGCCCGGCCTGGTGGCCACGATTGGTCGGGATGCCCATCTGGAGATCGGCATCGCCGACTACGGCAAGGGCATGAGCTGGGTGAACTTCGACTTTGTTGCACCACAGGACGGGCTCTACCCGATTCATGTGCTCTACGAGCAGGGCGGTGGCGGCGCCGGCTTCGAATGGGCCAATGTCACCGCCGAGACGCTGGCCATGCAGGGTACCCACACGCTCATCAATGACATCAACACTCCCGGCTCGATCATGGCGTATCGCGCAGTCACGGTCCAACTGCCGCCGGCACTCTCGATCGCCAGAGCCGGTGCCGATGTGGTGATCACCTTCGAGGGGATCCTGCAAAGCGCCACGACCGTCAATGGCACCTACACGGACGTGACCGGGGCAACATCGCCGTACACCACCCCGGCAACCGGCGGCGCCCGGTTCTATCGCGCCCGGAGGTAATCTCGCGCGCGCGCCATTGGATCTGCAGGAGACCGGGCTGGTGCCCGGTCTCTTTCTCATGCCGCCGCCGCGGTTGGCGGCGGCATTGACGCAGCACGCTGATGCGCCCAGCATGGTTGGGTGCAGAATTTCACAGCCATCGCGGCGATGGCGCTGAATCGCGTCATCGGCAGCGGCAATCAAATTCCCTGGCATTTGCCCGGGGATTTCCAATGGTTCAAGGCGACTACGACCGGGCACATCCTCGTGATGGGCCGGAAGACGTTTGAATCCATCGGCAAACCGTTGCCGCGGCGGGAAACCATTGTGCTGAGCCGCTCCGGGTGGTCGCATCCGGAGGTCAAAACCATCCGGGACCTGGATGCGCTAGCCCCGCTGGTCACGGATCGGCAGGTCTTCATTTGCGGCGGGGCGGAAGTTTATGCCCGGGCGTTGCCGCTGTGTTCGGAGTTGTTGCTCACGCTGGTGAAACGCGCGGTCCCGGGTGACGCGTTCTTTCCCAGGTTTGAAGAGGACTTCGAACTGGCCGAAGAAATCCGTGACACCCCCGAATTCAAAATTTTGCGCTACCGGCGCAAACCAGCGCCCTGATTTAATTTTTTTTGCCCCGGGTCATTGGGGTGACACGGGAAGTTGATGGCGTGGTACGGGATCGGGCGGAGGGGGGTGATTTCCATCCTGTGCCCTGGGCCAGCAGGTATTTCATGCCCGGGCCGGCAATCAGCGCCTGCAAATCGGTGAACGTGACAAATCCGGCCGGCGGTTCAAACTGCGCGGCGGCCACGGGATCAAAATTCACCTGCCGAAAGCGCATCGTGACCAACCCCTCCTTTTCGCGGGTGGCGACGCAGACGGGAAAATCGCGCAGCGTGGACGCGACCCAGACCGTCGCCTCCGATTTTTGCCCCGCCGCATCGGTGATGGTCACGCGTTGTTTGAGGCATGGGTAGCCTTGCATTTTTTCCCGTCCGAGGGTCTGGCGCTCCACCCGCGCGCGCTTCAGAAAGGCCTCCGCTTCGTTGGCGGGCATCTGCAATTGCAGACAGGCTCGCAACTTGGGGAAATACACCAGATTGGTGCGTGTTTCAGGACGGATGATGCTGACGGTTTGATCCAGTCCCAACGGCTTCATCTGCGCGACGGCGTCGGGGCGCAGCCGGTGCCGCATCCGGGTCATGTCCACTTCCACCCGAATTTTGTTGCCGGCCCGCATCAGGCGCATGGGCACGCCCATCAATTCCTGGTTGGCCCGGTCCAGCACTTGGACCTCGGCCTGCGCGGTGAAATTCTGGTTCGTCCCAAACAAGCGGATCAGGGAGGCGCTGACCCCGGTCGAGGCTGGGCCGTCCAACTGGGCCGCGCCCCGCAGGACAACCGTCAAAAGCAACAGGCCGCAGAGACAGGCGCGCGTCATTTGATCGCCGCCCAGACGCGATGGACGTCGTGGTGGTCTTCCAATGCTTGCAGAAACTCGCCGGTTTCGGCCTTCTGTTCCTCGGTGAGTTCGGGGAATTGCTTGGGCACATAGCCCAGTTCGCTGGTCACCACGGTCCAGCCATGGGCGGTCAGCCACCGGGCGACTTCGGCCACGGCGGTGCGTTCGCAAATGAACTTGGCCCCCGCCGCCCCGGCTGGAATGTCATCATTCTGCTCGTGCGTGAGCGGTTCAACCTCGTTGGCGCCGGCCTCGATGGCCGCGGCCTCGGCGTCGGTGTGGGCATCGGGATGATGCGCTTCCACCAGGCCGACGTGGTCAAACAAAAATTTGTTGGCGCCGGCGGTGCCCAGCTGGCCTTTCTTGAACAGCACCCGGATTTCAGGCGCGGTGCGGTTCACATTGTCGGTGTAAACTTCGACGATCACCGGGACGTGATGAGGCGCTTTGCCCTCGAACACGACGTGTTCCATGACGAGGTGTTCATCGCCGATGCCCGCGCCCTTGTTGATGGCGCGCTGGATCGCATCCTTCGTCACGCTCTCTTTCTTCGCCTTTTCCACGGCGGTGAACAGGCGGGCGTTCATGGTGGGATCCGGGCCGCCCATCTTGGCGGCGACGGAAATTTCCCGCACCAGTTTACTGGTTGTCCGGCCCTTCTTGAGTCCGGCAACCAAACGTTTGGCATGCAACCATTGACGTCCCATGCCCAAAAACCTAGCGAAAGCCTCCCGGAGCGACAAGAACACGCTTGGCCGAATTTGCGCGGTGCGCGGCGGTCAGGGTCCGGGAACGGGTGGGCGGCATCGATGGAATCAATGCGGCGATTGTTTTATCAATTCGCCAGCGCCCAGGCCGCCGCGTAAGGTGCGGTCATGAAAAGAATATGGCTGCTCATCAGCATTGCGGGAATGGCCTTCCTGGGTTCAGGCTGCTCGTGGTTGAGCGACGATGGCGTACATCTGGCGGAGACGCTGGCGGGCGGCGCGAAAACTCTGGAGGCGTCCGGCGCGGCGGAATGCACGATTTCCTTCGTGCCGTTGAACGGAATTAAACAAATCTACACCGTCCAACTGGGGGCGAACAGCTCGGTGGTGGTCTGGAGCCGGCGCGGCGGATCGAGCACCTATCATTTGCGGTTCGTGCGCGTGCCGACCGGTTTTAATTTGTCGAAGACCAATGCGCCGTTGCAAATCACCCTGCGCAAAACCAACAACGCCGTGGTCGTGGCGGCGGTGCGGTAGGCGCGGCCGGAGGGCGGGGGACTACGTGCCGAATGCGCGGTGCAGACAGGCGAAGCTCTTGCTGGCGATGGTTTCCGGCCCCTCCTCGAAATTGAAAACTTCCACGGAGACGTAACCGGTGTAACCCACTTCGCGCAGCGCGGCGGCAATCGGCTGGAAATCCACCGCCCCGAATCCCGGGCCCTTGAGGTTCCGGTCGTTCGCATGAAAATGGGCAAAGTGCGGCCAGCTTTCGCGGATGATTTGCGGAATGGGTTTCGCCTCGGAACACATCGCCTTGACATCAAGAATGATTTTGAACGCGTCCGATTGAAACGGTCGCACAAACTCGATCGCCGCGGCGGCGGTATTGATGAAATTGGTTTCCGCCGGCGACAACGGCTCGAAGCAGATCGTCACCTGGCGATCTTCCGCCCGCTTCACGGCGTCGCGAAAAGTGGCGGCCGCCCATTCGCGGGCTTGGTCGGCGGAAATTCCGGGCAGAATGTTTCGCTGCTGGGGAGACCCTACCACCAGCACCTTCCCGCCGAGGTCGGCGCAACAATCCACCAGGGCGACAAAGTAATTGGCGGTTTTCGTTCGAAGCGCCGCCTCGGGATGATTGAGATACAGCCCTTCGGGTCGCACCAACAGCCAGTGCAAACCGGCGATTTCCATTTGGTATTGCGCCGCCAGCGCGCGGATGCGTTGCCGTTCCGTGGCGGAGAGATCAAGAACCGAGTCCGCCAGCGTAAACGGCGCGATCTCCACCGCGGCGTAGCCCACCTTGCGGGCGTGGGCGAAAATGTCCTCCAGCTGCCAGTGCTGATAAATCTCGTTGCAGATGGCAAATTTCATGGTTCAAGAGTAATCCCGCGGCAAAATTGTTTCCATCGTTTCACGGCGACCGTCAATTACAGTCGCGCAATTTTCTCCAGCAACGCGGTGGTGGATTTGCCCGCCACCACGGGCAACACCTGGATCCGGCCCCCCGCCGCTTCCACCACGCGCCGTTCCTCCTGGTTCAGGGTGTCCAGGGTGTAGTCGCCACCTTTCACATAAAGGTCCGGTTGGGCGGCGGAGAGGAACCGTGTCGCCTCCTTCTCTTGAAAAATGCAGACGGCGCTGACGCTTTCCAGCGCGGCCAGCACCAAGGCGCGATCCACCTCCGTGTGCAGCGGGCGGCTTGGGCCTTTAAGCTGGCGCACCGAAGCATCGCCATTCACGCCCACCAACAAGGCGTGTCCGAGATTGCGCGCGCTTTCCAGATAAGTGACGTGTCCGAGGTGCAGCAGATCAAAGCAACCATTCGTCACCACCAAGGTTTGCCGGAGCTGCCGCAACGCTTCCCGCCATTGCGGCAAATCCGCCCACGCGATCAGTTTGTCCCGGAAATGCACACGGTCATCTTGCTCCGGACGGTTGCATTCTGGCAACGCTTTTGATGCTGCGAGTCTCGCGTTAAGCGCTGCTTCCCAACCGGGCGCATCACGGTTTTTTCAGGCAGATGGGTGGGCCCCAGGCGTTGGTCGTTGCCAGATGCAGGCGAATGAACTGTTGCAATTCCGCGGTGTTGGCGGTGAGTACCAGTTGCTCCTCCCGGTCGCCCGCACCGGCGCCACCGCGCACAAGGGTGTGCCGCAGCGCAGCGGGGTTGTCCTGCAGCAATTTTTTCAACCACGTGTAGCTCAGCGGGCGCAACTCCAACCGGGCGTCCCGTTGGGTGACGCGAAAGAGGAAGTGTTGCGGCGTTTGGAACAAGTACCGGTCGCGGGTCAAATGATCGAGAAAGCGTTCGCCCTCCAGGGTGAAAAGATGGCTGTCAAAAACATTGGTTTCCACCGTGTTGCTCAAGGTGAGCTGGTAAGCGGGGCCGCCAGTTTTCTCAAAACGCCAAATTGTGTCACGATCCCCGGCTTTGGCGTCGAGCCAGTGACCCAGCAATTCCGGATCAAACGCCAGGTCTTTGGCGGTGTAAAAAGGATAAACGGACGTCACAAGGCAACCCGTGAATAAAATCAATCCCGCTACGGACAAGCTGCGCACGATCTGTTTCATAAGTTGATGCGTGATTTGGTTGGCAAATTTTTCCCCATCGTATCGCCAATCTGAGATTAAACCGGCGCGACGGGTTCAGGCGGGATCGGCGCGCCGATCGCCAATCGCAGTCCGCGCACAATCGCCGCGTTGGTTTGGGCGTCCTTGACGGCGATCCGCAGCGCGTGGCTTCCCAGGCTGCGTCCCATCGCCGCGGCATTGCGCAAGAAGAGGTTTTGTTCGCGGCAACGCGCCACCACCGTCGCGGCGGTCGGGCCGGTGGACGGCAGCAGGCAGAGCAAAAAGTTGGCGCTGCCGGGAACAACGTCCCAACCCGGGAAGCGTCCCAGTTCCCGCGCCAGGTGGACGCGCAGCTGGCGCGTTTCTGCCCAACGCGCTTCGTAATAGGCGGGATCCTGCACGGCCGCCACCGCCGCGACCTGGGCGGGCAAACTCACCGCCCACGGTGGATTCAACGGACGTAAAGACGCGATCAAAGCGGCCGGTCCGCACAGATAAGCGGCGCGTGCCCCGCTCAAGGCATAGGCTTTGGACAGGGATTTGCAAACGACGACATTCGCACTGGCGGCGGCAAAGGTTTCGAGGGATTGTCCCGGCCCGGCGTATTCCACATACGTTTCGTCCACCCAAATCCGCGTCGGCGCCGGAATCTTTTGCAGTGCCGGAAGCAATTCCGCGCACGGCACGTGTCGGCCCGTCGGGCTGTTGGGATTCACCAGGATGATCAAATCGTAATTGTGCTTCGCCGCCGCCACCAATTCATCCGGATCAAGCTGGAACCCCGTCGCGCGGCGCAGAATCAGACGATCCACATGGCACGTCACGATCTTCTCCAACAGATGGGTGTACTCGCCATACATCGGGTCTAAGACCAGTACGCGGGAATCGCGGCGCAGCCACTCGCGCAGGGCAAGAAAAATCAAATCAGAGGAACCCGCACCGGCCAGGAGACCCGCCTCCGGCACGCCGCGGACCCGCGCGATGGTTTGAATCAAGCCTTCATTGTGCGTGGGCGGGGAAGTGCGCAGCAGCCACGGCAGATGAGCGGTCAGCGTTTCGAGCACGCGCGGCGCGGGCGGAAACCACGCATCGAGGACGTCGGCATTGATGACGTGCTGATGCCGTTCCAAGCGGTCGAATTGCGGACCGATCGCCTCGAAGAATGCGCCGCCATGGTAGCACCGGTCCTGCATGTCTGAATTGTTTTTCAACGCCACCGCCGCCGCAATTTTTTAATACGGATTTCTGCCGGTGGCCGGGGCCGGCAACCGTGGTGGCATTCATTCCCCGCGCGGGCGCAGGAGGCGGCCGGCGGCCCCCAGCGCAGCCGGAGAATGGCCTTCACCGGGAGCAACCCGGGAAAACCCCGGAAGAAATTTTTGGTGTTCCTCATTATTCGGCAAACGCTGTCAAGCCGTTGGAAGGCTTTAAGGCTCCCTTGATTTGCGCCGCAGGAAATCGCTGGGGCGAAGCGGGGGTTTTTCCGAACGAGCCCTCACGGCACGCAAGCTGCACCGTCCGCCGCATGGCTAACAAGGAGGCCAGTTTGGCGAATCAAGTTGTGCTGCCGGGCGCCCGCATGCCGGGCCGGTCGGAATACCCGATAGTCCCGCAACGCCCCGAGTCCCTGCGGCGTGTCTGGCAACGTCTGGAACTGCCGGTGCCCGGTCCCGCCGGGCGACGGATTGACCAGGAGAAACCCCGCGTCGTCCACGCACGGTTTCAAGATCACGAACTGAGCCCGCATCACCCCAACGAATACGAGTTGTAATCAAAGTCACATCACTAGGACACCGTCCCTGACGCTCCCACCACATCCATGAATAACTCTCCCAATCCCGACTCTGCGCCGCCGGCCACGGCGGCGCGCCCGCTGTCCCTCTGGCAGTGGATCAAAACGAAACGCATTTCCTATTTTACCATCCCGCTGCTGGTCATGGCCACCATCGTGGAGTACGTGATTCTGGCCACGGGCTGGAAGTACCAAAAGGCGGTTTGCCTGCCGCAGGGCATGGGGGTCACGTTTTTCGGCATCGGCCCGATTGGGGCCACGATTCTGGCGGTGGAGCTGTTGAAACTGCCGCTGGCCATCTGGACCGCTTCACGCACGGGGTGGCATAAGAAGTTCATGCTGTTTGCGGGTCTGCCGTTGATCTGCGTCTTGACCTTCCAACTGGTCAAAGACATGGCCGTGTATGAAATGGGCATTGCCATGCAGCCCGCCGCCGCGGCGCTGGAAAAGGCCGCCACCGAGGAGGTTAAAATTGTCCAGTTGAACGGCGAACTGAAGGCCATCGAGCAAAAGAAGCTGGACCGGGAAACCAAGCTGAAGGAACTGGCGGAGAAAAAGGCCAAGGCCAAGGCGGAATTGGAAGAAGCGCTGAAGCGCAACGAGGAAATCCGCCAGGACGCCATCAGTCTCACGGATTATCAGAAAAAAGAGCTGGCCGAGGAAGAGGCCCGGCAGGCGGCGATCACCAAACAATACAACGCGGATGCGGAGCAATTGACCAAGGCGCTGGCGGATTTGCGCGCCCGGCGCGCAACGGAATTGCCGCACGCCACCAAGTGGAACGAGGAGGAGGCGCGCATCGAGAACGCCTACAAGACCAAGCTGGCGGATTACACCAACAAGAAAACGGCCTACGAGAAGGACAAGGAAGCCTACGAGAGCGCCAGCTTCCTGATGCGCCAGCTCATGCGGCAGCCGGTGGATCCGGGCGTGCCGCCGGAGCGCGAGGTCAACAAGCTGATGAAGCCCACGCAGCTGGCGGACCTGGATGAGCAGATCAAAGCCAAGGAGGCCGAGCTGCTGGCGGTGAACAACAAACGTCGCGACCGCGTCGCGCAAGTGGGCGACAACGCGCAGCAGTTGCGCAAGGATTTCGACCAGCGCTCCCGCGCCAAGCGCGAGGAGGCGGATCGCAAGCGGGAGGAGCTGCTGGCGGCCTATACCGCCTTGACCACGGAGTGGAAGGCGGAGGAGAAGCAAATTGACGCCGAGCTGACGCCGGCGGTGCAGAAGATTGACGCCGTGCGCGCGGAATTGGATGCGGCGCGGAAATCGGCGGAGAGTTATTACGAGGCGCGCGAGAATGCCATCCGCCACACGCAGGTGCATCGTATTGCCACGACGGTGGAAATTGTGCGCGGCCTGCTGTTCGGCGAACGGCCCATGTCCATCACCGCCACCGCCAAGGAACGCGGCGACATTCTGACGGATCAGATCAGCATGGTGCGCATCTGGGTGTATCCGGTGTTTGCGTTCATTGTGGCCTTTTTGCCGACGTTGATGGTGGAAATCGGCTTCTCCACCGTGTTCAAACCGGAACAAAAACCCCAGACCCGCACCCGCACCACGGCGCGGACCGGTTTCTTCGGCCGCAATCTGCACCGGCTCTACAAGCGCGCCGGACGACACAAGATTTTGCGCGCCGAGCGCCTGATCAAGGAAGCTTCGACGAAGCTGGCCAGCCGCGACCAGGCGATTCTGGACGCCCGGCGCGAAGCCGAACAGACCCTTGCGCAAAAGACCACGGAGGCCCAGGCCGCCCGGGAAGCCTTGCAGGCGGCCACGACGGCCCACGAGGAGCAATTAAAATGGCAGGCGGCCGAGCACGAGGAACAATTGAAGTTGAAGGAGGCTGAATGGGTCGCGAAATTCGGCAGCCTGGCGGATTCGCTCAACCGCGCGGCGGCGGAGAAGGACGCCCTGCTGGACTTCCAAAAATCCGAGATCGAACGCCAGGTGCAGGCCCGGCAAGGGGCGTGGACCGAGCGGGTCAATCAATTGCGCCAGGAGCTGGATGCCCAACGCCACGCTTACGAAAAGGAACGGGCCGCCCTGTTCCAGGAACAACAACAGAAAATCCAGACGGTCATGGATGACTGTCAGCAGCAGATCGTGCAGGCCCGGCGGAAGGCGGCGGAGACCGAACGGCTGGCGCAGGAAACCGCGGCCAAAGCGGCCTTTGACCTGAAGCAGGCACTGGAGGATCGCGAGGACGCCAACCGGCAACTGCAACAGCAGACCGAATCCCTCACCCTGCGGCTGGCCCAGGCCCAGGAGGAGGCGGAGCGCGAACACGCCAAGATCCTGCGCCAGGAAAAATTCCGGCTGGAACGGCAGCAATTGGATTTCGACAAGGCGCTGCGCGAGCAGAACGAGGAATTCGACCGCCGGCTCAAACAACGGGAGCAGGAACTCACGCTGGAAGCGGAGGACCGGCTCTTGCGCGCCCAGGCCCGCTCCGAACAGCAACTCCGCCATCGGGAAGAAGAATTCGAGCGGCAACTGGAGGCGCGCGGGCGCGAGGTGGAACTCCAGTGGCAGCACGAATGGCAGCAACGGGAAGAAGCCGCGCAGATCCAAAGCAAGCAGCGTGAGCAGCAGATGCAGGCGCAGGCCGCGCAAACCCTGCGGCAACGCGAAGCGGAATGGACGCGCCAGTTGGAGGCCCAGACCCGGGACGCGGAGTCACGCTTGAAACAGGAATTGCAGGCGCAGGCGTTGAGCTACACCGGCAAGTTGCAACAGTTGGAGAAGGAATTCACCGCCAAGGGGGTGGCCCGGGAGATCGAGCTGCAAAACAAATGGGCCGAGGACCTGCGCGGTCATGAACAGGAATGGCAGCGCCAGGCCGAAGCCCGCGTCCGCGCCGTGGAAGCCCGGTGGCAGCAGGAAATGCGGCAGAAGGATGAAATCTTCGAGGTCAAGCTGCGCCAGCGCGAGCAGCAGTTGCACACCGAATTCGCCGCGCGGGAAATCGAGCTGCAAAGCCAGACTCAACATTTCCAGCGGCGGCAGGAAGAGGCGGCGGCGGATGCCAGCCAGCGGGCGCTGCGGGAACTGGAACTGCAACTGCGCCTGGAAATGCAGCAGAAGGAGGAGGCCGCGCAGGCGCGTCACAAGAAGCAGGAGCAGGAATTCTACGCCCAGTTGAACGCCCAGCTGGCGGCCCACAAAAAGACGCAGCAGCAATGGGAAACGCAGTTCACCCTGCTGCAACGCGACCTGGAGCCGCTCAACCAGCGCCTGGCGCAGACGGAACAGGAGCGCGATGAAGCCCGCCGTCACGCGGCCGAAAGTCTGCAACGCGTGCAAACGATGGAGAAGAAGCTGACGGAAGCGTCTTCCATGTTGACGGACTGGAAAAACGGCAACGGCCATCCCTCCGCCCGGAACGGGCTGGATGTGCGGGAAGCCGCGCTCGCCATTGTGGGCAACGGGCGTCCGAACTGACCGGGGCGTTTCCAGGGTCTGATGCCACGAACCAGCCGACGGCCACCGCCGCTCGGCTGGTTGGTTTGGCGGCAGGGGAAATCCAACCGCTGCCGGACCGGGCCGGGCGGGGGAACCAGCGCGAATGAACGTCCATCATCTGGAATTATTCTACTACGTGGCGAAGCACGGCGGCATCAGTTCCGCCGTGCGGAACATGCCCTACGGCATCCAACAGCCGGCCGTGAGCGGGCAGATCCTCCAGCTCGAGGAATTTTTGGGTGTGACCCTGTTTCACCGGCGTCCGTTTGCGCTGACGGCGGCGGGCCAGGAGTTGTATGATTTCAGCAAACCCTTCTTCACCAACCTGAGTTTCATGGCCGACAAGTTGCGCGGCGGCATTTCCCAACATTTGCGGATTGCCGCTTCGGAAACGGTCCTGCGCCGCTTTCTGCCGGAGATGTTGCAGGAATTGCGACGGTCCTTTCCCAAACTCAAGGTGTCTTTACGTGAGGGCTACCATCCGGAGGTCCTGGCCTGGTTGCAAAATCAGGAGATCGATCTGGCGATCGGGTTGCTGGGAGGCAAACCGCCCGGCGGAATCCGCGCGCTGCCGATGTTCGATCTTTCCCTGGCTTTATTGGTGCCGAAAGCGAGTCCTCTGGCCTCGGCGGAAGCGTTGTGGGCGCAGGACCGAATTACCGATTCCCTGATCACGGTGCCCAGCAATGAGCTGATTCAATCGGCGCTGCAGGAGGGGTTGGCCCGAAGGAGGGTGGCCTGGCCCGTGGGCATTGAGGTCAGCAGCATTGAACTGGTCCAGGAATATGTGGCGCGCGGCTACGGCATCGGGGTGGCGGTGCAACTGCCGGAGGCGGATTTTTATCCGGATGTGCGGGTATTGCCCCTGCGTGGATTCAAGCCGGTGACGTTTGGCGTGCTCTGGCAGGGGCGCCAGACCCCCGTCCTGCAGGGTCTGCTGGAAATCGTCGGCCAGCGGGCCCGCCAACTGGCGCGGCAGTTGCCGGCCGGAAGCCCGGCGACCGGAAAACCATCGGCACGCAAACAATGAGGCGCCGCTTTCCAACCTTGAGACAGCCACCCCTCTTTATGTCTGCGGGCCACTGGAATTGCGCGGGCGGCGGGTTGGCATTGCGCTTGCTAAATTCCAGAAGCTTTAGAGGCGTACAATGAGGTTATACCGCAATCAGAAGACTTCCCACCGCATCTATCCAGCGACGCCACCGCGCGCAGGAGGTTTCACCCTGGTGGAAGTGGTCACCGCCATCTTCATCACCGGACTGGTGTTTGGGGGCATTCTGGCGGCCTATATTCAGGGCGCACGCCGTGCCGAATGGTCGGGCTATTCGCTGGCTGCGCAGGCGGTGGGATTGCGGGAAATCGAGCGCGCGCGCTCGGCCGTATGGGATGCGTCGTCCGGTGCCGAGCGGAATGAAATCACCAACCTGCCGCTGATGAATTTCACCGCCACGGGAGGAGCGGGCGGCATTCCGCCAATGGTGAGGGGTTACACCACCAATATTCTGGACCTGCCGTATTCCGGAAACAATTTCGTGATGGCCACCAATTACGTGACGATCAGGCGGTACGACATCCTGCCGAACAAGGTGCGGGTGCAGTTCATGCGGGTGGACACCGTCTGGCCTTTTGCCAAGGGCAACGCCGTAAGATATTTCACCAACACGGTCGCCACGTACTTCGCGCCGGACAATCGTGATCCTAATCTCTGATGAAAATCCTGTCCTCCAGCCGCACTGTTTGCCTCCGCCGCGGGTTTACGCTGGCGGAGCTGATGATCAGCATGAGCATCTTCAGCATGGTCACCATCGGCCTGATCGCGATTCATCTCTTTGGACAGCGCTACGACCAATTGGTGCTGAGCAAACTGGGGGCCAGCGACCAGTCCCGTGTCGGTTTGAACAAAATGCTGCAGGACATCCGAACCGCCAAAACCGTGCGGGTCGGCACCCTGTCCGGCTCGACCTTCACGCCGATAGCCAATGGAACGGCCCAGCAGGGCACGGCGCTCAAACTCAGCTTTTTCAACTATTCGTCCGCGGCCATTTCCAATTCGATCTATTACTACTTTGACACGGCCAACAACCAGCTCTGGCGCCAGGTGGATGCCGGCACCCCGACGCTGCTGGCCTCGCACCTGACCAATATCACGCCCAACAGCATGACGTTTCGGGTGGAGGATTACCGGGGCGACACTGTCACCGATCTGACACACAAAGGGGTCATCAGCACGGTGTTGGAATACGCCCAGTATCAATATCCGTTAACCTCGGTCGGACCGGGGTTGAAATACGATTATTACAAGACTGAACTGAAAGCCGCCTCCCACGTTCCTGATGGACCATGAAAACACGTTTAATCCCCCTCCTGCGTCGTAACACCGGATTTGCCCTGCTCATGGTGATGAGTCTCATTGCCGTGGGCTTGATTGTTCTGGCCGCCACCATGCAGCGCACCAGCACCGTCGCCAATTTGAACGCGCGCAGCAACCAATACCTGGTGAACAACAACGCTGCAGAGGCGGCGCTGGAAAAAGTGTTCGCGCGCATGGCGTATGACTTTACGGCATTCGGTCCCGGTGGTGTCGCCAATAACCTTTCCCTGTATCGCACCAATATTCCGAACGAGAATGGGTTTTGGAACAATTTCGAATTTTCCGACGCGCAGGGCAATCTCAACCAGGTTTACATCCAGGCGTTGAGCAATTATTCGGGCGCCATGCCCTCCCAGTACGCCGGGAAAAGCACCATCAGTGCGCCGGTGTATCGGCTGGTGGCCAATGCGCGCAATACCAGCGGCGCCGTCAACACGGTGGGCACTGCGCAAATGGATGTCCTGCTGGCGCTCGTGCCGTTAAGCACTTATGCGATTTTCTATAATGGATTGTTGGAATTCAGCACCGCGGCGACCATGACCATCAATGGCCGGGTGCATGCCAATGCCAACATTTACCTGGGCTCCGGTCAAACCGTCCGTTTCAACAACACCGTGACCACCGCGGGCGCCATCGGTTACCCCAGGAACAACGGGCAGGGTCCCTGGACCGGAAACACTGCCAGCAATGTTGAATTTAATGGCAGTCCCAATTACCGCACCAACACCCAATCCGTTACGCTGCCGATCAACATGACCAACACCTACGCGCTGATCGAACAGCCGCCGGCCGGTGAGTCGCCCACCTCACAAGAAGGACAGGAGCGCCTGTACAACAAGGCGCAGGTGGTCTTGCTCGTCAGCAACACCGTTGTCCAGCTGCGGCTGCAGGAGAGTGTGAGCGAACAGGTCCCGGGCGCCGATCCCAGCCCGGTCATCCTGACCTATACCAACACCAGTCCGCAATCCCTGGCCACCAACCTGCCGTTCCTGAGCCTTACCAACCGGTTCAAGGATCAACGGGAGAACAAGGAAATTGTGACCACCCAGATTGACGTGGCCAAATACGGCCAATGGATTGCCACCAACACAACGGTCCAGTCCAAATTCCCCGCCGTCGCGGGTTTGTATCCCACCGTTCTGTACGTTGCGGACAATCGAACCGTAACGTCCGGGAAATTAACGGGAGTGCGGTTGGCGAATGGCAGTGAATTGCCGAAGAATAACAATCTCGGCTGGAGTGTGGCCACGCCCAATCCGCTCTACGTGTGGAATAATTACAACGTGAGCAAGGATGGGATCACCCGCACGGCCACCACCAATACCACCGCCACCGTGCCCGCCGCCCTGATGTCCGATGCGCTCACCATTCTCTCTGGAAACTGGAATGATACGACGAGTTACACCGACAGCGATACCGGACCCACTCCCTCCTCGGCGATTACGATAAATGCCGCCCTGTTGACCGGCATCGTACCGTCCACCGGAAGCGGCTCGAGTCAATTCAGTGGTGGGGTGCATAATCTGCCGCGCTTGCTGGAAAACTGGACAACCTCACGCAAGGTCTGGTTGAACACCTCCATCATCAACCTGTTCAACAGCCGGAAAGCCACGGGCCAATTTATCACGCCCGGCACAGGGTCGTATTACGTCGCCCCCAAACGGGAGTTCAGTTACGACCTGAATTTCCTTGATCCCAACAAGCAACCGCCGGGCATGCCCTGCGCCATGATTCCCATCCGCTTCAACTGGGCCACGCCGCCGCCGAACACGGTCACCTACAATGCGACTCCCTGATTCGTCGCTGGATCCGGTCACATTTCGAAGCATGTTATCACCCCGATTTTCCCGCAGAATCCGCCGCTGGATGGCGTGGGCGGGAATTCTGGTCCTGACCGGATCGCTTGGAACACCCGCTTTGGCGCAAAGTGACCCGCCTGCGGCCGCTGACCATTTGAGCGCCGGGGAAATCCTTCGGCCGCTGGCGCTCCACGCCACGGTGCAGGACGGGGAGATCGTCGGTTTTGAGCAGATCCACCGTATTTTCATGTCCGTGAACCAACGGCGGCTGATGTTCATGCTGCCGCAGCAATACCGGGTTGAGCTGAAGCATCCGGAAAAAATCACCCTGGCCAACGCGGATTTCACGGCCTTGTTGGCAGTGCGGGTTCTGACGGCGGCGGAGGGGGCCTCCGCACCGGGGTCGTCCGCCGGGTATCGCGCCTGGATCACGTCGCGGTGGCCGGATTTGATTCTTCTCAACGAGGGCACGTTCAGTGCGGCGAAGAGTTCCGGTCCGGCCTTTGAATTTTCCTGCAAAGTGGATGACGTCGCCCGCAAAGTGCAGATTGGTTTTGTCCCGACACCAGTGGGCATTTTGGAATTTTCCGCCGTTTGCAGCCCGGAAACATTCGCGTCGGCCAAGAGCACGCTGTATGTCTTGATGCGTAGTTTCCAGATCAGCGATCCCGACGGGAAACTGAACATTGTTGCGGTTCGCGGCGACAACTGACCTTCCCCCGCGGCCCGGCCATTTCAAGACACCCGGTGTCACGGTTTCCCCACATCAATGTCCGGCGCGGGCGTTCCCAGGCGAAAGGGTTTCCCGGCATTTTCGCGGTGATTTCCCGCCAGACCGCCCGCTCCGGGGCACGACTAGTAATCGCCCCGGGAGACTGGCAAATGTCTTGCTAGTCCAACGCAGTGAAATGTTGTTTGCGGGCGGATCCCACGGATGCGTCCGGGCAACCAGCAGTGCGAATCAAAGAGAAAGAAAATAATGCACACGGTTTTGTCCACCTTGTTCACGGGCCCGCGACGGAAACGGCCGGAACAAATCCTGGCGATTGATCTTGGCAGCCGCACCACGAAGGCCGTCCATTTGCACCGCCGCGGCGAAGGATTTAATCTGTCCCGTTTTGCGCTGTTGGATGCGCCCATTTTCGACAAAGCGATGTCGGCGGACATGTTGGGCGAGCACCTCAAGGCGGTCAGCCAGGCGTTGGACGCCAAGACGAGGCAGGTCAGCCTGACCACGGGGGTGAATGACGCCATTGTCCGTCACCTGGAAGTTCCGCGCATGCCATTGGACGACATGCGGATGGTGCTCAAGCACAATTCCCGGAATTACTTGCAGCAGGAGCTGTCCAACCACGTGTTCGACTGCCACCTCCTGCCTTCACCGACCCATGAAACGCCCAAGGCCGGCACGCCGATGGCCCGGCAACGGGTGTTGGCGGCGGGCGGAAAACAGGAACTGATTGACGAATATACCGCGGGCGCCAAAAGCGCCGGGTTGGTGGCCGAACACATTGTACCGGGACTGGTCGGTCCGGTGAATGCCTTTGAAATGGCCATGCCGGACGCGTTTTTGAATGAAGTGGTGGCGTTGATTGACATTGGTTTTCGCTCCGCCTCCATCTGCCTCCTGCAGCAGGGGGAATTGATCCTCAGCCGCGTGGTGAATCTGGGCGGCGACCGCTTGACGCAAGCGGTGGCCGAATCCTTGGAAATCAGCTACGCGGAGGCGGAAGGCATCAAAATGGGGATGCCCCAGGAGGTGCAGGCGGCGCTCGAATCCGTTTTGCTGCCCTTGGGGCGCGAATTGCGGGCGTCCATCGACTTTTTTGAACACCAGCAGGATTGCCCGGTGGCGGCGGCCTACTTGACCGGCGGGACCACGCGTTCGGAGTTCCTGGTGCAGCTGCTCCAGCAAGAACTCGCCGTCGAGACGCACACCTGGAATCCAACCGGTTTTCTCAAGGTGGATCTGCCGCCCCAGCAAGCCGCGGAATTGGAGCACGTGGCTCCGCAACTTGCCGTGGCCATCGGCGCCGGGATTGCCGCCCTTTAACCTGATTCTACGACCATGCCCATTCGTCTAAATCTGCTCGCTGAAGCCCACGCCATTGAGGACCTGCGCCGGAAGGATCCGGTCAAGCGGACGGCCTACATTGGCATTCTGCTCACCCTGCTCGTGCTGGCCTGGGCCAGCGTCATTCAATTCAAGGTCATCATTGTCAAAAATGAGCTGGCCGCGGTCACCGCACAGATGAAGCAATGCACCAACGATTTTGTGCGGGTAATGGACATGCAAAAGCAGATTGCCGAAATGAACGGAAAGCTCGGCGCGTTGCATGCGCTCTCCACAAGTCGCTTCCTGAACGGCAATCTCATGGATGCCCTGCAGCATACCACGGTGGAGGACGTGCAGTTGACCCGCCTGCAAGTGAGCCAGTCCTACCGGTTTACCGCGGAAGTCAAACCGCAGACGAAAGGCGACCGGAAGGTGCCGGGGAAGCCGGCGACCGTCACCGAAAAAACCATGCTTCTGCTGGACGGCACGGACAGTTCTGCCAACCCGGGTGAGCAGGTGCTGCGGTTGAAGGACGTCATTGCGCAGTATCCCTATTTCAAAACGTCGCTCGACCGCGCCCATGCGGTCGCCTGGAAGGATTCTTCCTCACCACAGATTTCGCCGGAGACCGGCAAGTCGGTGGTCACTTTCAGTCTGGAATGCCGTTACCCCGAGGTGACCCGATGAAATTCAACAAACTCTCCAAGGAAAAGAAACAGCATCTGATCGTCACGATCGTCATCATCCTTGCCGTGCTGGCCGGCCTGGGCAACTACCTCATCCTGGGCGGCAACCGCCACCTGGATACCTTGAAGCAGAACCAGGTCGCCGCGCTGGGCAAACTGGAGGAGATGCAGAAAACCATCAAGCGACGCGAGCAGGTGGAAACCGCGTTCAAGGAAACTTCGGACCGGCTGACCGTGCTGGAAAGCGGCATGGCCACCGGCGACCTGTATTCCTGGGTGCAGAGTTTTTTACGGAAATTTCAGCGCAACTACAGAATCGACATTCCGCAAATCAATCCCATCAGCCAGCCGGGAAGCGTGGATCTGCTTCCCGGATTTCCCTACCAGCAGGCTTCCTTGTCCGTGGCGGGGACGGCGTATTATCACGACTTGGGACAATTCATTGCCGATTTTGAAAACGAACATCCGCTCATGCGCATCGCGAATCTCTCGCTGAATCTCAGTCCGGCGGCCTCGGCCGCGGAGCGGGACAAACTCGCATTCCGGATGGACATCATCACCCTGGTCAAACCCACGACCGCACCCGGAAAAATTTAATGACTCCCCGAACGATGAAATTATTGTCACTTAAAACTGCTGCCGTGGCCGCGCTCGGCTGGATCGCCATTGAGGGTGGCCGGGCAAGCCTCACGGCGGCCGGTACCAATGAAGTGTTGCAAGTCCAGGCCAGGACCTTGCATTCCACCACGGCGCCGACCGAAAAGTCCGCCGGGACCGGGACAACCTCTCCTGAGCCCGCGCTCTCGACGTTTGTCATTCCCAAGCAGCCGTCGGAGGGGCGCGATCCGTTCTTTCCCAACTCGACCCGGGTGTACCATGTGAATGTGGTCAGCGCGCCGGAGGCGCCGAAGATTGAAGCGGATCTGACGTTGAAAGGCATTTCCGGGACTCCCGAACAGCCGCTGGCAATCATCAATACGACCACCTTCACCACCGGAGAGGTCAACGAGGTGATCACCAAGACGGGACGCCCCAAAATCACCTGCATCGAAATCAACATGGCGGCGGGCACGGCGTTGATTCAGATCGGGGCGGAACGGCGGGAACTGCGTCTCGCCCCGCAAAAATAACCGCGCCCAAGCGCCGGCAACAATCTTGTCCACTAGGTGGACAAGATTTTTTTTTGCCCCCGATTTTCCCCTGGTTTTCCGGGGGTTCCGCGGAAAACCGGGCATGGCATCGCTGCTGCTGAAATCGGACCGAGAGTTGAGCGGATGTACCAAACAAACGTAGAAGCTCAACGGAGAGAACAACGAAATAAAACAAATGAAAGCGAAATTCGCCCTCATGACCCTCATTGGGTTGAGCGCCTGCACGGTGGCTCTGGCCCAGAACGAACCGGCGGCCCCCGCGACCCCGGATACCCCCCCGGCTGCCTCGACCCCGGAGGTTACCCCCACCGGCAGTGCAGTGATCCCCCTCATCCAATTCCAGGATGTGCCCCTGACGACGGCCATTGACAATCTGGCGCGTCAGGCGGGCATCAATTACATCTTGGACCCTCAAGTGGGATACGGCCAGCCGGATGAACGTGGCCAGATCAAGGCGCAACCGAACATTTCCATCCGTTGGGAAAACCTGACGGCGGAACAGGCCCTCAACGCCCTGATTACCACCTACGGGTTGCAGCTGGTCAGCGATACCAAGACCGGCATTTCGCGCGTCACCATCAAGGACCCGGCAGCGGCCGAACCGCTCGTGACCAAGATCGTCCAGCTCAAATTCGCGTCCCCCAGCAACATTGTCGCCTCGGTGCAGACCGTGCTGGTGGACAAGCGCAGCAAGGTGATCGCGGACACGCGCACCAGTCAATTGGTGGTCTCCGCGACGGAAAAGGAACAGGAAGCGGTGGATCTGTTGATTACCCGGCTCGATACACAGACCAAGCAGGTCTTGATCGAGGCCAAGATCCTTGAGACCACCCTGAATCCGAAGACCCAGAAAGGCATTGATTGGAGCGGCACGTTGAAGGCTCAAAATTTCCACTTCGGAAACAATGGCTTGCCCTCAGGGGCTTTGAATAATCCCGGCGTCCTCATGAATGACCTGGCGGGTGGATTCACTTTCAATCCGGCCGCCGCATTCTTGGATGCGGACGGGGTTTCTGCCGCCCTGTCCTTCTTGAACAGCTCGGGCGATACCAAAGTGGTTTCCGAACCGCGCATGGTGACGTTGGACAACCAGAAGGCGACAATTGATGTCGGCTTGCTGTATCCCATCGTCAATGTCACCGCTGGCACGGCCAACACGACGGGAGGCTCGCAAATCTCCTACTCCAACTTGACGGTGAATCTGGACGTCACTCCGCGCATTGCGGCCAACAACTACATCGAGTTGAACGTAAAGCAGGGAGTGCTGCGCCTGGGCCCATCCTACCAAAGCACGGTTGCGGGCGTGATCAACGACGTGGATTCCTTCTACACCCGGAAGTTGGACACCACCGTTCTGATCCCCAGTGGCAATACGCTTGTCATGGGTGGATTGATTCAGGACGAGAAGCTGAACAACAGCACCAAGGTGCCGGTGTTGGGAGACATTCCCGGATTGGGCCTGCTGTTCCGCAAGGACAGCAAGGAGCTTAACCGGCAGAATTTGACCATCTTCATTACCCCCACGGTGGTGGAGGATGAGGATTTCCAGCCGACCCAGACCGATTACCTGAAGACGACACCGGGACTGAAAGTCACCGACGACTGGTCGTGGTGGGACAGCGGCAAGTCGGCGGGCGACATCCGCAAGGAGAAGAGGGAAGGCGCGTTTCGCGACTGAGCCACCGGCTTCTACGTTTGCACTCAACACCGGCCTGAGTCAGGCCGGTGTTGTTTTTTCGTCGGGTTGGGCGCCGTCATTGCCTGCGAGCACATCAAACAAACCGCTTGTGGAGCGGGCGGGCGCCCGGGGCCGCGTTTCGGCTTGCTTCGCGAGCCAGAACATCCGGCGGCTACGTCGCCGCCAGGCGTTGCAAATAGTCAAACGCGTAAATGCCGCTGTTATGCCCATCCTCCCAGAACAGCTGGACGGCGTATCCGCCGACCGGCACGAACCGTTTCAGCTCGAAGGCGACCGGCGGCAGCACCCGGGTGGGGTTTTTGTAAACGTTGCCCAGCACATCCTTCTCCCCATGACAGCCGGCGCAAGGGCAGGCCCGGCGCACCTTTTCCAAAGGAATGAAACTTTCCTCCCCGTTTTCCCAGCGAATGGCCAGCTCTTGGCCGATATGCTGCAAATCCAGAATACGCATGATTTCAGTATGGGGCAATCGGCCCGACAGGCAATGAACATCGAGTCGCGCTGCCGGCGCCGCCCTTTCCGCACGCCGGTCCCCGTGCCGGTCATGATTTGGGTGAATATAATTCCCGAATGTAGAGATTCTTGAACCAAACGGGCGTGCGCCGCGCCTCCAGTTCGATCGGACCAAACGGCAGCACCGGCAGATCGCGTTGCCAGAAGTTTTCCAGGGTGACACCATTGACGACCAGTTCATCGTTCAGAAAAACGTGGACCTTGTCCCCCGCCATCAGGATGCGGAACCGGTTCCACTCGCCCACGGGGTGATCGGCCGTGAGCAGCGGCTGGTTCGCATTCGTCCGATTGTTGAGCAATCCGCCGCTGCCGGATCGCACCGCGGTTGCGGTGCCGCCGGTGAATGGATCGCAAATTTCCACCTGCGGTGTGCCCCGCAAATACACCCCGCTGTTGCCTTCCGGCTCGATTTTCCAATCCGCCACCAGTTCGAAATTCACGTAATCCTTCTCGGTGGATAAATTATCCGTGTTCGTGCCACGATAGACCAGTGCGCCAGCTTCCACCCGCCACTGTGCCCGGGCCTGCTCATTCGCACGCGTTTGCGCTGCGGCCAGGGCCGCGGGCGACAGGGCGGCGCGTTTGCGCGGGTCACCCACCGAACCTTTCCACCCGCTGAGATCCGTCCCGTTAAACAAGGGGACAAAATTTTTCCACGCGGTCGGGCGCGGAAGTTCACGAATTTGAAAGTTGCGAAACTCCACGTAATCGCCGTGGCCGAGCAGGCCGATGTGGCCGCGCTCACGAAATAATCCGGGATGGCGGATGATGGTGGCCGGATCATCAATCGCGTTCAGGTCCGTCTCCAGTATGGTGACGCCGTTGACGATGACGGTGATTGTTCTTCCGTCGGCGATGATCTGCTCGCTGTTCCATTCGCCCGGGGGTTTCAACGCCCCCTGTTGGGCGGCGACGACGTCGTAAATCGAGCCGTGGTATTGCTCGGGCCGCAACGGACCCAGGCTGCCCGCCGCGGCCGCCGCCTCGTCCAGGATTTGGATCTCCATGCCCAGGGTGGCGGTGTGGCCCCGCAATGGGGCGCGGATGCCGATCCCGCTGTTCGCGCCGGGCGCCAGTTTGAACTCAAACCGCAGGATGAAATTCTCGTATTCCTTCTCTGTGAATAATTTGCCCTTGCCGCCCGGCACACAATACAGCGAACCGTTGGTGACGCCATAACTGGGGGTTTCAGAATTTTCCATGACCCAGCCCGCCAGGGAATGGCCATCGAACAACGACTGAAATTCGCTGGTGCTCCACGGTTGAACCTGGCGACATCCGGAAAGTGCCAGGACGGCGCCAATCAGCACCCCACCCGCGATGGCGCGGGGCCGGATGTGCAAATGCCGTTGCGTTCTCATGCGTCTTGTGAACCGGGACGGTTTCCGCGAGACTTTGGGAAAAATGCGCACCTGTCAAGCGATGCTTTCCTGCCGCCGGGCATGGCGGTGCCGATTTTCACCGCGACCATCCCGGGCGGTGATCCTGAGTGGTTTGCTGCTGCTGGCCGGCGGCTGTCGGGGCTCCCGGCCCGCGCCGACCACCCCGCCTCCCGTTGATCCCGCGCGCTGCGAATGGGAAAACGGCGGCATCATTCGTGGGGATAAAACCGGTCGCACCATCGCCCTGGCGTTCACGGCGCACGAGTTTGCGGAGGGTGGCGATACCGTGCTGTCGGAATTGAAAAAGCATCGGGCGCGCGCCTCTTTTTTTCTCACCGGCCATTTCATTGCCAATCCAAACTTTCATCCCTGGCTCAAACGGATGGCCCGTGACGGACATTATTTCAGCGTCCATTCGGATCAACATCTGTTGCTCTGCTCGTGGGATCGGGAACGTCGGACGCTGGTTTCTCGTGATGAATTTCGCGCGGATATCGAAGCCAACTTCACCCGATATGAGGCGTTAAAACTTAAAGCCAGCCCCGGCCGTTTCTTCATCCCGGCTTATGAGCACTACAATCGACAAATTACAACGTGGGCGCAGGAACTGGGTTGCATGATTATCAATTATACGCCCGGCACGCGTTCCAACGCGGATTACACGGGCGAGGCCGATAAGAATTTCGTTTCGACCCAAACCATTTTTGACAGCATCATCAAAAGGGAACAGACCGATCCGCATGGATTGAACGGCTTCATTTTGCTGTTGCACCTCGGCAGCGGGCCGGGGCGCGCGGATAAATTTCACTTTCGCTTTGGCGAACTGCTCGACTATCTCACCGGCAAAGGTTACGAATTAGTGCGCGTGGATGAATTGCTCGCGCCCCCAAAATAAGATGAAGCACCTGCTGGCCATGCTGATCCTGAGTCTCGCGGCTGCCCCCGCGGAGGAAATTTTCATACGGGCCAACCAGACCGGGTATTTCGTCGGCGCGCCCAAACTGGCGGTGGCCTTTTCGCACACGCCGCTGCCGGCGGATTTCACGGTGGTCGGGGCGGACAATCGGGTCTGGTTTCGCGGTGCAACCACGCCCATCACCAACGCGACATGGGGCCAATTTTCAAACCATGTGGAGCTGGATTTCTCGAAGTTTTCGACTCCGGGCCAGTTTGTATTGAAGCTCGGCTCGGCTCAATCTCTGCCGGTACGGATTGGCGGTGAGCCGAATTATGCGTTGGTGGCGCAATTATTGGAATTCATGCGTCAGCAACGGTGCGGGTTCAATCCGTGGTTGAACACGAACTGCCATCAGGCCGACGGACGCTCGGTATACGGGCCGTTGACCAATGGCACACTGCTCGAGGCGCGGGGCGGCTGGCATGACGCGGGCGATTTGTTGAAATACCTGCTCACGTCCGGCAACGCCACGGCGCAAATGCTCCTCGCGTATGAACTCAGTCCGCAACATCGGTATGCCGAGCGCCCCCAAGCCCGGGATGCGCGCCAGCACGGGGCCCCCGTGGTTCACGTTGATGCGCGCGGGCTGCCCGGCACGAACGGCGTTCCGGACCTGCTCGACGAAGCGCGCTGGGGTTTGGAGTGGATGCTGAAGCTCCATCCCGCGCCGGATCAACTATATCATCAAGTGGCCGATGATCGCGATCATGCGGGCTGGCGGCTGCCGCAGAATGAAACGGTGGATTACGGCTGGGGCAAGGGCGGCGCGCGTCCGGTTTATTTCGCCGACGGTAAACCGCAGGGTTTGAAAAGTTACCAAAGCGCCTCGACTGGTGTCGCCAATCTTGCCGGGCGGTACGCGGCGGCGATGGCGCTCGCGTATCGCATTTGGCGGGAGAATTCGCAATATCAGGATGAAGATTTTGCCGCGCGCTGTCTCCAGGCCGGTTTGGAAGTCTATGAACTTGGTCGCGCCCAGGAAGGTGTGCAACAAGGCAATTCCTACGGGGCGCCGTATCGTTATGAAGAAACCACCTGGGCTGACGACATGGAATGGGGGGCGGCGGAGCTGTATCGCGCAACGAAGCAAAAGCGGTTTCTTGATGACGCAAAGCGTTACGCGAAACTGGCCGCCGATGAAGGTTGGATGGGCAAGGAGCAGACTGGGCATTATCAGTATTATCCGTTCATGAACGCCGGCCACTTCCGGCTCTACGATTTGGTGGGCGCGGAGTTTCAGAAGTTGCTCGCGGGTTATTATCGTGCCGGCATCGAACGCTGCGTTGCCGCCGGGGAGAAAAATCCTTATCGCGTCGGCGTGCCGTTCATCTGGTGCTCGAACAATCTGCTCACGGCGCTCGTGACGCAATGCCTGATGTATGAACGCATGACCGGCGATCGGCGGTACCGCCAGTTTGCCACCAAGCAATGCGACTGGTTGCTGGGGCGCAACCCGTGGGGCACGACCATGTTCACCGAGATCGGCAGCGTCTTTCCCACCGATGTGCATTTGATGACGGTGCAAATTCTCAAACGTCCGGTACGCGGGGGATTGGTGGATGGTCCCGTATATGAACGCATTTTCACATCGCTCAAGGGTGTCAGCATCACGCAGCCCGATCCATTGGCCGCGTTTCAAGGTGAAGCGGTTTACCACAATGACGTCCATGATTATTCCACCAACGAACCCACGATGGACGGCACCGCCTCCGCCATTTTAATGTTTGCCCTGTCCAATCTGTACCCATGAAAACCCCGCTCCTTCTCATTGCCTGGTTGATGTGTCTCGGTTCCGCATCCGTCCATGCCGGTGCGTCCGTCGGTATTCGGCTCGCGCCCATTTTCAACGGCACCAACCTGGCCGGCTGGCGCGCGCCGCAGCCCAATCCCTTTTGGACGGTGAAGAACGGGGTTCTGATCGGCGCCAACGATGGACAAATGCGTGGGAATGTCATTTACACCGAGTCGCACTACACCAATTTCGTTTTGGAACTGGAAGCGCGTTGGTCGGGGGAGATTGACAGCGGCATCCTGTTGCGCGACCCGGAATTGCAGGTCCAGTTTGGCGTCTCACGCAGCTTGAAGAAGGACATGACCGGCGCGTTTTATCTGGCCAGGACACCGGACAATCCGACTTCCGGTTATCCGGAATCCGGTCACACCCACGGGTTGGCTGCGGTCTTCAAGCCGGATGATTGGAACCGCTTCCGCATCGAAGCGCGCGGCGATGCTTTCACCGTCTGGTGCAACGGGCAGCGCATCAGCCAGTATCAGGATCCGCGCTATCCTGGCGGCGGCCCACTGGGGCTGCAGGTGCACCCCGGGCTCAAAATGAAGATCGAGTTCCGCCATCTGTACGCCGTCGAACTGGACTGAAACCCGTCCGCCGGGCGCTCGCATGGATTCATCGCTCGCCGCGGCCGCCTCCGCCTGGCAGTTCCCGCTGCTTTTCGGCGTAGGCTTGGTGTCTGGATTTGTAGATGCCATCGCCGGCGGCGGTGGATTGATTACGTTGCCGACGCTGCTGCTCCTGGGCGGCGATCCGCAAGTGGCGCTCGGAACGAACAAGTTGCAGGCAACATTCGGCGCGGCCAGCGCCACCTGGCATTACGCGAAAGCGGGCGCGGTGGAGTTGCGGGACTGCTGGCGCGGCGGTGCGATGACGTTCATGGGGGCCGGCGTGGGGACATTGGCCGTGCAGCAAATCGGCACCCATGCCCTCAAAGCCATCATTCCCTTGCTGCTGGTTGCGGTCGCGGTTTATTCCCTGCGCAACCTGGGTCTGGAGGAAACGAAAAAGCCGCCCCGCTTGTCGCGCTGGTGTTTTGATCTGATTTTTGGTCTGGTGCTGGGGGGTTACGACGGTTTCTTTGGGCCCGGCACCGGGACCTTTTGGACGATCGCCTTCGTGGCGGCGCTGGGATTCAACTTGTTGCGCGCCACGGCTTATACCAAGGCCATGAATCTTTCCAGCAACGTTTGCTCCCTGTTCATTTTTCTGTGGGCAGGCAAGGTGGATTTTCTCGCTGGAGGCTGCATGGGGTTGGGACAGCTTATTGGCGCGCGGTTTGGCAGCCGGATGGTGGTGCGGCGGGGGACAACGTTCATTCGGCCGGTGTTCATCACTGTCGTATTGGTTCTGACCGCCAAATTGCTCCTTGAGGCGTACATGAGATAGGCTCGTTGCCCTCGACAACGAGCCTGGATCACGCCGCAAAATTTCCCACGAGCGCGACTATGAGAACTGCCAGGACGGACGTTATCGCCTTGCGCGAAGCGGGTCCGCCTCCGGTGCTGCCAAAGCAACAATCCGGTTATTTCTGAGCAAACCCCTTGGTGATCTCAATACGATATCCCGTCTGTTCCTTGGTAATGTTGGCGGCAAAACCATTCTTTTTACTCCAGTCTTTCAACAGATTAACCCGCGTTTCACTGGGGGTGGACACTACTGACTGACCTTCAGACACCATGCTCTTGACGACTTCCAACCATTTTTGATCGGCAGCCTTGGTCTCTTCACCAAAAGCCACCCCGGAAGTCATTAAGCAACTGACCATCAATACTTTGAACCACTTCTTCATTTGTACTCCTTGTGTTGAACTTTGCACCGCAATGCTGCGGCAATGGGTGCGGGCAGTTCGCATGCCAACGATGTGAAAATGTCGAAATTCGGAACTTTCTTATCGAAAATCTTGACCATCAGCCTCAATTCGATACAATTCGCCCACTTGAAACGCAGGTTTCGTTCTCTCTGCAGTAACCTCAACGCTAATTATACTAATACTATGAAATTGAAATTATTGGGTTTGTTCGCCGTTGCCGCCAGTTTGGCGGTTACCGGTTGCCAACAAACGTCTCATTACCATCAACCCGTCCATACAACGACTTCGACGCCGTCCGTGGTGGAACCGGCTCCAGCCCAAACCCCTCCGCCGCAAGTTTCGTGCAATGAAGCCACGCGCGGGCTCATTCAAATGGCGAAAACGATGCCCAAAGAGGTAACTCTCGGCGGAGAATTCACCTCGGAAATCAAACTTACAGCTCAATCTTGCGCCGGTAACGTAGTGGTCCAAGATTCCATTCCGGCTGGTGTTACCTATGTGCGCAGCGAGCCTGCCGCCACCGTGGATGGCAGCCAGGTTACTTGGAAGCTGGGCAATCTTGATGCCGGGGAGAGCCGCACCCTCAAGCTGATTCTCAAAGCAGGCAAGGAAGGCGTGATTGCCAGCTGTGCGGTTGTATCCGCCGATCCGCGCACCTGTGCGGAAACTCGCGTCGTCAATCCCGCGATTCAATTGACCAAGACTGAGCCGCAGGAAGTGACTATTTGCGACCCAATTCCGGTGACTTTGGTGGTTAAAAACTCGGGCAGCAGTCAGTTGACCGGGGTGAAGGTGACCGACACGCTGCCGGCGGGTCTCGCGAGCGAAGGGAAGAATGTTCTGACTTTCGACGCTGGCACGCTCGCGCCCGGACAGAGCAAGGAGTTTAAGTTTAATGCCACCGCTTCCAAGACGGGCAAATTTGTGAACAATGCCGAAGTCAAGTCGGATCAAGGGGTCAGTGCCAAGGCGACCGCTTCGACCACGGTCCGCCAAGCGGTTTTGACCATCGCGTGCAAGGCCAACGAGCAGCAATACATCGGCCGGCCGTACCATGTTGACTTGACGGTCGTGAACAAGGGCGATACTGCAGCTGCGGGAGCGCAAGCGATCTTGGCGATTCCGGCGGGAGCAACGTTCAGCTCTGCCACTGCCGGTGGCCGGGTCTCCGGCAACACCGTGATTTGGGACCTCGGCTCGCTGGCGGCAGACGCGCAACGTGAGGTCCGCGCCACGTTCACCAGTGCGGCAGCGGGCACATACAACTTCAACAGTGCTGCCCGTGGCGCCTGCGCCGCGCAAGTGGCCTCCAGCTGCCAGACCCGGGTGGTGGGCGTCTCCGCCTTGTTGCTGGAGAAGGGTGACAATCCTGACCCGATCCAAGTCGGGGAAGAGACCACCTACTATGTCCGCGTGACCAACCAGGGCTCCACCGATGACACCAATATCAAAGTGGTGGTTGAGTTCCCTGAGTACTTGACTCCGGTCAGTGCTGACAATGGCGGACAAGTCCAAGGTCAAAACGTGGTGTTCCCGCCCTACCCGCGCCTCGCGCCGAAGGGTGTGTTTGAGTATCACGTCAAAGCCAAGGGCGCCAAAGTGGGTGACGCGCGTGTGAAATTCATTCGCACCTCCACGGATATTCCGGCTCCAACGACGGCGGAAGAATCCACCCGCGTTTACTAAGCCGGTTTCGTTCCTTCACAGCTGGCAGGTCTTCGGACCTGCCAGCTTTTTTGTCTTCGTGGGTCAGGGTGACTGGCGAACCTGCGTACGATCCTGAACCATCGCCGAGCACGGCGATTTTGAACCCGTTCGATGCACGCAATGCTGGAGGCAGGAGGTGAGCGCAGACCAGGCACGGGGCGGCAAGGGCCGCCGCCCGCGACGGGCAGGGAAACCCTTCGCTCCCCCCGTTTAGTCGCCGCCGGTCGCGTTGACGATTTCGACGTGCGTGGATGCCGCCTTTATGGCCTGTATCCGGTCCGTCGTGCGCGCAAACGAACCTGATGATCCTGCACCGCGGCGTTAATTTGCGGCCGTTTGAGCGGATCTCCCTGTACCGAGCCATCGCATTCCGGTTTGATGTTCCGGCATTTTCCCGGGCTTGGTTTCGCCGTGCGGTTCAGGCATAGTGCCCCGCCATGCGATGGATTCGCGACATCTATGCCGCCAACCGCCCGGCGGGCCGGCCCGTTATTTCACTGGAATTTTTTCCGCCGAAAACGCCGGAAGGCGAGGTTGCGTTGTTTGCCAGGCACGTTCCGGCCTTGGCCACGTTGAAACCGGATTTTTGTTCGGTGACTTATGGGGCCGGGGGCAGCACGCGGGACAAGACCCTGCAAATCGTGACGCGTCTGCAGCAGGAGCACCAATTGACCACGCTGGCTCATCTGACGTGCGTCAATCATACGCGGGAACAATTGGAGGAGTTGCTGGAAAAAATCCGCGCCACGGGTTGCCAGAACATCCTGGCTTTACGTGGCGATCCTCCCGGTGGCGGCGAGTTCAAGGCCACGCCCGGCGGATTTGAGTTTTCCTCCGAATTGATCAGTTTCATCCGGGCGCAGGGTGGATTCAGCATTGGCTGCGCCGGTTTTCCCGAAGGACACATTGCCTGCCGGGCGGGCAAACATACGGATTGGCGGCACCTCAAGACGAAGGTGGATGCCGGGGCAGATTTCGTGATCACCCAGTTGTTTTTCGACAACAACGATTATTTGGAATTCCGGGATCACTTGACGCGGCTGGGCGTTGCGGTGCCGCTGATTCCGGGAATGATCGCGATCACCAACGTGGCGGGAATCCGCCGGTTCGCACAGGCTTGCGGCGCAAAAATTCCCTCGACGCTGGCGGCCGAGCTGGAGCGGCTGGGCGACGATGACGCCGCGGCTGCGGAGTTTGGGATCGAATATTGCACCAAACAGTGTGAGGAGCTGTTGCGCGCCGGAGTGCCGGGACTGCACTTTTACACGTTGAACAAAGCGGCGGCAACGTTGCAGGTGGCGCGGAATCTGGGGCTGGCTTGATGGCCGGCTACACGATCTCCACCGGACACTTGGGCACCGCTTCCAGAAAGGCCCGGCCGTATTTTTTCCCAAGAATGCGGCTATCGAGTACCACCACGATTCCGGTGTCCGTTTTGGTCCGGATCAGCCGCCCGAACCCTTGACGGAATTTCAAGATGGCTTCCGGCAGGGAAAATTCACTGAATGAATTGCCGCCCCGCGCCTCGATGGCCTCGATGCGCGCCTCGATCAATGGATGGTCCGGGACGGCAAATGGAAGTCGGGTGATGATGACGTTGCTCAAGGCTTCTCCCGGTACATCCACGCCCTGCCAGAAACTGTCTGTTCCAAACAGTACCGAATTCACGTCGTCCTTGAATTGCTCCAACATGGTCGAGCGCGGGGTGCCCGTGCCCTGCACAAACAAGGCGATCCCCAACTCCTCGAAGAAGGGCTGCAGGCGCTCACCCAGCGTTTGCATCAGTCTGAAGTTGGTGAACAGAACAAATGCTTTCCCGTGGGTCTGACGGATAAAGTGCTTGATCCATTGTTCCAACGCATCCGCAAAACCCGCTTCCCGCGGGTCCGGAATTTTGCGCACGACGAATAATTTGATCTGCCGCTGATAATCAAACGGCGTGCCCACCTGCAACTGCACAGCGGACTCCGCTCCGACGCGGCTCATAAAGTATCCTAGTCCACCCCAACTTCCGTCTGACGTCGGGGATTTTGGCAGATAATCGCGGGCAGATGGGGGCCTCTCCTCGACCTCTTTTCTGGAGTGATTCGTCGTGGCGAGAGTGGCGCTGGTCATGATGATGCTCGTATTGCTGCCAAACAATCTGCGGCGCAGAAAGGGGGCAATGTCGATTGGTGCGGCATTGAGGGAAAGATTCTGCTGGGATTTTCCGGAGCGTTCGACCCAATACACATGGCCCTCGGCCTGATGATTCAAGAATTCGGTGATCTCCGATTTGATTTCTCCGAGCCGGCGGTTGCATTCCACCAGCTCCTGCCCGATTTCTTTGTCCTCGCTGGTTTTGATCAGATCGCTGACCGACTCTCGCAACCGCTGGATTGGCAGCGCGAGATTGTCCGCCACCAGCTGCGTCCGACGGATGCGCAACTCGGTCCAGGTGCGGTGTGTCGGCTTTGGATTCGACGTTGGTTGTTGCGACTTTGAACCGCGGTGTAATGCTTCACATGCCGTCTCCACATTGCTGAAGAAGTTGTCGGCCGCATGCAGGGTTTCATCCACCAGCTCCACGGCTTTCCCCTGCCGCAAGGTGGCCAACAGTCCCTTTCCAGTTTTCGGGTTCCAAAGGCGATTGAGCGACCAACGAATTTGAGCGCTGGAAACACTCAACCCGACGTGTCGCGAAGCCACGTGTTCCACAGTGTGCGCCTCATCAAAAATCACGAAATCATTCTTGAACAACACGCCATCCGAATTTTCCTCGTCCAGTCCGCCAAGCAGGGTGAAAAAGAGCGTATGGTTCAAGACCAACACATCCGCGGCCAGGATCCGACTGCGCGCTTTTTGAAAGAAACAAAGCGGATGCTCTCTGGCAAAATCTGATTGGTACCCGCAAATTTTTGGTGAACAGAGCCCGCGCTCTGAGCACACTTGCGCCCAAACTTTCGGATCGGGCTCAATGCTGAAATCCGATAAGCTACCGGTGCCTGTTTCCTTCGACCACTCGTAGATGCGCTGCAACTCCTGGGCTTCTGATGAAGTGAACAGATTTTTGCTTTGCGCAATTGCCTTTTGAAGGCGTCGTGTACAGAGATAATTCGCACGCCCCTTCAACATGGTATAAGAAAAATGGACGGCCTTCGGCAGTGCCGCCAGGACGGTGGAGATCATTGGCAAGTCCTTCTCCACGAGCTGTTCCTGAAGATTGATTGTATGAGTTGAAACGACGGCTTTCTTTTTGAATTGAACGGCGAAAAGAATGGCCGGGATGAGGTAGGCCAAAGATTTTCCAACACCAGTTCCGGCTTCAGCCACGAGATGCTGCTGTTCCTGCAATGCCCTGGCTACCGCCACGGCCATTTGTTGCTGTTGAGGGCGGAATTCAAAATTCTTCGCGTTGGCAAGCACCCCGGATGTCGAAAAAATCTCGGTGGTGAGCGCAACGATGTCGCCATTCAATTGCTGGTTCTCGAGCGTCGAAATCATTCACTAAATCACTTGTATCGGACTATTTTATTAACTAGTCCCCGGATCTTGCTCCCGCGCTTGCCTCGGTTCGCTTAAGCCATATTGCAATTAATCCGATGTCTGTAGGCGAAACACCGGGAACGCGGGCGGCCTGGCCAAGTGAAAGCGGTCGTATATTCCGCAAATTTTCACGGGCTTCATTACCCAACCCTAATATCACATCGTAATTGAACGAGTTAGGAATTTGTTTGCCTTCAATATTTTTAAGCTTTTGTACCTCGGTCTGTTGCCTTTCAATATACCCTTGATACTTGATCTCGACTTCAATTACGTCGATCACATCTTGAGACAGAGACTTATCAAAACCGGGTAAATCACGGTAATTCACTTCAGGTCGGCGGAGGAGATGCGAAAGAGGAGTTGATCCGATTCGCGTATTATTTAATCTGTCAATTTCACGAGTTATTGTGTTGCGCTTGCGAAGAAAGATATCAAATCGTTCCCGTGGCAGAAGCCCGATGTCATATCCGAATTCGCTTAAGCGCAAGTCAGCATTGTCTTGGCGCAGCAATAAACGATATTCTGCACGTGACGTGAATACGCGATACGGCTCCTTAATTTCTACATTGATGAGGTCATCAATCATGACGCCGATATAGGCCTCATTGCGCTTTAAAATTACCGGAGGTTTATTTATGCATCGTCTGGCAGCATTCATGCCGGCAATCAGGCCCTGAGCCGCAGCCTCTTCATATCCGGAAGTTCCGTTGATTTGACCGGCCAAAAACAAGTTTTCGCATATTTTGCTTTCAAGAGACGGGAAAATCTGATTCGGCGGCACAAAATCATATTCTACGGCATAAGCCGGTCGAAGTATTTCTGCATTCTCCAATCCAACTACTGATCGTACTAATTGAACCTGCACTTGGTAGGGAAGAGACGTAGAAAGTCCATTTAGATAGAACTCATCGGTCTCAATTCCTTCAGGTTCGAGAAAAATATGGTGGGTCTCCTTTTCCGAAAACTTTACAATTTTATCTTCAATAGATGGGCAATATCTCGGACCAATACCTTCGATCTGCCCACTGTACATTGGTGACAGATGCAAATTCTCTTTGATAATCTCTTTAGTCTGGGGCGTTGTTTTTGTGAGGAAACAACTTAATTGCTTTCCGACCCGCTGAAGAATCGAGGTTGCCGGAAAATTATTGTTCAGTGTGGCACAATGACAAATCCGCTCTTGTTCCACGTGGAACATATCATGAGGCCAGAAGCTGAAGAGTGGTGGTGGAGTATCTCCTGGTTGCTCCTCGGTCTTAGAAAAATCAATCGAACTCCTCAAAATTCGCGGTGGAGTTCCTGTTTTTAGGCGCTTTAAATTCAATCCGAGTGCTTTTAGTGACTCAGATATTCCAATAGACGGCATTTCTCCTGATCGTCCGCCACCTTGTCGAGTTTTTCCAATGTGGATTAATCCGTGCAGAAATGTTCCCGTTGTAATTATAACCGTTTTCCCTAAATATCTCGTTTGGTTGGCCGTAGTAATTCCTATAATCTTGCGGCCTTTGGTTTCAAAGGAAACGACTTGCTCTTGTTTTAAATCTAAATTTATTTGCCGTTCGCAAATCCATTTCATCCGGAATTGATATGCCTTTTTGTCGCATTGAGCGCGCGTTGCCCAAATAGCCGGCCCCTTACTTTTATTTAAAGTCCGGAATTGAATTCCTGTTATATCTGTTGTCCTCCCAATTTCACCTCCGAGCGCATCTATCTCTCGGACCAAATGGCTTTTTGCCGACCCACCGATAGATGGATTGCAGGACATTTGACCAACCGTGTCCACATTCGAAGTTACAAGCAACACTTGAGCGCCGATCTTTGCTGCAGCCAACGCGGCCTCAATTCCTGCGTGTCCTGCGCCAACTACAATTACATCGTATTCTTTAGAGTAATTGAACATGGTTTGGAAATTATCTAAAACTCTGAGCCGCAAACATTCCCATGCTAAGTCGAGAAGTATATCAAGTTAAACAATGCACAACAAACTTGTAGCAAATAGGTTACAACAAAAATACAAACGTCGTTTCTCCAAACTTCTTAGAACTAGTCAGGTCTTTGAATCGTGATGCGATTACAAACGACAATGACGCGACGACTCCTATTGCAATGAAACTTTTAGAAAAGTCGCCATTTAATCGAAATAAGATTAAAAGTCATAATTTTTAACATGAACGTCATCTCCAATCGAATCTTTCATCTGCTATGAGAATGTAATTCCGACCATGTCAGGCGTCAGCTAAATACCTGTTGTATCCCCTCAGGCGAAGCCCGGGTTGGAACGTTATCCTGTCGTTAGGCGGTCTCCACCACGGTCACCTTCTTTTGGTGTTCACATGGAATGCGAAGCGGGGTCTCCAGGCAGGATTGGGCTTCCATATTCACGCCACAGTTCTTGAGTGTATCAATTGTCGGTCGGTCGCCAAGATTGCCACCCTGTTTTTTTTGACGTACGCTTTGCACGGTGACGGAAACATCTATACCTGTCCAACCCTTAAAAGTCGGGTTGATTTCATTGGGGTGTGCAAAAAATCTTGTGGACGCTGAAGTCATGCTTGGCGCGCTGCTGAAAGACGGCGTTGAAGTCACCAACGATCCGGTTCAAGCGGATGTGGTGATCGTCAATACGTGTTCCTTCATTGATTCGGCACAGGAAGAGAGTGTGGAGGCCATCCTTGAGTCTGCTGCGGTGCGCGAAGTCAGCAATCGCCAGCAGGGTTTGATTGTCTCGGGCTGTCTTTCCCAGCGGTTTCGGGAGGAGCTGCCCCAACTCTTCCCCGAGGTGGACGTGTTCATGGGCATCGACCAAGTTGCGCAAGTGGCCCAGATCGTTCGCCTGGCGCATCAGCATCGAAGTGAAAAAATCAATGGCCGGCGTCCCACAAGCCGGGCGCGGCAGACCCGAATTACGGCACAACTTGCCCGGCTGGAAGGCCGGCGGGAACGCGGCCAGGCGCATGAACCATCCCTCCGTGGCACCGATAAATTCGGGAAGACGCGGACGGTTCTCTCCGGGAACGGTGCGCGGCAATACTTCCATGCGTCTGCCGCTCCCATCCTCGAGGTAACCTCGCGGCCAACGTATATTCCGGATTATGCCACACCGCGTTTCCGGCTGACCCCCAAACACTTTGCGTACATTAAAATTGCCGAGGGCTGCAATCATCCGTGCAGTTTTTGCTTGATTCCCCGCATGCGGGGATCCCACCGCAGCCGCGAGCAGACGGATATTGTGGCAGAGGCCCGGGCGCTCCTGGCCGCCGGGGTGCGGGAGCTGAATTTAATCTCCCAGGACTCGACCTACTACGGTCTGGACCTGCGCCCGGATCATCGGCGAGCAATTTCTTGGCCGGAACGATTCAGCGCCGCGGCCCAATCACTGCCGGCAAACGCGACCACGATTTGCACGCTGCTGCGCGCATTGAACGCCTTGCCCGGAGATTTTTGGATTCGGCTGCTCTATACTCATCCCGCACATTGGACGGAGGAGCTGATTCAAACCATCCGGGAGTGCTCCAAAGTGGCGCGTTATGTGGATATTCCGCTGCAGCATATTCATGACAACATGCTGGAGCGCATGCGGCGCGAAACTTCCCAACAGTACATCATTGATTTGCTCAGGCGAATCCGCGCGGGCATTCCCGGCATCGCGCTGCGCACAACGTTCATCGTTGGCTTTCCGGGCGAGACCAAGGCTTGCTTTGACGAATTGGTGGATTTTATTGGTGCGGCCAGATTTGAACGGTTGGGGATTTTTGCCTATTCACAGCAGATGGGGACCCGCGCGGGAGGGATGGCCGGCCAGGTTGCCGCCCGGGTCAAGCAGCAGCGGCGCAAAGCGGCGATGGCCGCCCAGCATAAAATCGCCAGGGAAATCTCGGAATCATTCGTGGGCCGCACCCTCAAGGTGTTGATTGAAGGCCGGGCCAGCGCCAGGCAGCTCACCGCCGCGAACCTCAGCTCATGGGAACACGGGTTGATTCGCGCCAATGCGGTTCCTGCGCCCAGGCTGCCGGCCGGCGAATTTCTGGTCGCGCGCGGCGAGGCGGATGCCCCGGATATTGACGGGCGTGTGTACCTGCGGGGCGATCTGCCGGCCGGCGAGTTTGCGCGCGTAAAAATCATCGGTCATACCGATTACGATCTGATCGCCCGACCCGCATGAATCTTCCAAACAAACTGACCATTTCGCGCTTCGTTCTCACGGGCGCGTTTTTAGCGGTGATGTTCTCGCGCTCCGCGTGGAACGACACGCTGGCGTTGATCTTCTTTTCGGCGGCGAGTCTTACGGATTTTCTTGACGGTCGCATCGCCCGCGCCCGGCATTTGATCACCAATTTTGGAGTGCTGATGGATCCGCTGGCCGATAAAATTTTAACCTGTTCGGCGTTCATCGCGCTGGCCGAGCGGCACGCGTATGCGTTGATGCATGGTGATTTGCCGGCGGTCTTCAGGATGGGGGGGCATCCGGTTTACGCCAAGGTCGAAGCCTGGATGGTCATCATCATCGTGGCGCGGGAATTGGGAATCACGGGGCTGCGCTTGTTGGCGGCGTCCAAAAATGTGGTGCTTGCCGCCGAGGGGTATGGCAAACACAAAACCATCTCGCAGATCGCGGCCATCATCGCCCTGCTGGTGATGAATGCGTACGGAGAGTGGTGGCCCTGGCTGCACAATTTGTTCAGTCCCTGGACGCCGGGTTTTGCGCTGGTGACGCTCTGGCTGACTGTGCTGTTAACCGCCACTTCGGGCGTGCTCTATCTCTGGCGCAACCGGCAGCTTTATTTGAATGACCTGTAATTCCGCTTCAGCGTCGTGCGGGAGTGCGATTGGGGAGCGGCAGAGTCTGGCCGGAGTCCTGGGGGACAGATTGGACGCGCGCCGGCGGCACGACCGGTGGCGCCACGGGTTTGCGTTGCTGGCGAAGTACAACCATCATCACGATCACTGCGACGACGATCAACGCAACGATGAACAGTTCGCGGCGATGCAGGTTGAGTTTCGAGAGCTGGAGCGTGACAAAGTTGACGAGGCTGTTGTCGGGGTCGGACAAGGCCGGCGGCTCGGCGAATTTCTCCGTGCGCCCGAGTTCCTGTTCCAGGGTTCTGATGACCTCGGGCACATCCAGTTTCAAGAGCGTGGCGTAGGTGCGGGTAAAGCCGCGGATGTACACTGGCGCGGCAAACAGATCGAAGTTGCCATCTTCGAGCGCCCGAATATGATCAGTGCGGATTTTGGTGATTTCCGCCACCTCATTGATCGAAAGCTTCCGGGCTTCACGTGCGGTGCGTAATTGTTCAGCGACCGTTGACATCACGCTATTTCTAACGGGTTTTGAGGGAACTTGGCAATGCAGGAAACATCCGGTCCGCCAGGCGAACCGCCGGGATCCGGCAGCCGAAATGAACGGCCGCCCGGTCCCCCATCGCGATGAGTGATTTGCGACAGGCCAAAGCGGCGTTGCGGCGGCAGGCGCGCGCGCGGTGCGCGGAGATTTCGCCTCCGATGCAGGCGGGGACCAGCCTTTGCGACCGGCTCAAACAAACGAGGATCTGGCAGGAGGCGGGCACGGTGTTGTTTTTTGCCCCGCGGACTGACGAGCCAGACGTCTGGCCTTTGCTGGAGCTGGCGCTTGCTCAAAACAAGATCTGTGCCCTACCTGGCTATGTCCCCCATTTGAAAGGCTACGTCGCCCGCCGCATCAATGATCCTGTGCACGATGTCGTCCCGGGCAAATTCGGGATCCGGGAGGGGGCGCCGAGTTGTCCGGAAATTTCGCTGAACCAACTGGACTTGCTCTTGGTGCCTGGGGTAGCCTTTGACTCGCAGGGCCGGCGGTTGGGCCGTGGCAAGGGCTTTTACGACCGGCTGCTGGCAGCAACGCGAGGCACAAAATGCGGGGTGGCGTTTGATGAGCAGTTGGTTCCCGCCGTCCCCGTTGAACCTCACGATGTCGTATTGGATTGCATTTTGACACCGACGCGCTGGATTAAGACCTAGCGCCGCGCCGGTCCTGAAATGAGTTTGGTCTGGAATATCTTGGGCATGCTGGCGTGTGGCGCCGCGGGGGCGGCTGTCGGTGCGACGCTGCTCAAGTCCAGACATCGCCAACACCTCACCCAGCACCAGCTCGAGTCTGCTCGCGCGCTGGAAACGGAACGAGCGGCCGCGCGCCAGGAGCTGGCCCGCATCCAGGCGCAAACCGACCAGGCCGCCGCGGCCCAGCGCCAGGAATTGGATCAGCGCGAAAAATACCTGGCGGAACGCGAGGCGCTGCTCAACACCCAGTTGAACCGGTTGCTGCAATCGGAGGAGCAGACCCGGCAACAGCGGGAGGCGCTGGAACGGAAACATGCTGAATTGGAGCAGCAGCACCTGGAACTGCACCGGCTTACGGAGCAGCGCCGGCAGCAATTGGAAAAACTCTCGGGCGTCAGTGGCGAAGCCGCCCGGGCGCAGTTTCTCAAGGAAGTGGAGCAGGAATCGCTTGCGGATGCCGCCAACATTTCCCGTCACATTCTGGAGGACGCCCGGGCGCGCGCCGAGGAGAAGGCCCGCAAAATTATCATCACGGCCATCCAGCGTTATGCGGGCAATCAAGCCATTGCCTGTTCCTCGGCCACCATCATCCTTCAAAACTCGGAAATCAAAGGCCGCATTATTGGGCGCGAGGGGCGGAACATCCGCGCGTTTGAAAATGCCACCGGCGTTACCGTGTTGATTGACGATGAAGCTGGGGCGGTGACCCTGTCGGCATTCGACCCGGTGCGTCGGGAAATCGCGCGCGAGGCGATGCTGCGTTTGATCCAGGATGGGCGCATTCATCCCACCCGCATCGAGGAGGCGGTGCAAGAGGTCAAGTCGGAGATGGAGGAGACCATCATTCGCAAAGGCGAGGAAGCTGCGGCGCGCGCCGGGGTGACGCTCCTGGATCCCGAGCTGATCAAGCATCTTGGCAAGCTGTTCTTCCGGCAAAGCTTTGCCCAAAACCAGCTTGACCACTCAATCGAGGTGTCGCAATTGGCCGGTCTGATGGCGGCAGAACTGGGATTGGACGCCCAGATCGCGCGGCGTGGCGGACTGCTGCACGACATTGGCAAGGCCCTGACCCACGAGGTCGAAGGCCCGCATGCCACCGTCGGAGCGGATTTGGTCAGGCGCCATGGCGAAAGCTCCATTATCGTTAACTGCGTCGCTTCTCATCACAATGATGTCCCCCCGGAAGGTCCTTGGGGGCTGTTGGTGAGCGCGGCGGACGCAATCAGTGCTTCCCGCCCGGGGGCGCGATCCGAAAGTTTGACCACTTATCTGAAACGGATCGAGGAACTGGAACACATCGGCATGGGCTTCACTGGCGTTGAAAAATGTTTCGCCGTGCAGGCGGGGCGTGAACTGCGCGTGTTCGTGCAACCTCAGAACATCAGCGACGAGCAGGCGTTTAGTCTGGCGCGTCGGATCGCCGGAAAGATCGAGTCGGAACTTCAATATCCGGGCCAGATTCGGGTGACCGTCATCCGGGAAGTCCGGTGCATTGAAGTCGCCAAATAACTTCGCCACGCCGCCCCGACCGTGCTGCCAGGCGGCGGCCCTGCATACGCCGTCAACGCCCTTCCATTAATCCGCTGGGCAGGCCATTTTCCCACCCTTGCGGGGCGTTCCAAGGCCGGACCGACAAGTTGTCCGGCTCGGCAGTGGCACAGCCAGCCAAGGTCAGGATGCAGACCAGCAGAAGCAGTAGGCTTGTGCTGTGATGAAGCAGTTTCCGAATCTTCACGACTCCGGGTTGGCGGGAATCACCTGGTCCCCCTCCGCGACATCGGCCAATTTCCAGCCTGGCAGCAGGTTGGCAATGGCCCGATCCTTCTGCACCTCCCGGATAATCACCTTGGCCACCAGGCGGCCACCGCGGCTGACGAGCAGTTCGCCGTCCAGTTTGGCGCCTTCCGCCTCGCCGACATCCAGCACTACGAACTCCCATTTCGGATCGGCGACCAGCACTTTGCCGCGCATGTCCGCCTTCATTCGCACGACGTGATCCGGATCAATCAGCTTGGCCAGCCGCTCCTTGGTTTTATCCAATTCGCTTTCGATGATCTTCTTTTCCGCCAATGACACCTCGTATTCCTCCCGGGCTTCCTGCAATTGCTTGCCCAAGGCGAGAATTTGCGGGGGGCTGAAACCAGTGGCTTCGTAGGAGGCGAGCTTGGCACTGGCATCATCGCGCTCGCGGATGGTTTGCGCCAGCTTTTCGTTCAGCTCGTTCGATTTCCTGGTCAGGGCCTCCGCCTCGCTCACCGCCGCCGTGCGCTCCTGTTCCGACTTGACCAGCGCATCCTTGGTGGTGCTCAATTCCTTTTCCGTCTTGGCCAGTGTGCCCTTGGTTTCCGTCAGTTCGGCGTCGGTCTGGACAAAACGGTGGTTCCAGTCATTGCGCTCGGCCACGACGCCGTCGATCTTCTCCTTGACTTTCACGAAACCCAGGCCGCCAGCCGCCAGTCCGGCGATAATGGCAACGATCAGGCTAATCCGCATCAACATATTGTTCCGTTCGTTTCGACTATGTGCCCCAGTCTAGGGGGGAATCGTCAAAACTGTCAATTGCCGGTTTATTAAAGTTTGCACCTCTGGAATTGTCTTTGGCCGACGCATCGCGCATGCTTGCAGTCTGTGAATAGTGTTGATTTGGAGGATCCCAGCGCCAACCGTCTCGACAGCCAGCGCAAAGTCGTGGATCCGTGTTCCATCGTCATTTTTGGTGCCAGTGGCGATTTGACCGCGCGCAAGCTCATCCCCGCCTTTTATCATTTGTACAAGGAACACCAGTTGCCGGCGGCTTTCCGGATCGTCGGTTTCGCGCGACGGGAGAAGTCCGATGCCTCCTTTCGGGCCGAGCTGCGGGAGGCGCTCGACGTCTTTTCCCGCACCAAACCGGTGGAGGACGCGGTCTGGGAGCAGTTCGCCGGACACATCTCCTATTGTCGGGGCGATTTGACCGACCGGAGCGCCTACGAGAAACTTGAACGGCAGCTGGCTTCCTTCCAGCCGGCGGAACTGCGCAACAACCTCCTCTTTTACCTCGCCATTTCGCCAAGCCAGTTCGGTGAAGCCGTGGAAAATCTGCATCAAACGGGCATGCTCAAGCCACCCGAACCGGGCGGCTGGCAGCGGATTGTCGTGGAAAAGCCCTTTGGCCACGACCTAGCTTCGGCTCATGCGCTGAATAATGAATTGACCCGTTATGCCCACGAGTCGCAGGTTTTCCGCATTGATCACTATCTGGGCAAGGAAACGGTGCAGAACATTCTGATGTTCCGGTTTTCCAATTCCATCTTTGAACGGCTTTGGAGCCGGGATTCCGTGGACCATGTGCAGATTACCGTCAGCGAACAGCACGCGGTGGGCAGCCGTGGCGGTTACTATGAGGAAGCGGGCGCCATGCGGGACATGTTGCAGAACCACATGCTGCAGGTGCTGTCCCTGGCGACGATGGAGCCCCCCGTCTCGTTGGAAGCCGAGGCCATCCGCGATGAAAAAGTCAAACTCCTCAAATCCATCCGACCATTTACGCCGGAAAGCGTCGCCCGGCAGGTGGTGCGCGGCCAGTATTTTGCCGGCGTGGTGGAAGGGAAGCCGCAGGTGGGCTATCGGCAGGAGGCCAAGGTAAGACCGGATTCCAACGTGGAAACCTACGTGGCCGCCAAGCTGTTCATTGATAATTGGCGCTGGAGCGGAGTGCCGTTTTATCTGCGCACCGGCAAATGTCTGCCGCTGGGGGCAAGCGAGGTACGGATACAGTTCCGGCCCACGCCCAACGTATTGTTCTCCGCCGCCAGCAACGGGCGGCTGGACCCAAACTCCCTCACCCTGCGATTGCAGCCCAATGAAGGCATCACCTTGCGGTTCAACGGCAAAATTCCCGGCCCACGCGTCGGGGCGCGTCCCGTTCGCATGCACTTCAGCTATGATTCGGAATTTGGCGCCTACACGCCGGAGGCGTACGAACGGCTGCTTTTGGAGGCAATCGCCGGCGATGCCACGCTGTTCATCCGCCGCGACGAGGTGGAGGCGGCCTGGCAGATCGTGGACTCCATCCGCCGGAACTGGGAGGGCAAACCGTTGTCGAACCGCGAATTTTACGCCGCCGGCACCTGGGGGCCGATTGCCGCGGAAGAACTTCTGGCGCAGGCGGGCCACGTCTGGCGTGATCCGCAACCCCTCAAATAGTCGCGCGAATATTGCGACACACCGCGCGGTTCCAGACGAAATCAGGGTGTGCAGACTGCGGCGGTGTCGGCTTGCAAAAGATTCTTTCGCTGCGGGCACAACTCGTGTTGAATCAGCACGGCCATGAACCAAACCCATCCATTGACCACGACGGCGTTCGAATTGCCGGGTTTCCGGACCACCAAATCGCTGGGTGTCGTGCGCGGCGTCGTGGTGCGCTCGCGTTCGGTGATTGGGAATTTCGGCGCCAGCATTCAAACCCTGTTCGGCGGCAACATCACCATTTACACCGATCTGTGCGAGCGGACGCGCGAGGAGGCGTTCAATCTGATGCTCGCGCATGCCGGGGCTCTTGGCGCCAATGCCGTGCTGGGAGTGCGCTACGACGCGACGGAAATCGGATCGGGCATCACCGAGGTCATCTGCTACGGCACGGCCGCCGTGGTGGAAGCGAACGCGCCCGCATGATCCGTCCGCCGTGCCGGCATGAATTCCCCCGCTCCCGAGACGTTGTTCGCCCGGTTTTTAACGGGCTGGGCGCGCTGGGTGATTCAACGTCCCCGTTGGGTGGTCATTCCACAATTGATCCTGTTTGTGGCCTGCGGCTATTACACGGCCACCCACCTCCAGTTTGACACCAACCGCAGCACCCTGGTGGGTGCGAACAAGCGGTATCATCACAACTTTCTTCAATATAAAAAGGACTTCGCCGTACAGGACGATCTGGCGGTGATCGTCGAAAGCGATAATCCCGAGAAAAACCGCCAATTCATTGAGCGCTTGGGGGCCAGGGTGGAGGCGGCGAGAATCGTCGTGCCGGACCGGCCGGGCGTTCCGGCCGGCCAGGAAACCAACCTCTACACGCGGATTTTCTACAAGGGCGACTTGAAGATGTTGGGCAGCAAAGCGCTGCTGTTTGTTTCCGAGGACAAGCTGGTGGAACTGCAAAAGACGCTCGAGGCCTACCGTCCGCTCATCCAGCCGTTTACGCAGACCTCGAATCTGGTTTCCCTCATCAACCTGATCAACCGGCGATTCGCCAACGCCCGGCCGGAGGCCAGCGCGGAAAATGACGCGCTGGTCGGGGCGTTGCCGGCCCTGCAGCGCATCCTCGCGCAAGCCACGGCGTCATTGCAGCGCGCCGGTGTGCCGCCGTCCCCGGGCGTGTTTGCGCTCTTCGACGCCAGCGCGGAGGCGGAGCAGAGCATTTACCTCACCTACGCGGGGGGCCAGATCTATCTGCTCACGGCGCAACCACTGCGCGGCGATTGGAACCACGAAGCCATCCGGCGCATGCGGCAGTTGATCGCGGAAACCCAGTTCGAGGTGCCCGGGGTCAATGTCGGGCTTACCGGCGAGTCGGTGCTGGAACTGGACGAGCTGCGGCAATCGCAACAGGACACCACGCTGGCCAGTCTGATTTCGCTTGTTATCTGCGCGTTGATCTTCATCTACGGGTATCACCAGACCGGCCGGCCGCTCAAGGCCACGGCGTGTTTGATTGTGGGCATCGGCTACACCCTGGGTTTCACCACGCTCGTCATTGGCCACTTGAACATCCTCACCATTACGTTCGTGCCGATCCTCATCGGGCTGGCGATTGATTTCGGTGTGCATCTGGTCACGCGCTATGAGGAGGAATTGCGGCGCGGCCGGGCGCAGGAGGAAGCCATCACGCTGGCGCTGGTCTTTACCGGACAGGGGATTTTCACCGGAGCGCTGACCACCGCCGGCGCGTTTCTGGCCATGGCGTTCACGGATTTTCGCGGCATCCAGGAGATGGGCATCATCTGCGGCGGCGGTCTGCTGGTGTGCCTAGTGCCCATGACCACTCTGTTGCCCGTGTGGTTGTTGCGAGGGCGGCAAAATGTGCTGGACCGGACCGAGTCCCCTCAACCGGCGCGTGTTGTCCATCTGGAAAAGTTCTGGTTGCAGCGCCCCCTCGGCACAATCCTGGTCGTCGTGGGTCTCTCGCTGGCCGGCGCCACCCAGGCGCCGAAAGTGTTTTTTGACTACAATCTGCTCCATCTGCAGAGCGCAGGGCTGCCGGCGGTGGAATTTCAGGACAAACTGTTGCACGCCACGTCCGGTGCCGCTTCCGCAACCGGGACCAACGAACCGGGGCGTTCGGTGCTGTTTGCGGTCATGATCACCGATTCCCTCACCAACGCGGTGGCATTGCAACAACGGGTGGAGGCGCTGGACTCCGTGGCGCGGGTGGAATCCATTGCGCCCCTGCTGGCCGACGACGCCACCCGCAAGCTCCATTTGATCCGCGAAATCAAGGCCGACGTGCAATCCCTGCATTTTCGGCCGCCGGATGACCATCCGGTGCAACTGGCCGACCTGAGCCGCAGCCTGTTTGCGTTGAGCGGATTCACCAAACTGGCGGCCCAGGAAATCAATGACCCCGGTTCCGAAACCAGCCGGCACCTGGTCGCCCTGGGGCGGGTGATCGAGAAACTACGGGTCGAAATGCTGCGCGGCGACGCCGAACAACAGGCGCAGGCAGCCCGCAAACTTGGAAATTATCAGCGCGCCCTGTTCGAGGATTTGCGTGACACCTTTGCGGCGTTGAAGCAGCAGGACACTCGCGGGCGGCTGCGCATCGCCGACTTGCCGGCAACCATCCGCGACCGCTTTGTGGGGGCCGGGGGGCGCAAATATCTGCTGCAAATCTATCCCAAAAAAGACGTCTGGCAGCATGCGCACCAGAAGGAATTTGTTGACCAACTGCGCACCCTTGATCCGGACGTGACCGGCACGCCGGTGCAGTTGTTGGAATACATCACCCTGTTGAAGGTCAGTTACGAACACGCCGCGCTCTATTCACTGGCCGCCATCGCGTTGCTGATCCTGGTCCATTTCCGCAGCCTGGGTTCGGTGATTCTGGCCTTGTTGCCGGTGGCGATTGGCAGCCTGTGGCTGGCCGGCGTCATGGGTGGTTTCCACATTGCGTTAAACCCGGCCAACATCATGTTGCTCCCGCTCGTGCTGGGCATTGGGGTGACCAACGGCATCCACATTCTGAACCGCTTCGCCGAGGAACGCACGCCCAGCATCCTCGCCAAGAGCACGGGCAAGGCGGTTCTGGTGTCCGGACTGACCACCATCGCCGGGTTCGGCAGTTTGATGGTGGCCAAGCACCGCGGCATCGCCAGTCTCGGCCTGGTGATGGCCATCGGCGTGGCCGCCTGCATGATCGTGGCATTGACGTTTCTGCCCGCGCTGCTGACGCTGTTGCTCCGACGCCATGCGGAAAGGAATCAACCCAGTGGTGACAATGCACAATCACCACTGGGTCGAGAGGAACCGAGATGAAAGAATCAACTCCACGCCGACCACGCCGACGCGACCCTCAGACTAAATGAGCGCACTTCAAAGTCAACGCTCCACCCAATTTTCTTCCCGCGGCGCCGGGGGGCTTTCCCGGCGCATTCGGTGCGGCCGTCACTGGCGCCAGCCCGGGTTTTTGCGCGTCGCCCGGTGGCTCGGCGTTTTCCTTGTGGGCCCGGCGGTGGGGCAGACGAACCCCATCCATGCCGGTTTCGGGTTTGATCGTTCCCCGTTGACGCTGGAGTCCGGTTTCCGCACCGAGGCGGGCGGTCCGTTCTTCTACGAACATCGCGGCGAACTCGCGCACACCTGGGCGCTGCCGCCGTTGTTTTCCTACACCGACTGGGTGGATGGCCACGCCACCGAATACGATTTTGCGTATCCGCTGCTGACGTACGACCGCTTTGGCGAGGAGTATCGCTGGCAATTGTTCCAGTTGTTGAACTTCTCGGGCGGCCAGACGCAAGCCGACGCGGCGCGGCATCGGTTCACCTTGTTTCCGCTCTATTTCCAGCAGCGCTCGCCCGACACCAACCAGAACTACACGGCGCTGTTTCCCTTTTACGGTCATTTGAAAAACCGGCTTTTCCGCAGTGAAATTGATTTTGCGCTCTGGCCGCTTTACGTCAAAACCGTCAAACGCCGCGCCCTGACGGGTTCGGATCAGGTGTTGTCGCCCGCTCCGGACATCTCCTGGCTGCAACCACGGCAAGGGGAGGTCACGACGTTTAATTTTCTCTGTCCGTTCTTCCACCTGCGGTACGGCGATGCGCTGTTCGGCTGGCAGTTTTGGCCATGGTTCGGCACGGAACACCAAAGCATCTCGCTCCTCACGAACGATTGGGGCGAGGTGGAGCAAATCCCCGGGCACGACAAACAATTCTTCCTCTGGCCTTTTTATGAGCATCAGCATCGCGACATCGGCACCACGAATCCGGCGACGGAGCTGCTCTGTTTTCCCTTCTACCACCGCCTGCGTTCGCCGCAGCGCGATTCGACCAGCTATCTGACGCCCTTTGGCCTCACCCTGACCGAGGATCGCGCCCGGGAATATCACGAGGTGGATTGTCCGTGGCCCTTGATCGTCTTTGCCTGGGGCGAAGGCAAGACCACCCGCCGCGTCTGGCCGCTGTTCAGCCGGGCGCGCACCAGGGCTTTGGAAAGCAATTTCTATCTCTGGCCGGCGTACACCTACAAACGCACTGCGGAGGCAGACCTGGACCGGCGGCGTACCCGCTCCTTTTTCTTTTTGTTTTCGCACACGCATGAAGCAAATCGTGGGACCGGGCGGGCGCGCACCCGGACCGATCTCTGGCCCTGGTTCACGCATCAGCGGGATTTTCAGGGCCGTACCCGTCTTCAGCTGCTGGCGCCGCTGGAGCCGATCCTGCCGGCCAGCAAAAGCATCGAGCGCAATTATTCCCCGTTGTGGAGTTTGTGGCGGGCCGAGACCAATCCGGAGACCGGGGCGAGTTCCCAGTCGTTCCTGTGGAATCTCTTTCGCCGGGAAGTCGTCCCCGCGCCCGTTTTCGCAGCGCCCGCGCCGCCGCCCCCGCCGCCGGCGGGCTCCGGAAATTTCCTTTCCGCCCTCGCGGGCCTGTCCGCAACCGGCGCGGCCCCCGGTGGCCCGGAGTTGCCACCGGTGACGCCCTTTGCGCCGCCGACCAAAAAAATCTCGCTCCTTTTCGGTCTTTTTCAGTATGAATCCACGGGAGCGAACCGGCGGTGGCGGCTCTTTTACCTACCTCGCAACGCCTCCTCAACACGATCCGCGCATGTTTCAGAACATCGGTGAAATGGTGCTGCTTTTCTGGCAGACGCTCCGCGCGTTGCCCCTGACGTGGCGACAGCGCGACAAGGTGCTGGACCAGTGCTTTGAAATCGGCAATGCCAGTCTGCTGATGGTCACCGTGCTCTCCTTCTTCATCGGCGGCGTGCTGACCCTGCAAACCGGGCCCACCATGGTCGAGCGCGGGCTGGCCAATTACGTCGGCGGCATCGTGGGCTTTTCCGTCGCCCGCGAACTGGCCCCCATCATGATGGCAATTTTGATCGCCGGTCGCATTGGTTCGGCGATGGCGGCGGAGATCGGCTCGATGCGCGTCTATCAGGAAATTGACGCGCTGCGCACCATGAACATCAACCCGATCCATTACCTCGTGCTGCCCCGCCTCGTGGCCATCACCGTGGCCCTTCCCATGTTGGTGACGTTCTCGATTCTGGTGGCCTGGCTCGGCGGCGCGGTGGTGGCGCGGCTGACGGCGGAGATTGACATTCCGCTGCAATCATTTTTTGAAAACCTCAAGGCCATGGTGGCGTTGAAGGATGTGGCCCACGGTGTGTTCAAGGGCTTCTGCTTCGCGTGGATCGTCGGCATTGTGGCCTGTCACCAGGGCCTGGTCACGCGCGGGGGCCCCCGGGGCATTGGCCGCTCGGTTACCAAGGCGGTGGTGAACGCGATTGTGTTGATCGTGATTTCGGATTTTGCCCTGACCCGCCTCTTCGTGGTGCTGGGCAGCTTCGGCATTTTGAAATGAGCGCCACCTCCTCCACGCAACCGGGCGTTGCCGTGCAAGTGCGCGGATTGCGCCGCCATTACGGAACACAGGAAGTGCTTCAGGGCATTGACCTCGACGTCCTGCCGGGGGAAATTTTTGTCATCATGGGACCGAGCGGCAGCGGCAAAAGCGTCCTCCTGCGGCACCTGATCGGCCTGGAACAGCCGGATGCCGGGGAGATCCTGATCAACGGCGAATCCATTCAGACGCCCGCAGTGGCGGATCGCTACCGGCTGGCCATGGTGTTTCAATCCGGCGCCCTGCTGAATTCCCTGACGGTTGGGGAAAATGTGGGGCTATATTTGCGGGAGCACCGGCTGAAACCCCCGGCGGAGATTGCCCGCATCGTGACCGAGAAGCTGGACGTCGTCGGCTTGAAGGGGACGGAAAACAAGATGCCCGGCGAGCTGTCGGGCGGCATGAAGAAGCGCGCCGCCATCGCCCGGGCGCTCGTCAGCGAGCCGCAGCTCATTCTTTATGATGAACCGACCAGCGAGCTTGATCCGCTGTCCTCGGTCGTGGTGGGTGAGGAGATTCGGAAGTTGAACCAGCGCACGGGGGTGACCTCGATTGTGGTTTCGCATGATCGCGACCTGGCGTTTGGCATTGGGCATCGCCTCGCCATTCTGCATGAGGGGCGGATCGTGGCCCTGGGCGTCCCCGAGGAAATCAAGGCCAGTCCGCTGCCCATCATCCGCAACTTTCTCAACGCCGACTTCAAACTGGACCCCTCAAACTTATGAAAAACTCCCTGGAAACCCGGCTTGGCCTGTTTGTCGCCCTGATCGTCGTGGCGGCCTTCTTCATCATGTTCATTCTCGGCGGCTTTGAGAAATTCAGCGGGGGCCTGCGCGTGGAAGCCCTGTTCAAATCCGTCCAGGAACTCAAGCTGGGCGACCGCGTCAAGATGGCCGGCGTGGAGGTCGGCACGGTTGAAAAAATCCTCCTGGCTCCGGAACAGAACAAGGTGCGCGTCATCATGCGGCTGCATCCCAACGCGCCGGTCAAGACGGACACCATCGCCCGCATCCAGTTCGCCGGCCTGATGGGACAGAATTTTGTGGCCCTGCAATTCGGCTCGGAGACCGCGCCGCTGGCGACCGAAGGCACCCAGTTGAACACCGTTGAACAGCCGGACCTGGGCGCGATCATGCAAAAACTGGACAACGTGGCCACCGGCGTGGAGAACCTGACCAAGAGCTTCACCGGCGACAAAATTGACAGTCTGTTTGGACCCCTCATCGGCTTCATCCAGGACAATCGCACGCCCCTGACCCAGACCATCTCCAACCTGAGCAGCACCTCGGCCCAGATCGCCGCGGGCAAAGGCACCATTGGCAGGCTCATCTTTGACGAGACGCTTTACACCACGGCGCTGAACACCATTTCCAACCTGCAATCCACCGGCGATGAAATCAAATCCGCGCTGGGCGACGCCAACCAGATCATCCGCGACGTCAACAGCGGTCAGGGAACGATTGGGAAACTGATCAAAGACGAGGCGCTCTACAACGAGACCACCGCCTCCATGGTGAATCTGAAGGAAATTCTGGAAAAAATCAACCACGGCCAGGGCACCATCGGCAAACTGGTCAACGAACAGGAGTTTTACCGGAACGCCAAGCTCACCCTGCAAAAGGTGGACAAGATGACCGAAGGCCTGGAAGATCAGGGCCCGCTCAGCGTGCTGGGCATCCTGGCCGGAAACCTGTTTTAGGGCGGTTGCACGCCCGTTCCCCCGCAGTTTGAGTTGCCTCGCACCGACGCACGGTCAGGGGTGCGCGTTCGGACGCGGCCGTCCGATTTGCGCGGGGAGGCGGGTGTCGTGTGGAAGGCGTGGCCGGCGCCGCGCGCCGCGCGAGGATGGTTTGCAGGCCCGGTCCGGTCTCCGTGAAGCATCCGGATGAGACCGCCACCTCCGGGCGGCCGCAATTCTGCGCGTGACTTTGTGGGACATTCGTGGAATTCTCGCGCCGCTATGAGAAATGTGTGCTATGGCGCGTTCGTCCTGCTTGTGAGTGCCACCTTGGGAATCGCAGCGGAAACCAATCCGCCCGCCGCCCCAACCGCGGCGAAACAGGAAGCGGCCTCCGCCAAAGAAGTGGGGGTCATCACTACCAGCGAAGGTGTCATGGTGGTCGAGTTCTTTCCCGACGTTGCCCCGAACCACGTCGAGAATTTCAAGAAGCTCGCCAAGGCCGGGTTTTACGATGGTCAATGTTTCCACCGGGTCATCAAAGGTTTCATGATTCAGGCGGGCGATCCGAATTCCAAGGATGACGGCAAGAAAGGTCTTTGGGGCCAGGGCGGCCCCGGCTACACCATCAAGGCCGAGTTTAACGACAAACCGCACGTGCGCGGCACGTTGTCCATGGCCCGCACGCCCGACCCCAATTCCGCCGGTTCCCAATTTTTCATCTGTCACGGCAGCCCCCGGCAGTTGGACCATCAATACACCGTTTTCGGCAAGTTGATCAAAGGCGAGGACGTGCTCGATAAAATCGCCACCACACCGACCGAGGGCCCGGACCGCCCGGTCAGACGCATGAACATCGAAAGCATCAAAATCGTTCCGGCGGATTCCCTCAAATAACTCGAATGCCTGTTCTCATGGACGAAATTGCCATCATCAAAACCTCCGTCGGCGAAATGCGCCTGGAATTCTGGCCGGACGTGGCGCCCGGGCATGTCAAAAATTTCAAGCAGCTGGCGCAGCAGGGCTTTTACAACGGCACATGTTTCCATCGCGTGATCAAAAACTTCATGATCCAGGGCGGGGATCCGTTGACCCGGGAGGAGAGCCAGCAGCACCGGTGGGGCACCGGCGGTCCAGGTTACCAGATCAAAGCGGAGTTCAACGACCAGCCGCATGTGCGCGGGGTGCTTTCCATGGCGCGCGCCAGTGATCCGGATTCGGCCGGTTCGCAGTTTTTCATCTGCCACGCGGACGCGCGGTTCCTGGACCGGCAATACACGGCGTTCGGCCGTTTGATCCAGGGCGACGACGTGTTGGAGAAGATCGCCACCACCCGGACGGGCGCCGGCGACCGGCCCGTGACGCGGGTGCACATTGAAAGCATCACGCTGGCCCCGGCGGCCGTTTAGGCGGGCGCCCCGCGCCGGGCGGGATCGGCGCCCGGGTTGATTATGCATTCGGAACAGCTCGCCCAGATCCTAGTGTCGCTGGGGTGCCCGGCGGACCGGGCGGGGGACCTGGCGCGGCAATTGGACCGGCGCGCGCGCCAACTGGCGGCGCAGAAACAGCGGTCGTATGAAGCGGCGCTGACCCACCTGCTGGGTTTGATGCGCCAGGGTTGGGCCGCCCGGGAAAAGGGATGCTGAACCGCTACGCTTCACGGGCGCCATGATCAAGCCCTGGCAAAAACTCAGTTCCAAATCGCTCGGCAATTTCCGGATTTTTTCCGTGCGCAGCGACCGGAAAATTTCACCGCGCACCCGGCAGCCCCACGATTTTTATGTCATCGAAGCCGGCAACTGGGTGAATGTGGCCGCCATCACCTCCGACCAGCAGCTCGTCATGGTGGAGCAATACCGTCACGGAACAAACACCGTGGAGCTGGAAATTCCCGGGGGGCTGATCGAGCCGGGCGATGCGTCGCCGGTGGCGGCGGGCGTGCGGGAGTTGCGCGAGGAAACCGGTTACGAAGGGGCCAACGCCCGGATCCTGGGGGAGATTTTTCCCAACCCGGCGATCATGAACAACGTGTGCTACACCATCCTGGTGGAGCATTGTGAATTGCGCCGCTCCGTGGCCTTTGATTCGGGGGAGGACTTGATCACAAAACTCGTGCCGCTCGCAGAGCTGCCCCGATTGATCGCCGCCCGGAAAATCAATCACTCCCTCGTGGCCGTGGCGCTGTACCACCTGGAGCTGTGGCAGCGCGGCTTGAAGCCGTAACGGTCGCGCGCCGGGCCGCTCAAGCCGGCTTGAAGAAATCCTTGATCACCGCCACCACCCGCTGGATTTGCGCGTCCGTCAGCTCCGGATAAATCGGCAGACTCAGGCATTCGCGGGCCGCTTTTTCCGCCACGGGAAAATCTCCGGCCTGGTACCCGAGGCTGGCGTAGCACTTCTGCAGATGCAACGGCAGCGGATAATGGAGGGCGCATCCCACCCCGTTGGCTTCCAGATGTTTTTTGAGGGCGTCACGCCGGGGATGGCGCACGACATACAAATGCCAGACGCTTTCCGCCCACTCCGCCTGCGTGGGCAATTGCAACGGCGTGTCCTGCAACAGTTCCGTATAGCGGCGCGCCACGCGCTGCCGTCCGGCCGTCCATGCCGGCAGGTGGGGCAATTTCACGCCCAGCACCGCACCTTGAATCCCTTCCATGCGGTAATTGAAGCCCACTTCGTCGTGGTAATAACGCACCGAAGAACCGTGCTCGCGCAACGAGCGCGCGCGGCGCGCAAACTCGGCGTTGTTGGTCACCAACGCGCCGCCTTCACCCGTCGCACCGAGGTTTTTGCCCGGATAAAAGCTGTAACAGGAGACGGCGCCAAACGTGCCGATCGTGCGCCCCTTGTATTTGGCGCCGTGTGCCTGGCAGGCGTCTTCCACCACGGGCAGGTTGTGCTTTTGCGCCACGGCCAGCACGCCGTCCAGATCGAATGGATGCCCGTAAAGGTGTACTGGCACGATGGCCTTGGTGCGCGGCGTGATGGCTTTTTCAATGAGCCGCGGGTCCAGATTGAAAGTGGCCTCGTCAATGTCCACGTAGACCGGTTTGGCCTGCACATACGAAATCGCCCAGCTGGTGGCCACAAACGTATGCGGGGTGCTGATGACTTCGTCGCCGGGCCCCACGCCGAGCAGCAGCATGGCCACATGCAGGGCGGAGGTGCCGGTGTTGAAAGCCACACAATGTTCGGCGCCGCAATACCGGGCGAAATCCTTCTCGAACTGTGCGACGTCCGGTCCAAGGCAAAACGAGCAGTGGTCGATCGTCCGCGCGATGGCGGCATCAATTTCTTTGCGTAGCGGGCGCAGTTGCGCCGGCAGATCCAGGTAGGGAATTTTATCGTGCATTTGATTTTTGCTTGCTCCGTAAATTGTGCATTGAAGATAACGGAAATTGGTCCGTCGCAAATCAATTTTCGCGCCGTCAACTACCGAACCCCGTCCGCAATGTTGGCCCGCTTCATTCGGGATGCAGACTCAACCAGGTGGCGGTGTGCGCGCGCCAGGCAGCCCAGTCGGTGCCGTGATCCGCACGCAAAACCGATTTCAACAAAGTCATGGCCTCGGCGGATTCGCCGTCCAACTCCGCGCTGGCCACCGCAACCAGCCACGGCAGTTTTACCGTGGCGCGGCGGGTCAGCAGGTCGGCAAAGAGCACCCGGCGCGCGTCCGGCGCAATCAGGGCGTTGGTTAATTGCGCGCCCAGTGCCGCATAGTAGTCGTCCGCCAGCAACCGGCTGGTGTGTTGCGCCACTTCGACCTGTTCGGGCGGCGGCAGATGGGGGAAGCGCTCCAGCAGCGTGATGGCCTTGGCCGTGGGGGAGTTGTCACTCGCAAGTACGGCGCCGATTGGCGACACCCGGAGGGGTGCTGCCGCTCCCGGGGCCGCCGGGGCATTTGGAGGGGGACTCGTGATGCTCCGGGCCTGCACCGGCAGCGGGGGTTGAACTTCCAGCACCCGCCCGAAATGAAACAGGGACCGGTGCGAGGCGAGCTTGAAAGCCATTTCGGTGGCGGCGAGGGCGATGCCCGCAAGGAGCAGGTGCTTAAACTGCAATCGCATGGGCGGCAATCAGGGGGCGCGGTCGCAGGGTTTTCGCGAACAAAGTCATCACCACTGTCGGCGGGGCTAGAAGGAAAAACCCACCCCGAGTTTGACGATGGGATACACCTTCCATACGCCATCTTTAATCTGTTGGATTTCCAGGGCGAGATCGGGTGCGGCAATCGGCGCACCGCTGTTGCCGAGCGTCACATCCGGGGTGCCGGTGTAGGCGATCCCCAGTTCGCCACTGATGGACCAGCGCTTCGCCTGGTCCAGATAAACACTCGTGCCCACTGAAATGAATGGGGATATTGCCTTGGATTCGACCTTTAGGTTCAAATTGCCGATCGCGGAGGAGTCATAGAGATTGGCGCCAATGTTCAACAGGGTGCGTCCGGCTATCGGATCTTGCGGCACATCCCCTTTTAATCGGGTTTGGTTGAGCAGGATGCCCGCCGAGATGCGGAAGGGATTCCCGGACCACGGATAATAATCCAGGGCCAGCGGTTCCGTCAGCAGACGCAGATCCGTGTCGTAGGCAATGCCTTCAATTTTGTCCGCGTCTTTGGAATAGCCAAAGAATTGGATGCCGGCATGCGCCCCAAAGTGATCGTGGAATCGCCAGTTGGCCGAGACACCGGCGCCCAGCGTGCTCGCATCCACCCCAATGCTAAAAGGGCGATAATTAACCGCTTCCGCATCCTCCGCCCGCAACGCCGGGACGCCGGCCAGGACGGCGACTGCCGCGCTCAGAATGAACCATTTTGCCATTTGCATAATTTTCATCGTTTCCTTCGGTGCGTACAACGCTCGTGTTTGAGTCACCACGTAATCCCCTTCACCAAGCCAGTCTCATGCCAGTCGCGATTTCCCTCTTCCGGCCGCGGTCGCCGGGCCAATTCCCCGGTGGAGCGTGCCGTCAGCAAGGCCAATCGGGTTACCCCCGGCAAAATTTGCCTCCGGTACCGGCAACGTGAACCGAAAGTTCCCCCTCCGGGCAGCCATCCGGTTGAGCAGTGGGACGGTGCGGAGCGCATGGGCGGGTTAACTGCGGACTGCGGGAGGACACGAAGATCGCCACGGCGCGACGCTTCGGAGGTGCAGCGGTCGCGCCTACACCGCGCGCGGACTCCGGATGTCCAGGGCGGTTTCGAACTCGGCCGAAAACCTCTTCATCGCCTCGGCAATTTTGTCCGGCTGCTCCGTGAGCGTGCCGGACATGCGTTCGACGGCCTCGGGCTTGCGGCGCACCAGTTCCACCGCCGCCATCACCAGGGAGAGATGGTTGTTGATGGCGTGACGCATGGTCGAGAGCTGCTTGTTCAACGCTTCCACCTGGCTGCGGGTCAGGACGATGGGATCATTCGGAGTGTTCATAGGGCTACAGGGAGGCGCGGGCCACCGTCGGTTCGGTCGTGAAAACCCGGTCGAGCGCCGCGATCAATGCTCCGGCCGGGACCGGTTTGCGCAACACCCCCACCGCGCCCAGCTCGCGGGCGCGCTCGGCATATTTGTCGGGATCGGCCGCCGTGATGATGAACATCGGGGTCTGCCCCGCTTCGTCCATCCGCTTCAACCATTCCAGGATGCGCAATCCATTCCATGCGACGCTGCTGAAATCATTGGGAAAATTGAGGTCGAGCAAAATGGCGTCGGGCCGCTGGGTGCGTGCGATGTTGACACCCTCCGCCCCGTCGGCGGCGCGAAGCACCTCGTACTGGTGCGCTTGCAGAGTGATGGCCAGGGCTTGTTGCACGACGGGATCGTCGTCCACTATCAAAATCTTTTTTTTGTTCGTGTTCATTCCGGTTTTCCGCGAGACCACTTTGCCGGAGCAACAATCAAACCACGCCCCGGCCAGCGGAGGACACGAACGCATCCCATTGCCCTCCGGCGCAGCCCCGGGCGAATTTGGTCGCTTCTCGTCGCCACTCCGGCCAATATTGGGACGTCCTTGTCCATTATGGGGAATGCGTTTTACCAGCCCGGCGATGCCCGCGCCGCGCAAGTCCACCGGCTCTTCACCACCATTGCGCCCCATTACGATTGTCTCAACGACCTGCAAAGCCTCGGCCTGCACCGGCGCTGGAAGCGGCGTCTGGCGGGCCTGGCCCGGGTCCGGCCGGGCGACCGGGCGCTGGATGTTTGTTGCGGCACGGGGGATCTGACGTTTGCGCTGGCGCGGGCGGGGGCCGTGGCGACGGGACTCGATTTCAATGCCCGGATGCTGGCGCAGGCGGCGGCACGCCAGGCAAAATCGAACGGGCCCGCGCCGGTGTTCGTGTCGGGCGATGCGCAACAACTTCCTTTTGCCAATGAGTCCTTTGACGTTGTCACGGTGGGGTATGGTCTGCGCAATTTGGCGAGCTGGCGAGCTGGTTTGCGCGAAATGTGGCGGGTGGCCCGGCCGGGAGCGCGATTGTTGGTGCTCGATTTCGGCAAACCCGATAACGCGTTTTGGCGGGGGCTCTACTTTGGCTACCTGCGGGTCGGCGTTCCTCTCCTGGGTTTGTTGAGCTGCGGGAAACCGGGCGCCTACGCCTACATCTTGGAATCCTTGAAACATTATCCAGCCCAAAACGGCGTGGCCGGCTGCATGCGGGACCTGGGGCTCGTCAACGTGCGCATCGAAAACATCCTGGGCGGCGCCATGAGCATCAATTACGGCGAACGGGCGGCGGGGCCAGCTTGATGGGTGCGCCGTTCCCTGCCTGAGGAAATTTCAGACGGGTGCAATCGCCTTCTTGGCAAATGGCTTGCTCGCCCTGGTTTGCGTGCGGTGCCGGTCCGAACCCTCCGCGCTGCCGTTTTTGGGCCGGAGTGGAGCGGGAAAGCCGGGGAGGCCGCCAAGTCCGCGCTTGCAACCCGCAACCCGGTTCATTAAAAGCTGGGCGTCGGTCCGGCGCGGCGCTCTGGCCGGCGCGAATGGGTTCAGGGGGACGCAAAGCAAAGACGTCCAATTTCCGCCGCCTCCCGGCGCGGCGCACTGGATTCCCGCCCCTGTGGGTTGAGGTGGCGCGGTTGATTTCAAGGTCCCTGCCGCATGCGGTGGCGCGAGCATTGGCCGCCGGGCGGGTTTGGACGCAGCGCCTCGTTGCAGGTTCTGCGACCCGTCGCAACGCGGTCGGACCTGCGGGTCGGCGGAATAAACAGTAACGAATTATAGATGCAGAACACTTCCACTTTGGTCATCGGCGCCGGCCTCACCGGGCTTTCTTGTGCGTATCATCTGCAGCGGGATTACCTGTTGTTGGAAAAGGAAAACGAGCCGGGCGGCGTGGTGCGCACCCGCAACCGGCACAATGGCTTTCTGTGCGATGGCACCGGACATTGGCTGCACCTGCGCACTCCGGTGATGCAGCGGCTGGTGCAGCAACTCCTGGCCGGCCAACTGGTGGAATACGAGCGGAAGGCGGTCATTCATTCGCACGGGGTGTTTACCCCCTATCCCTTCCAGGCCAACACGTACGGCCTGCCGGCCCAGGTGGTGTACGAGTGCCTGATCGGACTCCTGAAGGCCCGGCATCCGGAGGATTTTGGCGCGTCCCACCCGGCGACGGCCCCGCAAAATTTCCGCGAATGGATCGAGCGTTACTTTGGTGAGGGCATCGCGAAGCATTTCATGATTCCCTACAACGAAAAGTTGTTGGGGGTGGACTTGCGCGAATTGCGACCGGAATACGCCGAACGGTTCATCCCCCGGCCTTCAGTTGACGATGTCATCAAGGGGGCGGTGGGGCTCTCGCGGGAATCCCTGGGCTACAACGCCCGGTTTGTCTATCCCCGCGAAGGCGGCATCAGCACCTTGCCGCGGACGCTGGCGCAGGCCCTGCAAGAAGCGCCGCGCTTCAATACCGCCGTGGTGCAGGTGGAGCTGGGGCGCCGCGTCGCCAGGCTGGCGGATGGGGGGCAGGTGCAGTTCCAACATCTGGTCAACACCATGGCTCTGCCGCAATTTGTTCAGATGATCAGTGACGCGCCCGCCGCGGTGCGCGCCGCCGCCGCCAGACTTCGCGCCACCACCGTGCATTACTATGACCTGGGTGTGCGCGGGCCGGGCGCCCAGGCCAGCCAGCATCACTGGATCTATTTCCCCGAACCGGACTTCATCTTCTACCGCACCGGTTCGTATTCGGCGGTCCATGCGGGCGCGGCGCCGGACGGGTGCCGCAGTTATTACGTGGAGATGTCCGGTGGCGCGCGCGAGTGGTTGTCCGAACCGGAAAAACTCCGGGCGCGGGTGCTCGCCGATCTGCGGAAGGCGCAGGTGCTGTCGGAGCGCGACGAAATCATTTTCATGGAACTTTGCAGGATTCCGCACGCCTACGTCGTGTTTGATCAACATTACGAAGCCAGCCGGCAATTGATTTTGGATTATCTCGCGGAACATCAGGCGCAAAGCTGCGGTCGCTGGGGCGGCTGGAATTATGGCGGCATGGAGGATGCCCTGCTGGAAGGCCGGCGCGCCGCGGATCAAGTGCTCAACCCTCAATAACCGCCGATCTTGTCCTCCCAGGAAGACCATCCGCCGCGACCCCGTGTGCTGATGATTGCGTACGCCTGCAATCCAGAAGGTGGCGGCGAACATTGGCTGGGCTGGGGCTGGGCTGCGGAAGCCGCCCGCCAATTCACGGTGCATCTCGTCACCACGCCGAACCATCAGGCCCAGGTGCAAGCCCACGCCCAACCTCTTGGCATCACTCCTCACTTCGTGGCCGTGCCCACCCCGGCCGTCATCGGCTCGCGTCTTTTCGGCGCAACCGGCAATTGGTGGCGCAAAATTGCCTGGCAGCGGCGTGTGGTGCAGGTGGCGCGGGAGCTGCACGCCCGGGAACCGTTCCAACTCGTCCACCAGACCACCTTTCACACCTTCCGCGTGCCTTTCCTGGCGACGCGCCTCAACATCCCTGCGGTCTGGGGGCCGATTGCGGGCGGGGAATCGGTGCCGCCAGGATTCGCCCGCGACCTGGGCGCGGCGCGCTGGGGCGAACGTTGGCGGGCCTGGGGCAACCGGCTTTGGTTGTTCCACCCCGCCGTGCGTGAATCGTTGCGGCGCAGCGACGTCCTCTTTGTTTCCAACCGCACCACCCGGGCATTTCTGCCGCCGTCTGTTCACCCAAAGTGTGTGGTCGTCCCACCCAATGCCCTGCGGGCGGAGCAGGAGAATCCACCCCCCCCTCCGCCCCGCGCCGCGCCGACCCGGGCTTCCGAAGATGTTTTTCGCCTGCTTTATGTCGGCAATTGTGTCGCCACCCGTGCTCTGCCCCTGGTTTTTGCGGCGTTGCGGCATCCGGCGTTCGAAACTTATCGTCTCACAGTGGTGGGAGGCGGTCCGGCCCTGAGGTGCTGGCAGCGGCGCGTTGATCGTTGGGGGCTGTCAGCGCGGGTGCAGTTCACCGGCCCGGTGCCGCGTGAGCGGCTGGCGGCGCTGTATCAAGGCGCGGACGCGTTTGTCTTCCCCGCCCTGCGCGACAGCGGGGGCTCCGGACTCCTTGAGGCCATGTCGTTTGGTCTTCCGGTGATCTGTCTGGACTGGGGGGGGCCGGGCGAGATGGTGGACGCCGGTTCGGGAGTAAAAATCTCCGTGCGGAATCGCGCGGAAACCGTGGCGGCACTGGCCGCCGCCTTCTCACGCTTGAAGGATTTGCCGGAACTGCGCCGCCTCCTGGGCCAGGCTGGACAAAAGCGCGTTCGCGAGCATTTTCGCTGGGACGCAAAACGGGCCCTGCTCGAGTCCACCTATCAGCAACTGCTTTCGCGCCGATGAATCCGCATCGGGAATTTTTGCTCAACATTTTCGCAGCGCTCAACGCGGCCGCCGTGCCCTATTGCGTTCTGCGCAACTATGACCAGTTGCTGGCGGAAGCGACCACCGACCTTGATCTGCTGGTGGCGCCCCGCCGCCGCGTCCGGTTTATCCGCGTCCTGCATGAGGCGGCGACCCACTCCGGTTACCGGTGCGTGCAGATCGCGCGGTTCACCTGTGACTCTCACGTGTTCTGGAATGCCAGAGCGGGCTTCATTCGGGTGGATTTCGAAACCGAGCTGCGCTGGCAACTTTACCCCGTGCTTGCGGCGGAAACCATCTTGGCCGAGCGCCGGCCGCGCGATGAATTTTTCATTCCGCACCCCAAGCATGAATCCGTCATCATTCTGACGGCGGCGCTCCTCTGGCGGGGTGCGCTCAGTGAGCGTTACCGGAAACAATTGATCCGTCTGCACGCGGCCGGCGCTGATGCGGCGGAATGGCGCCACACCTTCCGGCAGGCGTTTGGCAGTGTCGGCGACGCCCTGGTCGCCTGTCAGGCGCAACTGGCGACGTCGGCGCCCGGTCCGGACCTGGCCGACAAGGTGCGTCGCTCCGTCAGGCGCGCCACCTTTCTCCACGGTCGGTGGCTGCTGCCTTTCGCCGGCAATCTGGTGACGGATATCAGGCGATTGTTTGAGCGCTTGCGGCGACCGGCCGGGCTGTCGTTGTTCTTCATCACGTCACGGTCGGCCGAGCCGGATTTCGCCTCCCTCATTTCGCAGCTGCAATTCCTGTTTCCACCCGCCAAAAGTGTGGTACGCCCGCTCGCCACCGATGGATCGAAACGCCCCGGTTTGACCAGCCGTTTGCGGGGTGAGCGCCGGCGCGTTCTGTTCAAGGGCGGACTGTTCATTGGCTGCCACCGGGTCGCGCAAGATCCGGATTTGACTTCGGCGCTCCGCGCCCTGCTGCGAGGCCGCTGTCCCGCCCGCACCATGCTCTGCATGGAGGACAGCGCGGGGCGGCTGTATCTGGCACACCCAACCACCGGGTTTATGGCCACCTGCACTCCCGATGCGCCCGCCCGCCCGGCGGACTTTTCGCGGAAATTCGTTGAATTTACCGCAACCGTGCTGGCGCATTGCACGGCGCAGCGACGCGGGACGCCGGCGGTGGCGGCTCGCCGCGGCACGTTTTGTGTGCTGGTGGGACTGGACGGCGCCGGCAAAACGACGCTGGCCCGGAATCTGTGTGAGTATGTGGCAATGGAAGGTGGCTTCTCGGGGGTCCGCTATTTTCACTGGCGACCCAGAATTTTCAGATCGTTTGAACTGCCGCTGCCCGAGTTCAAAAACCTGCCCCGCAAGTCGCCGTTGGCGCCCAATTGCTGCAACGCGATTCTGTCAGGCGTGCGCCTGTTGAAAAATGTTTTGTTGATCCACATCGCCTTCGCGTGGCGGGTCCGCCCATTGCTCAAACGCAACCATCTCGTGTTGATCGACCGTTTTTTTTACAACTATTATCTCGACCCGGTCTCCATGAAATACGCCGGTCCGGCGGTCTGGATCGCCTGGGTGCGGCGCCTGCTGCCGCAACCCGACGTCGTCATCAAGCTGGCGGCGCCACCCGAGATATTGCGCCAGCGCAAACAAGAGTTGTCCGACGCTGAAATCCGGCGACAGATGGAGCTTTTGGCGGATTTGCCGGTCCTCTCCTCCCGCGTCCTGGCGGCGGATGCCGCTCAACCCGCCGCCGCCGTGGCCCATGCGGTCCTGGCGGAAATCCGGAAGTGACCTGCTGCGCCGCCGGGTGGGTGCCGGGGAATCATCCGGCGGCCGGGCGCGCCGCATCTTGCGCCGCCTGCACGTGCGCCACCGTCGCCGCCAACCCGTGCTCGAGATTGAAGGTGGGACGGAAACCGGCGGCGCGCAAACGGTCAACCGCCGCGAGTGAATGCTTGACGTCGCCAATCCGTTCCGGCTGATGGCTGAGGACTGAGCGCGATCCGGTCAATTGACAAATCCGCCGGGCCAGCGCGTTGATGGAAATCGTCGCACCATAGGCCACATTGAAGATTCCGGTGGTGACCGTGTTCCGGGCAAAAAACGCGTTGGCCGCGGCGACATCCTTGACGTACACAAAATCCCGGGTCTGCTCCCCGTCGCCGAAGATGGTGATGGGTTGATGCCGGACCGCGCGGTGCATGAAGATCGGCACTGCGGCGGCATATTGACTGGCCGGATCCTGGCGCGGACCAAACACATTGAAGTAGCGCAGGCAAACCGAGGCCAGACGACCGGCCTGCGCAAAAATTTTGCAGTAATACTCGCCATCCAGTTTGGAGACGGCGTACGGGCTTTCCGGCGAGGGCAGCAGCGCCTCGGACTTGGGGCTGGTTGGATCATTGCCGTAAACCGCGGCAGAGCTGCTGAACACCAGCTTTTTCACGCCGGCCCGGGCGGCCTCCTCCAACACCACCAGCGTTCCTTCCGTGTTGAGCCGGTTGCATTCGATCGGCTGGGTCATGGATTCCGGCACGCTGATCATGGCCGCCAGATGAAAGACGTAATCCACACCGCGCAACGCCTCGCGCAGGGCGGTGCGATCCAAAATCGAAGCCTCCACCAAGCGGTGTTCCAGCCCGTTCAAGTTGCTCCGCCTTCCCGAGCGCAGGTTGTCCATCACAATAATCTCCGCCTGCTTCTGGAAGTGCTCGACAATATGACTCCCGATGAAACCGGCTCCGCCCGTAATCAATATTCTCATGCTGAAATCATCATTCCCGGGGTCCGCGGGAGAAAATTACCCGCCGGCCGACGCCCCTGGCGCCACAGTTCGACCACCGCCACGGAGGTTATCATCGCTCTGTGCGAGCGTCATTCCCTTTTGCCCTGTTGCCTGACGGAGGCGTTACTTGGCGACGGCTGCCAGCTAAACGCCTGCCACCTGAACCAGGCGGCCGGGGTGTGGCGGAATTTGGTGCCATCGGCAGCATCCCGGGGTTTTGGACTGTCCCGCTCACAGGCAATCGCCTGTCTCATCTGCCTTTCCATGGGGAGCGCAATGTGGATCACACGCAAGGTCTGGCTTCCCCGGCCCGTCCTCCATCAGAGTGCCGCAGCCACGCGGCTTTGCAACCGGGCAAATTCACCCCGCCGCCGGTGCGCAGTTTCAAGCCCTGCTTGCCGGGCGGCAGGCGCGCCTCCCCTACCTCGCCAAACAATGGGCCAAGATTGTTCTGCCCGCCGCCGCCTATGAACGATTGCGCACCTCCCTGTTCCGTCATGCCAAATCTCCATAATTCAGAATCATCGCCCGCCTGGGCCACTGTCGCTTGCCGCCCTCCCGCTTCGCGCTGAAGGGCAAGGTGCCCGCTGCCCAGGGCTCAGGCCGCGACCTTTCCTGCAGGCAGTGCCAAATGATGGCGACCGGCGGCGAGGGGAAGTCGTGCCGGATGTTGCATCCACTTCGCCGTTCACGTTGGCCGGGGGTGCAGCATCAGACCGCTGGAGTGGGCCGGATCAGGACGGGTTGTGTTTTGGCGGTGCCCTCCGATGCACCCGGGGGCGGGATGGGGCGCAACGGGATTGCCCCTGGGACAACTCCTCAACTCAAACCGGGTTGCCCGGCCCGGAGTTTGGAGGAGTGTGTAACCATTTGAAAATCCGACGATTTCATTCAAACTATCGTCTGCAACTTGATTTTCACCGATGCTGACACGCTTAATGAAACCCGGGCCGACGGTCTGGGCTGCACTCCTGATGCTCTCCCTGTCGTGGCGCCTGCCGGCAGTGGCCCAGGATACAACCATCACCTATCGGGGGTTTCTGCAGACGGAAGGTGTGGTGGCGAACGGGGCTTACGATTTCTGCTTCTCTCTCCACGATGCTGCGGTCGCCGGCAACCAAGTGGGTGACTGCCTGACCAATAACGCCACCCCGGTTTCAAATGGCTGGTTCACCGTGGCCCTGGTCTTCGGGACGATGCCGTTTACTGGTGCGCCGCGCTGGCTGGAAATTGCCGTGCGCACCAACGGGGCGGAGAGTTTTACGCTGCTGGAGGGACGTCAAAGAATCACAGCCATGCCAACGGCCGTCTATGCAATTGACGCCGGGAGCGCGGCAACCCTGACCGGCCCCCTGCCTGCTGCTCAGGTGGTCGGAATGTTGCCGCCCTCGCAAATCAGTGGCCTCGGCAGCGCGGCTTATGCGAACGCCACGAATTTTTATCCGGGTTCCAATCCCTCCAATTTTATCACGAGAAAATCCATCCTGCGGCGGTTCAACGTGATGGACTATGGGGCCAGCGGCACCGCCAACCCGGAATTGGATTCACCGGCGTTCCAGGCGGCGTGGAACGATGCGTTCACCTACGGCGGGGTGGTTTATGTGCCGCGGGGTCGTTACGTGGACACGAATTCCTATCAAGTCCCCGTCTGGTCCGCCACCGGGCCTCATTCGGGCCGGACGGGCTCGGAATTTTTCATCGAAGGCGACGGCCGCGACGCCACGCTGATTTACGTGAACACCACGAATGCCGTCTATCTGCAATGTGACGGACAAATTCCCAAGATCCAGGGCCTGAGCTTCCACAACACCGGCGCCGCCACGACCAGCTGCCTGGTGGCGACCAACCTCTCGGGGGCCGCCGGCATTCTCCACGATGCAGCCTTTCGCGGTTTTTACAAAGGCGCGGACATTGCCGCCCATTGCGGATTGCGCGTCACCAGCTGCGAATTTTACAACTGCTATGTGGGCCTGCGGATTGCCGGATTTTCCGATGGGGTCACCGTGGAAACGCGGGCGGACTCCTGTCGTGCGGGAGTGGTCATTGGGGGCCTGATGCCGTCGCTCAATTATGGCAAGGCCAATGGCGGCCGGTTCCATGTGGAGGGGGCGCATAACGGGTATGTTTATGTGGTGGCCCGGTCCGGCGGCAACATTCTTTCCGGTTACACCGAACAAACCTCGAACGCCGTGGTCGCGGTGGGCTATCCTCCCGGACTGCTCCCCAATGAGAGCCGGGCGGAAACCGATGGAATGCTGCAGTTGAACATCGAAAGCCTGCAGGAACTGGTGCCCCAATCCTCTACAAATGATTTTGTCCGCCTCTACGTTCCCTGCCTGAGCTTGAGAATCTCCGGGTGTTTCGGTGGGACGCTCATTCACTCCATGACGCCCGCGGCTGATTCCCAGTCTGCCTGGCTGGCCGTCGGCAATTATCACCTGGGAAACATGGTGCAATTTTCCAACGGCGCCACCCTGGCCGGCGATGGCGGCCTTTCCACCTACAAAACCTGGAGTTATCGCTGGAAGGAAGTGCATCAAAATGGGAGCCTCCAGGGGACGTTTTTGGGCGATTTTCAGGGGGTGTTTCAGGGGAACGGAGCCGGTTTGTCCTCGCTTTCCGCCGACGCGATCACGGGCGGGCTCACCGCCAACCTGGAGATTCTAACCTCCGCAGGCACCACCAATACGTTGTGCATCACCAACGGGGTGATCCGGGCAATCCGTTGAAGGGAGACCGCAACACCCGGCCCGTGCGCCCCCCTCACTCCACCACCCGCATTTGCACGGCATCAATGATTTGATCGCCGGAAAGGGTCGAGCCGATGATCACCACCGTCTGATCCTTTTGCAGGCAGCCGCGCCGGCGCAAATGTCCGAGCGCTTCTTCAATGGTGTTTTGCGGATTGATGACATCAAAAGGAATGACGACCGGCGTGACGCCCCAGCTCAAGCAGAGCTTCCGCGCCACCTCCTCCTGCGCGCAGAGCGCATAAACCGCTGAATAACGGGGCCGCATCCAGCTCGTGTAACGGGCCATGTTTCCGTGGCGTGTAAAGACCAGGATCGCCGCCGCCCGCAATTCATCGGCCATGACCACCGCGCTTTTTACAATCTTTTGGCGGACCCGGGTCAACTGCGCCTGTGCCTGGAAATTGGCCCCCCCGCTGCGCTCGATGCGTCGGGCAATCCGATCGAACACCTCGATGCACTTGACCGGATACTTGCCCACGGTGGTTTCGCCGCTGAGCATGATGGCATCTGCCTGCTCATAAACGGCATTGGCCACGTCGGTGACTTCCGCCCGGGTGGGCATGGGCATGTTGATCATGCTCTCCAGCATGTGGGTGGCCACGATCACCGGCTTGCCGTGATGCAAACAGGTTTTCACAATGCGCCGCTGGGCAATGGGCAATTCCTCGTATGGAATTTCAATCCCCAGATCGCCGCGGGCCACCATGATGCCATCCGCTTCGACAATGATCGCCTCCAGATGGGCGATGGCTTCCTGATCCTCGATTTTGGCAATGACGTGGGGGCGCACTCCGCCGGCAGGAAATTGTTTTTTTAACTCCCGCAAATCTTCCACCTTGCGCACGAAGGACAACGCGATGAAATCCACTCCCAGCTCCAGGCCCAGTTTGACGTCGGCAATATCCTTGGTGGTCAACGCGGGCAGACTGACCTTTACCCCGGGCAGATTGATGTGCCGTCGGCTGCCCAGGGTTCCGGCGGTAAGCACCTCGCACTCCACCTTGTTGCCCACCTTCGCCAGCACCTTCATCTGAATCATCCCGTTGTCCAGCAACACCACGTCGCCCACGTTGATGTCGTTGATAAAATTTTCGTAGTTCACATCCACGGAATGTTCCTCTTCACTGCGCTCGCCCCGCACCGTCAGGGTGAAGCGCTCTCCAGGCTGCAACGGCAGCGGCACGGGCAGGTCGCCAGTCCGGATCGCCGGTCCCTGGGTGTCCATCAAAATGCCGATCTCCCGCTGGCGGGCCGCCTGGCCCGCGCGAATGGCGGCTACCACCTCCCGCGTCCATGCGTGCGCAGCGTGCGACATGTTCAGGCGGAAAATGTTGACGCCGGCGTCGATCAGCGCGCCGATCATTTCGGAGGTACCACTGGCCGGACCAAGTGTGGCGACGATCTTTGTTTTTCTCATGATTCTGGTCAGGTGACGCACACGCCGTGGACGGTCTCATCATGCGCGTTCAATCCCGGATCAGACTACCGGGCACCCGGGAGCACGGATAGCAATATCCACCTGACGGGCCGGTCCGTATGGCCTCACAACGCTTGCGACCGGAAGAACTGTTGCGCCTCCTGCAGGGGCAGCCGGACTTCGTAACCGCCGGGGATTGAGCAAACCGAAGTTGTTATGGAGTGCCAGGTTACGGGAGCGACGAGATTGATCGCCGCCATCAATTGTAAAGGATCAGCCCAATCCGCCCAGCTCAGTGTCAGGATTTCATTGTCGTGGGTAAGTTCGATGGTTGGCGCATCAACGCTGGCGGCCAGGGCACTGTGGGTTATGGGGATCTTGATGGAGTGCCTGGCGGCGCCACCTGCTGACCACAACCCAAAATCACGCGCGCCAGCACCCCAGTTTTGCGGCGTCAGCGCCGGTCCGCTGCGCTCCATGCCTGCCAGCGTAGAAGCGGTTTCACAAGTGTCTGCGTGCGATGAGGAGGCGGGCGACATGGAAGATAGACTGATGAAACCGGCTCCATGAACAGGCTCCGGCAATTTTCAGGCGGCGCCGATTAACCCGGCGAGGCGACGCAAGCGCAAAGCGGAAATGAGCTTACCCAAAAAGCTCGGGGATGACTTTCCCTTCCCCGTCGCGGGTGACGTAGAACGGCCGTTTCTCGATCTCATAGGCAAGTTTTGGTGAAATCCCCATTGCGTGGAAGATGCTCGCGTGCAAATCCTCGATGATCACCCGGTCGCTGAGGGTCTTGCAGGGACGTTCCTCGGCCGTTAGTCCGTGCAGGTAACCCCGCTTCATGCCGCCACCGAAGAGCAGTACACTGCCTGCGTCGGTGAAGTGCCGGTGCATGCCATAGTGTTTGGGGTCTTCGACTCGATCCGGCACTTCCACCTGGTCCTTGATCCGTTTGTCGGGCTTGCCTTCGATCATGGCGTCGCGGCTGAACTCGCTGGCCAGCACGATCAGCGTGCGGTTCAACAATCCGCGCGCTTCCAGGTCCAGGACCAACTGCGAAAGCGGCGAGTCAATCTGCTGTTTCATGGCGGCAACGCGCGTGTGGCCGTTTTCGTGCGTGTCCCAGTTCAGAAAGGGGATGTATTCGGTGCTGACCTCGATGAAGCGCGCGCCCACTTCCGTCAGACGCCGTGCCAGGAGGCAGCCCAGGCCAAAACGCCCGACCATCTGCTCCTCATATTTGGCGCCAAACCGATCCTGCTTGGCGTCAAAACGCCGGCCCGGTTCGTAGCCCGGAACATATTTGCGAATGCTTTCGAGGGGTTCGAGCGAAAGGTCAAACGCCTTGGCGGCCGGTGAGCTCAGCAGGCGGTGGGCGTTGTCAAACGAGCGCAGCAACGATTCCTTTTGATAATCACTGCCCGCCTCGCCGAGGGGGCTGGCGGCGAGCAATCGCTTGTAGAATTGGTTGCGGTCTGCAAACCGCCCCGGGGTCATGCCGCCCGGGGGCCGCACCGTTTCGGCGGCCTGGTCGGGGAACGGGATGTTGAACGGACCGTATTCGCTGCCCAAAAACCCCGCCGTGGTGAAAGCCTTCAACTCTTCGCCTTCCCCGACATCGAAGCGCTGGCCGATGTTGATGAATGCCGGCACGGCGGGATTCAAGGGACCGAGCGTACGCGCGATGATGGCGCCGATATGCGGCGCGGCGACGGTTTGCGGCGGGGCGTAACCCGTGTGCCATTGATATTGATGGCGCGAGTGGAGAATAAAACCCAAATCGCCTGCCGTGTAGGTGCGGATCAGGGTGCCGCGGTCCATCACCTGGCCGGTCTTTTCCAGTCCCTGGGAAAACTTGATGTGATCCACTGCGGTATCAATGCTGGGAAACGTGCTCAGGAATGAATCCGGCGCCATGCCCTTGCTGAATGGCGTGTAGCGCTTGGGATCGAACGTTTCCGTGTGCGCCATGCCGCCGCCCATCCAGAGCACGATGACCGTGTCCGCACTGGCTTTGATCTTTTTCACCTCGTCGGAGAAGACGGCGCGCGGGAAGCCGGCCGCCAGGGCGGAAAGCGTGGCCGCGCTGGCGGTTTTCAGGAAGTCGCGGCGGGATTGGGCGGCAAATGTTTTCATGGCTGTTTCTTTCTGGGGATGATGATTTGTTGCTTCACTTGCAAACCGGTGGGATTGACGCGGGGATTCGCCCGCATCACATCGTTCAATGTTACGCCGTGAACACGGGCGATTTTCGTCAGCGTGTCGCCGCTGTTTACCAGATGCGCGCCTTTGCCGGCGGGCGGAACTGCCATTGCGCGTTTTTTCTCCCATCGCGCTTCCGCCTCCTTGTTGAGCGGGTCGAAAACGTTTGTCCCCAATTTCTGCTGGATGGCGGTTTTGGGTACTTCGTGGTAACCGCGCCGATAAGCCGAAAACCCTTCGCGGACAAGGCACCCGCCGGAAGTCAATTCCACGTTGCAACGCTCTTTCCACAGTTGCGCATATTCGCCGAAGCCGGGCACGGGCATCCCCGCGCTTGTCACCTGCATCACGCCGTTGCTCAACTCGCGCCGCGTGGCGGTCTGTCCTACCTCCCGCGCCTTGGCGGGATCATTGGGATGGCCGAGCACATCCTTGTCCGGCGCGGGCCTATTTTGGGTTTGTGCCGGACACAACTCCGCCGTGACCGACCAAAATACAGCCGTCGCAACCGTCCCCCACGAGCGGCAACAGAAAACAAACCGATTGGCGCGCGACTTTTTCACTTCAATAAATCAACTGAAACTCCGGCAACATGGCCAATGCCCACATCAAGTCTTCGACGCCGGCTTTTTGCGCCGGTTGACCAAGAATCTCCGCCGCCGCGTGGGCCTCCGGCGCCGTTGGTTTCCGACCCAACGCTTTCTGGTACAGGGCCTCCGCCAGCGCGTGGCTTGAGTCGCCGTTTCGCGCGGCGAGGAATTTCTCCGCGCCGTTTTGCAGGAGGTGGGACAACTCGGCGCCATTGGTCAGTTCCAATGCCTGCAACGTGGTGGCGACGGACGCCCGCACGGTGATGACTTGTTCGCGATTGGGGCGGCCGAGCGCGACCTGCAATTCGTCGGCGGGCACCAGCGCGGCGCGCACCACGGCAAATCGGTTCGTCGCGCCGTCGGCGTGGATGATTTGGGGGGCGGGTTTTGCGTACCAGACGCCGGTCAACTCTCCGATGGCATCGCGGAATTGTTCCGCCGACATCCGGCGCACCTGCGGGCCGCGGAAGACAAAATCGTCGCGCGTCTGTTCTTCTGCCGGCACGGCCGGCAATTGATAGGCGCGTGAAGTGAGCAGGCGTTCAATCAACTTCTTCACATCATAACCCCGGTCGGCAAAGTCTTCCGCCAGCCAATCAAGCAGGTCCACGTTCCACGCCGGCTTTTCCATTTCGTCCACGGGTTCAATCAGTCCCCGGCCAAAAAATTTCTGCCAGAGGCGATTCACGAGCGTGCGCGTGAGCCGGCCATCCCGGCGATGGGTGATCAATTGGGCCAGTTGCTCCAGGCGCTCCGCTTTGGCGGCGTGCGGGTCAATGTCGCCAAGTTGCGGATAAATGAACCGCAACGGTGCGGTGGTGCCGGTCGGTTTGTCGCAATGCACCATCTCCAGCGGTTCGTCACTGTAGATGCCGGCCAGCCCGTAGGCATCGGCCAGCGTCCAGTCGTTGATGAAACTGTCATGGCAGGAAGCGCATTTGAGATTCACGCCCATGAAGATCTGCGAGATGTTTTGCGCAGCCTGCATCTGCGGCGTCTGACTGGCATTCACCACGCCACGCCAAACGATGCCTTTGGTGAACCCCTCGGCTTCGGGCCGGGGATTGATCAATTCCGCCACGAAACGGTCATACGGCAGATTGTTTTCCAGCGCGGCGTACAACCATTGCGTGATCGGTTTGCGGCCCCCGTCAATATAACCCGTCCCGCGATAATCATTGCGCAGCATGTCGTTCCAGAACGTCATCCAATGCAACGTATAGTTTTCCTGGTCGGCCAACAGACGGCGGACGAGTTGGGCGCGCTTGTCACGGCCGCGGTCGGCCACGAATCGCTGCAGCTCCTCGGGCGGCGGCAGCAGGCCGATTACATCGAGGTACACGCGCCGGGCAAACACCCGGTCGTCAACGAGCTTGGGCCATTTGATTTTCTGTGCTGCAAAGTAGGCCTCCATGAAGCGATCCACGGGGTGGGTCGTCTCACTGGTCCGGCGCGGCAGTTCGGGGCGCCGCGGCAGCAGATTGATGGGTTCGAGTTTGCCGAAACTTACGCCCGCATCCCACGGCGCACCTTGGTCAATCCAGCCGCGCAGCGCGGCGACTTGCTCGTGAGTGAGTTTCGTTCCCTTCTGCGGCATCACACTATCGGGGTCAAAACCCATGACCAGTTCGATCAAATAACTCTCGGCGCTTTTCCCCAGGACAATGGCCGGACCGGAGTCGCCTCCTTCGAGCAGGGTCTCGCGTGAATCCATGCGGAAACCGCCTTTGTTCTTGCCCCGCCCGTGACAATTGATGCAACGGGCTTCGAGGATGGGTTTGATGTCCTTCGTGAAATGGACTGGTGACGCGGCGGGCGGAGGCAATTGGCCGAGTTGTGCCGGAGTCAGGTCGGCAAAGCTCGGCGTCAAACTGGCAGCCAGCAGCAAGACACTCAGTTGAGACAACCCAGGGTTCATACGTTTTGAAGGGTAACGGACACAGCCGGGAGAGTCAAAGGCCGCGCCGTCCATGGCGCGATTCCTTGAGACTGCCCCTTTTGGACTCGATGAAAATGTCCCCCTGGAGCGGCGGTGGCGGCAGCCCCTGCCGCCACGATGCGAACATTAACCATGAGTGCGAAAGCACGGCGCCGGGCCGTGATCTTGGCCGGTGTGCAAGCGAGAGAACTCAACTGGGTGGACGCCGCCGCAGTACTGGGGCTGAGCTGCCGACAAACCAGGCGCGTGGGGCGACGGTATCAGGCCGCCGGGGACGCGGAGCTGGTGCATTGGTTGCGCGGCCGGCCCGGCTCGCGCCGCAAGGCGCTGGCGTCTTTCAGCGCTTAATTCCCGGCCTGTTTGGCGTTTTGGATGAACGCCCGCACTTTGGCCGCACCATTTTTCCCGGACACGGATGCGCCGCCGCTGGACACATCCACGCCGCACGGATGCACTTGCTGCACCGCCGTGCCGACGTCAAACCGCCTGCCGGGTGTTTCTTGTACGGCTCGGCAAACGAGTCGTCGCGATTCACAAACAACAAGAACGCCGGCGGCGCCTGCCTCACCTGCGTGGCATAAAAGAATTTCAACCGGCATCCGGCCGCACTGAGGGGCTGCCGTCGCGCCACGACGTCATTGATCGTGCGAATCCTCACCCGCGCAAGCCGGATTTGCCGGCTCAGCCTTACCCGGAGCTCGAGCGGAACCATTCTACGGCTGCCAGCTGCTTGAGCGATCAAGTATCACTGGTGACAACAATGGCAATTCACCTCCGGCGCAATTCCCCGCGTGACTTCGCCCGGGTTTCGCCCCAAATTCGGACTGCTTTTATGACGAAGAAATCTCCAGTGTCGCGCAGTGGCCGGTTCCATTCCGGGCCGGGCGCGGATGTCGCCACGTTCTCGGAATCCGTCTCGTTCGACTGGCGTTTATGGAAGCACGACATTGCCGGCTCGATGGCGCATGCCGCGATGTTGCACAAGATCGGCGTCCTCACCAAGGCCGAAGCCCGGGCCATCACCGCCGGGCTGAATCAGATCGCCCGGGAAATTGCGGCCGGCACTTTCGTCTGGAAGGCCGAACTCGAGGACGTGCACATGAACATCGAATCTGCGCTCACCGAGCGCGTGCCCGCCGGGGCAAAACTCCACACCGCCCGGTCGCGTAATGATCAGATCGCGCTGGACATGCGCCTCTGGCTGCGCGAGGAAATCACGCTGCTGCTGGGTGAGATCGTCGGTCTGCAACGCGCCCTGGTCGCCCTCGGCGAAAAAAATTTGGAGGTGGTCATACCCGGCTACACCCACCTGCAACGCGCCCAGCCCGTTTATTTCGCACACCATCTGCTCGCCTACGTCGAAATGCTCGAACGCGATTGCGAGCGGCTTTGGGATTGTCATTCGCGCGTGAACGTCTGCCCGCTCGGCAGCGGCGCGATTGCCGGGTCCACCCTCCGGTTGGATCGTGAAGCGGTGGCACGGCAACTGGATTTCGTGGCCGCCGACGGCCGGGTGCAACTGACGCAAAACTCGATGGATGCCGTGAGCGACCGTGATTTTGCCATTGAATTTTGCGCCGCCGCCGCCGTGCTGGCCATGCATCTGTCGCGCCTGGCGGAAGACGTGATTCTCTGGGCCAGCGCGGAGTTCAACTTCATCAAGATCGCCGACGCCTACACGACCGGCTCCTCGCTCATGCCGCAGAAAAAAAATCCCGACGTGGCCGAGCTAACCCGCGGCAAAACCGCGCGGGTGTATGGCAATTTGCTGGCGTTGCTCACCCTGCTCAAGGGCCTGCCCATGACTTACAATCGGGATTTGCAGGAGGACAAGGAACGGCTGTTCGACACGGCGGACACCGTGCGCGCCGGCGTGCGCTTGATGGACGCGATGTTCCGCCACATCACCCTCAACCACCCGGTGTGCCTGGCGGCGGCCAGTGATCCGGCCCTGCTCGCCACCGATCTGGCCGATTACCTGGTGGAAAAGGGCATGCCGTTCCGCCAGGCGCACCATGTGGTGGGCGCCGTCGTAGCCCGGGCGGAAAGTCGGCACAAGCCGTTGAATCAACTGACGCTCGCGGATTTGCAGGCGGTGGATAAAACTTTTCAACGCGAGGCGCTCGAGGTGTTCAACCTGCAACGGGCCCTGGCCAAACGAAATTTTCCAGGCGCCCCGGGCACCAGGGAGGTGGCCCGCCAGCTGGCGCGCTGGCAGCGGATCTTGGGGTCCTGAAGCGCGGGCCCGCCGTCTCGGGCGCTGGAGCGGGTGGTGATGGCGCAAGCCACGCCGGGGATTTTCGCTTTCAAACGTGGAAACCGGCGCATTATCCTCTGCAGGTTCGTTTTGTGGCCACAAGCCCGTCTATTATGAGAAATCGATTTCGGATGTTGCGGACGCCGCCGGTGCTGGCTTTGGGCGTGATGGGCTTCTGGTTGTTGACCGGCTGCTCCTCGGTCTACAACGCCACGATGGAACATGTGTTTGGCTACGAAAAACGCGAGCTGCTCAAGAAATCCGTGGCCGCGCTACAGGAGGAGCAGAAGGACGCCCAGGCGGAGTTCACGGATGCCCTGACCCAGCTCAAGGCGTTGTACGGTTTTGATGGCGGCGAACTGGAGTCGTTTTACGGCAAGGTAAAAACTTCCCACGAGCGTTGTGAGCGCCAGGCCCGGGAGGTCCAGTCGCGTATCGAGAAAATGGAGAAGATCGCCCGGTCCATGTTTGCCGAATGGGAATCGGAGCTGCAGGAATATCGCAATGCCAACCTTGCGGCCGCCAGTCGTGCGCAATTGCAGCAGACACGGGAACGTTACACCCAATTGTCGCAGACCGTCCGCGCGGCGGAAGCGGCCATGCAGCCGGTGCTCGGTCAGCTCAAGGACAATGTATTGTTCCTCAAGCACAACCTGAACGCCTCGGCGATCGGCGCCCTGCAGGGCGAGGCGGCCGGCATCCAACAGCAGATCGAAGAATTGCTGCGACAAATGAACGCCAGCATCGCGGAATCGGACCGGTTCATCCAATCGTTGCCCAAGTGACGGACCCGGACCAGGGACCGTGAATGTTGCTCCACGCGCGTTGTTCCGACAGGCTGGGAGCCGCACCCCGCCGGGTGCGGGCGGCTGCCGGAACGGCTCCGCGCTGGATTTTTTCCGCCACATTCAAGATAGTCCCGGGGTGTCTGAAATCGCGACCGCCGGCGGGCGACAGTTTAACACGCTGCTCCAACAAACCTCCCGCTCGTTCCATTTGACGCTGCGGGTGCTGCCGCGCGCCATCCGGTTTCCGATCAGTCTCGCCTACCTGCTGGCGCGCACCACCGACACAATTGCCGACACGGAAATCGTGCCGGTGAATCAACGGCTCGAAATCCTGCGACAGCTGCGCGCCCGGATTTTGGCCGCCGCCGCCACGCCGTTGCGGTTGGAGTTCCCGGAGCCGTGGACAGGCAATCCCGCCGAGCGCCGATTGCTGGCCGAAGTGGAGTTTACTCTCGGCGCTTTGCAGGAACTGACCGACGCCGATCTGGGCCGCGTGCGCCAGGTGCTGGCAATCATCATCAGCGGTCAGGAGTTGGATTTGCGCCGCTTTGAGGGTGCGTCCCGCGCAAATATCATTCCCCTGCCCAATGCCGCGGCACTGGAAGATTACACCTATCGGGTGGCCGGCTGCGTTGGGGAGTTTTGGACAACAATGTGCCGGGCACACCTGTTTCCCCATGCCCGTTTGGATGACGACCAATTGCTGGCGCAAGCGGTGCAATTCGGCCAGGGCCTGCAACTCGTCAACATCCTGCGCGATCTCCCCGGCGATTTGCAGAATGGCCGCTGCTACGTGCCTGCCGACCAGTTGGCCGCCCGGGGATTGCAGCCGGACGACCTGCTGTCACCGGCCCAGGAGGAAAAATTGCGTCCGGTTTACCACCATTGGCTGGATCGGGCGGAATCGCAGTTGCGCGCCGGATGGGCTTATACCAACTCGATTCCACGCTGCCAAATACGGGTGCGCCTCGCCTGTGCCTGGCCGATTCTCATCGGCTTGAAAACTTTGACGCGCTTGCGCTGCGGAACGATTTTGACCGGCGGGCGGGTCAAGGTGCCCCGATCCGAGGTGCGCAGAATCGTTGCGCAGACGATCATTTACTACCCCTTCGCAGGTCTCTGGCGGAACTTGGCCGGCTCCGCCCACGAGACCCGGCCGGCAGCACCAAAGTCCGGGCGTTAAAGAACGACCAGCGCCTGAAATCGGCCGGCGGTCAGCAGGTTTAAGGTGGAAACGATCTTCCGGGATCGGAAGGGAACGTATAATCCGGGAAGCAAAACTGCGGGAAACCTATTGCGCATTGCGTCAATATCACGTAAACGTAAGGAAAAGCTGGAGATCGTTGAATCGTATGCAAAACACCAAATTTCTCGCGGTTCTGAGCGTCGCTGCCGTTGGTTTGATCGCCACCCTGTCGCAGGCCGGACCGGACACGGATGAACAGGCCAGGCTGCGGGAAGCGCTGCGGCAGGCCATGGGTCAACCGGGCGCATCCGCTCCCGCGAGTGCTCCAGCAAAACCCCAGCCGGCAACCCCGCCCCCAACGCCGGAGACAAAGCCAGCCGCCACACCCACTGTTGTCGTGCCGATCCCGGTGGAAGCGCCTGCCGCCAAAGGGACGCCGCAACACCAGCCAGCCTTCCCGGCCTGGACCGAACCGGAGGACGATGCCAATACCGCGCGGCTGAGAGAGGCGTTACGTCAATCCTTGGGAACACAGACACCCGCTGCCGCGACAGTGGCGACACCCGCCACGCCGGTGATCTCTGCTCCCGTGGAAGTCGCCCCGTCCGTGCCCGCGCCGGACAACCGCCGTTTTGCCGACGTGCCGGCTGCGCCGGCGGATGAGACCCCCGCGAAACTGGAGGAAGCGCTTCGTAGCGCAATGGCTGCGCAACCCGTCGTCCCACCCGCCGGTCCGGACCGGCGGGTCGTCAGCACCCAGCCATCGCCCCGGCTCACACCGGCAGCGGCTCTGATCCCCTCGCCGTTCTCGGCGGCCCAGCAACAAAAATTGGACGCCCTGTTGAGCCGTTACAAAGCCGATCAGATCACCCCGCAGGAATATCATCGGCAGCGCGCCGAAATCATTGCCGCTCCGTAACCGCAGTTTTTTGCCCATCAGCCCGCCATTTCCAGGCGGGCTTTTCATTGGGGCGGTGGACGGAATTGTGCCCGGAATTTTTCCACTTTCGGGCGGATGACTGCCCGGCAGTAAGGCTGGTTGGGATTCGAGCGGTAGTAGTTTTGGTGGTAATCCTCGCCCGGGTAAAACGTGGTAAACGGAACGATCTCCGTTAAAATCGGTTGCACGAAAAGCCGCTGCGCCGCCGTTTTGGATTGTTCCGCCACCGCTTTTTGCCGGGCATCGTGATAGAGAATGATGGAGCGGTATTGTGTGCCGACATCGTTGCCCTGCCGGTTCAAGGTGGTGGGATCGTGTGCCTCCCAGAATGTTTCCAGAATCTTTTCGTAACTGACCCGGGTGGGATCAAATTCAACCTGGATAACTTCCGCGTGTCCCGTTTTACCAGAACACACCTCCTCGTAGGTCGGATTGGCAGTGGTCCCCCCGGCGTAACCGTTCGTGATGGCGATCACGCCGGGAAGCAGCTGAAACACGGCTTCGGTACACCAAAAACATCCCCCTCCCAGCGTGGCATATTCCAGGGAGCGGTTGGGCGGAGCAGGCATTTTCATAGATGGTGACAATACCGGGGCGGGATCGGGCCGGCACCCCATTCCGCACAATAGTGCGACCAGCCAGGACAGACCGAGCCAATGTTTCATGGCGTCAGGAGAGCGGGCCCAAGTTTCCAGGGTCCGGAGCCCCTCCAGACCCCAAATGTTCGCTGGTCGCCGCCTCGACTGCCGTTCCAGGCATTTCGGGGGTGGCCGGTACGCTGACGCGGTGCTCTTCCTCCAGCCATTTCCCGAGATCAATCAGTTGACAGCGCTGCGAACAAAACGGGCCATACGTCCCCGCAAACCAGTCACCGGTCTTCCGGCAGGTGGGGCATTTGATCCGGGGGTTGGCCATGACGGGGGCAGCTTAACGACGGATTTCCATGCCGACTTGTTTCAGATCATTGGCGATGCCTGCCGCCTGATTCCGTTTCAACGTGCCGACTTCCAGAATGGCCTGCACGTCAGCGATGATTTTATCGAACTGAGCCGCCGACTGGTCGCGGCTGTTCAACACGGCATCCAAATCCAGCGCGAGCCGGCCCCGTTGCTCATCCGTCAACGTCGCCCCGCTCAGACCGGCGGTAAGAGAATTCACCAGTTTCCGGACGCTGGGCAGCGACGGTTTATGGCCGCGCACCGCCCGGGCCAGATGCACGGTGAATTGTTGCTTTTGCGCGTCGCTGGCCACGGCACCCGTCTTGAATCCGGCCAAATCCGCCTGCAGCGCCGCGAGACTTTGCTGCTGGGTTGCGACGGCATGGTTCGTGCCCGCCCCCGCAGGCAGCGGCGCCGCCGGCTGTGGAGCGGGAGACGGCACGCCCTGGCGGACGTTGTTTTGATTGGAGATTTCCCGGGCGCGGCGCAGGGCCTGGCCCGCCTGTCCCCAGCTGGAGCAGACCAGGCCGGTGATCATTCCCAAGAGAACCAGCGTCTTCATCTAACACCTCATCTTGTGGTTTACGGAGCGGACTCGGGCGTGCGCAGCGCGACGTCGGTTCGCGAAAGCAGCCGGATGTAATCCAACAAAATTTGCTGGGTCTCCTCCAGCGGCGCGTCAATGGCCGGGGGCGCGTCCGGTGCGAATTCCTCCGGGGGCAAATCCTCCGCCACCGTGGAATTCACGAGGTTGGTCCAGGCCACTGGCGGCGGCAGTCCGGGCAGGTCAACCTGTTTGAGCGTCAACTCGTAAACCGTCGGCGGGGTGGTTTTGCGCGCCCGCCGTTCGCGGTCCCGCGCCCGCTGTCGTGCATCGTCCTCCTCCCATTCCTGGATGCGCTGCTGTTCGTTCAAGGAGACCGAGTTTGCCGCCTGCGCTTTGCGGAATTGTTCGATGTCTTCGCGGATGTAAATGTATTCCTGGTTGGTGCTCAACCGCTGGCTCGACTGCGCCAGCAATTCCGCCAGGTAGGGTTGCACCAGGTTGAACTTTTCGTAGCGCGCGCTGCGGATGACATCCCACGGCAGCGCGTTCTCCAGTGCCGCTTCGCCAATGTCCTTCGCGTAATTCAACTTGGATGGCAGCACAATGTCCGAACTGACCCCCTTCAACTGCGTGGACGCCCCGCTGGCGCGGTAAAATTTCGCCTTGGTGATCTTCAACGTGCCGGGATTGTTGGTCATGTCCGCTTCGGAGATGAACATGCGCAAGGGATTCAATTGTTGCACGGTGCCTTTGCCGTGCGTGGAGAGATCGCCCACGATGAGGGCCCGGTTGTAATCCTGCAGGGCGCCGGCCAGAATCTCCGAGGCCGAGGCGCTGAACCGGCTGGTCAGCACGATGAGCGGACCGTCATAGAGCAAGGAGCGGTCGTCGTCCTTGTCAATAAAGGGATCCCCCCCCGGACCACGCACCTGCACCACGGGGCCATCCTTGATGAACAACCCCGTCAGCTTGACGCACTCCTCCAGTGAGCCGCCCCCGTTCCGGCGCAAGTCCAGGATGATTCCCTGGACTTTTTCCGCCTTCAGCTTGGTCAGCAGCCGCGCGACATCCCGCGAAGTGTAGTGCGCATCGTTGTCCTTGTCCGTGCTGTGGGAGTTTCTGCCCAAATCCATCGGCACATAGAATGAAGGCAGATCAATGATCCCAATCCGCACGATGTTTCCCGCCGCGTCCGGCAAATCAATGATTTTTGCCTTGGCCGCCTGATCATCGAGCTTGATCTCCTCGCGGATCAGCGTCACCTCCCAGCGATCCGAAGTATTGTCCGCGGACACCATGGTGAGCCGGACCTCCGAGCCTTTTGGCCCGCGCACCAGTTGCACGATCTTGTTGAGATTCATGTCCACCACATCCACCGGCGGCGCGTTGCTTTGCGCGACGGCGACGATGCGGTCGCCGCGCTTGATCTTGCCGCTTTTGGAGGCCGGGCCGGGCTTCAGGTCGGCGATTTTGCAATATCCCTCACCATCCGCCTGCAGGACGGCGCCGATGCCGAACAACGAGAGATTCATGCCGATGGCGAAATTATCCGCCTGCCGCGGGTTGAAATAATCGGAGTGCGGATCGTACACATGGGCCAGCGACGTCAGATAAAACTCCAATACATCCTGCTGGTCGAGCTCATGGTAGATGTGTTGGTTGCGCGTGTACCGCTTGTTCAACTTCTCCACGATTGCCGCGGCATCAGCCTCCGGCGGGACGTCTGCCGGTGGCGCCGGCACGGCGTTGGTCTGGGTTGTGGACTGGCCGGCCGCCGTTCCCTTTTTCCTGGCGTCCCGGGCCGCCTTCTGTCGTTCGGCATACTTGGCGATGACTTCCTGCAGGTATTCACTGCGCAGGCGCTGCCGCCAGAGGTGGCGCGCCTCGGCCAGGTCAACAGGGTAGGGTTCTTCCTTGCGATTGGCCACGATGCTTTCATCCGTCGCAAAGGTGAACTGTTCCTGCTGCAGCAACTCCTGAACGTAGGCGACCCGTTGATCGAGGCGCTCCAAGAACCGGTTGAAGATGCGGTAGGCCGGTTTGGTGTCCGCCGCCAGACGCCGTCCCAAGGTCAGGTTGTCCAGCCGGTCCCGATACAGGGCGAATTCCGCCAGATCGGCTTGCGTAAAATACAATCGTTGCGGATCAAGCGCCTGCAGGTACATTTGCAGAAACTTCTCCGAATAAGCATCGTCGAACGGATGCTGGCGATAATGTCCCTGCTCGAGCACGCGCGCCGTGACATACGCAATTTCGCCATCGTCCGGGGTGGGGGCCAGCGATCGCCTTTCCGTCGGGGCCGGCGCAGGTCCGATCTGATCGGCCCGCGCGCCCTGGCCCGCCGGTATGAGCATCACCAGCAACAACCCGATAAACATCCTGACCTGTCGTGACTTGAGCATAATGAATGAACCAAGCGATATTTCGACCGATTATAGTCGCAAACATTCAATGACGCCAGCGGCGGTTTCCGCCGGCACCGGGAGCGTTACCCTTTCCCGAGTCTGCCCGGGACGATTTCCCGTGGATTCCGGGGCAGGGTCGGTTCGCGCAGGCGCGACGTCCGCACGAGATCTCCCGGCCGCCGCTACAGTCCGATTGGATGCCAGGTGGTTTTCAATTCCACCGTCTCCAGGATGGCGTAAGCCTCCTCGCCGCGGGCGGTCTGCCAGGCCTTGGCGGGCAGCGCGCGCTGGACGTAGCGCTTCAAATTGACCGCCGTGCCCCCCTGCAGCACCGCGCGCAATGCGGGCTCGCCCGTGCCGTCCACGATCGCGTTTACATCCAGGTGTGAAGCGAGATGCGGGGCCAATTCCGTGCGCCGGCCGGTGAGGAGATTCACCGCCCCCCCGGGCAAATCGCTGGTGGCCAGGATTTCGCTGAACGTGACGGCGGGCAGGGGAAAGCTTTCGGAGGCGATCACGACGGTTGTGTTGCCGCTCAACAGCACGGGCGCGAGAAGGGAGACCAACGCCAGCAAAGCCGGCTCGTCGGGAGGCAGGACCGCGACGACCCCGGTGGGCTCCAGCGTTGAAAAATTAAAATGTGCACTCGCCACCGGATTCACGCTGCCGAAGACCTGCGGGTATTTGTCCGCCCAGCCGGCAAAATGGACCAGTCGGTCAATCGCCAGCACCACTTCGCGTCGCGCTGCGGCCTGGCGGCCACCAGTCGTCCGCGCAATCTCGGTCGTCAGCTCCCCCGCGCGGTGCTGCAACATCTCCGCAGCGCGATAGAGAATCTGGCCGCGGTTATAGGCGCTGGCCCCGCTCCAGCCGGGCAGCGCGTGGCGGGCGGCGACAACCGCGTCACGCAAGTCTTTGCGCGAGGCATGGCTGTAATTGTCGAGGTGCAATCCCCGGGCCGACCGGGCGGCGAGATAGCGACCGCTTTCGCTTCGCAGAAACTTGCCGCCGATGTAAAGTTTGTAGGTCTTTTTAATCCCGAGGCGCCGCGCCATGCCTGCCAAACTAGACCAGCCACTCCGGCGCAGCAAGCGTCCAGACCCGGCCCTCGCCGGGCCGGTGGGTGCCGGAGTTGTCCGTGCCGGGGTGGGTGATTAGACTGCCTCCATGGCTTGGGTAAGGATCCTGGTTGACGGCTACAGTCTGTTGCATCACTGGCCGGCCCTGAGACGCGGCGCGCCGCCCCATTCTGCTGCCGCGCGGAACGAACTGGTGCGGATCCTCACCCAGTACCAGGATGCGGTCGGCACACCCGTCACCATTTTTTTCGACGGGAGCGGTGCGCCGCCCCATGTTCCGAAAGACGGAACTCCGGCCGTGGAAGTCCTGTTTTCGAGCGGCGGGCGCACCGCCGACGATTTGATTGAGCGCGTCACACATCGCTTCCAGGAATACGGTGAAGTGCTGGTGGTGACCAACGACCATGCGGAACGCGACACGGTGAGCGCCGCCGGCGGCAGCGCGGTTTCCTGTTCCCATTTCATTGCGCTGGTCGAAAGTGCATTGCGGACCCTGCGGGAAAGTGTGAGAGAATACAACCGCAACGAACAAAAACGCTACCGCCAAAGCTGATGTCGCCCTCCCGTCTTTTCCTGCTGGTCGTCCCGCTGCAGCTGGTCCTGGTCGGTTCCGCCGTCCGGGCCGGGCCGGAAACCGGCGCCGCCTCTGCGCCGGTCGAACGGTTTTTATTTGTGGTGGAAACCTCCGCCCCGATGCAAAGTCGCGCGGAAAACACTCAAAAACTTGTGGCCCACATCATCGCCTCCGGACTGAACGGCCAGATGGGTTCGCGCGCCTCTTTGGGCCTGTGGTTGTTCAACGACCGGTTGGTGACCGGCACCCTGCCCGCACAAACCTGGACGCCCGCCACGAGTCCGTTGCTGGCCCGGACATTTGCCCAGGTGCTGCAACAACAACGACACGAACATGCCCCGCAGCTTTCCGTGATCTGGGAGGCGGCAACCACCATCATCAGCAAGTCCGATCATCTTACCTTGTTGCTGGTCACCTCCGGTGAAAATGCGGTTCGCGGAACCCCGTGCGACGAAACGATCGCGGCCACCTTCAAGGAGAATCGCGACCAGCAACGTCAGACGGAGATGCCCTTCGTGATCATCCTGCGCGCAGTCAAGGGCCGGATCGTCGCTTGCTCGGTCAGCACTCCACCCTGGCCGTTGGAGATTCCCGAATACCCCGAGGCCGATCGCCTGCCCCTGGCGACGGACCGCCCGCCCGTCCGTCCGCCGCCCGCGACGGCTCCGCCGCTGATCATCAAACAAACTGACCTGGCTCCGCCACCCGCAGACTTTTCCTATTACCTGCCGATGGCGCCGGATGCCTTCAGCAATCAAACCGCGCTGACGCCGGCACGGACCAACCAGGAGCGTTCTCCTTCAGTCGCCGCACCGGCCCCCGGTACTCCTCCGCCAGTGGCGACCAACGCCCAGGCCGCCCACGCGTCGCCGGCGCGCCCCCAGCAGGTGGATGCCCCGCAGCTGCGGCTGCGGCGAACCGTTTTTCAGGTGGGTGGGCTGCTGGTTTTTCTGCTGGTGATCATGAGCTTGCGGCGCCGGCGGCAGCGCAGATCCCGCACCGCAGTCTTTGCCCGTTCAACCCGGCCGCGTCCCCGCTGACCTCATTCCACGCGCAGCCACACGGTTTTCAAATAGGCCGGCTCCGCGCGGCAGATCGGGAAATCCGGCGGCTGGGGCACATAATGCTGTTGCGCGACCTTGCGCCGCGCTGCGCGAATCGCGCCTGCAATCTGGTCGAGAAATTTTTGCGGCTCCAGTCGCGCGGCATTCGTTGAGGCCAGCAAGACGCCACCGCGCGCTAAAACCGGCAACGCGGCGGCCACCAGTTCGCCGTAATCCTTTTCCGCCCGGAAAACGCCGTGGGCTTTCGATTGGGAAAACGTCGGCGGATCAAGCACCACCACCTCAAACGTCCGTCCGCGTCGGGCCCAGCGCCGCAGCCAATCAAACGCGTCGCCGTACACGAATTCATGTGGCTCGGGGTGGAGGCCATTCAGCACAAAATTGCGCCGGCCCCATGCGAGGTATTTTTTTGACAAATCCAGGCTGGTCGTGCGCGCCCCCGCCAGGGCTGCGCACACGGAAAAGGCGCACGTGTAGGCAAACGCATTCAACATCTCGGGCGGTGTCGTCCGGCCGGGGACCGTGAGCGGAGCAAAGTCGGCGGCAATGTGCCCGGTAAGCAGGCGGCGCCGGTTGTCGCGTTGATCCAGGAACAGACCCACGGAGTACCCCTCGGTAAAGCTCAATTCAAACTTCACCCTGTTTTCCTGAATCGCGAACCGCTCCGGGGCTGGTGGTCCGGCCATGCATTGGGGCGACAGTTGCCCCGCGGTCCCGCGCAGGTGCCGCACCAGAGTTTTATGGTAGCGTCGCGATCCTAATCGCTGCGACAATGGCAGTGGCAGCTGCCCTTCGCTTTGGGACAATTGAAACGCGCCCAACTGGTCCACATGGCAGCCGGGCCAGCCGTCCCCGGCGCCGTGGATCAGCCGGAAGCTGTCGCTTTCCGTCGGGGCGATGAAGGCTGCCCGCAGTGCCGCGGCGGGGTCGGTCGGGAAATCCACCGGCGCGGTGAACGTGAGCGGCTGTTGGGTGGCGGGATGCAGCAAACCCAGCTCGGCGGCGTGCAGGGCCAGGCGCGGAAACGGAGTGCCGCCATAGCGCGTGTCACCCAGGATGGGGATGCCCCGGGCGGCGGCGTGAACGCGGATCTGATGCGTGCGGCCCGTCAAGGGTTCGCCGATCAACACATGCAGGCGCGGCAGGGCGGGGCGGATCAGCCCCGGACTGATCCGTTTCAGCCATTGCGGGTCCACTTGCCCGGTAAAGCGGGTTTCCGCGGCCAACCCGTGGGGAGCGGTGATGTAGTGGTCGCCCGCGCGCAGGATTCTGGCGTGAACGGTGAACCGGGTCTGCGCGGGTTGACGGTCGGTCAGCAACAAGTATTTCTTTCGCACGGAGCGTTGCGTGAATTGTGCCGTCAGGGACCGGTTGGCCAGCGCGGTTTTCCCAAAAACCAGCACGCCGCTGGTGGCACCATCCAGCCGCTGGACGATGGCCAGGTGTGCCCAGCGTGGCTCGCGATGTTTCAGCCAGTCGTAAATGCCTTCACCCGCGAAGCGGTCGGGCGCGTGCGTGTTCCAGCCGGCGGGCTTGTTCACGACGAGAAGATGTTCGTCCTCAAACAGCACGCACGGCGGCGGGGTTGACGCGATTGGCAGCATGACACGGCGCGGATTACGCCTTGTTGACACCGCGGAAGTTAGGGCACGGAAGGGGCGGACTCAATCCCGGCGGCGCGATTAGAAAAATTTCCAGGCTTCGCCTCCCTGCCACACCACGTACACTCCAAGCAAAAAGTTGGTGATGGCGTGAGCGGTGATCGCGTCGCCGAGATGACCGCGACGAAGCACCAGCCATTGGTACGCCAGCCCGCAAAGAATTCCCGGCAACCATTGAAAGTGCATGAAACCAAACAGCACCGCACACATCACCATCGCCAGTCCGTCAAAATGATTCAGCGCCACCCGGGTGAAATCGTACTTGATCAGGTAGCGATAAACGAGGGAGCGATAAAAGGCCTCTTCAATGGGAGGCACGAGCACGGTCATGCCAAAAATGCGAATGACAATCAGTCCCCACGCCATCACGGAGGTGTCGCCGAAACGCGCGAACGGATTCCAGATGCTCTCCGGAGTGTCCTGCATCAACAAGTGGTTCTTGGGATAAAACGGGTCCAGCCCCACCCACAGACCAAAGACCAGCAGCCCCATCGCCACCGCCGGCCAGCTGAACGTCCAGCGGATTTCCGGCACGAACCGGCGCATCTCCCACACCACCCAGAGGCCGACAAACACTTTGATGGCGTAGGACCAGAATTTCATGTCGCCACCTCCGATGCCCAGCGCCGTGATGCCGACCCAGATGGCGAATGGCAGGAACCGCGCGTGTTCGGGCGATTTCCCCAAATACTCCCGTAAGGTGGCGATCATTGCGGCGCGCAGAGTGCCGGGAAATCAGCGGCCCGACAAACTCAAAACATTCGTCGCCGTGGGGCTGACCAGCGTGACATTCGTGGACGTAATGATGCCGACGCGGAAGCCGCCGGCGACCCGATCCCCCGGGAAGACCGTGCGTCCGTCCAGAATCACCGATGGATTTTGCGGGTGGTAAAAGATGCCCTGCAGCTTGAATTGCGGTCCCGGCACGGCAACGGCCATGACCGGATAACTGTTGGTGTCCGGTTCGTCCGGATGCTCGATGATGCTCGGCGGGGGCGCAACGGCGGGCGGCGGCGCCACTGGCGGCGTCAGCGGTCGTGCATCCACGGGCAGCGGATTGTTGTTGAGTCGGCCCACCACCCAGAAAAAAACAGCCAGGACGCCCAGCACCGTTGCCCCGCCATACAGCAATTCGGCGTTCCGATACCAGGGCCTGTGGGCGGACGGCGATTCGCCGCCGGTTGTTCCCTCTCCCGGAGGCGAAGTGTCGGCCGGAATCCTGGCGGTTTCCTGGTCAGCCTGGTCGTGCTTGTTCATAACTTGGATTGCCTGTGCGTGTTGGGACGAAACCGAGCGGCCTCCGGAGCGGCGGACGCAACGACACGTGGGCAGCTCCGGTGGAAAATGCTTCGCCCTCGGGAAATTCCAGCAAAAGAAGTGCCTTGTCGCCGCCGGCTGCGCCGACTCCCGCGCGGGACGCCGCGTGGACCGAAAACGGACACGCGTGTGTGTGAATCAACCAGGCGAACTGTGGCCCGCCAGCACCGCCCGCGCGGCCCGGACCAATATTGCCGCCTCGGATGCCGTGCCGATCGTGATGCGCAGATAACGGCTCACGTCCGGGGTGCGGAACCAGCGCACGAGAACTTTTCGATCCCGCAGCCGTTTGAGCCAGTCCTCCGCCGGGTAGCGGGGCGGCTGGACGAGAAGGAAGTTGGTCTGGCTCGGCAATACGCGGAAGCCGAGCCGGGTCAGATCACGGCTCAATTTTTCGCGGGTGGCGATAATGCGGCGGAAATTTGCGCGATAATACGGCAGATGGTCCAGGGTGGCCTCGGCGGCAATCTGACCCAGACCGTTCACGTTGTAGCTGTCGCGGATCTTGTGCAAGGCGGCGATCAATTCCGCATGACCGACCATGTAGCCAACCCGTTGAAAGCACAGCGAATAGGCCTTGGAAAACGTGCGGGCGACAAGGACATGCGGATAACGCAACGCGAGTTCCAGCGCATGTTCGGCGGCGAAATCCACGTAGGCCTCGTCCAGTACCAGGAGGCCTTGTTGGGCGCGGCAAAATTGTTCCAGAGTGCGCGTCGCGTAGCCGCGTCCGCTGGGAGCATGGGGGGTGGTGACGAAGGTGAGCGCCGCGTTGAACCGCCAGCGGCGCCCGCGGCGCAGCGTGCCCAGTCCGGGCAGATCGAAATCCGGGGGCAACGGCACGGGGTTATGGGCCGCGCCGTGCGCCTCCGCCAGCACCGGATAAAGCGAATAGCTCGGAGTAAAGTATTGCACCAGGGATTTCACCTGCGGCTTGCGGGATCGGCGCGACGCCGGTTCGACGAAGGCGCGCACCGCCAGCGCCAGCACTTCATCCGAGCCGTTGCCGATGAGGATGTTTTCCGGCCGGCACCGATGCAGCCTGGCCAGCCTGGCGCGAAGCCGCGCGGCGGTCGGATCGGGATAAAGCCGCAGACGGCCATCCACGGCGGCGCGGGTCAATCTGAGCACCGGCCTTGCGGGAGGATAGGGATTTTCATTGGTGTTGAGTTTGACGAGATCCGGGATTTGGGGTTGTTCGCCCGGCACATAAGCGTGCAATCGTTTGACGAGCGGCCGGATGAATTGTTGCGGTGATGTCACTGGCATCGCTGACATTTCACCGGAATTTTCTTTTCAAGTCGAGCGCGCGCCGAAACGGGCGAGGCGTGGAAAGTAAAAAAAACATTTGCGTTGGACTCCTACTTTCACATACAAACCAATTTGTTCCAGAGATGTACCCAAAATTTTGCCTGAGAACACCGAACTAAAAACAACCCGTATCGGATCGGAGGTGAGACGCGTGGCCGCCAAGAAGAAGAAGAAAGCAGCGAAGAAGAAAAAGTAACTTGCTAAGCAACCGGGATGGAAAACCCGCTGTATGAACCCGGTTTTCCATCCTGGTTCCATCTCCCCAGCCCCCCTGCCCATCATGGCCCGACTGGTTTTCGACATTGAAACTTCAGCACAGCCCCTCGAGTACTTCGATGAAGTGCAACGGGAATACCTGTTGCGCGAAGCGGAACGGCTGCCCACCGAAACGGAACGCGAAACCAGACGCGCCGAGTTGCAACGGATGTTCGCGCTCTGGCCGTTCACCGGCCAGATCGTGTGCGTCGCCATGTTGAATGCCGATTCCCTGCGCGGCCAGGTGCTATACACCGCGGACGACTATGAGGAGGACGCCGCGGAGGGCGGCCCGGTTGAATTCATGCCTTGTGCCGACGAGGTGGAACTGCTCACCGCCTTCTGGGATGTGGTGAAGCATTATGACGAAATTGTCACGTTCAACGGCCGCGGTTTTGATGTGCCCTTCCTTTATCTGCGTTCGGCCGTGTTGAACGTGCCCATCAGCAAAAAGAACTGGCTGGGCTACCGTTACGCCACTGAACCGCATTGTGATCTGGCCGAACAATTGACGTTTTATGGCGTGAGCGGCCGTGACGGGGCGGCGCGAAAATTCAATCTCGATTTTTACTGCAAGGCCTTTGGCGTGGAATCCCCCAAGGCCCAGGGCATCACCGGCATGGATGTCACGCAACTGATCCAGGCGGGCCAATTCCGCGAAATTGCCGAGTACTGCCTGCGGGACGTGCGCGCCACGGTGGAGCTCTACCGCATCTGGAAGGAGCGACTGGCCGGCATTAAATGAACCATTCGGACGGCCGCGACCGGACTGCAACCGGCCCCACCCTCGTGTGTTTCGCCCTGAAGGAAGAAGCCGCCCCCTTCCGGAAGCGACTGGGCGCCCGCGTGGGGACGATCCTGCTGGTTACCGGCATGGGCCGTCGGAATTCACGACAGCGCCTGCTCGCGGTTTTGCGAGCCACGCGGCCGCGGCGGGTTTTCACTTGTGGATTTGCCGGCGGCCTCAATCCCGGGTTTGCGACCGGTCAAGTGCTGTTCCACACGTCGGATGCGGAACTGACCGGGCTTCTGGCCGCAACCGGGGCGGTGCCCGCCACATTCACGTGTGCGGACCGGATCGCCATAACCCGCGCGGAAAAACAGGGTCTCTATGCGGCGACCCGCGCGGATGCCGTCGAGATGGAGTCGGCGGAAATTCATTCCATCTGTCGGGAACGGCAAATCCCCTGCGCCACGGTGCGGGTGATTTCCGACCCTGCGGACGAAGAGCTGCCGCTGGACTTCAACCAGCTTTCCCACCCGGATCACCGTCTCCACTATGGCCGGCTGGTGTGGGCGGTCCTCAAATCGCCCGGCGTGATTCCGGCGCTGTTGCAATTGCAGGCAAAAACGAAGCGGGCCGCGATGCGGCTGGCGGCGGTGTTGATGCAGGTGGTTTGACCAGTGCCGGGAGCGCGCACCGCCGTGGCCCGCCAACGGGACCCAGCCCGATGGCTGCTGCCGCAGACGCGCCGGTGGACGCGATTTGGTTGGCGGACGGCGGCAGCAGTCCCCTGCTCCGCCCGGGCGGCACGGCCGTGAAGGTTGTTGCACTCGCAGCGGATTTTGACTGAAATGGTCCGGGCATTGCCCGCCGGCAAACCGCCCGGTGGGGTGGACCGGACGGCGAGGGGCCGGTGCAGTTCGTGCCGGCGAAGTGTTGGGTCAGGAGACGACCCGGCGCGGTGCGCCGTCGGAAAGCGTACATCAGCATGACAAGACAACCGTCAGATCCGACGAACCCCATGGATGCTCCCGGGGCAACAGCGCCCGCTGCCGCTCCGGGACACAGCGGAATCCGGCGCTTTCGCTGCCGATTCCGGCAATATCTTGGGCTTGGGTTGCTGGGTCTGGGATGGCTCGGGCAGGTGGTCTCCAGCCGCGCACATCAGTTGCCCATCAGTTATCTTTCAGTGGTGGTGAACGATGATTACGTGCATCTGGATTTGAATTTTAATCCGTTTGAAATGGCCGATTTCAGCGCGGTGGACACGAACAGAAATGGACGGCTTGACCCGGCGGAAGTCGCGGTGCACGGTGGAAAGATTGCCCGACAATTGCTGGAACATCTGACGTTGAGCGTGGACGGCAAACCGGTGGCGGCGGAAACCTCCGGCATTTTTCCCGAACTGGACGGACATCATGCCACCCTGCGCGCCCACTATCGGGTCCTGGCCCGGGAGGCCACGATCACGCTGCAATCCAAGTTGCCCGAAATTCTGGGGTCGTCGCATCTGACGCAGGTGAAATTCATCAATCACGGGACGCCGCAGTTGCGACAACTGGATGCGCGTTCCAAACAGGCCACCTTCAAACCCGGCAACGGCAAACCCTCCGGTCCACCACCCCCAAAGCAGGCGGCGACACACCGCCCGCAGCACCCTTGAAGGTCATGATCCGTTCCCTGTTCATTCAGCACGGCCGCCGGCTGCAGGTTCGACGGCGCGTTTTGGCGGGGCTCCTCGGAGGGGCTGTGTTAATCGGCGGCTTTCAGCCCGGCGCGTGCGCCGCCGCGCCGGTCTGGTCCCTGGGTCAGCCGGATGGTCTCGGCATCGAGTTCGCTCCGGGTGGCCGCGCCGAACTGACGTACACGGTGGGACAAAGCACGCCGAGCCGGGATTTCGCCGGGCAACACGAAGGAGCGACCGGCTTTGACGGCCAGATCACCGAACGGCCCTACGTCATCAAGTTCGATTTGGCGGATGTTGCCAGCGCAAATTACGAGCTGGTGCTGGACCTGATTTTCACCACCGGCGCACCGCAGGAGTTCAAGGTGCAGGTGAACGGGAGGACGGGCATCTTCCCCATCCGCCCCGCGCCCAAACACTCCGTGTGGGGCGAGCAGGGCAATGACATGCTGCTGGCGGAACAACGGCTGGTCGTCCCCATCAAGGGGGAGTGGTTGCGGACTCAAGGCAATCAACTCACACTGATTCCACTGGGTGTGGGCAATCTGGCTTACGATGCCCTCACCTTCCAGGCGGTGGCCCAACCGCCCGATTTAAGTCCGCGCCTTGAGCCGACCATTTTCTTCAAGAAGCGGGACGGCCAACTGGCGGAGCTCTGCCATGTGGTTGTGCCATTCCAAACCCCATTCACGAACGGCACCGCCAAATTGCAACTCGGCAAGCGCGTCTTTGAGTGCGCCCTGGCCAGTCCTTGTGACTTCGGCATGTTGACCGGACCGGTGCTGGTGCCGGCCAGCGTGCCCGCCGGGACCGCCCGGCTGACGGTGGCGCTGGACGGCCGGCAGCAGGAAGCGGCCTGTTCCTTCCAGCCCGCGAAACAATGGCGGGTGTTCGTGTGCCCCAAGGTGCATAACGACGTGGGCTACACCGACCTGCAACCGCACGTGAACGAGCTGGACAACCGGAATTCGGATCAGGTGCTCAACATTCTCCGGGAGTTCCCGTTCTACAAATTCAATTTTGAAACCGCCTGGCTGGTGGACAATTTTCTCGATTGCCGCACTGCGCCCTACCAAAAGGAGTTTTACACCCGGCTCAAACAGCAGCGTCTTGGTGTGAACGCGCTGTATCTGAATCTGATGACCGGCATCTGTTCCGGAGAAGAGCTGTATCGGGCCATGTACTTCACGCACCGGCTGCATCGCGAGCGGGACGGGAATTTTGATTTCGCCTGCATCACGGATGCCCCCTCCCACAGCTGGTTTTTGCCGACCCTGTTCCGCGACGCGGGCATCCGGGGATTTTCCAACGGCGCAAACCAGACGCGCGCGCCGATTTTGCACCACAGCCGCCTGAATGAAGATTCGCCGTATTGGTGGGAGGGCATGAATGGGGAGCGCATTTTCATGTGGTACGCGCGCAGTTACGTGCAGCTCAAGCGGCTGGTGGGGCCGGGTTGGGGGCGGGACGTTTCCAGTGTGGCCTATCTCAAGAGCAGTGTGCCGCAGTTTCTCGTGCGCTACGCGCGGGCGGATTACGCGCCGGATGCGGTGATGATTTACGGCGCGTATGTGGACAACGCCGCCATCCCGGACACCGGCGATGCCGACACCATTGCCGCCTGGAACCGGGAATTCGAGTTTCCCAAGCTGATCGTGGCCACGGATTGTGAATACTTCAGTTACGTGCAACGGCATTTCGCCGATCGGTTGCCGGTGTATCGCGGCGATTGCGGCGCCTATTGGGAGGATGGCGTCGGCTCGACGGCGCAGGCCACGGCGCTCAACCGGCAGACGCAGCAAATTCTGCCCGTTGCCGAGACGGCGGCGGCGCTGGCCAGTTTGTTCGAACCGCGCAACCGCTATCCCGCGGAGGATTTTTGGGCCGCCTGGCGCAACGTGATGTTTTACAACGAACACACCTGGGGCGCGCACAACAGCATCTCCCAGCCGGGCCGGCAATTCGTCGAGCGGCAATGGGAAATCAAGGAAAGTTACGCCACCCGCGCCAATCTGGATGCGCGCACCCTGCTGGCTCGCGCCAACAACCGGCTGGCGCAAGTCATCGAAGTGGACGGCAGCAGCATTATCGCGTTCAACTGGCAGAACCGGGCGCGCACCGCGGTGATTGAAACCGAGTTGAACAGCAATGAACAACTCGTGGACTTGGCTGATGATCGCATCATCCCGATGGACATTTACGCCGAGCAGGATGGCTGGCGCAAAGTGCGCTTCCTCGCGCAGGAGGTGCCCGCGCTCGGCTACAAGGCCTACGGCATCCGCGGCTGGCAGGCCAATGCACACCGCCCCAACGTGTCCGCAACCGGCGACACGCTGGAGAACGCCTTCTACCGGCTGGTGGTGGACCGGCGCACCGGCGGGTTGCGGAGTTTGTTTGACAAGCAGGCCAATCGCGAGCTGCTCGATCCGCAGGCGGCATACAAGCTGAACGAGTACCTTTACGTCAGCGGGGGCGAAAATTCGCAGATTCTAAACTGCAACTTCGGCACGCCACCGGCCAGCCTGACCATCCACGAACCGGAAGGCGTCACCGACGTCAAGCTCCAGCGCACCCCGCTCGGGCAGCGTTTGCTCGTGCAAACCAAATCCAAGCACACGCCGCGGGTGCAGAGTGAATATCTGCTGTACGACGAGCTCAAGCGCGTGGATATGGTGAATACCATCGAGAAGGTGGCAACACGGGACAAGGAGGCGGTTTACTTCGCGTTCCCGTTTGCCGCGTCGCATCCGGCCCTGGAATACCAGATTCAAAATGGTTGGGTGCGCCCGAACGAGGATCAGATGCCTGGCGCGTGCCGCGAGTGGTTCACGCCGCAGAACCTGGTGCACGTGCGCGATGGGGATTTTTCGGTGGCGTGGTCCACGGTCGATGCGCCGCTGGTCACGCTCACCGACATCAACCGCGGCCTGTGGCTCGCGCATCTTCCGATCAACAACGGTCACGTGTATTCCTACGCGCTGAACAATTACTGGTTCACCAACTATCGCGCGCAACAGGGCGGCACGTTTGTGTTCCGTTACGCCCTCACCAGCGGGCGCGGATTGAATCGTGAAGCGCTGGCGCGGTTCGATGAAGACACGCGCACCCCGGTGCTGGGTTACCCGCACCTTTCTTCATTCTCGGCGGCCATCTCGCAGGCCGGGCGTCCGCTGCCGGCGCGCGGCGGCTCGTTTTTCACCCTGGATGCCGCCAATCTGGAGATTGTGATGCTGAAAGCGGCGGAGGACGGGGACGGGTTCATCCTGCGCGTACGGGAAGTGGCCGGCCGCACGGGTGAAGCGAAAGTACATTCGAAAGCGTTCCGCTTGCAATCGGCCTGGCTGTGCAATGGCGTCGAGGAGAACAAACAAAAACTGACGGTTCGGGACGGTGCGGTGCGGGTGCCCTACCAGCCCAATGCGTTTACGACCATCCGGATGAAAGCTGCGCCGCCGGCACCCCGGGCGGCCCGCTGACGGACGGCGCTTTTGCCGCCCCGGCCAGGCCGGGCGGTTGATGGGCCGGCGCCGTGACGCGATCTGAAGCGCGGCCCATCCGTGCATTTTCTGGTTTTCAGTGCCGCGGCCTCAGGCATACTGCCCGCGAGCAAAATCATCTGAAGGGAATCATGCGCCGGCGCTGGTTAATCTGGTTCGTCTGCGGAGGCCTGAGCCATCCGCTGCTGGCGGCGGACCGTTTGAGGAAGCCGGTGGTCGCACCATTGCGCCAGGTGTTGAACATGGCGAAAGGCGAGCTCCAATGGGAGTATCGCGGAAAACCCTTGTTGGTTTATGCCTTCGCCGACAACCAGTTCAAACCCTACGTGCGCGAGCTATACACATTGCGCGGCGAGAATGTGCTGCGTGATGCCCCCGCCGATCATTTGCACCATCACGGCCTCATGTATGCCGTGCAGGTGAACGGAATCAATTTCTGGGAGGAAGGCGATGAGCCGGGGATAGAGAAATCCATCCGCCTGGTGCCGGGCAGAATGGGGCGGAATGCCGCCGGCCGCCCGGAAGCCGCTTTCACGCAAACGATCCACTGGGTCGCATTTCCGCATCGGAAAACGGCCGACTCGGCGGCGGTCGCCCTGTTGATCGAAAACCGCACCTTGACGTTGACGGTGGATGCCGCCGCCGGCGAGGTGGCGCTGGTGTGGGAGGCGCGGTTCGAACTGGGACCCAACACTCCCCGCGTGCGGCTGCACGGAGCGAATTACAACGGGCTTGGCTTGCGCCTGCCGGAATCGCTCGACCAGGTCGCGCGGTTCGTGAATTCGGCAGGTACGGCCTTCGCGGCGGACCATCCGCCGTCCGTGACTCCCGCCCGCTGGACGGGCGTGTCCGGAACGGTGGCAGGACAGGACATTGCCCTGGCGCTTTTTGCGCGCGACGAGAACGCGAACGGGCGCGCGCGGTTTTTCACGATGACCCGGCCATTTGCTTATCTGGCCGCTACCCAGGGCTTGGACGGGAAGCCGCTCGAGTACCGTAACGGGGAGCGGTTCGGTGTGCGGTACCTGTTGACGGTCTATGCGGAAAACAAGTCGCGGGCGTTTATGGCGCAACGGGCGGCACAGTGGTCGGACGAATGACCCGCCGCCGGGTTTTGAGCGGGGATGATGAACATGGACTCGAATGGCAAGATGAAAACAACTTCAACCGGAACTCCCAGCGCGTCCACGCGACGTGAATTTCTATCCACCTCCGCCCGGGCGGCCGCCGGCGCCGCCCTGGCCAGTGCCATTGCCACCCGGGCCTACGCCGCGGAAAACAACACCATCAAACTGGCGCTGGTGGGCTGTGGCGATCGCGGCACGGGCGCAACCGCGCAAGCCCTCTCCACGACTGGCCCGGTCAAGCTCTGGGCCATGGCGGATTTTTTTGCGGATCGGATGTCGCGGACGCTCAACCAACTAAACCCCAAGTTTGCCGCGCAACTGGATGTGCCGCTGGAACGACAGTTCGCCGGACTGGAGGGTTTCAAACAGGCGATTGATGCGTTGGACCAAGGCGACGTCGTGCTGTTGGCCACGCCACCGGCGTTTCGTCCGATTCACGTGGAATACGCGGTCGCCAAGGGCGTGCATGTTTTCATGGAAAAATCTTTCGCCGTGGACGCGCCGGGGATTCGTCGCGTGCTCAAGGCGGGACAACTTGCCGCGCAAAAAAATCTCAAGATTGCCAGTGGACTGATGAGCCGCCACTACGTGCCGCTGGAGCAGGCTGTCGAGCAAATCCACCGGGGCTTGATCGGCGAGGTGATCACCTGCTGGGCCAATCGCATGCACGGTCCGGTGGACTTCAAGCCGCGCGCCCCCGGGATGACGGAGCTGGCCCACCAGATCAACAACTACAGCAACTTCACCTGGCTCAACGGCACCTTCTTCGTGGACTGGTTGATTCACAACATTGACGTGTGCTGCTGGATCAAGAACGGCTGGCCGGTTTCAGTACAGGGCATCGGCGGACGTCAGGTGCGTACGGCGCCGGATCAGCTCTTTGACCATTACACGGCGGAATATACCTTTGCCGACGGCACAAAAATGCTGGCGCAGGGGCGGCACATCACGAAGGCGTACGATTTCTTTGGCAATTTCATTCAAGGCGCCACCGGCTGCGCGCTGCTGGGCGAGGGGCAACCCAAGCCGCGGATTTTCAAGGGACACAAACCGGCCTCGGCCAATTTGCTCTGGCAGTACACCGGCGCGCCGTGTCAGCAATACCAGCGCGAACACGATCTTTTCTTTGACGCCATCCGCAACGACCGGCCGTACAACGAAACCGAGCGCAGCGTCAAATCCTGCATGACTGCCATCATGGGGCGAATGGCTTGTGAATCGGGCCAGATGATTTCCTGGGAGGACGCCTTCAATTCCAACCTGGAATTGGCCCCGGGACTGGAGGGCTTCACCAGTGATTCCAGTCCACCGGTGCTGCCGGACGCGCACGGCCAATATCCCGTGGCCCGGCCCGGCATCACCCGGGTGCTGTAAGGACCGAAACTCCGGCCGGCGGTGCCGCGCAACACCCGGTCCCCCGGGTGGGGCCGGTGCGGCCACCTCCACGCCCTTCAACCCGCCTGGCCGGGGGCGGCGTGCGGATCGCCTTTCAGCAGCGCCTTGCCGTAGTCGTGATTCATCCGGGCGATGAACGCAATGCTGATTTCCTTGGGACAAACGGCCTGGCAGGAACCGGTGGCGGTGCAGGCGCCGAAGCCTTCTTCATCCATTTGTTTCACCATCGCCAGCACGCGCTTTTCGCGCTCGGGTTGACCTTGTGGCAACAATCCCAGATGCGAAACCTTTGCCGCCACGAACAGCATGGCGCTGGCATTTTTGCACGCTGCCACGCAGGCACCACAACCGATGCATTGCGCGGCGTCCATGGCCAGATCCGCATCCTTTTTGGGGACCAAAATGGCGTTGGCATCCGGCGCGGCACCGGTGCGGACGCTGATGTAGCCTCCGGCGTGTTGAATGCGGTCGAACGCGGTGCGATCCACGACCAGGTCCTTGATGATCGGGAAAGCCTTTGCGCGCCAGGGTTCCACCACAATGGTGTCCCCGTCTTTGAAGCTGCGCATGTAGGTCTGGCAGGTGGCCACCCCCCGGTTCGGCCCGTGCGGTTTACCGTTGATCACGCAGGAACACGTGCCGCAGATCCCTTCGCGACAATCGTGGTCGAACGCAATCGGTTCCTCGCCTTTGTTGGCCAGGTCTTCGTTGATCACGTCGAGCATTTCCAGAAAGGACATGTGCTCGTTCAGCTCGGGCGAATCGTAAGTTTTGAACTGGCCCGGAGTGTCGCGATTCTTCTGCCGCCAGACTTTAAGTTTGATTTTCATGTCGAAGGTTGCCGGCCGAAAGCCGCCGGCGTCGGCACACGGACCGCCGCGGCTGGCGCTTTCGGAATGATGAGTTTCCGGCGTGCGCCGGAAGAGTTGTGGCCTCGAGACCGTGACCGGGCACCCGGAAGGGGTCCGGTGCGATCGCGCCGGGCGGTTGGCTTCGTCCGGCGAGTGGCGCTGTCATGTTGCTGGTTTCCAACTTTCAATCCTGGGCCGGAGTCCTACACCTTGTAGGAGCGTGTGCTCATGTGGGCGGCTTCGTACACGAGCGGTTCCTTGTTGAGCACCGGGGCCTTCTCCGTGGTGCCGGGATATTCCCAGCCCGCCACATAGGCGAACACGTCATCCCGCCGTTTGACATCGCCCACGTTCACCAGACCGTTCTGCACTTCCGGATCGGCGGTGGTGTATTGGTATTCCTCCCGGAAATGTGCGCCGCAGCTTTCCTCGCGATGCAGGGCGTCGCGGCACATCAGTTCACCGAGTTCCAGGTAATCCGCCACCCGGTTGGCCAGTTCCAATGCCTGATTCCAATCGTTCGCTGCGCCCAGCACGTTGACCTCCCGCCAGTATTCGTCGCGCAGGGCGATGATATGTTTGATGCCGGCTTCCAGTCCGGCTTTGGTGCGGGCCATGCCGCAGTGATCCCACATGATTTTCCCCAGCCGCCGATGGAAACTGGTCGGGGTGTGTTTGCCCTTGCTGTTCATCAGCTTGGTAATGATCGCCTGGACGTCGGCCTCCGCCGCCCGGAAAGCGTCGTGCTCCACGGGCGGGCGCTGCCCCGGATTTTGGGAAGCCAGATAGGCGCTGATGGTGGCGGGAATGACGAAGTAGCCATCGGCGAGCCCCTGCATCAACGCACTGGCCCCGAGCCGGTTCGCGCCATGATCGGAGAAGTTCGCTTCGCCCAGCACAAACAATCCGGGCAGGTTGCTCATCAAGTTGTAATCCACCCAGAGGCCGCCCATCGTGTAATGCACGGCGGGGTAAATTCGCATCGGCGTATGGTAGGCGTCCTCGTTGGTGATCTCGTGGTACATGGCGAACAGGTTGCCGTAGCGTTCCCGCACCTTGCCCTCCCCGAGCCGCTGGATGGCGTCGGCAAAATCCAGGTAAACGCCCAGTCCCGAGGGGCCAATCCCACGACCCTCGTCGCAGACCTGCTTCGCCGCGCGCGAAGAAACGTCCCGCGGCGCCAGGTTGCCGAATGCGGCGTACATGCGTTCGAGGTAATAATCGCGATCCGCCTCCGGAATGTCCCGCGGGCGCTTTTTGCAATCTTCCTTTTTCTTGGGGACCCACACGCGTCCGTCGTTGCGGAGCGACTCGCTCATCAGGGTTAACTTGGACTGGTAATCACCGCTGACCGGAATGCAGGTGGGATGAATCTGGGTGTAACAAGGATTGGCGAAACAAGCGCCGCGCTTGTACGCGCGCCAGATGGCGGTGGCGTTGGAATTGCGCGCCAAAGTGGAAAGGTTATAGACGTTTCCATAGCCGCCGGTGGCCAGCACAATCGCGTCGGCATTGTGCCGGGTGATGGCCCCCGTTTCGAGGTGGCGCACGATAATGCCCTTGGCGTGGCCATTGACCACCACGAGATCCAGCATCTCGGCGTGGGTGTAGGATTTCACCGCGTGCGCGCCGATCATCTTGTTCAAGGCCGAATAGGCGCCGATCAGCAACTGCTGCCCCGTCTGTCCGCGTGCGTAGAACGTGCGCGACACCTGTGCGCCACCAAACGAACGATTGTCCAGAAATCCGCCGTATTCGCGGGCGAAGGGCACGCCCTGGGCCACGCATTGATCAATAATGTTCAGCGACACCTCCGCCAGACGATAGACGTTGGCCTCGCGCGAGCGGAAGTCGCCTCCCTTGATGGTGTCATAGAACAGGCGGTACACCGAGTCGCCGTCGTTGGGATAGTTCTTGGCGGCATTGATGCCGCCCTGCGCGGCCACGGAGTGCGCGCGGCGCGGCGAATCGTGGAACACAAAGTTGTGCACTTCATACCCCAGCTCGGCCAGCGTGGCTGCCGCCGAGGCGCCGGCCAGGCCGGCGCCCACCACGATGACTTTGTATTTCCGCTTGTTCGCCGGATTGATCAGTTTGGTGTTGAACTTGTACTGCTCCCACTTTTCCGCCAGCGGGCCGGGCGGGATGTTGGAATTCAAAACGGCCATATTACCTTGCCTCCTTTCCGCGGACGAGCGCGGCTTCGAATTGAGTGGCAGCGCGCAATTCCATCCGGGTCTTTTCCGCGTAATCGGCGCCGATGACGCGGGTGAAAATGGCCGCCGGGATGGACACGAAGCCGAGAAACAGGGCGACACTCAGCGCCAGCCCGGCCCGCTGGAGGTGCGGGGCCCAGACGTGGTTGCGCAGGCCCAGCGAAAAGAAGGCGCTGGCGATGCCGTGACTTAAATGCGCCAGGAGCAAGACTTGCGCGATTAGATAAAGCAGCACCACCCACCAAACCTGAAACCCGAGAATCATCATGCCGTAAACGTCCGGCACCGTTTTGCCGTCGAGGACCGTTTGGAGCTTGGTGAAATCCCCCAGACCATTGACGGCGGGCAGCCGCCAGGTGAAGTGCGCCAGATGGTATGCCACAAACGCCAGGATCACGGCGCCGCTCAAAAACATGTGCCGGGATTGCCAGGTGGAGCCAAAGGCCACCCCGCCGGCGTAACCGATGGGGCGCGCGGCCCGGTTTTCCATGGTGAGCCGCGCGGCGGTGCTGACGTGAATGACCAGCGCCGCCAGCAGGCCGATCCGGGCCGACCACAACAGCGCCGGTTTGCTGTGCAGAAAATAGGCGTAGCGATTGATCAGCTCGGGCGGACCGAACACTTGAAGGTTGCCGATCAAATGGCCGACCACGAAGGACAGCAGCACCACGCCCGTACCTGCCATGAGATATTTTTTGCCAAGGGAGGATTTGAAGATGCCAGACATTGAGCTCATGAACGCAAAAATCTACGCCGTCGGAAAACGCGCGCGACGGTGGGGCAGTCTAGGAGCGGCCGCACTCCGGGGCAATGATTTTCGCGCGGAATAAGCGGCGCTTGAAGGCCTTCGTGAGAAACTAATTGTGCGCGGCGCCGGATTCAGTGGGCCGACTTCGCAGTGGCCGCTGCCGGCGCGCCGGGAATCCCCGCGGGCTGGGGGTGTCGGTGGGGGGCAATGGTGCCCCCGGTGCTGGTCGTGGCCGGGCTGGCCTGGACCTTCTTCGCCGCCTGATGTCCTTTGCCAATGCTCACTCCGTTGAACACGCGCCGGGCCAGTTCCGCGCTGCCGGCAAAGGCGCGCGGTTTGGCGCCAAAGTTGTATTTGAAATTTTTCCAGTTGTCGCCGCGCTGGTAGTTCGTGCCCAGCGCCCCGCTGGGATCGTAACCACAATGCACCATGCAGTTTTCGCACCGGGGATCCCGCGCCACGCCGTTCACGACGCCGTAGTTTTCCCATTTCACCTTGGCCAGCATTTCCTGATACCCCTTGTAATGCCCGTCGGTCATCAAATAACAGGGGGCTTTCCAGCCTTGAATATTGTAGGTGGGAATCGCCCAGGCCGTGCAGGTCAGGTCGCGCTTGCCGGCCAGGAACTCCTGGTACACGGGCGTACCGAAAATCGTGAAACGCCGGCCCCATTCGAGAATGTTGGCAAATTTCTTGCGCGTCATTTCGCGCGTCAGAAAGAAATCCTTCGGGTCCTTGCCGAGGCGCTTGACCATGTCCTTTTTGGCCGCGTCGTAATCGTAGCCGGGCGAGATGGTGTGACCGTCCACATGCAGCGAGCTGAGATATTTGAACGTGTCCTCCACCTCCTGCATGTTGGTCTCGATGTAAACCGTCGTATTGGTGGCCACTTGGAAGCCCAGCAGCTTGGCCATCTTTATGGCGGCGATGCACTCCTTGAACACGCCCTCGCGCTCGACAATCAGGTCGTGAATGTATTCCGGGCCGTCCACGTGAACGTTCCAATAGAGCCATTTGCTGGGGCGGATGACGGTTTTGCGTCGGGCTGCCGCGTCCGCGTTGCGAATCGCCTCCGCCTCCGCCGCGGTTACGAGCTGCTCGCGCAACAGTTCCTGGAGCCGGGGTTCGTGGCCGGGCGTATAGACTGCCGCAAGGTACTCGCGCAATTTCTTCCGCATAAACACCCCATTCGTGCAAATGTAAACGATGCGGCGCTGCCGGCGCAGACCGAGGACCAGTTCCTCAATCTGCGGATAAATCAGCGGTTCGCCGCCACAGATGGAGACCATGGGCGCGTCACATTCCGCCGCGGCCGCCAGACAACGCTCCAGCGGCACCATGTTTTTGAGCGAGGTGGAATATTCGCGGATGCGTCCGCAGCCGGTACAGGACAGGTTGCAGGTGTGGAGCGGTTCCAACTGCAGCACCATCGCAAACTTGGGGGTGCGCTTGATTTTGTGTTTGATGATGTGCGCGGCGATTTTTACCGACAGGACCAGGGGGAATCGCATAGTGTATTAGTGACCGAGACGGGCGAGGTGCGCCGGGGCGTTCGTGTTCGTCCCGCTGGGCGGCACAGGCGCCGGTTGATTTTGAATCAAACCCGGCAGGAAGAAATCCAGGGGTGAGATGCTCTTCGTGGCGCTGATGCCGCCGCAGCCGGCGGTGCCCGCCAACAGCGCCAGGCCAGCCGCCCACCGGACGAGATTCCGCTTCGCCATCACTCGGCCTTGAGTATAGGCCGCCACGCGCCAATGAACAAAGAATATTTTATGAGGTCCCGCCGGTGGCGGCCGCTCCGCTCCGTCCGGGGCCGGCTCGGCGCTCTGGTTTGGACCGGCTTGGCGGCGTCGGGGGTTGGCGCGGGCAGCGGGAGCCCGGCGTCCCCGGTTCCGGCCGAAATTGCAAATTATGCCGAACAGAGCTGGATCACCGCCCGGAGTCATTACTTCCACGCCCCCACCAGCAGCGTGGCTGCCTGGCAACTGGGCCGGGCCTGTTTTGCCTGGGGCGATTTGCAAACAAACCGCATCCAGCGGGAAACCATTTTTGCCGAGGGTGTCGCCGCGTGCCGCCGCAGTTTGGCACTGCATTCGAACGCGGCGCCGGCGTTTTATTATCTCGGCATGAATTTGGGAAAAATCGCCGACCTGAAACGCAACCTCGCGGCCCTGGGCATGGTGCGCGAAGTGGAGCGCTGCTTTGAGCAGGCCCGGCGTCTGGACGAACGGTTTTCCCACGCCGGCCCGGATCGAAATTTGGGCCTGCTCTATCGGGAGGCGCCGGGCTGGCCGTTGAGCGTCGGGAGCAAAAAGCTCGCGCGCCAGCACCTGCAACGCGCAGTGGACCTGGCCGGAGATTATCCGGAAAACCGGTTGAATCTCGCCGAGGCGGGCGTGGCGTGGAAGGATCCTGCGCTGGTCACGAACCAGTGCGCGGCCCTGGAGCGGATCTGGCCGGCGGCGCGGACGAATTTTGTCGGTGTGGCCTGGGCGGGAGACTGGCTGGACTGGGAGGCGCGGCGGGCGGCCTTGTGCGGGCGTTAGGGGTGGGAAGGGCGGCGGAAATCAATTTTTCAACCGGATTCTTTGCTGCTAGGCTGATGGGGCTGTGCGACCAATTGCCTTTCATTTGGGGCCGTTCCCCGTTCACTGGTTCGGACTCTGCATTGCCGCGGCGTTTCTGGCGGGCATGTGGACTGCCGTGCGCCGGGCTCCGCGCATTGGCGTGGCTGGAGAACTGATTGCCGATCTCGTCGTGCCTTGGTTGCTGCTCGGCAGCGTGCTGGGGGCGCGAATCATGTTCGTCACCACCTATTGGTCGGACGAGTTCGCCGGCCGGCCCTGGTGGGAGGTCTTCATGATTCAACGGGGCGGTCTGGTGTTTTATGGCGGCCTGATCGGCGCCGCCATCACGGTCATGGCGTTTGCCCGCATCAGGAAAATCTCCCTTTGGCAGCTGGCGGACATTCTGGCCCCGAGCATCGCCCTGGGTTCGGTCTTCGGGCGCATCGGCTGTTTGATGAACGGCTGCTGTTTTGGCCGGGCCTGTGATTTGGCGTGGGCGGTGCATTTTCCCGCCGATCACGCCACACGCGGCGTGGCGGTGCATCCCACTCAAATTTACGACGCGCTGCTGAATCTGATGCTCTACCTTGGTTTGGCGTGGTGCTTCCGCTTCCGCCGCAAATTCGACGGGCAAATTTTTGCAATTTATTTGCTGGGTTACGCGGTCACCCGCTCGGTGGTGGAAATGTTCCGGGGCGATTATCCGGACGGGCACCTCCACAATGGCTTGACACCGGCACATTTGATCAGCATCGGAGTTTTCGTCACCGGCGTGATCCTTTTCCAGGTATTGCGACAAGCGCGGCCGCAATCACTGCCGGCCAAATGACGCGATGAGCCGGTCGTCCCCAGATCCGGCCGCGGGCCCGGCACCGCTGTACATTGCCGGTCCCACCGCCGTGGGCAAATCCGACCTCGCCCTGGCGCTCGCCGAACGGGACAACGGCGAAATCATTTCAGTGGATTCCATGCAGGTCTATCGCGGCCTTGACATCGGCACGGCCAAACCTTCGGCAGCGGAGCGCGCCCGCGTGCCCCATCATTTGCTGGATGTTGCGGAACTTACCGAAACCTTTGATGCAGCCAGATTCGTCGCGGCCGCGCAGCAGGCCGTCGCGGATATTCAAGCCCGCGGGCGCCGCCCCATTTTCTGCGGCGGCACCGGGTTGTATTTCAAGGCCTACCTGGAAGGACTGGGCTCCGCGCCGGCGTCAGTGACGGCGTTGCGCCGGGAGCTGGAAATGCTGCCGCTCCCGGTGTTGCTGCACGAACTGGCCGAGCGCGATCCCATCACCTTGGCGCGGATCGACCGGCACAACCTCCGGCGCGTGGTGCGAGCCGTTGAAGTGATCCGTCTTACGGGAAGGCCGTTTTCCGACCAGCGCGCGGAGTGGCGTTCGGCCGCGTCCCTGGCGGCGGACGGGCCGCGCTGCTTTTGTTTGACGCGGCCGGCGGCGGATTTGCGCGCCCGCATTGATGCGCGCGTGGAGGGAATGTTTGCGGCGGGTTTGGTGGAGGAAACACGCCGGTTGCAGGCGCGTGGGTTGGCCCGGAATAAAACCGCCCTGCAGGCCATCGGATATCGGCAGGTAATCGCGCATCTGCGCGGCGAGCACGGTCTGGCCGAGACGATCGAACTGGTCAAAACCCGCACCCGGCAATTGGCCAAGCGCCAGCTGACCTGGTTTCGCAAGCACCTTGCCGCGCAATGGGTGGAATTGCGGCCGGGAGACGGCGTGGCCGAGACCCTGAACTTGATTACGCCGCTCCGGTGATGCGTTCACCCGCAACGTGCCGGCGGAGTGCGGAGTGACGGACCGCGGAGGAATCCCGCCTCAACGCACTTGAACTCAAACGTGCGGGCAAGGTGTTGCGGAAAACGGTGCGGGATGAAAATTTGCAATCCGGGAGCGCTGGATATTGGGCCGGCAACCGGCTTGACGGTGGTTCGAGCGCACCTGCATCCGGCGGTCGCCTTGGTGGTGCGCAGCGAGGGGGCCATTGGGCCTGACCCGTGATCGTGTTGTCCCGGTTTGAACCGTTGCGGTTGCCGCCGGGTCGCAGCTGCGATGCCCGGAATGCGCAGGTTTCTTCCACAGCCAGATCGTCGCAGGGCAGTTCTTTGTTGCCAGGATGAAGTTCTCTGGCAAGGCTGGCCGTCCCATTTCCCGATGCCCAACGCAACCACACCACTCCGATGTGGATTAGGTGGCCAGTTGTCGCGCGGCAACTTAAGAACCGGAAGTTCAATGCGCCGCGCGACGGCCTGCCGCCACTCACGAGGCGATGCACCAGGCAGCGGTCAACTGGAAGGTGGATTTACCTGGCCAACACCCATCTCGCCGCCTGCATTTCCGCGTCATCCGATTCGGCGACTGCGGTGAGATTCCGGGTCCCGCGCGCTTTCTTGTAAATCGTCTGCACCAAGGCCGGCGAGGTCGGGCCTTCGCCGGTCACCCACAACCGGCCCGGCGCGCCCAGAGCCAGCATCCCCGGTAGATCGCCGTATTTCGCGGCGCCGGGTAGAAAATTGACATCGTAAATGTCCGGCACGGCCTCGAATCGAAATCCCCTGGTGTCCACCGCCGCGCTGTGAACGACGTCCCGGGCCAATGCGCGCGCGGCGGCCACCCAAGCGGCCCCGCCGTTCACGCCCACCAGATCCATCCGGCGACGATTGTCTCCAGTCGTTTGTGTCCATCGCACCAGGCTGAGCACATCATGCACTCGCTGGGCGAACAGCGTGGGGTTGTAGCCGAACGTGTAGGCCGCCGCCTCGCGGGGGTTGGCGACTTTACGTGCGCGCAACAGCGGTTTGCCATCCGCCCGGAATTCACCCTGCTCGAACAGATCGGCCCCGATCACCGTCACGCCCGTCTCCAGTAGTTTTTGCACCGCGGGCCTGGGCCGCAATTCCCCTTCACCACCCGCCGCCCACAGTCCGGACTTCCCATCGCCGTCCACCCAGAGCACGACGTGGTTCCGGCTGCGCGCAGGCACGAGCCGGAGCACCGGAATCTCCTCCTGATGCGTCTCGTTGCGCAGCAATCCGGCCTCGATGGAAAAACCTGCGGCCTGGTTCGTTTGTGTGCAGCGATACGCGACATTTCCGGCGGACGCCAGCGTGCGACCGATGATTACTTCCAACGCCGAACCATAAACCTCGCGGAATTTCTTGAGAGAACTCTGGTCCGCCGTCAGCGCGCGCTGGTCGCGCTGCGTGATCCATTGGAGCAGATGCTTCTCGAAATCCACGCCGCCCTGGGGTTTGGGATGCGCATCGTCCCAGACCGATAATTCCTTCGCGGTCAGCCGGTGGTAATCCCGCTCCACCGGCGGAGTTGAAAACTTCAACCCCAGATACCGGTTCATCCACTCGTACATTGCCGCGCGGCTGACGTAATTGTAGTTGTGCGGGAACTGGAGCAACGGCGTGAGTTGAACGCGATCCGGCGCGCCGAGCAACGCATAAAGCCGCTGCAACTCTGGAAATCCTTTCGTAGCCATCTCCTTCGTCCAGTCGTCGGCAGCGGTCAGGCCCAGAGGTTTCGGCGCAAACAATCCGGCGATCTCCACGTTGCCCGTGTCCACGCGCAGCAGACAGGCGTTCTCGCAAGTGCAACCTCCCTGCATCGCCGTCCCGACCATCACGGCCGGAAACGCGACCGCCGGCCGGTCGTCCACGGCGCCCAGAATGAAGGTCTGCGTGCCGCCACCGCTCGCGCCGGTCACGCCGATTCGGCGCGCGTCCACGTCGGGGAGGCTCGTCAGAAAATCCAGGGCGCGGATGGAATTCCAGGTTTGCAGGCCCATCACGCTTTGCAAATGCGACTCGGCGCGCGGGCTGAACAACCCCCAACCACCCGGGGCGTTCATCTCCGGACGCTGTTTGGCAAACCCGTGCGCCAGGGCAAACGGAATCTGCACGCTGTCCGCATACCCGATCATGTCGTAGTGAAACACCACGCAACCCATCCGGGCGAGCTGCACACACCGGGATTGCAGCGGGCTGCGTCCGCCGTCCTCATATTTCTCGCCGCCGTCCGCGATCTCCTTTTTGACTGCCTCGAGGCCGCTGTCCGTGAAGCGTCCATCGGACCAATGCCCGTGCGGACACAACACGCCGGGGAGTTTTCCGGTTCGTCCCTTGGGGCGATAGAGATTTCCCGTCACGAAAAATCCCGGCAGGCTCTCGAAATAAACCTTCTCGACCGTGTAATCCGGCTGTTCGATCCGTCCGTGGATGACGGCCTGGAGCGGGGTCTTTTCCGGCATCGGCCACAGCCCCAGGGCCACGGACAACTCCAGGCGCACGCGGGCGGCGCGAGCTTTCCATTCGGCAGCGTTTGCCGGCGGCGTGAAGGGGAAATAACCGTCCAGATCCTTCAACGGCGCCAGCCGCCGGTCCTGGGGCAGTTGCCCCGGGGGCAGCACGCGCGGTGTTTCCGCCCGCGCGGTTACCTCTGGTCCAAGACAAGCAAGGCCCAGCATGGTGCCACAAAGGCCACGAAACCATTGAAGGCTGACCCGGGACGTACGCGGTTGGTGTTTTGGTTTCATAATCGAATTCTGCAACGCTGGCGCTTGAATTTGATTTCCACACCCACCCGCTGGCAACCAAAATTTCGCGGCTCCGTCCGTCCGCCGACGGAATTTTTTGTGACTTCCGCAGACGGGGCAGGACCGGCGTCGGCACTGCATTCAAGGAATTGACGGTTGCGTGGCAACCACTTCCGTGTGTGCTGCTCGAAGTGTTTCAGTCGGTCAGCGGCGAATCACCGCGTCGGCTGGAGTGAAACCCGGGTTGCAGATTGCGGCTGTCATGGCCTCAGTTTCCGTCGGAATGGGCGGGGGGGAGTCGAGCGTGACGAACGGGCAAGCAACCGGGTCGCGCAGTGCGTCAAGCAGGGTGAGCGCACTTGAGCCGGAGTGTCATTTTGGATCAAACTCCAGTGGGGAGATGGAGCGAGCGAAGGGATTCGAACCCTCGACGTTCACCTTGGCAAGGTGATGCTCTACCAACTGAGCTACGCTCGCTTCCTAGCAAAGCGTCCAAATACTACGTCAGTTGCCGGGCAAGGCAAGGTTTTGTTTGCTCAAAACGTCGCTGGAATGCCCTCGTTCAGAATCTGGACCTTCGCGCTGATACCTTGTTCGGTCGCGAGCTTCCGCAGCCAGCGCGGGGGTTCGTCCAGGTCTTCGAAGGAGAGTTTGAAGGCCCCATAGTGCATGGGAATCAACCAGCGCGAGCCCAGGTCAATAAAGGCTTTCACGGCTTCGTCCGGCCCCATGTGAACCTTGCGGAAGCTGTCCGGGTAGTAGGCGCCAATCGGCAGGAGCGCGATGTCCGGCTGCAGCTTTTCACCAATCTCCTTGAATCCGTCAAAGTAGGCGGTGTCGCCCGCATGATAAATCCGGCGTCCCTGATGTTCCAATACAAAGCCGCCATAGCCGCGGTGGTGATCGTGCAAAACCCGGGCGCCCCAATGCCGGCTCGGGGTCAGCGTGACTTTCACGTCTGGCTGACTGAAGCTCTCCCACCAATCGAGTTCGATCACCCGTTCAAATCCGAGGTTCTGCGCCAATTCCCCCACGCCCCAAGGCATGATGCCAATTTTCGGCCGGGAGAGGCGGCGGAGGGTGGGTTTGTGGAAATGGTCGAAGTGCGCGTGCGACAGCAGGACCAGGTCAATCGGCGGCAGGTCCTTGAGGCGCAAGCCGGAGCGCTTGATGCGTTTTAGCAGAAACAACCAGTTGGCGAAGTTGGGGTCCACCAGCACGTTCAAGTCCGTGAACTGAATCAAAAACGAGGCATGGCCAATCCAGGTGATCGCGACCTGGCCGGGCTGCAACTCGGGAAACACGGGCTTTTGCGGCTCGCCATGGCGGCGTGTCAGGAGGGCTTTCCAGATCAGTTCATGAAAGAACGAGGTGGGATTAAAATGCTGGGCCGGGGTGAGATCTTTAAAGGATTTCGGCAGCCGTTTTCGGGGTGCGGCAGGGCGGACAGGAGCTTTGGCCATAACGACGCCGACACTCTAGCGAAAAACATTGTTTGAATAAAATGGAAAGTAAGTGGTCCAACGAATTGTTGGGTTTGACGGACCAGTTTCCAAGTGGGGTGGAAGCGGTTCGTTTACAGTCGCCGGTCTTGAGGTTCCGGCGGTTGTGGTTGAAATCCCGAAAGGGATTTGGGTTGGGTAACCCGCCGCAGCGGCTACTGCGGCGGGTTTTCTTATTTTCTTTCGATCCCGAACCGGTAAAACACTCCCATGAACAAGTTGGAGCGACAATTGGACACATTTCTACGCCGGCGGCCGCGGCTGGGCCGGGCCGTCTATATCGCCAAAGGGGCACACGTGCTGGGCGACGTCAAAATCGGCGCGCATTCGAGCGTATGGTTTGGCGCGGTGTTGCGGGGGGACATCAACAAAATCATCGTGGGCCACCACTCGAACATCCAGGACAACGCGGTGCTGCATCTGGCGGATGATTATCCGTGTTCAATTGGCAATTATGTCACCGTGGGACATGCCGCTGTGGTGCATGCCTGCCGGATTGGGAGCGAGGTGTTGATTGGCATGGGCGCAATTATTCTGGATGGCGCGGTCGTGGGGCGACAGTCGCTGATTGGCGCGAAGGCGCTGGTGAAGCAGGGAATGAAAATTCCACCAGGATCGCTGGTGTTGGGCGCGCCGGCGAAAGTCGTCCGCAGCTTGACGCCCGCGGAGCGGGCTGGATTAAAGCATTGGGCGACAAAATACGTGGCGAACAGCGCGTATTGTTTGAAGCACGGGATCAACGTGGGCGGGCCGCTGCCGGGCTGAAGCTCATCCCGTGAGGGCCGGGGCCTTGCGGCTGAACAACTCCTTCAACCATTTGAGCGCGGCGTGCAGACCGACGGGGCGCACTCCCAGCAAACCATAGAGGTTGGACAATTCCGCTTCGTGTCCGCGATAACGCGGCGGCAACAGCAGCGTCGTCTGCGTTTTTTCCCCGTCCACTTTCAAAATTTCCGAATTGATCGCCCCCCGGCCCACAGCGTAAGTGCCCGAAGGCAGGGTCAGGGTTTGACGATGGAAAATCAGCCAAGGACGGTAGTGGAGGGTTAATTGGCCCGCATCGTTGCGCCGCAGTACCCCGTAAGTACGCGCGGGGACTTTGTTGATGGAGCGCCCCAGAAACAGCCGGTTCCGATCCGGTTTGGGCTTGAACCGTTTGTTCCGCAGCGTGAGAAAGTCCCACAAATACACCGCGCCATAGTGCGACAGCCGGAAGGACCAGCCGGCGATAAGGTAGGAGCCGATGATGATAACCAGCGCCCATGCCGCACCAATCCAGGGGTTCAGAAAAGCCGAGCCGGCCACGGAGCCGAGCAGGGCCAGTCGGATGCCTTTCAATAGCGTATCCACAGTAGTGAAGGGGCTGAGCAGAATCAGCACGTTGATGGAGTTGGCCGCCAGGAACACGAAGAAAAACGCCAGCATGGCCACGGGAATTACAAGCAGCTTGTAAAGCCACGTCAGATCCACCATCGCCACCCCCATGGCGCTCCACACCGCCTGGGATGACTCTGAATCTCCAGTCAACAGGATGAGAAACGGCACGACGGCCCCCGTAGCGAGCAAACCGCTGAATTTGTTTTCCAAAGCCTCGAGGACATCAAACGGCTTCTTGATCGCTGCCGGCATGGCGTTGCCCAGCGTGTCCTTGAGGAAGCAGGCGCCGACAATGACCAGGCCGGTCACCCAAAACCACGGGTGCGCAAACCACGGCAACGGTTTCCGCGCGGCTTCCGGAGCTTTGCGCCATTGATACCAGCGATAACCGCCGTAGGCACTCGCTCCAAGCAACGGACTGATGGCCATGCCGGTCAGCACGGAAATTTGCTGGGCGACCGCCGCGCCCGGGGCCTGGGAGGGCGCGGGCGGTGCGGGCTGCGCTTGGGCTGCAGCGTTCCCCCCGTGCACGCCGAGCAGCAGCACCAACCACAGCCAAACCCATCGGTTCTTCATGAGGGAGTGATTCATTATTGCGATTCGAGTCTAGCCGATGGACGGCGGCTCGCAGTTACAATTTATGGAAAATTCTGGAGCGACGCCCGCAAGGGGAGCGCACCACTTAAATTTTCACCTTGAACTGTTCGCCCGGCTTCACCGACAGCGCAAAAGCCGCCAGCAACCGGGGGATTTGCTCCAAATCCTTCAGGCTGACCAATTCCACCGGCGAATGCATGTAACGGTTGGGCAGACTGATCAACGCGCTCGGAATACCGCCGCGCGTCCAGAAAATGGCGTCGGTGTCGGTGCCGCTGGTATTCGACATGGCCTCGTGCTGCAGGGGAATTTTGGCCTCGGCCGCCACGGCTTCCAACCGCGCAACCACCTCAGCATGGTTGCAACCGCCGTGAGTCAGCGTGGGACCGCCGCCGATTTTAACGTCACCGTGCTGGGCCTTGTTGACCGTGGGATAATCCGTGGCATGCGTGACGTCCACAACGATTGCCACGTTGGGATGCAAAGCGTAGGCGATTTGCCGCGCGCCCAGCAGTCCAACCTCCTCCTGCACGTTCGAAACGGCACATACTTCCGCCTTCAGTTTGCGGCCGGAACCCTTGAGCAGACGGAGAGCTTCAATCACCGCCCATGTACCGATGCGGTTGTCAAACGCGCGGGCGATGGCCAGGTCATTGGTCAGCAATTCGAATTCGTCCACGAGCGTGAGGGGGTCGCCGATCCGCACCCGTTTCTCCGCTGCTTCGCGTGACTGGGCGCCGATGTCAATGAACAGATCGTGAATTTTGGGTGGTTTGGGTTCGCCGTCCTGTTTGGTGAGATGCGGCGCGACATTTCCGACCACGCCACGCACCGGGCCGGACCGGGCGTGGATGGTGACACGTTGAGCCTTGGTTATGGCGGCATCCACACCACCCATGCGACGCACGTAGATGAAGCCCTTCTCATCAATGTAATTAACGGACATGGCAATTTCGTCGGCGTGACCCGCCAGCATGATGCGGGGAGTGCCGCCCTTGTTCAGCACGGCCACGCAATTGCCGTAGGCGTCGGAAAAGGTTTCGTCCGCGTAATTTTTCGCATAATCGAGCCAGACCCGCTGGCCGCGGGTTTCGTATCCGACCGGACTGGGAGTGTTGACCAGGGTTCGAAGAAAATTCAATGAGCCTTCTCGCATGACCGCAGCATACAAAACCCGCAATGAAGCGTCGAGCATGGGTGGTCGGAGATGGGCGCATCTCCCCTTTTGGATTATGCGTCAGCATATAATTAGCTGCGGAGCAGATGGTTATAAAAACCAATTCGGGCCTTAACGCCGCGATGATTTTTAGAGAAGCGGTCCTGGTTGCCTGTGCTGGGCGTCCGACTCTGCCGGGCGCCAGCCGGTGCAGGAAAACTTCCGCTTCGACATTCAAGCCGAAATGTCACCATAATGCCTATATGTCGTTTAGTAATTTAGGGTTGTCGCCGTCACTGCTTGAAGGAGTCAAGGCGATGGGGTATGCGGAACCGACACCGATCCAGCTGCGGGCCATTCCGTTGGTGCTGGCCGGGCGGGATGTCATTGGCAGCGCGCAGACCGGCACCGGCAAAACCGCGGCCTTTGCCCTGCCGATTTTGTCGAAATTGGGAAACCATCAGCCGCAGTCGCGGGTGTTGGTGCTTGAACCCACGCGTGAACTTGCCGCCCAGGTGGAAACCGCCATCCGGGATTTTGCGCGCTTCACGGACCTCAAGGTGGCGGTGGTGTTCGGCGGGGTGGGTTATGGACGTCAAACGGAGGCGTTGAAAACCGGTGTGGACGTGATTGTCGCCACCCCGGGGCGATTGCTCGATCACCTGGAGCACGGCAATTGTAAACTGGATCGGATCCAGCACCTCGTGCTGGACGAAGCCGATCGCATGCTGGACATGGGGTTTCTGCCCGACGTGCGCCGCATCATCGAAAAATGTCCGCGCAAGCGGCAGACCATGCTGTTTTCCGCCACCATTCCCCCGGCGATCGAAACGTTGATCAGCTGGGCCATGCATCAGCCGCAGACGGTTGAAATCGGCCTGCGCCGTTCGCCGGCGGATACGGTCAAGCACGTCATCTATCCGGTGGCGGAAACACAGAAAACGGACCTGTTGCTGGCGCTCCTGAGCCACGTGCAATACGAATCCGTGATTGTGTTTTGCCGCACCAAACACGGCGCGGACCGGGTGGCACGCACGCTCAAGCGAAACAACTACGCCGTGGCGGTGCTGCATTCCAATCGCACGCAGCGCGAGCGCGAACAGGCTCTGGACGGTTTTCGGAACGGCAAATATGAGATGCTGGTGGCCACGGACATTGCCGCGCGGGGACTGGACATTGAGGCGGTCAGCCACGTGATCAATTACGACGTGCCGCAGCATCCCGAAGATTACATCCACCGCATTGGTCGCACCGGGCGGGCCGAGTCCAGCGGTGAGGCGTTTACCATCATGGTGGCGGAAGATGCCCAGGCCGTGGCGGCCATCGAGCGCTTCATTGCCAAGAAGGTTGCGCGGGTAAAATTGGAAGGCTTTGATTACCGCTACACCGCGCTGTTTGAGTCCGGCAAACCGGGCCAGACCGGCGGTTTTCCCGGCCGGACCATTGGCGTGCGGGTGCATGGCGGGTATCACTTTGCTCCCGGCGGCCGCCGCCGCCGCCGCTGAGGGACGGGACGCTTTCATTATGCCTACGTATCAATACCAATGCAGCAAGTGTGGACGTCAGTTTGAAGTACGGCAGTCCATGAAAGACAAGCCGCTGACGAAATGTCAGTTGCCCGCAGGGCGCACGAAACGGCGGTGCGGCGGGCCCGTACACCGCCTGATCGGCGCGGGGGCCGGTCTGATTTTCAAGGGCAGCGGTTTTTACATCACCGACTATCGCAGCGAAGGCTACAAACAGGCGGCGAAGAAGGATGCCGAAGCCAAATCCGCCTCGACCAACGGAGCAACCAAGTCGGCGACGAAGTCCGCGGCCACTCCGGCCAAGCCTGCCGCGAAAACCTGAACCCGGCGGCCGCTCCCATGAAAGCCTGGTTGGCCATTCTCCTGCTCGGGCTTGGGGGCGGTGCGACGCAGGGATCGGCCGCCGCCGGAATCCAGCCGCTCCGCAGTGTGTCCGGACAATTCCTGGTTTCGGATTTCCAGGCGGCAACCCCGGGGGCGAGTCAGGCGCCGGGGCCGTCGCCCGGGGAGCGGGTGACGCTCACCGCGCCGTTCCTGGTGGTGTCCTGCGAGCGGATCAAGCAGGCGTTGGCCCGGGAAATCGCGATGGGGAGTGGCTGGCGGGATCTGGTGCATGTCATCATCCGTCCGGCGTCTGCGGAAAATTTTGTGCCGTTGATCAAGGTGGAGCGCCTGGGGGGACACTGGCTGTACCGGGTGGATCTGCCGCGGCAGATGAAATCCGCCGTGTATTTTCGGACGATCATTCAGGTTTTGTTGCTGGAACTCGCCAATCGGGACAGTGCGGAACGCAGTGCGGAAATCCCGCTCTGGCTGTCGGAGGGGTTAACCCAGAAACTGCTGAGTTCACAACAGGTGGAACTGGTATTGCCCACGCCCGCCTTGAGCATCGGCAGCCTGCGGGTCACGCCCAGAAACCTGGAGGTGACGGATCCCGACCCGCTGGCCCGCGCGCGGCAAATCCTCCAGCACCGGCACCCGCCCACGCTGGCGGAATTAAGCTGGCCGGCGCCGGAAAACTTCACCCCGGCCGATGCCGGGTTTTTTGAGGCGAGTGCGCAACTGTTCGTCACGGAATTGCGTCAGCTTCAGCATGGGGACGAGGGGTTGAGCCGCTTTGTGCGGGCGCTGCCGCGCTATTTCAACTGGCAATCGGCTTTTCTGGAAACTTATCACGCCACCTTTCCGAATCAGTTGGCGCTGGAAAAATGGTGGGCCTTGCAGGTGGCGTTCTTCGTCGGCCACGACCACCGGCAGCTGTGGACGCCCGGGGAAAGCGCGCAAAAATTGGATGAATTGTTGCGGGTCACCCTCGCCGTGCGCACGCGTCCCGGCGAGCTGCCCGTGCGGACTGAGGTGCCGTTGCAAACGGTGCTGCGCGAGTGGGACACGGTCAAACAACTGCAGGTGGTGGAGGAGAAAGGGCAAGATTTGCGCCGGCTCCTGCCGCGGGTGGCCCCCGCGTATTTGGAACTGGTGGACAATTACCTGCAGGTGCTGGCTGAATTTGCAAAACAACGCGCGCGGGCGACGAGCACGTTCGGCCGGATGTTGTTGCCGTCCAGCGCCGCAAAGGCGGCGACGGTCGCGATTCAAAAGCTCGACGCCCTCGATCAGCAGCGGCGGGAGCTGGCGGGGACCAATGGAGTGGGCGCTGGCACAGGAAACACCGCCGCCGCCGCCGGCCCGCCATGATTTTTCCCGGGTTTCGAGGGTAACTTGACACCGTCAACCCGGAACCTATAGTGGCCTTACGTATAATGCATAGTGATCATCAGGCTTCGTCGGCAACTTCAGACCGGCCCGCGACCGAATCCGAATTTCTAGCGCTGAAACAATTTCACTCCGCCGGACGGGGTTTTTGGCAGGAGGTTCCGGACAAGGACTGGAATGATTGGAAGTGGCAGTTGCGCAACCGGATCACCACACTGGCGCAATTGCAGAAGTTGCTTCCGTCGTTGACGCCGGAGGAATTGGCCGGCACCCAACTGGCGAATCACAAGCTCGCCCTGGCGATCACGCCCTACTTTTTCAACCTGATTGATCCTGGCAACGAGAACTGTCCAATCCGCCGGCAGATCGTTCCTCGCATTGAGGAAACGCACACCGCACCCTGGGAGATGAGCGATCCGTGCGGCGAGGATGCGCATTCGCCGGTGCCGGGACTGGTGCATCGTTATCCGGACCGGGTGCTGTTCCTGGTCACCGACCGGTGCGCGGCCTACTGCCGGTATTGCACGCGGTCGCGACTGGTCAGCAACGCGTCTGGTTACGATTTCCATCCCGAGTTTGACAAGCAAATCGCCTACATCGAAAGCCATCCGGAAATCCGCGATGTGCTGATGAGCGGCGGCGACCCGTTGCTGTTCAGCGACGAGAAGATCGAGTACCTGCTCCACCGGCTGCGCTCGATTCCCCATGTGGAATTTCTGCGCATCGGCACGCGCATTCCAATTTTTCTGCCGCAACGCATCACGCCGGAACTGTGTGCCATGCTGAAGCAGTTTCATCCGTTGTTCATCAGCATCCACTCAAATCATCCGCGCGAACTGACCACGGAAGCCCGTACGGCGTTGGAGCGCCTGGCCGACGCCGGCATTCCGCTGGGAAATCAGTCCGTGTTGTTGAGCCAGGTGAATGACGATGTCACCACGATGCGCGCGCTGGTGCACAAGCTGCTCATGTGCCGGGTGAAGCCCTATTACCTGTATCAATGTGATTTGATCAAGGGCTCGGCGCATCTGCGTTCCAGCGTGGAGAAGGGTCTGCAGATCATCGAACAGTTGCGAGGACATACGAGCGGGTATGCAGTGCCCACCTATGTCATTGATGCACCAGGCGGCGGGGGCAAGGTGCCGATAAGTCCCGGTTATGTTCTGAGCCGGAATACGGACCGGCTGGTCATTCGCAATTACGAGGGCAAAATCTTCGAGTATCCCGAGGCCAGGGAAGACGCACCCACGCCCGTCGCTGCCGGGCCATTGACCTCCACCAAACTGACGTAAACGGCCGCCCGCACGGCGGTGGCGGAGCCGGCGGTTGTGCGTAAGGATCCCCGGGGATTCCGCCACCGGGCGCCGGCGGGTTCTTGATGAAAAAATCATTTCCATTCCGGATAAACGCAGCAGAATGTCCCGTGCTGATATGAATTTGAATGATGACCAGCAAAAGGCGGTTTCTGCCTGGGTGGCCAATGGCGCCAAATTGTCCGAGGTGCAGACGCGTTTGGCGGAGGAGTTTGGCATCCGGCTCACCTACATGGAGGTCCGGTTTTTGGTGGACGATTTGAAACTGCGGTTGAAAGACGCCGATCCCACACCTCCCGCCGCCGCCGCCGCATTAACCGGTTCTGCCGCAGCGATGAAGACCACTCCGTTGACTCCGGGCGAAGCCAAGGCTTTCGCCGCAGACCATCCGTTGCCGGGCGGCGGCAAGGTGGCGGTCACCGTGGACCGCATCGCCCGTCCCGGAGCGCTGGTCAGTGGCGGAGTCACATTTAGTGACGGCGTCAAAGCGGAGTGGCATCTGGACCAGACCGGGCGGCTGGGTTTGGTGCCGCCACAGGCCGGTTACAAACCGACGCCGACCGATATTGAGTCATTTCAGCTCGCGCTTGAGCAGGAAATGGCCAAACTCGGCTATTGAAGCAGAAAACAAATCCCCCCGATCGCACTCTCCATCCACAGCGGACTAGGGCCGTGGACGGGGCAACTGATCGGAGGGATTGGTTTCTGGTTTTCCGACCCCAACGCTGCGGGGGCGGGCCAAAATGGTTCATGGAGGCGAAGGCGCAACGTGAAGGCCCCCAAACCGTTACCTGGAATCAGTGAGGGAGCAAAGGGACGCCAAAGTGAAATCCATTCTCATCCTGATAACCAAACGGTGCCCGATAGGCGATACATAGCCCCATCAGGAAGCCGACGGCGAGCAAGCCGCTTAACAAGGCGATTGCGGTAATCATAGCGACACCTTCAGCACGACCTATACCATACGGTGTCGGCATGAGACCGTGGAATTCAAGCTTATTTTTCACCCAGTGTTCCCGCGCAACGTCACCTCTGTTCAGAAACGGGGCGCCGGGAGTCACGAATTCACCCGGGAGAAAGGATGGCCGTCACCGGTTTGGGTAATACACTTGCGTCCAGACGGATGGCCCGCAAGACTGCGGCATGCAACCGACCGGTGTGTTGTCCCGCTGGCTGCGCTCCCTCAACGCGGTCAGACGCGGCATGTTAAACCGCCTCTGGCTGGCAGAGGCCCGGGCGCGCGGTTTGGAACTGGGGAGCGGGGTGATATTTACCGGGCGACCATATCTCAAGCGGTTTACGAATTCGCGGATCTGCCTGGGGGATCGGGTTTGTCTCAATAGCACCTTGCGCAGCAACCCCCTCGGGTGCAGTCGTCCGGTGTCCTTGGTGACCACGCGTTCCGGTGCGGAGATCGTGCTGGGGCCGGGCGTGGGGCTGAGCAGTGCGGCGATTTGTGCGGCGAAGCGGGTGGAAATCGGCACGGGCACTTTCGTGGGTGCTGATGCGATGATTTTCGACAACGATTTTCATTCTCCTCTCGGCGAATGGCATTGGGGGGAGGCCGCACCGGACAATCCCAAACCGGTGATTATTGGTCGGGGCGTTTTTATTGGCGCCCGGGCGATTATTCTCAAGGGCGTTCGGATCGGTGAACGGGCGATTGTCGGGGCTGGAGCCGTGGTCAGTCGGGAGGTTCCGGCGGGGCACGTTGCGGTAGGCAATCCCGCTCAGGTGCTGTCGCCAAAAAACGCCCCGCGCGCCTCAACTGAGCACTGAACCCAGAATTTATCCGCGCGCCGTTTTTTGTACGACCGAAACATAAGTCTCGTAGAATCGGCGCGCCATGGTTTGCGGCGACAAATAAATCCGCATCTTCTGGAGTGTTTCCACATTCACCCGGCCTTTGGAAAATTCAAGGTCAGTGAAGGCAGTGCGTAGGGCCGTCACCAGTTCTTCAACGCGCCCCGGTTGACACAGCACGCCGTTGCGTCCGGGGATGACGTAATCGGGAATTCCACCCACCGCCGTCGCCACCACCGGGACTCCAGCCACGACGGCTTCCTTTACTGCGTTCGGGCTGACATCCGCCCGCGAAGCACACACCGCCAGCGTGGCTTGGTTAAGTTCGGCCGCGATTTCTACGTGCGTCAGATTGCTTTTCATTTGCACGCGCGACCAAAGCTCCTGCGACAATCCAGCGGTTAACTCCCGCACATCCGGCTTCAGGCCGCCCACGACGATAAGTTCGAATTGAAATTCCGTGCGAAGCTGATCCAAAGCGAGCAACAAGACGTCGCCACCTTTGCGATAATCCAGCGCGCCCACAAAAATGAGTCGCAGCGGTTGCAGCGATGGCTGCCGCCGCAACTGGTGAAATACCGGATCGGGCGCGTGCTCGATTTGTTCAACGCGAACGCGCGGATAATGCTGTTGCAACCAGTTCACCGTGAATCGCGCCTCGGTCGTAAGTGTTTTCGCGTTCGGCAATGAAGCCCGTTCAATCCGACCCGCCAATTTGACCATCCACGGCACCGGCACGACCTGTTCGTACCAGCTGATCAAGCCTTGGATCGTCACTACCTGCGGGTAGCCCAGTCGGTTGGCCACGATCGCCGCTCCCTGCTCCGTTCCCCACGCATGAACCACGTCGGGCTTGATCTCGCGCAAGACGCGTCGGATCACCCAGGTGTCCAACCAGAAGAATGATGGCGCTCTGGTGCCCCCTTGCACTTTGCGCAAATGAAAGGTCACTCCGCGCACCTCGAAGGTCTGATCCCGCGCAAATTGCTTGCGTAAAATGATGATGTGCAATTTCAGGCGATGATCGGCGGCAAATTGGTCAAACAAAACACGCTGCCAGGAAGCGGGGTGCAGCCGGGGCAGCCGCTTGATTTCCTCCGGCGCATCCGGCAACCATTCGACCGGAAAGAAAGAAAACCAGGCGACCGTCAAAGGACGTTCCCCCGCCGGCAAATCGCTGGATGACTTCAAGCTCATGCGCAGATCAAAAAGCGCTGGTGATTCGTCCCGTGCGCTGCGAATTGCCACGCGCGGTGGGCCAGGGCGACTGAGCCAGAGGGGTATTGCGTTGCAAGGCGCTCAATTCGCGCGCTAATCCCATGACGTAAATGACCCCGTCCGGCGCCACCAAGGGAGAGGAGTGGGAAGGGCCGTACAACCAGTAGTTCCAGATCCACTCCCTGCCACCCTCATCGTCCGGAACCGTCATCACGTAGCCGTCGCGGCCCGTGAACACGACGGTGTTATTGTCCAGAACCGCCGCCGCGCTCTCGCCGAACATGTCGGGCTGGGTCAAATTCCAAAAGCCGCGTTGCCAGAGCATTTTCCCTTCTGCAGAAATCGCACAATGATTCGTGTTCACCGAAAGATAAATCGTCCCGTCCGGACCGAGCACGGGGGAGGAGGAGGAAACGCCCCCGGTGCGCAGCGTCCAACGTGGCGTTCCATCTGCATTGACGGCATAGAGTTTGCCGTCGGTGGAAGTGAAATAAAGCTCCCCGTGGCGGCCGATGGCTGGAGAGGAAATGATCGCGCCGTCGGTGGGATAATCCCAACGTTTTGTTCCATCCGGATTCAGCGCGCGGAATTTGCCATCATTGGCGCCGAAGTAAATGTGTCCAGCGCCGTCTATGGCGGCCGAGGAAACAACGGGTTGTCCGGTGGGGAAGCTCCATCGCAACCGGCCCTCCGGCGTCACGGCATAGAACTTTCCATCGGCGGAACCGCAGTAAACGGTTCCGTCCGCGCCCAGAGCCGGAGAAGCGTCAACCCAGCCGCCGGTTTTGAAGCTCCAGAGCTTTTTGCCACTGGCGGAAACCGCGTAGATATTTTTATCGCGCGCACCGAAATACACGGTGTCTGCGGCGCCAACGGCAGGCGAGGACACGGTGTCCACGCCGAAATAATACCGCCACTTTTCCGAACCATCGGGATTGAGGGCCAGCAACTGTCCGCCCCAACCGGTGATGTAGAGACTCCCCTCCACGCCCAGGGCGGGCGAGGACTGGTTGTAGAGGCCGATTTCGGCCTGCCAGAGGTTCGTTACGGCGTAATGCTTGCCAACGGCCCGGCCCAGTTGCGGGGCGGCGAAAAGCGCGCCGCTACACACAATTCGGAACCACAGCCAGCAGTTGTTCATGTTTCCACGATGCCGGATTGAGCGGCTCGAATAAAGCCGGTTTTCTATTGCCGCTTGGGACGGAACAAGCCGAGTACGGAGATTCCGTGATACGGAAACGCTTTCCGGAAAATGCCGGTTTCCAACCAGATCGTGAAGCGGTCGCCCGCAATCTTATGGGCGAGATTGCTCAACAACGGCAGTTGTGTGGCATCCGTGCCCCACTCGATCCACTCCAGGCCACAATGGGTCTCTGCCAGATTCAAAAAGTGCCAGTGATCCCAGGCCTGTAAGTGGCCCGCATTGACCTCGCTGCGTCGGAAGCTGCGCCGGAAGGTGCGATGCAGATAGCGGAGGTTGGGCACGGCGATCAACACATACGCGCGGGCCATCTGTGCCAGCGCTCCCAACACGGCCTTGGGGTTGTCCACATGTTCCAGGACGTGAAAACAGCTGACGACATCGAAGGATTTTGCCCCAAATTGTTGCAGCGGATTCGCCGCATCCAGGAGCCGTGTCGGACCGTGACGTTGGGAAAGCTCCACGCATTTGGGGTCCAGATCCGTGCCCTGCACCTGGAACCCCGCGGCGGCGGCGAACTGCAGCATCTCCCCACGCCCCGAACCGTAATCCAGCAGGGTTTTCCCTGCGGGCGCGCAATGCTTGAGCAGCAACTCCAGCGCGCGGCGCTTCCAGAGTGTTTCGTAGAACAAAAACCGGTTGGCGGTTTCGTCAATTTCATATGGGAGATGTTGAATGTTCATGATCTCAGCCATTTAACTGCCATGCCGACCCAGCCCGCGCATTGACCGGGTGGCGGCGCCTCCCCATTCAGGTTCAAGCGTCGGTCCATACGTTGATGGAGCTCAAGACACCGAGTCAAACGCAATCCGCTCCGCCTGGCACATCATGACGTATGTTGAGAGCAGACGGTGTTCCGCCCGGCGTCCGGATTCGGTCCCGGGTTTGCTGGCATTTGACGGGCACGGCGGCCCGGACTCCCGGACGACAGTGTGCCCGGGGCAATCATGCCAAAGCTTGACCGCATTCTGGGCGTTCATTCAACTGTCGTCGGAACTTGCGAATGCGAAAATTACGGGAAGCTCTCTTACGCCTCAGCCGCACGGCGGTATTCTGGTTTTGGGTCTTCAATGGCTTGCGTCTCAGCTCCGGCCTGCTGGTGTTGCCACTGCTGGTGATCAAATTGTCCCGGCCGGATTACGGCATGTATTTCGTCTTTTTGAGCCTCAGTGCGTTGGCGCCGGTATTGGATCTGGGCTTCTCGGTAAGTCTGGGGCGGGCGGTAAATTATGCCATGGGCGGTGCCACGCGCCTGCAAGCCTGGGGCGTCGCGCCGAAACTGGAGGCGGGCGGCACACCCAACCAGAAACTGTTGTGGGAGTTGTTGCACACTACGCGGCAGCTGTACCGGATTTTAGCGGCCGTGGTGATTGGCCTGATGGGCCTGGGGGGCACGTGGTTCATCCACTCCTCGGTGCCGCAAACCACCTCGCCGTCGCTGACGTGGATGGCCTGGGGTGTTACGGTGGCCGCCATGGCCTGGGATGTTTACAGCGGATGGTGGAGTACGTACCTGCGAAACATGAACCAGGTGCTCGTCAGCGCGCGCCAGGGAGTTTACGCACAGGCGCTCAAGCTGGCTTTGTCCTGCGGTCTGCTGCTGGTCAATGTGGGTTTGTTGAGCGTGCCACTGGCCACAATCTTGGCCAGCGGACTCCAACGGTTGCTGGCGCGGCGGGTGGTCCTGCGGCGGCTGGACGTGCAACTGGATCCGGGGCGCAACGTCCAGGCGGTGCGCGAGTTGTTCCGCACGCTCTGGCCCAACACTTGGCGGATCGGCGTCCATTTCCTGGGCGGCTACCTGACCAGCCAGGCGGCGACCTTGCTGTGTCTGCCGTTGCTGGGATTGGGCGCCAGCGCCAGGTATGGATTTTCGATCCAACTGATCGCGGTGTGTTCCGGCATGGCCCAGGTCTGGACCGCTGTGAAGTGGCCGCTGGTCGGACAGCTGCGGGTCAAACAGGATTATCCGGCGCTGCAAAGATTGCTCCGTCCGCGCGTCTGGTTGCAATACCTGACGTATTTGGGGTTGGTCGTCGCCGTCATCGTGATCGTCCCAGCCTTGTTGCGCTGGTATCGCTCCGACAAGGAGCTGCTGCCGCTGCTCTGGCTCTGCTTGCTGGCCGGGAACGGATTTTTCGAGTTGCGCTGCATTTTCTGGACCACCCTGATTGCCACGGAAAACCGGCTGCCCATGGTCTGGCCGTACTTGATCAGCAACGCCACCACCCTGACCATCATCGTCCTGCTCATCCGCCTGGCGCACTTTGATCTGGAGGCATTCGTAGTCGCGCCGCTGGCGGTGGGCTGGTTGTACAACTATTGGAAATGGCCCGCCGCCGGCGCACGGAGCATTGGCACGACGGTCTGGAAATTTCTGGTCGGTCGTTCTGTCTGATCCCAACGTCAACGGCGCCGCTGCCCCGCCAGCCAGATGCTCAGCCACCCCCAGCCCAATCCGATCAGTAATCCAACAACGTGGGCGGTGTTGGCCACACGGCCCAGCATCCCTGTAAAACACAACCCCAGCCAGATGAGGAGAATCAGCCAGGCCTGTGGATTCAGGCCGATGCCCGAAGCCGGATCATTTCTTCCCAAGATCCAAGCGTAACCCGCCAGGCCGTAGATTACTCCCGACATGCCACCCACAAAGCCGGGGCCGCTGACCAGGTACTGCGCCAGCATGGGCAGAGTGCCAGTGACCAACACCAACGTGCCCAGCATCGCCGGGCCGCGCCGCGCTTCAATCATATTCCCCAATTGAAACAACCACATCATGTTGAACAGCAGATGCAGCAGACCGAAGTGCAGAAAGACCGGCGTCACCAGCCGCCAGAGTTCACCGGCGCGAACCTCGGGTAGAAATGTTCCATCGGCGCGCAGCGGGTCGGCCAGCACCAGCCGGCGCACCCAGTCCCCATCCGCTCCCAAGCGCGAAAGAATGGCCACCAACACGCATACGGCGATCAGGGCCCCCGTCAGATAACCGAGGCCGGCTCCGCCAACCCTGGCGAACGCTTGCTGCGCCGCGCGCTGCCGCCGGACAAACTTGGCGTGGGCTTTCGCTTCGTCCGCCCGAATTTGGGCGGCCTGGGCGCCAGCCGCCTGAAATTCAGGCGCTCCGGGTTGGGCCAGAAATTTTTGGAGTCGCGTCTGGGCCTCAGTGATTTGTTCCTCATCCAAAACCCAGACGATCCACGAACCGCTGTCTTCCTCCACTTCGTTGAGGATTTTTTGAGTGAGCAGATAATCGCTAAAGGTGCGAGCCTGAGTCGCATTAGCCAGTTGCGCAATGGCCCTCATGCCTGATGGGTTCGAGTAGTTTTCCGGTGTTTCACTGGTGCCCTTCGGGGGTAATTGACGGACGCGGTTTTCGTCGTCGCTCCGGATGATACCCCAGCGGTCGCGCGTTTCAATTCCTTGATTTGGTCGCGCAGCAGGGCGGCTTTCTCGAATTCCAGATTGTTCGCCGCCGCAAGCATTTCGGATTCGAGTTCATGGAGGGTTTCCGTGAGGTCCACGTCCATCCTCGCGTCACGCAACATCCCCGCCGCTTCCTGGCGCGTTCCTTCGCGTTCCACCAAGCTCTCCTCGACGGCCCGCTTCACGCTGCGCGGCGTGATCTGATGCTCGGCATTGTAGGCCAGTTGTTTCTGGCGGCGGTACTCGGTTACGGCAAGAAAGCGCTTGATACTGTCGGTCATCACGTCGGCATAAAGGATGACTTCCCCGTGCAGATGTCGCGCCGCGCGACCGGCGGTTTGGATCAAACTGGTTTCGCTGCGCAGGAAGCCCTCCTTATCCGCATCCAGAACCGCCACGAGTGAAACTTCAGGCAGGTCCAATCCTTCGCGCAACAGGTTGATGCCCACCAGCACGTCGAACTCGCCTTTGCGCAGCGCGCGTAAAATTTCCACGCGCTCGATGGCGTCAATTTCACTGTGTAGATAACGCACGCTCACCCCGATGTCGCGCAGGTAATCCGTCAGTTCCTCGGCGGTGCGTTTGGTGAGCGTGGTCACCAGGACGCGCTCCTGCGCATCGGCGCGGCGGCGGCATTCCTCAATCAGATCATCAATCTGTCCCTGGAGCGGCTTGAGGGTGACCCGCGGGTCCACCAGGCCCGTCGGACGCACGACCAGTTCGACGACGCCGGGTCGTGGAGGGCGGGGTGCAGTCCGGGACGGGCCGTCCGGGTGGGGACGCGGGGCCGCCCCCCCGCCGGCACTCTGCCGCGCCCATTCAATTTCCCGCGGCGCCGGCGTGGCGCTGACGTAAATCGTCTGGTTCTGCATCGCTTGAAACTCCGTGAACCGGAGGGGGCGGTTGTCCAGCGCGCTGGGCAGCCGGAAGCCGTATTCCACCAGCACCGTCTTGCGCGAACGATCGCCTTCATACATGCCGCCGAGCTGCGGCACGGTGGCGTGCGATTCGTCAATCACCAGCAGATGATCCTCCGGCAAAAAATCCAGCAGCGTGCAGGGGCGCGAACCGGGTGGACGCCCGGCGATGTGCCGCGAATAATTTTCGATGCCCGAGCAGAAGCCCATTTCCTCCATCATCTCCAGATCGAATTCCGTTCGTTGCTTGATCCGTTGTGCTTCGAGCAGCTTGCCCTGTTTCTCCAATTCGCGGATGCGTTCGCCCAGTTCTTCGCGGATGGTCACGACCGCCCGCTTCATTTTGTCCGGCGTGGTGACGAATTGCTTGCCCGGAAACACCGTCACGCTTTCGAGCTGCGTCAGTTTTTTCCCGGTCAGCGGCTCGAAGCGGGTGATGCGTTCGATCTCGTCACCGAAAAACTCAATGCGTAATCCCTCCTCCGTGTAGGCTGGACACAACTCGACCGTGTCGCCGCGCACGCGAAAATTACCGCGTTCGAAAGTGATGTCGTTGCGGTTGTATTGGAGCGCCACAAGTTTTTCGAGCAGTTGCTCGCGCGTGAACCGTTGCCCGGCGTGCAAATGAATCAGCATCGCCTCATAATCCTCGCGGCTGCCAATGCCGTAAATGCACGAGACACTGGCCACCACCACCACGTCACGCCGCGCGAACAAACTGCTCATCGCGGAAAGCCGCAACCGCTCAATGTCGTCGTTGGTGGACGAATCCTTTTCGATGAACGTGTCGGTGCGCGGAATGTAGGCTTCGGGCTGGTAATAATCGAAGTAGCTGACAAAGTATTCCACGGCGTTGTGGGGAAAAAAGCCCTTGAACTCGGCGTAAAGCTGCGCGGCCAGCGTTTTGTTGTGAGAAATGACCAGCGTGGGTTTGTTGACGTTTTTGATCACGTTGGCAATCGTGAACGTCTTGCCCGAACCGGTGACGCCCAGCAACACCTGATGCTTTGCGCCCGCCAGCACGCCGGCGGTCAGCGTTGCAATCGCTTGCGGCTGATCCCCGGCGGGCGCGTATTCGGAAACAAGATTGAATGACACAGGCTCACGCTATTCTGGTATCACGGCGGCGTCAATGAGCGGGCGCACTTTGTCGCGCTTGAGGTCAGCGCGCCGGCATCGCCTTCTCCAAGAACACTTGAAGCGAAGCAATCCGACATTGGCCTCCCCCCAGATCCACGCGGAAATCCGCGCCGCTATTCTGCCGGTTGCCCAGATAAGGCGATTCCGCCTCGAAACTCACCGTGCCCCAATCGCCCTCCCGCTTCAGCCACGTCGGTGAGATCGAACGGTAGGTGTACGCCACCTGATCCGGTCCCGGCGCATCGAATTGCAGTTGCAGGTTTTCCAATGGTTCATCGGATTGCAGCCGAACCTCGACCCGCATCCGGTTCACTCCACCGCGGCAGGCGATGCGATCGTCCAGGTCCAGATAGAGATAACGGTTGCGTTGTGGGTTCTCGTTCAGAATGCACGGCACACCTTGATAGACGGCGTTGGAGAACATCCCGTCGCGGGGAGATTTCCGCACCAAACCCGCCGGAGCGGTGTTCAGGCCGAAGTGGATGCCGGCGGTGGCCGGGGGATCGTGAAGGGCATTCTGCTGGAGCGTTTGCCTGACCTGGCGCCCTGCCGGTCGGCCGGGAGCAGCCAGCAAAACGACCCAGTCCCGGGCGTCGGGCGCGGTCAGTTGGACCTCCGACGCGGCGGTGGCGACGTGGCCTGGAATTGATTCGCCCGTGGCTGGATTAATCCACAGCACCTCGTAGCGGGGCGCGAGACCGTCCAGATTCAACATCAGCTCGGCATTTTCCGGCAGATAGGCGAGTCCCACCGTGTGGTCGGTGGTGAGGGCAAACGCCATCCAGGCGGCGCGATTCCTGGGCTGATTGAGAATCCGGGCGGGCTGTGCTTCCAACTGCCACCAGGGCGTGGCCCGCAGCACTCGCGCCAGCAAGGCCACCATGTCGCTGGAAGGCACATCCATCATCGTCGTGGCCTTATCGGTCCAACGATAGACTTCATTGATGCCGGCGGTGTAGCCCACGGCCCCGGATAAGAAACTCAACCACGCGGTACGGCGCACATCGTAGGCGCCGCCCAGTTCGCCCTCGTAGATCGCCTCCCCGTTGATGAGGGGCTTGCGCGGCGCCAACGCCAGAATGTCCGCCGCCATGCCGATGGCGCGCGCGGATTGCCGGGCGCGATCGCCGCCGTTGTGGCCGCTCTGGTACATGTCGAACGCCAGCCAGTCGGCGGTATGAAACTCCGGGCCAACCCCCGTTCCTGAATGCAGGGTCATGAGGTTCGCGGGGGCGGCTTCCCGCACGGCGCCGGCGGCCGCGAGCGTCTCGGCCTTGCGGATCGGACTGTCGAAGCCCGGTGAAAAAATCACTTCGAAGGAACTGTATCGCGCCGCCACATAGCGGCTGAACACAGCGATCTGCGCGGGCGGTGGATAGCGGTCCGGAGTTTCCATCAGGCCGCACATCATCACCACCAGTCCCCGGTCATTCGCCAGGGCCAGCATCCGATCCAGGCGTTGAAAATAAGCCGGGTTGGGCCGGGTGATGTCCGGCAGCTTCGACAGAAAGGGAGGCGGAAGATCGTGTGGAGCGTGGTCCAGCGCCCAGTGCGGCGCGATGGACAATTGCAATACGGAGTATCCACGCGCCTTGCGGTTGCCGACGTAGCGCGACCATTCCTCATCCGTAGCGTGAACCGGCGCCGCCCAACACGTGTCACCGATCCACAGAAACGGCGTGCCGTCGGCATGAACCAGCAACCGGCCATCCTCGGAAACGCGCAGATAGCCATGCCGCATCAGCGCATTCTTGCTGTCGGCCCGTTTTACCTGCACCACACCGGATTGGTGGTGCAGTCCGGAATTGTTGGTGTCGGAACAGGTGGTTTGCCAGCGCCACGCTCCCGCAGTGGGGAAAACACCCCGGATCAAGAATCGTCGCTCGCCATCCCAGCATCCCAATGCGGTCCACGTTTGGCCGTTTGGCCCGTCGAAACGCACAGTGACTTTCACGTCGGTGCAGGGGTTTGCATATTCCGTGGCACTGGTGAGTTGATGCTCCCACCGTTGCCATTGGGTGGTCGGAGTTGCCGCTGGCGCCGCTGCAAGAAACATGAACACCACAGCCACTCCACCCACCCACAATCTGCAGCGCCACGTCAGCCGTCGCCAGCCACAGCCGGGGCCGAATCGCGAACCCCCAACCGACGCCATCGCTGAATCCTGGAAGAAATGCGAGCGCATGACCGCAACGTAAGCAAGGGCGCAAGCGATTCCAAGCCCACAGCGCCGGCGGCACGGTGAGCCGGCGCACTATCCGGGGTCACCACGCTGGCGTGTGGACGTTGTGAACAGCCACGCGCCGGCAAGGATGCCGACGCTTTCGAACGATGCGCCAACACCGATTCGGCTAAAGCGGATTCGTCACGCGGCCCAGGAAAAGGCATGTCCCGCTGGGCCGGTGTTGGATGGCGAAGAGGAAGGGGCGATCCACGCGCACTTCGATGGGCTCGGATTTTCCGCCAACCATGGAAGCAGCCGGCATCATAACAACCGCTGTGGCCGCCGCGGACTCGGTGCCTTTCTCGTCCAACGCCAGGAATGTTTTGTGAAAGACTTCCGAGATCTTGAGGTAATCCCCCCGCTGGCGCGGAGCCATGCGGTCGAAATTCGCGCTGCCCACGGGTTTATCGAAGGCGGACTTCATCCCCAGCCCGACCAATGCTTCGCTCAAACGCAACAACGGCGGCTCCAGCTTGAACTTGGGCAGTTGCAGCTTCACGTCGGTCACGGCCGGAGTGGCCGCAGCGGTCAAATCCTTTGGCGTTAATCGCTTTTCCAGCGCCGCGAGCCCATTCACCTGATCGGGGAGCAGAATCAGGAACTGAACATCCCCACCGCTGTAAGGAATCGTGACGACGCGGTAGCCGTCGCGTTCGGCGTAACCGAAACGCGCCTGCCGTTCCATCGTCGGCACGTCCTGCAACGCCCCGCCGTTCACGTGAAATGGACGCGGCCTGGTCGCGTGTTCGGAGAATTCCTGCTCCCAGGGTGCTTTCAGATAGATCGCGTTCACCAGCACGAGCCGCGTATCGCAGTCAATGCCTTCGGGCGGGATCAGATCATGGATTCGCTGACGCGTCTGAGCATCCACCCACGCATTGATGGCGAGGCGGGCGGCCGGAGCGTTACCGACGAAATCCAGTGGCTGCAACGGCGCGCCATAAGTGTCGCGCGTCAAAGCGAGGAACGGCTGACGAAATGCATAGCCCTTCTGTCCGAACAGCCGGTTTGCAACGGTCAGCGTGAGCGGCTCACTGGGACCGCCGTATTTCCTGGCGTCCTCAGCACGCTCGGCGGTTTTCTTCGCCACCGCCGCCAGTGCCTGTTGCAGGGCGGCAAAAGACTGGTGCAGTTCTGCTTCCTCCCCGGGATAATGAAGCACCCGGGCCATCTCGCTTCGCGTGTCGCCGGCGGCACCGGCAAACGTCATCGCCAGCGCGGCCTGGATCGAATAAGGCGACAGGAGGGAGTTCGCCCGACCACTGTGGGCTTTGCTCAAGAGTTCCAGGCCCAGGGCATTTACGGCTCGGGCGGCGGAAACCGGGTTCCTCGCGTCAGCGGCCTGGGCGACCGGCAGATCGAACAGAGGGAGGGATCCCATGGCGGCGATCAATTTCACAAAGTGGCGTCTATGCATGGCGGTTTGTTCTAACTTCAAATTCCCCGGACATTCCGGGAGTCACACAACGTAAGACGCAATCTGCCGCCGCGTGCTCCCGAATTTTTTCCGCATAACTCAAGGAGCGAATTTCCGCCGCCCGAGCCGCCGGGGAATTCCGCCCTTGCACGGTTTGACTCCTGGGGAAGTCGTCGGCACTGGACGGACTGCACGATGGGTTGGTTTGCCTCCTGCGGCCATGGCCTTTGCTGAAACGCTCTAAAGCGTCTCCGGGTGCTCGTTGATCCCGAGGATGCTGCACGCCTGTACAACACGCAGTCCCAGCCGCTCTGCTGTCGCCAGTGCTTCCGGCGATTCGGTGCCGGGATTCAGCCAAAGCTCATCGCAGCCTTTGGCCGCGATTGCGGGCAGCTCGGACAACAGCACTGCGGGCGGCAGATAAACGCTGATCTTGTGCGGTCGCCGGGGAACTGTGGCGATGGAGGTAAAAACCGGAAGACCCTCGATGGTGCCGCCCTTGGGATTGACCGGAAAAACGGTGTAACCTTGGCGTTGAAAGGCGCGCACGGCTTTATTGCCGAATTTCTTTCGGTCGCTGGAAGCGCCGAGAATAGCGACGGTTTTCATGCGGCGATTATCTGGATTTCTGCACCGTTGATAAAGCGCGGAATGTGCCTCTTTGCCGCCGCAGCGCGGCTCGGAATGAATCCGTTAAGTTCGTAAAAAAGGGCACGAGCCTTGGTCAGTAAATGGAATCCGGGGTCAATCCATTAAGGTCAACCGACAATACGTCGTTGGTGCTGAAGTGGCCGATGACCCGATGTGACGGAAGTTGGAAGGCCTGTTCTGGACCAACGCCTACATCCATTCCACAGGTGCGGTTCATTGCTGCCGTGCCACCAGTCGTATTGTTGCCGAAGCCGATGCCCACGGAGCGTACGGCTGAGGCGTACGATTGATGAAAAATGGATCGTGGAATGATGGTGTTGTTCTCTATCCAGCTGTCATTCCCCCGGGAAACCACGCCGGTGAACCGGTAGCCGATGGGGGTGACCACCAGATTGTTGGCCACCCTTTCTCCGGGGCCGCGGCTGATGATCCCGTAGGTGGTCATTCCGCGCTCAATGGAGTTTCGGCACCGAATCACGTTGCCGTCCACCACCAGGCCCTGGGTCGGCGGGTTGAGCGGATTGTTGACGTTCTCGTAGATGTAAATGCCGGAATCGTATCCGGCGATGTAATTGCCGTGAATGACCATCTGGGCATTGGCCGCGATCCCGATCCCGCCGCGCGGTTCTCCCAGCTCAATCCGGTTGCCGACCACGGTGGCCAGGCCGGGGACATAGGTTTGCGGACAGACGTAAGCCTGGGCGGGAAGGGTGTTCCCCTCGAGATTGGCGATGAGGCCGGTGTTCGTCACCGTCAATATGGAGTTGGTGGGATCAAAGGCCTGCACGCCAAACAACGCGTTCCAGCCTGGAGTGGTGATCGTATAGGCGACACGAAAATTGAGGATTTCCCCCGGCGTGTAGGAATACAAATCGCGCTGCAGGGCGACGTTGACCGCAGTCATCCCATCAGCCGGAGGGATTACGAACGCCGCGGCGGTTGTCCCCACGCGGGAGCCGTCGGTTTGAAACACCGCCTCCACCGCCATGCGCCGGACCACGTTGTTGGTGAACAACAGATGGAGCGGATTTCCGAAGTGACTGCCATCCTTGCGAACGCCGCCAGGATTCTTTACGGGATCCACCTCTCCCGACGCGCCGCCGTCGAAGTAGTTGCCCTCGTAAAGCGCCGAAGCCACCCAGGTGCCGAGGCGCACTTGTTGCCCTCCGCTATAGTAAATGGTGTCCGAATTGGTGGTGTTCGAGCCGTAGGGATTGAGGATCTGACAGTTGCGCAGGGTGAAATGCGCCAAGCTCCCGCGAGCCCCAAACAGCGTGGAGAAGCACTCCACCGAGGGATGGCAGTTTTCAAACCGACAATCCTGAACCGTCACGTCTTCCACGCGGCGCGCATCCACCGCGTACACAAAGATGCCGGCGGCGAAATTGGGTTCAGCCACCGTTTGCGGCAGGGCCACACTGTTCTTGGTCCAGGCCAGGTCCCGGAAACCCAGCGAACGAAAGGTGGCGTTGACGGCCAGCATATGGGTGCGGCGCTGGCTGATCGTGGAAAATAAAACCGCTCCCGGCTCGCCCCGAAAGACCAGGTCCCGACCCGCCAGATCATTGCTGCCCAGCCGCAAGGCCTCATTCCAGATCCACCAGTCGCGTTGCCGGAAGGTCGGGGTGTTCAGCCGGTAGATCCCGGCCGGAAAATGAAGGGTGTTGTAATTGGTGTCTCCCTCCAGGGCGTCAATCGCGGCTTGAATCGCCGCCGTGTCATCGCTCACCCCGTCGCCCACCGCGCCAAAGTCACGGACCGAAAGCGCCACTTCCTTCAGAATCCGCACCTCAGCGGTGGTATTCGTCCCCAAGACGTACGCATCCGGCGAGGGCTGCAAGGATAACGTCACGCTCCGGCTAAGCGGCAGTGAACTGTTGGTCAGCGGCGTAACCGAAAGCTCCAACTCGTTGACGCCAGGAGGGAACGTGATCACGCCCAAACCGGCGCCATTGGTTAATGGCGCGTAGTCCGAGCCCGCCACGGCGTCACCGCCAACGCTGTACTGGACGGTGAGTTGATTCAAATTGCCGGTGCGGGTCAGACGAAAACCGCCCCGTTGCCCGGTGGTGAGATTGGCCACGGGGCGCACGGACTCGATCTGGATGAAGTTGGTGGCTGCAAGCCGGGCCAGGACGTTGGAGAGTGCCGTGGGGTGGTTGGTCCGGTAGAGCAGCGGTCCGAAATCCATGCCGGCCATTTTCTCCTCCCAATCCGAAACGCCATCGTGATCGGCATCCTCATCCAGCACTTCAACCCGGTAGAACCGCGGCGCGGCCTCCGTTTCCAGCGCCACCGTCACGTTGGTCCCGGTCCCGCTGATCCTTTCGCCTTCACTGCGCCAGGGCTCTCCGGCGGCAATCGCGCGGCTCGAAATCTGATACTGTTTCCCCGCTACGCTCGGCCAGCGGAGCAAAACCGCCCGGCCGATGCGGATGTCCGGGGCCGCAAGAAAAGATTGCGGATCAAACGGGTCCGTCCCGGCGGCGAATTCCGCAATGTCCGCCATCCCATCCCCGTCGGTGTCCAGGTCGCTCAAATCCGCAGTGCTCAAAGCGATGGCGGGATTGTCGGCCAGCAACCGCAGCCGGACCAGGGCATAAGCGGATGCCGGCACCGGTATTGCCGCCGTGACCAGCCCGCCCGTGCCCTCCACGGGCTCTCCCACCGGCTGAAATTGCTGCGAGGCCTGGGGGGGGGAGGCTTCCACTTGATAGCGTTTTCCCATCACGGACGTCCAGCGGAGGAGACAGGCCTGGGGCAGCGCCGTGAGCCCGTTGAGGCGAAATACCGAAGCGGCATCCCACGGGTCGGTCCCGGCCACGGACTCTTGAAAATTGCTTTGTCCGTCCCCGTCGTCGTCACCATCCGGAAGGCCCGTCCAACCGAACGCCACCTCCCAGACGTCACTCATGCCATTGCCATTGAGGTCCACGAAGGATGTCGGACTGGCCGCGGCAACACCGGCCCAAAAACCAAGCAGCGCACTCTGGAGCAGGTGCAACGGTTTCATTGGCGGGGTCGGACGTTGCTGGCGCGTCGAATGTTGTTGTTCATGCAGCCGGGGGGTTGACGTTTCCGCGGGTCCGCGTCGGATCACGTCAGCCTGCGTGAACCGTGTCCCGCCCGCAAGGGTTTTCTCGCCCCGCCGCTGCTCGCCGGCCCGCGTCAAAGCCGGGCATTGTCAATCAAGCGTGTGCGGCCGATGAACACCGCAAGGGCCATCTGCGTCCCGCGCCCCACCCGCGTCTGCGGCAGCAGCGTCTCCGGATCGAAGAACGCCACGTAATCCAGGCGGGCGTCAGGTGCAGCGGCAATGACGCGTTGGACCACCCGGCGCAAGCGTCCGGCGGACACCGGCGCCGGACGCACCACCCGGCGCACCTGCGCAATGGCCCGTGAAAGCACAAGGGCCTGGGCGCGCCGGCGCCCGGTGAGATACCGGTTGCGCGAACTCAGCGCCAGCCCGTCAGCCTCCCGGACGATCGGAACGACCACGATGCGGAGGGGAAAGTTCAGATCCGCCACCATGCGTTTGATGACGGCGGCCTGCTGCCAATCCTTCGCACCGAAGACCGCCAGATCGGGCAGCACGATGTTGAAGAGCTTGGCGACAATCGTGGTCACGCCGCGAAAATGCGTTGGGCGCGACGCCCCTTCCATGCGCACGGCCAGCGTTTCCTCGACGACGTAGGTGCTGTATTTCCCCTCCGCTTTGCCGGGATACATTGTCGCATCGTTCGGGACAAACACCACATCCACGCCCTCCTTGCGGCAGAGGGCGAGATCACGCTTCAGATCGCGCGGGTAGCGGGACAAGTCCTCCGTGGGGGCAAACTGGGTGGGATTGACGTAGATGCTGACCACCACCTTGCCGGCCCGGCCCACGCGCCGCCGCGCCTCGCGCACGAGACTGAGATGCCCCGCGTGCAGATAACCCATCGTCGGCACGAAACCAATCCGTGCGCTGTCACGCCGCCAATCCTGGGCGAGGCGTTGCATGGCGGCAATGGAACGAAGGACGCGCATACGATGAAATAGCGGCGCGCCGGAGATCAGGCGAAATCGTAAACGAGCACTCGTTGACAGAGCCGTTTGAACACTTTCTCTACGAACTCCACATGCTGTGGATGCACCTGATACTCGTCCTGCGTTTTCTTGTCCGGGAAAACCAGATTCAGCGCCACCTGATAGCTTTGCTCCACCACGGGCCGGGGACTGCCCACCATTTTGCCGACATGAAAGTGCAGCACGCCGGGAATGTCCTTGAGATAATGATTGATCCCGGCGATGAGCTCCGCCGTCGCGTTGGGTTGCGCCGGGTCGGTCCAGAAAATGACCACGTGACTGAAACGGGAGGTCGTGGGTGATGTCGGGGATTCCATGATGGTGAACAAATCGATTCTCTACCGGCGCAATTCAACGCCAGCCCGGACCAAAGGTCAATCCGAACCCGGCCCCGACCCGGGTGCCGGGCGCGCGGCCACCGCTCCGTTGGGATGCGCCAACCGGGAAGTTCACCCTGAATTCGCCAGTTGCCACCGCGAAATACGCGAAACACGCGAACGGAGAAGGTATTGGCCGGCGTCCGCGCTTCTGATGTGTCGTGCGGTGAGATGGCGAAATTTGCGCTGGAGAGGCTGGCTGCGGTTGTCATATCGCGCGGGTGGAGCATCATCTCAAACGGCCGGGAACCCCCGGAGACAACGGGGAAGCAGGGACTTGTCACCCGCGGGAAAAATGCCCACGCGCGGAAACATGCCGGCCATTAGACTGCGCCGGGAAACGCGGCAAAAGCGGATTTGGGGAACGTGGATTTTCGGAACGCCTGCAGGTTTTGGGGAGTGCCGGCCAAAGAATGACCCGGTTTTGCTGCTCACCGGCGGAAATGATTTTGACGCCCGATCCGCGTCTTGCAAAGTTACCGTGCATGTCCGTTTTGTTCAGGCGATGCGTGTGCTCGCCGCGGTTGTTTTTGTGGGGGGCGATCTTGCTGGGGGCGGGCTGTGCCTACGTTCCACCGCCAGCCTCGCGCGCCCAGGTGAACGCCTTGCAGACTGCCTTGATTCGACTGGGGCCGGAGGTGGCTGCCGGGGAAGCGACACAGGTGGCCCGCGTGGCGTACGATTATCCGCGTGAACTGGCAATGCAGTACCGGCTGGTGCGGCCACCGTTGTGGCACAACTTGTTGATCAATCTCGGTCTGAAACAGCGCGGGTTATGTTATCAGTGGGCGGAAGACCTGGAGGCGAAGCTGCAAAGGATGGAATTACAAACCCTGGAACTGCACTGGGGCGTGGCGAATGCCGGAACGTTCCGGGAACACAACGTCGTGGTGCTCACCGCCGCGCAACAAGCCTTCACGACCGGGATTTTGCTGGACCCGTGGCGCCACAGCGGCGTCTTGTACTGGAGCGCGGTCGCCCGGGATAAATATCCCTGGCGCGAAGGGTTGTTGACGCCTCTCACCGGGGCAGCGGCCACCATGTCAACCGCGGTCGCCAGCCCCTGACCCGGCGCGCCGGAACGATCCAGACCGGCCGCCGGCCCACCCGGGGCCGGAGTCCCAGAAGGCCGTCGTCCCCCATGAACGCACGCGGGCCGGGCGCTCGACTCCGGCATGCGCAGCAGGCGCCCGGCGGGAAGGGGCGGGCGCATTTGAGGAGTCCGCGGGCCGGGTGGAAGCCCGCGCGTGGCGGCGTTGCGGGTCGGCCCATCCGCCAGAGTGGCGGAGGCCTGAGGCCGGCGGTTGCACTTGCAGTTGGCGGCTGATTTGTCATCGTATGACGTGAAATGAAACCGCGCTTCAGTTTTCGCTGCCTCGTTGTTTTAGGGATGCTTTTCGGAATGAGCCCGCTGGTGGCCGCCGGACGCCTGCCCCGCACGAATTTGCTGGTCTATCACAACCAGAACGGCGTGGTGCTCCCCGTCGAGTCGAAGCGCGATTGGGAGCAGCGCCGGGCGGAAATCTTGCGCGGCTTTGCGCTGGTGGCCGGGGAACTTCCGGATCGGCAGGCGCGGGATTGCGAGCTGGATGTGCAAACCACCGAGGTCAAGGATTGCGGCCGCTATGAGCGGCGGTTGATCAGCTACCAATCCGAGCCCGGTTCGCGGGTGCCCGCTTATTTGTGCCTGCCCAAACGCGCCCTGGCCGGCGGCAAAAATTTTCCCGCGGTGTTGTGTCTGCATCCGACGGACATGAAATACGGGCATCGCACGGTGGTGGAGCCGGTGCGCAAGGATTACCGGGCTTATGCCCATGATCTGGCCGCGCGCGGTTTTGTCACCCTGGCTCCGGCTTATCCGTTGATGGCGAATTATCAGCCGGATCTGGAACGGCTCGGTTGGAGCAGCGGCACCTTGAAGGCCGTTTGGGACAACCAGCGCGCGCTGGACCTGCTGGACGCCCTGCCGTTTGTGCGGCACAAAGGATATGGCGTCATTGGCCATTCGCTGGGCGGACACAACGCCATCTTCACCGCCGCCCATGATCCGCGCCTCCGGGTGGTGGTCTCCAGTTGCGGATTCGATGCGTTCCCCGATTACTATGGCGGTGAGACGCAACACTGGGCGCCCGGTCAGGGTTGGAGCCAGACCCGTTACATGCCGCGGCTGGCCGGCTACCGTGACCGTCTCACCGAGATCCCGTTTGACTTTCCCGAACTCCTCGGCGCGCTTGCCCCCCGCACGGTCTTCATCAGCGCTCCGCTGGACGATTCGAATTTTCGCGCGAGCAGTGTCGATGCTTGCGCCAACGCGGCGCGGCCCATTTTTCGATTGTATCGCGCCGCCGGCAATTTGCGGGTTGTTCATCCTCCTGGCGGGCATGACTTTCCTCTCGTCGCACGCGAACAAGCCTATCGCCTGCTGACCGAAAATTTGCGCTGAACCGTCGGCGCCCGATCATTGGCTGCGGGTGGGGCGGATCGCCGGGAGCGGGGCACAATCGTTCGGTTCGCGGGGTTCCGGAAAAGCACGCCAAGCCAGTTGGGGTGGCCACCCGGCGATCCGGGCGGCAGTCGCCCGGGCCGGCAAGATTGGCCCGCCCGATAACCCAAAACGGCTTCCGGGCCGGCTTGACAGGGCGGACTTGATTGTTACCCTGTCCCGCTCTTGGCCCGCCGGCGAAGCTGCGGATTGACAGGTGCGGCGATTCGGAAGCCGGAGACTTGATTTTATGAAACGCCAGTATCAACCGTCCAAAATCCGTCGCAAACGGCAGCACGGTTTCTTGAAACGCAATGCCTCCAAAAGTGGCCGGGCCACCCTGCGCAATCGCCGGCGCGTGGGCCGCAAGCGGCTGACTCCGGTTTGATGGCTTGATGGACGCTGCTCTCCCAATCCAACGGGGTTTGGGGCGTCGCTGTCGCATCAAATTGGGACGCGATTTCCAACGGGTGCGCCGGGACGGAGAGCGGGCGGTGAAAGGGTGCTTGATTGCCAACTGGACCAGACGAACCGCCGGGCAGCCTTCCCGTCTGGGGGTGGTGGTCAGCAAAAGGGTGGGCAACGCCGTGGTGCGCAATCGGGCCAAGCGGCTGCTGCGCGAATCCTTTCGGCAGCATCAGGATCAATTCAAACAACCGCTGGATCTGATTTTGGTGGCCCGCCCTTCCATCGCGCAGAAGGATTTTGCCGGTGTGGAATGCGATCTATTGCTCCTCCTGCGACAGACCGGACTGTTGAAATGAACCTGGCCCAACACATTTTGCTGCTTGGCGTCCGCGGGTATCGCGCCGTGTTTTCCCCGGCGTTGGGCGCGTTCTTTGGTCCGCTTGCCGGTTGTCGTTATTCGCCGACGTGCTCGGTTTATGCGCAGGAAGCCATTCGTCGTCACGGGGCCGTTCGTGGCGGCTGGCTGGCCATCCGCCGGCTTGCCCGTTGTCATCCGTGGGGTGGCTGCGGCTGCGACCCGGTGCCTGAGGCAGCCGAAGCCTCCGCCTCTCCACCTCCCGCATCCTCCCGCCCGCCGGTGAACTGTTTTCATGGATAAAAAGTCAATCGCCGTAATTGTCACCTGTGTCATCCTGATGTTTCTCTGGCAGGGGGTGCTGGTGCCGAAGTATTTCAGCGAGCAGCGACCGGTGCCCGCCGTGGATACAAATGCCGCCACGACCTCCGTGGCCGGCACCACGGCGGTGGCCACCGCCACGGGCGGCACGACCTCCGGTCCGGCCGCCCTGCCGGCGCGCGCGCTTTTGAGCACAAACGCGCCCGAGGAGCTGCTGGTGCTCACCAACGAGAACGCCCGGTACCTCTTCACCTCGCGCGGCGGCGGCATTAAGGAGATTGAACTGGTCCGGTTTCCGGAAACCATTGCCCGGCGGCGCAAAGAGCAGGCGAACATTCATCGGGTGGCCACGTTGAATGCGCACGCGGAATTTCCGGTGCTGACGATTCTGGGAGGGCCGGGCTTGATTGGCGACGGCGAGTTCCAGCTCACGCGCACGGCAACCGGCGTGCGCGCGGAAAAGGAACTGCCGGGCGGATTGCGACTGGTCAAGACTTTCGAGCCCAGCACCAATTATCTCGTGCGCGCCACGGTGCGCTGGGAAAATCCGACCCGCCACAGCGTCCCGCTGCCGGCGCAGGAGTGGGTGATCGGCACGGGCGCCCCCATGGGTGGCGATGATGACGGCAGCAACGTGGGGTTGATGTGGTTTGACGGGCGCAAGGCGCACGAAACCCTGACCGCCTATTTTGACAACCGCACGCTGGGCTGTTTTCCGGGCACGCCCCGTTCCGAATTCCACGCCGGTAACAGCAACGTGGTTTGGGCGGTGGCACACAATCAATTTTTTGGCGCGCTCGCCATGCCGGAAACCCCCGCGCAATCGGTCCACGCCCGGGTGCTCACCATGCCGCGTCCGGAGGAGGGCCGGTTCAGCGATCCGGACAAGCCGCTGCGCAAGGGGGTGGAAACCTCCCTGGTGTATGCGCCGGTGACCCTGGCTCCGGAGGGCGCGCAGGAGCAACACCTGGTCCTGTTCATCGGCCCCAAGGAGTACCGCACCCTGGCCACCATCGCCAACCAGTACCACAACGATGCGGACAAGGTGATGGCCTTTGGGTTCTTCGGATTTTTCTCGAAGGCGCTGTTGCTCATCATGAACTGGTTTCATCTGGCGCTCGGGATTCCTTACGGCTGGGCCATCATCGTGTTGACCATTTCCCTCAAGGTGGTGTTCTGGCCGTTGACCGGCGCCAGCACGCGCTCGGCGCAGAAGATGGCCGCGCACGCGCCCCAGTTGAAGGCGCTCAAGGAGAAATACAAGGATGATCCGGCCAAGTTCTCGCAGAAGCAGATGCAGTATTTCCGCGAGCACAAGATCAATCCGGTGGCGGGCTGCCTGCCGATGCTGGTGCAGTTGCCGGTCTTTTTCGGATTGTTCGTGATGTTGCGCACGGCGATTGAGCTGCGCGGGGCGGCGTTTCTTTGGGTGGCGGACCTCTCGCAAACCGACACGCTGTTCGTCATTCCCGGCATCACGTTTCTGCCGTTCATCAGCACGCACGAGGGCCTGCCGATCAATCCGCTGCCGCTGCTGTACATTGCTTCGGCCATCTGGCAAACGCATCTGACGCCCGTCTCGCCCGGCATGGACCCGGCCCAGCAAAAACTGATGCGCTGGATGCCGTTGATGTTCCTCCTGTTTCTCTACAACTACTCCTCCGGACTGGCGCTTTACATGACGATCAACAACCTGTTGACCATTCTGCAAACCTGGTTATTACGACGCCACGCGCCGGCCGCCGCGCCGCTCGCCGCCGCGCCGGCCACCGTGTCGGTATTGACACCGGCGTCGAAAAAGAAGAAATAGAGCCCACGTTTTGAGTTATGAGCGCACATCCCAAAGCCACTTTGGAAACGGTCCTGGAACTGCTCGGCTTTCCGGCGAGCGTGGAGGAGGTCCCGCAGGACAACGGCCTGGTCCTCGACGTAAAATCCGAGGAGGCCGGACGGTTGATCGGACGGCAGGGCCAAACCCTGGCGGATCTGCAATACATCGTGAACCGGCTGTTGTTTCAGCAGGACCAGAGCGCGCCCAAGGTGACCGTGGACGTGGGCGGCTACCGCGCCCAAGCACGCGAGGCCCTGGTGAAAAAAGCCCGGGAGGCCGCGGAAAGGGTGCGTCGCTGGGGGGACGTGGTGGAGCTGGAGCCCATGACGGCGTTTGACCGGCGCGTGGTTCACCAGACGTTGAAAGACGATCCGGACATCGAAACGCAAAGCGTGGAAGTGGAGGGCAGCGACAAAAAGGCGATGCTGCTCCGGTTAAAACGATGAACGGACGCGCCGCCCGGGGGGACGCACGGCCGCCCCGCTGTCGTGGCCGCGATTAAATCTTGCCATTTCTTCCGGGAATCTCCATGCTTGGCCTGTCTGTAGATGCTTTTAGCTTCCACGTCATGGTGAATCTTCAAGTGAACGTCGTTCAGTGATGATTTGAAACCCGGCAGTCGGGAACGGTCTTGGTAGAGCAGAGTTAGTCTTGGACGGTATCAACATCAATATGAACGCAAAACTGTTTGTCGGGAATCTTTCCTACAATACAACTGAAAACGCCCTGCACGACGCCTTCGCCGCCTTCGGCACCGTGGTCGAGGCCAATCTGATGGTGGATCGGATGACCGGTCGCCCGCGCGGATTTGGCTTTATCACCATGGGCAGTCCCGAGGAGGCGCAGAAAGCGATCGAAGCCATGCACGGACAGCAACTCGACGGCCGCGCCTTGACGGTCAACATCGCCCGCCCGCGCGAGGAACGCCCCGCCGGTGGTGGTCGCGGTCCACGCCGCTAGTGCCTGGCCGGACGATCGCGGCGGAACCGAAAACGGAGTGAGCCATCTGGAGCGGAGTCCGGCGCCCGGACTCCGCGACGATGTTTTGGCGGTCCCCGACGCCGGCAGATGATTTTGATGAAAGAACAACACATAGAAGTGGAAGGTAACATCCATACGGTGCTGCCCGGCACCATGTTCCGGGTGGAACTGGACAACAAACACCTCGTTTTGGCCACCATTTGCGGCAAGATGCGCAAACGCTTCGTCCGGTTGACGACCGGTGACCGCGTGAAGATGGAAATGTCCCCTTACGATTTGAACAAGGGACGCATCACTTGGCGATTGCGCTCCTGACCGCCGGAGTCCGCCGTCCAATCTCTTCAATTTGACTTGACCGGCTGTGCCGGCATCCTGTCCGCATGCCTCCCCGGCGCCTCGTCATCATCGGTGGCGGCGCGGCAGGTTTTTTTGCCGCCATTACCGCGGCGGAAACCCTCCCGACCGCCAGGGTGACGCTGCTGGAGCGGAGTCTCCAAGTGCTGGGCAAAGTCCGGATCTCGGGAGGCGGCCGCTGCAACGTGACTCATGCCTGCTTCGATCCACGTGAATTTGTCACGCACTATCCGCGGGGCGGCGCAGAGCTGATCGGGCCTTTGCATCGCTTCCAAGCGCGCGATACGGTGGCCTGGTTCGCGGCGCGCGGGGTGACCCTTAAAACCGAAGCCGACGGGAGAATGTTTCCCGTCAGCGACTCCTCCGCCACCATTGTGGATTGCCTGATGCAGGCCGCGCGCCGGGCCGGCGTCCAGGTGCGCACGGGCTGCGAAGTGCTGACGGCGCGGCGTGTCGGAGAGGTGTTTTCACTCGAATTGGCAACAACGGAGCGCATCGCAGCGGACGATTTGCTGTTGGCGACGGGCGGCTGTCGCGTTCCGTCCGGGGCGCAACTGGCCGCGGGTTTCGGGCATACCATCGTGCCGCCCGTGCCTTCCCTGTTCGCGTTTCATCTCGCCGCGCCCTGGCTGACGGAACTGGCGGGCACCAGTGTCGGCGCGGTGGAAATTCGCGTAGCAGCGGCCGGTTTATGTGAACGCGGGCCCCTGTTGGTGACGCATTGGGGCTTGAGCGGGCCGGCGGTGTTGCGGCTGTCCGCCCGGGGCGCGCGCCGGTTCCACGACTGGAAATATCAATTTCCGCTGTTGGTGAACTGGTGGCCCGCGTGCGATGCCGCACAGTTCGCGATTGAAATTCAATCACGTCGCCGGACCGACGGCGCCCGGCTCGTAAAAAATGTCCCACTGGGGAATCTGCCCGCGCGATTGTGGGAGACGCTCGTCCAGAAATCGGGGGTCGGGCCGGCGGTGCGTTGGTCGGCGTTGACCCGGACCCAGGCGGAGCAACTTCGGGGGCAGCTTGCCCGCACCGAATTGCCGGTTGTGGGGCAGAGCCTGAACCGGGAGGAGTTTGTAACTTGTGGCGGAGTGGAATTGAGCGAGGTGGATTTTGCCACGATGGAAAGCCGGCGCTGTCCACGCCTCCATTTCGCAGGGGAACTGTTGAACATTGACGGTCTGACGGGCGGCTTCAACTTTCAGGCGGCCTGGACGACCGGCTGGCTGGCGGGGCGGGCAATGGCGGCGCCGGAGGCGCGCCGCTGAGCCGGGTGAACGTCAGCGCCGCAGCCGGGTGGCCTGCTTTGGCGGGGCGGGCGGCGCCACCAGCTGACGGGCGGTCCGGACCACGTAATCCCAATCCATGGCCGGCCCCGGATCGGTTTTGTTGGTCTGAATGTGAAAATGGCCCAACACCCCCTGATAGTGCTCAAGTTGCTCGTCCGGCAGTTTGTGATTGATCAGCCGGCCTTCCGCGTCACGCGGATAATCGCATTTGATCAGGGGTAAAACAGTGGTCAGCGCCGCCGTGAGATGGGCGAGCGCCTGGTATTGTTCGGGCGTAAAATCGTATTGCACCAGGGTGCGCCCCTGCACGACGCCGGTGATGGGTTCGTTGTGCGCCGGATGGCCGATGAAGTTTTTCGTCCACACTCCCCCGTCGCCAAGACGGTCCGGCAGCTTGATGTAGGTGCGCCCGTGCGCGTCCCGGGCGTACCATTTTTCCAGCGGCGTTCCGGCCACTTTGGCGTAGGCCCCCATGTTGGCAATTTCAATGCCCACGGAGCGCGTGTTCGAGGTGGTGGCGTGCCAGGCGCGCTCCTTCACGTCCAGCGTTTGATAGATCGTGCCGTCAATGTCCAACATGAAATGCACGCTCAACCCCCGGTGATCGTGCAACACGTTGAAGCACGTCCGGCTTACACCGCAGACGTCATAGTGCAGAACAAACTGATCCACCACTTTTTGCAGGGTCGGCAAATCCCAGCCGCCATTGCGGACACGCTCGATTTCCTCGGGCGTCAGATTGCCGGTGCGCAAATTATAGCGATTGGGCGAGGAGGGACCATTGGTCAGCGCCGCGGTCGCCTCCCATCCGGCCTCGTTGAGCGGCGCAAAATGGCGTTCGACCCGGTAGGCGTCATATCCGCCCGGATCGGTCCAGAGCACGACGCGTGTGCCGGTATGCACATAGCGGCCGGCCACGACGATTTCATCGCCCGTGCGCGGCACGAACGATCCTACGCGAGGTGTGGAGGTGGCACAGCCAGTCAGCAGCAAGGCGGCCCCCAGAGGGAGACAGGCGAGTTTCCAATCCATGAACGGCTTCTTGTAGTCCGAAAGCCGTTGCAGCGTCAATGGAAAGTTTGCGCGTGGGGGCGCGCCCGTGGCATGCAGCGCGGGGTGTTAACTGGCCAGGGCGATGCGTCTCACCGCCTGCGCCGCCGCGGCAAAGCCAAAGGCGCCGGTGACAAAGCAGGCCGTGCCATACCCGCTGCGGCAGTCCAGACGCAGGCGTTCCCCCGGTTCGGGCCTGGTGCCAACGCCGCCATCCCGGGTGGGAAACACCTGCGGTTCGGGGGAATAAACGCAGTCCACCCCGAATGGTTGCCGGGGATCGCGAGGGAAGTTGTATTCCCCACGCAGGATTTTACGGACGTTCTGCAACAGCCCGTCGTGCGTCGTTTGCGCCAGATCCGCGATGCGCACCGCTGTCGGGTCGCGTCGGCCACCCGCGCCGCCGGTGGTGACGATGGGCAGATTTTTCCGCCGGCACAACGCAATCAGCAGCGCCTTCATTGTGGTTTGATCAATCGCGTCCACCACGAGGGAATAATCCGGCTCCAGCAAGCGCGCCGCAGTTTTGCCGGTGAACAGGACTTGTTCCGCCTGCACGATCAGGTCCGGGTTGACGAGACGGACCCGGTCGGCCATGGCCACCACCTTGGGTTGACCAAACGTGCCGGTCAGTGCGTGAAGTTGTCGGTTGACGTTGCTGATGCAAACGTCGTCCAGATCCACAAGGGTCAGCCGGCCGACACCGCTGCGCGCCAGGGCCTCGACCGCCCACGCGCCAACCCCGCCGATGCCGACGACGCAAACATGCGCCCGCCGCAGGCGCTCCTGTCCCAGACTGCCGTACAGTCGGAGGATCCCGCCAAAGCGGGCGTCATATTGTGTCACGGTGTTGGCCACAGTGCCGCGTCCCGGGTGGGTTGATAAGCAACCCTGACGGCCAGTTCAAGCGAATCCCTAATTTTGGTGATGCGGCGGAGGCGACAATTCGATACTATCAACCCGCATCGTTAACAAACAGCATTGAACATCAGGCGAAATTTCGCCGTCAGGAAAATGAATATGATTTGCAAAGTGGGTTGGTTGACAGGCGGCAAATTTACCGTCCGGCACTGGAATGTTGGGCGCCTGGCGTTGGTGTTGACCGGAATGACTCTGGCCGGCCTGGTTCCCTTGGGGTGCAGTTCGCGTTCGGAATATGCCGATGCAGCACAGCCCGTTCGCACCGCGCCGACACCAACCTCGACGCCGGAAGCCGCCCCCGCCGCCCCCACCACGCCCACCACGCCGGCGTCTGCATCAGCCGACGCGTCGGCTTTGCCCAATCAGATCGTTGAAGGCGAAATGGAGTTTTTGGTGAGCGGCGATTTCAACGGCGATGGTTTGTTGGACGTGGCGATTGTCTCGCGGACCTCGGGGCGGGTGCGTTTTGGTTATCGCGTCTCGGCGGAGTTTTTCAACTGGGCCGACTGGCGCGCGAGCGGCGCCCCGGGAGTCGCCGGGGTGAGCGTGGGCCGGCTGGTGGACGCCCGGCATGACTCATTGGCGCTGGTTTCGGCCGACGAGAACCGGATCACGGTGTTGGACGGGGCCAATCCCAATATTCCGACGGACCCCGTGGTGATTCCGTGCGAAGTTCAGGGCCCCAGCGTGGTGGCAGCGGTGGACATTGGGGGCGCCGGCAATACTCCGCTCCTGGACTTGTATGTGGGCAGCATTTATAACACCGACCCCGAGAACCGTTTGACCTTGTATCGGAACGCGGGCAACAAGTTCACCCAGATTTACAATGAACCCGCCAAGGGAACCGCCACCCGGAGCCGTCGGGTGACCTTGAAGACCAACGGTCCGGAGGCCGTGGCGAGCCTCGTGACCACGGAAGAGGGCAAGGTCTGGCGGGTGGAGAGCCTGGCTGGCGGCAAGCCGGAAACCCTGTTAATGGCTGCCGGAATTCCGGATGGAGAGAATTATTTCCTCGGCAATTTCCGGGGGCAATCCCCGAAGGAGGTGGTGTTTCACGAGGCCGGTGAAGCGAGCTTCTCCGTGGGTGCGCTGGCGGAAACCGGCGGTCAATGGCAGTTGGGCGAGCTGAAATCCGTGGCGTTGCGCGCCGGAGCGCGGAGTTTGACGGGAGGTGATCTGGCCGGTCAAAGCCGTCTGCTCGCCATCTTTGGGGATCAAGAACCGGCGGAACTGATGCAGTTTGATGGCGTCAATGCCCCGGTCACGGTGCAGAAGCTCGACGGCGCAACGAACGAATTTCTTTCCCTCGGCATCGTGCTTCCGGACGCCGTGGTGTTGTTTTCCGTCACCACCAATGACCGCCCGCGCGACGTGTCGTATTATCAAGTGCACCTCTTGAAGGAGGGGAAGCTGGCGGCGGGGGCGTTTGGAGCGCTGCCGACCCTGGACGACCGGGACGACAACACGATTCCGGAGATTTACAAGCGGATCGTGGCAACACAGCAGGAAAAAACCCAGGCGGACATGAAAGCCTATACCAACGTCATTCCCGGTACGCAAGTCACCTTTGCCATGACGCCGATTCCCGGTGGAGAATTTGTGATGGGCAGTCCGGATAATGAGGCCGGGCACAAGCCGGACGAAAGCCCGCAGCACAAGGTCAAAATTGAACCGTTCTGGATGGGCACCTACGAGGTGACCTGGGATGAATATCTGCTCTTTGTTTATCCCGATGACGAAAAGAAACTGCGTGAGACCTTTCCGACGGATCCCGAGATCAACGCGATTTCGGATGCGGTTTCGCACCCGTCCAAACCCTACATGGACATGAGTTTTGGCATGGGCAAGCGTGGGTTTCCCGCGATTGCCATGACCCAGCATGCGGCCAACAAGTTTTGCCACTGGCTTTCTGCCAAGACCGGCCAGTTTTATCGCCTGCCCACGGAAGCGGAATGGGAATACGCCTGTCGCGCCGGCACGACCACGGCGTACTCGTTCGGTGACGATCCCAACGACCTGCCGGAATACGCCTGGTTCTTCGACAACAGCAATTCCAAGTACCAACGCGTCGGGAAAAAGAAGCCCAACCCGTGGGGATTGTACGACATGCATGGCAACGTGGTGGAATGGGTGCTGGATCAGTACAACCCGGACTATTACAAGTCCCTGGGCCCGGCGGTGGTCACCGAGCCTTGGAACAAGGCCACCAAGCCTTATCCGCACTCCGTTCGCGGAGGATCGTGGGATGATGATGCGCCGGCATTGCGGAGCGCGGCCCGGCGTGGTTCGGAGCGCGCGTGGAAGATGACCGATCCGCAGCTGCCCAAGGGCATGTGGTGGTTTACCGATGTCTCTTTTGTGGGCTTCCGCATCGTGCGACCGCTGCAGATTCCGCCTCCGGAGCAAATGGCCAAATACTGGATCAGTGGCGTTGAGAAGGATTAATGCTTTAGCCCAAGATACTGCTGCAAGTTCAAACCAAAACATCAACAATCCACATGAACACAAACGAAACCAACATTACGCCGGTATCTCGTCGGCGATTCCTGAAAAACTCCGGTCTGGCGACGGCTTCCGCCGTGGCCGCCATGAGTTTTCCGAACATTCTGCACGCGCAGACCAAACCGGAATTCAAGGCGGTCATCGTGGGCCTGGGCGGTCGTGGAACAGGTGCGGGTGGAAACTTTCTCGAAGCCGCCAAAACCCTCGGTGTCAACGCCACCATCGTCGGTCTGGCCGATTTGTTTCCCGGACAGATTGGCGGGTGCCGCCAAACCCTGAGCAAGCTGGGCGTCGAGGTGCCCACCGCCAATTGTTTCTCAGGTTTCGACGCCTACCTCAAAGCGATCCACCTGCCGGGCGTCAACTACGTCATCCTCGCCACCCCGCCAGGCTTCCGGCCGGCGCACTTCACCGCCGCCATCGCCGCCGGCAAGCACGTCTTTACTGAAAAACCGGTCGCCGTGGACGGGCCCGGAGCGCGGATCATGTATGCCGCCGGCGAGGAAGCCAAAAAGAAAGGACTCAAAGTCGTCGCCGGAACGCAGCGCCGCCACCATTACGCGTACCAGGAAACCATCAAAAAAATCCAGGATGGCGCGATTGGTGATGTCACCGCCTTGCGGGTTTACTGGGTGAACGGAAATCCGATCTGGCATCGCGGAGTCCAGGGCGACACTGACTTGGAACGCCAGATTCACAACTGGTATCACTACATCTGGTTGTGCGCCGATCATATTGTCGAACAACACGTGCATAACATTGACGTGGGCAACTGGGTGATGGGCAACCAGCACCCGATCCGGGCCTGGGGCATGGGCGCCCGCCAGCAGCTCGGCGACAAGCCGGGCGAGATCTGGGACAATTTCGCAGTGGAATTTGAATATGAAAATGGTGTGCGCATGCACAGCTACTGCGGTCAGATCAAACGCGAATTTTCCGCGGTTCGGGAGGCCGTGGTCGGCTGCTCCGGTTGGGCGGATCCGGCGGGCAGCATCCGCCCCAATACCGGCAAGGCGTGGCGCTATGAAGGCAAACGCACCCCGGAATACATGCAGGAGCACGCCGATTTGATCCAGGCGATCATTTCCGATACCGAACTCAACGAAACCGAACGCGTCACCGACAGCACCCTGACCGCCATCATGGGCCGGGAGGCGGCGTACAGCGGTGCCGTGGTGGAGTGGGCAGACATGAAAGCCTCGACCTTCGCGTACGGACCGGAGATTCTTTACAAAGACGCCAGCAAGATGGAGTTTGGGCCGTTCCGGACGCTTAAACCCCCCATGCCGAGCGAACACGACATCTTCAGCAATCCGCCCCAGGTGCCGGTGGTTTGACCGTTTCCCCCGGGCGCGTGGCGGCGCCCGCAGCGCCGCCGCCTGTTCGCATGGCGCAATGGCTTGGATCCAGGTCATTGCGCCATTTTCATTGCAGCCGGCGTCGAAATGATCCGCGTTGCGGAGAATCCTCCTGACGATGGCGTCACCCTGCATCGTGGCTGGCGGTTTGGTCATCGAACAGTGAAGGATTCCGGGCCGTGGCAGGTGATCGTTGGCCGGGTTGGACGCCGTCAGTCACCAGCGGATGAATCGGGGAAACGTGGCGCTGGCGGTCAAGCAAGGGGTCATTCCCCTGGCCAATGCCAGGCAACTGCCGGGGGTGATTTGAGCCGCTGCCATGGCCGCCGCATGCTGATCCCTTTATCCCACCGCCGTCCAAATGGACCAGCGCCACCAATGAGTTTGCCCCGCCAGGTTGAGGTTGTCGGGCAACAATACTCCGTCCCGGAATGGGACAGTGTGTCTTGAAGTTGGGATGCTACGAGACGTGCAGCGGCAGGAGCAGGGCCAGAAGTACACCGAGTACCACGCTGACGGTTGTCAGAAGCAGCACTTTTTTCCAGGGAAAACTGAGCTTCTGGCTTGCGACGACCGGTTCAACCCGGATGGCTTCAGCAGCGATGACTGACATACGTAATCGAACAAAGCAAGGCAGGTGCCGTCGCCGCCGCCGCCACCTGCATCGGTGCCCGGGACGGCATGTTCCAACCGTCTGTGAATCGCAAATGGTGCGACATCATCGTGGGGACGGGGTGGCCGGGGAAGCGGCGGCGCCCCGGAGAGTGACCGCCAACGATGCGGAGGTCCGCATGAAAAGCGCTCCTGGGAGAACGACTGCGGCCGGTTGGCGGTGCGACCGGGCGGAGAGCGTTCGTTCATGACATCCCGTGTTTGAGAAAGAAAAATTGGGATTTAAGCTTGTCGGAAGCCCGCGTCTTGGAAAATGATTGCTCGCAATGAAGAACATCATGCTTCTGGCGGCGCCGTTGATGGGCGCAGTGGTTTTGACGGGGTGCAGTGCGACCGGCTCGCATGGGACCAATAACGTCCCACCGGCGGGTTTCACGGCGCTGTTCAATGGTCATGATCTGTCCGGCTGGTGGGGTGCGGCCACGGAAGACCCCCGCAAATATCTGGCGCTGTCCGAAGCGGATTTGAACCAGAAGAAGCGCGATAGCCTGGCCGACATTCAGAAACATTGGTCGGTGCAATCCGGCGAACTGGTTAATGACGGACAAGGTTTGTATCTAACCACGGACAAGAACTACCGGGATTTTGAGCTGCGCCTCGAGTACCGCACGGTGCCACGCGCCGACAGCGGGGTGTATCTGCGCGGTTGTCCGCAAGTGCAGATTTGGGACACCACCGAGCAGGACAAATTCAAGCTTGGAGCCGACAAAGGTTCGGGGGCGCTTTGGAACAACAGCCCCGGGGCCCCGGGCAAGGATCCGCTGGTCAAGGCGGACAAGCCGTTTGGTGAATGGAACTCGTTGCGCGTAATCATGTGCGGGGAACGCGTCTGGGTCTGGCTCAATGGCAAGCAGACCGTGGCCGGGGCGCGCATGGAGAATTATTACGATCGCCAGCTGCCCCTGCCGCCGGTCGGGCCCATTCAACTGCAAACCCACGGCGGCGAGATCCGCTGGCGCAATGTTTTCATTCGCGAGATCGGCAGTACGGAGGCCAATCAACGGTTGCGCGGCAAGGAGGCCGGCGGGTTCAAATCCGTGTTCAACGGCCGTAACTTTGCCGGTTGGGCCGGCCCGATTGACAATTACGAAATCATTGACGGAGCGATCAGTTGCAAGCCCAAACGGGGCGGCACGATCTACACCGACGCCAGCTACGGCGACTTTGCGGTGCGACTGGAATTCAAGCTGCCGCCCGGCGGCAACAACGGTCTGGCCATTCGCTACCCGGGCGCGGGCGACGCCGCTTACGTCGGGATGTGCGAATCGCAGGTGCTGGATGATCATTACGAGCAGGCCACCGGCAGCAGCATTGACCCGCGGCAGGCGCACGGCTCGGCTTACGGCATGGTGGCCGCGCAGCGCGGATATCAACATCCAGCCGGCGAATGGAATTACCAGGAAGTGACCGTCATTGGGCACACCATCAAAGTGGAATTGAACGGAACGGTGATTCTCAACGCGGACCTGTCCAAGGTGACGGAATTCATGGCCGGCCACCCGCATCCGGGGGTTAATCGTGTCTCCGGACATTTTGGTTTTGCCGGACACAACGACCCCGTCATGTTCCGCAACATCGCCATCAAACCGCTCAACTAGTGCCCGCGCTTATGCCCTCGTCGAATCACTTTTCCCGTCGTCAATTCCTGAAAGCGGTCGGGCTCACGACCGCCGCCGCTCCCTTCATCACCTCCCGGTTGTTCGCGCAGTCGGCGCCGCCGGTGCTGCGCCACGCCAGTTTCGGCGTCGGCGGCATGGGCTGGAGCGACCTCACCCAATTCAGTTCCCACCCGCAGTTTCAGCTGGTCGCCATGTGCGACGTGGACACGCACCGCAGCGAGGCCGCCCGCAAGAAGTTTCCGCAAGCGCGGTTCTACCAGGACTGGCGTGAGCTGCTGGACCGGGAAGCCGGCAACATTGACTCAGTCAATGTTGCGACGCCCGATCACATGCACGCGCCGATTGCGGTCAGCGCCATGCAGCTGGGCAAGCATGTTTATGGGCAGAAACCCCTGGCGCACGACCTGCATGAAGTCCGGCGCATGACGGAGATCGCCCGGGAGAAGCGCCTCATCACCCAGATGGGCATCCAAATTCATTCCGCCGCGGCTTATCGCGTGGCGGTGCGCATGTTGCAGGACGGCGCCATTGGCCAAATCAAGGAAGTACATTCCTGGTGCTTCAAGTCCTGGGGCGATACCGCGCCGCTTCCCCAGCGGCAGGACCCGGTGCCCGCCACGCTCAATTGGGATCTCTGGCTCGGGGTCTGCGCCCGACGCCCGTTCATTGGCGAGGGTTACTATCATCCGGAAAACTGGCGCAAACGCCTGGATTTCGGCACCGGGACGTTTGGCGACATGGGTTGCCACATTTTCGATCCCGTGTTCAAGGCGCTGGAGTTGACCGCCCCCACTTCCGTGCGCTCGGAGGGCGTGGCGCCGAACGAGTGGAACTGGGCACTCAACTCGACGATCCACTATCAATTCCCCGGCACGAAATACACCGCGGAGCGGGTCCTGCCCGTCACCTGGTATGACGGTGAAGCCAAACCGCCCGCGGAGATCATTGCTTTGTTGGAGGGCGACAAGCCGCCAATGACCGGCTCAATCTTTGTCGGCACGGCGGGCACGCTGCTGCTGCCACACGTCTCCAAGCCCGTCCTGTACCCGGACGCCAAATTCCAGAACTACGAATACCCCAACCTCAGTGAAGTGGATCACTGGGGATCCTTCATTGATGCCTGTCTGGGCAGGGGCCAGACCTCGGCGCACTTTGGTTACGCGGGCCCCCTGACCGAAGCCGTGTTGCTCGGCGGCGTGGCTTCGCGCTTTCCGCACACCACCCTGAAATGGAACACAGCGAAGTTGCGGTTTGATTCCCGCAAGGCGAATCGTTACGTGCGCCGCTCGTATCGTCGCGGCTGGCGCGTCAAAGGCTTGGGTTGAGTTCCTCATGGCTGTGAATGTCACCGCCCCCCGCGGCCGGGGCCAATGCCGTTCGGCGTCCCAACGCCGGGCCGGGGTTGCCCGCCTTTGGCGGCGGTGCGGCGCGATCTGAGCGCACCCGGGTTTATGCTGCGAAGACTGTTTACTGCTGTGTGCGTGGGCATCGCCTGCTTGGCCGGCGGGTGTGCGGCGAGAAAGACGGATGCGTCAACGCCCGCCATCCAACATGTCAAGGCGGATGCGGCGGCGCGGTTGATCGCCACACAGCAGGTCACCGTGCTGGACATCCGCACCCCGAAGGAGTTTGCCGCCAAGCACATCGCCGGCGCGATCAATATTGATTTTTCCGCCCGCGACTTTGCCGCGCGGCTGGATCAGCTCGATCGCCACCAAACCTACCTGTTGCATTGCGCCAGCGGCAATCGGTCGCGTCGCGCGCTCCCCACATTTGAGCAGCTCGGTTTCAAGCGGGTGGTTCATCTTGATGGCGGCATCTTGGGCTGGGAGGCTCAGGGGCATCCGGTGACCAATTAGCCATCGCGGAGCGGGCGTCACCGGGACGGAGACGCGGCCCGGTCGCGGCGGCGGAGTGGCGCGGCCGGCTTTCCGAATTGCCTTCGTGCCGGCTCAACACCTAACCTCGCCGCATGTCGTTGCGAGCAGGGCCTGCGAATCCTCCCGGGCTGCGGAAGAGTGGCGTGGCGTACTGCGTCCTCACCGGCCTTTTGCTGGCGCTGGCGCTACCGGCCGCCGAACCGGCGCGGGAGCTGATCCGCGATCCTCATTTTCAGAACGGATTTATTCTGCTGAAGCCACAGCCCGGTCGGCGGGTGGTTTACGGGGAGCTCACCGTTGCGGGCGCTGCGGCGCCACCCGTTTGGGACCTGTGCCAATGGTCGAGCAAGTTTCCGCTGTCGCCGGGCACAGCCGGCTCCGCATCTGAGGGCCGGTTTTGTTTCACCAATTCAGCCAAGCGGGTCTGCCGGGGAGCAGCCGGGGGCGGCGGTGCGGAACTGGCGCTCGGGGTGGATGCCGGAGTGGAATACGGCGATCACGCACGCGCATCCGTGAATGATCCCTGGGTTCATCTGCTCGTGCAACAGGACCTTGAGTCGCCTCCGGCGCTGACGGACTTGTCCGCCTGCACCTTTCATGTGGAAGCGCGGCTGGCGCATTCCCGGCTCGTTCGCCGGCAGGATTACGATCCAGGGCTTCACGCGGCGCAGTACGTCATTTACCTGACCGTGGCCAACCGGAACGCCGCGTCGCCCGGTTTTGGCCAGTATTACTGGTTTGGCATTCCGCTTTACGACAACCGGGAGCGCATCGTCCCCATGTACCAGGCGCAGGACTTTGGCGACACGAAAATGTTCATCAACACCGTCAGTTCGGCAGTGTTCACGCAGGAAAGCACCCACGACGGTCAGTGGGTGACGTATGACCGCGACTTGTTGCCGTTGCTGCGTGCGGGTCTGGCGGCCGGCTGGCAGCGTGGTTACATGGCGGGCTCGCACCATGAAGCCGATTACCGGATTACGGCCATCGTCATCGGCTGGGAAGTCCCCGGTGTTTTTGATGTGGAACTGCAAATCCGCAGGCTGAGTCTCCGGGCGGCGATGACTGCAGCCACACCGTCGGAACATGTTCATAAATGACGCAGCGTGTTTGCGACAAGGTGGGATAAGCCCCGGGACATGAACGACCTCCCCGTTGCCATTCGCAAGCGCGTCATTTAACCCTACGACCAGGACAAGGAACTCAGCCGGGATTGCGGCCGGCTCCGGCTGCTGCTTCGCGGCCGTGCGACGGATACGCCGCACCCTGAATCGCCAGACCTATCGGTGCGAAGGCCGGACGTTCCTGACCGACTCCCGCGAAGCACGTCTGCTCCGACTGCTGGAGTGGGGGCGGGGTGCCGTGCTGACGGAACCGGGTGGGTCATTCAAACAGCCCATATCCACCGTGGACTTGTGGCACTCCCGGCCGGCGTGGGGCTGTAAAAACGTGGCATGTCAGCGAGCGGGCGCAACCCGACGTCGCGAAGCAAAAAGCTGTGGTCGCAGCGTCTGGCGGGCGTGTCCCCCAATCAACCGGAGTGCGTGGATGCAGGTGGGCCATTACGCCACTACTCCGGCGTGAGGGCTGCAGCTCCATCGGTCAGCGGCTGGTTTCTTCCATCCCGCATGGACCTTGCCAGATCACGACGATGATTGCCGCCGGTGGCTATGTCCCGCAGCGGTTCAATCCACTTTGCTGACCTTGCGCCGCTCAAGTCCGGCAGCCTGCTAGGGAGGCGGCAGTTCGCTGGTAAAGCGGTAATTCCCGGAACCCGCTTCGAAAACTGCGACGCCGTTTTCCGCGCGCAGGAAGGCAAGTCCCTGCACGGAGTTTGCAGGCTTGCCGCTTTCCTGCACGGCGTGAGCGTCCCTGGCAGGCACGAACACCGTGGCCCGGGTGTTCGGCGGAATGATTACGTCCCATTGCAGCTGCGGGCCGGTGCGTCGCCACGCGCTGGCGATCCGGCCGTAGGGCGAGTCATGATGCGCTCGCACCCAGGTCAGGTCCCCCACGATTTCCGGTCGCAGAATGAAGCGCCGGAAGCCCGGCGCCGCCGGCTCGGGCCGGATGCCGGCCAGGCCGGCATAAAACCATTCCTCGGCGTGACCCAGCATGCAGTGATTCTGCGAGGACCGCGGGTCCGCATTCCACGCTTCCGTCAACGTGGTCGCTCCTTTGCGGAGCTGGTCCGCGTAGCCCGGACCGTTCGTTTGCGTGACCAGGTCGTAAAGCACGCCGCTGCACCCTGCTTCCGTCAAGGCGCGCACCACATACGCAAAACCAACATCGCCCGCGGTGACACGGTGGCCGGGGGCGCGGATGGCATGGACAAGGGCGGTCAGCACGCTGGCGCGGTGCGCAGGTTCAACCAATCCCAACACCAGTGGCATGGCCTGTGCCGTTTGACTGCCGCGATCATAGCTGCCCGTCTCGGGATGAAAGAAGCGCGCATTGAACGCCTGGCGGACTTCCTCCGCCTGCCGGGCATAATGCGCGGCGGTTTCGGCGTCGCCCCGCTGGCGCGCGGCGTCGGCCACGATGCGTAAATCACCATAATAGATCGCCGTCGCCGTCAGCCCGGGCGAGGTCAGTTGCGCCGGTCCGGGATCCCCCGGACCGATGTCGTACCAGTCCCCCAGGCCGTGTGTAACGAGGTGCCGGGTCGCCCGGCTGGCGAGGTAATCCGCGTAACGTTGGATGCTCACAAAGTGGCGTTGCAGCAGACTGGCGTCGCCGTAAAATTCCTGCACCTGCCATGGATTGAACGCCACGGCACTGCCCCACTCCGGCGAATCCCGGAAGCCCCCGGCAAACACGGTATATTCCGGAGCAATGTCCGGCACCAGGCCGTTCGCGAGCTGCGACTCGTTCATGTCCCGCGAAACCTTGGCGTAAAAGTTCGGCAGGGCGAAATTGAACATCAACCCCCGGCCGAGCAGATGCGAGACCTCCAGCCACCCGAGCTTTTCCCGGTGCGGACAATCGGTCAGCACGCTTTGCAAATTGCAGCGGATCGCGGCGAGGATCAGCTGGTGAATCCGGTTGAGGAGCGGGTTGGAACATTCAAATTCACCCACCTTTCGCGCCGACTGGTGCAACCATTGTCCGCTCAGCTCGAGCCCGGGCGCCGGGCCCAGATGGCCGGCGACGAGGGCGGGTGCCGCACCGGTCACCTGCAGGTAACGAAATCCGTAATAGGAAAACCGCGGCGCCCAGGTTTCCACTCCCTCACCGCGCAGAGTGTATGCCCACCAAACCGGCCCTCCAGAGCTGCGCTGCGACACGCACCCCGTCGCGTCCAACAGTTCGCCTGGGATCAGCTTCACCGTCGTTCCCGCCGCGCCTCGGACCTGCAGTTTCGGCCAGCCGGAAAAGTTCTGACCCAGGTCATAAACATAAACGCCAGGTTGGGGCATGGTGATTTTGACCGTGGGCAGTTCCTGCATGATTTTGACGGGCGGCGCCGTTTGCGCGCGCAACGTGCCGCCCGGTCCGCTGACGACCTCGGCCGTGCGCCAGTGGGCGTCCTCAAAATGGGGCCGGTCCCAACCGGGGAGTTCGCGGCGCGCATCATAATCTTCCCCGCCATAAACGCAGGAAAACGTGATGGGCCCGGTGGCGCTCCTCCATTGCTCATCCGTGCCGATGACCGTGGTGCTGCCGTCAGGGTGCTCGATGTGCAGTTGCAGGATCAACTTGGGTGGGCCGAAGGATCCCGTGAATTTCACGTAACGCCCGCCGGGAACGTGGTACATGCCATGGCCGAGCATGACTCCTACAGCGTTGCGGCCGGACTGCAATTGTTGAGTCACGTCGTAGGTGCTGTAGAGGCAGGTGTCGCGGTAATCCGTCCAGCCGGGGTCCAGAACCCGGTCGCCAACCCGGGCGCCGTTCAGTCGCAGCTCGTAATGGCCCAGACCGCAAATGAAAGCGGTCGCGCGACGGACGGGTTGGGTGAGTTCAAATTCGCGGCGCAGCACCGGCGGCGGCGCAAGCGGCGCGCGAATGTCGCCCCATGGCTGCATGCCATGCTTGCCCAGTTTGCGCACCCCAGACCACTCCGCGCCACCCTCCCCCGCGGTCTGCCAGCCCGGTTGCACCTGCTCGCTTGACTGCCACGATTCATCCACCGGCACGATGACGCCGTCGCCCGCATACGACTGCAGCTCGAGCTTCCCGATCAATCCCGCTTCGTTGGGCAGGGAGCCGGCGTTGACCACCTCGACGGCCAGCACATTTTCACCCGCGACCAGGAGCGAATCAATCCTTGCGGCGTGGGTCAACTCCCACTGGTCGCCGCGCAGTGCCTCCCGTCCATTGACCCACAGGGTGAAGCCGTTGTCCGCCGTCATCAGCACGCGTGCCTGGACCAGGTTTGTCGTCGTGGCCAGTTGAAAGCGTTTGCGAAAATAACGCCGGCCCGGCGGATAACGGCCGGCGGAGGAAGGTTCGCGGGTCCAAATCCAGGCACAATCCCGCAACGGCGGGGCTTCGTCCGCCGCGCCGATCCAGCGCGCCGGCCACCAGTCGGCCGGGCGCAACAATCCCATGCTCCATGTGGCCGGCGCACTCCAGGTGGATTCTCGATCCCGTTCATCCCAGACCCGCACCTGCCAATAGCCCGTCTGGCGCGCGAGGAGCGGTTTGCCCGCATACTCCACGAGGACGCTTTGCTCCGATGGCACCTTGCCGCTATCCCACAGATCAGCCTGGCCGGATCGCAACAGCGTTTCGTGGGAAGCCGCCCGCACCTGATAAGCGGTCTGGCGCGTGGCGCGCGCACCGGGCTGCAAGTTCTGGAGCGTCCAACTGAACCGTGGATGGACCGTGTCCAGACCCTGCGGGTTGACCTGGTGCTCGCAAGACAATTCGCCCGGTTGCAAAGTGCCAAGGGCGAAGCTGGCGTGCAGGGTCAGAACCCAGACGGTGATTGTGCCAAGTATGCGTTTGCGTTGCTGCATCACGTTCTCCCGTGAGTGAACGGACTTCTTCCAGGTTGGCCATCCCCTGGCTTCCGTGTTGCCGCGGGGGGCCCCGGCCGCGTCCACCGCCCGGGACGGAGGCACGGCGGCCGCGGGATTTCCGGAGGCATGAGGGTTGGGAATGGGATCCGGTAGGTGCGGTTAATTCAAATTCCGGTAGTATAGATCCTTCGCCTCGATCTTCATGCCGGGATTGTGGCCTTGAATCGCGAAGTGGCCGGTCTTGTATTCGGAATCATCGTAGGTCATCACCAGTTGATCGTTGATCCAGAATTGAATGTAGCTGCCGACGGCGCGAATGCGGTAGTCGAACCATTCGCCGTCCTTGGTAAGGAGCGCGGCGGCTTTGCCGGTGGGCTTGCCCGGTTTCCACAGCCAGCCGGTGTAGGCGTCCTGACTGTTGCAAATTTGCGCCTCGTAGCCGCGTGGGAAGCCGTCGGGATTGTCCGCCGGCGGATGGGCGCGGAAATAAAGTCCGCTGTTGGCCTTGGCGCCATCTTCCGTGATACGGAACTTGCCCTTGAACTCGAAGTCGGTGGCGGTGGCGTCGGTATAGATGTGGCCCATTCCGCCAGCACCGACGAGCACGCCGTTCTGCACGGACCAGGTGGCTTTGCCGCGAACCGTCCAACCGGTGAGGTTCTTGCCGTTGAACAGGGAGATCCAGCCGGATTGGTTTCGTTGCTGGGTACAACAACCGGCCACCAATAGCGCCACCCCGAGGAAGATAAAATTTTTCATGTGATCAGATTTGTCACGAACCACTCTATCGTTCGCGCACGGAATGAAAAGACTGAATCACGCGGCTGGACTTGCCGCCGCCAATCTTGGTTGAATGACCGCATGAGAAGCCAGCACTTTACTTTCCCGCGTGTGGTGGCGCTTGGCGCACTGCTGCTGATCGGGTCACTGCCGACGCCGGCTGCGGAATCGTCCGTGATCTTTGAATCCAACGTCATGGTGACAATGCGCGACGGGACCAAGCTGGCGGCCAACGTGTGGCGGCCGCCGGCCGCCGGCCGCTATCCGGTGGTGTTGCTGCGTTCGCCCTACGGCAAGATGGGTGAGAACTGGGACGAGGCCCGGCGATACGCCGAGGCGGGGTACGTCATGGTGACACAGGATTGCCGGGGTCGCGGGCAATCGGAAGGCGTCTGGGATCCATTTGCTTATGATGTGGAGGACGGTTTCGACACGCAGGAATGGGTGGGCCAACAGCCCTGGTGCAATGGGACGATTGGCACCGCGGGAGGCTCCTATGTGGGTTGGACGCAATGGGCGCCCGCCGCCAACGCCAGCAAATACCTCAAGGCCATGGTGCCGGTGGTGCCGTTCGACAACGCCTACGACATCGCTTACACGGGCGGCGCGTTTCAACTGGCCTTGCTGATGGGGTGGGGGACGGCCGTCAGCGGCGTGGCGGTCAGCCCCGAGAAATTGCCCGAGGTCTTCCGCCATCTTCCGCTCAACACATTCGGCAACCAGTTCGACAAGCCGGTCGCGTATCTCAACGACTGGGTGGCGCATCCGACTTACGACAATTACTGGCGGCCGCGCAGTATTCAACACCGTTACGCCGACGTAACCGTGCCCATCCTGAACATCGGCGGCTGGTATGACATCTTTTCCAAGGCCACCCTCGAAATGTCCGCCCGGGTGCATGCCAGCTCGCGCCATCGGGAGGTGCGGCGAAATCAGGTTGTGGTCATGGGACCGTGGGCACACGGTGTCGGCGGGCGCAAGACGGGCGAACTGGATTTTGGCGAGAACGCGAAGTTCAGCGTTTCCGAGTGGCAATTCAAATGGTTCGAGTATTGGCTCAAGGGCAAGGAGACGGGCGTCCAGGACTGGCCGGCGTGCTATCTGTTCGTGATGGGCGAAAACCGCTGGCGCGCCGAAAACGAATGGCCTCTCAAGCGCACGCGATACACCTCCTACTATTTGCACAGTGGCGGCAAGGCCAATTCACTGAACGGCGATGGTTCGCTGGATACCACCGCGCCCCAGGCCGAGAAAGCGGATGCGTTCACCTACGACGGGGATAATCCCGTACCCACGACCGGCGGTAACAATCTCGTCGGCGCGCCGGCCGGGCCGTTTGACCAAACTCAAGTAGAGCAGCGTGACGATGTGCTGGTCTATTCCACCGCGCCGCTGGAGCAGGACGTGGAAGTCACCGGGCCGGTGAAACTGATCCTGCACGCCGCGTCGAGCGCGTCTGACACGGACTTCACTGCGAAGCTCGTGGACGTGCATCCCGACGGCAAGGCTTACAACCTGTGCGACGGCATCATCCGCGCGCGGTATCGCAACGGGATGGAGCAACCGGAGTTGCTGACACCGGGCAAGGCGGAGCGCTTCGAGATTGATCTCTGGGTGACGAGCAATCTGTTCAAGCGCGGTCATCGCATCCGCCTGGAAGTGGCCAGCAGCAATTTCCCGAGGTTCGACCGCAATCCCAACAGCGGAAAACCCTTTGGCACGGACACGGAACTGCTTTCGGCGAAGCAAACGGTTTTTCACGATGCGGAACACCCGTCGCAGTTGGTGCTGCCAATCATTCCGCGCTGAAGCGGGCGGGCATTGATGCAAACTGAGCCATGAAATTCAGGTTCTGCGGACAAGGTCCCCGGCGTTTCGCCCGGAGTGTTTGCGTGGGCTGCGGAATCCTCCTCCACGTGGTTGCAGTTGTGGCCGCCGACAGTTCAGCGCTTCAGGGTGGAGTGGCCAAAGTGGATTTGACTCCGCCGCCGGAAATGAAAGTCGCGCTGGGCGGTTACGGCGAGCGCATGAGCAAACCCGCGGTCGGCGTGCATGACCGGGTCTGGGCCAAGGCGCTGGTCCTCGCGAAGGGCGACCGGAAATTTGCGCTGGTCACCGCCGACGTGCTGGGGTTCCCGCCGCGATTCAAGGACGCCGTGATGGCACGTCTCGCCGGCGAGGGTTGGCGCGCCGATCAAGTCATGCTGCTCGCGAGCCACACGCACACCAGTTTTGACCTGATGGCGCTGCATCCGGGCAACAAGTTCAACATTCCGCAGATTGGCATTTTTCAGAAGGAATTGTTCGAGCGGGTGGCAGACGCGCTGGCCGGGGTGATTCGGGAGGCGAATCAGAAACTGACCCCGGTGGTGGCCGGCTCCACCACCGTAAGCGTGACGGATCGAAACCGAAATCGGCGAGCGGGGCTGACCGCGCACGACACCGATCTAACGGTGACTCGCGTGGACACCCGCGCCGGTCAGCCGCTGGCGGTGCTGGTCAATTGGACGGCGCATCCCACGTTCATGGATGCGCAGGACATGCTGTTTTCCGGCGATTGGCCCGGACATCTGCAACGCACCGTCGAGGCGTTGGTCGGGCCGGGCGTGGTGACGATGTTTTACAACGGGGCCGAGGGCGATCAATCACCGACGCCGCCGGTCGGGACGGACAGCCATTGGGAGCGCGCCGAGCGTTACGGGCGGGACATGGGAATCCGGGCGTGGCGGGTTTGGGAAAAGATCAAACCGCATCCGGTGGAGGAATTTTCCTGGCATACCGAAACCATTGCGCTGCCCAAGATTGCCTGGCATCCGGATTTCATGAAAACCGGCGGTGCCGAGTACGGCTTGAACGAATCCATGATTGGCGGCTTGCTCGGGGCGCTGCAACCGACTCAGACCCACAGCACGGCTTTTCGTTTAGGTGATCTGGTCATTCTCGGTGTGCCGGGCGAGATGGCGGCGGAGTTGGGCATGACCCTCAAGCAGCAGGCGCGTGAACTCACCGGAGCCAAGTGTGTGACCATCGGCGGTCTGGCCGATGAATGGGTGAGTTATATCCTGCCGGCTGCGGAATGGCGCAAAGGCGGCTACGAAGCGAGCGTCAGCTTTTACGGCGAAACCCTGGGAGACACGATCATGGCCGGCGTGCTGCGGGCGGCAAAGGGATTGAAATGAGGCCCGGTGGCGATGACGACTATTTCCCCGCACCCGCCTTTTGCTCGGCGCGTTGCAAATCGCGAATCGGCCGGTAACCCATCAAAATGATGTTCTCTTCCTTGAGGAGGCGTTTCATGTCCTCGTCGTTCGTGAAGACTTCGTATTCCTGCGCCCGCGTGGACCAGGATCCTGTGGCGGCCTTGAGTTCGTCCGTCGGCAGCCCGGCATGGATGTAAAGTTCGGTCACGCCGCGCTTCAGATTTTTCACAATGCGCAACCAGAACTCCTTCACCCCGTTCTTCTCGTCCTTCAATTCGTCATACACGAAGTAGTCCGGGAAGAGAATCCCCTGCGCCGCGACCCGCTGGCGCAAGTCCGGCTGGCCGAAGCGTGCCAGCGTTTCCTGGGACGCCATCCGCAACGGCAGATTGAACTCCCGCGCCAACTGCACATAGACCTTGATGTAATCGGGGTTGAGCTGGAGCGTGCCCATGTGCGAATCGAGATGAGTGACGTCAATGCCCGCGGCGAGCGCCTTCTTGATTTGTGCGCGACCCTCGATCAGGGCCTCTTCCGGTTTGGCGTGTTTGTAAACGTCCTCCACCTCGCGCCACAAATAACCGTCCGGATCGAGCAGGCCCGGCACCAGACTGCGATCCGCCACCGGCCCCCAGCGATACGTCACCCATTCGGACGTGTGACACAGATGAACGCCAAATCCCTTGTCCGGATGTTGGCGCGCGTAGGCCGCGATCTCGGGAAACCACGGGCAGGGCACCATGATGGTCGCGGAACGCATCGCGCCCCGCTCCAGGCAGTCAATCGTTGCCCGGTTCGCGGCGTGGCACATGCCGGTATCGTCGCCGTTGACGATGAGAATTCTGTCCGTGGCCTTGTAACCGAGTCGCTCTGCCAGCGAACGATTCTCCGCGCCGAACCCGGTCGTGGTAACCAGGCCAATGCTGAGAGCGGGGATGAGAGTGCGTTTCATGAAATATACGAGAAACGCGGTATGGTTCATTGGCGAAATCATTTCTCCCAAGCCAGAATCGGTCGTGCCGGTCCGTTGTAGGGCAACGCGCCCGACGACTTGGTGGCACGCGGACTGACGTTGATCAATTTTGGGTCTGTGGTTTTGGGTGCCGCAATGAAACCGTAATAGCGGCCCATCCAATAGTCCTCCAGCCAGCCAATCGGTGGCGTCATTGCGTGGCCGTTATCGCCGCCGTCGTATTGAATCGCCGAGCGGCTGCCGAAATCCGGACCAATTTCACGCGGAGAAATGGCGCGGGTGCCGCCCATGTACGGCACGTAACCCGGACGCGGCGCCAGATCACTGCGATGCGAGTTGTGGTAGGTGTAATTTACCGGGTCCAGCGACCATTCGCGCAAATGTTGTACGGCCTGCGGCACTTCACAGTCATTTCCTGTCAAACTGCCATAGATGAAGTTGAAGAACGGCACCTGTTGCATGCGCATGACCTCCCAATGACGTTCGAGGCTGCGCAGGTAAAGCGAGCGCAAGTCCGGATCACGCGCATAACGGATCAACGGATGATAGCAATGGAACGCCAGCTCATCGTCCCACGGCACGATGGCGTCTGGCGGGAAGGTCAATTTCTGCCGGACGGTGTAATTCTGATAACCCCATTTCAACAGTTGTTCGAGTCCGGCCTCGTATTTGGGGTCCCCGGTCAACGCGAATGCGGTTTGCACATAGGTCTGCGCTTCCATGCCGTTCAACCCGCGTGACTCGTAACCGTAAGGGCGCAGCAGATACCCGGGATCCCAACGCCCCCAGCGGGTCGGCTGGCCGTCCAGATCGCGCAACACCCAGCCGTTGTCCATGATGTGCGAAGTGATGTCGGCCAGATGCTGCGCGGCGCGCGCCTTCTCCGGACCCTTGGCGGCCAGATCGTGGAAGAGGGAAATGGCGTAATAGTGCGCGTTGACTTCGTCACTGGAGGTGTCCCCCTTCCAAAGCCACCGACCGTCCGGAGTGGGGTACCATTTCGCGGGCAGACCCCCCGAACCTTGTGTGGCGCGCGGGCCCGCGTCCCCCTGGACCGACCAGACCGCGCGGGCGAAGAACCCGGGGTGGGCGGTGATTTCCCCCAGCCAGATCAGCGCCTTGAAAGTTTCCAGCGCCTCGGCGCGTGCTTGCGCATCACCGGTGGCGGCAAACTTGAACGTCATCGCGGCAAGATATTGCGCGCTGTTGCCGCCGTCGTTGTCGCTGATTTCGCGCAACCAGCCGTTGGCTTCGCCGGACCAATGGAGCTTGTGGACGAAGCCCAGTCGCTGATAGCCGCCCGCAGCCATCTCACGTTCGAAGTAGGCCGCCTTTTTGGCCAGGGTGTATGGCTCGTACTGAATGATTCCCAGACCGCCATCCGTAGCGATGTAAACGGTGTGATCATTCACCGCGATGTCGTAAACGTAATCACCCGGCAACCAGCGTTGCACCCCAAAGTAGTGAAACTCGCCACCAGTCTGCCGAATGACACCCCGGCTCGTCCCAATCCACAGGTCATCGCCAAATCCACGCGCCAGACAGGTGGTGTCCTCGAAGGGCAATCCGTCCGCGCCGCGCAGGGTGGTCAACGCCATGCCGCGCAACACCGCCACGCCCCGGTCGGTCGCGATGCAGAGCCGGCTGCCCAGCGCCAGCAGATCGCGCGTCACCCGCGACGGCATCATTCCCCAATCCACCGGGTCTTCGACGAAGGTTCGACCTTGAAACAACGCCAGGCGGCCCTGCCGCAGCAGATACAGCGTGCCACTGTACGAGGCGATGCGCTCCACCGGGCCAATGTCCACGGGGTGACTGAGGATCTGGGTGCCATCTTCCATGATCATCGTGGTGTCCGTCTGCAAGTAACCGTTGGTCGGACGAAGATTGACGAATGTGCCGCCTTCAAACCGATAGACGTCGCTGCGCGTGGCGGCGTGAACCCGGCCGAGGTGCAGACAAAAATCGTTGAATGACTGCTCACCCACGCGCGACCATTGCCCGCGGGCGAAGCGATGCGTCCCCTGCCCGCCCGTAGTCCAAAGCGCCCCGTCGAGTGACCGCATCCGCTTCACGTCGGCCGGCGCCCCGACGCTCTCCTGCAACGCGCCGTCCCGCAGCGATTTCATCACCCCGCCGACCACCACGAAAACCGTGTTGTCATGCACCGCAATGCTCGTGGCCGGTTTCTCTGTGGAAATTTTTTGCCCGATCTCTTGCAGATAAACTTCATCCTCCACCGGCGTCCACAAATGCGCCGGGCTGGCCGCTCCACTTTGCGCCGGGCTGGCGAGTGGATGGGTCAGCGCCCCGAGGGTCAGCCCCAATGCAATCCCGGACGACGCCAGGAAAAACCTGCGACCAATTTGACGGGCACGTTCCAACACGCGCGTACTGCGGGTCACAAAGCGATTTATGGTTTGTCCAACCACTGGAATAGGACTCATTGCGCACAGCATGTTCAGCCGTCCGCCACGGGTAAAGCCGAAAGCCATCGGACGCGGACGCCGCGCCGGACAGGTCGCCCGAATTTTTTCTGGTGAGGCGGCCGGGTAAATCGGATAGTTCCGGTCGTGCGCTTGGGCATTTTGAACCAAACCGGACGGCGGCGGTGTTGGGTGAATTATTTTGACGGCTTCGGACGCGTGGTGTTCCTTTCCGCACTCGGCATGGGAACGATCGCGAGCCCTGCGCTGGAGTTGAAATTGGCGCAGGTGGTTGCCCCGCCCAGTCTTTCCGGCCCTGAGCACAAGGCCATCACGATGCTCGTGGAGGAAGTGGAGAAGCGCACGCTGATTCGCTGGCCGGTGCTGAATTCCTGGCCGGCCTCGAATGTCACCACCATCGTCGTCGGCAACCGGCCCGCGCTCGAGGCCTTCCTCGGATCGCACGCCGCCGGGCTGAACGTCGTCGCTCCCTCAAGCGCGCCGGAAGGCTATCAACTCGTCCTGTCGCGCACCGCGGACCAGTCCACCGTGCTGGTCATCGGGAACGACGCGCGCGGTGTGTTGTTCGGCGTGGGCCGGCTGCTGCGGGAGCTCCGGATGCAGCGGGGCAACGTCAGCCTGTCGGGCGCGTTGGCGATTTCCTCCGCGCCCAAGTATCCGCTGCGCGGGCATCAAGTCGGTTACCGGCCCAAGACCCATTCCTACGATGCTTGGGACCTGCCGGTGTGGGAACAATACTTCCGTGATCTGGCGGTTTTCGGCTGCAACATGGTGGAACTGATCCCGCCCCGTTCCGACGATGACGCGGACAGCCCGCACTTTCCGCGTCCGCCGATGGAAATGATGATCGGTATGTCGCGTCTGGCTGCGGAGTACGGTCTGGGGGTTTGGATCTGGTATCCGGCCCTGGACAAGAATTATTCCGACCCGAAAACGGTGGAGGCCGCGTTGCGCGAATGGGGAGACGTTTTCGCGAAGTTACCGCGCGTGGACGCCGTGTTCGTTCCGGGTGGCGACCCCGGGCACACCCAGCCGAAAGACCTGATGGCGCTGCTCGAAAAGCAGACCGCGAACCTTCACCGGTTTCATCCCCACGCCCAGATGTGGGTTTCGCCCCAAGGGTTCACGCAAAAATGGCTCGACGAGTTTCTGGAAATGTTGCGCCGCGACCAGCCGGCCTGGTTGGGCGGCATCGTGCATGGTCCGCAGGTGCGCGTCAGCCCCAAACAACTGCGCGCCCTCATCCCGGCGAAGTATCCCATCCGGCTGTATCCGGACATCACCCATTCGCAGCAGTGCCAGTATCCCGTGTCGCAATGGGACGTGGCCTTCTCGATCACCGCCGGTCGTGAAGGCATCAATCCTCGGCCCGTGGACCACGCGATCATCGCGCGTCACACGTTGCCGGACTCGATTGGTTTTGGCACCTACTCGGAAGGCTGCAATGACGATCTCAACAAGTGCCTGTGGAGTTGCCTTGGGTGGGATCCAGAGGCGGACGTAAGCCAGGTGCTGCGCGAATACAGCCGCTACTTCATTGGCGCGGAAGTGGAGGAATCGTTTGCCGAAGGGCTGTTCGCGCTGGAACGAAACTGGCGCGGGCCGCTGGCCTCGAACGTGGACGTGGAGCAAACCCTGGCCCGCTTCCAGACTCTCGAACGAACGGTTCGTCCCGCCACGCTTCGCAACTGGCGGTTTCAGCAGGGGTTGTTTCGCGCGTACTTTGACGCGTACGTTCGTCGGCGTTGGTTGCGCGAAACAGACCTGGAAAAGCATGCCCTGGAGGTGCTGCGCTCCGCTCCCGCGCTCGGCAGTGAAAAGGCGATGACCGAAGCCCAGTCCATTCTGCGGCAACCCGCGGATGACCCCGCCACGGCCGCGTTGCGCCTCCGCATCTTTCAACTGGGCGAAGCGTTGTTTCAAAGCATCGCCATGCAGCTCAGTGTGACGCGCTACCGGGCCATTGACGTGGACCGCGGTGCGATGCTCGACTCCATGGATTACCCGCTGAACAACCGGCCGTGGCTGGAGCAACAATTTGCCGCCATTCGCAAACTTCCTGCGGAGCCGGAGCGGCTCAAGGCATTGGATGAGATCGTCAATTGGACCAATCCCGGCCCCGGCGGATTCTACGACGATCTCGGCAACGTGGCCATGCAGCCGCATCTGCTGCCCGGCCTGAGTTTCGCCCAGGACCCCGACCGGTTCGCGTCGCCGCGTGTGGATTTTACCGAAGACCTGTTTCTGGATGCGCCGGACGATGCCGTCGCGCCCGTGCGCCGGATTTCGTGGAAGGATCACGCGGAGGCACTTTACGATGCGCCGCTGGAAATGCTATACGACGGATTGGATCGCAATGCCCGGTATCGGCTGCGCATCATCTACGCCGGCGACAACACCCAGAAACGCATTCGCCTGGATGCCAATGACACGATTGAAATTCACCCGTTGCGCACCAAGCCCGCGACGATTCAGCCGTTGGAATTTGACCTGCCTGCCGCCGCCACCGCATCCGGACGACTCAAGCTGACGTGGCGGGCCGAGCCTGGTCTGGGCGGCAATGGCCGCGCTTGTCAGGTTTCGGAAGTGTGGCTGATCAAAACTTCGCCCACCTCGTCTCCATGAACATCATTCCGATTAAGACCAACCTGGTTGGGTGCGGGCGATGCGATGCGCCTGAGCGTATGCCTGTCACACTCGGATTAGCGGATTCGATTTTATGCCCGTAAGAAAAACCAAGTCATCCAAGCTCGAGTTCAAGAATCCGGTTAAAGAAAAGCTGAAGCGCGGCGAGTCGGTGATCGGCGCGACCATCACCGTCAACAACGTCGAGGTGGCCGCCCAATGCGCGGCGATGGGCTTTGACTTCATCTGGCTCGAGATGGAGCACGCGCCGTTGAGCCTGGAGATGGTGCGCCACACGGTGCTGGCCACACGCGGACTGCCCGCCGTGCCGTTCGCGCGTCCGCCGACGAACGAACTCTGGACCGCCAAGCGCCTGTTGGACACCGGCGTGCTGGGCGTGGTGTTTCCGTTCACGCGCACGCCGGAACTCGCCCGGCAGGCCGTCGCCGCCTGTCGCTATCCGCCGCGCGGGTTGCGCGGCTCGGGGGCGAACCTCGCGCAATTCCGCTGGCCCGCGCCGCAAGGGTATTATGATTTTGCGGATGAAAACGTGCTCGTCGTGGCCATCGTGGAGGAGCAACAGGGACTCGAACACGTGGAAGCGATCGCCGCGACGCCCGGCATTGATGTCTTGTTCATCGGCACGAGCGATTTGTCATTCGCGCTCGGCTTGGGAGGCAATCAAAGTCACCCGCGGCTCGAAGCGGCCATCGCCCGAATTGTCGCCGCGGGAAAGAAGCACGGGAAATTCCTGGGTCGTCCTGCGGTCACGGCGGAACAAATTCAACGCTGCCAGAAACAAGGCTTCCAGTTTTTCCAGAGTGCGGCGGACATTGATCTGCTGACGGTCGGCGCGACGCAACTGCTCAAACCGTTTGGCAAGGCGCGCGCGTCCACCTTTGTGGGCGGACTTTGAACCAGCCATGAAGGTTGGAGCGACCTTAACCTGTCGGGTGCCGCAGGGGGCCCGCATTCCACGAGGGCAACGCGGAGAAGCTCCCCACACCCGGCCGGTCAAAATTCCGCCGATCGCTTTACGGTCCCCTTGAGCCGTAAGTTCCTTGTTCCCCGCTTCCGGGCCGGCATTCCTTGCTGCGTTGGAGTGGAGACGGAGGGATGAAACCCGGCTGCCCGCCTTTTACGGCTGGGTGGCTGGGCATGGCACAGTTCGTGCCTTTCCTGCCGTGATTCGCAGCACTGTTGTCCGGTTCTGCAATCGGGAAACGTGAAATACAACATGACTGCCAATCGGCTGCACCCCGGTCTCGGGATGGGAATTCTCTGTCTGATCAGTGCGCTGGCCGGTCGTGCTGCGGACCGGCAGTTTCCCTATCTAAAAAGTGAGACAACGATTTACAGCAATGTGACAGTTTACGGGCAGACCGAGCGGGATGTTTACGTTCATCATGACGGCGGCCTGGAAAACATCAGCATCAGCTCCCTGGACGAGGAGTCGTTACGGGCGTTGGGGCTCAGAACCGAACCGAAAGAATCGGCCGTCGCCATTTTAATGGTCAAAGCGAAGGACGTCTCCACTGCGGTGACGCATCTGAAAGATTCACTCGGGAGGGCCAATTCCACAAATGTCTCCGTCTGGCTGACCCAACTGCGCGAAGACCCCCGCCGGCTTATTCCGGCCGGTTGGGAATGGAACCTCCTGGCGGCAACGGGGCTGGTGTATTTGCTGGTTTGCCTGGGGTTGCGGGCGATTTGTCGTAACGCGGGCAGCCCTGCCGGAGTGTTGATTTTTGTGCCGGTCTTGCAATGGTTGCCGCTGTTGCGGGCGGCGCGGATGCCGTTGTGGAGTTTCATCTTGTTGTTCATTCCCGGCGTCAATCTGGTCCTGCTGATTTGGTGGTCCTTTGCCATCGCCAAGGCTTGTGGCAAGGGGGTCGGGACCGCCATCCTGCTCCTGCTGCCGCTGTTCAACTTGTTCGCTTTCATGTATCTGGCGGTCTCCAAGCGCCCGGTTTCAGAGGCTGCGGTGATTGCCGGAGAGCCATTGCCCCACCAGGCATGAGCTTGCGTCTCCCGGCCCCGGCACGCGGAGACGGCGTTGCGCGTCTGGGGAGGATTTGAATGGCCCTGAAGGCGACCCCAATTGGAGCGATAACTCAAGGCGCACCATGATGACACGAAACCGAATCTTCATCCTGGCCGCGATGGTCGGCATGGCAAACGCCCTGCCGGCGCGGGCGGACGTTACGGGAAATCCGTTGTTGGACGGCTGGACGGCTTACGGTAACTCCCTGGCCCGTGGCACGTATGTCACCGGCACGGCCAATTACAGCTATGCGACTTTTGGCATGGGCTTGCTGGTGGAGGCTGGATCCAATCTGCAGATCAGCGACGGACTGTTTCCCTGGGACGCAGGGGATCACATTCTGGCCGTGGGCGGCATTTTGCAGTCGCCCGGCGCACTGGGCTGGACGGTCACGGGTACCCCCATCAATTCCCTCCTGGCCCACGCCAATGGTCCGAAGTTGCAGGTGAAATTCGGCACCAGCGCGGCCACCTGGTCCACCAGCACCACGGCGCCCGGCGGCGGCAATGGCAACAGCAGCAGCGGTTCCGGCGGCGGCCGCATTCAGGTTTGGACGCCGACGTACATGCCCTTGGATAACGATCCCTATACCTGGGAGGTTAATTCGGGCCAGCTCCTGGTGCCGAAATCGGGCAACCTATTATGGTCGGGCGGGTCGTTGGACGCGCGCGTGGCACGGATGATTTGGAACTTCGACCCCTTCAGCGGGGAAGTGGCGAGTTGGGAGTTGTTGTTAAACGTTTCCCTGGTCAGGGAACTCAATCCAGGCTACAGCGGCCTGCTTCCCGATTTTGGGGATTTCGCCATCATGACCGTGCAAGACACCGACAATGCATTTACCGATGCCCGGGTCGCCATGATGCCCATCCCCGAACCGACAACCACCGGGTTGCTGATCCTGCTCGGCGTTTCCCGGGGGTGGCGGAAATTTCGTGCGGCGCGCGGCGTCTGATTCCGATCAAGGCGTCGGGGGTTTGATTGGCGTGTGCGGATCGTAGTGGGCGCGAATCCCGCCGGTGAGGCTGCGGACCTGGAACCCGTTCTGCGCGAGAATGCGCGCGGCGAAATAGGACGTCTTGCCCAGCGCGCAAACCGTGACCACCGGGCGCTGGCGATCCAGTTCGTGGCATCGCTCCCGCAACGCCCCCAACGGAATGTTGATGACTTCACGGCGGGGCACCGGGTGGCTCTTGACCAGCGCCGGCGGCCGCACATCCAGAATTTGCACGTGCGGATCGTCGGGCAGGGCCTCCACGGGCGAGACCAGGCCGTCGCGGGTATTGCAGGCCGCAAAGCCGGCCAGATTCACGATGTCCTTGGCGGCCCCGAACGGCGGGGCATACGCGAGCTCCAACTGCGCCAGGTCTTCAATCGTCAATTCACCGGCCAGTGCCGTGGCCAGCACATCCAGGCGTTTATCCACCCCCGCCGCGCCGCTGACCTGTGCGCCCAGAATGCGCCCCGTATCCGGCGCCCAAAGGAGTTTGAGCAACAGCAATTTCGCTTCCGGATAATAACTGGCGTGATGATGCGCGTTGACGAGCACGGAACGATACACCCGGCCCGCCGCCTGCAACCGTTTCTCGGACCAGCCGGTGATGCCGGCCGCGACCCCGAACACGCGCACAATGGCCGTGCCCAGCGCGCCGGGATAAGGGCGGGTCTGCGTGGGTCGGAAAATATGATCCGCCACCAGCCGTCCCTGGCGGTTGGCCGGGCCGCCCAACGGCACGGCGCAGGCTTCATGGCTCACAAAATCCTCCACGGCCACGGCATCGCCGGCGGCGTATATGTCCGGATTGCTGGTTTGCATGAAGCCGTTCACGCGGATGTGTCCGCTCGGGTGCAGCGCCAGATCGGCGTCACGCGCCAGCGCCGTGTCGGGGCGAACCCCCATGCTGAGCACCACCAAATCCGCTTCCAGCGTGCGCCCGGATTTGAGGCGGCAGGTCAACCCGCCGGCGTGCGAAAATCCGTCAATCCCGTCCCCCAAAATCAAGGCCACGCCCTGCCGGCGTAATTCGTCCTCCAGCAATCCCGTCAGGACCGCATCGAGCTGTGGCAACACTTGCTTTGTCAATTCAACCAGACTCACCTGTTTGCCCAAACGAGCCAGTTGTTCGGTCATTTCCAAACCAATAAAACCCGCGCCGATGACGACCACGCGCGCCGCCGTGGCGGCCGCCGCTTTGATGCGGTCCATGTCCGACAACGAGCGCAGGGTGAAAATGCGGGGATCGTCCATTCCCGGGAGCGCCGGGCGCACCGGCAGGGCGCCGGGCGCCAGCACCAGTTTGTCGTAGTCAATCCACTCGGTGTGACCCGTTGTAAGATTGCTCAGTTGCACCCGCTTTCCGGAACGGTCAATGGCAACTGCTTCCGTGCTGGTGCGTACCTCAAGATTGAGTGTGGCTTTCAGCAGGGCGGGCGTTTGCACTGCGAGCGCATCGCGCTGCTTGATTTCGCCCCCGATGAAATACGGCAAACCGCAGTTGGCAAAGGAAACGTCCGGGCCCCGCTCGATCAGCGTGATGTGCGCCGACTCGCTCAGACGTCGGGCCCGCGCCGCACACGAGGCTCCGGCGGCAACACCGCCAATGATGACCAGTTTGATTGCACTCATGCCTCTATTTGTAGCGTGTTAAGTGGAAACCGCCAAGCGATTGTCCCGGCTGCGGCGGCCGGTGGAATCCCGACGTTGTGCGTCTGCGGATGATCGGACGTTTGGAAGGCAATAATCCTTCCGGCGCGCAACGCGTCAAATCGGGAGTGGGATCACTTCACACACTGGAGAGCAGGGGAAGGCGACGCTGCCCACGAGCGGCGGGATCTTTTCGTGTCAGCGGCAAATTCGGTCAGCTTAACCGACGCAGAAAGGCGATTTCTTTCCGCAGAATCTCAGCCGCCTCGTTTTTGGTAAAGCGTCCGAGCGACTCATTTTCCACACAGAGATCACCGGTGTAGCCGGTCTGACGCAGGTCCGCCACAATGCGGTTGAAATCCAAATCGCCTTCATACAGCGGACAGCAGTATTTGGCGTACTCCCAGCCCATCTGGCGCTTCACATTGCGCCGGTCGGCGGGGTAATTGATGTTCTTGCAATGCGTATGCACCGCGTGGGGCGCAAAGCGCTGGTAAATTTGGTAAACTTCATCCAATGGATGGCCCCACCAGTAAAGATTCGCAGTGTCCAGGGTGATGCCGAGCTGGCGTGAACCGACGCCGTTGAGGATCTGTTCCATGATGGCCGGGTCGTTGGTGGCGCGCCCGTGGTTTTCAATGCCGTAGCGCACCTTCGCCCCTTGGGTGGCGTCGCAGAGCTGCCGACACGCCTTCGTCGCGAACGCCGGAAACTCCTCAATTTTCAAGGCGCGCGGCACGACGTCAATACGAATGGCCGGGACGCCCAGTTCGTCGGCCGCCTCCGCCAGGCGCGTGCAAAGTTCGATTTCCTTCTCGAGACGCTGATCAAACTTGTTGTGCATGCAGAACGCGCCGATGTGCCGTCCGTTCGCCTTAAGGTCCGCCTTGAGGACGGCGATGCCTTCCGCATTACCGACGGTATATTTTTTGCCGGGTGCGGTGAAGGAGTTGAGCGCGAGATTGTCGTCCACTTCGGCTTCAAAGCAATCCGCGTTCAACAGTTTCAGTGCGTTCCAACCGTCCGTCGGGTCGGCGGATTTCAGGTAAACATCGCGCACCCCGACGGGCCATTTCCCGGGTTCGGCCGCGCCCAGCCGGCCAGGGAGATGCACCGGGCCAGTGGCCAGTGCGGCAATGGCGGTGGTTTTGATAAAATGGCGACGATTCATTGTGTTTAAGAGTTTCACGGAAAATCTTTGGTGGTGAAAGACGAAATCTTGGCCAATAAGCCGCCCGGCGATTTTGGAATCTGAACGACCGGGGAGGGGCTTGAAATCAATAATCCGGAAACCTGATCTCTATGTCGCAAGGATCAAGGCAATGTTCGTGTGCGGTGGTTACGGACCGTTATGCCGCACGCGGAAGAACTGTTGTGGAGCGTTTGTGACGTAATCGAACCAGAAGAACGAGCCGTTTGTATTGGGCACGACCGCCAGTTCCGTCCAGTCAAACAAGTTGGTGGAGGTTTCCACGGAGTAATGTCCCATGTCGCCGCTGGCGGTAAATTCCAACCGGCCATCCGGCAACCACAACGCCGAATCAATGTGGGCGGGATCCGGCGGCAGAATGGTCAACCAGGCGGGCGCGCTGGTCACGCTGCCCGCGAGGTTGGTGACCACCAGGGCGTACTGGCCGCCGTTGGGCCAATCTAGGCCGGTGAGCGCGAGGACATTATTCGTTGCCCCGGCAATGTTTGCCGCGTTGAATCGCCACTGATACGCGAGCGGAGCGGTGCCGCTGGCGCTGGCCGTGAAGGTGACATTCGTGCCGACCTTGACAGAGCGGCTGAGGGGATTGGCGGTGATCGTGGGTGGAATGACTGCCGGCAACAGTTGCAGGGCGATGATGCCGTTGTTGCCGCCCAGGGCGTAGGCCCGATCGTAATCAAAGGCCACCGCGCCGGTGCCGGCGCCGGTGTTGCTGTTGTCCGAGGCAAAACCGGCGGTGGCAATCAGGGCCGGCGTGGGCGACGCCAAATCATACAGCCGAAACTGGTTTCCCGTCGTCCCCACGTTAATCAGGCCCAGCACGTTCAGCGCCGGATGCACTCCGAGGGGCGCGAGAGTGGTTGAAATTTCCGGCGGACCGTGACTGCGGAGCGTCGTGCCGGTGCCGGCCGTGAGATTGAAGGCCACCTGGCGCAAATTCTGTGAAGTCGCCTTGCCCCAGAACGTGCTGCCGGCGCCAAACGCAATCCCCAACCCAAACGGCCCGCCGGAATCGGCGTCCGGGACGGTGATCTTGCTGGCGGTGAAATTGAGCCCGTCGGTGGTCGTCAAGACGGCGGCGAGATTGGCGGCGCGCGTCCCAAGGAGAATCTGCGTGTTCGTTCCGGCGCCGCGCACGGCCAGGGTGTCGCCCCAGCGTTGATTGTCGCCCGCGCCCGGATCGCCGGAGAAAGCGAGTGTGGGCAATGTGCCTGATTCGTCATCGGCCCAGCGATAGAGTTTGAAATCCGTGGTGGCCCCGCCAACGGTCAGGTTGCCGGCATATACCGCGCCGTCATCTGCCACCCCGATCATCAATAGCGGGTACGTGCCGCCGGAGATTCCGCTGACGTTCAACAGGTGCAAATCCGCGCCCGTGGCGGCGTCCAGCACCGGCACCTGCAACGGGTCGCGGTTGACCAGAAGCAGGTGCTGGGTGGCGGGATTGAGCGCGAGGCCACGCTGCCCCGGCAGCGAATTGGTGGTCAGGTACGGGCGCGCATACGGAGCGAGCATCCAGTTGGTCTGCCAGCGGCCCACCTGGATGGGAGAATGCACGGTGAGGAGGGCCGGGGCACTGGTCACGGCGCCGCTGGAGTTGGTCAGGACGACCGAGTACTCGCCCGCTTGACCCGGATTGACCCCGCTCAACGTCAGCGCGGAGCGGTTGGCCCCGGGCAAATTGGTCCCGTTCAAGCGCCATTGCGCGGCGGGCGCTGGGTTGCCCTGGGCCACCACCGTGAAATGCGCGCTTTCCCCGGCAAAAATCGTGCGATCGCGCGGCTGGGTGACAATCAGCGGCGGAGCGGGCGGAGCTGCAAACGTGGTAGCGCTGGCGGCGGTGGAATTGGGGGAAGCCCCGCTGGCGTTGGTGGCGCGCACGACGTAGAAATAGGTGGTCTCCGCCAACAAGCCGTCATCCGTATAATTGACCGAATTGGTGGTCAGACCGGCAACCTCGTTGTACGGCCCGCCGGCGGTGGTGGCCCGGGCCACCACAAAGCCGGTTTCATTGGTCGCATTATCAGTCCAGGTCAGGTGGATTTGCGAGCTGCTCACCGGCGCGGCCGTCAGGCTGCTGGGGGCGGCCGGCGTGGTGCCGGGCGCGTTCAGAAGAAAATCATAGCGGACGATGTCACCGGCCATGGCCATGGCATTGGTGGATTGCGAAGCCATGCCGGTTTTGCCGGCGGTGGTCAGATGCGGCGTGCCGCTGGCGGTGGCCGGGACCAGGGTCGCAACGTAGTAGCCGTTGCCGTCGGTGCGCACCGTGGGCCCTCCGGCCACGGTGACAATGGCATCGTCCACATACTGGCCGGTGAGGTGATCTTTGACGCGGCCCCAGACGATGCCTTCGGTGGCGGTGGCGGGATTGCGCCACGGCATCGGCGGCGTGCCGACGACGTTGGTGTACACATTGGCGGCGACGTAACTCCACCAACCACTGCCGCTGCCGCTGGCGGAGGTCGGCACGGCGTAGGAGTAGATGGAGTTTCCTTTAAGCCCCTTGCTGCGGGAATAGTTGATGGCGCTGGCGATGGTGGCATCGGTGTTCAGATAGGCGCCGATGCCGGGAAAGACGTGGCGGTTGTACTGCCAGCAGGCGGCGATGCGGTCGTTCCACGTGTAGTAGGTGCTCATGGCGTAGAGCTGCGGCACCACCGCATCCACCCAGCCATGCTGCAACATTCCCGCCCAGTCGCAGTAATACAGGTAGGGCGTGGAAGTGGTAAAATCGCAGCCTGCCGGCACCGGGCTGTAGGCCAGCGCCGCCGAGGTGTGCCGCAAGGGCTGCCGGGGGTTGGATTTGATGGACTGAATTTCCGCCTGCATGCGCGCCATCAATTCGTTTTTAAACCGGCGCCGGTACTCGTTGTAACCGGCATCCGTGGCGCTGGGCGTGCCGACGTAACCAGTGTTGCGGCGGTAGCGCGCCAGACCGGAATTTGGGTACACCGCGGTGCTTACCGCCGGGAAGGCGACGCCCGCGGTGTACACCGGACCGTCAATCTCATCGTCCCAATTGATGCCGTCGATGGGGTAGTTGGTGACCAGTTCCCGCACAATGCTGACCAGATATTCCTGGACGTCGGGGGAACCCATGTCGAGGGTGTAGTAGGTGGTGCTGTTGACCTGGTAGCCCACGACCGTGCCACCTTCACTGTTGGCGCGGGGGACGCCAAACCACTCCGGATGCGCCGTCAGCACGGCGTTGCCGGCGGGCGGCCAGACGTTCGACACGCGGTACATGCTGCCGCCGCTGCCGCCGAGCCAGGCGTGGACTTCAATGCCCTGGGCGTGCGCCTGCTGACAGAGATAGGCCAGGGGATCGAAATTGGCCTTGACCCGCGAGGACCAGGGCAGGATGGCGGACTTCCAATGCGCGCCGTGGGAGGCCGGCGTGTTGTCCATGTAGGCCAGCACCTGGACGATGACCGCGTTGTAGTGACCGCTGGCCAGGGCGTTGACCATGTTGTTCACCTCCGTGGCGCTGCCCATGCCGGCGTGGAAGACGTCCGCCCATGCGGCGCGGAATTCCGGCGTTTGCCCCCGGGCGGGCAGGGAGAAAATGGCGAGACCCCAACTCAATAAAACGAGCCAACCGGGCCGCGCCAGGCGACTTCTGAGCAAAATCATCCGGCTAAAATATGAGGTCTGGGCCTCCCGTCAATCTGCCAATTCATGTGGGGGGGCGAGGGTTACTGCGCCGCGACTGCCCGGAATTCATAAAGCCCGGAACCCACCTCATAGACGACCGCCTGGTCCTCGGTGCGCGATGGTGGCAGCGGCGGAATGCTGGTCACGGACCCGGCCGCGCTGACCGGCACATAAACCGTCGCGTGGCTGTTCACGGGAATGCTGACCCTGAGCTGGAGCGCGTCAGGCCGTTGTTCCCAGTCCACCGCCACGCGACCCCGCACCGTCCGGGTGCTGGCGCGCGCGAACGACAGGGTTTTCGGGAGGTACGGTTTGATGATGATCCGCTCGAAGCCGGGGTGCGCGGGATCGGATTGAATGCCCCCCAGCACCCGGTAAAACCACCCGTCCACGCTGCCCAGCATCACGTGATTGTGCGAACCTTTCAAATCCCAGAACTCGGACAACGTCGTCCGGCCACCTTCCAACAGATGCGCCCAACTGGGAAATCCCGTCTGCGTGGCCAGTTGGAAGGCGACGTCCGCCCGCCCGCCGTCGGTCAGGGCGTCCAGCAAATATTTGGCCCCGAGCACGCCCACGTTGAAGTGGTCGTGGTGGTTCTTGAGGTCCTGCACAATGTGGTTCAAGACGGCCGTTTGATCGGCGGCGTCCACCAGGCCGATGGCGAGGGGGAAGGCGTTGCTGAACTGTGTGCCCCGCTCGTACTGCCGCCGGGCGCGGTCAAAGTACCGACGATTGAAGGCGCGGCGGATTTCTTCGGCGAGCGCCTGATACTGTGCGGCGTCTGCCCGCCGGCCCAGCACCTGTGCCGTCCGGGCCACGATCACGGCGTCCAGGTAATAGAAGGCGGTCACGGCCGAAACCGGCTCCCCTTCCTGCCAGCCGGCGAGAGTCGTGCCCCAATCTCCGATCCAGTATTGCGGCAGAATGTGATCGGTCGCCTGCGTGCCGAGGTAATCCACGTAGCGCCGCATCGAATCAAAATGCTGTGCCAGGAAATTCGTGTCGCCGTAGTGCCGGTAATACTGCCACAACATCACGAGATAACCGCTGCTCCAGTTCGGATCGGGCTCGTCGGGGAGGTACGGTCGCGGCGAGACGATGGAGATGTCGCCGTTCACCGGATTTTGATTCAACTGTACGCCGTTCAACCATTGCCGGTAGAACAGCGGCAGGTCGAAATTGAACTGGGCCTCCTCCATGGAAACCATCGCGTCGCCGAACCAGCCCAGGCGTTCGTCGCGTTGGGGGCAATCCATCGGGTAGCCCATGAGATTGCTGCGTTGCGACCAGCGGGTGGCGCGGTGGATCCGGTTGATCAGTTCGTTGCCGCACGCGAATTCCCCCACGCTTTCGGCATCCGTATGCACCACACAGCCCAGCAGATTTTCAAGTTGCGGCACCCCCGGAAAACCGGTGACTTCCACGTAACGGAATCCGTGGAACGTAAAGCGTGGCTCGTAGGTTTCGCGTCCCTTTCCCTTCATCACGTAAACATCCGTGGCCAGTGCGCGTTCGTTGCTGGTCGTGTCAATCATGCCGTCGCGGCGCAAATCTTCCGCGTAGCGCAGCGTGACGCGTGTCCCGCGCGGTCCGGCGGCCAGCAAGCGCGCCCAACCGGAAAAATTTTGTCCCAGATCGAACACGAACACCCCCGGCTGCGGCTGCTTCACGGTCAGCGGTTTGAGGTGTTCGACCACCCGGATGGGCGGCATGAGTTGCGCCACCAACCGGCCGCCCGGCGGTTCGACCACCCGGGCCGCCGGCCAGCCGGAATCGTCGAACGCCGGTTGATCCCAGCCCGGACGCTCCTGGGTGGCGTCGTACACTTCCCCGTCAAAGACGCAACTGGACAGGATCGGGCCGGGCGCAGTTTTCCAGGAGCCATCCGTCACGATCAACTCGGACGTGCCGTCGGCATAGTCCAGGTGCAGTTGCAACCAGGCGCGTTTTGCACCGAACCATTGCATGCGATACGGTTCCCACCATTTCTTTTCCGGGTTGAACCAGCCGTTGCCAAGCTGGATGCCGAGCGCGTTCGTGCCGCTCCGCAATTGGGTCGTCACATCGTAGATGTCGTAATACACCCACCGGCGGTAATTGCTCTTGGCCGGCGTCAACACCTGGTCGCCCACCCGGCGGCCGTTGCAATGCAATTCGTAATAGCCCAGGCCGGTCACATAAACTTCCGCGCGCGCAAGCGGTTTGCGGACAACGAACGTCCGCCGCAGCAACGTGGAACGCCCGTCCACTCGCACCTGGCGCACCAGGTTCGTGTGCGTGTTGACACTCATGAAAAAGCCCTCGGGCGGCCGCGGCTCCTGCGCGGGACCACTGCCGATCCATTGCGCCCGCCAGTCGGCGGGTTGCAACAACGCCATTTCCCAGTGGGCGGGTGGACTCCAGTGCGACACCCGGCCCGCGTCGTCCCAAACCCGCACCTTCCACCAGCAGCGCTGGCGCGGCCGGAGGGAGCGACCCAGGAATTTCACGTGCGTTGACGCCGCGGAATTGACGCGCCCCGAATCCCACACGTCACCTTGATCCGCGCCCAGTCGCGCCGGACTGGACGCCACGAGAACCTGATAAGCTGACTGCCGTTGCGCGGGCAACGCTGAGGCCAATTCCCAGCTGAGCAGGGGTTGCCCAGCCTCCACCCCGACGGGGTTGACCGCGTACTCGCAACGCAGCCGGGTCGGCTGCATCGCCGCGCCGTCCGGGGCCGGGGCCGCGGCGGCGTCCGCCGGGGAGGCCAGGCCCATCAGCGCGGCGAGGTGGATCGCCGCGCGCGCGCGCCACATCCCAGGAAACCGGTGCTGCATGCCGCCAGTGGTAGCGGGTTCCTCCGCTCCTGTCACGCTGGCAATGCACCCGGCCGCTGCGGATTTTAGACTTCCTTTCACCGCCGGGATCGTTAAGGTGCCACCACCATCTATGGCAAAGCACACTTACAAATTTTGTTTCGGACCGTGGAACATCAGCGAAGGTCAGGACCCTTACGGGCCGCCGGTGCGCACGCCGCAGACCTTCGACTGGAAACTGGCCGCCCTCAAAAAGCTCGGCTACGACGCGATGATGTTTCATGACGACGACGCGGTGCCGGACGTCAGCAGCAAGTCGGACGCGCAGGTGCGCAAGGAAACGCGGGAGCTCCGGAAGAAGTTGCACGACGCGGGCGTGGCGGCCGAACTGGTCGCGCCGCGGCTCTGGTTTGATCCGCGCACGATTGACGGTGCGTATACGAGCAACGATCCCCAGTGCCGCCGGTACGCCATCGAGCGTTCCCTGCGCACCATTGATATTGCCAACCAGCTGGGCACCAAACTGATCGTCCTGTGGCTGGCGCGCGAGGGCAGCTACATTCGGGAATCCAAGAACGCCCGTCAGTGCGTGGATTATCTGGTTGAAGCGATCAACCGGATGCTGGCCTACGACAAAAAAATCCGCATCTCCATCGAACCCAAACCCAATGAGCCGATGGATCACGCCTACATTCCCACCATCGGCCACGCGCTGGCGCTGGCCCAGCTCACCAGCGATCCCGAACGCGTGGGGTGTTTGATCGAGACCGCCCACGCGATTCTCGCGGGGTTGGACCCGGCCGACGAAATTGATTTTGCCATGTCCTTCGGCAAGCTCTGGTCCATTCACCTGAACGATCAGAACGGACTGAAGTTCGACCAGGACAAACCGTTCGGCAGCGCCAACCTGCGGGTGGCGTTCAACCAGGTGCGCGCGCTGGAACGCAACGGCTACGGCACCCGGGGCGAGTACGTGGCGTTCGACGTGCATCCGTTCCGGCCCACCAAACCGGAACACTGGCTCGCCCATCTGGAGAACAGCCGGCGCACGTTCCTGAAACTGGTGCAGAAGGCGCGCACGTTTGACGAGAAACAGGCCCGGGCATTGATCCGGGATCGTAATTACGCCGATCTCGACCAATTGGTGATCGAACACCTGCTCGGGAAATAAATCGAGCTTCGTCTCAGGCCGCGAAGCGCACGCAGTTCGTGGCCTGTTTCATGTCACATGGTCGCGGCGCCGGAATCAGGCTGTCGCCTTTTGCCAATCGTCAAGCAGGCGACCGTCAGCCCCACGGCGCAGAGAGTGTAAACGATTGCGTTCGGCGTGCGGGCCGTCCATTTCGTCCAAACCCAGGGATAGTGGAAGAAGGCGAAGTTCAAGCCAAAGTAACACCACGTGTTCAACAGCAAAGCGTGGCGCGCGAACGTGCGGCCCGTGCCGGCGTTGCGGGCGTGGCGGCCCCACCAAAGCGCCGCCGCCAGGGTGACGGCCACCGGCAGGACTCCATACCACAGCCAGCCGGCAGCCCAGCCGATGACGCGCTCCTCGTAAACAAGACGGAGAATGGTTTTTCCGGCAATGGGAATGACCGTGACAGGCAGCGCCACCAGCAACGGCCACCAACGCCCCCCGGCCACCGCAACAAGCGGAAGGAACGCGATGATGAGACCGGGATCGTACAGCGCGTTGGCCCAGGCGAGGCCGGTGAATTCGCCGATGATCAACAGGGTGACATGCACGATCACCAGCACCCATTCCACCGGCGCTTTGATCGTCACCGGCGGCTCGGTATCCATGCGGATCAGCCGCCGGTTCAGCCACAATCCGCAACCCAGGCACGTCCCCAGGACCAGACCGAACGTCGTTTCCATCCAGTTCCACCAGTTCATCAGCGGATCCAGTTGCGTCCAGAGGCCCGACTGGAACATCTCCCGATGCCACGCATGGAATGATTGCAGGCATTGCCCGAGGGGAAATCCGAGGCCGCCCAACATTCCCCACAAGGCGAGGTTGCGCGCCAGCCGGTCGCGGCGCACCCAACCGATCCACCCCCACGCCGCCAGCAAGGCGAACAACAATCCGCCCCAGACTTCCGGGCGGGGCTTGAGTTCCGGACCGGCGGTGGGCTGCCAGTGCCAGGAACTGGAAAAGTAAAGGCGCGGGAGGATTTGGTTCGCGGGATCAAACGGCTGATTCAACCACCACCAGCCCAGCCCGTAGAACACTCCCAGCCCCAGCCAGAGCAGCAGAATTTCACGCCACGAATAATGGCGTCCGCCGAGCCCCAGCCCCAGGAACAATCCGGCAAAGCCGATCCAGATGGCGCCCTTGAGGCCTGCTCCGAGCATCCCCCAACGCCACGCTGCCGCGTGACCAACCAGCTCCGGAGCCTGGGTCAGGCCGAGCGTCTGCCCGTAGGTCATGGACCCGCCAATGCCCATGGCAAGCGTGCCGAACGCCACCGCCCGCGCGGCGGCCAGCCACGAGGCGCGCGGGCACATCACCAGCACCAACACCAGGCTCACCAGCACGCCGGCAATCATCGCGCCGGTTTCGTGACCATACTGGCCGCGAATGCCCCAGCCCAGTCCGCCCGCCAGCGCCGCGAGCAATACGGGCTGCCAGAAGGGCGGTGCAGACGCGTCGAGTCGGACGGAGGCAGTGGCGGGATCGGCGGCAGTCATGAGCCGGGTCAATTGCGGTGTGGACATCGGAGGTTGGCGTAATGGTCACCGCCCTTTGTAAGGCGGGACCGCGCAGGGCTCAAGCCGGAAACCGGCACCGGCGGCCCGGAGGCGGCACTTTCACGTTGCTTGGGCAAATGTTCCTGGTTTAGGTTTACCGCACTGATTCAAATCCAAACTATGAGCAAGACGCCGTTGACCAACAATTTCCCCAAACTGCATAACGCGATGTGGCCCGGCCTGGTCGGCAAGGGCAGTCCCGGGGCCGAGCCATGTCTGGATCTGGATACCATGCTGGAGCTCACCGCCAAAGCGCGCGTGGACGGCGTCAAGTTCGACGGCGTGGACCTGTTTCTGTACGATCCGCACATCAGTATTGACATCACCGATGACGGCCTCAAAAAGCTGGCGGCCAAACTCCGCAGGCGGGGTCTGGTGGCCGGCTCGGTGGTGGCGCCGGTGTGGTTTGGCGGTTCAGCGATGGGCGACGCAACCCAGCGCGCCAACTGGATCACCGCCGTGCGGAAGGCGTGCCGCATCGCCCAGCGCCTGCGGGAACTGGGCCTGCGGCCGTATGGCAGCGTGCGCATTGATTCGGCCGCGAGCGTGACGGACTGGGACAAGGACCCGAAGGGCAACACGAAGTTGATTGCCAAAACTTTCAAGGAGGCCGCCCAGGTCGCCCAGGATCATGGGGAACGGCTGGCCGCAGAGGGGGAAATTTGCTGGGGGGGGATGCACTCGTGGAAATACATGGTGCAACTGCTTGAGGCCGTGGGATTGCCCGACCTGGTGGGCTTCCAGGCGGACATGTCGCACACGCACCTTTACACCCTCGGTTACAATGCCGAGGCGCACCGGCTCGTGCCCCGCAATTACCATTATGAGCCGGGAGCGTTTCACGCCGCGATGACCCGGCTCACCAATGCGTTGCGTCCCTGGATGATTGATTTCCACGTCGCGCAAAATGACGGCAGCGTGTTCGGTTCGGGATCGCATGCGAAGACCGGACGTCATTGTCTGGCAACCGATCCGCGCGGGAAGCTCAACATCGTCCGCGATTCCGGCTATTGGTTGCGGGACGAACGCGGGAGGGTCACGAGGAAAACCAGGCACATTTGCTGGGATGGTTGCATGTTTCCGAACCGGGTCCTGCAGCAGCAACAGACGTGGAACGACATTCTCGCTGCAATGATTCAGGTGCGGGAGCAGCACGGCTGGCGCGCCTGAACCATGGGGAGGCGAAATCTGAAAGGCATTATGAAAGAACTACGCATTGGACTGATTGGCTGCGGTTTCATGGGGCGCGCGCACTCGAACGCGTATCGCAAGGTCAACCAGTTTTTTGACCTGAAATACCGGCCGGTGCTCGCCGCCGTGTGTGCGCGCAACCACGATCACGCCGCCGCCTTCGCCGCCCGGTGGGGCTATGAATCGGTGGAGACCGATTGGAAACAACTGCTCCGGCGTCCGGACATTGACGCGGTGGACATTTGCACTCCGAACCAGAGCCACGCACCCATCGCCATCGCCGCCGCCCGGGCGGGGAAGATCATTCTGTGCGAAAAACCGCTCGCCATGAACGCCGCGCAGGGACGGACCATGGTGCAGGCCGTGGAACGGGCACGGGTGCCCAACATGGTTTGGTACAATTATCGCCGCGTGCCCGCCGTCACCCTGGCCAAGCGGTTGATCGAGGAGGGGCGGCTGGGAAAGATTTTCCATTACCGGGCGAAATTCCTGCAAGACTGGACGATCAGCCCGGACCTGCCGCAGGGGGGCGCGGGTTTGTGGCGGCTGGACGTGAAAGCGGCCGGCAGCGGCGTGACCGGCGACCTGCTCGCGCATTGCATTGATACGGCGCTATGGTTGAACGGCTCGATGGATTCCGTCACCGCCATGACCGAGACGTTCATCAAGCGGCGCAAGCACACCCTGTCCGGCAAGGTGGAAAAGGTGGGCATTGACGATGCCTGCGCATTTCTGGCGCGGTTTCGCAACGGCTCGCTGGCCACCTTTGAAAGCACCCGCTACGCCCGCGGACACAAGGCGCTTTACACTTTTGAAATCAACGGCGAGAAGGCCTCCATCGCCTGGGACCTGCACGACCTGCACCGGCTCGCCTATTTCGATCACGGTGACGAAGGCCGGCTGCGCGGCTGGCGTTCCATCCATGTGACCGACCATGGCGGCGAACATCCCTACATGGACAAGTGGTGGGTGCCGGGATTGCAGATCGGCTACGAACACAGTTTCGTGCATCAGGTGGCTGATTTCCTGGCCGGCCTGGCTGACGGCAAGCCGGTCAGCCCCACGTTTCGTGACGCCCTGGCCACGCAAAATGTTTGCGACGCCGTCCTCAAGTCGGCCCGGACTCACCGTTGGGAAAAGGTCGCCAGATGAAATTCACCCGTTGCGCGCGGGCCCAACTGGCCATCGGTCTGGCGCTCTGGAGCTGGGGCGGCGCCGGCGTCTCTGCGGCGGAGCCGCCCAAACCGTTGCGGGCGCTGCTCATCACCGGCGGCTGCTGCCACGATTACGCGCAGCAAAAGGACGTGCTCAAGCAAGGCCTCGAAGCACGGGCCAACGTGGTGGTTGACCAGGTCCACACCAGCGATGCCAGCACGAAACCGCCCCTGCCCATCCTGGGCAACCCGGATTACGCCGACGGCTACGACGTGGTGATTCACGATGAGTGTGGCGCCGACATTGCCGACCCGAAACTCGTCGAGGGGGTGCTGCAACCGCATCGGGACGGTCTGCCTGGCGTCAATCTGCATTGTGCCATGCACTCGTATCGCATCGGCAATCCCAACGATCCGGTCACCCCCGGCACGCCGCATGGCCTGTGGTTTGAGTATCTGGGCCTGCAATCCAGTGGGCACGGTCCGCAGTTGCCCATCGCCATCCGCTTCACCGACAAGAGCAGTCCGCTGACGGTGGGACTGGGTGACTGGACCACGATCGGCGAGGAACTGTACAACAATCTCCATATCTTCGCGACGGCGCAGCCCCGGGCGCGCGGCGAACAGGTCGTCAGGCAGAAGGATGGCAGTTCGAAAACCAACGATACCGTGGTGGTCTGGACGAATGAATATGGTCCGAAGCGGACGCGCGTGTTCAGCACCACCCTCGGGCACAACACGGCAACGGTGGCGGATGCCCGCTATCTGGAGCTGGTGACGCGCGGCGTGCTTTGGGCCACCGGCCATCTGAACGCAGATGGTACTCCGGCCGCCGGCTACGGCCCCCAGGGCCGGTAGCCGCGCGCGCGTCACTGCCAATCCGCCGGCTTCACGCCGTGCTTGAATTTGCCGAAACCAAACGGGGTGGGCTGATATTGGCCCACATAGTCCACGTTGGCGGCGGCCGGGATGGCGTCACCCAGTCCCACCGCCCAATAACAGGCGTTCACGAGCAATCGGCGCAGCCCCGCGCTCTCCAAATCGGTGGCCGCGCCCATGGTGGTGGTGACAATTTTTGAGGTGCGGCCGTTTTCCCAGGCGTAATCGCGCACCCACACCAACGGCATCATGGGATCGTTCTTGGGGCCCGCCAGTGGCGGATCGGTGGGGCGCATGCCCTGAAGCACCTGTCCCCAGACCAGCACCGCGGCGTCCCGCGGCAAATGCGCAACGCCATAAACGTCGGTCGGCCCCCAAATCTCCGTCACGCCGCGCAGAATCGGATGCGTCTGTAACGCCGTGTTGATGATGCCGCGCGTGCTTTGTTTGCCATGGTCGCCGTGATGATTCACCCAGGTTTCGCCCAGCACCTGCCGGCCAAAGCCGCCCGGCCAGTCCTGGTTCTGCCAGTCGTATTTCGCGTACGGACTGCGCGGATTACGCGCGTAGGCGAAGGCATGGGTGGCCGTGCGCAGTCCGATGATGGGGTTGCCACGCTGCAGGTAATCCACGAAATGTTTCATATCCGCGTCGGGTAATTCGCGAAAGCGCCATTGCAATACGCACAGGTCCGCGTTATCGAGCGCGGCCATGCCGGGGATGTTCGTTTGATTGTTCGGATCAATCGTGCCGTCCGCCGGATTGATGGCGAACAAAACCGTGCAAGTAAAGCCATGACGCAACGCCAGAACTTTGGCCAGCATGGGCAATCCCTCCTCCGAACGGTACTCCTCGTCGCCGCTCAAAAAAACAATGCGTTTGCCCAGCCCCGGCCCTTCTGTGCCCGTGTACGTTACTCCCGGCTGCGCCCTGGCGATGCCGCCAATCAGTCCAAAGCATAGGGTAATGGTCAACAAGGTCGTGAAATTCATGCGCGGTCCAAAGTGTTGAGGGTCATGGCGCCGCGGGCAAGCGCAAAGGCGTCAGCGCGGATGTGAATGTTCGGCGGGCGTGCCGCCCGTCCTGATGAAGGCCAGCAGGTCCAGAATATCCTCGGCGGAACTCTGGTTGAGCAGGCCGACGGGCATCAGGGAGGAGCGCTGCGGTTGCTGCGTTCTGATTTGGGCCTTGGCAAAGGTATGGGTCAGCGCGGCGGATGCGCCCGATTGCACGGTCAGCGATTGCCCATCATCCTTGACGATCAAGCCCGAAATCTCCTCGCCATCCGCGAGTTCAAAATCAAACGCGCGATACGCGTTGCTGATGACCAGCGAGGGTTCAAGGATTTGCCGCAACACCGCCCGGGGATCGTTTTGGAACTGCGCAAACACTGCAGTCAAGTCCGGGCCGAACGCCACGCCCTCGTTGCCAATGCGATGACAGGAAGCACACGAGAGTTGCGTGAACAATTCCTGGCCGCGCCGCCAATCGCGTCCCGAGTCCAGTTTCGTCAGCGCGGGCGTCAGTTCCTCGATTTTCCACTCGGTGATCTGAGGCGTCTTTTGGGCAGCGTGACTGGCCAGATAAGCGTCCACATCGTCAACCACCGCCAGCGTGCCGTTCATGCGCCGCCAATGTCCGGGGAACGTGCAGACAAAGGGGTAATCACCCGGTGCGTCCGGAGTGGTGAAACTTAACCGCGCCTGTTGCCCGAATTCAACCAGCCTGGTGGCGTGCAGCACCAGCGGCGAATGGGGCACGTAAAGGCGTCCTTGTGCATCAGGCGTCGGCGGCAGCCGCTCGGCCGCACTGCCGATTTCCTCCAGTGCCCCGGGGGCGGTGATGACCAGGTTGTGTGGCATGGCGTCGTCATTGATCAACACCAGCTCGACGGGTTTGCCGACCGGCACGACGATGAGCGACTGATCGTAGAGCATCTGTTCCGGAATCGTGCGAATGACGAAAACGCTCACGCCCAGTGAGCGCAGAGTCCGGCCAAAAGTCACCGCCGTTTCGGTCGGCAGTAACGCCGTCAGATCGGTGGCAAGTTGGAACGCGCTCAACGCCTCCGGGGCGGTGCGTTGTTCGACGGGCACGGTTTGGAGATACGCCACGAGACTGGTTGCCAACGGCTCCAATTGGTCGCGCGACCAGAATGAGCGCGGAATTTTTTGCAACGCCGCGATGGCCGGGGCGCGCTCGGTGCCCGAGCGAATCAAGCCCGCCAGCGTGTTGAAAACTTCGACTTCCGAGCCGGGCAGGGTGACGCTGCTGCGGATGGCGGCGCGACGGACTTCGGGGGAGGCCGCCGTTTGCAAGAGCGCCGCCAGTTGCGGGTGGAACGCCGCGCGCTGATGGGGATCACGCAGCAACGCGATGCCCGACACGAGGTCGGCGAATTGTCCTGGGTGAGCCGACGTCTGCTGCCAGGTGGGGCCGTCAGCGCCTTCGACGGTGAGCAGGGCGGCATAGGCCAGTTGCCGGGTGAAAGGCACCTTTGCGGCCCGGGCCAACTGAGCCAGAGTTGCGGATTTGGCTTTAAGCGCTTCGCCATCCGATTGCAGCAACAAGGGCGCGAGATCGTGCAACACCGGTTCGGCGGTCGCGCCTTTTGTATCCAACTCGGTCAGACCGGCGAGCAACTCGGTGAGTACATCCGTTTGGCGCAGCTTTGCCAGGCCGTTGAGTGCTTCCACACGGTATTTCCGGGCCAGACCGGCGCGTTGCAATAAGGCTGCATACACAAACTCACCACGAGGCGCGGCGATCAGTTCCGGGTTGGAAAGTCGTCCCAAAACATAAGCGGCGGCCACCGGACTTTTCGGCAGGAAAAACGCCTTGTTCGTCCCCGCCGCCTCACCGTGGACGAATCCCGCGGCACCGCCGAGGAACGCGGACAACATGCCCATCCAGAGGTAACGCATTCGTTTCAAATCCGCCACTGCTCCACCGTGATCCGCGGCTGCCCGCTCACTTCAGATAGGGATCGAGCGCCTTCATGGTTTCATCGAGGCAATACTTGATGTAGTAATCCGGCTGGCTGGGGTCCGCTTCCTTATCCAAAGCGAGCAACGCCACTTCCGCCGCTTTCGCCGTCGGAAAGAAACTGCACGCCCGCACGGCTTCCAGACGCACTCGCGGGTTTTCATCCTGGGCTTGAGCCGCGAGCAAATCGAGCGGATTTTCGACGCGATCCCGCCAGTAGCAAAGCACTCGCGTGGCGGCGGCGCGCGCATGATAATCTGGCGAACGCAACAGTTGGCGGAGCAAATCCTGGTTCACGACATTGTGCCACTGATGCACCCAGAGCGCTTCGGTCAGATGGTGCGGGTAATCCTGGTCTTGCGGGTCCAACCCTGCGATCCAGAGCTGCAGCGCGGCAATCACTTGGGCGCGGTCGTGCTTGCCCAATTCGATCTTGGCGCGCAGACGCAATCCATCCTCCGGTGACTTCAGCAGGTCCAGAAGTTTGTCAACAGGCTGTCCATCCACGGGAGGCGGTTGCAACAATGGGCGACCTGTGTAAGTGATGCGGTAAATCCGTCCGTGGGTCTTGTCACGATGCGGGTCGCGAATGTGATGTTGCATGTGGCCGATCAGCGGTTTGGCCCAATCCAGGAAATAAATCGAACCATCCGGCGCCACGCCGACGCCCGAGGGACGGAAATTGGGGTCGTCGGATTTCACCAGGTCTTCGATGGTTTCGCCCTTCAGACCCGCGCCGTCCTCGGTGACTTTGACGCGGAAGATGCCCTGGAAACCGATGACGTTGCAGTTGAGAAAATTTCCTTGGAATTCGGCGGGGAAATGCCGGCTGGAAAGCAGGCCGGTGCCGGCGCACGGCCGGGAGGGACGCGCCCAAAATTCCTTGATGTCGGCGTGTTTGGCTGGGAATGCGAGGTGGCCGCTGATCGCCGGCCCGAAGTAACTGTTGTTGCCGGTGGCGTCCGTGATGATGTCGTTGCCCCAGTAGTCAAACACGCGCCCGTGCGGATTAAGGAAGGCGTAGGGCGCATAACGCTCAAACCGCCCGGTGCGGGGTTCGAAGCGGTAAATGCAGCCGTCCACGTTGCGCACGGGCCCCCAGGCCGTTTCCACCTGCGTCCGGTGAAACACGCCGTCGCTGAGATAGGTGGCCCCCCCCGGCTCCAACACCATGGAATTGGCGGTGTGATGCGAGTCCGCCGAATCCATGCCCATCAACACCCGCTCCTTCCAGTCCGCCCGATCATCCCCGTCCGTGTCACGCACGAACCACAAATCCGGCGCCTGCATGACCAGCACGCCGTCGCGGTAAAATTGAAAGCCGGTCGGGCAGTTCAGTCCGTCCAAAAAAACCTTCACCTTGTCCGCCCGGCCGTCGGCGTTGGTGTCTTCAAAGATGAGCAATTTATCGGCGACGACATCGGTCGGGCGGCGCTCCGGATAGCTCGGCCAGGCCGCCACCCAGAGCCGGCCCTTGGTGTCGAACGCCATCTGCACCGGACTCGCCAGTTCGGGAAACATTTCCTCGCTGGCGAAGAGATTGACGCGGCAACCTTTTGCCACCGTCATGTGTTTGATGGCGGCTTCGCCACTCAAAAACGGAGCGATGTCGGGTTTGTTGGATTGAAAGGTGGCGACGGGTGGCAGGTTGGAATCGTCCACGGCCAGATCCCCGCCGCGCGCCACCGCCCAGATGCGGCGATCGCGGTTGGCCGTTTTCACGTCGCGCTGCCGCATCTCTTCCTGCATGACTTCGTAATTGGTGATCTTCTCCGAATCCTTGCCGGCGCGGGGAAAGCTCAGTTGTGAGCGGCCGCCGTAAACATTGTAACCATCCACCGTGCGGTAGCGCGCGTGCCATTCCGCGTTCTTGTCGAGCACGGCGCTGCGGAGCTTTTCAAGTGATTGTGGGGGCGGCTGTTCATCAAATACCGCCTGAAAAATCGCGGTGGCCAGACGCTGGTTTCCTGCTTCAGTCAGCATGAACGTGTTGAAGGTCAGCGATTGGCCGCGTTCGGCGGCTTCCGCGTAGAGCCGTTGCGACATTTCAAACAGATTGACGAAGCGCACTTGCTGCGCCTGAGCCACCTCGGCCATCGCGGCGGTGTAAGCGCGCAGGCGTTCGTTGTTTGCCGTGGGGTCCGGCTGATCGGGGTCCGCCAGTTTTTCGCAGGCGATGGGCGAAAAGAGGATGAGCTGCGGCGCGCCTTTGCCGCTGTAATTGGTGGCGCGAGTGTGTTTGATGAACCGGGTCAGATCGTCGCGAAATTTGGCCAATCCCGAATCACCCTTGAATGATTCATTAAAGCCGTAAAAAGCCAGCACCACGTCCGCCTGGACGCGCCGCAACCATTCATCGCGGGAGCCAAAATTTTCCGAGCGATGCCAGGTGGCGACCTCATCGCCCGAGGCGGCGAGATTGCGGCAAACGAGATCGTGCTGTGGGTATTTGGCGTAGAGCAGCGTCTCCAACCAACCATCGAACTGCATCCGGTCCGCGAGCGCATTGCCGACCACCGCAAGATGAGCGCCTGGCGGCAAATCCGGTTGCGCGGCTTGGACCGACGCGAGCACGGCCAGACAGGCCAGCCCGCTGCCAGCCAACGATAAGAGCTTCTCCATAATGGCAGGGTTCAGGAACTGTCCAGTCAGCGCAAGCCAGAAGAATCAGTCCGCCGGAACATCGGAGCGCGTTTGCTGGTGGTTTGAGGTTGCCGTTGCCCGGCTCGTCTGAAGCGCCGGGATTTTGACTTTGTCCGCCGAATCCGCTAATTCCCCACCATGCGAATTGTTTCCCGAAACCCAGCGTTCAAGCTAATGCTCTGTTGGGGATTGATAATTTTGGCCGACCGGTTCTGGCCGGCGCATGCGGAAGAGCCATTGCCGCAAGTGGAGCGGTTGCAAACCAGTCCGGTGTTGCGTCAGCTCCGGCCCAATCCGATCGCCCACCCGCCCGTGACCGGGCCGGAACGAACCCTCGCCCAGATGCATGTGCCGGAGGGGTTCAAAGTCGAGCTGGTCGTCGCGGAACCGGACCTGCATCAGCCCGTGGCGTTCACCTGGGACGAGCGCGGGCGTCTCTGGGTGATTGAAGCCTGCAGCTATCCCACCAAACGTCCGCCCGGCGAGGGGTTGGATAAAGTCGTCATTTTCTCTGATGCGGATGGCGATGGCCGGTTTGAAACCCGCAAGGTTTTTGCCGAGGGCTTGAATCTCGCCAGCGCGATTGAAGTCGGTTATGGCGGGGTGTGGGTTGGCGCCGCTCCGGAACTGCTCTTTCTGCCGGATCGTGACCGGGACGATCAACCGGATGGACCGCCGGAGGTGTTGCTGGACGGCTTTGGTTTTCAAGACACCCACGAAACATTGAACAGCTTTCTCTGGGGACCGGACGGCTGGTTGTACGGCAACCAGGGGGTGTTCAACACCGCGTACATCGGCAAACCCGGCGCGCCGCACGCGCGCCGGACGGAATTGCGCGCGGGGGTGTGGCGTTACCATCCCACGCGGCACACGTTCGAAATCTTCGCGCACGGCGGCAGCAACCCCTGGGGGTTGGATTACGACGAGTTCGGGCAGTTGTTTATGACGCACTGCCGCAGCTATTGGGGCCGGGGACCGACGACGCACGTGCTGCAGGGCGGCCAGTTTTGGAATCAGGTCAACGGCAATTACGCGCCGTTCATCGTCGCCGATCCCCCCGGAGACTTTCCCGAATTTCGCAATTACCTGCTGGCTTCCGCCCGGTATGGGCATGGTGCGGGCGGGGCGGGCAAACCGGGCAGCGACGCGATTTACGGTGGCCACGCGCACGTTGGAACATTGATTTACCAGGGGGACAACTGGCCGGAAGCCTACCGCGGGCATTTGTTCACGCACAATCTCGGCGGCCACCAGATCAATCAGCAGATCAATCAGCCGCTGGGTTCCGGTTTCGATACGGTGCATGCCGGGCTGGATGTTTTCTTCTGCACTGATCCGAAGTACGTGGCGGTGGATTTGCAAACCGGCCCGGATGGCGCGGTGTATTCCATTGATTGGTATGACCCGCAGCATTGCCACAATCCCAACACGGAACAATGGGACCGCAGCAACGGCCGCGTTTATCGCATGCAATGGCAGGCCACCTACCGGCCCGTCCAGGTAAATCTGGCCGCCCGGACGGATGCCGAGCTGGCCGCCCTGTTGAACCATCCGAACGCGTGGTACGGCCGGATGGCGCGCCGCTTGTTGCACGAGCGCGCCGGGGCGGGGGCGCTGGCGGCGGACACCCGGGCGGAATTGCGGCGGCAGATCGCCGCGGGCCAATCCCTCCACGCCCGACTGAGCGCGCTGTGGGCGCTGCATCTCACCGGCGGGTTGACCGAAGCCGACCGGCGCCAATTGCTCCAGGCGCCGGAGCCGTACCTGCGCGGCTGGACCATTCAACTCGCCGCCGAGGCGACCGGATTGGACCCGGCCTTCCCTGCCGCGTGTGTGCGCCTGGCCCGGCAGGATCCCTCGCCCGTCGTGCGTCGCTTCCTCGCTTCGGCGGTGGGCCGGCTGCCGGAGGCCGCCGCGTGGGAGCTGGCGGAAGCGCTCGCCCAGCACGGCGAAGATCGGGCGGATCGCAACCTGCCGTTTCTGCTCTGGCATAACTTGGCGCCGCTCTGTGCGCGGGATTTCGCCCGCGGGTTCGACCTGGCGCGCCGCACGCCGCTGCCTCAGCTGGCGGACTGGATTTATTGGTACGCGGCGACACTAGAGGGTGACGCGTTGAATCAGGCCGTGGCCTCGCTGGAAAATCTGCACGGCACGGCATTGCGCCGCCGCCTGGCCGGCTTGTGGCTGGCGCTCGAACCGCGGGCGAATGTGCCCCGGCCCGCCGCCTGGTCGGCACGGGCCCCGGATCTGTACGCGAGCCCCGATGTGGGCATCCGCCGGGACGCGGAACGCCTGGCAGCCGCGTTTGGGGATCGCACCGCGTTTCCCGGATTGCGCCGCACCCTGGCGGATGCCAAAGCCGGGCAGGCGGCGCGGCAACACGCCTTTGCCCTGCTGAGCCGCGCCGGCGATCCGGACGCGCTGCCGGTGTTTTTGCAGTTGCTGGATGATCCGGATTTTCGCGCTTCGGCGATATCCGTGCTGGCGCGCTTCGATGCTCCGCAAATTCCCGCTGCGCTCCTCCAGCGTTTTGGCGGCTTCCCGCCCGCGGACCGCGCCGCCGCGTTGAACACCCTGACCCGTCGCGTGAATTTCGCCGTGCCGCTGCTGGAAGCGGTGGCGACGGGAACCATTGCGCGGGATCAACTGAGCGCATTTCACATCCGCCAACTGACCGATCTGAAGGATGCCGGGGTGGACCGCCGGGTGGCGGCGACCTGGGGGCGCATCCAGACGACGCCAGTGGAGAAGCGGGCCAGAATCGAGCAGTTGGAAAAGACGTTCACGGAGGCGCCGTTATGGGCGTATGACGGGCGTGCGGGGCGCGCACATTTTCAGGCCCTTTGCGGCAGTTGCCACAAGCTGGGCAACACCGGCACACCACTCGGGCCCGAATTAACCGGGGCCGGCAAACTGGGCATCCGGTATTTCCTGGAAAACATCATTGATCCGGATGCGGTGATCGGCGCGGATTTCCAGGCAACGTTGATCGTCACCACGAACGACGACCTGATCACCGGACTGGTCCGGGCGGAAACCTCCAGCGCCGTCACGTTGCAAACGATCACCGGGGTCACCGTGGTTCCGAAAGCCGGGATCGCGCAACGCACCCGGAGCGAGAAGTCGCTGATGCCGGAGGGTCTGCTCGACAGCTTGAATGACCGCGAACAGATTGAGTTGCTGAAGTACCTGATTTCCCACTGAGCCCAAGGGCCGGGTTGGGCGTTGGTGGAAGCGCAAACCGGCGCCATCGTCACCCCGGGCGGCCTTGCCATGGGCACGCTTGCCGAAACAACGTGGCTCCGCAGTCTGAACCCGGCGGCCCGGCTCGCGAATGTCGTTGCGTACGCCATCTTGGCCGGAAGGGGCGGTTGGTTTCGTCCGCACGAGCGGGCCATAAGAGCGCGCTCCCCAATCCCACTGCAGCGCTGGTTGAGAACGCGAAACAAGAGTCGGGCGACTCAAGGTGGCGGTGGCGCGGCCACTGGTTCCCATTCCCCGCCGTTCCAAAACTCGGCCCTCCCCTCGGTGGCAAGACGCGCGGGGATTCCCACTGCCCGCGAAGCCGCCACTGCCAGCGCTTCCGCTCCGCGATCATTCGCGCGCCCGTGCCGCCACATTTCCGTGATGGTTCCCGGCGGGCCGTCCGTCGTGCCGGGTTTCACCCGTTCACGCAACTGCCGGGCGATCGTCTCCGCGGCCGCGGTCAGGCTCGTTTCCTTGCGAATGCGCGGGTAGAAAAACTCCCACAATGGCCGCCGCCAATCCAGGTCGCCGTCGAATGCTGGATCAATTTCCGGCGACAGCACGAACGACTGATACAGCGTCGCCTCCACCTGCCAGTTCACAAGTTGCCGGTTGTAGTTGGCCAGATGGCTGTGTTCGAGCAACCCCTGGAGGGGCCGACCGGACCAGATTTGTTTTGCCGCCAGAAAATCGAAGTCCGCCTTCTCGCGCGCCGGCACGAGCCAGGAACGCGCCAGGGCCAACGTGCGCGGACCGACTGTGAATCGTGGCAGACCGAGGTGCAGCGTCGTCTGACCGATGGCGAGCAGCGCCGCGATTCCGGCCAGCCAGCGCAGGGCGATTGGCGCTGGTGACAGCGGAGGGCGCTGCGGCTCCTCACCCAGCTTCCTCGCGAGCGCTCGGGGAGCGGGTGGACAACGGCTCGGAAGCGAGGCGCGCGCCAGTTCCAACAAAACCCAGAACACCGCGCACGTCGGCAGTTTGAACAGGCCGCCATCGAACCAGAACCCGACCAACAGAACGGACGCGCTGGCCACGGCGATGGCTGCGAGGATCGTCCCCCGCTCCGCCTCAACCGGGGAGCCGCCGTTTCCGCTTTGGGGAAAAGTTGGCTGCGGATCGGAACCGCCGCGCGCCGAATGATCCGCTGGCGCCGGGGCGCGGTGTTGGAATCCGCGAGCCGCCGCTTTCAGCGCCAGCGCAAGATAGATGATCAGCCCGCCGAGCGCCGGCACGCCCGCGGAGATGCCGAGCATTAGATAATCGTTCAATTGAATGGCGGCGGTTTCCTCCAGGCGCGCGGCGTGATACTTCTCCCGGTAAGCTTCCTCGGCCTGTCCCCAACCAAATCCAACCACCGGCCGGGCCCGCAACATGCGGCCCGCGCCCTCCCAGGCGGCGACGCGGTTGCGCCAGGAAAAATCGTTGACGTTGCCAACTGAGAACACCCGGCGCACCAACCGCGACTCCGTGTCGCGAAACTGCCAGAAACCAAGGACGAAAAGGGAGAGCAGGAGGATGGAGCCGGGAAGCCAGTTTAAGCGCAACTGCGCTTTCAACCGCGACACCCAACCGACACGCGGACTTGAAGGTTGCCCGGTGAGGTTTACCGCCACCGTCGAAGCATCTCCTTCGCGCATTTCCGAGGGGCTGCGGTGAATCCAGTGCCACAGCAGGACGCCGATGCCCACCGCTGTTCCCAGCCACGCGCCCCGGCTGTAACTTTTGAGCAGACCAAACGAACATAGACCCGCTGCGGCGAACAACAACGCGCGTGACAGGAAACCACGCGCAGCATCGCCACAACCTGAAACTTGGAACCTGGAACTTGAAACCAACAATCCTGTCGCCAACGTCAGACCCACGCCCATCAACAGCCCGTAAATGTTGGGATTGTTCCAGACACCTTCCCAGCGGCGGACGCCGCGATAGTGAAATTCCATCCCCCACTCCGGCTGCCAGAGTGCGGACGCGGCAAGCAAGAAAAGCAACAGGCTCAATGTTCCCCTCACCCTGACCCTCTCCCCATCGGATGGGAAGAGGGTCAGGGTGAGGGGACGTTTCGGCCATCTCACCCACAACGCCACGCCCTTGCCCATCACGAGCCCCGTCAACAGCACCACCACCTGCAACGACTTTGCCGCGTTCGTGTAATCCACCGCATACCGCAACAGCACCCACGCCACCAACCCGACCAGCCAGAAATCAGGATTTACCATGAGCCGGCAAAAAAGCGCACCTTCTCCGCCTCGACCGGGGAGAAATTTCCCCGAGCTCAGGTCCGCGCCTTGACCCCCGGAACCACGCGGAGCGCCGATCTCCGGATCGGGCTGTTGCGGATCAGGATTGGAATCGAGCCGATCAGGTGATCGGCACTCCGGTTCATGGAGCGGGCCAGGGTGAGGTGTCGAATGTTTTACGTTTGCGCCGTCTGGGCCTCTTTCCGGCAATCGCCTCTGCAGAATCAGAAACGTGACGAGATAACTCAGCAGGCAAACAACCACCATCCACTGCGTGCCCGCGTCCCGACAGGTCGCCTGAATTTCACGAGCGACCATTTGCAGCCACTCAATCCGGCAATGAGTCAGGAATCCGCCAAAGAGCGCCGCCGAGACCAGCCCGACCAAAGCCGCGGGCACGAAAGCTGTGAAGAGTCGCCGGGCCATGGCTCTATCGTCTCCGAATCCGGACCCGATGACAATCCCGACGCATGGCGCGGCGCGGCTTTACTGCGGCGGCTCCCCGACCGGAGCGGGGCATGGACAAGGAAAGCAGGAAAACATAAACTCAAACCAATGCTTGGACTAACACATCAGTGGTCCAGAAAGTTGAGCCCGGTCGTTTGAAGCTGTCGCCTGCGGAGTGTGGCCGTCCCCGACCACAGTATTGCTCAACCGACGAACGCTCTCGATTTCTCCACGCCGTCCGACCTGCCCGCGTTGCTGCGCCCGAGGACGGGCGCACCCCGTCCTGAATGGCTGGCGCGACAATACGACTTTTCAGAAAGACTCCCACGGCCTGATCGAAAGCTGTCGCCTGCGGAATGCCCGGCCCCGGCCGGGAGAATTTGGAGTTTGCTTGAGGTCATGGTGGTGTTGCGGTTTTGTTTTTTTTGAGGAAGAAAAATACCAGGATCGGAAATCCGAGCGCGACCAGGCCGAAAACCAAACGAACCCTGCTGCTCTGGCCGCTTTCCGGCTGCCGTTGGGAGGTCGCCGCCCGGGCTGTGATCTCCGCTCTACGGACCAACTCGGGAGTAATTTCTGGCCAATTCCCATTCGTGATCGTGTTCAAGACGTTCAATGCCCCAGGATTCGAACGCACGAATCGCTGATCCATATATGTCAATGTCGCAGCAAAGCTTGGGCGAAACGATGTAGCCGGGCTTCCCGGGCTCACCGTGGCACCCGCCACCCTGACCACACTTCTAACCATGAGATTACTCCGGTTGGTCGCAACATTGAGGTTGGAATCCTGCCTGTTGGTTCGCGCGCTGATGGGAATCGCATACCTTGTAAAAACGAACTCTGTGGGCACGGCCAGCCCTCCACAATTCGTGCGCTGCAAGACCTCGTAGGTCGCATTGACGTATCCTTGATCGAACGGCTTCTGCGCCCGGAACGAAACGCGCTCCTTTTTCACGGGGTGATAAACACGAAAAATCCCATCGTTGAAATAAGTGACTCTTGTTGGAAGGTGGGGCGGCTGGTCCGCAGTGGCCCATTCGGCACTCATTTTGAAATTCTCATGCCGCAGGTTGGGATCATCCAGGATCCACACAGGAGTTAGAAGTTTATTTGTGATCTGTGCGAAATGGCAGGCTGAAGCGAAAGCCAGCCACAGGTAAGCCGTCAGTGAGCCGTCACCATTGGGCACTTCTTCCCACTCGATCAATGCGGAGAGCACGTTGGTATTTGCTTTGGCAAAGCTATTGAGCCTGTACGCAACCCCGTTCTCAAACCCGATCTCCACGGAATCGCCGGTATCTGAATCCTTCGCACGGATTAGCCAGTCGCATCCTTTCACGCTCACCTTGAATTCTTTCCGGCTGCCAAACTGCTCCTGGCCGGCCAGGAAAGTCCTGTAGGTAATTGTTCCCACCACCTCGTAAGCCTGTCCCCAGCAGTTTGCCAAACCACACACAAAAACCCAAAAGACCAGGACCGGCGCGATTCTCCAATTCAGGCTGCCCGCCGCCATGCCTGATTTCAATACGGCGCTCGACAACAATACTGCTGGAGCGAACAGAACGGTCGGAGCAAATTGACCCGTCTTCGTACAATGGGCGTATTCTGTATTCAAAGGGCCTCCGACGGTTTCAATCCTCCATTCGCTACCCTCGATTTGGATTTCCGCCACTGCCAGATCAACAGCCCATAACTGCCGATGAGCAGATAGGCCAGCGCCACCTTCATGAGGTTGTCGGCGGTTTGCGGAGAGATATGGAGAGCGTCCGTGAGGTTGCCAAGACAACTGCATGGTTGTTCCAATGCAGCCACCACGGGCCGAGGCGATAGACCACAAAGTTGGTGCTCAACCAGGCCACCAACCCGAGCGCCAGAGATTGCCGTTTGCCGAAAAAGCAAATCAATGCAATCGCGATCTCGACCATCCCCACCATCAGGATCAAGTGCCCAAACTTGATGCCGATGATGGGGTTCACCAAGGACAAGAATTTGGAGTTGCCGGATGCACTCCAAACTTTAGCCGCACCAGTCAATAGCAGCATTGCACCGGCAGAATTGCTGAACTTGGACCCAGCTGAAGCGATGGGACACGACCTGCCCTCAGGCCGGGGCGCTGGAAAGATCTCAGACATGATCAGACTTGCTCATCCGGTTTATCCACCAAAACTCTCACGGCTTGAGTTGGACTCAACCATGACCGCCACTCTGCCTTCCCCCACGGAGGCTTCAGACCCACGATCACAGGGTCTTGGCTCTAGCCCATTAAGTTGGGGTTGCGTCACGTCAGAAATTCCAAGGCTTTGATGGCACGCTATCGCTGGAGCCGCTTGCGATTCTAGCGAGTGGCAAGCGCCAACAATTCAAGAACCTGGGCAGCCTGCAACTTTGATCTTCACGGTTCCTGAGGTTGTTGTGCCGCTCCCCCGAGTCTTGCAACCAATCAAGCCACAAGTTCCTGAGGTTTCTGTCCAAGTTAGAAGTTCGGAATGACTCCCATCTTGACACCCACCGCTACCGCAGTCACACGTTCCATTTTTCCCCGTACTAAATGTCTTAATGGTACATGCCGATCCCTTCGGCTTAAAATCATCGTAGCTACAACCACACGCGCCATAAGTGTTGTCATTGCTAGGTTTATAATCCTCACATTTTGCGTAAACATTTAGTGCAACCACGATCAGGCCGAGAGTTACAATCATCACGATACTTTCATTTTGTATGGTTTTTAGCTTCATGGTTTTCCTTCGTTATACGCTGGGCGGTTCTTTTTGCTGTGGCTGCGCAACAATGCCAAGCACACAATTGGCAATGCTCCCAGCGCACAAAACATCGCCAAAATCGTTACTCTCTTACGCGAGCGGCTTTGAGTGGGGGTTTCGCCACGTTGAGAGTCCACATACTGCAATTGTTCGCGATAGACTTTGGATTGCTGCACCACTGCCTTGGAAGGCCATTCGCGATTTGTCACTTCATAAGTCCAGAGTCCCAACTCGGGGAAGCGGCTGTCCGTAACAAGTGTCCTCCCCTCCATGGTCGGAATAAACGTTTCCAGCACTGGAGCAATGCTTACCGAGTCAACAGTGATGATATATTCCGCGAGGACCCACAACTGACCGCTTTCGTTTACGGAGTTGATTTTCAAGCAGGATCTGGAGGGCAGGATAATCGAGCCCACGTTCGTCTTTTCAACTACTGAATAGATGGCATTGGTAAAGCCGTTGGCAAATGGAGTCGCCCTCCTCCCCAAATCAACTGCCCTCCCAGGGTGCCTGAGCACGCCATCATCTAAGAAACAGACCTCTTCCGGGAGGAATGGCAACGACGGTGATAATCGCCAGTGCGCAACCTGCCTGAACGGATGCTTCCAAAAGCTGTAAGGTCCGCCTGGGCCGAGGCCGAAACACACCACCGGCTCAATCAAGTCGCCAGTATCTCGCTTGCCGAAATAGCAAGAAGAGGCCAGCATCAGCCAGATCGGGCCAATTTCATGGGAAGTCAAATCATGAAGAATTTCGGTCTGTGACACCAGGGCCAGCCCAACATTGGTTACTTTTTGCGAGTCGTGGTTAACGGATTTATTCGCTCTTTCGATCTGAGACCGCTGTGAAACTAAATGGTAGAGTTGGTCCCCATCCCAACTGACCTCTTGGAAATCAAAAACGTCAACCACAGCGTTCGTATCACGAATGCGCCACCGACAGCCATCAACCAACACGGAAAAGTTGTAGTTTTTGGGGCGGTCATCCTCAAAGTGCCGGAACCTAACATGGCCTGTCACTTCATAAGGCTCAGAAGCGCCAGCAATTTGCCCCTGGGAGAAAAAGACCAGTGACCAACACAGCACCTTCAAACTTACACAAGCCAGGAACGTCCTTGTTCTGAACTTCTCCAGCGATGACCCGACTTCAGTCGCTGGGCTTCCCTGCCAGTCTGATCGCACAGCTCGCAAAAACTCTCTCAATCCGTTCACGTTGTGCGAGGAGTTGCTAGGGCGGCATTCGCGCACACGGGGAAATGCGCCATCCAGCTTTGGTGGAATCACAAGCACAGGACTGTCTCCTAAGTGGTTCATGACCTTCGCATCTTGGCTGCCGCGCCTGTACGTGGGAAAGTAACTGGGTATTTGTCTCCCGCCATCGCCAGGAACGCAAGCTGGATTTCGGTGAATGGGCGTATGCCATTTTGTGTCCCTTCTGCTGATACTTCGTGAGTCGTGAACATGGCGCCGCCAAAAAAAAAAAAGGCAAGACCTTTTTTCAGTTTTTTGGGATGCTGTTTACAGCTGTCGCCTGCGGAATGCCGGGCCCCGGCCGGGAGAATTTGGAGTTTGCTTGAGGTCATGGTGGTGTGACGGTTTGGTGCTCGCGGGTAAGGAACCGAAACACAAGAATCGGAAATCCGAACGCGCCCAGGCCGAAAACCAAGCGCCCCCGGCTCGGGCCGCTTTCCGGCTGCCGTTGGGAGGTCCTCGCCCGGGCTGTGATCTTCGCCCTGCGGACTGATGATCGCAATAACCACCAGCAGTTCAATCAACGTGAAACCCTGCTTCCTATTGGCGTCAATTTCAGCTTGTGCTTTGAGACGGATTCCACGAATTGACATAAATTACAGATTCCTTCGCGAAAAGCAGCGGAATCCGCGTACTACAAACAGGTGATGGCGTGGCGAGCATGTTTCGCATTCAGACCACCCTCTGGCCAGCGTTCCGCTGAAAAATAGCTTTTGCCCGTGCCACCGCTGGGGTAGCTTGTGCCGGAAATTGTCATGAAGTTCGGCATCAACACCTTCCTGTTCACCTCGCCGTTCACCACGGCGAGCACGCGCTGGTTCAAACAGTTCAAGCACTGGGGGTTTGATTCGGTGGAAATCCCCATCGAGGACCCCGCGCACATTGATCCGGTGCGCGTCAAGCGTGAACTGGACCGGCACGGGTTGATTTGTGGTTCGGTGTGCGTGGCGATGAGTCCGGACCGGGATTTGCGCGGCAACGCCAGACAACAAAAGACCGGCCTGACCTACCTGAAGCGGTTGCTGGATCAGATGGTGGTGCTGGATTGCCCCTCGCTGATCGGCCCGGTCTATTCGGCGGTGGGCCGCGCCGAGGCGGTGCCGCCGGGGGAATATCGCAAGCAATGGGCGACGGTGGTGCGGCATTTGAAGGGACTATGCGCTTACGCGGAAAAACGCGGGCGACAAATTTGCTTCGAGCCGTTGAACCGATTTGAAACCGACTTCATCAACACCTGCGATCAAGGCTTGAAACTGATTCAAGCCGTCGGCAGTCCGGCGCTCAAGCTGCATCTCGATACCTTTCACATGAACATCGAAGAGAAGTTTCAGGCGGACGCCATTCGCAAAGCCGGCCGGCATCTGGGACACTTCCACGCCTGCGGCAGCGATCGCGGCACCCCGGGCAACGATCATTTGGACTGGCCCGCCATCGCCAAGGCGCTCAAGGACATTCGCTATCAAGGCAACGTCACCATTGAATCCTTCACCACGGACGTGAAGGTGATTGCCCGCGCCGCCGCCATCTGGCGGCGGATTGAACCGACCCGGAATGAAATCGCCGTCAAGGGCCTCGCGTTTTTGCAGCGAACCCTCAAATAGACCGTCAGCAATCTCATCATGAAACTACATTGGATTTTCACGCTGGCCCTGGGCGTCGTGGCGACGGGGGCCGCCTTGGCGGCGGATGATTTTACGCCCCTCTTCAACGGCAAAAATCTGGACGGCTGGGAGGGCGATCCGAAACTGTGGTCGGCGCGCGAGGGCGTCATCGTGGGCCGAACGACGGTGGATTATCCGCTCAAGGCGAACACCTTCCTGATTTGGACCAATGGCGAAGTTGCGGATTTCGAGTTGCGCTGTTCGTTTCGGATTACTCCGAATAACAACGAAGGTTTTGCCAATTCGGGCATCCAGTATCGCAGCAAGGTCCTCAAGCGCCCGGGCTGGGCCGTGGGCGGGTACCAGGCGGACATGGAAGCGGGGCCGAATTACACCGGCATTCTTTATGATGAACAGGGCGGCGCGGGAAATCGAGGCATCATGGCGTTGCGCGGGGAAAAGGTGATTTGGGATGCTGACGGTAAAAAACAAGTCACCGGCTCGCTGGGTGACTCGGCGGAAATTCAAGCCGCCATCAAGTCCGGTGCCTGGAACGACTACACAATCATTGCCCGGGGCAATCATTTGCAGCATTTCATCAACGGCCGCCAGACGGTGGACGTGATTGATGCGTGTGCGGACAAAGCGCTGCGTTCCGGCGTGGTGGCCCTGCAGCTGCACGCGGGCAGCCCCATGACGGTTGAGTTCAAGGACCTGCGCCTCAAGTCATTGACCAACCGCACGGCCGGCGATCTCGCCGCCCTGCAGGGCGCGTGGCTTGTCACCCACGTCCAGGCGGACAACACCGGCACGCTCCAGGAGGATTTCGATCGTATGTCCATCACGATCAACGGGAAGCAATACCGCACGGAGAAACATGGCGAAGGGGACGCGGGCACGATTGCCCTGGACGCCAGCCAGACGCCCGGACGGCTGGATATTTTTCCCGACACCGGACCTGGGGCCGGGCGGCTGATTCCGGCGATCTACGAATTTAACGACGACGTTTTGCGCATTCGTTTTTCAACGCAGGACGGCGCAGGACGGCCGACTCATTTTGACGGGGCACCCGATTTTGGGGAGGCCATCATCACCTGTCGGCGCAAATAAACCGGCGCTGTTGACACGAGGAGCACATGAAAAAACTGATCGTGGGTTTGGGCGTGCTGGGCTGGCTGGCCGCACTGGCTTTACAGGCGGCCGACAAGAAAATCGTGTTCATTGCCGGTACTCCGAGCCACGGCCCGGGGGAACATGAGCACCGGGCGGGCTGCCTGCTGTTCCAAACCTGCCTGCAAAACACCCCGGGCCTCACAACCGTGGTTTATTCCAACGGCTGGCCGGCCGATCCGCAGGCATTTGCAAACGCCGCCACCATTGTGGTCTATGCCGACGGCGGCGGCGGCCATCCGCTGCTCCAGGGGGATCATCTGAAAACCATCGGGGCGTTGATGGATCAGGGGGTGGGATTGGTTTGTCTGCACTATGCCACCGAACCAACCATGGAGAAGGGCGAGCGGGAATTTTTGAAATGGATCGGCGGCGCGTTTGAGATCAACTGGTCGGTCAATCCCCACTGGGACGCCCACTTCCAATCCCTGCCGGAGCATCCGGTTGCGCGGGGAGTGAAACCGTTTCACATCCTGGACGAATGGTACTTCAACATGCGCTTTCGGGACGGCATGACCGGCGTTACGCCCCTGTTGAGCGCCGTGCCGGACGGCAGCACGACCAATCGCCACGACGGTCCGCACGAGGGCAATCCGGCCATGCGCGCGATGGTGGCGCGCGGTGATTTGCAACACGTGGCCTGGGCCGCGGAGCGGGCGGGCGGCGGACGGGGGTTTGGTTTCACCGGCGGACATTTTCACAAGAACTGGGCCAATGACCACATGCGTAAACTGGTGTTAAATGCGATTCTCTGGACAGCGCACGTGGAAGTTCCGGCAGGCGGAGTGGACAGTCATCCCACCCCGGCTCAACTGGCCGCCAATCAGGACGAGAAGGGACCGCGACGGCCGCCGGCGCCGCCGCGCGCACCGGGGGCGCCCGCGCCGGTTCGCCGGTAACGGCTGGCTGGAAAACCGCCGGGTTGGAGAGCTCCGGCTGGCGATGGTTGCGCGTGGAAATCCACCTTTACAAACGCGCCGGGGTCATGTCAGGCTACGCAGCGTTATGTGGAAGAAATCCTTGCTCCTTCTGGCCGCGCTCGCTCTGGTGGCGGGTTGCGCCGCGGTCAGCACCAATATTTCCGCGCAACGTCAACCGCGTAATCCCACCGATCTCTATCTCGTCGAGGTCAAGTTTTCTTCCGAACAGCAATCCCTGCGCTGGGACAGCATCCAAGCCGCAGTGATTGTCGGGAAGGAAACCTATCCAATGAAGCGGACGCATCTGATGAGTGATCGTTGGGAGGCGTTGATCCCCGTGCCGGCCGGGGTGAGTTCCGTGCGCTACCACTACAAGTTCGATTATCTGTACAACGATTTTGGCGGCCCCAAAAAAGGCAGCGCCTCCTCCAAGACCTATACCTTGCAGATTGTGGAGCAGGCCAATCCTTGACGGAGCACGTGGATTCAGTCAGGGCGTCCGTACGGACGCCTTTTTTGTCGGGATGGCCTGCCGCTGTCCCCATGGCGACGGCAATCATGTTCAAGATTGCCGTGGCTGGCCGGGTTTCGTTGAATAGCCGGTGATGACTGGAAGCCTTTCACTGCGGAACGCCCCTTGCCGGATGGGGCGCATCGGCGTGCTGCTTGGCCTGCTGATGGCTGGCGGCATGCGCAACTCGTGGTGTGCCGGGACGCCGGTGACGCCGCCGGCAACGGGACCGCGGTGGGTTGACGCGCGCGAATTGACCCTTGAAGGCCGGGGCTGGTCGGACACCAAGGACTTTTACGACCGGCTGCCGGCGAAAGCGGAAGGGCGGGTGCGCGCTTCGGTCTGGGGTCTGAGCCACGATTCCGCCGGATTGCGCGTGCGCTTTGTGACCGATGCCACGGCGTTGTCGGCCCGCTGGACCGTGCGGAAGGAGTCGCTCGCGATGTCGCACATGGCGGCCACCGGCGTCAGTGGGCTGGATTTGTATGTCAAGGAAAACGGCCGGTGGCATTGGATCGGGACCGGGCGTCCGGAACACTTCCCGACGAATGAGAAGTCGCTCGTGAGCGGACTGGCGGCAAAGGAACGGGAATTTGCGCTGTACCTGCCGCTGTACAACGGCGTCAAAGAATTGCAGCTTGGCGTTCCACCGGAAGCGAAATTGCGCGCCGCGCCCCCGGCGACCGCCAAACCCGTCGTGTTTTACGGGACCTCCATCACACAGGGGGGATGTGCGTCACGTTCAGGCATGGCCTATCCCGCGCTGCTCGGCCGGAGCCTGGACTGGCCGACGATCAATCTGGGGTTTTCCGGCAATGCCCACAGTGAGCCCGAAATGGCCGCTTTGCTGGCCGAGCTGGCCCCGGCCGTTTACGTCCTGGATCCGCTGCCCAATATGACGGCGGAAATGGTCACCGAACGTTTGGAGCCGTTGGTGAAGACTCTGCGGCAGGCGCATCCGGACACGCCCATTCTGTTGGTGGAAAGCATTGATTACCCTGCCGGAGAACTGGTGACGGCCACGCGTGAGAACATCGCCGCCAAGAACGCCGCGTTGCAACAGGTTTATCAGCGTCTGCAGGAAGCGGGGATCAAACACCTGACCTATGTTTCCGGCGGTCAATTGATCGGTCTGGATGGCTTGGGCACGGTGGACGGCGTACACCCCACGGATCTGGGTTTTGCGCGGATGGCGGAAGGGCTGCAGCCCGACCTGCAGCGCGCCCTGAAGTCTGCGCGTTGAGTTGGGTTTCCACCGGCGGCCGTCAAGCCGGGGAACAAATCAGCGGCGGCGGATTACGAAATCACGGAAGCGCGCCCAATGCGCGGTGGTTTCGGTGCCTTGATAAACCTGCAGGCTGATTTTGGGCGCGCCGTGAACCGGCAGCGTGCATTGCCCGGCGGTGCGCCAGGCGGGCTCGTCGCCGAGCTGATAGTCGCCGCGGAGGGAGTGGTCCCGGACGGTCAGGCGCAGGGACACGCGATTCGTGGCAACCGGCAGCAACGCCACCGTTCGCGTTCGATCCTGTTCTTCACGGCCCATCACGATGCACAACTTCTCGTCCACCAACTCCAATCCCAATTTGACCATGTGGCGGTCATCATAATACCAGGCCAGATTGGCCTGCTCGTACTGATGGGAAGGATGGTTTTCCACCATCACGGAAATTTCCAGCGTGGCATTTGTGGGGGCGGCCACCGGGCGGGTAAGCACATTGCGCGCGTCATTGGGCGGGCCCCACAAATTGCCGGGGCGCGGACGGATTTCCAGGCCGTTGGTGCCGACCCGCCAATTCGTCGCGTCCTCCCGAATCCACACCCAGTCCTTTCCCAGCTGATGTTTGAACTCGTCGCGAAATAATTCTTCCGCGCCGGCGGCGATACGAACCCCGCAAAGCAAGAACACGATCACATGGAGATGGGCCACGATTTTCATCATCCCCAGCTTCAATCCACAACCGGAAGCCTGGCAAGCGCAAAGCCGTGGAAACTGCCGTCCATGCACCCGGCGGGCCGATGCCGCAGCGCGGAATGTCTATCCCACCCGGGTGGGCGTGGGAAATTATTTCTGTGAGGCGGCGGGCGCATTGGTGGTGGCGGCCGGGGGCGTTTCCGGGTGATCGGCGGGCGGCGGTTCGGGCGGCAGGTTCAGGGCGGCGCGAAGCGCGGCGCGCATTTCATAGGGCCAGAGCGCCTTTTCGGGGTCCAAGACCGCTTGCAGGGCTTCCTTCTCCATTTCCTGGTCCGAAGGCAGTCCGATGGCGTCAATGCGCCCCTGACTGCCGCCGATTTTTTTCATGTACGTGGCGCGGAGGATGCGCGCCAGGTGGCGCAAGCCTTCGTAGCGTTGTTTGTTGCCCAAAATCAATTCCCGGTAGCTCGTGATGGTCTGACCCAGGATGGCGGCCCGTACCCGGTCGCGGGAAGTCTCGCTGACGTCTTCGGTGATGCGGTTCAAGGCGAACTCCTCCAGGGTGATTTTGCCGGGCAGGGAATCGGGCTGGCCGGTGATGAGCGGTTTATCCGGGTATTTCTGGCCAAGGTAGCGATACCATTTGAGCGCTTCCGGAATGCGGTCGTTTTCGTAAAGGAAATAGGCGGCGTTGATGAGCAGGTTGCGGTGCGCGGTCTCGATGTTGCTGCGCATGTTCGGTTCGTCAATCATGGCCTGCTCGTAGGCGTCGCTGACCTTCTGGACGATGTCGAGGTTCGGCAGGGTGTCGAACGTCTTGGTGAATGGATCGGCCAGCAGACGGCCGCGTTGGAAACTCAACTGCATGGATTGATAGATGACGCGGCGCAGTTGAATCAAATCCTCCTTCTTGACCTTGGTGGGGTGCTGCCGGGCCTTCTCGAGTCCCAGCGCGGCCCAATAAATTGCGTGCGCTTCCGGCAACCGCCATTCCAGGGGTCCGTAGGTTTCGTTCACCCGGACCATGAACGCCGGGTCCATCTTGAACCGGTTGGTCAGGATCTCGAGGCGTTGAAATTCCTCCGGGGTTTGGGGGTGCAGCAAAAGATCGAGCTGCGGTTCGCCTTTGCCGAACACCTCGGACATTTCCTTGAGCCACTCGTTTTTGTAATAAACGTTCGCATCGTCCAGGTTGGCCCCCAGTTTGTGCTGAAAGTGCCAGGCCAGTTCGCGGTAGAGCTGGACGTCGTTGGGATTATACTTCAGCCCTTCGTCCCGGAGCAGTTCGATGCCCCGCTGCACCCAGCGCCAGCGATCCGGATAATCCTTGAATTTGACCGAAATGTTGTAGGACATGTTCCAGGCTTGGAACACCCAGACGGCGCTGAAGTGCGGTTCGAGCTTGGTGATCCAGTCGGAGAGCTGCGCCATCTCGAAAAATTTGTCCTCATCCTGCAATTCCGTGGCGCGAATCCACAGGAAGTTGGCGATCAGGCCCCGAAACCCGCCCAGCGCCACCGTGGTGAAGGCCAGCAAGGGCGGCGCGTTTTGCAGCGGGGTCACGCGGGTCAACCCGAGCGTTTCCCGATCGTGATTCAACCGGCGCTGCATGAAGGTCGTCCCGAGCAACATGAGGAGCGCCAGCAGCAGGAGCAGAATTTTTTTGGGGCGGGCAGTCATGAGCGGGACGGCGTCAGGATTGCGGCTGGGCGGCGGCCAATTCGCGCCGGGTAAAGGCCCAGATGCCGCAGGCGGCCAGGATTCCACCCAGCACGAAAATGATCTGCAACACGGCCCGGCAGAGTTCCAGCCAGGTGATGCTCCGTCCGGCGCTCAACTGGTCAATGGGCGAAAAATCCCTGGCAAGATTGATGACCGTCAGGATGCCTTGAAAGATGGGGATGACCACCGGATCCAACGGCGAACCGCGCTCGCCGGTTTCCTGGTTGTAGGTCATGAAAGTGCCTTCGGCAACAGCGTTCTTCAAAATACCCGAGGAAAAGACCACCACCAACGCGGCGCAGGCGGCAAAGGCGGCGACCGGAAAGGAGAGAAAGCTGGCCATCGTCAGCCCCAGCGCCGCCAGCAACGCCAGCCAGCAAAAAATGATGCCCAGTCCGCGCGCGAAATTCAGGGCGAAATTCCCGTCGCGATACAGGACCTCGATGCCCTCCGTGGTGGTGAACAGCAACGCGATGTTGTTGGGATTGATCACCGTCACGGTCAGGATGCCGTGTGAATCGAAGAGGTCCGACGGAATTTCGAATTCGTGGAAGGTGTCCGGCGCCAGGCTCATGGGTTCTGCGGTTTGCCACAGCGGAGTTTCCTGGGGCACGCCCACCTGCCAGAGTACCGGGAAGGTTTGCGACACATTTTGTTCGGACGTGTTGAATTTGATCCGCAGATACAACGGTTGCCCGTGCAAAAAGTTTCTGGCGTAGCCAAGGTCAATTTTCCAGCTCTGTTGGTACCCGGGCGGGACATTCTGGATGTAGGCCAGCAGGTTCTGGCGGATTTGCTCGCGTAATTGCGCCACCTCCGGCCTGGTCAGGTGCGGATTTTTCTCCCGGGCCGCCTGCAATTGGGCGTCTGTTTCCTGGGTGATTTCCGCGGCCAGCGAGGGGGGGCGGGCCGAGGCGCGGGCCACCAGCACTTCGTTGCGGAGTTTTTGCTGTTCCGCCGCCGGCAGACGTGCGGCGCGCCATTGCAGGGTGGCAAACACCCCCAGCCCGGAGAGGAGCACCAGGGCGGCGTTCAAGGACATCAAGCCCATCCATTTGCCAATCCAGATTTGCCAGCGGGCAATGGGTTTCACCACCACCATTTGCATCGGCCCTTCCTCAATGTCGCGCGCCAGCGTGCCGCAGGCCAGCCAGAGGGTCGAGAGCCCCAGCAATCCGGTGATGCTGCTCAGCGTATAAGTGAGGAGGATCTGGGTGAAGCCGCGGGCCGTACCGTCGTCCTTGATCAGCAGCGGGAGCCCCACCACCGCCGCCAGCAACAGGAGCGCCAAAACGAGGAACAGCCGGAATCGGAAGGCCGCCTTCCACGTCAACACTGCGATGGTCAAAATCGGTTTCACGCCGGTGCTCAGGGTTGGCCGGGATCGTTTTCCTTTGGCCCCAGCAGGGAGGAAAGTTTTGCGTCCGCCTGCGCCAGATCAGCCGCCGCCGCGGCGGCCGCCGTGGTGGCGGGTTGTTCTGCACGGGGCGGCTCCGCCCGCGTCAATGATTCCAGCTTCTGTTCATCCACAACCGCCGGGGCGGAGGGCGGGGGGGCGGCCGCGGTCGCGGGAGCGGCGGGCAGGGTGAGTTTCTCCAGCAGCTTGTCCGGAGTCGGGGTGGTTTCGACCCCGGCCCGCAGATATTCCGCCACCTGCGCGCCGGACTGGGCGCCGCTGGTCGGTTGGGCCGCCCGTTTTGCCTGCTCCACGACTTCAAGAAAATAGCTTTCGAGATTTTGCGTGGGATTGTCCACCCGCACTTCGCCCCCGCCGGCGTCTTTGCGGATCAACTCGAGCACACGTTCCAGGGTGGGGCGCGGCAGCACCGGGGTGGTGATGCGCAGGGTGTCGGGTTTGGCCAGCAGTTCCCGCAGCGTGCCGAGCGCCTGAATTTTGCCGCCGTAGTAAATCACCACGCGATCGCAAACATCCTCGACGTCGGACAACAGGTGGCTGCTGAGGATGACCGTTTTGCCGCGTTTGGCGAGGGCGATGATCAAATCCTTGATCTCGCGACAGCCAATGGGGTCCAGGCCGGCCGTGGGCTCGTCCAGAATCACGAGGTCGGGGTCATTGATCAGCGCCTGCGCCAGACCAATGCGCCGCTGCATGCCCTTGGAAAATTCACCCACCGTGCGCGTGCGGGTCTGGTCCAGGCCGACCATGGCGAGCAGCTGCTCCGCGCGCTGGTCGCGGTCATTGCGCTCCAGATGAAACAGGTTGCCGAAAAAATTCAGGGTTTCACGGGAATCAAGATAGCGGTAGAGGTAGGATTCCTCGGGCAGATAACCGATGCGCGCCTTGGTCTGGACATGCCGCGGCGATTCACCGAAAACGGCGATCTGCCCCCTGGTGGGATACAGCAGCCCAAGCAGCATCTTGACCGTGGTGGATTTTCCCGAGCCGTTCGGCCCGAGCAATCCAAACACCTCCCCGCGCCTTACGTCGAAGTCCACGTTATCCACGGCGCGCGCCCGGGGCCGGCCCCAAAAATCCTTGAAGACCTTGGTCAGACCGCGAACCGACACCACCACCTCCGGTGAGGCGGGTACGGGCGCGGGGGCAGAGGAGGGGGAGGAGGCAGGCGCAGCCATGGCATCATTCCGGTTTCAGTCGTTGCGGACCAGTCATACGGTTCATCATTTTAAATTTCCTCCGCGGCTTCGAATCCGGCCGCAATCTTTAATCCGGCCTGCCCGCGGCCTTGATTGCGGCGCCGGTTCGTTAACCGCTCCAAGCCGGCGGTCCGGCGCTGGCCGAAGCCGCGTGCCGCCACGGTTTTCGACACTCGTCAAGTTGTTTGCGTCGTAAATGATTTTGTTTCTGGCGGCATCGGGCCGGGGCGAATCAACCGGGTTCGCACCGCGGTGCGGCGGTCCAATCAAGCCGCCGCGGGCGTAAGTTGCTCCGGCGTCGCCGCGGGCGCATCCGGCCGGCCGCGGCCGGCCGGTCCGGGGGCCGGGTGATAATGTTCCAGTTCTTCGCCTTTGCGGACCAGTCGTGCGCTGTTAAAAATCACGATCAACGAGCCAACGTTATGCAGGATGGCGGCCACGATGGGCGTCAGCCAGCCAAAGGCGGCGGCGCTCAAGCCGCTGATGATGAACAGCACGCCAAAGAGAAAGTTCTGGTTGATGACGGCGCGGGTGCTCTGGGACAACTTGACCAGGAACGGCAGGCGGCGCAGGTCGTTGTTCATCAGCGCAATGGTGGCACTGTGGATCGCCACTTCGCTGCCCGCGGCGCCCATCGCGATGCCCATGTCGCCGGCCGCCAGCGCGGGCGCGTCATTCACGCCATCGCCGACCACCGCCACCTTGTAGCCTTTCGATTTGACGCTGCGGACGAAATCCACCTTGTTCTGCGGGAGACAGTCGCCCTGCGCTTCCTCGCAGCCGATTTCCGCCGCCACCCGCGCCGCCACGGGCTGACGATCACCGGAAACCATGGCGATGCGGCGCACCCCGAATTCGCGTAAATCACTCAACACCTCGCGGGCCTCGGCCCGGGTTTGATCCTGCAGGCCGATCCAGCCAATGCACCTGCCCTCCCGGGCGACGAAAATCAGGCTCCAACCTTCCGTGATGTTCAGGTCCACCGATTTTTCAAACTCCCCGTTGATGCCGTTATCCGTGAGCCATTGAGCGCGTCCGACCAGCACCCGGGCACCACCGATGTCGGCTTTGACGCCGCGGCCGGCGGTTTCTGCGAAATTTTGCGGTTCCACGAGCGGCACGCCGGCCTCGGTGGCGAGCTTCGCCAGTGCCTTGGCCGTCGGGTGGTTGCTGTACTTTTCCGCGCTCGTCGCGATGCGCAGCAGTTCCGCCGGTTTCACGTCGGCCAACGGATTGAGCCGGCTGACGGCCAGTTCGCCCGTCGTGAGCGTGCCGGTCTTGTCGAAAACGAAGGCGTTGATTTTGGCGGCGGCCTCGATGTCGGCGACGTTCTTGATCAGGATGCCCAGTCGTGCGGCGGCGGAGAGCGCCGCGACCATGGCCGTGGGGGTGGCCAGAATGAACGCGCAGGGGCAGGAAACCACCAGCACGGCGATCACGCGGTCCAGATCCCGGGTGAATGCCCAGACCAGCGCGCCAATGACCAATACCAGCGGCGTGTAAAACGCCATGTATTGATCCACGATTTTCATGATGGGCAGCTTGGTCTTTTCGGCCGCCAGAATCAGCTCGCGCACCCGCCCCAGCGTGGTGTCCTGCCCGGCGCGGTTTACTTTGATTTCCAGCACCCCGGTGAGATTCATGGTGCCGGCAAAGACTTCGTCGCCGGCTTTTTTGTCCACGGGCAGCGATTCGCCGGTGATCGTGGCCTGGTTGAACGAACCCTGTCCGCTGAGAATGACGCCGTCGGCCGCCACGTTGTCTCCGGGCCGGACACGAATGACGTCGCCCACGGCCAGTTCGCTGGCCGCCACTTCCTCCTCGGACTGGTCCGCCCGGAGGCGGCGCGCCTTGGTGGGCGTGAGCTTGATGAGCGATTCAATGGAGGCGCGCGCGCCTTCCGCGGTGTGGGTTTCAATCACCTCGCCCAGCAGCATGAAGAAGGCAACGACACCCGCAGTTTTGTAGTCTCCGGAGGCAAATGCGGCCAGGACCGCAATGGCGACCAGCTCGTTGATGCTCAACCGGCCTTTGCGCAAATCCTGGATGGCGGTCACCATGATCGGGTAACCGAGAATGATCGCGCCCACCATGGCGCTGGCCCCGGCGACGACATGCGCCCCGGTGAACACCCAGTCCACAATGAATGCGTTGATGACAAAGACCAAGCCAAACAGCATCCACGTCAGCCCGACGTTGCTGTGTTCGTGGTCGTGACCGCACCCGCAGCCGTCCCCGGAGTGATGGTGCGGACCGGTTTCTTCGCGACTGAGCAGGGAGGTGACTTGCATACGCCAGATAAGTTAGCGGAGTTTCCGGTTCAAGGCTGGGGGGATTCGGGCTTGGATTTGACGGGGGCGCGGTTCAGGTTCAAGCGCAGTTCCAGCGGCCGGCCGTCGGGATGGGAGGGCAGATACATCTTGTAATCCACTCCGGCGAGGGCGCGGCCGAGGGTTTCGGCCAGGCGTTGCTGTCGAAACAGCGCCGGATTGGCCCGGTAGCGTGGCAGCACTTCCTGGAAGGTTTTGGCATCCCCGTTGAGTTTGGCCAGCATGTCGTTACGTTCGGCCTGGGCAGTGTTACGGCGCGCCGCCGCTTCTCCGGCGGCCTCGTTGAGCTTCTTGTCGCGATACGTCAACGCTTCGGTGAGCGCCTGGCGGGCTTTCTGGCCGGCGGTGGTGACATTGGCAAAGGCGGTGTCCAACTGGCGCGGCTGGCGCGTTTCCACCACACATTGCTCCACGGCGATGCCCAATTGCTCGGCCTGCACCAACTGGTTGACCCGCCGTTGCACGGCATCCTGGAAGGCGGTGCGTTCAAACAGGGCCTGATCCACGCGGCTCTGCGCGGCGGCGTAAACCAGGGCGTTGTCCAGGACATTCAACACGGCATTGGACAACCCATTCAGACCATAGGCCTGGTCGCCGCCGGAGGAAAACTCAAAGACGCAGCGCACCGGGTCCTCGATGCGGTAGCGCAGGACCGCCTTGGTGTGCAGAATGTTGCCGTCGCCGGTCAGAACATAACCGTCCACCTCCGGATTCAAGGTCGGGCCCGCGAACGGAATTTCCCCCTGCGCTTCCTGCACTGGCGTCTGGAAAAACCAGTGGGTGCGCGAGCGGACCTCCTGCACCTCAGTGATCGGAATCCGCACCACTTCGTCAATCGGATAGGGCAGGCCGAAATGGATGCCCGGCCCCAACAGAACCTTGTCCCCTTCGCCCTGCGGTTTGCCGAAGCGCAGCAGAATGGCCTGCTCGCGGGGGCCCACGGTGAAGAAACCCGAGAAGAGAAAGGCGAGGAACAACAGCAGCATCACGAACTTCACGATGCCGAAGCTGCTGTGCAACGCATCGGCCAGCGCCTGCGCGCCGGCGTCAATCGGCTGCGCGGGGGGCGGAGGGGGGACAGGTGCTTTCGCGGCCATAACTCAACGGGAAACCGAGTTGGTGAGGCTTTCGGTCAGCAGGTTAAAGGGGGCCGTGCGGGAGTCAAAAATCAGAATCGAACGCTCCTTCAACGCGGCTTCGAGCGCTTCAAGGTCCAGGAGAAACTTGGCCAGCTCGGGCGCCTGCTCAAACACCGGATAAACCCTGGCGGCGGCGGCGTCGCCCTCACCCCGGATGCGGCGGGCCTCGCCTTCGGCAATTGAGATTTGCTGGGCGGCCTCACGATCGGCGGCCGAGCGGATTTTACGGGCTTCCGCCGCGCCCTCCTCGTTGTATTGGCCGGCGAGCTTTTGGCGATCCGCCGTCATCAGGGCAAAGACCGACTCGGTCACGCTTTCGGGCAGTCCGAGCCGTTTGATGCCGAGGTATTCGATCTGGATGCCGGAATTGTTGGCCGCCGCCTTTTCCTGAACAAGCGCGCGGATCTCCTGTTCGATGGCATCAAATTTCAAGTTCTGGTCATGGGCGTTGACGAAGTCGCTGAGCGGGTGGCTGCCCACGACGGCCGTTTTGGCCGAGATGACGATGTCGCGTAGGTTGCGTTCGGCCTCCTTCACCGACCCGTTCTTGAATTTCGGGAAAAAGGCCTGCGCGTCGGCAATGCGCCAGCCGACGTACACACTGCTCATCAGGTTGTTGCCGTCGGCGGTGTAGCCTTCGCTGAAGGTGTCCTCGAAATTTTGAATGCGCTGGTCCAGCTTGTAAACGGTTTCAATGCCGGGCGGCAGTTTGAATTTGAATCCGGGCTGGGTGTAGGTCTTGACCGGTTTGCCGAAGCGGGTCACGACCGCGACCTCGGACTGGCGCACCTGGAACACAAACAGGACCATCACAAAAATCAGGGCCAGCACGAGGCTGACGATGATGGTGAGGGGATTTTTTTTCATGCAGGAATGGGACGACGGTTTATTTGGAGTTCAAAATGGCTTCCGCCTGTTGCTGGATCATGTTGTCCACGGCGCTGTGTTGCAGGTCAAAGATGATGACGTTGTCGGTGTTGGTTGTGACCAGAAGGTATTTGCGGGCTTCCGCCGTGGCGCGCGGAAATGCCTGGGCGTAGAGGCGTTGTTTATACACCGAGGGCGCGGCCCGGAACGCGGGAATCTGGTTGGTGAAGGCCGCCGCGCGCGCGGTGGTGATCAGCTCCTGGTTCAGCCGGTCGGCTTCGGCAGTGTTCGTGATGACGGTGGCCTGGGCGCCGGCCCAGGCATTGGTCATGATCGCGTCACCTTCAGCGGCCACAATCTTCGCCTGCTTCTGCTGGATGGCGGCGACCACTTTTTGATATTCCGGCGCCACCTTGACCGGGGGATGGACATCCTGCAGGCCGACATGCAGGATTTTGACTCCGAGCGCGCGCTGGGTGGCCGCGGCCTGGATGCGTCGCGCCAGGGTGTGCGCCGAGGCCTCGCGTTTGGTGGACATCAGTTCGGTGGTGTCCACGCTGACGAGGAAACGCACCACTTCGCGGGTGGCCACGTTGAGCAACGCGTTGGAACTGCTTTCGTGACCGTAGATCCACTCGGTGATGTTGGTGATCTGGTACTGGATCGGAATGCTGGTGGTCAGCAGGCTGACGGGCGGAACTTTCTTGTGATCCGGACCGGCCGGGGCGGCCGGAGTGTCGCGGACGCTGCGATTGGCGACGAGGTAATTCACCTCCTCCTTGACGTGCGAAACATTCCAGAGCACGACCTTGTGTTCCGCATCCTCCTCCTTGGGAGTGGAGCCGATCCGCAGGGTCTGAATTTGCTGGGTGTTGTACCGGTAAACCACATCAATCGGCCACGGCCACTTCAGATGCGCCCCCGGTCCAAGCACACGACCGTTGGCCGTCGGTTTCCCGAACCGCTCCACCACGGCCTCCTCGCCGGCTTCGATGAAAATGAAGCAGGAGGACAGCAGGAGGGCGGCCAGTTGAATCAGCACAATGGCCGGCAGTTTTTCCTTCAGGACCCGAAAGAACCAGGTGTCCGAAACCTTGAAGCCGAACTGGTAATCCAGGGTTTGCGCGGCGGTGGCTACCAAACCCTCCGGTTGAGCCAGCAACCCGACCAGGCGCGAATCGTAGAGTGGACGCGCGATCCGGTTTTTCAGGCGGGGACGATAGAGCTCCAGGACCAGCGTGACCAGGTGCTCCAGCGCGAGCAGGCCAAGGAGAAGGGTGAAGAGTTTCGCCCCGACGAAATCCGCCCGCGGGAAATCAATTTTATCGCCCAGCAATGCCAGGAGGGTGACCGCGCAGAGGTACGCACCGAGCAGCACAAAGTTGGCGGCGGGTCGCAGCAGGCGGTTGCTCTCCAGGCGCGCCAACGTGACGGCAAATCGGCCGCGCATGAACAAAATCAGGGCCAATCCCCCGAACAGCCCCAAAGCCACCAACACGCGCCCGGCGTCCACGCCGGTGTAATCCGCCCGGTTCAACCCGCGCCACAGCAGGATGGTGCCGGTCAGCTCGACCAGCAACAGGACCACCATGAAGCCGGTGACGAAGTATTTTTCGAAAGTCTGACGCGCGCGTTGCGCCGGCAGAAAGGCGGTTTCCTTGCTTTCGAACAGGGCGGAACGGCTCCTGGTCCGGGCCAGTTCCTCCAATTCCAGCTGCTCCGCGGCTTCCCGCGCTTCGAGCCGCATTTGGAACCAGCTGACGAAGGCGATCAAGGCGCCAATGCCGAAGAAAATCGCCGCCACCTGTCCGGTCAGCGCGTTGGCATAGCGGCCGGCCGCGAAGACGGCGCCGCCCAGCAGCAACAAGGTCAGAAAATTGACCAGGCCATTCCGTTGTATAGTCTGCCGATCCACAATTTTGTTGTCGGTTGATCTGTCGATCCTGTGCGCCTCTGGCGGCGGGCCGGTTTTCGCGGCCGGTGAACCGCCCTCAATTCAGTTCCCGTTCTTCAAACAGGGCCACGGCGACCGCCAGCATGGCGCCAATGTAGCTTGCCGCGTAAATGAACGCCTTGGTCACGTAGCCCCAGTGAAAGGTGCTCCGCCCGGCATCCAGCGCGTCAGCCAGCCAGAAGTTTTGCCAGTTTGGCACCACGGTGTAAAGAATCCTTGCCCACCATTCGCCCCGATCGGCGGGCAAGCCGAACAGGTAATCAGACATCAGCCCAATCAGAAACACTCCCGTGCAAATGGCCAGCGAAGCCAGGGTGTCCAGCCGCGTCGAGCAGGCCAGCGCCACGGCGGCGATGATCCACACGGCGAACAGGATCAATACGCCGGCCGGCACCATGCGCCAGTCCACCTGCGCCATCTCGCCCAGGCTCTGGGTTTGCTGGGTGAAGGCAAAAATGACGGCGGCCCCCAGGGTGACGGTAACCACCAGTGCCAGCACGGCGTCGCTGACGAAGGGGCGATTCAGAAAAAAATTGCTGAACCCCCCCAGCGCAAAGGCCACCAAAATGGCCGCCCCGAAAATCAGGACCGCAGGGATGTCCGTGCCGCCATAAGCATCGAAGGTCATTCGCCCCGCCACCAGCGCGGCCACCAGATTCACGTAGATCACCACGCTCAACGCCGCGATCAAACCGAGATATTTGGCGAGGATGAACTGGGTCCGGCTGATGGGTTTGGCCAGCACGGCCAGTGCCGTGCCGGTGCGGATTTCGCGCGCCACCGAGGCGGAGGCGCTCAAGACGGCGCTCAACAGCCCGGAAAGCAGCATCACGGCCAGGACCGAATTCTTGACCAGCTTGGGTTCGTCCCCGAACGCGAAGTAATACGGCGTCGCCAGAAATATCTCAAATGCCGCCGTCGCCGTGGTCAGCAGGAGAAAAACCGGCTGCCGGATCAATTCCATGAACGCGTTGGAAGCAATGGTGGCAAACTGTCGCATGGCGATGCTGCGTAACGATAATCGTCAACAACCTAGGAAATTTCCGGCTGGAATGTAAACCGCATTCATGTTGTCGGCCCGCAGTGTAGGCGGGTTTTCCCAGCGGGGCAAATGCAGCCCGCGCGGCCGCCGCGGCGGCCGGGCGTGAAAATCGGAGCGGGAACCAAACCGGCAGCGCGTACTCCGGAAGCTCCCCGCCTCCCGCCGGCGCCCCGCCCACGATGAACTTGCGGACCATTCCCATGTCCGGTGAGCCGGTAAATCATCCTTTTGACGGTCGTCGCGGAGTTCGAGTGCAGTTGGACTTTGCGCGGGGGAAAGACGGATTCTGCACGTGAGGATTGCGACGGAGCGGAAAATCGCGCATTTTCTGACCCGGGTCTGCTGCAACCATTACCATGAAAACGCATTCAGGCATGCTGCGATCTGCTACCATCCTCCGCGCGTGTGCGGGGCTCGCCCTGGCCGCAATGCTGGCCCTCACCGGGTGTTCCCGAAAAAGTTCGCCTTCTCTTTCCAGCCGGGCAGCACTACCTTTCCGCCCCGTGGCAAACGCTGCAAGGACGCCGTTGATTTTTCAAGTCTCCCCCCGATTGCAGGCCGTCGTCGCGCAAGCGGTTGCAGCGGCAACGGAACAGTTCGCCGAGCTGCCGCTGCGGACCGACGAGCTGGCGGTCACGCTGGTGGATTTGCAGGATACCGGGAAGCCCGCCTGGGGCAATCAGGGCGGGGACACGCCATTTTATCCGGCCAGTGTGGTGAAGGCGTTTTATCTCGTGGCGGCCCACCGCTGGCTGGAGGATGGGCGAATGGCTGACACTCCCGAATTGCGCCGCGCCCTGCACGACATGATTGTGGACTCCTACAACGAACCCACCGGTTACGTTCTTGATCTGTTAAGCGGGACGACGAGCGGACCGGAACTGCCCCCCGCAGCGTTTGCCGCCTGGGCGGCGCGGCGCAACGTGGTCAATGAATACTTTGCCTCCCTGGGCTACCCCCGGATCAATGTGAGCCGGAAAACCTGGTGCGAAGGTCCCTATGGCCGGGAGAAACAGCTTGCCGACGAACCGCCGCCCAACAATCGCAACTGGTTGACCACGGATGCCGCGGCGCGTCTGCTGACGGAAATTGTCACTGGCCGGTCCGTCACTCCCGACCGCTGCCGGCAGATGTTGTCCCTGCTCGAACGCCAGCCGTTTGCCGCCGACGCCAACACGCAGTCGCGGGAGTATGTGGGTGCGGCACTGCCACCCGGATCGAAATTGTGGTCCAAGGCCGGTTGGACCAGCGAGGTGCGCCATGATCTGGCGTATGTGGAACTGCCTGCCGGTGGAAAATATGTCTTCGCCATTTTCACCCGGAACCACTCCAAGGACAAAGCGATCATTCCGGCGGTGGCGCGTCTGTTGTTGAACGGCCTGGCCGCCAGCCCGCAACCATGAATGTGCGGACGGCCGCGGGCGGAACCTGGATTTCCTGCCATCGTTATGCCGGAAGTTGAGATCCCCGCATCCGCCGGCGCACCGGGTTGGGCGCTTCCCGGGTCCGCCCCTGCCGGCTGGGCCGGCCGGCGCGTCATCGGCTTTTGCGCGGTCGTGCGGGGGCTGGGCGCGTTCGCATTGATTACGCTGGCCGTCGGGCTGCGCAAATTCGGCGTCGCCACCGGGGTGATTCGACCCTTGGTGGAGCAGGAGATTTTCCGCGTGGGGATCCGCCTGCTGCCGATGTTCTTGTTTGCGGCGCTGGCGTTGGGATTTCTGGTGATTGGCCAGACGGTGGCGGTGTTGAGCCGCGTGGGCGCGGCCAGCGAACTGTTGGGGAGCATCATGGTCATTGTGGTCGTGCGGGAACTGGGGCCGCTCTTCACGGCATTTCTCGTGCTGGGACGTGTGGGCACGGCCAATGTGGTTGAGCTGGGGATGGCGCGGGCGCTGGGCGAAGTGGAATCGCTGGAGGCCGTGGGCGTGGATCCCGTGCATTATTTTGTTGTGCCGCGCGTCGTGGGGATGATGATCGGGACGGTTTCGCTGACGGTTTATCTGATATTGGGCGCTCTGGGGAGTGGCTATCTCTGGGCGTTTGTGCAGGAACTGCCGGTCCAGCCCGCCGATTATTTCAGCCAGCTGGCGGGTGCGTTGACGGCGCTCGATTTTGTGCTGCTGGCGCTCAAAACAGCCAGCTTCGGCTTTATCATCGCCATCGTGACCTGTTTTTTCGGCCTCGCCCAGCCGTTGCAACTGGAACAGATCTCGCGGGCCACCGTACGGGCGGTGGGGTGGAGTGTGGTGGCTTGTGTGTTACTGGATGCGCTGTTCATCATTGCGTATTTGACTTTGTGAGCACCACGCCCCCAGTGCCTTCGCCCGCCGTGCCCGTGCTGGAAATGCGGCATGCCACGGTCACGGCAATGCGCAATCCGGAGTGGGTGGTGGCCGCGCACGTCAACTGGGTGGTTCACCCCGGCGAGTTCTGGGTGGTGGGGGCGCCCCAGCGCGCGGGCAAGAGCGACTTCCTGATGACGGCCTCCGGCCTGATGCCGCCGCGCGACGGCGCGGTGTGGTTTCGGGGGGAGCGGCTGCCCATTTTTGAGGAGGAACAGCTGCCGTGGCGCTTGAAACTGGGATTGGTCTTCGCGGGCGGACAGCTGCTCCATTCACTGAGCGTGGCGGAAAACATCGCCTTGCCCCTGCGCTACCACGCGCACTGGGCGGAAGCCGACATCCAGAGCCGGGTGACGCAATTGCTTGAGGCGATGGAACTGACCCCGTGGGCGCATTGGATGCCTGCGCAGGTGGCGCGGAGCTGGTCGCAGCGGGCGGGGCTGGCGCGCGTTCTGGCGTTGGCGCCTGAATTGTTGCTGGTGGACAGCCCGCTGGCCGGGTTGGACATCCGCCACACCTGGTGGTGGCTGGATATGCTGACCGCACTTTCGCGCGGCCATGAAATCATGGGCGGGAAACCGTTGACCCTCTGCGTCACGGCGCACAATCTGCAGCCCTGGCGGCATTCCGCCAGTCACTTCGCCTGCCTGCATCAACGCCGATTCCGGGTGCTGGGCGACTGGGCCGCCGTCGTCGCGCAGCCGGCGGCCGGAGTCCGGGAACTGTTGCGGGAATGAGATTGTCCCGTGAACCGGAATTTGGAACCGTGAGCCGGGGAAAACGGAAAGAACCCGCATGGCGCAGCAGGATTTAACGCCGCAGCTCCGCACCCGCCTCAACCGCATGGAGCGGGCGGTCGGGTGGTTTGTATTCGTGGCCGCCGCCCTGCTGGCGGCAGGCTTCGGCTATTACCTGAACCACGCGGCGAAACGCAAGGGCTGGTTCACGCCCAAATTGAATTACCAAACGTCGCTGAACAACGCCGCCGGCCTCAAAGTGGGGGATCCCGTGAAGTTGATGGGCTTTCCGGTGGGCGCGATCACCGACATCATCCCAAATGAACCCAACGCCTGGTTCGGCGTGACGGTCAACTTCACCATTCGCCGGCCCAACTATGGTTACATCTGGGACGATTCGCGCGTGAAGGTTTCCTCGGATCTGCTCGGCAACCGCTTTTTGGAGGTCACGAAAGGGGCGTTTGGCGTCCCGACGGTGCTGGAGGACACCAACCGCGTGGCCCGGCAAATGTTGTCCTGGCAGGCCATGGAAGCGGCGCGTCGGGAGCTGACGGAACGGACCCGGCGGGAATTTCCCGGGCTGGAACACACCAACCAGATGGCGTTCAACCGGCGTGTGAAAGATGAACTGGAACGGCTGGTGCAGGCGCAGCCGCAACAATATTATACGAACCTCGAGGAGAGCTACTGGATCATGCCCCTGGAGACCCCGGCGGTGAGCGAGCGCCTGGAGCAGGTTATCAGTCAAGTCGAAGCCGCCCTGCCTGGATTCTTAAGCCTGACCAACAAGCTCAACGCAACGCTGGACAGTGGCGCACTGCTGGTCTCCAACTTGAATCAGGCCGTCGGGCGGGCACAGCCGGCACTCTCCAATCTGGCGCTGCTCACCGCCGAAATCCGCGGCCCCGGGGCGCTGGGGACATGGGCTTTGGGTACAACCGGACAGCAGAATCTGGACGCGGTGTTGCTGAATGCGGATCGGTTGCTCACCCATGCCGACACCAACCTGACCGCGGTCCTGGAAAATCTGGCGGCGTCGCTGGACCATCTGGCGGGAATCACCAGCGATCTCCGCGCGCAAGTGGCCGCCAACCCCAACCTCCTCAGCTCGGTTTCCGATGCGGTGGCGCACGCGGACGAATTCGTGCAAGGTTTGAAACGCCACTGGCTCTTTCGTTCGACGTTCTCCCGGAAGCCCGCGTCGGACCTGCCGGCCCCGCCCAAGCCGCGCGTCACTTCGCCACACAACGGCGGACTTTGATCCCCGGCGCGGATCAACCCCGGAGCAGCAGCGAAATCAACACGACCAGGCCGCCGAGACACACTCCCGCCATGATGCCATCCAGCAGCCCAAAAGCGGGCGCCGGGTTTCGCGGAGAGGGCAGCAGGGTGGGCTTGACATATTCGCCATTCTTCCGGGTGACCTTGAAAGCCAGTGCGTTCATGCCGGAATTCCAGCAGGGTTCAAGCCAGCCGGCGCGGGTGGGACCGGGGCGGGTTTCGTTCCGAAACTTGCCACCGTCTGTCCGCTCGCAAATACTGTTTCCGTGAACGATCCGGTTACCCGATTGACAAATGAGTTGATTGCCTCGTACGCACAAGTCGGCGGAATCAACCACCTGGACGGCCAGAATCTCCCTTCCAAACAGGCGATCACTTCGATCACCTGCGATCTGCTGCGGCTTTTGTTTCCGGGGTTTTTCGATGAGCAATTGATTCATTCCTCCGCCATCAAGGCCGAGACCGCCGCGTTGTTGGACACCGTCTTCGGCAAATTGGAATCCGAAATCCGCAAGAGCCTGGAATACAATCCACCCGACCAGGTGGCGCCCGGGGGCATCGCCGCCACGGCGCGTCAGGTCACCCTGGAATTTCTGGGCAGTCTGCCGCGTCTGCGCCAGGTCCTGCACACCGACACCGAGGCGGCATTTGACGGCGACCCGGCCGCGTTCAGCATGGAGGAGATCATTGTTGCCTATCCGTTCATCGAGGCGATCTCAGTGCAGCGGCTGGCGCATGAATTGTATCTGAAAAACGTGCCGCTCATTCCGCGGATCATGACCGAATGGGCCCATTCCCGGACGGGAATGGATCTGCATCCGGGCGCGACGATTGGCTCGCACTTCTTCATTGATCACGGCACGGGCACGGTGATTGGCGAGACGGCGGTCATTGGCAATCACGTGAAGCTGTATCACGGCGTCACCCTGGGCGCGCGCAGCACCTCTGGCGGGCAACAGCTGCGGGGACAGCGGCGGCATCCGGCCATTGAGGATGACGTGACGATTTATCCCGGCGCCACCATTCTGGGCGGCGAGACCGTCATCGGTGCCGGCAGCACAATCGGCGGCAATGTGTTCATCATGAAAAGTGTGCCCGCCAACTCCCTGGTGGTTTACGATGGCCTCGATGTGCGGGTGTTGAGCAAAACCGACCGGCCCGGCGCGCTCGATCCCGGCCTGATTTTGGATTTTCAAATTTGAACGCCCAAGTCAGCGGGACAGGCGGCGCTCCCAGAGCGTCACGAAGGCGCGATAAAATTCGTCGGACGACTTGAGGTCACGAAAAATCTGATTGTGCTCGTTCCAGGTGGTTTGCCGGTTGTTGCGCTGGTTTTGCAGGTCCACAAAATGGACGCGCTGAATGGAGATGTTGGCCACGTCAATGGCCTTGAAATCGAACCATTCCGAGCGGCGCGCTGGTTGCGGGCCGCCCGCCAGCACGAGAAGATTGGTTTGATCGCGGTCATTCCGCACGACCGCCATCTCGGCAACGTCGAGTTTCATGAGCTTGAGCTTCAACTCGCGGTGCGCCAGCGCCTCCGGATCGTATTCAACCTGGATCTGGTTGATCCGCAAGAACGGCACGCCGCCAAAATCCGCGGGATTATAGAGCGTGACTTGCTCCAGGGTGGCGGCCGGCCAAAACACGTTCAGCGAGAGCTTCTTGATCTGGATTTCCATCCCGGTTTGCGCGCGGAATTGCTGTTCCACCGCCGCGCGCGCCACCGCATCCTTGGAGAACAACAGCGCGACCACCAGCGCACCCAGCACCACCAGCGCAAGGAACAGCCATTTGATCAGACGCCACATGGCCGCAGTATGCGCAGGGCCGCCGCCTGGCTCAATGTCGAATCAGCTGCCGGGCCGCACATCTTCCGGTCGCACTTCGAGACATTCGTCCTGATCCTCCCAAATGATGGCGGGATAGTGTTCAAGCAGGCGCGGGGCCAGCTGCGTCCCGGCGCGCAGCAGCAGCTGCTCCGCCTGTTGTGCGGCGTTTTCATAAGCGCGCTCGTAGTCCCCCGCACTGCGGCGGCGGCAGTCGTCCCAGTGCGCCACGCCATGCACGGGTTCGTACTCGTCCGCCCAGGCGGCGATCAGTTCCGCCACCTCATGGGGCAGATCGGAAAAGGCAATCAGCGTTTCGTTGCAGTGCTGGCAGATCAACCCGGATTCACGCACATCGCGGGTCAGCAGCGGGAGCACCGGCGCCCGGCAGCACGCGGCATCCTGATAAACCGCGGGGATGGTGGCCAGGCGCTTCAACCAGATCTGCCGCTCGTGCGCAATCAATGCCGCCAGCCGATACGCCCCGACCAGCGGATGTGACAACCGCCAGACCCGCCCTTCAAGCTGCCCCAGGGTTTGCGCCAGCCAGCGCGCCAGGGTCAGGTCGTCGAAGGCGGCGAAGGTGCGACTGTAGCTTTTCCAGAGTTGATCCAGGGGCGAATCAGATTCGAATGCCATTCACCCGAAGCATGACGCGGCCGCCGGATTTTGTCGAGTGCGTGCGGCGCGGCGGCGCTCATTCCGGTTGGGCGGCGCGCCCCTGACGCCAGTGCTGCAGCCGGTCCTTGATTTTTTTCTCCGCGCCTTGCTCTGTCGGTTCGTAATAGCGCCGGACAGCGCCCAGGTAATCCTGCGGGACGAAATGGCCCGGGTAATCGTGGACGTACTTGTAGCCCGCGCCGCGCTCCCGTGTTTTGGCGCCCGGATGGTGCGGGTCGCGCAACGCTTCCGGCACCGGCAGCGTTGTCCCGGATTGTACATCCGCGAGCGCGGCGTCAATGGCCTTGAGGCTGGTGTTGCTCTTGGGGGCCGTGGCGATGTAGATCGTCGCCTCGGCCAGCGGAATGCGCGCCTCCGGCCAGCCGATGAATTCGGCCGCTTGAAACGCCGCGTTTGCCAGCACCAGCGCCATCGGGTCGGCCAGGCCCACATCCTCCGCCGCGTGAATGACGATGCGCCGGGCGATGAAGCGCGGATCTTCCCCGGCGTGGATCATCTTCGCCAGCCAGTAGAGCGCGGCGTCCGGATCGCTGCCGCGCATGGATTTGATGAAAGCCGAAATGGTGTCATAATGCGCGTCGCCATCGCCGTCATAGACAACGGCTTTTTTCTGAATGCTTTGTTCCGCCGCCGCCAGATCCAGCTGGATGACGCCGGCGGCGTCGGGGGCGGTGGTCAGCGCGGCGATTTCCAGCGCGTTCAACCCTTTGCGCGCATCTCCATCGGCCATGGCGGCCAGATGCCGCAAGGCCGCGGGCGCCGCGTTGATTGGCAAATAACCCAGGCCGCGCCCGGCATCGCCCAGCGCGCGTTGCAGCAATTGAAATATGTCCGCCTCGGCGAGCGGACGCAGTTCAAAAATTTGCGAACGTGAAACCAGGGGCGAATTGACGAAGAAAAAGGGATTGTGCGTCGTGGCCCCGATCAGCCGGATCACGCCGCTCTCCACATCCGGCAGCAGCACGTCCTGCTGCGGTTTGCTGAACCGGTGGATTTCATCAATGAACAGAATTGTCGGCTGCCCGGTGTTTTCGAGCCGGTTATGGGCGCCGCTCAACACCCGCCGCATGTCGGCCACGTTGGATTCCACTCCGCTGAGCCGTTCAAATTTGCTGGTGGTCTGCTGCGCGATGATTTGCGCCAGCGAAGTTTTGCCCGTGCCGGGTGGACCGTAAAAAATCAGCGATTGAATCCGGTCCGCTTCAATGGCCCGGCGCAGCAATAATCCTGGCGCGAGAAGGTGTTGTTGTCCGATGAATTCGTCCAGGTGGCGCGGGCGCAGGCGGGCGGCGAGGGGTGGCCGGCGCGGCGGGGCCGTGACCGGGGCCCCGGCCGGAACGGCTGGCGCCGGGTCGTGGGTGGCAAACAGGTCGTCGCGCGTCACGGTGCAAGCGTAGCAGCAAGGCGGGACCGCCGGAATGAAAAACGGGTGGCGCGCCTCCTGGCGATGCGCCACCCGTCAAAGTCACCCCACCATTGCCGTGTGTAACAATTCCTTTGAACAAGTTGAGTTCAACTTGTGGTGTTTGCCGGGAGACGTTCGACTTCCAGTCAAGGCCTGTCGGTGGTCACGCGGACGCACACCAGGATTTCGTATTTATTACGGTTCAAGGATTCCGTTACGAATCACGCACAAGGCAGGGCAAATTCCCTCGTCCGAAATTTTGATTCCAAAGAGCGATTCCCGCTTGTCTGGCGTCCTGCACCCCGGGTGCCAATCTCTTGCTGCACTCTCATCCTACGCCAAAATCTTTTTCTGACAACTCAAAAAGCTTCCCCGAGCATTCCTTGACTTGGCTTTGTGCCCTCCGGTTTAATGCACCGGTTCAGGCTGAAGCCGCGCGCGACGTAAACGATTGAGACGGCCATGCAAATCATCGCGGTTTATTTTTTGACACCGACCGGGCCGCCGGCCCCCATTTGCACCGGCCGCCGGTCATGCACGGCGTCTGGCGGGTTCGCCGATGCGGGCCTGCATTCCGGTCGGTCGGCGCGGGGAAACATCACCCAACTTTATGCAAAGCACACTACGAAAACGATGGGGCCTCATTAGTCTCGCCCTTCTGAGCGGTGCCTCCGCCCTGGCGGCGGCGGAGTCCTGGCATCCGGCCTCCGGCCCCCTGCTGACACGCTGGGCGGCGGAGGTGTCGCCGCACAATGCGCATCCGGAATACCCGCGTCCGCAGATGGTGCGCAAAACCTGGCACAACCTGAATGGCTTGTGGGACTATGCCATCACCCCCAAAGCGGCGCCCCAACCCCGCACCTGGGAGGGGCAAATCCTTGTGCCGTTCCCGGTCGAATCCGCGCTCTCCGGAGTGATGCGGCGTGTGGATGCCACCCAGCGGCTGTGGTATCGCCGCACGTTCAAACTGCCGCGCCTGTGGAAGGGCAAACAAGTGCTGCTCCACTTCGGCGCGGTGGATTGGGAGGCGACGGTCTGGGTCAACGGCCAGGAAGTGGGCACGCACCGCGGCGGCTACGACGGTTTCAGTTGCGACCTTACCGGCGCTCTCCGCCCCAGGGGCGAACAGGAAATTGTCGTGGCGGTTTGGGATCCGACCGATGCCGGTCCGCAGCCGCGCGGCAAGCAGGTGCGCGAGCCCAACGGCATTTGGTACACGCCCACGAGCGGCATCTGGCAGACCGTGTGGCTCGAACCCGTCGCGCCGGCCCATCTCCAGGAGTTGAAGATCACCCCCGACGTGGATGCGGGGGCGGTCACGGTTCAGGCGCGGGGCATCGGCGGCAACGGGAAGATGACGCTCAAAGTGCAGGTGCGGGACGGCCGGCGCGTCGTGAGGGAGGGCGAGGTGGAACAAATGATTTCCACCCGCTCGCTCCCGCCGCAAATCCTGCCCAGCCTCACGCTCGCCGTGCCGGAGGCCAGACTCTGGTCCCCCGAATCGCCACACCTGTATGACCTGCGCGTCACGTTGTTCGCAGACGGCAAAAAGGTGGACGAGGTGAACTCCTATTTTGGCATGCGCAAAATTTCGCTGGGCAAGGACGCAAACGGCTTTCTCCGCATGTGCCTGAACAATCGGCCCTATTTTCAGTTGGGACCGCTGGATCAGGGGTTCTGGCCGGATGGGCTATACACCGCGCCGACGGATGCGGCGCTGCGTTACGACATTGAAATGACGAAGCAACTCGGCTTCAACATGGTCCGCAAGCATGTGAAGGTGGAGCCGGAACGCTGGTATTATTGGTGCGACAAACTCGGACTGCTGGTCTGGCAGGACATGCCCAGCGGTGACAAGAGCGCCAGGTGGAAAGGCCCAAGCGGTTACGATGGGGAAGAGATGCAGCGCACCCCCGAGTCGGCGGCAATTTATGAGCGCGAACTCAAGGCGCTCATCGCCGGACGCTACAACCACCCGAGCCTTGTGGTGTGGGTGCCGTTCAATGAGGGCTGGGGACAGTTTGACACCGTGCGCATTTTGAATCTCACCAGACAGCTTGATCCCTCCCGTCTGGTGGACGGGCCCAGTGGCGGCAACCACTTCCCCGCCGGCGACCTGATTGATCATCATCAGTATCCCGGCCCCGGTCTGCCGCTCCAGGTGACCGATCGCGCCAGGGTGCTCGGCGAGTTCGGCGGTCTGGGGCTGCCGGTCAAGGGCCATACCTGGCAGGACGAAAAAAATTGGGGCTATCGCAGTTTTACCAACGCCACCGAATTGACCGCCGCCTATGTGGATTTGCTGCAAAAGTTGACCCCGTTGACCCAAACCGACGGGCTCTCAGCCGGCATCTACACCCAGACCACCGACGTGGAAGTCGAAGTCAACGGCTTGCTGACTTACGATCGCGCCATCCTTAAAATGGACGCCGCCGCCGTCAGCTCAGCCAACCGCGCCGCCGCTGGAAAATGACCACGCATCCCCTGCCATCCCGCAAAGGCTTCATGCAGCCCGGCCTGACCGGAATTTTCCTCGCCACCTGCCTCGCGTCCGCCATCGCGGCGGACCCGCTTTCCGTGCTCGATTTCGGCGCGAAAGCGGACGGGATCACCGATGACACCGCCGCGTTTCAGAAGGCACTGGACGCGGCGGGCCAGGCCGGAGGGGGAATGGTTTACGCCCCACGCGGGAATTATTTCTTTGCGGGACATCTCAACGTGCCTCCGGCTGTCACCTTGAAAGGCGTCTGGGAATCCGTGCCGGCCCACAACGGCATCCGCGACGCCGGGTTGCCAAAGCCAACCGACGACGGGACGACGTTTCTCGTGACCGGAAGCGCGGGCAAGGAAGACGGCCCGCCATTCATCACGCTGAACCATAACTGCACGCTCAAGGGAGTGGTGATTTACTATCCGGAACAGAATGTGGATGCCGCGCCAAAGGCATATCCTTATGCCATCGCCATGCGCGGCAAAAATCCCGCCGTGCTCGCGGTGGAGTTGCTCAATCCCTACAATGGCATTGATGCGTCACGGAATGAACGTCACCTGATCCGTGACGTTCACGGCCAGCCGCTGCGGCGCGGCATCTACGTGGACCACATCTACGACATTGGCCGCATCGAAAACGTCCATTTCAATCCGTGGTGGAGCATGCAGCCCCGGTTGTTTGAATGGCAGCAACAGCACGGCGAGGCGTTCATCTTCGGCAAGAGCGACTGGCAATACGTCTTCAACACGTTCTGCTTCGGCTACAACGTCGGCTACAAATTCATCAAAACGAAATCGGGGGATTGCAACGGGAACTTCCTCGGCATCGGCGCGGACGATTGCTACACGGCCCTGGAAGTTGAACAATGCTCGCGCATCGGGTTGTTGATTTCCAATGGCGAGTTTGTTTCCTTCCACGGCCCCGACCCGACGATGGTTCGCGTGAGCCCGAACAATGTGGGCAGTGTGCGCTTCGTCAATTCCGCTTTCTGGGGCCCCTGCAATCAAATCGCAAAGATCGCCGGCACCGGCACGGTCGGTTTCAGCGATTGCACGTTCGTGCAGTGGGATCGCAACCAGGAAGGCCGGCCCGCGCTGCAGGTCGAGAGCGGCAGCGTGGTCGTGCGCGGCTGCGAGTTTCAAGAGAACAAGCCGCAGATCGAATTAAGCCGCGGCGTGCAACGCGCCGTGATCACCGGGAATCTGCTGCGCGGACAAAGCCGGATCCGCAACCACAGCCAGGGACGGGCGGTCATCGCCAACAACGCCGCCGACGACGAGGTGCGACCATGAACCAATCCGGCCGGAGGTCACCTTCCCGCAACCCGGACTGGAGGTCCGTCCCCGCACTCCTGCAACGCCGCGCCCTGCGCCCCGCATGGTGCCAACGCCGTCGCCAAACGCTTGGACTGTTGCTAGCGGGACTTGCCGGCCTGGCCGGGGTGGTGCCCGCAATGGCGGCAATTCCCGAGCCGGGCGGCCACACGTTCTTCGTGGCGACCAACGGCAACGACGCCTGGAGCGGCAGGCTGGCCGGGCCCAATCGTGAGCGCACCGACGGCCCTTTTGCCACCGTCTCCCACGCCCTCCGGGCCATCCGCGCCCAGCGCCGGCAATCGGGCGACTCCACCGGCTTTCAACTCTATCAACGGCACGGCGTTCATTTCCTGGAGGCCCCCATCGTCCTGCGCCCCGAAGATTCCACCTTGTCCTGGCAGGCATATCCCGACGAGCAGCCGATCATCAGTGGCGGACGTCGAATCACCGGATGGAAAGAAACCCGCGCCGGCGGCAAGAACCTGTGGGTTGCGGAAATCCCCGAGGCCAGCCATGGCAATTGGTTTTTCCGCGAGTTGTGGATCGACGGCGAACGGCGCGTTCGCGCACGGCACCCGAACCAGGGTTACTTCAGCATTATGAGCCTGCCTGACAAAGCCGCGGAGTGGACTCAAGGCCACAAACGATTCCAATTCCGCAAGGGAGATTTGCAAGCCTGGCCCTCGGTCACGAACGCCGAAGTCGTGGCCATGACGCGCTGGGTCGAGTCGCGGTTGCCAGTGACGGGCGTGGACGAGTCGCAGCACATCGTGAACTTTGCCAAGCGTTCGGTGTTCGAGCTTCAAAAGGGCGATCTCTATTACATCGAGCACGTGTTTGAAGCGCTGGATGTGCCGGGCGAATGGTATCTGGATGCTGCCGCCGGAAAGCTCTACTACGCACCCATGCCTGGTGAACGTCCGGAGCGTATTGAAGCCATCGCCCCCGTCTTGACACAAGTGCTGCGGCTGGAAGGCCAGCCGGAAGCGGGCCGGTTCGTGGAGCGGGTGGAGGTGCGCGGCATCACCTTTGCACACGCGGAGTGGAATCTGGCCCGGCCGGACGACACGAATGCGCCTGCAAGCTGGCCGGCACGCACCAGTGAGGTCGGCGGGTTCAATCAAGCGGCCGTGGGTGTGCCCGGCGCGGTGTGGGGGGAAGGCGTGCGCAACGGTCTGTTCCAGAACTGCCATTTCGTCCACCTCGGAACGTATGCCCTGGAACTGGCGCGCGGCTGCCAGTCCAACCGGATTTCGCGTTGCGCGTTCACCGATCTCGGCGCGGGCGGCATCAAGATCGGGGAAACCACCCTCCGCCAGGACGCAGCCGAGCAGGCGGGAGCCAACGAGATTTCCGATTGCCGGATCTACGATGGCGGCAAAACCTTTCAAAGCGCCATCGGGGTCTGGATCGGACAGTCGCCCAACAACCGCATCGCGCATAATCTCATCCACGACTTCTATTACACGGGCATTTCGATTGGATGGACGTGGGGTTACGGGCCGGCGCTCGCGTCGAACAACCTCGTCGAGTTCAATCACATTCATCACATCGGCGTAAAGTCGGATGGCGATGGCCCGGTGCTCAGCGACATGGCCGGCATCTACATGCTGGGCAAACAACCCGGCACGCGCGTTGTGAACAATCTGTGGCACGACCTGGCCGCGACGAAATACGGCGGTTGGGGCATCTACACCGACGAAGGCAGCAGCGGGATTCTCATCGAGAGCAACCTGGTGTATCGCACCACGCACGGCGGCTTCCACCAGCACTACGGCGAGACGAACATCATTCGGAACAACATCTTCGCCTTGGCGCGCGATCAGCAGCTCCAGCGTTCGCGCGACGAGGATCATCTGAGCTTCAGCTTCACCAACAACATCGTGTACTTCGATCAAGGCGTGCTGCTGGGAAGCACCTGGAAGAACGATCAATTCATCCTCGACTACAACGTTTACTGGGACACGCGTCTGGCCAAGCATCCCGCCGGGATGAAGTTTGCCGGGACGACCTGGGACCGATGGCGCGCCCGCGGCCACGATCAACATTCGCTCATCGCCGATCCGCTCTTTGTGGCTCCGGCGCAGGATGATTTCCGGCTCCAGCCCGGATCCCCGGCCTTCCGACTTGGCTTTCAACCGCTGCGCATGCAGACGGTGGGCCCGCGGCGATGAGTTCTCCCCCACGGGGAGGTGCGGGCTGCCAGCCCCCCGCCTTTCTGGTGGAGCCCGGAGGGCGCGGCTGCCGGGCGGCAAAACCGGGGAAAATATGTTGGTCAACCAGCCGCAGAACCTGATACAACTGCGCCAACCACCGATCCACGCCGGGCGGCGCCGCCTCGGGAGGTTGGGTGGGCGCAATTTCGCGATGCCACATTGGCTGGTGAAAGGCGGGCATGAAACGCGGGACGAATGAAATGAGTCACACCTCCGGGGCGGTCCGGCCGGCCCGGCGACGTGCTTTTACCCTGATTGAACTGCTGGTGGTGATTGCCATCATTGCCATCCTGGCGGCCATGCTGCTTCCGGCCCTGGGCCAGGCCAAGGAAAAGGCGCGCGCCATTTCCTGCCTCAACAATCTGCGGCAGCTCGGCATGGCGGCACACCTGTATGCCGGCGATGCCAGTGACTTTCTGCCGCCGAACATTTCGGGCAGTCAGCCGGGCGGTTGGGTTCAGGGCAGGATGGATTGGACGGGCGGCCTGGAAAACACCAATACACGTTTGATGCTCAGCGGGGTGCTCGGACCTTATGCGCGAAATCCGGGCGTGTACAAATGTCCGGCGGATTTGATGCCGGGCCGCGCGGGGGCGGGTTATCAGCCGCGTTGCCGGAGCGTGGCGATGAATGCGTTCGTCGGCAACGCGAGCGCCGGCGGCCACCCGGCACCGACGCCGTACCCGGGCTGGCGGGTGTATCATCGGCTTTCGGCGGTGGTGTTGCCCAAACCCACCGAACTCTGGATGATGGTGGACGAGCATCCCGACAGCATCAATGACGGGTGGATGGTGAGTGAGGTTACCAATCCAAACTACTGGCGGGATTTGCCCGGCAGCCAGCACGCGGGCCGTTGCGGGTTCAATTTCGTGGACGGCCACAGCGAGATCCGGCGGTGGTTGGTGACGGGCGGCCGGGACAGCACGGTGACGCCGGTGCGTCGCGTTGATTTTACCGGAAAAATCGTGAGCGACAACCGCGATGTGGTCTGGCTGATTCAACGCTCATCGGCGCCGGAGTGAGCCGCCGCGCCGGAGCCCCGGCAGGAAACCCTGCACCCGGCGGCGGTCACGAAAAATCCACCGCGTCAACATCCACCGTCAACGTCACCTCATCCGGCAGCGCCAAATCCCGAACCAGGCGCGCCAATTCACGGCTCAACCGCGTCATCTCCCGCGTGCGCAACATGATTTGGTGGCGATAAAACGTCGCCGCGCGCAACAGCGGGGCCGGTGCGGGCCCGGCGATGATCAAATCACGGAGCGGAGCGGCGGGCGCGGGCGCGGGCGGTGGAGGATCCCACCCGGACGGAGGGGCGGCAAACAACGATGCAGTTTCCGCGGCGGGTTGACCCGGGGCTTCGCGCGGGGCGCGCGGTTCGCGCAGCGCGGCCAGGTGCTGGTACACATGTTCGGCGGCAAGTTGGACCTTTTGTTCATTGCGCCCCTTGAGCGTCAGCAGGGCCACACGGCGGAGTGGCGGATATTGGAGCTGTTGGCGGAATTCCAACTCCTGCGCGTAAAACCCGGTGAAATCGTGCCGGCGGGCGTATTGAATCGCCGGATGATACGGCGCAAAGGCCTGCACGAACACCTCGCCCTCCACGTCCCCGCGCCCGGCGCGCCCCGCCACCTGGGTGAGCAACTGGAAGGTGCGCTCGCCTGCGCGAAAATCCGGCCGGTTCAAAGCCAGGTCGGCGTGGATGATCCCCACCAGGGTGACGTTGGGAAAATGCAGCCCCTTGGCAATCATCTGGGTGCCGAGCAGGATATCAATTTTGCCGGCGCGAAAATCGCCCAGCACGCGCCGGTAATCCTCCTTGCGCTTCATGACGTCGGCGTCCATGCGTTTGACCCGGGCGCGGGGAAACAGTTTGCCCAGGACCTCCTCCACCTTCTGTGTGCCCAGGCCCGAGTAGCGGAATGCCGGGTTGCGGCATTTTTCGTTCGGGCAGCGCTTGGGCACGGGCGCGTGGTAACCGCAGAGATGGCAGCGCAACAAGGCTTCGGCGCGGTGATACGTCAGGGCGAGCGAGCAATTCGGGCATTCGCAAACGTAACCGCACTGCGCGCACTGCAGCGCCGCCGAATAGCCGCGCCGGTTGAGGAACAGGATGGTTTGCTCACCCCGCTCCAGCCGTTGGGTGATGGCCTCCTTGAGTTGCGGTGAAAAGATCAAGTTGCCCTTCTCCTTGCGCGCGGCCTGGCGCATGTCCACCACCCGCACCAACGGCATTTTTTGATCGTCCACCCGCTCGGGCAGGGTCAACAGGGTGAACTTGCCTCGCTGGCAATTGTAATAACTTTCCAGCGACGGCGTGGCGGACCCGAGCACCACCACAGCCCCTTCCATCTGCCCGCGCATGATGGCGACGTCGCGCGCGTGATAGCGCGGCGACTCCTCCTGCTTGTAGGTGTGCTCGTGTTCCTCGTCCACAATGATCAGTCCCAGCGCTGCGACCGGCGCGAAAATCGCCGACCGCGCCCCGATCACAATCCGCGCCCGGCCCTGCCGGATTTTGTGCCACTCGTCATGGCGTTCGCCCGCCGACAAATGACTGTGCAGAACCGCGACGAGGGTTTGCTGCGGCCCGGAACTGAAACGCGCTTTGAACCGCTCGACGGTCTGGGGCGTGAGCGAGATTTCCGGCACGAGCACAATCGCGCCCTTGCCCTGGGCGAGCGCGTGGGCGATGGCTTGCAGGTAAATCTCCGTCTTGCCGCTGCCGGTGACGCCGTGCAGCAACAACGTGGCGGCGGGCGGCGGGCGGCGGGCGGCGGGCTTGTCCCCCTCTCCGCGCTGCGCGGTGGCGCGCAAGGAGGCGGAGGCCGGGACGCGGGGCGCTTCCACCGCCATTTTCGAAGCGCCACCTTCAACGGGCTGCATCGCCGTCTCGATTTGCTTCAATGCCTCCGCCTGCCTTGGATTCAACGTCAATGGCTGCGTCGGCAGGATGTGTTCGCGCGCGTACGGATCACGTTCGGAAATCTGCGGGGAAATTTCCACCAACCCGCGATCCTCCAGCCGCCGCACGGTGGATGCGGTGGTTTCGGCCAGTTCGAGCAATTCGGCGAGCGGCAATTCGCGCCGTTCCTCGACGATGTTCCAAACTTCCTGCTGGCGTTTCGGGAGCTTGGGAAATTCCCCGTTCAACGGCAAGGCGCGCACGAATAACCGTTCGCGCCAGCCGGATTCCTCGCGGCGCACCACTTCGGGCAGCACACTCTTGAGCGCAATCTCCGGCGCGCAACAATAGTACTCCGCAATCCAGCGCGCGAGCTTGAGCACCTTGGGTGTGACGAGCGTTTGCGCGCCGATGACTTTGATGATCGGCTTGAGTTTCGCGTGCGCCGATTCCTCCGCGATGGCGGTGACCACGCCCATGACCTTGCGTGGGCCGAACGGCACCTGCACGCGGCTGCCCGCGTCCACTTTGCCCGCCAGTTCCGGCGGGATGAAATAATCAAACTCCTTGCGGAGGGCGATTTCCAGACTGACACGGGCGATCATTGGGGCTGCATGTTCGATTAACGCCAATCTGGCAAAGTCTCGGATTAGTCCGCATCAAAATCCAGCGTTACGTTATTGCCATCCTTGTTTTAAGGGCCAGCCTGACGATTGCCGCCAATGCAAAAGTGGCGGATTGTAACTAAACGAGATCAAATGGCACAGTCTGTCGGTGGATTGGTGTGTCAAAGAGTGAAATGGACCCCATTTTTTAGACCACTGGTTAAGGTGTGATTTTTGGTGTCTGCTCCTGGCTCGCTCGATGGACGAGCGAGTCAAAACGAAAGAAAGGACAGACAACAAAATGAAAGCAAAACGACGACGGTTCGATCCGGCGCTCAAAGCCCGGATCGGTTTGGAAGCCCTCAAAGGGGTCAAAACGGTGGCCGAGATCGCACGGGAGCATCAGGTGCATCCCAACCAGGTCAGCCAGTGGAAGAGCGAGGTGGCGGAACGCTTGCCCGAAGTCTTCGCGAGCGGTCCCAGCGCTCAGGTAGCCGAGCGGGAGGTGGAAATTGAACGGCTGGAACGCAAGGTGGGCCAGTTGACGATGGAGTTGGACTGGCTCAAAAAAAAGTCCAAGCAACTGGGCTTGTGACCGAGCGAGTGAGCTTGGTGGAAAGCCTTCCCGCAGGCCTGTCGTTGCGGGCGCAGTGCGAGTTGCTGGGCATCTCGCGCGACGCGTATGACTACGAGCCGCGCCCCGAGAGCGCCGAGAACCTGGCCCTCATGCGCCGGTTGGACCAGTGGCATCTGGAGCGGCCGGTTTACGGGAGCTTGCGCTTGGCGGCTACCTTGCGACGCGAAGGTTGGGAGATCAATCGCAAGCGGGTCAGACGCTTGATGGCCTTGATGGACATCCGTGCGATCTATCCCCGGAAAGCGACCCGTCAGCCCGGCGAAGGGCACGAGATCTACCCGTATTTATTGCGTGGAAAGGAAGTCACCGGGCCGGACCAGGTGTGGTGCGCCGACGTGACCTACATCCCGATGCGCTACGGATTCATGTATCTGGTGGCGGTGATGGACTGGTGGAGTCGCTACGTGCTGGCCTGGCGCTTGAGCAACACACTGGAAGCCGCCTTCTGCGTGTGGGCTTGGCGCACGGCGCTCAAGAACGGCACCCGGGCGCCGTTGATCTCCAACACCGATCAGGGTTCGCAGTTCACCTCGCTGGCCGATGTGGAAGCGGTGGAAGAGGCCGGGACGCTGGTGAGCATGGATGGACGCGGTCGCTGCCTGGACAATGTGTTCATCGAACGACTGTGGCGCAGTGTGAAGCACGAGGACCTTTACCTGCGCGACTACGAAGACGGGCTGGAGTTGGAAGACGGACTGTTCAAATGGTTCGCCCACTACAACGAGGGCCGTCCGCATCAGGCACTGGGCTACGCCACCCCGCGGGAGGTGTATCGGTTCCCCGAATCGCATGGGGCCACGCCCGCGAAGTGGGAGTTGAAATCAGACCGCCTGCGGCGGTAAGATGACGAGGCCTAAACAAAACGGGAGAGAGGAGGCCGGCGCGTGGCGTCGCCTTCGCTTTTCCAAAATGATTCTGTGCGCAGAGCAGAGAACCACAAAACACGAGCCATGCAGAAGCGGGACCGGGCCTTCTCGGCCTTCAGGGATTTGAGGCGGCTCAGGAGTACGCGCTGAGCCGAGCTTCAGCACGTTGAGTTGTTGGGCCAGTTGCAGGACTTTGACAAAACTCTCGGTGAGGAGGGTCTGATTCTCGCGGCGGAAGGTGCAGAGGGTGTCGTGGTCGGGATGGGTATCGGCGGTGAGCAGGCGCACCGGCACGCTGTCGTAAGTGCTCTGCTCGATGCGGCGGCGGCTGAAGGTGCCGGTGGCGTAACTGTAGAGGAGCAAGCCCAAGAGCATGTGCGGAGGATATTGTTCGCTGCCGGTGCCGCGGGTGTTGACCTTGACCTGGCGCAGGTCCGGGGCGTCCACGGCATCGCGAATGAAGTGGACCAGGTGATTGGCGGGCACCCACTCGCGCAGATGGGGCGGGAGGAGCAGCGGGGTGTCACGGTCAACGGAAACGAAACGGGTGGCCATGCGTTTCAGACGCGCACGCCCAGCAACTGTTCAATCCACTTTGCTCAAATTGCGTTTCCTAAGTCCGGCAGGCTGCTAGTTGCGGCCCGGTGTGACGGCAAGGAATCGTTGCCCGTCCAGGCCCCGACGCCCAAAAATACTTTGTCGGATTTTCCCGGCGGTGGCTGTTTAATGGGTGAGATGCACGACCAGTCCGATGCTCAACTGCTCCGCGCCTACGCCCAACGCGGCACGGAAGCCGCCTTTGCCGAAATCGTCGCGCGGCATACCGACCTCGTCCATTCCGCCGCGCTGCGACAGGTCAATTCCCCCGAACTCGCCCGCGATGTCACCCAAAGCGTCTTCACCGATCTCGCCCGCAAGGCCGGCGCTTTGAGTGGAAGCTTGCCTCCCGAAGCCTCCCTCGTCGGCTGGTTGTATCGCGGCACGCGGTTCGCCGCGCGCGACCTGAATCGCGGTGAAATCCGCCGCACCCAACGCGAAAGGCAGGCCATGGAACAGATTCACCCCGCACCCGACTCCGCTCCCGATTGGGAACAACTCCGCCCGGCCCTCGACGATGCGATGGCTGAACTGGACGAACCTGATCGCGACGCGCTGCTCCTGCGCTATTTCAAAAATCACGACCTGCGCACCGTGGGTACGACGCTGGGCATCAGCGATGATGCCGCGCAAAAACGCGTGAGCCGCGCAGTGGAACGATTGCGCGAACTCTTTGCCAAACGTGGCGTTACCGTTGGCGGGAGTGGATTGGCCGTCGTCATCTCAGCCCACGCCGTGCAAGCCGCGCCGGCCGGGCTTGCCCTGACCATCTCGACCACCGCCGCACTGACCGGAACCACCCTCGCCACGACTGCAACAGCCACCGCCACCAAAGCCATCGCCATGACTGCACTTCAGAAAACTGTCATCACCGCCACGCTCGCCGCTCTCGCTGGATTTGGAATCTATGAGGCCCGCCAAGCCCTTCAATTGCGTCAACGGAATGAAGCGTTGCAGCAAACGGTAACATCTCTGACGGAGCAAATTGCCACGGCAAATCAACAAGCAAAGAACCAAGAATCTGTGACAAGCGCCAGCCAGACTCCAAATCCGGATTTTAGCGAAATGTTACGCCTGCGCGGTGAGGTCGCAAGACAGCGCCGGGAAGTAGAAGAGATATCGGCGGCGGCCAAGGATGCCATGAGCTTCCAAGCGAGAGTTCTCGACGTGTTTTCCAACACGCCGCCGGTGCGAACTTTCGTGGCGACAACCATTGCGAAAGTTTCATGGAATCAGACCGTGATCACCGGCGGATGGAGAACCCCGGATGGGAAGCGTGCATTCGTCTTGGCGACAGTTCAGCGTGGAGACACCGATGAGCAAGTCAGGGTTAGTTCTAAAGTCGTTGAATTCACAGAATCGACCGCCAAAGACCTCCGCCTCTCAGGGTTCTACGATGAGGATAGGCAGACACCGGAAGGTTTTATCATGCTGGACCCAAAGCAAACTGCCGACCTCCTCCAGCGCACACAAGACCCGGAAAGAGGCTCGCTGGCGAGCGCACTGACGGTCACCACCGTGAATGGTCGGCAAGCCCAAGTGCAAACGACGGAAATGCGGCAGATTCCTTCAGGGGAAAAATACTCGACCGGTCCGATACTCGATTTTTACCCAACAGTGGCGGCCGATGGACAATCCGTCCTGCTCTTAATGACCGCCCAGTTGAACTATCGGATTCCCATTCCATCCCCGTGAGTTGGCTTGACTACTACAAACCCATGAGTCACGACGTCGACGGAAGGGAGGCGTTGAAGACTCTCCCTTCCCTCATCTGGCAGGCCGCACAGTTGCTTCAACGAAACCGTGCCGGGCAAATCAGCCACCAAGCACGCGCCTTGCGCGGTCTTCGGGATGGAATGACATCGCAAATGAAGTAGCGCCGTAGGCGCGGCATATTTGTAGCATCCACCGCCCAAAATAGTCAGCTCCGTAGGAGCGAAATATCCGACCGATGGCGCTCCTACGGAGCTTGGTCCCATTTGAGATTCCGGAACTACAACGATGTCACGCCTCCGGCGTTGAGAAGCTCCACCAAGCCTGTTGCGACTTCTCGTATCACCAACGACATCTTGGAGTGCGGCGGGAAGCGAAGCGCCACGCCGCTTTCGGACCCACGAGAACCTCCAATTCCAACAGAACTTCACGCGCCCAAAAGCGCTGTCGCCGCTGCGCTCTGCCAGCGCACTCCATGACACTTTTCGCGTGGTTCGCGCCGTTCGCGGTTAGTTGTTGCCGTTGGCGCTTCCGGCTTCTCTACCTTCACAACAATGTAAGGCTCGCGCCGTTGCTTCGACGAAACCGCGCCGGGCGAATCGGTCATCAAGCACGCGCCTTTCGCGGTCTTCGGGATGGAATGGCATCGCAAATGATGTAGCGCCGTAGGTGCGGCATATTTGTAGAATACACCGCCCAAGATAGCCAGCTCCGTAGGAGCGAAATATCCGGCCGATGGCGCTCCCACGGAGCTTGGTCCCATTTCAGATTCCGAAACTACAACGATGTCACGCCTCCGGCGTTGAGAAGCTCCACCAGGTCTGTTGCGACCTCTCGTATCACCAACGGCATCTTGGAGTGCGGCGGGAAGCGAAGCGCCGCTTTCGGACCCACGAGAACCTCCAATTCCAACAGAACCTCACGCGCCCGAAAGCGCTGTCGCCGCTGCGCTCTGCCAGCGCACTCCATGACACTTTTCGCGTGGTTCGCGCCCTTCGCGGATTTGGCAAGATTGACCATCAGTTTCGGCCCGGTTAAGTTGCTTGCGTGAGTCACGAGTTGATGGATGAAATCAGTCTGGAACTGGGACGCCGCACCGCCGCGCGGCTGCGGCAGCAACCCGGGCTGCTCCAACTCGCTCACGATAATCTGGCACGCTGGTCGAAGCAGAACGCCAACGCCCCCTTGCTGCTCCGTTGCTACGCAGAATGGCAGGACGTTCTGGCCCGACCACTGGAAGAAATCTGCAGCCTCTTGACTTCAAATAGCGAGAATGCCCGCCGGCTTCGTCAAAATTCACCATTTGCCGGAGTCTTGAACGCGCGTGAAGTCTGGGAGGTAAAGCAACACTTCCGCCATGCAACGCCCGCAGCTTGAACATATCATCCGTGCCGCCATCGGCATCACCGGGGCGACGGAGATTGTCGTGATCGGCAGCCAGGCCCTCCTTGGACAATTTCCCCACGCGCCCACCGCACTTCTGGTTTCAATCGAGGCCGACGTGTTCACGTTTCGCGACCCGGCGGACGCGGACTTGATTGACGGTTCAATCGGCGAAGGTTCGCCCTTTCACCAGACATTTGGCTATTACGCACATGGCGTCGCCGAGGAAACGGCAATTCTTCCGCCTGGCTGGAAAGAACGCCTGGTCCGATTGCAAAACTCCAACACCGGCAACGGCTGTGGATTATGCCTCGAAGCGCACGATCTTGCCGTGGCAAAACTCGCGGCGGGGCGGGAAAAAGACACCGCCTACGTCGCAGAATTATTGCGCCACAAGCTGGTTGACCCGGCTCAAGTTGAATCACGCTTGCGGCTGACCAACTTAAACGGCGAACGCCTTGACGTGGCTCTCGCCCGGCTCAAACGGCTTTCCGCAGATCCGGGTTAAACTTTCGGCGGAGGCGGGAACATCGGCGGCTTCCCCTTCACCCCAATGTGCAAGTCGCGGGGTTGTTTCGGTTCGGTAAAGCCTGGGGCCTCGGTCATCAGGTCACCGCCCTTCGCCGTTTTCGGGAACGCGCTGACGTCGCGGATGCTCGGTGTGTTGCAGGGGATGGCGATGAGGCGGTCGAAGCCGAGCGCGATGCCGCCGTGCGACGGCGCGCCGTATTTGAAGGCTTCCAACATGCAACCGAAACGCGCCTTCACCATGTCCGGCGGAATCTGCAGCAGTTCCTCGTAGATGGTCTTTTGCACGTCGGGCTGGTGAATACGGATCGAGCCGCCGCCGAGCTCGACGCCATTCACCACGATGTCGTAATGCTGGTCGCGGACTTGCTTGGGGTCGGACTTGAGCAGGGGAATGTCTTCGGTCACCGGCGCGGTGAACGGATGATGGCTGGAATACCAGCGGTTCTGTTCCCGATCAAAACCGAGCAGCGGAAATTCGATAACCCACACTGAATGAACCCGGTTTGGCACTGAATGGTTTCTGGCTTCCGCGAACGCGGGCGGAGGGCGTGCGCCGCCGAACCGCGCCAGCGGAACGACGGCAGACCGGACTGACACCCAGGCCGGACGTGCCACGCTGGAACCCGATGGGTGACTGAACGGATCCCCTTCCCTGACGGGCAGGAGGCATCCGCCAACAACGACCGAAAGGACAGGAAGGAATCGCGCTTGGAACGCCGCCCGCCCTAACGGCCGGAACAGACCAAGACAGCTTTTAAGAAACGAAAAGCTGGCTGACGGAAAACTATTGTCGCTCTTGACCGCTCACACCAATGGGTGGCTCCTTTTTGTCAAATACAGCTTTTGCTTCCGGTCGGCTCCGAAACCCGATGCTCTGGGAGAACCCGCGTCTGCCGGCGCAACGGAACGTGAATTCGGGCTCCGCCAGCGGGCCGGCAAAGTGCCGCCTCCCGCCCGCCTCCTCGCGCGGAATGCCCAGTGTGCCCAGCCTTCGAGAAGAAACACGCCTTTGTCTTCTGTCGCGATAGAATTCAGAGATGCGGATGGCCCCGACAATCCGGCAGCGTCAACACGAAATGTCAGGCCGCTCAAAATCTGGCCAGCCTTGTTGTAGTCCGTCTGGTACCCGGTGGCGTCGGGCCGTGGGAACGGTGTGAACACCACGTTCACCCCTTGATTTGCGTGCTTGAGTTTGTAGGCGAACTGCGCCCCGGGCGGGAATAGAGTCCGCAGTTGTTTGATGTCCAAGTACACTGGAAAGAAACCCGCCAAGTCGCGACGACCGTCAATAATTCCGTGCCCAGTCGTTGGATACTCTGCGTCCAAGCGGCAAGTGGAGTCCCGGCCGGAGATGGAGATTGTCGCGACAATGCGCCTGACGCCATCAGCGACCGCAAGGCCAGCGGCATCCAACGGATCGGTCCACATTGCCAGAACCGTTGCAAAGCAGCCACGCCGGACCGGCGGGCGTTGCGGCGTTACCGACGTCGCAGGAAAGCCGGGCGCACCTTTGCCTGGTGCCGAAACTTCCGCCGCCGGTTGGTTTCACCGTCCCGCCCAATGGTGGCTGCGGCGAGAAAAAACTTGCCAGGCCGCGGCGGTCCATCGCTAAATCAGCCATCAACTTGGTGTTCGCGGCCTTGCACAGGCGGGGGCGCCAAAGTGCTGCGACCATGCCGATGGAAAAAATTCTGGTACTCGAGGACGATGCGCTGGTGCGAAAAAGCCTGGAGCAATTGCTGCGGCATCGCCGTTATGACGTGGCCGGCGTCGCGACGATCAGCGCCGCCCAGGAGTGCCTGGCCCAGGACAATTTCGATCTGGTGTTATGCGACGTGCGGTTGCCGGATGGCGACGGCACGGAATTTTTGCGGCAGCTCCAAAGTCGTCCGGGCAAGCCGCTGGTGGTGATGATGACCGGTTTCGGCTCGGTTGAATCCGCAGTGGCCTGCATGAAAGCCGGGGCGTTTGATTATCTGCTCAAACCCTTCTCTGGTGAGCAGTTGGAGGTGACACTGCAAAAAGCGCAGGAGTTCACCCGCCTGCTCAAAGTGAACCGGTTTTTCTCCCGGGCCGATGTGGCCGACGAGCCGGAGCTCTTGGGGCAAAGCCCGGCGTTGGCGCAGGTGCGGGAACTCATCCGGAAAGTGGCCCGCACCCAGGCAACGGTCTTGATCCACGGAGAAAGCGGCACGGGCAAGGAGCTCGTGGCGCGGGCCATTCACCAGGCCAGCCCGCGCGCCCAGGGGCCTTTCATCCGGGTGAACTGCGCGGCCATTCCCGAAAGCCTCATTGAAAGCGAATTTTTCGGTCATGAAAAGGGCGCGTTCACCGGCGCGTTGACCCGGCGCGAGGGCCGGTTTGAACTGGCCCACGGCGGCACCCTGTTGCTGGATGAAATCAGCGAGATTCCCCTGCCGCTCCAGGCGAAACTCCTGCGCGTGCTGCAGGAGCGCGAACTCGAACGCGTCGGCGGTTCGCGCACCATCAAGGTGGACGTCCGGGTGCTCGCCACCACGAACCGCGATCTGGAGCAAAGCATCGAGAAGCAGGAGTTCCGTCAGGATCTATATTTCCGCCTGAACGTGGTGCCCGTGGCCATGCCGCCGTTGCGCGAGCGGCGCGAGGATATTTTGTTCCTGGCCGAACAATTCCGGCAGCGTTTCGAACGGAAACACGGCGTGCGTACCGCCGGCCTCTCCGCGGCCAGTCGCGTGGCGCTGGAAAACCACGCCTGGCCGGGCAACGTGCGCGAACTCCAAAACGTCCTTGAGCGCGCCGTGATCCTGTGCACGGATGGGGAGCCGATCCAGCCGGCGGCGCTGGGATTTCACCGTCCCCCGCCCGGGATCTCCGCCACGCAACTGCCGCTCTCTTCCACCACGGGCACCGCGCTCGGCGCCGCCGCCCCCCTGACGTTAAGCGAGGTGGAGAAGCGACACATCCTCGAAACCTTGGACCAGTGCGGCGCCAATCGCACGCATGCGGCACGCAAGCTCGGCATCAGCATTCGCACCCTGCGCAATAAACTGAACGAGTACGAGCTGGGCGACCAGGCCTCCGCCGGCGCGGGGGATGCCGCCACCGCCGGCGTCGTTTCGTGAGGACCGTATCCGGCTGGCTCTTTTCGGGCCCGGGGCGCCGCGTCTGACGCGGCCTCCCGCCCTCGTCTGTCCATCTGTTTCCACCGTTCCCGGCGCAATGTCCGGCACGCTGACTCCACTGGGGCACGACTGGCACAGGCGGTGCTTGAAGTGGGGGCACGATGAAAACTATGGACAAGAAGGAAGATGTTGCCGGGGCCTCCCAGCAATTTTTGCCTGGTACGGCTCGTAGTCTGATCGCTGCTGGTCCCTCCCGACCTCCACTGTCCCGGTCTGCACATGCCGGGGCCGCCGCCGAACTCGAGGTCTCCCCCCAGCAGACCATGCTTCGCCTGGGCGAAGTCATCGCCCGCGAAATCCGCATGTTCAAACGTGGCGGTGACGATTTTGTAGAGGTCATTCTGACCCCCAACCTGAAGACGCAGATTGCGTTGCGGCTCCACTGGCGCGAGGGTCAGGTGGCGGTGCAGGCCTGGTGCGATCGCGGCGACCACGCCAGCCTGGCCCTGCTCTGGCCGCAACTGCAGGCGCATCTGGCTGATTATCACGTCCGCCTGGCGGGGCTGATCAACCGCACTTCCACCGGTTACACGGAGTTTTTCCAGGGCGACCCGATGGAGTCGCTCCAGATGTCGTCGCTCGCTGCCGACCGGCCGGCGGCGGCGCGACCGCTGGCGTTGAATGCCGCATCGTTGGTCGTCAACCAACCGCCGCCGGTTGCGACGAACAAATCGTTGCCGGGCTGATGGCGAATCATCCGTTCCGGCCAATGATGTTGCATACGAAGACCCGCACCGGGGCCTGTTTGACCGGACAACGCTTTTCGCTGTGCAATGTCAGTCTCAACCTGGGGAGAGGGGCCTCCCAATCCGCGCCGGAATTGATCATGGTGGCGGGGAAACCCGCGCCCGGCGCCCCGCCCTGTGGCACACAGACCTCTGCCCAGTGGCGCGTGGTGGTGGCCGCCCGCGATGCGAGGATCCGGGTCATCCTGGTGACCAGCGCATTTTAGTGATTCCCGGTTGGCGGCGGGCAGCGATTGGTGAATAAGTTTTGTAAAATCGGGCTTGCGCGGGCATCTCCGTGCGTCAGGTTATGGCCGGTCAGCAAGTCACCGTTACCATGCCAATTCGATTGGGCATCCTTTTGGTGGAAGACAATCCGGCGGACGCTGCAGCGATCGCGCGCGAATTGGAGCGGACGGATTTTGCCTGTGTGCTGACACGGGTGCAGTCGGAAACCGATTTTCGACGGGAACTGATGCTCCATCCGCCCGATTTGATTCTGGCGGATGGCGACCGGCAGATTTTCGACGGATTCCGGGCCTTGGCGATCACCCTGGATCTTGCTCCGTCCCTTCCGTTCATTTTTGTCAGCGCCAGCAACGACCAGCGCCTGGTGGAACGCATGTTCGCCGCCGGGGCGGCCGGCTACATTTTCAAACGTGATCTTCACGACCTCAAAGCCGTCCTCGAATATGTCCTTGCCGAATCTGCAGGGCCCCCGGCAGCGGAGGCGGCCAGTCTCACCGTTCCCGCGGCCCGGCTGGCCGCGGCGCGTCACGACATCCTTGTGCCGTGATTTGCATTTGTCCAAACCGCACTGGTGTCGTATAGATGAGCCCACAGATCATGGCGTGTATTGGGTTTCGTATCGTCCGCTTCGGGTTGTCGCGCCTGGCGGCCTGCGGCCTGGGTCTGTGGCCCGCGGTCCTCGCCGCTCAAAACCCCACCAATTTCAACCTCCAGCTCGTCAGCCAGACCCGGCCGTCGGCCAGCCCGATTTCCTACGGGGATGTTTGGGCCGAAGGCGATCTGGCCTGCCTGGGGGTTTGGCTGCGGTATGACACCTACAACTATGGCGTGGGGATATACTCCATCAGCAACCCCGCCGCGCCGGTTCTGTTGAGCGTGTACTGTCCCAGCCCCAAAAGTCAGAACCAGTTCGAGCTGGGAGCGCTGCGCCAGCGCATCGGGTACTTTGGCAGCTGGAGCGGCGGCGGCCTGCACATCGTTTCGCTGACCAATCCCGCCGCGCCGCAATTGCTGTGTCGCATCGGCGGCACCACCGGCGACGTCACAAACGGATTTGATTATGTGCATACGGTCTTTCTGGAACGTGATTTTTTGTATGAAGCGGCGCACGTGCCGGGCATTGTGACGGTGAAGGTTTTCGACGTCCGCGATCCCGCGGCGCCGGTGTATCTCCAGGACATCGTTACCACCAACACCACCAAGGTTCACCAAATCACCGTGCGTCCCAAGGGTGACCGGGTCATCCTCTACACCTCGGGCTGGGGCGGCCACGACAACGGCAATCCCGCGTCGCCGGGGCAGACGGATTTGTGGGACGTCACGGCGCTGGGGAGTCAGCCGGCGCAATGGCTCGGGCGCGTTTACTCCGGCTACAATTCGCATAGCAGCTGGCCGACCGAGGATGGCGACACACTGATCGTTTGCCGCGAGATTCCCGGCGGCGACGTGCGTTTTTTTGACGTCTCCGATCCGGCGGCGTTGAGTTCCAACACCGCGCCGTTTCTCATCTTGACGCCGGCCAGCATGGGCCTCGGCGCCAACATTCCCCACAACCCGGTGGTCATCGGCAATCACCTGTTTCTCAGCTGGTATCAAAACGGTCTGCAGGTCTTCGACATCGCCGACGTCCACCGGCCGGTGCGCATCGGGTATTACGACACGTTTCCCGGCACGGCCACCAGTTCGTATCAGGGCAACTGGGGGGTGTTTCCGCACCTGGGTTTCGGTAAGTTGCTCGTCAGCGACATTCAACGCGGCCTGCTGATCCTGGATGGGAGCGGGTTGCTGACGCCCACCGGTGATTTCCCGCCGCTGATCGTGCAGCCGCCCCGCAGCCAGACCGTTGCGGCCGGAGCGGAAGCCGCCTTTACCCCGGTGGTGACCGGTTCGGACCTGCATTATCAATGGCGCTTCAACGGCGTGAATCTGCCCGGCGGTACCAGCAGCAATCTGGTTCTGGCCAACGTGCAGGCCGCGCAAGCGGGCACTTACGCGCTGGTGGTCTCCAATGCCACCGCCGTCGTCACCAGCGTCGTCGCCAGCTTGAGCGTCACCTATCCGCAGACCTGGCAGACGGTGTTCGCGGATGATTTTGACACTCCCGCCTCGGCGGATGACTGGGATCTCTTCGCCGGCAGCGGCAATGGGATTTCCGATTACACCGCCACGTGGGCGTTTGATTACAGCACGTATTACAGCGACTTCCATGGCGCGCCCATTCCCGCGGCCCCGCACGCCTCCGGCGGCACCACCCGCGGACTGCGATTGACGGTGAACAACAACGATGCGCTGGGCGCGCCCGCCGGCGTCAGTTTGTATCCGAAGAATCAATTCTTCCAGGGCGCCTACCGGTTGACGTTCGATCTCTGGATGAATTACCCGGGCGGACCGGGAGGCGGCACGGGCAGCACCGAACATTTCACCTGCGGCCTCAACCACACCGGCACCCGGGTCAATTGGGACTCCGCCACGTCCGATCCGAGCGATGGAATTTTCTTTGCCCTGGATGGCGAAGGCGGCACCAATCCGGATTATCGCGCCTATGTGGGCAACCCCGCCGGCCGCCCCACCGCGTTGTCCTTTGCCAGCAGTGGCTTCAGCGCCAGCGGCGCGACCAGCGCGGACCATGGCGATCCCGTCTGGCTGGACCTCTTTCCCGCCCCGCCATTTGAAAGCCCCGGCGCGCCCGGCAAACGCTGGGTCACCGTGGAACTCAGCCAGGACCTCAACCAGGTCCTCACCTGGCGCCTCGACGGAAAGCTCATCGCCCAGCGGGTCAACGCCTCCGCCTTCACCAACGGCAACGTGATGCTCGGCTACATGGATTTGTTCAACTCCATCGCGACGCCGGCGGAAGCGGCGTTCGTCCTTTTCGACAACGTGCGTGTGGAAACCCTCGTGCTGCCGGCGCCGCCGGTGATTTCCATCCCGCCGGTTTCCGTGGCCGTTTTCCCGGAGGCCGCCGCCACCTTCTCGGTCGCCGCCACCGGCGGCGCCCCGCTGTTTTACCAGTGGCAATTCAACGGCACGCCGATTCCCGGAGCCACCAACAACAGTTACACCCGCTGGAATGTGCAGCCCGAGGACGTTGGGGCCTACACCGTGGTCGTCCTCAATCCGGCGGGACAGACCACCAGTCCGCCCGCCGTCCTGACGCTGTTGGATTCGCCCTACCTCAACTCCGTCCAGGCCGCGCCCGGCGCCTGCAGTGCGCTCGTCACCTGGGCCACCACCGTGCCGGCCGACAGCCGGGTGCAATTCAGCGCCGACTCCGATCTGGAACAAAATCAGGCCGTCGCCGCGGCCCAGGGCAGCTTTGCCTCGGATTCCTATTTGGACCCGGAGCGCACCACCAACCATGTGCTGCTGCTGACCGGTTTGACGCCGGGCACGACGTACAGTTATCAGGCGCTGTCCCATGACGGCACGAACACCTATCTGTCCGGCGTTTACCAGTTCACCACCGCCGGCGCGCTGATCCTGGATAACGCCGCCGCCACCTTCACGGGGGATTGGACTCCGGGCACGAGTTCCACCGACAAATACGGGACGGATTATCGCTTCGCCGCTTCCGTTGCCGGCGCGCCGACGGCCACGGCCACCTGGCGACCCAATTTGACCACGCCCGGCCGCTACGACGTTTACATCTGGTACCCGCAGGGGAACAATCGCGCCGACAATGCGCCCTTTGAAATCGTCCACGCCAACGGCACGACCCATCTGGAGGTGAACCAGAAAACTGGCGGCGGAGGTTGGCGGCTGCTGGCGGCGGGGCTGGAGTTCGTCAAGGGCACCAGCGGTTTCGTGCGGCTCGCCAATCAAGCCGGCCCTTCCGTGGTGCTGGCTGACGCGGTCAAATTTGAATACGTCACCGCGCAGGATGCGCCGACCGACCTCACCGTGCCGGTCTGGTGGCGGGATGCTTTCTTCGGGGGGCCGACCGATCCACTCGCCGATCCGGACAATGACGGGTATCACACCGCGCGTGAATACATCATGGGCACCAACCCCACCAATGCGGTCTCACACCTGAAATTTACCGTCACCGTGACCAATGCCGTGGCCAGCCTCTCCTTCTGGCCGCAGCACGCCGGGCGTGTCTACCAGCTCTTCCACCGCCCGGAACTCAGCTTGACCCCGTGGACGGAAGTCATGGTCCCGCCAGTCAATCAGGCGGATGGGACCGGGCGGTTTGTGCTGGCCGCCACCAACTCGGTCAAAAATTTCTACCGGTTGCAGGTGGGTTGGAGCGAGGCCGCCGCCCCGGGCGCACGGATGGCGCCTGCCGCCACTCGCGCCCGATTGATTTTCGACAACCAATTTTGTGGCCCCTACCGTGTCTTTGTCCGCTGACCGGGCGGGCCGCATCAAGCAACGGGCGGATTGACGTCCTGACTGCCGCCCGCACCGCCGGATGCGCGCGCGGGGATTTCGCGCGTGCAGCGTCCGGGACGGGTGACAATTCGTCCTTGTCTGCGCGGGCGGGTGAGCGATGCTGCCTCCGCTTGAACACGCGTCGCCGGCCATTCATCGCCAAGCGAACAACCGTGGTCGCACTCGCACTGCTGCTGGCGGTGGGGGCGGTTTGGTTGGGGCTCGGCCAATTGGACAGCCGGGTGGATTGGGTGCGGGTCAGTGCGCCCGCGGCGGTGGAGGTCGGGCAATCCCTCATTTTGCGCGTGAGCGTGCCACATCTGGCCGCGCCCGCCTACCTGTGCGTGGATTTGCATTGGGCCACCAATCACCACACGTCCCAGGGCTTTCTGGTTGCCAGCCCGCCCCGGCGGGTTTCCACGAACGTCCACACTCTGGACTTCAAATTGCCGGTGCCAGCGCGGCCCGGGCTGCGCTTCGTCAACGGCATCATCTTTCTCAGCCCGACCGGCCGGTGGAGCGACCATTCGCGCGTCGCCAACACGGGACCGATCCCCGTCGTCAATGAGGCGCCGCCGCAACGGTTGCGACCGGTGCGGTTGTATTCATCTCCCGAACGGACGGCGCAGACTGATGATGCGCCGTGGGCATGGCCGCGGGTGGTGATGGGGTGTTTGCTGCTGGCCGCCGCCGCAATGGCCGGACGCCTGTGGCGGCGCTGCGCGAATTCGCCCCAGACACGGCGGGAGGCTTGCCGGTGGGGCGGCTGGGCGCTGGCGCTGGCGATCCTCGGGCTTGGGGAACTGGCTGGTTGGGAAATCGCCGTGGGCAGCCGCGGCCGCGCGCTGGCGCGGGCCGGCGACTGGTATTACTTGCGCGGCGGGTGGCAAAAGGGCGTCCTCAGCCTGGTGCTGGTGGCGATTCTGGCGCGCGGCGTGAACTGGTGGCGACAGCGGCGGCGGCATTTGAATTTCGTGCCCTTTGGCTTGGAACTTTATCTGGCGCTGATCCTGATGGACCTGATTTCCCTCCACGCCGTGGATCAGTTCCTGCGCTCCGGCTGGCGCGGGTTGTGGGTAATCCACGCGCTGAAGCTGGGGCTGGCTGGGGCTCTCCTCATCCAAACCGCCGTGAATTTCAAGCACCGTCAATAAACCGGGGCCGTCACGGCCGGTGGAATGGAACTGGAGAAGCAGCGCGGCATCTCGATCGGCTCCACCGTGCTGCAATTCGATTACGCCGGTTACCGCATCAACCTGCGCGACACGCCCGGTCACAAAGATTTCTCCGAGGACACCTATCGCGTGCTCACCGCCGTGGATGCGGTGGTCATGGTGATTGACTCCGCGAAAGGCATCGAGCCGCAGACGCGCAAGTTGTTCGAGGTCTGTCGCCAGCGCGGCGTGCCGACGAGATAGTAAGACGTTATTCCGACAGCAAACTCGTCGTCGCGTCACGCAATTTTTGCCAGTCGGGATTCAGCGGTGTATTCGGGATTGGCAGCGATTTCTAATTTCGGGTGCGGTGATCGAGGAGCTTCCACGTTTCCACGTGCCCGTCCGCGAAGGACAAAGCGTAACTGCCGCCGTGGC